>Ga0307516_10000055_pt1 | contig 124152 bp, 196 predicted proteins | sample 19_EM_MG_FD_203310 | JGI IMG/M metagenome (GOLD analysis project Ga0307516, IMG submission 203310) | Populus trichocarpa ectomycorrhiza microbial communities from riparian zone in the Pacific Northwest, United States - 19_EM | ecosystem: Host-associated > Plants > Roots > Unclassified... | reverse complement strand
GATAGCCAACCCACCCAAGGACGTCGCTCTTGAACACATCACGTAGGGTGGTTCAGTCCCGGCACAGCCCGCAAGATCGACTATCACCCGTGGTAACGTCCGCCCCTGCGCTTTGTGCACTGTCATCTGTTTGCGTTTGATCGTACACCGCTTATGCGAGCCACCATGCTCAAATTTGAGGTCGGTGGTGTCCGGCAGAATGGGGAAATGGTGCTTCGGCAAATGCGGCATTTGCACCTCGTCTGAACCCAGCAGTTCTACGATGCAAGACTTAAGGTACCGCCGCCCTTCCTTGTCTGTGAGATACCTAATTTTCCTCAAGAATCCGTAGCTCCCGCGTCCACATTTGATCGCAGCTACTACATCACGTAACTCAACACCACACAGTCCCCGTCTTTGATGGGCGGACAGAGTTCCAGTTGGGCAAGTACTGGGAGACCCCATACCCGGGAGAAATTGCAAAAGGAGCGACAGTCATGCTTCTATTTACGGTGAAGAAGGCACCCTCCCTCCCGGGGTAGAGAAACCTGGCCTGAGATCAGCGCTCTACCTCAATGTTCTCGGCATTGTTGTTATTGCGGAGCCGTTGGAGATGTTCAGTCAAACCCCTTCAGTCGAGAGCCCAAATGATCTCGGAGTCGACTCAATCAAGGCGTTGGATGACGAAGGCGAGGTGGAGTGTGGCGAGGACCCGCTGATGTGAACGAAGGAAATTATACTAAGCCGATGTAAATGTACTTGCATTTGTGGCACGTGGCACACTTACGAAGCCCACGTGCGGGTCGGTCTGGGCCAGAATATTGAAACCGCCTGGGTGAAATTTAGCGAACCGTTCGCGGGCCCTTCCGGCAACTCGGCCGATCTCCTTCCCGGCCGGTACTCCCCCACAAATACAGTTCGTTCCCCATGGCAGGGGCATTCCGGATCCCTCGGTCGGCTAGCCCTTTCCACAACCACTTCCACCAACTTCCACCCCATCAATTCCTTGAGAAGAACACTTTCATCCTCTCGGCCAAGCCGTGAGTCGTCCAAGGGTCGATGACCAACGAAGGTGAAGCCGAAAGTCAGAAGCGCCCATCATGCGAACACCGCGGCAATGTCCGGGTAGCACGATAACATTCTGATATTCGACAACGAACCTAGTTCGTGGGGGAATGAGTGCTAAGAAAACCTGAGGAGACAAAAAGTGGCAAATTGTGGTCTCGTTTGACCCCCATTGATAAGATTGCATCGCCCACCGGATGCTGAGGATCCCGCATACACTACAAAGCCTGTGCAGATGACGAAAAAAGGGTGGGCTCATGTGGCGTGCAAATGCTCATCCATCAGAACTCGTACCGGCTAAAAAACCCTACTGCTTCGAACTTGCGTTGCTCAAATACGAGATGAGATGAACTTGAACCCGACAGCGGGTGCCACGCGATCCATCGGACTAAACCGGAGTTGGGTCGTGGGGAAAAACGATTTCAAATTTACAAAAAATTAAAGCCGTTGTGCATCGATGTGATCGGACAGAAAACAAGACCCCCTCCCTTCGGTCGTGGGGATAACCGCCATGGCTCCAGCTTCTGTGCTTGACCATGAGATACTCGTAGTGACCCCGGATATGGCCGAGCTACGCCAGCAGTGTTACGACGTCCGGGTTGCAGTATTCGTAGGCGAGCAAGGTGAATTACCAACAGATCTTGGGTTGTCGTCTTGTGACATATGGTCACTATGACTAGGTTTCTCCGTCGATGCTGAATTCGACAAGTGATTTTCACAAGTAAACGCCTCTACTCAAAGTAGTTCTGACCAAAACTTAGGTGGGACAAGGATTCTACCCATCTTCTGGTGCGATTGGTACCCTCACTCAAACCGGTGGGGACTGTTCGGGCTGTCCGTGCGCCCAGTTACTACAAGCTAAGCCGACTCGCGGTATTGAAAGACTATCGTCAGTTCTCCTTCGGGAGGGCTCTCGTTCTTGGATTCCACGATTGGGTCCGTACCGATGCGATAACGAACGGCCGGAATGGCGAAGTCAAAATTCGGTCGCATTCGCAACTTCCAGTCAAAGGGTTCTACTCCAAGTAAGTCCACGGCAGCTGGTTCGGGTCAAACCCTCCGCTAACCGTCTCCCCTCACAGGTACGGCTACATACCAGAGGTGATTAGCCCTCGAGGTCGATGCGAGAGATACTCAACGATAATTCAGGGAGGTGAATTTGATGAAGATGGTGCACCGCACCAACTCATGGTTACTACCATAAAATTAGATTGAATCTTTACCGGTGGCAAATACCCGATACTTCGCTTCCCCTGAGCGTGCGGGTGACGAGAGCGGGCCCGAGATGGTTGGCAGGATGATGCCCAACCCGGAGAGCGGGACATGAAATGATCGAAATAATGATCGTATGAATCGATCCGTGCAATCTCCCCACCATGCTCGTTCTATCGTCCGCAGACGTCGACGCTCTAGTCGCAGACATTCCTCTCAATGAGCTAACCCAGCTCATGGGGGTCGTGTTCAGACGCGTTTCCGAAAAATCGGGCGTCGATATGCCCCACAGACTATCTATTCAAACGAAATCCTACAATACCCTCTTCATGCCCTCCCGTGTTGATACTTATGGCACCGCGATTAAGATCGTATCTGTCCCAACTTCTGGAGGATCAAGTGGCCTGCCGGGTACTACCCTCGTGATGGATGAAGCGTCCGGCGGGGTGAAGGCCGTGGTAAACGCAAGGAACCTCACGGCCATCAGGACTGCGGCAGGTATGTCTCGCCATCCGCGGGGCCAACAGCGGCTAAGATAATCCCAGGTTCTCTGCTGGCCACTCAGCTGGCTTTGGGACCGGGCGCATCACCACGCGTCCTAGTGGTCTTCGGGGCCGGTGCTCAAATCGCAGCCCACGTCACCCTGCTTCTTCGGTATTATTCTGGGTCGCTCAAGCGGTGCACCATATACAACCGCTCGCTCAACGCCCGTGTGGAAAGACTTGCCGAGTCGCTCCGGCGTAACTTTGACACCGTCGAGTTCTTTTGCCGACAAACACCAGAGAACGCAGATAGCGTTGGTGATGACGTGGATGTTTTCCGATCCGACTTGGGGAGCTCGGACATCATCTGTACGGCAACTTCATCCACCAAGGCGCTTTTTCCCAGCTCCTTCGTGCGGCCTGGGGCACACCTCAACCTCGTGGGGTCTTACACCCCCCAAATGATGGAAGTCGAGACGTCATTGATCCACCGTGCGGGACTTTTAATGGTGGACAGTCGATCCGCCTGCATGCTAGAAGCGGGGGAATTCATCGCCGCTGGGGTGCGTCCCGAAGGTATGCGCGAGGTTGGAGAACTGGTCGGAACGGACTCGGAGGCACCCCTTCGCGTTTTGTCTGCAGATGGAATCACAATATTCAAATCAGTTGGGTTGGGCGTCCAGGATGTGGTCATCGCAAAGCTGGTGGTTGACTTGGCCGAGAGAAAGGGGGTGGGGTGTAATTTGGATTCATACGACGACTGTAGTACGGCTGGCGTGTCGTTGTCATGATGAGACGTACGGAGTACATACAGAGGACATAAGCGACTATGAGCCAGATAAGAATTATTTGAAGGTTGATAGGGGAATGAATTTGCGTCACTACCGCCCCGGCACTTCGGCGGGTGGTTTCCTATCTCTTGGTGGTGTTTGCGAAACATTGACTCCCGCGATGGAACCTGGGGTATTAGCAGGTGGAGCCGGCGTGCCCATCTCTTATCCACCCTCGATAACCCTAAGATGCTCCCGATTGCCCAGATAGCACGGATAGGCCCTCTCCTGCTCTCTCTGCTCACCCTATCAACTCACACCCAATATTTCGTTCCGGGCGTCGGTGGGGACTTCGATCGAGAAGTGATCCTGCCGCCCTCTCAACTCATGTTCACGGCGCCCATTCAATTTACTTCCATAGGCTTCCGCGTGAGGCAAATCTGGGCCGATGACGGTTCCGTTCGTCACAAGTCTGAGTATTAATCGTCTGCCATGGACCTTAGCCGTTGTGGTTACCACAACTAAATGGGATTTTTACCGATATGGAACGGAGTGGTGCGGGCGCGGAGAGGCTCGGAACGCAGTCGCCGAGAATTTTTCGCACTGCGGAAAGGACCGCTATGCATCTGCCACTGGGGCTGGTAAATTTTCCGTACTGAAAGTCTGAGCAGAGCATTGAGTCGGTAGATTTTAGAGCACTGCTACGCGTTCCCACGGTGTTTCCTGTCCTCACCTCGTTTATACTCCTGATTGAGCGAGGAGCCGGCGAAAAGTTGGCCCCTTCTCGCCTAGAATCTGCCGTTACGTTGAAGATCCGGGATCTGGCTGTTTGTATGGCTTGCCGATTTCGCACCTCCTTTTCATATCTCCATCTCGTAAAATTTGCTCTTGGACGGAACCACCATGTCCATCCCCTCCTCCCCGCCTCAGGATATGCCCACCCGTCGATCACCTGAGGAGCTCGGATCCAATAATCACACGCCTTCTCACGACGGACACAGGCCATCGTTTCGCGGATTGAATCATGGTGATGGAATGCTCGCCTCCCCTCGCGAAGTCGTTGGTAATATATTGTCGTCTGGTCTCAGCGGTTCCCCTCTAAGTCGTGCTGGGTATGAAATCGCGCAATCATGTTCTAACATTCGCTCACTTGACCACCACCCTCAGGCTCCTCCAATTCGGCCATCATCTTCATTCAACTTCTTCCGCACCCCGATTTACCCTCGTACCTCATTCACAAGATGATATTAGGACGCACACCATGCAGCTGTCGAATGTGGCTATCTCCTCTTCAAAAACGAGCCACCCCTCGCCCTTTCCATCTCCCTCACCCTATGAACAGTCTCTTAGCCACGGTTCGGATTCCCAAACCCCAAGGATGCCTCCCGCCATGTCTCAGTACCAGTCTGCTCCCGGAAACCTATCCTCCTCGTTCAAGTCTATCCGACTTGAAGCTGTCGGCCCGAATCTGGTCTCCCAGTATCAGACCACCACGCCGTCGGGATTGTCGCTTCTCCTGGCAAATCGCCGTGCAGAATTGCTCAGACCAAGTTCCAGAGAAGCAGGTCTAGTCTCACTGGAATCGTCCTCATCTCTGACACCTCAGCCTCGCAACGAACCTATCAACCTCACCACCTCTCCCCCAACCCGTGCCTCACCCCGATCGTCTGGGCCTGAGCGTCCTCCGTCCCAACTTTCGGAGGAAGCCTCGTTGCTTGCTTACAACACGGTCCCTAATATCTCGTACTCTAGTATCGAAGCTGGCCTGTCACATCCGCCCCCAAAGTCCGAGTTCAGGATCAAGTTGGCTTCTGTTTCCCAGACTGCACTCGCCCGCTCGGAAGACCTATTGGCGACGTGCGTTCGCTCAATACCAGCCGTGCTGTTGGGAGTATTACTCAACGTGTTGGATGGAGTATCCTGTGAGTTTTCCTCAGAACACTCCGTGATCTCATCCCTGACGAGTGGTGTTGGTCAGATGGTTTGATTATGTTCCCCACAGGGGGGATATTTGCCGCCCTTGGAGGTCTGGGTGTCTCTATGTTCTTTGTATCGTGAGTACCACACGTCCACGCGTCCGGGACATTGGATTGACATGTTCTAGAACCATCATATCTCAGCTGGTCTATTCGTTCGGTGGAAGTGGCTTCGCAGGCGCCAATGGCAGCATGATGATCGAAGTGGTGGTATGATCTGGTCACATTACATGCTCCGCCCTCGCTTAGCGCCAATTTCCTTCATAGCCGTTCTTCCATATAATTGCGACCACGTTGGCCAGTGAAATTGGGGAGGATCGACCGCGTGAAGTCATCGCCACCACCCTTGCTGCCTTCGCCTTCTCGTCACTTTTGACAGGTTTAACGTTCTTCCTCCTCGGTGCCCTACGGCTCGGCGTCCTTATCGGTTTCTTCCCCCGGCACATCCTCATAGGATGCATCGGGGGTGTCGGCGTCTTCCTCATCATGACTGGGTCTGTAGACTTCCCACGGTATCGAACCAAATCCTGATATATTCACCTTCAGGTTTACGGTTAGCACTGGGCTTGAGGACGAGAGTCCCTCGTTGTCCTACAGCATGTTCAAGTGGTTGTTCCTCAACCTCCACAACCTTGCGCTGTGGCTACCTGCCTTCCTTCTTTCGGTTCTCCTGAGGGTCATTACGCACAAATGTCACCATCAACTCATATTTCCTGCATGTAAGTTGTTGACCGGCACCTCAAGTGTCCCGTGCTGAAACCTTGTAGATTTTATCCTTATTCCTATCATATTCTATATTGTTGTCGGTATTGGCCACTGCAACCTTAAGGAGTTGCGAGAAGCGGGTTGGCTTTTCTCCACTGGGGGTTCGAATGACCCTTGGTACACGTTCTACACATTCTTTGGTTCGCCCGTTCAAATCATGCCCAGGCCCAGGCTCCGCTGAACATTGGTTTAGATTTTAGAGCAATCCAATGGGGTCCCTTTTGGAATGCACTTCCTACCCAACTGGCTTTGTACGTGTTGTCGGTTACCCGGTCACCCCATCACTCACTATCTTCCAGGCTCTTCTTCAACATTCTCCACCCACCCCTCAACGTTCCAGCTTTATGTGAGTGGCCAGCTCATCGCACCCAGTACCCCTACCTGACTACCATCCCCCAGCTGTCTCATTGAATGAGGACGTTAACACAGATAAGGAGCTCGTTGCTCATGGCTACTCCAACCTACTCTCGGGGGTATTCGGTGCACCGTACGCAAGCACTCAGAACCCTCCATTCTCACTCGCTTACTTCTCGATTCCGCAGGCCTAACTACCTCGTTTATGTCAACACTCTCCTGTCAGTACTCCGCACAGCTTCACACAATCACCACCTCTGACCACTTCATTAGGTTCTACCGGGTTGGTGGAACCACACGAGTGGCAGGGTTCATGCTCGCCGGGGCTACCGCGCTCCTTCTCGTCGCTGGTACCGGTCCTATCTCATACATTCGTGAGTATCGCTTTCTACTCTCGACACAGTAACCAACCTTGCCATTCAAGCTGTGATGCTCGTTGGTGCTTTAATATTTGTGCTGGGGATCGACCTCATCAAAGAAGCACTATGGGATACACGAAACCGGGTCAACAAGCTGGAATACCTTACAATCGTTTCAATCATGATCGTCATGACAGTCTGGGATTTCGTGTTCGGGGTCCTCTTTGGCATCGTCGCCAGCTGTGAGTCGATATGGACACCCAATCGTTCTTATATCATATCTCACCCCTCTCAGGCTTCTTCTTTGTGGTCCAGAATTCCCAACAGAACAGCATCCGTGCACTCCACACTGGCGAGACTGCCATGTCAACTGTCCGGCGACCTAGTGCCCACAGAACCTACCTGCGAGAGGTGTCGAAACAGACCACCGTTGTTCGACTTCAGGGTTTTCTCTTCTTCGGTACAATCACCAATGTCGAAGGAGCGATTCGGAACTTAGTCGAGGATAACTCGTGGCGACAGAATCCGATCAGGCTTTTGGTGGTGGACTTGTCACTGGTTTATGGAGTGGATATGTCTGCTGCAGAAGCGTTTGTTCGGCTCCAACGGTTGCTTTCGTCCAAGATGGTGGTCCTCGTGTTTTGTGGATTCTGTATGGATTCTGCTGTTGGCAAATCGTTGGGCAACGTGGGGCTTTTCAACATGGAGTATGTTGAATGTTTCGTGACGTGCAACGATGCGATGGAATGTGGGTCTCCGTTTTCCTCTCCCCATCTTACACGGCCTCATCTACGTTCGGTAGGGAGCGAAAACTTGTACCTACGCGCTTGGTTTTCCTCACAGAAGGAAGAAACCGCACCCCCACTGGGTTTGTGCTTGCCCACAATATTCGCGTGAGTCCACTAACGGAGAGGTTCAGCACTCCCCGGTCGACAGACCGGGATATCGCTTGATCCGGTTACTCTTGCAAGCTCGCCGAGACAGTCTCACCTGCATGATGTTGGGGAACGAACGTTTGGTACTCGAGTTACTTTCACATCGTTCTACGCCTTTGGTACTTATAGGTATCTTTGGCAGGGTTGTCGTCGCGCTCAGGGTCACCAGAACAACCCGGCCAAGAACCCGCAAACACCATTGCCAAGGCGTTTTCGTATGATTTGGAATTCGACCCGGAACAGTTCGAACCTCTGGTCGGTTACCTCGAACGTCTGATCCTACCAGAAGGCCACGTTTTGTTCAAGCAGGGGGATGTCCCAGATGCTTTGTACATGATCGAGTCTGGCGTCCTGCGAGCATCGTATCGTTTCGCGGAACACGTCCCCACAACTGAGGAGTCTATGGTTCCGGGTACACTAGCCGGCGAATTGACGGGCCTTTCCGGGTTGGAGAGGAACGCGACGGTCTTGGTGGAACGGGACGCAGCGCTGTGGAAGCTGAGCCGCGAGAAGTTAAAGACATTGGAGAAAGAACAACCGGAACTCGCCCGAGTTTTCACCAGGCTTGTTATGAGAGGTAAGTTTGCCGCTGAGGTTCGCATACCGTGACTTCCTGCTGATCCTTTCTGCAGCGGCGAAGGTTGACTACGACATTCTGTTGTCAGCTTTGGCGACCAGATGATTCAATGAAGGCCCGATGTTTCCATGAGTGACGAAGTAGAATTTTGGGCTTCCTCGAGCGCGTCCCACCAGATATCTCCCTTTTAGGCCAGTACGTATCATAAAGAGGACAGTCTCTCCAATTATGTCCACGCGACTCAAGTGGCGATCTTCTCCCGCGTGTGCAAGCGTTATCGGAAACCCAGATTCTATCGAATTGAAACGGATGTAGTATGTGCCAGTAAGACACATGATCAAACGATAGGAACGAGCGTGGGAGTCTGGGATTAAGCTGAAACTCTGGACTTCTGCTCAAAGGATGACCGCTCTTGGTTCGCCTCTGAGGCGGCGCCTTGGAGATCGACATATGAAGTCGGTTGCATTTGAAAGCCATCGAGCGCCGGTGGACGAGTAGGATCACCGCGTCCCATGAGCTTCCTACTGTATTGAAAGGGCGCCAGTAGGCAGTGATCAGTAAGGTTCCAGGAGTTTCGGAACACTGAAATTGCAAACACACATCCAAGGGGGGGTGATTCCACCCGGAGGCACAACCCACGGCTCCGCCGAACCGTATGTGGGGGGAGAAATCTTCCCGTTAGAGACTCTGCGGAGGACCCAAGGTACAGAGTTCAACAGGGTGTACGACGCGATTCCGGCGATAACCCCGTAAGCGATACTAGGTTGGAGGCGGGGTGGAAAACGGTTCCCATCAGTCGCCACAGATCAGCCAATTGAAAGGATGGGAGCTCAACTTGTACGATAATGGGGTTATGATGATGGTCAGAAACGCAGGCACAGAATCTCCGATGTAGTTCCAATTGATGTCCTGGACGCTAAAGGATGTGGAAACCAAACCAAACGTTAATGAGCACCCCGCTCGCGTTCTCTGTGGAAATCGAAGGAGAGGAGACGACGACCCACTTTCTGATCATCAAAGATCCCACGATGACGAGGGCGCTACCCGTAGCCCACGATGGGATCGAAGCAAAGATTGGGGCAAAGAAGACTGAGACGAAGAACATCAGACCTGTCACAATGGCCGTGATACCTGTCTTGCCACCCTCTGAAGCAATGTATGTCAACCTCGAACAAAAAGAGGGACCATCTTGAGCAGTACGCACCCGCGATACCGGTGGCCGATTCAATGTACGCAGTCACCGGCGAAGTTCCGAGCAGAGAACCGATGGTGATGGCAATCGCGTCGACGCAGTATGCCAAGGTTGACCCCTCGAAGTCCAGCGTAACGGGGTCCCGGAGGCCCGCAAACTTCGCCATGGAGTACAGGGTGCTGTTCAGAACCGTAAGAAACGTGTCGCCATGAATCAGGAAGGAGAAGGCACACCCGGTCGTGTCTAGAAACCGGACGTGAGAAGTTACTTCGGGGAATATCATGTGCCCACTCACCAAGGATATCAACGTAGAGCATGGTGGCAAGAGCGTACCACACCTTACCATTCCCATAACCGCCGAACTGTGGGAGCGGTCAAAAACAGACCCTTGGCACGGGATGCTTACTCACGTCGATCACGCCGCCCACATTCTTGAGAGGTTTGAACGTGACGACCTTCCTGAAGAAGTCGAACGCCGCATCCCCCGCCTCAGTGTGGGGGAATAGCGTCACTGGGGTTGTCCTGGGCCAACTAACGATGGAAACCACGATAATTCCGATTAATATCGCGCCTCGGATACGGTACATCATTAGATAGACTGTCAAGATGCTTCAAACATGCATAAGCAAGAGGTCCACGAGGCGACACAACTTGGAACTCACCCTCCGAGGAAAATTCCCAGCCACATAGTTGGGCTGCGCAGGACATGACTGTCACAGTATCCGGGTAAACCCTCATGGAAATCTTAAACAGGGGGGTCAGCCACGTGCCGAGTGTGGGATTGTGTGTCTCACGTTTGGCGTTGCAACCGCCTAATGCTACAAAACTAACGGTGCTGCCACCAATGACCCCCAGTCCCCCAGGTGCTTCTCTGCCCGTCAGTAGCCGCGATAATATACATGGGGGGTGGATCACTCACAAAGGCCAACGAACGCAATAAACAAACCAATTCCAGCCCCTACAGCCATAACGAGCGACTGAGGCATGGTCCGCGCCAACCACTGTCTAAGCCCGCACAGCGACAGAACGAAGAAGATAATTCTGTAATACCCCAAAGTGCACTCAGCTGGGTCAAGCGTAGCTCGGGAACTCAGCTTACCCTTCCAAGAACACCGCTCCCATGGCTTCTCGGTACGTTACCATACCAGAGCCGTGGAAGCCCACAATTGAGTAGGCCACCTGCTCTCGGCCACGTTCGTGAGAAGGGTGACATTAGGACGATCGGTGTGTACCGCCACTTACGTATGCATTCATACCCAAGCCTGGGGCCATGCCGATGGGCAAGTTGGCGATAAAACCCATAGCGGCAGACCCGAGGGCGGAAATGGCGGCGGTGGTCGTTATCAATTCGTGGCGCACTTCCTCCACGCAGGAAAGATAGGCTGCGTCCTCGATGCAGAGGTCATCTGTGGGACAAACGCATGTACCTCCACTCTGAGAGAGGATGGACGCGTTTACAGAGATCTAACGGGACAGGTGGTTAGCGGGATCGCGAGTTACGTGGACGCGGTCACTGACAATATATGCCATTGCGGCCTGCACCCATATGGTTCAGTTAAACAAAGCTGTCGTATGAACCGCTCAGGTGACTTACCCAGGTCGTGAGGCCAGCACGAAGTTCGGTCTAGGGAGGCACAGGTTGGCCTTCGGAGCACGAATGCGTGAACCCTCGTCGTAGCTCACCAAGAACCGGGACCCTATTCTCTCCTTAGGGTGTCCACATCCTTCTAGACGGAACCAGGTACCAACGGGAGACAACGCGACGGCGGCGTTGATCTTGTCAACAATGGTGACAGACATAGGTGTAGCCTCAGCCCAAGACTCGAGGTATAGGTACAGCAAAACAAACGAGCGCAGGGGGAGTCAAGGACGGAAAAACCGGGTGGGAGAGGGGAGGCCGGCCGTTTCAGACACAATATATGCAGTCATGGCGCCGAGTAGAGAGGGAATGCTGACTGCAACGAGCTGACGTTCGGCGTGCGGATAAACAAATTTTGAGCCGCTAGAGCGTTAGGAAAATCTAAGCTCGGTACCTGATCATGGCAGTGCCCGTCGTTGGCCATCACCCAGGCTCTTCTCGTTTTAATGTCGCACCCCGGTGCCCAACGACATATATCGCAGGAAGCGTAGGGTCATCCTGGGGTTAGATTTGTTCTTCAGGATTCTTTCAGCGTTTGTCTGATCCTGGAGAAAACGGTTCGCTCTTCAGTACAAGATCACGCGCGCGATTCACTCAACGGGTATACAGCGCGTTCCTTAGAGTGCCGGGTCCGCGGGTCCGCTTGACGACTTACAGCACTATGGGCGGCTCCATTCTCCGGGAATGGTTGAGGCACTAGAAAAATTCCGGCTTGGTGTTGGCTGGAACCTTCCCGTAGAAAGGTGAGATGGAGTTCAGAGGGATAGATACCAACGCCATACGGTCTTAACAGGTGTACGAAATAAGACGCACTACACACAGTATTTTGTCAGAGATTCGTGTTGTGCGACATGGCCTGAAGCGTACAATTGCTAGGACCCAGCCCCGATCAGCGGCGCAAGCCCCTCACCGGCCGGCATACGCAAGGGCAAACCATTCCCAACGTTGCGGGGGTGGGGTGACGCCTCACGCTCAAGACTCACTCGCGTAGCCCAGGCGACAAAGAGAGGGTGCATCTATAATTTACCAGGAATTAACTCGTACAATAGCGACAATGGAACCCTGACGCAGCGTCATTGCCCTGATCTCGAGAACATCCACCTCGTCCAACTGAAGACGGAAGTTTGTTCTTCCCGTTGCCGGGGTGTTGGGCGCAGATAGAGAGGGCTGGTCGGGTCGCGCCTCGGGCGTTTCGCCGGAGGGGGCCTAGGAATGTGGTGACCGTCTTCGTCAGACGCCTTGCGTTTCGACCGACGCTCGAGGACTGCTTGGTATTGCGGCATCAGATTTTCCAGCGGAGGGGATGGATCAAGAGGTTTCAAATCTAATTGACCAGCGAGGGGTTCTGAATGGAATGCGACCACCTCGTCAGAATCTTCGGTGCAGGAGGGAGGTGTGGGGACGGGAGTAGTCGGAAGAGTGACACTCCCGGTCATCGGTTGGACCTCTTCCGCAACAGCTGGCGCCTGGGAGGTGGACGGATGGTCGATTATGTTACTTCAGGGTCTGACATGAGAAACTTGGTGCCCAGGGTGTCAGACAAAGTTTGGAACTCACCGTAGCATCCTCTCCTGAACATTTTCGGAAATTCGGGCGATGTCGGTGAGATTCTGTTGGAGGCGTAGAAGACATCGTCGCCGAGGATCGAGGAGAACCGGGTCCAATGACGCCAATTCACCAACATTGGCGAGAGCCTCCTCAACGGCGTAATGGATCCCTTGGATGAACATTACATCCTGGGAGATTTGGTGGTAGATTGTTCTAGTCGAGGCGTTGGATGATAACTGGGTGTCTGGGGTGGTGTTGAGGAGCTCCAGTGAGGCTCTGAGGGATTGGATGGACATGTTTACGGTGTGTTGGGGGTGGAGGATTGGATTCCTGCTATCTCCGAGCTATATAGTCGTTTCTCATCGTCAAAGCGTCGCCTGTGTGTGGCGAGGGTGATGGCCACGGCCCCCATGCAGGGGTGAGCAAGGCGGGCGATCAAAAAACACCCTTTAGCTCCGACAGCCACGGCCACAATGCGTGGCCTCTTCCTCCGTGGCCAGCCTCGACGACCCCAGCTCGCCAGTGTCATCGATGACGCTGCTTATGACTCGAAAGACGGAACCCGGGATTGCCCCTAAAGATGGAATAAAAATTGTCGAAGCAACGTTTCTCCTCTCTTCTCAACTTTCGTCTTGGCTTTCTCCTGGAGAGAACTTCGAAGTCACTGTTGTTTGCATTCGTTTTCCATCATGAGGATCGCATCGGGTTCTGCTCTCTTCGTCGCTTGCCTTGTCGTCGCTAGCTCGGCCAATGGGAAGTCCGAAAACACCTCGGTCACTCTACCCCCCGAGAGGGGCGGTCGGAAGGTAGCCTCGCTCGGGACTCGCAAGAAGCGAGGACTGTACTACGGTGAGCAGTTACGTTTAGTGAGGAAGTCCTGCGTCCTGATTTAGTGATCCAATGCAGGAGATCTATCTATCGATGATGGTACAGGGAACGTCCAAATGCGCAAGGTCACCCCTGTTCTTGATCCACTTCCCCCTCGTCTGGAATCAAACGGGCTGGAGTTTACATCAGATCTTCCTCAAGAACTCCTCGAGGACTCCTCACACACGTCCACCGGCAACTTGTCTGAAACTTTGGAGGACTCGTGCACCAGGGCCGCACCTCCTGCACCGCCCTCAAAGCAACCGAGAACACCTCAGGTCCGGGATTGCTCCGACCGCTTCGCCTTCCCTTCAGACGTCTGTTCGCTGGAGCCTGCCACAGACGTACATGTGTACCCTCCCTTGTACTCCGGCCCGCCCAACACCCCTTTGATCGGTTCCGATGCATTCTTCCTCTCGAACCCTCCCCTCTCCAGGGCTTTGGCACACTGTTCAACGTCCCTCTCTATCTGGTGCTCCCAAAATCAGAAGGCGGCGTACCTGATCAACCCGCCGGGGATCTACGCGAAATCACCAACTCCTCATCACGATTGTGTTCCTTTCAAGACGCATTTACTCGGCGAGGCACTCATGTCGCCAAGGGTAGATCACGGCGATGGAACGTTCGAAGGTCACGGCGGAGTGAACAGTTCTATTAGGACTCACATTTCTGATGGTGGCTGGGTGTCAAATCTTGTTCAAACTTTGTCTAGTTGATGAGAGATAATCGCATGATTTGAATGTCTCTAGCCTCGGCTTCAAAGTTCGCCCAGTGGGAGAGCGAGTTATGGGAGAGTGCTCCACAGGGTCATGCGCTTAGGGAATTGTAACGAGGGTCCAATGGCTTGGTCACGCATGCACAGCTACTATCAGCATCTGTTGAGTCCGCGATGCGTTTCTATTTCCAAGTATCGGTGGTTTATTTGTCCGATGGACATGTCACCGGTTTCACCGACCGACGACAAGATATGGAGACGACTTCTTACAACGATTGGCCTACGGCTACCTCTGAATCATGATACGGATATGATGGAGGTTCGTGAGGTGGGAACCGATGTCGGTTTCACTTTGGCCTATTGCTCGTCGTCCTCTCATCCGTGGGTCGGGCTGTCAGGCACGTGCTGTAGACAACATGACGCCCTCTCCCCGGCCAAACGATGTTTTTGATGATGGCGAAAATTTTAACCTTTTGAATGAGCTGTATCGATTCTGATCATAAAACCTGTCGGGATCGAAGATTAGTGTAGGATCTTGGGAGTAATAACCGCGTAGATAAGTTGCGCGACGACAAATCATCTCAGGACGATTTGGCGAAGGGTGGTCGGACCAGTCGCCCGTAGTCTCCGCAGCCCGAGATGTCGGGTATCCAAGCGCAAGGCCTGGGAACGCTGACAGAATCATGGGTACGTCAAGCCTGACGGCAACCATTTGCCACCACATCCGAAATGAATCCCAGCCTTGCGAACGTAATGGTCATGTGTGCGTGTGGCACGTGTGGCGCGACACGCGACGAACGGCAGCCGCTCCAGAAACACAAAGCGTTTCGTCGGGCGTGACAATTTCAGAGCTTCTACGATTTCCTACCGCCCGGCGCCGAATCGGATGGGCTACGTCTAACTTATCTTGTGGCGCTAAAAGACCCGACATGGTGTGGGGAGCTGGTCAAAAGACACGGTGGGCGGTTGATGGGAAATCCTCGTGGGGCACTAACCGCCAGAGTGGAATAAATCTGTGCCGTCTTGCGAGCAGGCTTGTTACATACAGGCAATCATGTACTCCCCGCACCATCCAGTGCCACCCAGACGCGACGGCTGGAGATCCGTCATCAAATCTGATCGAGCGTGGATGCGACGCTGCGCCGGGCCGAACGCCGTTTCGAGCAGTCGCGGCGTTTACACTGGCCGACAGCGAGTGGGCAGAATGTGCCACGAAGCCGAGGACGACGGCGGGCTCACTCGTACCACGGAAAAGGCTGAACCTGGCCCGCCAGACTGCCAGAAAAGGGACGGGACGCAGGAGGAGGAGTGGGGAGCTGTTGTTTGGCCTTGTTTTCGATCCTTCCATAAAAGGCAATCCTCGGTGGCGGAAGAGTCAAGGGCACGTAAATATCCGGAACTCGGTCTACTTGGCTCTCCTCTCTCTAATCCGCGCTCGCCCCTATCGGTCCCTTCGTCGCCCCGTCTCCCCGTCTCGCCAGGCCCGCCCTTTCCCTGTTCTCTCGTGCTTTAAGCACTCACCCGCTAAAAAAACATGTCCGCCGCCCAGCCGATCACTTTCCTCTCCCAGGACAACCAAAATCAAGCAACCTCCTCCACCTCCCAGCTCAACGACATCGTCATGGGCTCATTCACGAACAGCCCCTTTAATCCTGCTTCTTATACCCGAAAGTTCCTCGAGTCTCCCCAAACCTGGAAGGCTGGCTCGTTTGGCAGCAGGTTCTACCCCGGTTGCTCTCCCGGTCAACTCCTTGGTCCGCTAGAGTGAGCATCCTGTTCCTATTCTTATTCTCCCAGACTTGTACCGTGGCTGTTCGCGGTATCCTCCGTGAACTCTATCATCGTGCACGCCCGTTCGAGGGTTCCGTCGCTCGATTTCCCAGCGCTTGATCTAAGGCACTGGGAATCCCTTCCTCATTCACTCCCTGCCTCTTTCAAAGGATGGACGGTGGTCCACTTGGTCCTCCTTCTTCCTTGCGTCCGTCGCCCTCGGACCGTCGGGTGATTCAACCCACCCATCCGCTGTCATCACTAGCGGCTCACATCCGCGCGATTTCGTGATCATGACAATCTTGAATGGGGTCCGTCGATATAAGCCCGGCTTCGGCCAGACTTTGACCTCAGCTTTACGTTTACCCTCCAAACACATGCATCACCCGGCAATTCCCGTACCAGGCCCCGAAGTATATCCTTTCTCACTCGCTCAGTCTCGATTCAAGAGATTGCTTCTGGATTCATCCATCTGGTCCGGCTACTCTGCCGTGGCCTTATATACTGCCCCATCTTCCGATAACTTGCTCTAACCTCGTCCTCTTCCCCTTCCAGCCCAACTGACTTCAAGGCCACCCGCCTCAGCTCGAGCATAGAGAGCGATAGAGGCTCCCTATTAAACGCCCTCAACATCGTCGGACGAGAGGAGGACATGGTCAGTCTTGCTGTTGACCCTACCTGCTTCGTGCCTCACTTCTTCCTCCTAGTGCCGTGATTACACGTGTTGTGGTCTCCAACTGAACGACCTTCATGCGCTCGTTGAGCATTTCGAAGAGTGTCATGTGGTCGTCTGGGACCCTCGCACCGGTACCTACAACACCCCGATCATTCCATATCCCACGACCCAACCCGGTCCTGGATACTACCCACCCCAGGGCCCCTTCGACCCCGATGATATGGAGATGGAGATGGACCACAGCAGTGGCCCTTCTTCAAGCGGATCGTCCCCTCCCGATACTCCCGTCCACACCCCCCTGATGCCATATCCTACGGTTTCTGCTTTCGACACTACCACTGTGCTCCCAAGCCGATCGGGATTATCCGTAAATGCGTTTTCTTCGGCATCCCGACGGAACAAGCGCGGTGTCGAACAGACTGAGGTCCTCTCCGCTTACGCTCGCGCAAAGGAGTACGCCTTGGCTCTGGCTAGCGCTGACGACCTGGAGGGTATCGTGGTCCACGGACGACCTGGTACCGTCACCCCCGCGTTGCTCCTCTCCTCCGCGGGAACAACTCCTGCGAACAGCCCCGACGGTTCAAGAGTTAACTCTCCGACGCCGAGCTCACCTACCTACGTTCCCGGGAACCTCACCGCCACCTTGACATCTTCTCACTTATCATCCCGGACAAACTCGACCACATCCACCGTGTCTCGCCCCACCAGCTCCTTGATGGTGACTAAACCGTTCAAATGCCCCAAACCCAATTGCAACAAGTCTTACAAGCAAGCCAACGGGTTGAAGTACCACATGACCCACGGGTCGTGTAACTTTACTCCCTGCAAGGAAGGCGAGATGTTGAAGGAGGGCATGAGCGATAGCGAAGTCCGGGAAATTGAGAAGAAGCTCCGCCCCTACGCTTGCGGTGTCGGTGACTGTGCGAGGAGGTACAAGAACATGAATGGCCTTAGATATCACTATCAGCACAGCGGCGAGCATGGGGCTCTCGGTCTGGCTTTGCTCGCTAGTGGCCAACACGAGTGCCTGATCGGCAAGAGGACGAGCACCCTCAGCGCAGCGCGCCAACAGCAGCAGCAGCAGCAACAGGAAACCCACGCGGTTCCTCACCACCCCCCTCCCACTGACCTCTCCTACCAAAACTTTTACCAACCCTCCCACGTCACCATGCAACCCCAGCAGGCCCAACCGTTCACGATGACAATGTGGGGATCGGTAAACCACCCTTAATCCACTGGTCGAGCAGGACAATATCGACCCAAAATATTTATCTCCCCTCGCTCATGTAGTAGTCGAAGGCGTGAAGGTCATTGTATAATCTTCGAGTACCCACTGCCGCTATCCTCATCATCTCTCTTGCCATCTCGCTACTCCCCTAGATGTCTTTATTCTGTCTGTCGTTTTCCTCGCGATCTCCCATCCACTTCTCACCAGGCTCACTTCACCCCCTCCCGAACTGTAGCCCCTTCCGCTGCCCCATCATGACCCCGATTCCTGATCATGGGCCTCCTCCGTTCACGAGCTGTAACTCCCCCCCGCCCTCCACTGTTTCCATAAACCTCTACTTTCTTTCTTCCTCTCTGTTGTAATACGTCTTGTGATCGGGATTCTTATCTTGCGTTTCCCTCACAACGGTGGCGTCAGTTTCCGTAGTTTGCGTCTTGTGATTTCCCCCCTCCTCTTTTAGACTCTGTCTGCATTAGAGGCCGTGTGTATCTCGGCGCACGATCACTTGCTCTCCAATAAGAAAACGGGAATCACAGCTTCTTTCTATTGTGCTCCTAGTTTGAACTCAGCGTCGGCGGAACTAGATATAAACGTGAATGCAGGGTATAAAGTGCACAACACGGTGGGAACGCGGTATCTTAACCCGGTCGGAGACTAAGGCAAACGGTACATGTATTAACGCGGGAGACCTCGAGGCCTCTCCTCCGATTATCTGGCGTCTTGCTATTATTGCTTCAGAATCGGGCGTCCGCCCTGATGCCACGGGTTTTGCTCCTCCAACTCATCATCCCACTCTCGGTAACTCACACCCTTCGGATGTTGCGAACCGACCATCGACCAATTGACCGGCCGTTTCAAATGGGGGGTCATTAGTTTGTAGTCCTCCCCAATAGCGCAATCATAACGGAGGACTTGCCAAGGGCTCCCTCGCTGCGGGCCTTCCGGTTGGACATTAGCGGGGGGCGGAGCTCCTCGACGCATTTGAGTTGCGTTCTTGTGGTGCCGGCCTTCGTCGTTTTCGCCTTCACCGTCGCCCTCGCCGGTTTGTTCCTCCTCACCATTATTCCCACCCCCTCCTTCGCCTTGGTCTGGGTCCGGCCCGTCGTTGGAATCGTCATCATTGGAGGGGGGAGGGTGGTCCCCGTCGCGTTGTCCCGGATGCTTCCCGTCCTCGGCCTCGGAAGGCTGTGGAGGTTTGTAGCCGGGAACGGCGGGTTTGTAAACTGGGTGTATGTCGCATCGATCCTTAGGACCGAATCGTGGCATGGGAGGAGGAGGTATGTGGAATGAACTCGAGGGGAGGGGTAACGTGTAGCTGTCTTCCAGGACGAGGGCTCGACCCTTCCCTTTGTCCTTCCCCTTGGGAGATGGACTCGGTGGAGCGGTACTCGCCTCGCGACTCTCGACCCGGGGCCGTTTCGCACCGTGTCCTGGAGTCCCGGCTCGTGGTTCCCCTTCATCTGCATACTCAAGTTCGTCTTCGTCTTCATCACGAGTGCGCTTTCGACCAGGACTATACAGACGACGATCAGGATGCGTCAGCCGCAGAACCTCTGACGGATTGTGGAGAGCTCACCTGCAAGGGGCTGGTGCGGGGGGCGAGGGGGGTGATTGGACGCCAGCTGCGCGAGCTTGGGCGATTTCTCTCATGTGGTCTTCTTCCTTCTCATCATCTTCGGTACAAATCCACTCCTCATCCCAATCGACTTCCCAGGCTTCCTTGGCCATCCGCTCACCTTCGGATATCACATGCCTTATGATGTTGTGACGGCTGCTCAAGGCACAGAACCCGTCAATGAACTTCTGCATATTCTCGTGTCCAGCATAGAGCTCGGGTTGGAGGGTGGTGAGTTGCCAGAGCGCTTGCTTCGCCTCAGCTTCAGCCTCGGCGACCATCTGCTCGATCATCTTGTGGTTGGACATAGCGATGGCGTATCGCTCGCAGATGATGGCTCCCTTGCCAGCTTGGGACATGTCGGGAGTGAACTCCAGGTCGAAGAGCTCGTCGTCGAGAATGATAGGTAAGGGTTTGGGGCAGGCCGCCATGGTTTCCTGGTGCTCTTCGAGAGCGGATTTGAGGTTGCTGAGATCATTAGCAACTTCGAAACCTAATGGGGGAGGTACGGGAGGGGGTCTGTCCCCTCGACTCTTAACCCTCATGAACTCCATCCATTCTTCTAGACTAGCTGGAGCTACGCGTTCATAAGTACGGGCGTAATGAAGGAAGAGCGGAAGAACAAACGTTCAGAAGGCGCTGGGCCGTCAACGGAGGGGAGTGGGGCCACAGGGACAGAAGGGATATCTTGATGGCGGTCAGTATGACACGGCTGATGGCAACCTCCTACTTACCTCGTTCAGGGGGGCCGGGGAGTGCGGGAAGGGAGGAGGAGGGGAGTGGGCTCAGTTTCTCTTGTGGATCCTCAGCGATGGGGTTATGTTCGGAAATCACAGCCACGGGTTGGCGGGTTGCAAGCGGGTCGCCAGGATGTGCCGGAAGGGATTCAAGTCCCTCCCCCTTAGCGTGGCCCGGTTGGTACTCTCCTTCGACAGCTTCCGTCTGGTCGATATCCTCAGGCTGAGGGAGATCTACCCGACTTTTGGGCCTTCGAAAGGTAGCTAGGTTCTCCCTATATGTGAATCCGGCGTATGGTTTGTGGTTGCGGAACTCCTCATCGCGTTCCACTTGTGTGCGCACGATCTTGTGCGTGAAGAGGTGGGGCGTGTTGATGGGGTATTCTTCGGGATGGTGTGGTCTGTACTCGAAGACGAGATCGAGCAATTCGTCGGTGGTTCCGTGTTCGATAACATCTGCGGGGACTTTGTACGCCTAGAAGACAACCCAGGGCGGTGAGCGTCGCCGCCACAGTTTGGGAATGGCGTGTGGATCTTACCTTGGCGTACGCGCGAATGTCGGGGAGGGATAGCTGGGCCATTTTGGCTCTTGTTATGGGCCGGAAATTCTGGAGGATAGTCATCGTGGTAGGAGAGGAGGTGGAGGGGCGACGACGGGGGTGGTGGTGGCGCAGAAAGAAGAGGGAACGTTAAAACCCATGGTGCCCTTGTCCAAGCCATGGCCTGCAAACACGCTTGATCCCGTGATCGGGCATGGTTACAATTCTATTGTTTGTTAATTTTTGTCAAACACCTGATCGGTCCTGAGGTCAACCTGACCCAGAACGGAAAATAGAAAGGGATACTTACTTATCGCACGTCCCACACTCTCCCAGCTGCTTTGTCCTTCCATTGTGCGTTGGCTGCCGAACGTGCCTTGACGGTGCGGGTTCCACACGCCTGGAATTGCACATGATATCGTTAAGATGACTCGTATTTGATCATGGGCGGGGAAGCGGGTACAGCGGACATTACAGACATGGCGTGGTATTAATCGCTGAGTACCAGTGCCTCTGGTTTGGGCCTCACTTCCGTACTCCGCAACAGGTGTTCTGCTTGAGACCTATCATATGTACTATTAGCCGTCGTAATCTTGACCGCAAAACGGGTGACATACCCAAAGTTTGCCTTCAAGAACTCATCCAGTAATTCTTCCTTCTTGTCGTACCAGTAGTTCTGCTCGGCCCTCGCGGCCCGCAGTTCTTCGAGCAAGCATTCGTGTTCTTGTAACGCGTGTTTATGTTTTGCCTTGATGATCAGATACCGCACCATGGTAGGGGAGCGTCCCATGATCAGGCCGGTCTGTGGATCACGTAGCTCCCATAGGTGCGGGGGGATACCCTCAGATTCGACATCGTTCTGGCTGGAGAGGGGCGAACGGGGGACTTGATCGTCGTCCTCATACGGTGTAGGCTCCTTCCCCTGGAGTTGCGGCAGCGGTGGGGCGCCCCAGGGATTCGTCGTGACAACATGTTGGCCATGTCGGACGATTGGTCGAGGGACATCGGGCTCATCAGGCTTTAGTCGTTTCCCAGGTGCAAATCTTGAAATGAGCACAGGGTTTGCCGAGTTGGAAATAATGTTTGCACCATTTCCTGGCGCGTTTCCTGCTCCATTGTGCGTACTCCCCCGACCTGGTGCAGGGGGTTCCATACCGTGAATCTGGCGCATATGCTTCGCCAACGCGTCTGACCGGGAGAACGACTTGTCACACTCTGTTCAATACCGTGAGTGGGCGTTGATCGGACGGAAGCGCCACAGCTCGCGACGTACCTGGCCGTGGGCAGTTGAACGGTTTTTCACCGGTGTGGGATCGGAGGTGTGAGATGAGAGCGAACCGGGACGTCTGTGAGATGCCTCTACGCGAGCACGAGGACCACTCGCAATAATAATTCGATTTGTGGGTTCCGACATGGTCTTGTTAGGGGGAGCAGTCAATGAGGCTGTGATTCGAGGAGTAAATCGACCACGTACCGGTATGAAGGTGTTCAATCAGAGTTTTCAGGGATGCGAATTCGCGAATACAGCCTTCCCACTGACACTTTACCGTGTCAAGGTGCTTATTTTGCATCAAATCGGCACCCAGTGCGGGGTCTTCGATCACGGCCATCGCTGGGGAGCCGGGAATGATTTCGCCAGCTTCATCGTATTCTGGCAGAGAAGAGTGAGAGGATACAGGCGAAGAGGCTGGAGAGAGAGATGGGCTGTAAGATTCTGGTACGGGTGTCTGCGCCATGACCACACGAGGCGGACCGCAAGGAGGAGTGTCCGTGAGAACCTGACGCGACACTCTTCCTCACCAATCTTGACCATGTCCACACCGTTCACGAACTACACGCCCTCAAACGCTTTCCAGACACCGACCCCAGCATCAAAGAACAGGGGAGGGGCGAATGCGGGGTCTAAACGCGGCAGGAGACCAAAGGGTTTTGTGACCCCAGCCACACCCGCTCCAGATTCCCCCGCGCCACCAAACCTCACCCCCCAGCCAGTCGCTGGGCCATCTATCCCGACTACACTAACGTGGCAAAGCACCATTGTACCCCCCAATCCTCAGACGACAACCACTACCGGGACTGGATTGCTCAACCTTCCAGGGACAACTTCCACGACCGCACTCCATCCGACCCCCGTCGCATCTATGATCACGGTGCAGGTTCCGGCAGAAGATGACGAGGACGAGATGCTACCGGCCATGGCTGACGATGATTACTCGGCCCAACTCTCGTTCCAGAGTCAATCTAAGGATAACCTGAAGTGTGTTTCCGGTCGTCTGGACTTGAACGTTCCCTGTGATTGACCGCGACACCTGAAAGGGTCCTTATGGAAAGTTTTACACCAGAGCAATACGACCGATTCGAAGCTTCGAGGCGACATGCGTTGCCCAAACAGGCTGTTAGGAAGGTTCGCCGAGACACCACAACGTGCCAGACGCGTCATTGACCAACCCCACCAGCTGATCCAACAAACATTGGGTCAACAAGTATCACAACCTGTGGCCCAAATAGTCGCAGGTTTTTCGAAGGTCTTTGTTGGGGAGATCATAGAGAGAGGTGAGCAGGAAGAGTCGCGAACGGACAGCATTGACCATCCTCCAGCACGCGCGGTGCAAACTCGAAGAGGCGAGACGGGACCCCTATCACCAGATCATCTACGCGAAGCCTACGTGATCTATCAGCATGAGTTTGGGCGCGTGGGTGCGGCAAGACCACTGCGTTCCAAGAAGTTGTTTGTGCGGTAATCCTACGATACTGGTTCGCAGACTGCTCGGGTATAGTCGGAGCTTGGGATAAACCACATTTCGACTCCCGGACTCTTTCTTTCGCCTCAGTGGAGTTTGTACGCGTTGGGTGGCCCACTCATTGGCGTAACCCGTATGATGCGATGTGTAGATCGAGAGGCATATTACACTAGTACAACGGTATGTCTACGGAGCGTGAATAGGTCATGGTTCGGAATGAGAAATTGGTGGGTTCAACAAGCGCAGCCCTCCTGCAATTGAGGTTCATTCGAGTTGAGGTTAATGCTGCCTGGCATGGAGTCGTCGTTTGCTCTGGTCCTGTTCCCACCTGTGGAACCACCAGCATGCTGACCAACTGGAGCCCAAAGCTCGGGAGTGTCGAGGATCTTTTCCGCTACTTCCTTGAACGCTTCGCTGACTCCTACCGCAGTCTTCGCCGAGGTTTCGATGAAAAGGGAGTTCATACGACGGGCAAAAGCCTCGCCTTCAGATGCTGGTACTTGTCGGGAGAATTCCTGCGCCGGTGTTAAGAAGGAGGTGGGGTGGAGGTGGCGAACGACGGACCTTGTCAACCTTATTGCCAACAATGATCTTGACAACGGATTCGGAGACATACGTTTCAAGCTCACTGTACCACCGGGGGAGGGCCTCGAAGGTCTCCCTGTTGGAAACGTCGTACACTGAACCACGATGGGGTATTTGAGCTGAGCTGTCGCATCCGAGGGGGTAGGAAAAACATACCCAGAATAACACCCTGTGCCCCGCGGTAGTAGGAAGACGTGATAGTTCGGAAACGCTCCTGGCCGGCGGTGTCCTGCGGGTAGACAAAGGTTTCAGAACGATGCACCACGCGGCCGTAGGGCAGCGATGTATGGATCCGTACCCAGATGCTGAGTTTGACTTTCTTCCCTTTGACCTCCATCTTGTGTACCTGAGATGCGCAGGCAATGAGTCACGGGTGCAATGGAAATCAGAAGGGCCGGGTTTGTCGACTGACACGGAAATCGACGCCAATCGTTGCGCTCGCCTCGTCCTCAGGCAACCACTGCTCGTCGGAGAATCGCATGAGGAGGCTGCTCTTGCCTACGGAAGAGTTTCCGATTAGGAGCAGTTTGCAGTTGATAATCGAGTTTGCGGTAGCCATCGACGAGGACGAGGAAACGGTGGTGCACAAGTAGGTATCCTCGGCTCCGTCTCTTTGGGGGTCCGGTGGGTTCGTGGCGGGCACGTGAGCGTCGCTGGCTGATCAGTTGTCCTCCATTCCCTGCGTGTGAAACTCAGAACACCCCTCTTGCTTTCCTTCGTCCACCACAAAAGCTTTGAGCGAAATACCACCAAACGCAACCAGCAGAGGGCGACGACTGTGCAAGATATGAAGGCTTGACTTCATATCTTGCGCAGTCGTCGCCCTTGCTGAGCGGGTCGGCGGTGGTTACTCGCCGATTGTGATCAACATCTCTGTCCAGCGTGACCCAGGCTGGCATGTGGGGAAACCGCCCCATCCGCGAGCCCCGATCTCACCAGCAGACCCCCGCTCGGCAAGAGATTGTTTCCCCACAGATGTGGGCAAAGCTTCTGTAGCTAGGACTACCAGCCCCTCTAAATGGATGACCGACGGCGCCGGCCTTCTCTTTCGTGTGCCTGGCGTATCCTCGCGGTCTGCTTTCGGTCAAATGACCTCCATTCCCCTGTTCGTGTGATTGCCGTTCCGCAGATGACCTTACGGGTCACCTCAACTGAAACTTCTGTCCCCGACAAGGCCCTGCTGACTATTGCGGGGAGAACAGAATAAAAGCCTATCTAGACATGGTGGGGCTCTTCAGGCTTCTGTCTGTTCACCCACTTCAAGATGTGGGCCTGTCCTCTCCTGGTCACCGTTGCTCTCAGTGTCTGCACTCTTGCGGCCCCAGATCCTTCCAAGAGGGCTAACCCCGTGGTTAAACTGGACAACGCCGTGAGCAGTGTGAAGGGATGATGCGGAATGGACGCTGACCTGCCCCAAGGACTTCACCGGTGTAGGGGATGGTAGCGTACACCAGTTCTACGGTATTCCTTTCGCGAAGCCTCCGTATGTCACTCTCGTGTCATCTGCTTTTCGATCGCGTCGTGACCGTCTGCAGTACCGGCGACAGGCGTTTCCGGCTTCCCGAAGCCACCGACCCGTACACCGGGACGTACGATGCGACAAAACGGGGGCTGTCCTGTCCGCAACAAGCCGTTAAACTTCCGCTAATTCCGGATGGGGTTGTGGGCGATGCCATCAATTTCGCGGTCAACAAGGTCTACGGGCAAATTGACCCAGACGGCGAAGATTGTATGCGCACTTTCCCGCTCATAACCTCACTATCGCTAACCCAGGGCATCAGGTCTAAACTTGAATGTTGTTACGCCCGCGAACGCTAGTCCTGACTCCAAGTTACCCGTGGTTGTGGTAAGGCTCGTTTTTGTCACCCGCCCGCTCTTGCATCCTTATCACACCGCATAGTGGATTTTCGGTGGGGGGTTCCAACTCGGCTCTCCCACGCTGTAAGTGATCATCGCCTCCGCCAACAAACCATCCAGCTCAATAGCGTTCGAAGTTATCCCGGTGGAACGATCGTATCTCGTTCCATGCAACTCGGTGAACCCATAATCCACGTAAGCATGAACCACAGGTAAAACATTCGCGTTGTTCTATCGTACATGCTCTCACGACTCGTTGTTGAATTAGGGTCTCTGGTGAGTTTTCAAGCGATGGCGGAGCATATGGATTCACTGAACAGTGTACTAGCCTTCGGCTTTTTGGGAGGGAAGGAGGTCAAGGCTGCCGGCGTTGGTAACCTCGGACTCCATGACCGTGAGTACTCAACTCCAGACTCCGAGGACCCCGTACTGCAGGAATAACCTCACCCCCCCGTCGCAGAGCGACAAGCCTTGAGGTGGGTCCAGAAGTACATCAGTGCCTTCGGCGGCGACCCCACCAAAGTTACTATGTGAGAGCAGCTCTCCCTTCGACCGCCACCAACCCCTGACATCTCATGGTCGCAGCTGGGGACAGTCGTCAGGAGCCATCTCAGTCGCCCTTCAGATGCTTTCGAACGGGGGAGATACGGAAGGATTGTTCCGAGGTGCCTTCATGCAATCCGGTGCACCGATCCCCGTCGGCGATATCACCGGTGGTCAAGACTCCTACGACAAACTGGTTCAGGATGCGGGGTGTGCTTCGGCCTCTGATACGCTGGAGTGTTTGCGACAGCTCCCTTACGAAGAGTTGAAGGGCGCAATGGATCAATCCGCTTCTATCTTTTCTTACCAGGTTCATCGCGCACTTTCCTCGACCGAAAGTTCAGGGAACTGATTTGGCCGTAGTCATTAAAGCTCGCGTGGCTCCCTAGGGCGGATGGTGTTTTCTTGAAGGCACCGCCGCAGCAACTGGTATTACAGGGTAGCGTCGCAAACATTCCGTTCGTCAGTGGTACGAAACCTTCCTTTCCAGTCTCTGTTACTCAGCACTCAACCAACTGACCCATATCGTAGGTAACTGCGACGACGAGGGGACACTTTTCAGTTTGGCCAATCTCAACGTTACGTGAGCAAATTCCCCTTTGCCGACCGCCTCCGTCTTTATTGACCATCCACGAAGGTCCCCGGCCAGATTCGAAGATTACGTCTCGAGGAATTACCTCCCCAACGCAGATAACGCCAAGCTCAGGAACGTTCTCGACAAATACTCCAGCTGTGTGTTACACCTTCGCCTTCCCCATCCGCCCCACTGAAGCGACGTACTCCTAGCTCCCTTTGAGGGTTCTCCGTTCGGTACCGGGCTCCTGAACGCGTTGACTCCCCAGTACAAGAGGCTCGCTGCCTTCCAAGGTGATGCCGTGTTCCAGGCTCCCAGGAGATGGTTCTTACAGCAACGGGCCGACAAGCAGGACACTTGGTCATACGGTACTTGGCCCTCCTTCTCCTATCTTCCCCGCGTCTCCTGACATCTTTTCCCCCCCAGCGCATAAGGTGTTCAAGGCTACTCCTGTTGTAGGCTCTGTGCGTCCAATATCTACCCCAATTACCACAGAGGCACTGACGTTTGACGTGCGATTTACCCAGGCTCACGGCACGGACGTCTTCGATGTGTACTACGGAGGGGATATGAAGGACTACATAATCCGGTTCACAACACACCTCAATCCAAACGGGGCTTCGGGCAACGGGTGGCCCAAATATACCACGTCTTCGCCTAGGAACTTCGTGTTGAGATTTGGGCTGATACATACACTGGTCGAGGACGACACCTACAGGGAGGACGCTATGGCCGCATTGAGCGAGTTGACGCTCGAATACCCCATTTAAATGCTTGGAGCTTAAAGCTCGAAGTGTGGCTAATGTTCACCGATGGACTTATATACCCCCTCCCTTGTGCCTTGTGTAGCCTGTTAGTTACTTAGCTCTGAAGATTTGTTAATCGGTTTGCCAATTGTTACTTCAGTACTTTGCCACGCATTCCTGGTTTCTTTTTCGTCCTTGAGACGCAGGAGTGTCCAAAGTTGACCTACGCCCCGACTGGACCCACCAGTTGTGGGATGAACGGGCTGGGTGCAACCGGGAATCAAAACCGTCAAAGCGAAAACCGCTTCTTCGTACACCGATGCTCGCTCACCCACGGCAATTAGTTTCTGCCAGATCGTGATATGTATTTTGGATGGCTGGTTGGCGTAAATAAACCAATAAACAAAGTCGGAATCGGGGGAGGGCCCAAGTAAAAAGTACAGAGAAACGCCAGGTCAGCTTACACAGAAGTGGATGATATATTGAAGTGAACGTCGGACAATAAGTCTACTGGCAAGCCTTAGGGAGACCATGATCGTTGGTCCTGACTCCTCCACCCCATGGGGTCCTACCATCAACGCGAGCATCGGGACCGAGACCACGCTCCGAGAATCCTTCCCAGAGCGCGCAGTAGTTCTCACCGCCAGTGAGGACCTGGTCGGCCTGGATGATGGCGTCGCGAGCCTCGAAGAACGACGGCCTGCAGGGTTGTAGCTTCATGCCGTTGATGACGAGCTGAGTAATGAGAGAGTTTCCGTGCTTGGGAACGAGAGGCATGGGGGCACCATTGACTTCGTATTGGCGGGGGCGATAAAAGTCACCAATGGGGATGGTACCGTCCGCTTCGGCAGAAGGGGGGAAGAGTGTGTCCGAGAATCCGTGCTTCTTGATGAGCTTCTGGGAGACGATCCAAAGGATCTCAGCCCAGACCTCACCAATGGCATGGACACCCCAGTAACCCGGCTTGTCGAGGGTCTTGTATGTTGAGGGGTTGATGGCGATATCCTATACAGTAGGTGCACGCCAGGTGAGAAAAACTCGACGCAAGATGGGAAATAACCTACGGTGGAGTAAATGTAGTTCCTGATACCGTTCGGACGGTTGGCAGCCCAGGCACCCATGCTGTAGTCCGAGTAGTTGGAAGTACTGCGAATGGTGGTGGCCAAGAAGTCACCCCAACCCTCACCCATACCACCACTCTCGCCCCAGCCGAGACAACCAGAGTTGGCAGGTCCACCGGTCAAACGGGTGCTCAGGCCGTGAGTAAGCTCGTGGATAACGATGCCGGCCTCCAAGTCACCATCCCTGTATGGGTTAGCACCGTTCCAGAGGTACATCCTGCAGCGACCGTTCTGACCGTCAGGTGGGGTCATGAAGTTGGCGTTGTTGAATCCGCTGCCATCCTGAGCATTAGCAATGACACCATCGTTTTCCTCACCACCCCGGCCGAAGTTGTGCTGTTGGAAGTTACCCGATGGCTCATCGAACCCGTAACTAAGCGTGTGGTGAGCTGTTATTCTCACTCATAGAGGGGGAGAACATACCGGTAGTAGAGATCGTGAACCATGTTGGAGGTATAAAACAGCTGGGTGATGGTGGTGTTGATGTACTTCCTAGCCTCCTCCAAAGCATCCTCGTTGGTGGTGGGTTGAGGGTTGTAAACGTAGTCGAATTTGAGGTCCACGCCACCGTCCGGCCGGTAGTTGGAGAGGTAGGCGTTTCGGCCTTCCCAGTTCTCATGGGCGAAAACGTTGTTACCCCAGGTAACCGTGGTGTTGCGGATCGGAGAACCGTGACTGAAGCGTTTGTTGGACGAGTATGGGTCATTGGCGATGGGCAAGGAGTGCCAACCCAAGGGACTGGCGAGCTTGTCGTCGCCCTCCGTTTCAATGGACCGGTTGCCTTCACTTGGGTCGTTGATGCCCCACTTGAAGACGTTGTAGGTTGCGAGACCCTTGTCCTTCCCGGGGATAGGGGCGTGGGCATCAGAGGCCCAGTCGACCACAGAGATGATCTTGTGAGGAGAGTTGGCGGAGACGGCAGCCTCATACCAGTTGTCCTTCATCTCGACCTCAAACTTCCAGACGAGGTCGAGGTGGGTGGAGTCACCGTCAGGGACCTGTATGTAGGCCAGACGAGCCTTGACGGGGTTGACGGTCTCGGGGACGTTGTGGATGAGTTCTATGGGGGTATTGGTTTCGCCACCAACAAAGCGGCTGTCCATATTGGAGGACATGCCATCGATGTAGTTGTCGTACTTGGAAAGAATGTCCTGAACCATGTGATCCTCAGGAGTAGCGGCGATCATGAACTGGAGGAGGGCATGGCGAGGGTCTTCCAACTTATGGTCCTTGGACAGGAACTGGGCAGGAAGGTCTATGAACGCGCAAGTTGACTCGAGAATATGCTCAATGGGACGAAGGAAGGTATCGCGATAGGAAGCGAGGTCTCCAAGGATGGTCTGTTCGCCGTTGAGCTGGCGTTTGTAGTGGGTATTGCGAGCATCGAGCTCGCTGGACAATTGGGAACAGTAGTCCGCATGGGGGTGAGCGGGAGTCTGGACTGGGTTGCTACCAGGTGCTGCGCCTTGATAAGCCTGGGTGTGGCCATGTCAGTGATGGCGCGGTGTCGTGTGATCGCATGGAACCTACCGAGTTTCCGTATGAAAGAACGATACCCTCCTTGATGTTCACGTTGAGGTCACCGTCAGCGACTTCGAGTCCATTGATAAACTGGCGGAGGTAGGCGTGGGTGACGCCAGTGTTCTTATCGGTGTAGGAGTCCTTTCGGAGAACGAAGGTGGATGCGCCCTCAAGGTAGGGAGGGGTGAGGCCCTTTGCGAAACTCTGCGCGAGCTGGAGAGGATCCTTGGTCTGGGAAATGCCGAAGCTCTGGTGGATGTCCAAAGGGTTGGAACGGAAGACTGCGTGAGGGTGAACTGGACCGAAACCCAGAGACTTCCTCGGTTTGACCGACCCATGGGCGGCGACAGAGGTAGCTGAAAGACCAGCAAGGAGGAGGGGAACAAGCAACAACTTCATGGCTCGCAACTCGTCCTGGATGTCGTACGGGTTGAAACGGAAGGGGGTTTGTACTCTGTTCGCTCCAAACGAATGGGGCGGACAAGGTGGGGGGTGATGGGAACTCTCCCTCGGAACTGCCCTTATAGTAACTCGGGCTCGCGTGGCTGTCACGTGGGGCGGCTACTGTCCCTGCGAGCTGTGGCTTACATACGCCCCGCCCCCTTTGGACTGAAGTGCGGCCGCTGGGGGAAGGCTGTTCGCATGTCATGCCTAGTGGCAGTCAAGAGTCACGCGAGTGTGGCCAGAATCCAGCTCCTGCCAAGAAATCCCTGCCACTTATCCAGCGTCCACCAAGCGATTGCGCCCAACTGACACCGCATCCCCGGTCAGCGCCCCCACGGCTGAAACGCCTCCCGTTCTTGCGCAATACTTATACTGCCGCTCACTATAAGTACATAGAACGCCGTTGTACACCAGCGGTCTTTCAGGAATCAAGCTCAAAAGGGCCGGCGAGGTTCCTTTGGGTGTTATGCGAGACCATCCCAAAGATAAAGCAAGCGCTAAGCGCGTCAGGGTGGCGGTCGGCACAATGGGGCCGCAGGTGACATCGATCCATACCAGGTCACCCAAAGAGCAGGCAAGCGCTTGGACCGTCGTCCAAGGTTCAAAGAGATGTGGCTGGGTGTCCCATCGAAAAATCGTATAAAGAGGACAACTTCGACGTCTAAGCGTTCGCATTCCTTATCTCCTCTCAGCTAGCCCTGAATCTCCCAACACCACTCCGTTCCGCACGGGAATGCTATTCGACGGTCCCAAACCCTAGCACCTTTCTTCACGAGAACAGCACCGAAGACGTGCCTCCACCAGCACAGATGGGTATAGACATAAAAGACTTTCTCGAGAGGGAGTTACTGTCCCGTAGTGGCCGGGGTGCTGCCGACGATGGCACCGAAGTGCCTACAGGAGGAGGCTCCAAGTTCCCTAGCACGGGTGGCTCAGTCGGTCGAGATCCCAGAGAAAGCGGGAGAGAACGACACACCGGACGGGACCCAGCTACCGGGCACCTAGCTTCCTCGCGATCCCATCCCCAAATAAGTGGAGAGGGAGAAAAGTCAAGGTCCACGACAAGGACGTTATCCAAGCCCAGAAACAGGAGCGGTCCACGCAGGGTCTCCGTAAAACCCAATCGAGGAAGGGAGAGATTCAATCTGAACAGGAACGGGGGACCGACCGAAGCACGAGCATCGCAGACTCGCAGGAGACCATCAGTCCCCCTGGGAATGCGACGAACGGAAGGCGCACCCACACGACGAGGAACGGGTTGATGTCGTACGGATCGACCAGGAGCAGATTGAAGAGAGGGAAGAAGGTCAACGCCGGTAGTGTAACTGGTTCAACTACACCGCCGCGCCCTGCAAACTCCTTGCAACCATCGCCGAAGAAGAGTCCTGCGGTCAAGTCGAGGGCGCATGGATCCCCAAAGAAAAAGTCGCAGACCATTATCCGGAAGAAAATGAAATCTGGGGCCGACCCAGAGGAAGGGTGCGGAAAGTGTCCCAAGAGGCGCAATTTCGCAGTCGCCTCGAGGCGCCACGAGGAGAAGGGACAGACGAGGAAGCGGTCGGATTGATCTATTCATATACCACCAAATGGAGTGGCGTGTAGAGCGTGATACATAGTCGCCTTTGTTAGCGTATCAGTGACTGTGGACGTGGATCACCTACCTTTCACGAGCGCACCAACCGTGGTTCATTACAACAAGTGTTGGTGAATTGGATCGCCTGTCGCCGTCTGCCTGCAGTGGTACCAGAGGGGGATGATGCAAGGGCAACGTCTATAACGATGAACTATAAAAATACAAAGCCCGTCGTAGCCGAATGACCATGTTAGTAACTCCACGCTGTACCGGATAGTGGATTAAGCAAAGGGAATCTATCCCCATAATCTGCACCGAAGATCCGTAAGGGTGAAAGCGAAGGAATGGAGGTGAGGGAAACGCACCCGATGAAGGCCATAGCGCTGGCACCGACCAGCAAGCTGATCAAAGCTAATGCTTGCTTACCCACACCACTCTTCCACAATGTAGGATCCATAATGAAGTCTCCGGCAAGCATTTCGACGGAGGCCGCATAGATGAGCATGCCCGCAGAAACAGCTGCCATGACACCTTGTGTGAGTTTCATCTTGGCTGTTGAAGTAGGTCAGATATTGAAATGGGAAACAGTAAAGGACAGACGAACCTCCTTCATATGGACCAGTGAACAGGAGCAGCCCAGCTGCGATTCCGATTGGGACCGTTGTCGCAAATGACACCATCATCGATGGCCGAAGGACGCGGGAGCTGGTGGGGAGTGTCGCTATCCGTGTGCCCAGTGATAGACCCTCGAATAATTGGTGGAACGTGACGGCGGTGACAAGCGAAGCTAACGTAGGGGTAGCGTTTAGATTTAAAACCAGATCGGAGCGGTTACGCGTGGGCACACTCACTAAACTCCGGTCCGGACGTGATGGATAACGTGAGACCGATAACGAACGAGTGGATCATGATCCCGACTTGCAGGACCTACCCGAGCGGTTAGCACGCCAACAGCAAGCCCCACTCGGGGTGAAAAGGCTTGCCAAAATCCCGACAGTCTGCCTACGCGGCGACGATGCTGGAGTTTCGGGGTTCTCTGGTTCCGGTTGTTCGCTGTGTGCTTGTGAGCATCCTGCCACAGTCGTAGAGTCGTCTTCGGCAGAGTCATATGGACTGGGGTCTGTTCTGTGAGGGTGGGTTTCAACGCCGTCAGAATGCCTATCCTGGGTGTCGTAGAGCAACTTTGATAGCGCGTGTGGGGACACCGGATGATCGGCACAATGTGATGTCCTCGATTCGAAGTGATGATGCCCGTCAAAAAATTGTGGCGCACTACGAGTGGAGAGAACCTGGGGTCGCCGAGGGGCCGTCGTTTGAGAGGTTATGAGGGGAGTACGTTCGTGGGGCTCACAAGACGGCGAGCGTCTGCAGGTGTCGTGTGAATGTGTGGAGTGTGAAGGGAGAGATGCTTCTAGGTCATGCCCGTGCCCGTGGTGGTGTTGGTGCTCCGGATCCAGTCTTGAGACGTATGAGGAGGAGATGTCTGTGGGGAAAGGTGAGCGGTGAACGAATCGCGCCGGGTCAATACATACACTCTATGAAGAATATGGTCAGGAGGGAACCGAGCCTGTAATCGAAGGTCAGTTGGTTCGCCCCAGACATCCCCAACATACCCACACTATGAGCCCAGTCCAATCCCCAATCTTGGACACCTCCCGGACGTGGTGGCTGTTGAGTGATTTGAAGGCGTCTTGGAGAAGATGGACAAACGCTGTCGACAAGATAACGCCCGTTCCGAAGTGTTTCCCAATGAAGAACACAATTCGTGGGATCGAAACGCGAGTGGTGTGGGCGGAGATGTGAGGAAACGACACCGCTGTCCAATTCGCATGTTAACCCTGCCAAGCATGGAAGGAAACTCGGAAGGCGCGGTGAGACGTACCAAAGAGAGATACGACGAAGATCATTGCTGTCGTCCCAGCTCGCTGAACCGCCTCAGACTCTCTCGATGCGATAGCGAAAGGCGAGTCCATGGTGGAGGCTGGGGACGGGGGGGGACTGGGTATTGAGTGTCGGAATGACAGGATTGGGAGTGCGCCACCGTGATTGGACGGGACCAGCCATGCACCCTTCCGGTCACGCGGACGCTGGCGCTCACTCTGGGTGGGTGCAAAGGCCTTGAGAGCACATCCTCCGGGTATTGCAAGGGGCTATCCCCCTCTGAAAATTGACCGAGCTTCGTGCTACACCAGCGACTAAATAGATAAGAAGTTACACTACGCAAACCCGTTCAGCCTGTTCGCCGCCTTCGTTGCCTCACCGATGTTCACCCAATCCAGAAGAAGAAAGTTCGGGGCCCGCCCGCCTGCAAATCGGGTGCAGCCATAGGAATTGGCGAGAATCCTTCGAAAAGCGAACGGTGAGGGTCAAATCATACACAATGTGGCACCCCACTTACGAGGCAGCAGAGTTGGTTGTCTTCGCCTTACCAAAATCTGGGACAATGACATCGTTGATCCCAAGCAACTTGTAGTTCAACGAGTGGTTGATCATGTACATGTGGTCTGCGTCGGAAAGAGGTCCCCCTGATCTGTCGACTTTACAAGGGAAAGACGGATTCAAAACACCGAATGGCGTTTCCCAAACCTGCACGAAGGCCGTCGATTGTGATTGTCACCTACTTCAGAGCACCACTGACCATTTGGAATTCAGGAAGGATGTAATCCACCCCTCCGTTGTCGGCTCCACTGTCCATAAACACAACGACCCTCTTTCCGCTGTCGATCATCTGGCCCAAGGTAGGCCAGTTAGCCTGCTTCATGGGTTTGGTGGGCGGAACATAGACCAATGGCGCAATCCCGGAATTGACGAATGCCGGATGCCAGACATCCTTGGGGGATTTGTTCTCCGGGTTTGTGAAAACGAAGGTCAGGACTTCGTTAGGGTGCGAGTCGAGCCACCGTTTTACGTTCTTCAGGTAATCTGGCTCAAGAGGGTAAGTCGTTGGCGTCGCCCCGATTCAGGATTGTCCATACCTTGCACTGTTCCGCCATCGTACAGGACCTATGTGGTTGGTTCAGGTCAGAAGCGCCGAGGAAACACCGGCGACAACGCACACAATCTATTTCATGAATCAAGACGAGTAGATAGTCTTGGACACAGGGCACTCACTGGTATGGCAAAAATGCAGTTGTCCTTCCCACATGTGGGATTGCGCTTGCAGCAACCTAACTCCCAGATTGAGTTGGGAGGTCACATCGACCTCCTGATTCCTGGACAGGTTCAAAACGTTGGTGTCAACCGCGTAGCTGTCATGACTCCCGATGAACGTGATATTGCCGTAGCTTCGGTTACAAAGCTCGGCACGGCCATTGCAGACGGTGGCGCGCTTCTGTGCCAGGGGAGATGCGCTGGCGACAGAGGCGAGCAAGAGCACGAAGAAGGCCGTGAACGTATGCATCTATCCGGCGTGCGGGGAGGGGGCGGCTCAGTATACATGAGCTGCGTCAAAATTTAAGTAAAGGAGCTGCTGCCGAGCTGCCGCAGCCTCAAACAACAGTATTCTGGCTGATTTGATTGTGGTACGGGTGAACCATATGGACGCGTGGAGGCCGACATTGAGACCCGCCGGGTCATTTTCCGGTGAAGTCAAGATCAAGGAGGCGGTTGATGTCTGGGGTCACTCTTGCCGATCGGTTCTGATCAGCCTTCAGTTGAACATCAACGCAACGGACTGGCTGGTAGGGACCCCACTGCATTCTCTCAAGTAAATGTTCGTCAGGCTCACAAATTTCCAGGCGTTTCACTGTTCTGGATGTTCCAATGTCCCACCGTTCTACTCAGCACAGATCACGGTCCAATCCACCCCCGACCCATCGCAGTCAACTTCCGACACTCCATCACACACCGCGTCCAGATGGTTATCGAAAGGAACCTGCGCCCTCCCCAAGAATACCCGCTCGAGGATATTCCGAGGCAGGGGAGCCCGTCCGACAACCGGCACATGTCAGTTATCCCACTCACGTCTTCTCGGATTCTGGTTCTTCGGACACGGAAAGGGTCATACCTGAACAAACCAGGACACATTCTGTCCTACAACGGAGACCTACTGGCAAGCGGAAACCTACCGCTCCTTCTGGAGTGATATCCGATGCGACTTCGAGTTCGAGACACAGGAGGCGGGGCAGCGGGCCGGAAGATCTTGCCTTGCTCGAAACTCATATTCTGCCCTCGCTCAGCAAAACCGTCGACCGCATGACGAAGAATAGAGCCCCGGTGCCTTACCTAGCAACTTCAGATCCCAACGATAATAGCATGCTCCCACTACCTAAATCTTCGCGACTGCCAAACAGACTGCCTCCTGCAAAGCCACCATCACAACCAGGTACCCCCAGACCGATACTCAAATCGTCTATGAGGACACCCACCACCCCTACCATCACACAGTTTACCCCGGCCAACAACTCTTTGCGGTCCGTAAAGGGCTTTACCCATTCCCCGACACCACAGGACGATTTCAATGAGATGACCCCGACGTTTTCACCCACGTCACTTCTCTCCGAGAAACCTCCAATCTATCTGAGTCCTCAAGGGCAGACTCCGGATACGTCTACCTCATATCATTCGACACCAAAGACGCCCTCACGGAGACCAACAATCTCCAAGCGTGCTTCTCCTCGCCCGTCACATGCCACCATGGATTACACCTCACACCACCCGAAGTCTCCGAATCATACCTTGGAGCGCAGCGCGGAGCGGGGCAGCGATGCCCTTTCGTCGCCCATAACCGCCGAGCGAGCGCCTTGGGATGAAGTTTTCTCTGAGGCTTGGAATCTCGGCAATCGTCTTGGTACCGCCACTACGACCCCCCGACCGCCGAAACCCACTGTTTCATCGCAGAAGGAAGAGTTCCATCCCTCTGACTGGACTTCCGGAACTCGTCGAGGGACAACTGACGATCCTGGTGGTTACACTCCCGGAGACGACGACGCAACACTCCAGAGAAAGCGGCGCGAAACATTACTTGCCATCGTCGAAGGAGTCAATTCTCAGTTCTATAGCGGGGCACCCGCACGGGAGTCCAGTGAATATAGCGGATACGTAGGCGTAGCAATCGGATCCAGGGAATCGACGTTCTTTGAAGGGACGGCTGGCCCGCAACGCCCTCCTAGCGCCGATAAACACTCACAGGGCTATGGTACGGACCGGAGGAGACTTTCGTCGTCGCCGGCATCCAGGCAGGTTTACCCCGGAGGGGAGAGGCAATCCTGGCATGAGGCCCATGTAACCAACAACCCCCCGAACACCAGTCGCGACACGGGCCACGTATATCAAGAACCAAGGAAGCATCCTCCTGGTCACGACCCTGCGACTTCACCCAAACCAAATCTGGATGCTCAAATGTCAAGACGATCTCCGGTCCGTGGCTCCCCTGAACAGACCCGCCCGGACCAAGCTCCCTCCCTCCTCGACAACTCCTCTCAGTCTCGGAGGGAACAGAAGCGGCGGGGTACCTCGACTCCCCCAGTTGCTCGCCGCTCCCATACAGATCCGGCGCAGAATGCTAAGAAACGGGAATCTAGTAGTCTCTTACCTCGGACACGGTCTTCATTATTTCTGCCTACCCATGCGAGGTCCGGCCGACTTACCTCAGGCGACGGGTTGGAATCTTTCGGATTGCCACCTTCGCTGTCGTACATCTTCAAAGATGCGGACGGGCACGCTGGTATCGCACCAACCGAAAGCGGGAGGTCTCTGGACGACCGAGGGGAGAGTTGGAAGAGAGACTCCGATGGACGAAGGAACCCCGAGGGTTTCCTGAGTACTGGGGCTGAGAGGTTATTCCAGGCATTGGCCGATGAAGAATCTCCCAGGGGGTCGAGTAGTTCTCCCCGCTCACCATATCATCTCCCGCCAAACCACCTCTCTCCGATATCGTACGAGACCCCAACGCAGGCTCGGCGCGCTTCAATACCAGTGGTTCCATCGGATTTCTCTATTGCATCGGCGTCAAGTGCCCCATCCGTTTACGATGACCAGGCGGAAGAGTCCGAAGGAGGCAAGAAGCGACCCCAAGGGCCCACAAATCCTCAGTCGTCCGCTTTTGATTTCCTCCCGAGCTGGAGGTCAACGATCCCGTCGTCCATTTATAATCCCCTCACGCGCCTCTACGGTGAGGCCGAGATGCAGCGCCAAGAAGTGATATTTGCAATCTGTACTACCGAAGCTTTGTTTGTTCAGCGACTTCGGACAGTGCTACGCCTCTTCATTCGGCCACTCAGAACTCAAGACACTTCGGCGTGGATTTCTGGTGTGCCTGGGTCTATCGCGAGGCTTTTCGATTGGTTCGAGGACATCATGAACCTCCACGTTGAACTCAACACAGAACTGAGGAATGTTCGATCAGACCATCAGATGGTCGTGGAACGATTCTCGGGGATGCTCAGAAAGTTCGTGCCACGCTTCGAAGTTTACCAACCCTATATGATCAGGGTGGAAGGGGTGTTGAGGCAGTTGAGAGGAGAAGGTGGCGGTGATGCGGACGGGAACTTGGCAAACTTCCGGGAGTTTGTAGGTATTCAAGAGCACGAGGAGGATTGTGAAGGGTGGTCGCTGCAGAACCTCTTACTCGAGCCCATCAATCGCCTGGCGAAGTGCATGGAGATGCTCCAGGTTGGTTGTTTTCCCTCGTATCGGCCTTCTCGCTGAGTCGTCGGTTTGAAGACCCTGTTGGAGATGACGTCAAAACAGCACGTGGACCACGTACCAACCGCTTCTCTGGTATCCTCAATGAAAACGACGTTGCGCGTTATGCAAGAGGTAAAAGCCCGGGAAGAAGAATACAATCTGATCAAAGACCTGGTTTTGGCTATCGAGGGTCTCAGTTCCCCATCCTCTCTGGCTAGACGAGAACGGCGACTTCTCATACGAGGATCTTGTCGACTGCTGGCTTCTCGGTCTCAGGCTCGTGCTCAGAGCAACTCCAACGGAAACAGGCACTCTCTTGTTCTTCTGGATGCTATCAACAGCCGGGACACCACCAAGCGGTCGGAGAAACGACGGTCCTTCCTTCCTGCGTCCTCACCTGATGTTAACCCCAACAATTTTGCTGGTTCAGCTTCTCCGAACGATACAGCATCTGGTAGCTCTGGGTCTGGCTATGATCTGAATTTTTCACCTGTCGAGGTCTTTGTCTTCTCCGATGTCGTGGTTGTGGTTACACCAACAGGTAAGGGCCGTTGGAAGCTGGTAGAGAAATTTGGAATTGCACGAATTTTGCACGTGGCGGAAAGCACCGTCACAATCCAAGGTGATACAAACTTCATTTGCGCGATTTAAAGCCTTTACACTGTTCTCCTAGGCCGTGGGGAACACGTCGCCGACCTTGATCTTATTCCTGTTGACGGTCTCCAGCTGGAAGGGACTCACATCGAGGAGGATACTTTGATGTCGACACCGGTCTCGAGCATTCAGATATCTGTGGACCTAGAGCATCAAGGTGACGCAGACTGCCGGGAAAGGCGGAAGAAGTGGTTTGGATCTTTCGAAAAGTGCTGCCGCGCCACGACCATTTCCTTGGAGTTCCCGCTTCGGTTCGACCTCCGCCAGGGTCTCACTGGCTTTGGTGGAATAGAAAACTTCGATGCCGACAAGTACCAAAAGGCGATGGGTGCTGGGCTTCCGTTCCCGAAGAGTCCTTCCATGCAAATACAGGCTTACAACCGTCGTCAACGAAGGAGAAGCGACTTCTCACAGGCGGAGAGGGAAGAGAGAGATTGGTGGTCTTTCAGATTCAAGCAGGTGTTTTTAGAAATGCAACGGGACGAAAGATGATATTCCAGCACTTGTAAAGGGTGATATATACTGTACCGATATCCTAATCTCGCGAGACGGTCGCAAGAGTGCACGAAGTAAAGAAGGGAATGAGTGGGAAGGGAACGTGAGACTCTCAGCCCTCAGGGAGAACTGGTTCTTGCACGTTTGGGGGGCCGAGCAGCACGAATTCCGAAATCATCTGCGGCCACCCTCTTGACACTGCTGCTCCTCGTTACCCTCCGATCAGGCGCTTCTGGGTCGGCTAGAAGGGCCCCCTTCCGTTCAGAACGGCGAGGTGTCTTACTACCTTCGCCGCCAGCACGGCAGCGATCGTCACGGGCCGGAGACATCAGAGGGCTTCGGGGTGAGGCAGGAGCTGGAGTCATGAAAGCGTCCGGTGCTTCGGGAGGGGGTAATGGCGAGGATTGCAGAGACCTGACCTCTGGGACCTCGGGAGTTTCCGAGATTTCTTTCCCGGTGAAGTGAGGTGTAATGTCAATGATGCTTATCGATAAGGGGGGGTAGGACTGGGCCAGCGACATATTTGCCCCTGTCGTGGCAAGAAGGGGGAAGGATCTCATGCCCCCACGGGTGCCTGGAGACGAACCTTCTTCGTCGACGAGGTCCGCGAGAGGTACGCTGTGACGAACCGGCGTCTGGCGGGAGAAGAGGGGGGATAATGGTGAGTGCTCGGAGGTGGCCTCGATGGGAGGGAGAGGGAGGGTGGATAGTGGCCACCTCTGTGTGGGAGGGGGGGTGCGTCGGGAGGGGGATTGTGGGTCCAGTGAGAAGGCTGGACGGCGGGGCGTGCCGATGGAGGGCTGGGGTGGTCCTGGAGTGGAGAATCTGGAGTCGACGAGAGGGCCGTCGATAACCGTATTCCAATGCCCACAACGAGGTTCAGCGAGAGCCAACAGTGCATTGGCGACTGCCTCCTCTTGCTTCATCTCCACTTCCGCATGAGAGGGCGACGGCAGCGCGGGAGAGATAGGACGACCAGCCCCTGGAGTTGTGACTATTAGTGGATATGGCGGGCGAAGGGGGGGGGGATACACACCAGGGATAACGGGGGTGGGAGCGGGTGAGCGGGAGGGTGGAACGAAAGGTAGAGGCGAGCTAGGAGAAACAGTGAGTATAGAAGTGACGAATCGAAAAAGGGAGGACAGTACGGGGGAGAAACGGGTGTCTGGCTGATGAGCTGCAAAAGGGACAAGCAGCTCTGCGCGTTCGAAAGCGCAAATGGAAGTAGCGCACAGACACTTGCGCCACCCACGAGAAAATCGCTTTTGGAAACCGCTTGCAACTCATCGGAGAAGCGAACAATCTGCGACGCGAGCCTGGAAAGCTCTTCGAGCTTGGAAACGAGCTCAGAAGAGCCAGGGGTGGTGACCGGCTGAGACATGTCCTCCGCGTGAGACAGCAGAGGGGAGACTCGAAAGCAGCTCGGTGGGGGAGCTCATCGATCGAACCAGGGTCTTTACAGGGGGGGGGACGTTTACTGCACATGTTCGTGGCGCTGCACTGAGGACCAGACGTGAGTGCGCGGACCGTAGAACGTCCAGGGGGCGAGGCGTGGGGGGGGGGGGCATTTGACAAAGGCATCGTGCCATTTCCAGACGGGGATTATGTCAAACTGAGATCTCCTCGCAACGAATTCAGTCGCCAGGTTGACTTCAGGATGGCTGCCCCTTCAGTGACCCATCGCACAACAAGCGGGCCATTGTGCCCGGTGGACGCTGGGCGCTGGGGTCCTGTGGTGGTCAATGCGTCTTTTGTGATCGAGGTGTGTGGATAATGGCCTGCTTCCGCTCTATCTTCAATGCATCAGGCAGAGCACACCAAACATGTGATGGTACACCATAACGTCCATTCACCGTACGAGCTCATCCAGTCGCGAGTGTCTCCAAGGATCCTACGGGGTCGCTTGAAGGTTTGGGCGGCGCTCGATCTGCGTCCGTTCTCACGAAGGTGACTTGCAGTGATGGACAGCCTGCGCTAGAAACCAATACCTACCACTGCCCGGCTGTTCACCGCCCTTCCACCCCCCTCTGACCTTCGGGGTCCCACCATGACTTCCAAGCAAGCGGGATGGAGGATATACAAGCAGTGAGTCCTTCTATGTACCGTGGTACCTTTCGGGGCGCTAACGACCAATTCCTAGGCAGATGGGTCTACTTGACCACGGGGATGCGTTATGGTGCATTCCCCCCTCACTGCGAAGTCCTTCGTTCTCTGGAATAACATATACCTCAGGGAACCGGCACCGATTTACAGTTACAGGCGCGTCAAGCTCGGCGATGTGGGATACATCCGTCGCGGTCGCTTCCACTTGTTGTTCTCCGCGGGCTGCCCTTTAGGATCGCGTGAACCGGGCGTCGACGTTCCCCTCACCTTTGGGCCGTTGGATGTTGGGCCTATTATATTCAGTCAACCTCGGTTACCCGGTTACCTTTCCACGAACACCATCAAGGAAACTGGGGCTGGCCTCGGCGCCTCAGTTTGCGCGGCTCCGTAAGACCCACCGACCACCTAACTCCCACCGCGTTTCTCATCGTCACCACAGATTCCTGGAGCCCGGCGTCAGCTTCTCGTTTGAACTCACCGAGAAACAAGGAGCGGCCCTGGTCACAAAGTATCGCACTTACCGGGAAGACATTGAGCTCGAATCCGCCTTTGAGGAATACACGAAGCGCCATTACGATTCCTGGGTAACCTTCGCCCGCAACGCACGGCATGGCAACGATATCAAACCCATCCTCGTAACGGGGGTCGACATGACAAGGGATTTCGCAATGATAGCATATTCGAACAATAGCACCCAACTTTCGTCCGAGTTCAACACTTCTGTCCCTCTCTTAGCCTCCGCTTCCGCGTCTGCTTGGGGGACGTGGAACACTCAAGGGTTAGTCCACACCAACTGTGGGCCTCAACTGTGTAGCCCTCCATCCTCTCCCGACGCGCTGGATCTATATCACTCTGGCAGCATTCAGATCGACGCCACTCCAAATGAGTACAATCAATGCGTGTTTATCCGGTATTATACCATGCGCAGGAGGGCGTTGATGTTCCCCAAGGTCATAAAGGCGGGGGCTGGTCCACACGATTTCGGCTCAGGGAAAAACGACGACGAGACTTTCCCAGAACTGACGGTGCAGTTCAAGAGTCCGGATTCCGATGCTGGGTCCGATAGTAGTGGAGATTCCACAACAGACTATTCCAGCTCAATCACCAGTTATGACTCCGGGCTTGAACTGTTTCACAACGCCTCATCGGTGTGTTAACCTCCCTCCCCCCGATTGCCAACCCTTACCTTTCCGTCTAGGAGGAAGAAGACACCTTTGATGTCATCGCGGAATATATCTTCCAGGTAAATATCTCCCACCCACACCTCTTGATCCCCGGGAAAGCTGAAGACATTGGTAGAATTCTGAAGCTGAAGCTGTGTTGATCCACCATAACGACATCGCCCGGTTGCGGGAGGTATGACCCACAGTTACCTCATAAATAACAGGCACTCATTCAAAAATAGGGAACACCCGGAATCGACACGTCAGAGCTCTTTTCTGAGCGTCAGCCGGATGTCGCGGTGGACAGTACCGGAGGTTAGATTTCACCACTTTCCCGCTGCCTGGAGAATTCTCACCGATTCTGACAGTGGGGAGGCTTGTGCACAGAATCCACCAGGAACTGTCAGTTTCCCTCTCCGGGCAAATTAATCCCTCCCACATCGCCACCGCCCGTCATATGCCCAATCTCTCTCCTCATCAATCTTCTGTTTTTTCGATTCGCCTAGATGGCGAGGATGCATGGGCGCTCAGCAGGGGATTGCTTCTGGTACGATTTATTCATTGGATCCGCACCTCTTTATCTTGATGGGCGTTGAACAGCTCATGGCAACCCATTCGAAGAACGTTAAGACGTCCCCCCCCCTGAACGTGTATAGTCCTGGATATGTGCTTGGCCACCTCTCTCACGTCCCGATCACGGTATTCATGTCCGTTGGCGTGGCTAGCATAGCCGGCATGTTCACGGGACGGTCCACAAGTATGTCGGCATTCGCTTCTTTGTCGCATCCGACAGCACTAACCACGATCACCGGTAGGATTGTCGAAGTCACTGTTGGCGCCACTTAGCCTGGTACCCTCGTCCTGGCAGCTTGATCTGACGTTGGCGTTGCTGCAAGGGAAAATTCCCGAGGAAACCTGGCTCGTGGTCCTGGCCGAGGAGCACCTGGACGTTAAACCCACTGATAGCCCCTCTAGGGTGAGCGTTGCCCCGACGTTAGCATTCAGCGGAGGCTTACAACCAGACAGGGACTCCTGAGGTGGGATGATGTTTTTTCCCCAGCCAAACACACCGGGGGGCGCAGAAAGCACGATGTGGGTAGAAGGTACAGTCTGCCCCAGCCTGGGGAGGCGGAACAGCGTGGTGGATTGGTCCCCAGACCTCAGAGCTTCTGGGCCAAACCACAACAAAACACCCGGGAAGAGTTTGAAACTGCACCAAGAAGCTGGTCTGAGGCACGCCCAACAACCGGGGACCTGGATGCGAACTCCCTGAGGGGGGATGGCTGGAGACACAGTGCCCGGTCGGTGACCTCTAACGGTGGTGCCAGTCTCCACGAACCCCGGTCCCGAGCGAGTAACTGGTTTCCCAGCAACCGGTCTAGTCTCAACAGCAATGTTTCATCGTCGTCCATTTTTACCAGGTTCAGCGGCTCGACAACGTCGACTTCACTTACAGCCCTGCCTTCAGGTATGACCAGCAAGCGGTCCAGCCAAGGTAGCGTGTTACAAAGAGAGAAACGGGTTTCAAAGTTTCAAGGTGAGTTATATGCGATTCGTTGTCAGAGACAGGTTCTGAATCACCTCGCCTGTATCAGTGATGGATGGGACACCTGAGGAGATGGATGATGAGTTGTCCCAGCCCGGAACGCCGGGGCCCTCTGCAACCCTTGCGTTCGGGAGTAGTCCATGGCGTTCGGTGGATTTAGGCACCCTTCCAAACGACACCAGGTCAACTCACGCGACGGCACACGGCGTGCTACCCCCTCCCCCCAAACCGCACGGACGAAAATATGCAGCTTCTCTGACCTCCCTTCCCTGGATGAGGGAGTCTTCTGACGGGACGCGTTCCATGGGTGTTCCCCCCGGGACCGATGCTTCGAACCTTGGTCGAAGAGCTCGTTTCAAACGGTTTGTTAAGGGCCTGTTTGGGGTTTAATTTATGGAGGGTTGTTGTCTTGTCGTTACGTTGAGGCTTTGATAGTCTGCCACCCCCATCTGGTAGTAGTTACATATACCCTCGGCTTGTGTATATCCCAGGGACATTTATTTCATTGCTCTGGAGCCTTTCAGACGGTGTCCGCATCCAAGATCTATTACGCCATGTACAACAAGCTGACACAAGATATACGCCACCTAGTGGAAAACAACGGACAAGCAACGAAACAACATTTTGATGTAGAAGGGGGGATGGATTAAACAAGGTTAGCAAGACGGAAGATCTGACCGATGACGCGTTCTACCTCCTCCGTAGAACGATTGGCAGTCGGGGATGCGCTTCCGTCTCCTCGCCTTACCATTTCGCGCGCGGTAGATATCATCAACCACGTCTCCAATCCTAGGTCCTCCGCCTCTGCGATAGTGAGAGGTTCCTCTCTCATGCAAAGGTCCATGTAGGACTGGAAGAGCAGATCTCGGTTGACCTCGTAGCGGTGATAGATTGTGATCTTGTTCAGGGCTGGGATAGCTTGCTTCTCCATCTCACGAACGACGAGAGCTTTGACCTGGGAGAATTGCCAGTGGTGAGCGAGACCTAGGATGGCAGCCCAGTCCTCGGTTGGTGCTTCGTAGATGGAATATATCCTGCGGACGGGCGAGGGTTACGCGTCAGGTCGCGTTTAGGGTGGAGATGTAGAGACTCACGGGTTGTAAAACACCCAGAGGAAACGCGAAAAGTCGTCGACGGTCACGCCATCAAGGACGCACGGATCTGCGTCCGAACATCCTGACCGCTCTCGAGTGCCATACCCTGCGAGTTGCTTGCGGAATATGGGAGATTCGCGCTCGAAGAAATGGCTGTTATCCGCCACACTTTTAGTAAAACTTGCGAGGCTTTGTGGTACTGGGAGAGGGCACTGACCTGTGCACGCGGAAAAGCACGTTCTCAACCTGGGTTCGCGCACGGCGCGGTGAGCAATTTGACGATTTACGATCGTAGAAGTAGGTGGGGGTCTCACCAGGAAGACTATGTCGCCACCGTCGATGTAGTACTCTCTATGCCTGCGATGGCGTTGAAGGGTCGGCTGTTGGTTCATGGTGAGATCGGGCCCATCTCCATTTTTGGTGTGGCCCGGTCGCAAGATGCCGGAAGCTGTTGACGGACGTTCGTACGGTGGGGCGGCGAACTTGTCGAAGAGAGGAGTTGGTTCGAACAACTTTGATTGTGGTGGGTACGGAAGACTGGGGAATGTAGAGGTGAAAGATGGTGGACTGAGAACGTCGGCCATGACTGCGAAGGGTGAGGATGAAGGTGAGGATGAAAGGTGAAGATGAAGGTGAGGATGAAGATGAAGACGAAGATGAAGGCGAAGATGAAGATGAAGACGGGGGAGATGAAGGCGGTTGCACTGATCGTCTGCCCCCCCATCCCGGCCGGGTCGACCCCTGGGCCTCGAGGATTCAGTGAGGTTTAATGTTCAGCCTGCCGCCAAACACGCCGATCGGTCATTTCCTCGAACGACTGCCAGTGTATCTACCACAATCGACGTCAGACCCTTGACCTGGTCGCGAGCCCACCCAGGACCAGCTGGTGTACTATGCGGTTATTCAAGCGAGCGTTCACCGGTGTCGTTGAAATCCGATTTGCCCGGGTGACCGGCTTTTTCGTTTTCCCCTCATTCTCAGTTCTGAGGTTCGCTCTGACCACGTTTTCACAATCAATCATCCGGCTCGTCCCTGGAGAGACAATGCGATACTTTTGTGCGATTTGTTAGTATTTGGTATCGGGTCGAATCCCCGGTCCACCACCGCCCGCAGCAGGTTTGCCTCCGGGTGTGGGGCGAGTGATTTCTCACGGGTGGTCATCCTCGACGATGGCCTTCAACGTGTCAGACCTCCAGTTGGTCCCGACCCTTATAGCAACTTTCCTTGCTGGCCATGGCTTGCGCAAGCGTTCGCTGTCCCCATCCGGCGCCTTCGCCGCCTTCTTCATAGGGGTGACCATGTTATCTCCCCCCCTGCGATCGCTTGGCATCTCGCTCATCATCTTCTACCTCGTCGGTTCACGGGCGACCAAGGTCGGTAAAAGTCGCAAGGCGCAGCTGGAGGAAGGACACCAAGAGGCTGGATACAGAACCGCGTCACAAGTCTTGTGTAACTCCTTTTCCGCCCTCATCGCCACCCTCCTTTGGTCCGCTTCTTTTGTTCCGGATTCATTGGCATCCCAATTACTGCCCAGCCTGTTCGTTGTCCCAGGGCAGCCATACGTTTCTACCGAATGGTGCCCTATATCCCCTCAAGTCACATCGGGGTGGAGTAGAGCCTTGCTCCTAGTATCTCTTGGGTGCGCTCAGCGCTCACACGTTTCAACGAGAGGTTGACGGACGGCGCTTAGCCACTTTGCTTGTTGTTTAGGAGACACTTTGGCGTCCGAGCTGGGCATATTGTCCAAGTCACCGCCCATTTTGATCACCACATTCAAGCCCGTCCCCCCTGGCACGAACGGAGGCTTGTCCGTCCTCGGAACCGTCGCGTCCCTGGTTGGCGGGTTCGTTATGGGCCTTACCCTCGCCACCACGCTCGCCATAGAAAATACCGTCTGCAGGCAGAGATGGGTGACCGAGTTACTGCCTTTGCTCTTATGGGGTACGGCGGCGGGTGGCCTTGGATCTCTGGTGGGGTGTCCCTATCTCTCGATTTGACGAATGCCGACCGCGCCACTAGATTGATTCGCTCCTTGGGGCTACCATACAAGAAACCCGCCAGTCATCCAAGACCAACCGTATACTACCCGACGAAGTTAAACCAGCGGCCGCAGAACAACCAGTTGTGATCAATGGACTGGATGTATTGTCCAACAATCAGGCAAGTTCTTTTGTCCAGGACCCGGTGCCTCCGCTGACCGTCGGTTCATAGGTCAACCTACTTTCATCCATCCTTACTTCCTACCTGCTCGCTCGCTTCGTCTGAAGGAGCTGGAACAAGCGCCTCACGTTAGACAACCTTCCGTTGAATTGGTTGAACGCGTACCCTGCGCGGCACGGCCATCACTCCCCCAGTGTCCTCAGGCTGCAATCCAGAGTGCCCCAGTATATATATTGTAACACAATAAACTAGAGACTGCCCCACCCCTGAACATCTCAGTCTAGGATTGCTCTCCAGTGAACGATGACCCAAACGTGGCGGGGCTTAACCTTATCATCCGCTCGTGATCTCATCAAAACCCAGAGTCAGCGTGGCTGTGTCCGGCGAGCCACTCTTCCGCCACATTCCTCCTCCCTTTCAACCAACAACTCCCATCATCTATCCATGAGTTCTCAAGGAAGAGGGCGAGGCGGCCCTCCTAGAGGAAACCCCGGTGGCTATGTTCAAGGCGGAAGCGGAAGTAGAGGTGGTGGTGGTGGAGGGGGCGGAGACAGGGGGAGGGGAAGAGGCGGTGGGTTTGGTGGGAGTGAAGGTCGCGGTCGAGGTGGCGGTGGTGGAGGCCCCTTCCGTGGTGGCCCCGGTGGACGTGGCAGGGGTAACTTCGGTATCTGGCAGGAAAACGTTCGAGCAGTTTACGATCCTCGGCTCAAGGAGGAAGGGGACAGGGTGGTTGCCAGGTTCAACGCTGTCACCGACAACTCGCCCGAATACCCTCTTCGTATGTCTCTCGAATCCGACGCAAATCCACATTCTCACTGTTTTGTCATAGGTCCTGGATGGGGGACGCTTGGCCAACCCGGCGTAGTGCGGGCCAACTTTTTTGCTGTCCGCTTGCCCAAGAAGCCCATCTTCGATTACACGGTCAAGATAACACCCGACCCTGGACTAGGAATCAAGAAACGGATCTTCCAACTCCTGGAACAGCACCCAAGGATTTCTCCCCACGCACGCTTCATCGCTCACGACAAAAGTGAGCGCATCGTGTCGGCACGCCAGCTGGAGCAACCCCTAGAAGTCACAATCAACCACTACGACGAAGGAGCACCGCTCGCCACTGCGAAACCCTACCAAGTCGAAATTACCTTGAAGGCTACCTTAGACCCACAAGACCTCACCAGGTAAGCGGCCTTGTCTTCCCTTTTGCAGCCTCACGCTAACCATACCTTGTACAGCTATTGCAACGCCGACCTGGCCAAGAGGAAGTGGGATTTCCAGCCTTTCGTTTCTGCCCTTAACCTCATCGTCCAGAGGCACGCCTCCAATGTGGCAATTCGATCTGGGAAGAATCGTTACTTTTTCCCTGCGGAACAAGATCGCCAGAATGGCCTTAGTCCGATGTTTCTCGCCTTCAAGGGATTTTACTCCTCCGCTCGTCCCTCTCTCGGACAGGTCGTACTCAACGTCAACGTCTGCATGACGCCATTCTACGTTGCCGGAACTCTTATGGACGCGATCACCAAATTTCAGGAGCGAACCCAAGGCGCAGTCCCCTCGGATTTCCCTTCGAAAGTCAAGGTCGTCACCACACACCTCGGTTACAACAGGACGTATACACTGACCGAAGTTCTCGGAGCGGGTGGTCCAGGGGATGTTTTCTTTGATCGCAAGGAAAAGAATCAACCGAAAATATCCGTTGCGGACTACTTTCTGCGCAGTAAGTCCGTGTTCTTTTTCCCGTGCCTGTAATCTTACTCGGCGTTTCAAAGCGTACAACAAACGACTCAACCCCAGGCTTCCGGTGATAAACGTTGGGACTAAGAAGCCTACCTACCTCCCCGCAGAGCTTTGTCAAGTCATCGAACAACCGTTTTTAGGACGCCTAACCGACCGCGAGACCGCCAACATGATTCAGTATGCATGTAACCCACCAGCAACGAACGCGGCCAGCATCATAAACGACGGCTTGCGGCTCCTCGGCATCCGAGATACCCCCATCGACGGCTTCGATATCAGTGTGGCATCGGAAATGATCACCGTCCCGGTTCGCGTGTTGCCGCCTCCCCAATTGTCTTACACTGGGAGGCCGATGTTTCCCAGCGGTGGAAGTTGGAACATACTTTCTGTCAAGTTCAAACGGCCTGCCGCAGTTCCCACCTGGGGGGTCGTTGTTGTCCTGGACGGAGGGAGGGTCGACCCCCAGGAGATCCAACAGCTGGCGAACGGGTTCGGAAACAAACTTAAAGCTTGCGGCATGGCGGTCCAGAACGCTCCGAAGATTCTCCCCACCCAGGCGCTACCACACCCCCAACAGGACCCCGGGCGACGCAAAGCCCTTGAATACATCGAGGAGACCATCCGCAAATTGGGTACCCCCCTTCCGAAGATGATCTTGTTCCTCCTCTCACGCAGAGACGACTTCATCTACCCTGGAATCAAAACACTCTGCGATACCAAACTTGGCGTCCATTCCATTTGCATGCAGCTCGAAAAGGCCCTCAAAGACCAGAAGAAGCAAGACCAATACTTCTCGAACGTTGCTCTCAAGGCCAACACCAAATTGGGTGGAATCAACCACACAGTCGACGACCGCGCATTGGGGTGGCTGAAGACAACGTCCACGATGGTTGTTGGCATGGACGTCACCCACCCCAGCCCTACCTCGATCCCGGGAACCCCATCGGTTGCCGCGGTTGTTGCTAACGTGGACGATACATTCGCTCAATTCCCTGTTAGCCTCCGGTTACAGCTCGGGACAAGGGAGGTGGGTAATCGAAATCCTTCACCAAAAACGCACACGTAACCTCCCTCTCATAGATGATCAAGGAACTTACGGACATGACGGTAGAAAGGCTACAGGCGTTCAAGGCGACGAGTAAGGCCCTTCCTAAACGTGTGATTGTATACAGAGACGGAGTCAGCGAGGTGAGTAACTTGGTGCCTCAGGACTGGCCAATACACTGAGGCGGGATCACAGGGGCAATATGAGGATGTGCTCAGAAAAGAGCTGCCCCAAATGCTGGAAGCTTTCGAGAAGGTCGAGAGGCGTTATAAGCCGAAGGTCACCATTGTCATCTGCGGAAAGCGACACCACAGCCGATTCTACCCGACGGCCGCCGACCAGAAATCTAACAACGGCAACACCCTTCCCGGCACAGTCCAAGACAGAGGCCTCTCGTCTCCGTTCTTGTTCGACTTCAACTTGCAAGCACATTCTGGTCTCCAAGGACAAGTTCGACCGACCCACTACGTCGTCATCTACGACGAGAACCGCTTCAATGCCGACGTGATGCAGCAGGGCACCCACCACTTCAGTTACCAGTACGTTCGTGCGACAAAGGCAGTCAGTCTGGTGCCACCCGCCTACTACGCCGACTTGGCCTGCGAGCGTGCTCGATGCTACCTCAGCAGGTACTTCGTTTCGGACAAAGCCAAGGGCAAGGGAAAGGGCAAACGTACCAAGGATCAGGTGTTCGAGGATGCTAAGAAAGAATGGCCTGGGACTCACAATAACCTCAAGAACAGCATGTTCTACATCTGATGTTTTCCGTTTTCGCGCTGTTGGGCAGGCTCTCCCTGTATAACTGCGGTTATCCGGGGAGCGACTGCCTCGCAGCGATTCTATCTCCCCATGCATTCCGTTCCACTGACCACGACCGATACGCATTGTATTATATCTTCCTAACTCATGTACATGGTGAATCGAATCTAGACATGCACGATGATCGAGCACTCAGACGAGACCCTGAAGGAAAGAAGTTCCTGGTATTGAGTGGTCCACGGACTCGTTGGTTGGGCACTCCTACGGACATTAGACGAAGATTTGAGATTGCATTGTCGAGCGCCTCGTTTCAGAGGAGGAAGGATTGGATCCGTGGGAACTGGCGCAAACCACAGATCCCCCTTGAACCGCCATGTCGAATACTATTGCCTTGTAAGCTTACCGTTCTGCCTTGGTGACGTTAACGTATCGCTCACGGCCGAGTCTCTGTCCGTGTCACAGATACCCATTGTCCAATTTCACTTTCAGGTAACACTTTGGCCATCCTCCCGTCAACCTCAACCGACAATTTCTCGCCCCAGCACCAAGGAAGCACAACCCGAGGAGGATCCCTCGGTCTCCGCTCGTCTCCAACGCTTGCAGAACAACTATGAAGATTTTGGAATGCGGCGGACCGTTGAAGGGATCCTCGTCGTACACGATCACGGTCACCCACATATCCTCATGTTGCAAATCGCGAACGCGTTTTTCAAGTTGTAAGCCCCAGAATCCACCACGGTGTCATTGTCTGTTGCTCACGGTAATACGCCACAGGCCTGGGGACTATCTCAAACCTGGTGAAGACGAGATCGACGGGTTGAAGAGGAGGTTGGATGACCGCCTCGCCCCTCCCTCCGAATCCCGCCAGTTCAACTCGACTCACGGAGTGGATAACGATTGGGAGATTGGTGATTGTTTGGCTCAGTGGTGGAGGCCCAACTTTGAGACTTTCATGGTACGTGTAATACGCTGGTGCTGTGGGTCGGTGCTAACCTGCATGACAGTACCCGTTCGTCCCTGCCCATATTACGAAACCCAAGGAATGCAAGAAGCTGTTCCTTGTCCAGATGCCAGAGAGGAGTCCGTTTTCTGTCTTCCAACCCACCCAAGTTTGTGCTGAAACGCGTCGTATTCAGAGGTTCTCGCGGTCCCAAAAAACATGAAGCTTCTCGCAATTCCACTGTTTGAGTTGTACGACAATGCCGCTCGCTACGGCCCCCAGCTCTCTGCAATCCCCCACCTCCTGTCTCGGTATGTCCACCCCTACGAGTTCATCATGGGCGATGCTGATGTCGGACTCCAAAGGTACAATTTTATTTACCAGTAGATCCATTGTCTGTCCTCGCAAGTTTTCCCGTTGCACTTTAGCGCGTCCCAATGTTTTTGAACGGCTGTCCTTCGTCTGTAACCATCGCGTACACGTTGTAACATAACATTTGACTCTCACCAGAGGGGTCCATGGTCCAGCGTCAGTTTGGTATAAAGGATGTGCCCGCGACTCGATCACTTCATCCACGTCTGACGGTGAGGTCGACGATGGCGCTCACCAAGGACAAACACTACTGGGTTCAACTGCGAAGGGCCATCACTGCCGGCGAATGGGACTCCGATGTGCCCGGAAAGTACCCAAAGGGCAAACCCCTGAACTGGGCGAATCTGCTGCGAAAGTTTAACAAATACTGTCCTGGACATAACGAGTTCGCCGAGGTCGTTTCCCAGACGCATCACCTCCACCTCCAACTTGCTGCTGGCCAACAAGAGTCGGCCATTGATGGATCTCAACGTTCTCCAGCAAGTCCGTTGGACTTGGGCGACGAGGCTATCCTCCCAGAGGAACGGCTGCAGGAAGGGCAGGCGGGATACGACGTGCTGAACGTCGTGCCATCACCATCAGAAGTGAGCCCAGCCAAATCTCTCACGTACTTCATGCTCAATCGCGATCCCAAGTCAACTTTGCTTGCTTTGGCATACTATGCTTACTCGCTTTCGCGTCCCTCCGAATCCTTCGATATCTTATCCGGAGTCGAGGATCTGACGCACCCCCTGAAACGAATACCTGTCTCCAAATCCATGACCTCCGCTGCGTCGCAGTCGAGTACCGATAAATCTTCCGTTTCGTCTTGGGCAGGTGGCTTCGCGACCGTTGAACAAAATCCAGTCAATCCTGACGTCAGGGATGGGAGAGCCTGGTCGTTGATCGAGACCGTTCGGTCTGTCTGCCTAAAAGGTATCTCCCAGCGCCTACGCTATTATCGTGTAATAACCTAAGGGCGCAGGAATGTCGTACGAGAAGCTGTATCCGTCAGATCTGCAGGGGTCGCTCGACATATACCTTTCCGCTTCCATTCTCGTTGACACGATAGAATCGGGGATCCCTCGCACCGCTCCCACAGCAAGTGCCCCCAACCCCCAACCATCTTCCTACACTCAATATCTAGAACTTTGGAGATGGGTCGAGCAGCTACTGTGGAGAACGGTCGTCATCGCTGTTCGAATATCCACGGACGAACTGACTCTTTCGGCCCTCTTCCGCCAATACTTCGCCTGTAGCTCACACTGGATCCCTTCTTTTCGGCCACAACATCGGTCCACAGTTTCGACTTTGTTCCTCCATTTCATCATCTCCCAGGCTTATGCTACAAAAAGCCCCAGCTCGGACACGAGTCCTCCAAGTTGGTTACCGGAAGCGAGATCTGTGATTCAAGAGTACAGATCCGTGCTCAATGTCAGTACCAAGTTTCCCCGGGCGGGCGAGCGCAACGTTCTTGTCGAGGAGTTCGTCGATCTCTGCGTTGCGATTTGGGAGGCTAGTGGCGCTGTGGGCGAGCACGCGGGTTGGGTGATAGACGTGCGTTTTTCCGTCCGTGCTTCTCCAACCAATTCAGAACTCCAAGCCACACAGACCTTGTGGTGGGCGACCCGCCTGACGTTCAACTCCCACCGCGTCTTTAGGCACATGTCACGGCTGTTCTATGTGTCAGGAGATTCAAACCTAGCGATACGCACTCTTCGGCTGTACGTGCAAGTGGTAGGTAAGGCATGGGAAACTGCCCGCGCCGGAACAGTTCAAGAGCGGGAGGGCGCGAGCCCAAGTAGCGTGGAGAGCGCGCACGGTGTAGACACTGACCGGAACTGGGTACAGACGTTGGTTCATGGGGCGAGAATGTTATGTCGAGTCGCGTGCTCAAAATCAGGAACCGCCCTTGGGACCACTGGCAACGGTTTGGACGAAGCGAAGGAGGCCGGGATGTTGATCGAGAAAGCCAAAATTCGCTTGGACAAGGGCCACGCGGAATTGGTGGGGAGCGTTTATCTGGCGGAGGGGATCTGGCACTCCGTGATGGCCCACAAAGGTGGGTTGGTAGGTGTTGGCCGTATGATCTTGACTCACCACCTCTAGAACAAATGTCATTGTCTCGCCCCCATCGGCTCTCTGAATCTCTCAGACTCTGTTCACTTGCCGTCGAGACGTTTCCCAGTGCCTCGGCTTACTATCACATCGCACTCGCGCTCTCCAAAGCGGGTCCGTCGAGAAACATCCCTCTCGCCATCGAACACGCTAGGTCTGCTGTCGAACAGGACTCCCGCGAGATCCGACATTGGCATCTGCTTGGACTCCTTCTCGTGGCGACGGATGATTGGAAGAAGGCGAAGGCAGTTTTGGAATACGGTGCAGGAATCAGCGAGGAAAGGGCGGGCGATGAAGTGTTGCCTCAGACCCCGAACAGTGATGCACCTGGGACGCCAAACGGGAAAATTGAGGGTTTGCCTCCAATGGACGTACCTTTAATGCCGCCCGTGACGCTCCTGAGTCGGGATGCCACTGGTATTCCTACAGCTGCCTCATTGCTGAAACCCATACCGGACCACCCGCCGCCATCACATTGGGAGCTCTTCGAGCAGGCCCTACAATTGCGTATGACGCAGTTGGCACTCGTAGAGCACGTAGAGGGAGCCGAGGGAGCCGCTGAGAAGTGGCTGGAAGTCTTTTCATGGGTCGCCACTCAGAAGGAAGACATTACCACAGGTACTATGTCCTCACGATGAGTGGAAGTTCATTCCTGATCACAAGCACGTTCAGCGAGGTCATCCTTTGATAGCACACGCAGGTCCGGAGATCAAGGCTCAATATCGAACCAGACGATATCCGCTCTGCCTAGGGATTCAGTCGAAGTGGCACAATATAGTGTGGATGATGCACCGTCCGCTGAGCCTCCAATTAAAATCACCCCTGCGTCCCCGGTGAGCCAATCCTTCAGGGGCCAGGACCGGTGGGGAGCAAATGTGGCTGGGAGGAGCGAGCTCTCACTGCGGCGCCCGAGGGGGCAAAACTCTGCCGGTAGGAGGGTATCGAAAATATTGAAGACCCAGGTCCACCGTGGTCAGGAACGCATCTCGTCGATTTCGAAAATCGTCACACTGGGTCCTAAGCACGGGCTGAGTCACCTTCGTAAGGCTACCTCTGCGCCGGGTAGGCATTCTCAAATCAGCCGCCGACCCCCGACTAACCGTCCTCGACAGATATCCATTCCACGCTTGGCACGGGCTCTTACCAAGCATCATCTATCCATTCGCGAAGGCGAGTCACGTACGGCGATTCTACCCCTGACGAATCGGTCGCGGAGTCTCCACCTCCCCGCCCCCCTGTCCCCCTCCCGGCGCCTCAAATACCTCCGAAATTGGACAACCGTGCCGCGAAGGACCGAAGGTTGATGAGCGACCTGTGGTCCATGTCAGCTGCGACTTTCCGGCGGTTTGGGAAGATCGAACAGGCGAGGGGGGCGATTCAGGAAGCGGAAGTGAGGGACGGAAACAATCCCACAGTTTGGGTACAGGTGGGCAACCTTCTCGTGGAAAGTCATCCGCCCCTTTCTGGCTAATTCTGCCCCGACAAAGCTCGGACTTTACCACCATGCGTTGGGTGACGAACAAAAGGCTTTACAAGCCCTTCACAAGGCTCTCTTCATCGCGCCAGAACACGTCTCCGCGATAATCCACATCTGCAAAATCTACTTGTCATCCCCGCGTACTGACGTGGACGTGTTGGATCCGGACCGGGTGGAACTTGCGGCCGGTCTGCTGAGCGACCTCACGAACGGGGATGGATGGGATGTACCAGAAGTTTGGTATTATTTGGCGAAGGCCGCGAAGATGCAGGGGAGGATCGAAAAGGAGAGGGAGTGCCTGATATATGCGCTCAGGTTGGCTGAGATCACCAGGGTTAGGGAGATCTCCGATGCTGTTGGATGGTCTTTGTAAACCTTCTCCGTAGATGAAGCTGGGTTTATTTAATACGATTGATGGTGGTTCCGCTCGGTTACGCGATGCGCGGTCCCGATTATTTCATTGTCGGAATATATCGTACATATAAACGAGAAAGTTGAAAGCGGAGGACACGAGGGACGGCATACAATCGTCAATGACGTCCTCCGAGCTATTGGGTTGGTGATGAGAGAGCGCACGGCCGGGAATATGACTCCAGTACGTACCTGCTCCAGGTGAGCGTCGATAACATCCCCAGACTCCATGTTGTGCTAAGGGGTGCGTCCATAAGTTAGACCGGATGGAGGACTTGTGGATTGCCTTACACTTGCGGGCGTATCTTGTGCTTGGAGTCGCACTCCATCATATATGAACTTGAAAGTCCCTGCATTGATAGAAACAAGGAGTAAGGCGTCGTCGCATCGATATGGCGGTGACCAAAACCCAATATGAAAAATAGGCTGACCTGGTTCTCGTCCAAATCGTTTCTGAGGCGGGAGGTCAATCAGGGTTGATCAGGCGGGTGTTTGGAATAAGAATCGAAAGCACATACCTCTGCCGCCTCGAAAACCTTCTTCAACGGCGTGGTGGGTTTCACCTTGATCTGACACGCTGCGAGAAAGATCGTGACCCGATGTGTGAGTGGCCCATTCCACAGTACGCCGCACAAGAGCGACAGAGTGGGTGCTGACTTTGGCCTTCGTGGTTAATGGTAAGGTCAATCTTTGGTTTAACGTCTTCGGCCGCTTCAGACATTGCAAGTTATCGGTCAGTTAAGGATGAGGGGGTGGGGGAGTTGCTGGATGTTGGAGAGAAACCGTAATCAGGGTGTGGCTCATACGCGTCTGTCACAGTCGTCACGCGTTCTGACTGTCACGAGGAGCATGCGAGAACGAGGTCTGGAGGAAGCCAATTGCAAGGGATCTAAAGTACGGCACAGTGCGAAATAACTACAGCGAGGGCACATTAGGACTGTTCCGCGTACACCTGCCATAAGTGCGGGTCAACAAAACGTCGCGGACTCGGGAGAGGATGGGTACACGCACCTTTATTGTCTTGTCGGCCCCGCCTGTGATTAAACGTGTCCCCGTGTGGTCGAACGTCGAGCAGAAGACGCCAGCCTCAGCCTCCAGCGAACCAGGTTGTGGAATGTCGTCCAAGGTCTGGAACGCGGTGCCCGAGTTGTAATCCCAGAACGTCAATGTTCCGTTATCCCCTCCAGAGAAGAACACGCCTTCCGGATTGACGGAGAGTGTGTTGATGATGGCGTTGTGGCCACTGAAGTTGAACACGAAAGTTCCTTCCGGGCACTTCCACTTCTTGATGTTGTTTCCTCCGGCGGAAGCAGAGGCAAACGAGTATTCGGTCGGATGGATGGCAAGCGCCCGGATTGATTTCTTGTGGTGTGTTAATGTCACCATAGACTTGCCAGCAGCCAGATCCCAGAGTCGAACTGTTGAGTCCATACTACCGGTGATGACTTGTGGGTCCGAGTCTTGACATTTGACATCCGCAATTGTGGCAGTATGTCCTGACAGGACGTGGATCTGGGCTTTTGTCCGCATATCCCAAACACGGGCGGACGCGTCTCGCCCGGAAGTAACGAGAACATCGAGTGTCGGGTGGAGGCTGAGAGCGTAAACTCCAGAGAGATGTCCGTGGTAATGTCGGATGACCTTGTTGGCTTCCAAGTCCCAACATTTGACCATCTACGGAGGATCCGTTAGAAACGAGCGGGGAGGGCGTCCGTCTCGCGGTGCTCACCTTGTCTTCTCCGCACGAGAAGAGATATGGGTGGCGCGGTGAAACAGCGAGACCTCTGACGGTCGATATGTGGCCCGTCAGCGACAACTTCAACTCCCCCGAAGCAAGATCCCAAATCTTAATGACACGATCCCCCGCGCCGGTCGCAAACCACTTGTTCCCCGGTTCCACTGCCACACTGCGCACCCAACCGAGGTGACCAGAGATGACTCGGACAAGCTTCCATTGAGGGTGATATGTTGGCTTTATTGTTCGTGTGGTCTTGTGGAGAGCAAGGGCTTTTGAAAGGGTAGAGGAGGCGGTGAATGTGGAGGGTTGTTGTACGGGCGTATTGTCGATTTTTGCAATCATCATAGAGGTCTCCGAGGCGGCTGAGTGGGCATTCTGTGTGAACACTGTACGTGGAAGGGACGTGAACAAAGACGTACGTCCAGCCGTTATCATCTTCCTCTGCGCGTCTTTCGGCCGGGCGGGCCCCACTGAACCCTGTTGCGATAAAAGAGCAGGGGGTAGCTGCTTGTAGTCGTTGTATTCATCACTTATCTTGACGGACAGGCGGATTCTGGTGCTGTGTCCGGGGTTCAGTCAGTCTGCTGCAGCAACCTCAGAGTCACGAACCTCCGCTCATCGTCCTTGATGTTGTCGTCTGGGCATGAAGCGAATATCTCCCTCGTACGTTTGCCAGAAGCCTTGAGGAGAGGGTTGAGTGGAGGGAGTGACATTCGCGTTGAGGGAAGGATGTGACTAGTCACGTCACACCGCACATTACTCACGCACGACCACCGGAGAGGGCTCAGCGAAGGGAGAGATTGGGAGAGAGCGTGTTATTTTCCCCCAGATTTTCTGCATTTTCCGCACTCGAGATAGTGGATTTGTCTTCCCGTAGTAAACGATGTCCCAAGTCGCTGAACTTAAGAAGCTCGTCAAGTCCCTCCAAAGCGCCCAGGTCGCAGAGGTAAGATGACCTCGCTCAAGCTTAAATTTGCAGGCTAACCTATCGTATTTTTCTTATCCAGGCCGTGGTGGAAGTTTTGACTTCCCTGAAGAAGCAACCGAGCATAAATGAAGCCGTTCTTAGGGTGAGCTATCCACCTCCGTCGTCCCAACGCCACTGACCGCACCACATCTATCCACAGGAAAGCAAAGCTGGTCTGGCCGTCGGAAAGCTGCGGTCGCATGCGGATAAGCGTGTGTCCGAGGCTGCGAAGGATATTGTCAAAAAGTGGAAGAACGATGTCGAAAAGGCCAAACGGTCCACCAGCGGCGCGGCTGAGCACCACTCGCCCTCTGCGTCCAAGCCAGGTGCGTGCCTTGACCTTGTTGGCTTTCGGCAATCCATGATGGCCTTTTATAGCGCCGAAGAAACCGACTATCTCGACGGCCACATCGTCCAAGATCTCCTCCGTTCCACCCTCTGTCTCTTCCCCTGCAACTCCAAAAGCAAAGGTCGAGACAAGGACCGCAAAGGGTGACGGAGTGAGCGCTAACTGGACAGGGGACAAAACTCGTGATAGGTGTATTGAGCTCCTTTACGATGCTCTCGCACTGGAATCCGGGGCCCGTACGCCCACTGTTTATTTTGTGACTCCCGTTGCCTTACTCACCTGACAGCCAACGACTTGATCGCCCAAAGGGCTGTCGCCATTGAAAAGGCAGTCGCAGAGGAGCTCGGAATCAACAGTAGTGGATACAAGGCCAAAATCCGTTCATTGTTCGTCAACTTGAAGGACAAGAACAACCCCAGTCTGCGCGAAAGCGTTGTCTCAGGGGACATCCCCGCCACCAAGTTTGCTACAATGGCCAGCGAGGTATGAATTCGGTGCTCCGCAAAGTCGCGTGGTTAACCTCTGTACCGTCAGGAAATGGCCTCCGGAGAGCGACAAGCCGCAAATCGAAAGATCGTCGAGGAAAACTTGTTCAAGTCTCTGGGTGCCGCGGAGCAACAGGCAGAAACCGATGCCTTCCAATGTGGTCGTTGCAAGCAGGTTAGTCGGCTGATGACGCTTGTGACCGCGTTTGCTGATATCCCACGAAGAGGAAATGCCGTTATCGCCAGGCGCAAACTCGTAGTGCCGATGAGCCTATGACCGTGAGTCCCTCTTGACCCCCAGTCACCAAGCGGTTCCTCTTGCTGATTTACAACAACAGACGTTCGTTACCTGCACCGTCTGCAACAACAGGTGGAAGTTCTCTTGAAGTATTCTTACTATTATCCGGTTTAACCGCCACCGCATTTCGCATCTTTGGACCACTTGCACCTTCTTCCTTTCTGACCGGTACTTAGTTGGATTCGTCGTATTTTACTTCTCTTTTGACCAATACCCTCTCCCGCCCCGTAGGGTTAACATTTCATTGATCGAATCTCGTGATCGGGGTTCGACGACTTTGTCAAACCACGCGGCGACACTGAGAAAGCTGTCCTTCGACCTGAACCCCATCCCCCCCGCTTGATGTCGACCACAGCTTCGAGTACGGGGCCCCCCAACTCACTCGGGGAGAGGCAACCCCTCTTGGGATCGCGCACCGGGAGTGTACACCCCGACACCCACTCCGATCCCGAAACAGCTGCCCCGGCGGATGAATCGGAGGATGCTGAAATTGTCGCGAAGAAGGTAGATCGCTGGAGGGTCATCTGGTATCTTGTCTTCGCGGCGCTCGGAGGGGTCCTCCTCGCGGGAATGATCAAGGGGTTTGTCGAGAATGGTGACATTGAGGTCCGTGCCGCGGTGGTTGCGGTTATCTACCGCTTGACCGATCACATGGCCCGTAGTTTGACTTCAAGAAGGCTTTGAAACGGGCACTCGGCGGCGGGTTGAGTGGTGCTGCTGGTACGAACACTTTGTGCATCGGTTGAAGGCGGCTTATTCCCGAGGTCATATCTCCAGCGATGGTCCTACAAGTCTTGACCTTGATGGTCAGTGTCTACCGACTGTGTACTCACATCCACCCTCACATGGACTACCCTCTTTTCAGCCCCTGCGCACCACAATGAACTACCAGTACCGCTACGGCACAACAACCACAGAAGCCATCAAGACCTTGTATGCTGACGGAGGTTACCCTCGGTACTATCAAGGCCTTTCCGCTGCTTTGGTTCAAGGACCTGTGGCTCGCTTTGGGGACACCGCGGCGAACGCGGGTATCCTCGCCCTCCTGGAGTCCAATCCGTTCATGAAGAAACTCCCGTCCCCGATCAAGACCGTCTTCGTTTCGCTGTGTGCCGCTGGGTTCAGGACCATCTTGACCCCCATCGATACCCTCAAAACTACACTCCAGACCGAGGGAAAGCCCGGTTTGAAGCTACTGAGGAATAGGGTGTGTCGCTCTCTTGAGACCTCACGTTTCCCTGTGTCGCCGTTGACACCAAAGCGCCTACAGATTAGAAAGTATGGTATCATCGGTCTGTGGTTCGGGGCATTGGCAACCGCCGCTGCCACCTTCGTTGGGAATTACCCCGTAAGTGAATTTCTTCTTCGTTCGCTCCCTAAGACCCACATTGTCAGTGGTTCGCAACATACAACTTTCTCCAAGAAGTGCTTCCGAAGCAGGATTCCAGAGGGCTAGAATTGTCTCGACAGGCACTCATCGGGTTTTGCGCCACCCTGATTTCCGATACCGTCTCAAACTCCTTGCGCGTCATCAAAACGTACCGCCAAGTTCACGAACGTAATGTTGGATACCTTACCGCCGCCAAAGACGTCGTGGCTGCGGATGGACTGTTGGGTCTGTTCGGTCGCGGATTGAAGACGAGGATCATCGCGAACGGATGCCAGGGAGTCATGTTCGCCGTCCTCTGGAAACTGTTCTTGGACTTGTGAGTTTTGCCTTTCAAGTTTTCTCATGGGTGGAATTGATGGGATTACCCGAAGATGGGATAGGAAGACGAATTCGTGATCGCCCTCGATCTCGACCCACGATCACCATTGCTATCCGGACCCGGGGCTGCCAGGGGTGGGGTTACGAGGAGGCGCGTATGGGGGGGGTTGATGAATCGGATTGGGTTTTGTCACCACCACGTTTTGTGGTCTTACGAATAGAACCTGACCTCAGTTAACGCACCCCGCCGCATGTTGGTAACATAATATACACACGGTCCGATGTACTCCAGCTCCGGTCCCAGATACTCAAAGAACAGTCTCAGTTAGTCTGAAGCCCCGAGCCATGAAAGTGAAAGGAAGAAAAAAAGCTTGCATTGAGGGGGCCCATTAATGCTTGAAATGTTTGTCCACCGCAGCACCCAAGCGTCCTACGCGGTGAATCCTCCCAACTAATCTGGAAACCCTCATCGCGGAAGCGGGCAGGTCGTGGAGAAGGTGAGGCTCACCCACTCTGAGGAGGTCGGGGCCGTTCCCAATCGATGTGGATTGGCTGGCAAGTGACAAAGTTCCCCGCTTAGAAGTGGTGGGCCCATACACCACCGTGCCCCATGTGTGCCAGCTCATCCCTGACGCCTCGGGTTCTGAGTATGGGGGGCTTTCAGAGGGTCACCGAGTGAATTAAGAAGATTACAGTAGTTGGTAACAAAGGCGGTCAACGGCGATGGTCTACATCAAGTGCTGAGCCAAAGGAGCATAAAATACAGGGCATCTGACTGGAATTTCTTCCGAGCCATGATGTGCGTATCATAATTTTATGAATGAGGTGTCGATGCCATACGCGAAATCCCAGAGGCAGATACGCTAAAGGAATTCGTGAGCATCACGAGCGCCTGCAAGGTGAGGGTGGCCACGAACCTGATCCTCTCCCACAGAGACAACCTTGGTGCAATCAAACCCAATGCCAAAAACACGACCAGTGTGACCGCCCGTAAGATCACCAATGAACGCTCCTGTCTTCCTGTTCCAAATTTTCACGATGGAATCGTAGCTGCCACTGACCACCCATTCTTCGTTCATGCACACGCTTCTCACAAGCCCAGTGTGGGCATTGGAGTAACGCTTGAGGCGGAGGACCCCGGCTTGACCAGGTATAGCACCGTGAGCGCTGGCGCCCAAAACGACTCCGTGACCACAGGTGTTGCACACGCCTGAGACCGAAGGCGACAAATACTCTTCGTCGACGCATGTCACGAGCTCTAGGTCAGCTTCTGGGGTGGAGATTCCATGGGGAGAAGACACGGCGTCCAATTCTTCGCTGGTGGACCAGCCTTTTCCGGTAGTAATGTCGATCAATCGGATGTGGCTGTCAGATGAGCCAGAGAGAATGTATGGAGGACAAAAATCGATTGAGGCGATGCTGGAATACATTTATGAGTTCGCAAATGCTGGCCGGATTCGCGAAACACGTACCCCCTGGTGTGGTGGTTCTCAAACACCCGGAGCAAACCTCCAGTTTCTGCGTTCCAGATTCGGATGGACCTGTCACCGGAGGCAGATGCTAAGAGATTCCCTGCCAGGGCAACTGCATTCACCGCGGCCCTGTGGCCCTCGAGGATAAGGTGAGGCTTCACATCTGGGAAGAGGTAAGTGCGGACAGTTTCGTCTTTTGAGTGATTGTCAGAACCGGGATCACAATCTCCGAGCATGCTGGCGCACCTTTAGAACACGAGACAAGGCGCTTTTCGTCGAACCTAACCGCGAGGACACTATCCGTGTGGTCATGAATGACGGATACTGGCACATTCCCGGCCAAGTCCCAAAGACAAACCCTGGAATCACTTCCGGCGCTGCACAGCAACCCCCCGTGAGCAGCGAGGCTCAGAACACTGCCCAGGTGGATATTATGCACAATCCTGATGAATCGAGATGTCTGAAGATCCCATTCGCGGATAGACTTGTCCTTTGAACCGGTGAATAGTGTTTGGACGCCGGTCTGGGGGTTCGTGTACAACTGGAGGCAGTATATGGTACTCGTGTGAAGATTTGGGGTGCCTTGTTCGTTGGGTCGTCCACCAGGTCTAGCCTGAAGGGTCGAGAGACGGCACGAAGAATACAAGAATCGGAGGTAGAGTCGGGTGTGGGTTTGGTGTAAAAGCTTGTGGTTTGGCAAAAAGCTGGATGACGTTGGAAGGGAGGAAGGGGCGGAGTGACGGTTATTTCCAGCGATAACCTGCTTCAGGGTAGGGGTGTGTTTTACCGGCGAGCGGTGGTGAGAGTTAGTGGGGACCGCATTAGTGGAGTTTCTAAATTCAAAGCCCGGTTCAGATGAGGAGTAATATATTTCGTCGCCCATGCCTTCGTCGTCGGTGTCCGTGGGTGATTCCAATGTTATCGATGAAAGGTGAGTGGCGAGGTCGAAAGGTCGAAAGGGCTGTTTCCATTCGATACCACGAGCGCGACACAGAGTTTTCCACAGCGAAGGGTCCTCGGCAAGAGTCCGCCACCGACGGTTTACAGCAGAGGAACACAGCAGAGATTGCCACGGTAAACAAGAAAGAACATGGAGCGCAATCTCGTCGGGTAGAAGCTGCAGCCAAGTCAGCGACTTGCAAAAGTCTCAGCTAACGTGAAGAAACGTACCCCGAGGATGTCGAACTCGAGCAAAGGATTGATTCTGTCGCGAAGCCAGGCAAGGCGGGATCTTGGAAGTGATTGCAGAAGCGTGTATGCAAGATCTATCCACCACAACTTTTCAGCAGCGGTAAACCATCTGCGGAGGAGACTACCTTCTCTGTCTTTGTCCGACATTGTGCGGGCGAGTTCGGTGGCGGAAGGGGTCGGTTGCAAACTGAGGTGGACCATGGTGACGTGTGGTTGTGTCTGTAGAAAGAACGGGGTATGAGAACCGAACAAAGGAGTGGCCAGATTTGGTTCCGTTTGTGCACTCACTGACTTAGCGAATACCGAACACACCACCGTCGATCCACCTGGCCTGAGTGGCCACCAGGGCGGAAATGGAGGATGAGCCGGAGACTGGCAACCCGTGCCGGATTTTGATCGCGCCCGGAATTCCCACACACCCGGACCAGTGCCAGTCCGACGCGTTTTTGTCAACCCGTTGGCACACACCACACACACTTTGAAAAGGCAGCAGCACACCAGATACTCGTGCGGTAACGGTACCCCGGGGGATTGCGTCGGACAGTGGGAATCCAGGTTTTGCTCGGGACCTCCTTTGGATGTTTGTTAGGCGGGGGTTGCCGGACAGGCTATTCGGGATGACGGAACCGACAACATCCTTCGCGGACTCTGGGGAGGCCGTAATCTCTCAAAAAATCGAGGCCGCGCCCGACCTCTCCGCTTCAACCCTCTCTGCGAATGAGTTCGCCGAATACTACGATATCGAGTGGACAGTGGACGAAATCATCAATGGAGATTACAAATCTGTTTGTCCGATCCCCCTCTGGAGGCCCAACGGTATCTGACGAGTGTTCTATTAGATTGCACTCCAGTTCCCAGACGAACTACTGAGAGACTCCGTGCCCATATTCAAAGCTTTGAGGTTCAAGCTTGGGGAAGAGATTCACCTGTATACTCTCGCCGATACTTCGTACGGAAGGTCAGCCCGATCACTTACTTGGGGTTAACCCGTTTCACAAAGCCCAGCTGTTGCGTAGATGAGGTCGCTTCACAGCATGTCAATGCTGACCTTGTCGTCCATTATGGACATGCGTGCCTGAGCCAGTGCGTTCGTCTCCCTCTGATGATCCACCATATTTTTACCTGCTTTTACAAGGACGTCCCAGATACCCGTGATCTACGTCTTCGGCCACAAGCCAATAGATGTGACGAATTGCGTCGAGGAGCTCACAAATTCAATACGTGATTCACCTCGGGCATCTTCCGTGGAGCGTTTGGATTTGCGGTGTGACGTTGTGTATTCACATAAGGCAGCTGAGATTGCCGAGCGGCTACACGCTACCTTGGGCCGTCCAGTGAATTATCGCGAGATCCCCCTCAAGGCTGAACCTCAGGGGCAGCCAGTGCGTAGCTTGGCGGAGAACCAGAGATTGGGAACAAGCGATAAACCCACGGAAGATGTTCTTCTTTACATTGGCCCTGAGAGCCTATCCCTAACAAATCTCCTCATCACCCGTGGGTCGTCGGAGGTGCTCTGTCGTTTCCCTGTCACCGTGGTTCGGGTAACTGAACTACGGATCCACAGGTTCATGCTTATGATCCCGTCCTCCGACAAGCAATGATAGAGTCGCATGTTACGAACAAGCTCCTTATGAAACGTTACGCGGTTGTGCAAAAAGCCAGGGACGCAGACGTCTTCGGCATTCTGGTTGGAACGTTGGGGGTCGGTCTGTCACTCTCCGTTACTGCTCATATCGTTCTACTTACCGGTCTCGATGCTCAGCCTCTTACCTTCCCCTGATTTCGCGGATACGGAAACTCCTGGCTCAGGCCCAGAAAAAGAGCTACACCATCAGTGTGGGGAAACTCAATCCCTCAAAACTTGCAAACTTTCTCGAGATAGAGTGCTTTGTCCTCATTGCTTGTCCCGAGAACAGTTTGATCGACTCGAAGGTTTGTCGATATCGTTCACTTGTAACAGATCCAGGCTTTGACTTGTCAAACAGGAGTTCTTCAAGCCAATAATAACCCCCTTTGAACTTGAGATCGCCATCAGCGCTGACAGGTCCTGGACAGGAGAGTACATACTAGACTTTGGTCGTCTGTTGGAAAGAGATATGGGTTCAGGTGGGTGGGAGTGGTTTCGGGAGAAACGCGTCCTGATGTCTGCCATCCTGCTAGTCGAGGACATTGATAGCGACGAAGACGGCCAACGGCCCGAGTTCTCTCTGGTGACCGGGCAATACCGGAAAGTAAAACGCTTTGGGGGCGTGGCACCACCTGTCAACGATGAGGGGTCTTCCGCGGTTGTCCTCCGCAACAACGAAGGGACCGTCTCCGTTTTGCGAGACAGTGCGGCAGGTGCGTGTTGATGCCAGGACCGAACCAGCCCCCATTTTGACATATCTTCTCAGCGCAATTCCTCCAAAATAGAACATATCGCGGGTTGGAGACTAGAGTGGGCCAAGACATGCCATCCGTGCTGGAGCAGGGGCGTAGCGGGATTGCCAGGGGATATTTGGATGACCACCAGCCCAGTTAGGTATACTTATGCCGGGTGATCGTGTAGATTACACCTGCCGAACACGTGATCGCCTGCCAGCAAAATACGTCAAGGCGCGTGAGAGCGGCTTCAGACCTCCCTCAATCCCGACCTTGTTCCTCTTTACGGCCGTCCTTCTCCGCCATGTCCAACACAGATTCGCCAGCCCAAGGCTTTGTCGACCGCGTACAGTCGTTCGTTACCGAGAACAAGCGTGCCATCCTCATTGGGGCTGCTCTCGCCGTTGCGGCGGGTGGAGCCGCGCTTTACGCCTCCGCTTCATCACCAAAAGCTCCCGGGGACAAGAAGGACAAGAGGAAGAAGTCCGGAAAGCCCAAGCATCGTGATGTCGAGTCTGGCCCTATCATTGAGGAGATTCCGGTCGAAGACCAACCCAGTAGGCCTTCGCCATTCGTGTACTGGGCTCCCGGTCTTAACTCCCTTCCCACCCTTCTCTAGACTTTGGTGTTCTGACGAAGGAACAACTCGAGGGCACGTCAACAGAGGTGCGCGTTTCGTGATTGACGGCACGTTGTACCGGTCCTCATACAGGGTTATAGGAACGATTGAAGCTTGCCGCCGCCCTGAAGAAAAAGGGCAATGACTACTACCAAAAGGAGAGCTTCGAACTGGCTGCAGAGTTCTACACGCGTGCCATCAATGTTTCGCCCACAGAAGAGCCCGTGTATTACAGTAACCGTGGAGCTTGTGAGCGTACCAGTACCTGTGTCCGCCGGGGTGCTGACAGTGAATGGAGGTTATATGAACATGAAACCCCCAAAATTCGAGCTCATCATTGAAGACTGCGACAAGGCGATTTCTTTGAACAAGGACTACGTGAAGGCTATCAACCGACGAGCGAACGCCCTGGAAGCCCTCGACCGGTTGGAGGAAGCGCTGAGAGGTCGGTTAACACCTTTCTTTACGGTCTTTCGTCTGACATTCTTTTGTAAACCTAGACTACACTGCTGCCACGATTCTGGATGGATTCCAGAACGAGAAGGCCGCTCAGGCGGTGGAACGTGTGTTAAAGAAACTCTCTTCGACGAGAGCTGCAGAAATCATCAAGGTTCGCATCCCCTGTTCCAACATCCAACCCGTGTTAACCGATTTCATAGACCCGCGACCCACACCTCCCCGCGTATACCTTCATTGCTGCGTACTTCTCTGCGTTCCGTGTCCGTCCTCTGCCGCCGTTACCAGAAGAGCCATCGTTCGCGGATAACGCATTGATTAACGCGTTACACGCACTCCAGGCCGCCGATTATACTCACTCCTGGTCCTTTGTCATCGGTGCTCTCGAAGAGGGACTTTCGAATGATACTCTCAAAGCGGAAGCGCTCAACCTCCGTGGAACCTTCAAGTTAGTATCTTCTTTGATTTTCAATAATACCTCTAATATCTCTCCTTAGGTTCTTGGTCAATGACGTGAAGGGTGCAGAAGAGGACCTGCTAGCGTCCATCGAGCTTATCCCCTCGTTTACTCAGTCGTGGGTCAAAATAGCGAGTGTGTACATGGAGCAGGGTAACCCCGAGAAGACGTTCGAGGCATTTGAGGAGGCTATCAAGCACAATCCAAATGACCCTGACACCTACTACCACCGTGGACAGGGTTAGTGGAATTTCACTTCCTCTGCCGCCGATCGCTCACTTGGCCGCAACTAGTGCACTTTATCATGAACGACTTCAAGCAAGCGGCTGCAAACTACAACAAATCCACTCTCTTAGATGACCAGTTTGTGTTCAGTCACATCCAGCTCGCCGTTGCACAATACAAGGAGGGCCAAGTTGCGAGCAGTATGGCCACCTTCAGGAAAACCCTGAAGGCATTCCCTGAGCGGAGTGAGCCACCGAACTACTAGTAGGCGTCCCTCTCGCACTTCGATGCCCCCTTTACCGACGGCCATTTGCAGCGGTGAATTGCTCCTCGACCAAGGTCGTTTCCAGGACGCCATCGACAAATTCGACCGTGCTATTGAACTCGAAAAGACAAAGTTAGTCATGAGCAAGTGGTTTACGTGCACTGTGTTCTGACGTTCTTTAGAATTCGACAGAATGTCCTCCCTATGGTGAACAAGGGTCTCGCTCTCTACCAATGGAAACAAGATATCGGAGCTGCCGAAAGTTGTTGCCAAGAGGCGTTGGAGATCGACCCAGAGTGTGAAGCTGCTGTCGCTACTCTCGCCCAGCTTAGCCTGCAACAGAGTAAGGTCGACACGGCGGTGGACCTTTTCAAGCGACAGATGGAGCTGGCGAGGAGCGAACCTGAGCTCGCCAACACTCTGACGTACATGTACGCTTCCGTTGCTCAGAAGACCTTCCTTGAGGTAAGTCTTTGGGGGGGGACAGCGGTCCTGCAGCTGACTGACGACCGGCTACAGAACTACCCTGAGAGGAAACAAGCGTTCTCCGCAATGGCGCAGGCTATGACACCATAGAGGATTGTCCCGTTTGTTTTTGGTATCGTCACGAGGACACTGTTTTTCCTTGCTCGTTCCTAACAATATACATAATAATACAGCCAGTACTTCTATTCCTCAGACTAGCGGGAGGGCCTATGCCGCTGGGGTACAGTAATCGTCGAATCAAGTCCACTTCACATGCCAATGTCCTACCCGAACCCGAATCCAGTCCCGAAGGTTGAGGCCTTGAGGAAGAGAGCCTGAGGTCGTCCGTTTCGCGAGACTGATCGTGGTCACCCCTCGATTGACTGATTACTTGAAAACAATAAAAGTACAGCGGTGATTGGATGCATGTGATCCACCTCTCAACTCAAGTTGGACCACGGGTTCAAGCCGAATATCCGAGGTAGCCTGGTCCAAATGTCTTCTCTGGCGCCCCTCAGACACTCGTTGAACCTCTCCAAGCACTTCACACAAAACGCGTTATCCGCGAGGGCCTTGGCCTCCAGGATCGATATGGCCATATCCACTTCGCTCGATTGAGAGGAAACGGAGTTGAACAACCTCTCGTAGGGACTCGTCTGACCCGACCGCCTGTGGTTCGTTTCGTGCGTGCCTGGGCAAAGCCAGGCGCTACATGAGAACTTCTTGGCCGGACGGTCGAAGAGCAATTGCCGGACGACCTGCAATTCTCTGGCCTTCAACCGAGATTGACCGACTACTGCAGCGGCGAGGACCCTCGGTGGAAGGCGTAATGCGGACTCCACGGAAGTCAGCGCCAAAGTACCCGCTGAACAAGCTCTGTAGTAGGCGAATGGGAGAGCGAAGGCGACGTTGCAGGTTTCGAACAGCTTGAGAACAGCGTTCGGATGGGGTTTTGGGTTTCCGAAAACTTTCTCCCCCAACGTTTCTGATTCTTCGTAAGCCTCGAAGGTTTTAGGATAGGCGCCACAAAGATCTTCGAGAATTTGCTCGCGGACGTTGTCGATCTTGTAGGAGGTTGTCATACGGAGGATGGAGGAGAATGTGGTGAAATCAGGCGTCTGATGCCTAGCGGGGAACCTAGAAATACCAACGTTAAATAACCCACGATTATATGCACCCAGGTCTTGGACTGCCCACCCTGGGTTGTAGAGAACCTGCAGAAGGATCGAGAAATCCTCTGGTTCTTCGTACACGTGGATGCACCGACACCCATCGGTCTTGTGCGTGTTCCTCAGCTTGGATTTCTCGATCATATCTGTAAACACGGCGGAACTGCGACAGAGGTTGTCGGAGTGGACGCGGAAGAGCAGGGTCCGACACACGAAGACGATGTCACCGGAAGCCAGGTAAAACTCTGGGTGCTTCGGTATGACGCTGCATTTGTCTGGAAGTGGGACGTCTGGATTTACGAATGGCGTGTCCCCAGGTCCTTCGGTCGGTGTTGGAGAAGTGGGTAGGCTGAAGTCCGAGTTGTCCACCCACCCTTCCAAGTGGAGGAAGAGAAGGTCCTGGCGGAAGTACGATAATTCAGTCTGTGGGATGGAATGATTTTAGAACCGCTAACCGCTAGCTTTTTCGACAACAGTGGTGAGATGTTGCATTGGTCGTGGACGCCCTGGAGCGCCTGCATCTCCCCAGTGAAGACCTCGATTGTGTGGGGATCGTTCCACAAGCGGGGGCCGGCTGACTCCAACAGCACGCAGACAGCCTCCAGTTCGAGCTCAGACCTATTTGACCGCTTGGATAAATGGTGAAGGTAGATGTCCAGCAGGTCCGTCGTGGAAACGACCTGGACTACGCATAACTGGCCGGCGAATTCGACCAATGCAACGAGCTCCGGCCAGCTCCCTTGTTCCGCTGTCCTATGGTTGGCGAGGAACTGAGTGCTCTCCAGAAACTGGGACTGGAGTCGTGATTGCAGGATTCCGTAGAACGCGGGCAGAGCCACGGCCAATCTGTGTGAAAGGCGGGCGAGATCTGATGGGTGCCTGTTCAACCGTTCGGTGACATCCTCAAGTACCGTGTCCGCCACGAATTCCAGTAAAGATGGGTTGGGTTCCCGGTCGGAACCGATCCAAGAGACGAGTTCGGCAGCGATCCTCTCTGTATTCGCGGGGTTGGCGTCGGAGATTACAGAACGTATGCGGCGGTTCAACAGCGATGACGTCGGTTGCTGAGGCTGGGATTGGGGGATGGACCGTGTTGGGTCGGATAGCGTCACCATTGTTGTCGTCGATGAAGTGTAACCAGCGCCGGTTTAGGATGGATCCCGGGCATGCTGTAATGGCACCAGACACGCGCACCCGCCACCAAGCACTCGGTGAATCAGAGTAAGTGAAATTATCCAAGATTCTCGTCATCGTTTGCGTCAGATTTGCGAGGGCGAGGTGTAACGGATGATGTTTTTCAGCGGGCGAGTGTTGACCGTCGTTCGCTTAGCCTCACCAATTCTCCACCAGTTATCACCACCCTCGGCCTCAAAACCTGTTTCTCTCCGTTCCGCCATCCTGCGTCCACCCGGCCCTCGTTTGGTCACCCAGCACACTCGCGGTGCTGATGCCTCACCACCGTAGCACTCAATACGTCTCTGACGAGGATGACGATGACGACGAGGGCACAGTCGTCTATTCGCGCACATCCAGCAGCACATGCTTACGGTCGAGGTTCACGGTCACCAAAGTCTGCGAACCAAAGACAATAACGACCGCTCCTGGGTTCCTGGGTGCAGGAGAGACAGAAACGGAGAGCGAAGATCAGCCTGTACGTGTCTGTATTGACTTGGTGTCGCGATACCAATCATCCGGCCACAGTTGCGGCAGCTCCCAACAGCCCGTATCATCCCCTCCTCTGGGCCACTGATCCCTCCGACCACGTTGCAACAGCGTCTCACCCCGCTCCTCTTTTCTTTTTCGCGTTGGCTGTCGGTTGTTCCGGCCTTCTTTGGAACACTGTACAATATATTCTGTGCTGCATCTTCTCCGCAGCCAGCTGGCCACAGAATTGACTTCATCGTTTCAATCTTATGGGTATGTCGTCATGCGTTCTCCCGTGCCTATTCTTTCGCTGACGCCACCGACAGGCGATCCTGACGGGATACCAGTGCTTGGCGCTGACTACTGGCTTGCTACGAAGATGGCGTGTCTACTACACTCCACTCCCCACCCTGATCCGACTCTTAGCTTTGCAGGCGATCTGTTGGCCTGCCACGCAGATCACTCTGACAGTTCTTGATGCAACAAGGCGGCCCGCGATATGCTGGGCTGTAATCGCAACAACGACGTGTTGTTCTCGAGCTGTCCAACTGTGGGTCACCAGCAACATTATCGGCGGGAAGGAAGACCCGGACCGGCTGAGCCTTCGCCGTTGGGGCGGGAGGAAATGGGATTGGAACGCTGTGGCATGGAAGTGCGCGTTCCCTGCGGGTGTGCTGTACTTTATTTGGGCTTGGACCTTGGCACTCAGACGAGAGTTTGGCAGTTGTTAAATTTATTGCTTTCCATTCCCCGGGCTTCTGTAGAATTAGTGTTTCTTCCGACGGTACTTACAGTATGCGCCCTGTATCTAACTCCCTCAGCTTCATGACCGCCCAGTCGTGGGAAGATGGGCGGTCTTGAAATCGTGACTCTTGCCACCCCCGATCGCGTTGCGTGTGGCTGGACGGATATTTGGATCTGAGCCACGTTTGGGCCTCTAGGTAGCCTTTCACGCCCGCACCCCGTCGCTCCTACTCATGTCTGTGCCCGCCAGCGCTCCTGCCAAGAGAACGTCCTCAGCCGCAGAGCTCACCTGGCACGGCGGAGTCCCAAAGAAACCGAGGGGCGGTGATCCCCCCCTAGAGAGTTACCAAGCCACACCACTATCTGAGGCTGTGGACGTAGACCCTGCCATCCCAAAACCAGAACCACCAACCATGCCTCAGACTCAAACACCGCAAACCGCCACAAAACCCCTTAGGGGGCGCCGAAGGTTCATGGCCGATCTGGAGGAATTAAAGTCGACTAAATTGTCTCTCCATGGCCACCGAGTAAACAGTGCGTAAAATCGTGCAGCCTCTTTGAACACGTCGACCCATGTGTCTCTGTAGAACTGCGCCCTGGTGACGAAGAAGGGTCGGTCGAGGTTGCAATCATGAAGGCGGATCAACATCTTGTTACGGTCAATCTGCTCGTCTCCGGTAAGCGAGATCGTGTCCGCCCATGGGGACCCACTCACAATTACTGATTTGTTTCCAGACACCTCAGATTACCCAGAGAATCACCAATTCTACGCATTTGCCCTTGAGGCGGACGGACTTCCCGACCATGTCCCTACGGTCATCGAAGCCATCGCCGACCGGCCACCTCGCACGCTGCAGGAGACAGTCCGCAGGCTCCTCCTCGACCTGGCCCGCGCCGAAGGCCAGGGTGAAAGCTCAGACGATAGCGAAGAAGAGGCGTCAGATGAAGACGAAATCGACGGTGATTATGACTACGGATACGACACCGGCATATCTCAAGTCACCCACTTCGAAATCGAACAACTGAGGAAGTAAGACCTCCGTCGCTTTCATGCTAACACCACTAAACTTCTCGTCTAGGGACTTCCTTGAGATGATTGCGCACGACTATCGTCCAGGACTCATCCGTATGGGTGAAGATAGATTCCTGGTATCCGTCTCGTTGCCCATCGTTCAGTTGGCTAGGCGCATCCCCCTGCGTGTCCTTTCGGCCTGGGACAAACGCCTCCTCGCGCGCACCCAACACCTTACCCTCCTCATTTCCGGACTGGGCAGGGAATACCCCATCCTGGATTCGGATGGAGAATACCGACGGGAGGCTAAGAATGCAGGCGTCGATCTCTCGTTCAAGGTTGGGCTTTGCCAAAGGTACAAACCTTCAAAGGAACAGGCGTTAGAGCTCGTGCGGAAGCACGGTCTCCAAACCTCCGAGGAACCAATCCAACCACCTCCAGAGACCCCTAATTCAGATGACGATGATCTCGATGATCTCCGACAGGAGCGAACACCCACTCCGGAGCCTGAGGAGACGGACCCCGGTCACCTCGAAAGGTTCAGCCTGAGTACATCCCTCGAATCCGTGCTCCAGAACCTCTTTTTGCCCGTCCTACGCTTAAGACTCAAGTACCAACTTGGATGGGCTGGCGCGGAGACCCTTCTCGCAGACGTTGAAACCCTGCAGAAGGGCCCAGATGTGCTTTTCGCATTCCGTGAGCCTGAATGCCGGCGGGCAGACGCCGCTGAAATGGAGATGAGGAGGTCGTATGCCCTGCCATCCGATCCACTCTTCGATGTTAACAAACCCACCGGCGCGCTGAACCTGCCATGGCTGGCCTTCACCTACCTGCTCCGTCGGTTCATGGTATACCCTTTTCTTGTATCGACACTACGCGGTAGTTGACATCTCTCGGTTAGCTTTGCACGAAGTACTGTCTTGTCTGCCACAAGACAATCGATACAAATTTCGAGGTTATCAAGCCATACGTGTGCGGCAACCACCTGTGCGCGTATCAGTACTACCTCATGGGTCGTGGCCCTTCTTTAGAAGTAAGCAGGAAAGTTGGGTTCTCTGCTTCAAAAACTGAATTCTTCGTCCAGTATGAAATCTGCCACAACCTACCTACGGTCGATCTCCTTGTCTCCCTTGCATATTCAGCTGCAGCAGGGGGTGTTTTGGAGGACCCTCTACCGGTGAACCTTGGTTTGCGTGTTAGGGCACCGAAGAATGACCCTGGCACATTCTGGCCCGGAACAGATGGGTTGTGCGACTTTGACGCGCTTGATCTCACGGGGGTAAGGGCGATCTGTTCACTGCCCGGAACGTCTGCTCACCCACGTATGGGGGTTTGACAGAAACGAGCTGCAATCGCCGACTTGATCGACTCATTACCACCAGTGAGTTGCGTCGCTACTCGCGTAGATTCACGGTTCTCATGGATTTGCAGATTGGGGAGATGAAGAGACACTTGCAGAGGCCGGTCACCACGTGGGGCGCCAAACCCCAGTTGACGAGCATGGATCCACAGATCCTCCCAGCCGCGTGGATTGTTCTTCGCTGGTAGGTATGGTGTCTCTTACGATGGTCTGTATTGACCAATGTGCTAGGTGTGTTGGCTCATGCACCGCGCACTTGGAAGAACTCACCGACCCCACGGACTTGGTACAAGGCATTGGTACGGGAGCCCCACACAGCAAGAGATGCGGCGCTAATTCGGTTGACCCCATCTGCAGATTCCAACTACAAGCAATTTAGGTTCAGCGTCGGTGCGCCGGAGGCAGAGACGAAGTTCAAGCAAGCTGTCCAGAGTGCACAACAAACCAGCCACAATGTTGTGAAATACCCATCACTATATGTACGCGTCGCGTGGATGTTGTGTGATGTTTTCTGGCTAACTTTCTGCAGGCTTTTCATGGCTCCTCTCTTAGGAATTGGCACTCGGTAAGGAAGGTTGTCAAACTCTTCTAAATTCTGTTTAACGTACCCCAGATTATCCGTCATGGCCTATGGTATAAAACCATCGCCCACGGTCGTGCATACGGGCACGGTAAGCGTCATCCGAGTGCCGCGAGTGAACGACATCTGATGCCTTCTGTTTCAGGCGTGTACTTTGCGAAAGACGGGAATACATCGTTTGGCAGCTATTCACAGGGCGGTGCGACCTGGAAGAACAGTCAACTGTATCCCCAGTCCTGCGCAGCACTGACGGAAATCGTCAACCTCCCCGATAAATTCGTTTCGAACAATCCTTATTACGTCGTTGCTGACACAACGTGGATCGTCTGGTATGTGTCTTTCAGATTCCAGGATTCGGCGGCTTGATTTATATCTTGTACAGTCGCTATTTGCTCGTGAGCAACAGGAACGCCACGTCGGCATACCTTCCCAGCACAACGACTGCAACACCCGCTTCCAATGAAACGATACCAATGGTGCCCATGGATCCCCAACGTCATATAACCCTTGGCGGCAAGAACATCTCAATTCCCTTGCCGGAGTACAAACTTGAGAAACTTCGGAGGGCCAGAGAGACCGAGTACATGGAGGAGGATCCGGATGAAGATGATGTCTCGCTCTTTACAAACCCCGCACCTACGAGCTCCCAGCCGAACGGGGTAGCTGCTTATGAGGCGGAGGAACCTGCTCGACCAGTGGTACGACCTGCAAACGACTGGAAGCACGACCCCGACTGGGTTAGGGCGACCATCACGCACATGATGCCTGCGCCAATCGACTCAACGAGCATGGCTACGATGGCTCTCCAGCGTGAGCTGAACTCGATGCTTAAAGAACAAGAGCACGCGGCGAGCTTGAAGGAGCTTGGGTGGTACATGGCTCCGGAATTCATGGAAGACAATCTGTACCAGTGGATCGTGGAGTTGCACTCGTTCGATAAGGAGTTACCCATCGCGAAGGACTTGGCGCAGAGAAAGGTTAATTCGTTGGTGTTTGAGATACGATTCCCTCCTTCGTTCCCGCATGCCCCGCCGTTCTTTAGGATCCTGAAGCCAAGGTTCTTGCCGTTTATTCAGGTGCGGCTGTTTTCATCGACCACTCTCCGTGTGGATGAGTACTGATTACTGTATGTGCGTCTAGGGAGGCGGTGGCCACGTTACAGGAGGAGGGTCGATCTGCATGGACCTCCTTACTGCGGACGGTTGGCTCCCGAGTTACAGCATCCCAGCCGTTCTCCTCCAAATCAAGATGGCTATATCCAATCTAGACCCAAAACCCGCTCGGTTGGCTCAAAACTGGGACATGTAAGTTCTGACTTTGGCTTCTCTCGCGTGGTGGTGTTGACACCTCTCCAGGCCATACAGCATGAGAGAGGCCGTGGAAGGGTTCAGACGTGCCGCAAGTCATCACGGATGGAGGGTCCCCAAAGAGCTTGACCGGCTCGTCCGTTAATATTTAATCTCGTTCTCAACTTCAACGGTGCCCTTGGTTCGTACCCCTGTACTATTATTTACGACGGAACCCATGTATGCAAGTGTACGAAAACCTTTACTCATGAATTCGTATTGTGTCCACAGAACCCCCATTTGGGGACGCCTTTGGCCGGCTTGGAAAATCAACAAGGTTCCCACTTATACAGCATATGCACATTTTTCGGGGCTTTCGAAGGGTGAATATATCGACGAGGTGACAAGAGATACCGTGCAACGTTGTTACATGAGACGCAACAAACGACGATATACATCATCACCCGCCCGACTGGGGGGACAGGTTCACAAACAGACTCTCCCTCACGCACCAGAAGAAGGGAAGAATAAGAATAGACAGGCGGAGGGTAGGGAAGGGTATAAAACTAGGTGTAACGTTCACCAAGGTGGTTTACACTACGACGGCAAGAGAGGTGAACAGGAAGGAAGACACACCGCGAAGCCCTAAAAACGATCCTGTCGTATCACCGCCGTCAACGAGCAGAAGCGACGAGGATGCTCAGAAAATTTGTCCATAAATACCTGGTATTAAGTTGGTTGGGGGAGTCGGGGGGAAGAGCGTAGGGAAACAGGGGAATGGTGGGTCGCGAAAGCCAACTGGAAACTTGCGGTGGTCGCCCGCAAATGTGCCGCAAATCGACGCTGATGGGTGTAGGGCAACGGGGAAAGATAATTAGGGGTATTACAAATCAAAGAGTCAAGGACGAGACCGTCGCCACTCGAGGCGGGGAGGGCAAAAGAGGAGATAGACTACACGAAAGAACAGACGGCGGGGGGGGGGGCAAAAAGGGGCGTCGGATCCTTAGTTCGCAGTACCCACGTACGCGTCCTCGTCATCATACTTGCTCGTCATGCTCACGGCCGCACTCTTCCTGTACGTGTCACTGTCCTCGGACGTTGACACAAATGTGGGCGTGGGTGGGGTGGCGGGAGAGTACAAAGTGCGCATGCCGTTTCCGTCATAGTTAGTCAGAGCGGGGGATGGGAAGGCGGGGCTGACGGGAGTGCGGCGACTCTCTGCGTAAGCACGGAGCATATCGTCGGGAGACATGACGTTGGCAGGCATCGGTTGCATCGGCATCATACCACTTGAGGACGACAGGGCAGCTGGCCGAGGAGGAGCGGGCATCTCATCCTTCGGGGAGGGGAGTAAGAGCTGGTTGCCGTTGTTTCCACCCTCGCGCATCACTGGAGGAATCGGTCAGCACTTGGATCAATGATAAAAAGCAGGGGAGGCTTACTGGAGAGAGCAGGCATATAATCGTCCATGCTGGGGCGGGCCTGTCCGGACATCTGGTCGCGAATGTCACTGGCGGTGAGTGGCAGGGGACCAGCGGCCTGTGTTGGGGACATCTCAGAGGAATCCTGGCGAATGGGGATAGGGGGGACATGGCCAGTGTGGAAGGCACGAGTGGTCCTGCGGGATTCAGCAGATGGACGGGTATCAACCGCGAAGGAGACACGAGAGACGCGATCGGCACCAACGGTGGAAGTACGGAGGCCGGGGCGGAGTTGAGACATCTGAGGAGAATCTTCTCCAGAACCATGGGTGCCAACTCCGGCCTGATTTTCGCTGAATGTGCTAGCCGGGCGGATAGCACCGAAGGAGAAGCCCGAGTTGCGGTTACCGCCACCGTTGACAGCCATGCTGTTGCGGATTGCAGCAGTAGCGCCAGCGGCGGAGATGGACTTCCAGTCGGTCGAAATGGTGGACATGCGCTTGTCGACGGCCTCGCTCCACCTCTTGCGGTTCTCCTTGCCCTTGTTCCTATTGTACCTCATCCAGGCGTAAATGGAGGCACCGATGATGATAAGCAGCGGTATAAGCACGCCAGCGGCGACTTTCCCTTTTGAACTGCTGGAGCGCTGTTGCTCAAAGTTGTTGACGTTGTCAATGCCTGCGGTAACCTTGCCATTGTCCTTGTTGCCCTTGGTGGCAATGAAGACGGGGGCAGCAGGGAAGTCGCTAAGGAAAGGGGGAGAACCGTTGGGAACGATCTTGACTTGAAGCTTGACGGCGGCATCTGTAGAGTTCCACCAACTGCTACTGAGGGTACCGGTGTATTTCCCAGCGGCGAAGTTGACATTCTGCCACATGTGAATACGGGTGTTGTCGGCGCCGGGCATGTAAAGGTAGATGTCGACGGCGTTGGCTTCGAGGCAGGTGGAGTCCCACTCGATGTCAAACTTCTCGCCAGTGGTGACGTTCTGGTTCATGGCGGGGGCCTTGTAGAAGCCGCCAGTCTTACAGGCTATACGAATGGGCGCTCAGGTGGGATTCGGAGGGGAGATGGGGGGTGGTTGTGCTTACTCGGGTTGGCAGCCCGTTTCCTGTGGTGGGCATGGCTGACTTTGTGGTGAGCGGGGTTGAAGGTCATGAGGGAAAGGAAGATAAGATATTGGGGAAAACGAGCGGATCCCTAGAAAGGGAGGAGAGGATGCGAGAACGACTGTGGGTTTGCTGAGGGGACGGGGGAAGGAGGGAGAAGCCGTGGGAAGGCGAAACGGGACGCGGCCGTCGGGAACTGGCATCAACCATCAGGGTGGGGATAAGAAACTGTGGGTAAACCCTGGCAACGAAAAGTACGCGAGAGTACGTTGTTTACTTCGAGTTCCAGGCCAGAACACAAGTCACCGGTGGCCGCACCGACAAATAGCGACAACGCGCCTTCGACGTCGAGCTCTCCCTCGCCTCTTCCCCTCGACCCAGACGCCCGTGCCATCACCCAGCAAGAGCTTTGACAGATCCGGCGCCCCCTCGCCCGTCTTCGAGCGACAGCACCACACCTCTGCCCAAGCCCCTCGCATGCCCCGACCAGAGTGCCCAGCGGAAAACACCGTCGCCGTCGAAGAGTCCTCGTTCTTCAATGCCGACGGAATTAACTGGACCCCCCACACAATCGGCTGGTCCGTCGCCGGCGGGTGCGCAGTCCTGGTCTGTCTCGCCTACGCCGATCAACGCCCTGGCCATCCCCACTGACGTGAATCACTGTCCTAGACATTGCTGATCACCCTCGTGAGCGTTTTCAAGCATTGCAGGTCTGTCACGCCCTTGATTGCCCTCGCGGATCCCTGTGAGCTGAATCCGGCACTTCGCCTGCAGGAACTACACAAATCCTGCTCAGCAACGCCAGATGTACGACCACCCTACTGGCAGGGCGTTGAACTCACCTGACCCACGCGTTAAACCTCGACAGACTCCGCATCCTGTACATGCCACCCGTGTATGCGATAATATCGTTTTTTTCATATCGATTCTTCCGGTATTACACCTACTATGAACTCGCCCAGGTCGGTAAGTATCCATATCGCACTCTTCGCCCCCTTGGCCCACTCTAATCTCTCACAGTCTACGAGGTTCGTAGCATTCCTCACCCACACCACCTCGTCTCGCTCAACTCGGACCAAAGGCTATGACCATCAGCGCTTTTCTGTGCGTGTCACCTTCCTACCCGAACCGCACTATTTCCTCTAAGCCGCATACTCTCTAGTCTGTTGCTCATAGAATATGTAGCGTCTACTGCGTCTGGCCATGAGGTCGACAAAGCTATGGCTCGCAAGGAGAAGGTCCCGCTCCCGATCCCCGTAAGGTACCGAATGAGCCACCCCCCCAGCTCCGTTAACACCTTTTCCCCAGTTCTGTTGTTTGAGGTATCGACCCACAAAGGTAACCCATCTCTTCCTAGATTTTGCAATGACTAAATTCCTCGTCAATCCTAGCCGTACTTCATGTATACAATCAAGGTACGAAATATGAGCGTGAGTTTGCTTGAGACGCTAAACTGTCTCCAGTGGTCCGTGCTCCAATACGTGATCATACGACCAGGTACGTTGAAACGCTGGAGTGTGCAACCGGAAGTTAAATCCCCCGGATAGCTGCATCGGTAGCGGGCATCGTTTGCCAATTCTATGGCGTTTTGTGCCCCTCTTTGGCTTGGAGTCCATACTATGCCCAGGTCTATATCTCCGCCGTCGACTTCGTCAGCATAAGGTATGTCCGAAGTTCTTCGCGCCCCGGTAAAACACTGAAACGTGGTGATTTAGCGTCGCTCTCTATGGCTTGGTCATTTTCTACGGCCTCACGAAGGACGAATTACAAGGGAGACGACCGCTTGCAAAATTCTTGGCCATCAAACTCATAGTTTTCTTCACGTTCTACCAAGCCTTCGTGGTAAGCTACGAGTCCGCCCATGACGGAACCTTCCCCTCAAAAATTTCCGTAGTTTACTATGCTGGAAGGACGTGTAATCCACGGTTCGTCTTGTACCAATTATCCCGATTCCCCACTAAACCTCTACCAGCCACGAAATACTGGACAGAGGCTAATATCGCTGACGGCCTGACAGCGCTCGCGACTTGCATGGAGGCGAGTTCCCCAGTTCTTTTTCTTTCGTCACGCTGATCGTCTGTTCTTGACGTCGTAGATGGTTCTATTCTCCGGGTTCATGATGTGGGCTTATCCTTGGACAGAATATACTGCGCCTGGAAGGAAGACTTCCATCTGGCGACCACTGTGGGACAGCATCAACTACTGTAAGGCTTCATCGCACACGGGGGTTTCGCTTTCTAAATTGTCCACAGCGGATTTCGTCATGGAGATCTTTGGGTCTCTCAAGTATTATTTCGATGCATCACGCGGCAAGTCTGGAACGCGGATGACAGAAGATGCGTATGGTTCCCCGACAGGGGATGTTAAGATTGATCCTGGGAAGAAGATGGATTTTGCCACTGCGTTTGGGGTGTACCAGCCCCGCGCCGAGACCGACAGACAATTGGGGCGTAGGGAACCAGACTCGAGTTACGATGAAGCGATTAGGCTAGCACCTTATGGGTATCAGGAAGGCGCGAGTTCTCCAGAGCCTGTAGTTGGTGCGTGATGTTTATTCCATACTCCACTTTAACTGAGCTTGTAATTCCAGAAGTGAAATGACAGTCATACCCGCTCGTGTATTCTATATGCCACGTCGTACCTTCCGATTCCTACTTATCTATCATGTACACGGTGTCTTTTCTCATGCATTCTTCGACTGCGGGTACAGTGTCGTAGCGCTGACGTTGGCAATGGTCGTCAACCATGGTGACATCACTCCTGCCCCTATCATTCCTGCCCCTGACCGTGTCGTCCCCCCCCCATCCAACCACCCCTGCCGACCAACCCCCACCAGCAAGTCACCCCCGTACGCCGTCGACACACAGGCGATGGCATCCTTGATTAAGAAAATCGTATCTGGGGCGGATAGAATCCCAGAGGGTCTACAACGTGCTCAGGCAACTATTAAAGGTACGCGCCGCTTCGACAGATACTGTCGCACCCCTTTCCTTCGCCACGCCCCCGACCAAAAGGTCCTGTCATTGACCGGTGATCCTCCGCCCGGGTGGACGGCAGCTGGCGGTTTGGGTGTTTAACCAGCGGGTAGATCGTCGCGTGATTTCATCTCCCTTCCATCGGCGTTTACTCGTTGTGGACACCCTAACCTCATCCTGTATTGCCTGTGGCTCACTTGCTAACACGTTCACACAGGCTACGTGAACCCTGACCGTGAGTGTTGTTTCGCCGACTACAGCCCCAACCTTTGCGTGCTCGGTTTGATTGGCGTTCTTGTTATCGCGTGCGATAGACCGTCACGACGAAGAATGGGAAAAGGAGCAGGACAGGATTCGGGAAGAGATCAAGGCTAGGCATAGGTTCCAGTCATTTGCCGACGAGAGAACTGAGAACTCAGTGAAATGGTGAAATACCCCCAAAACCCCCCACCTGTTGACAACACTGATATTTTGAAGGCACGTTGATGGACACGATTATCTTTGGGCACTGTCCGAGATACTTGACGGTGCCAGAGAGACCATTTTTATCATGGTGTGTACCCCTAACGCCACCCCCTAAAACTCTGACGCATGTGAACCAACTCCTAGGATTGGTGGCTTTCGCCGGAGCTGTACCTTAGGCGCCCATGCGAACTCTACGAGGATTACCGCCTCGACCGAGTCCTTAAGTGCAGGGCTGAAGCTGGTGTTAAAGTGTCCATCATTGTGTATAAGGAGGTAACCCGTGACCCGACCCAGCGTCAACCCCGTCCGACGCCTATTATGTTCCCAGGTCACTCAGACAATGAACATGTCGTCTTGGTGGACGAAGCACGCCTTGGAGCCCCTCCACCCGAACATCGTCGTTATGAGGCATCCTGATCACATAGGCAGTCAAGGTACTGTTCATTGGGCCCACCCAACTGGGTGTTCGCTCAGTCGCCTACTTCCCCGTAGATTCAGTTCAGTTTTGGTCCCACCACGAAAAGGTCGTGATCGTGGATAACCGCATCGCCGCCGTCGGCGGTATTGATCTCTGTTACGGTCGCTGGGATACGCACAACCACCCGCTTGCGGACGTTCACCCCACTGGTTTCGAGCGGACGCTGTTCCCTGGACAAGATTACAATAACGCTCGTGTGATGGACTTCAAAGATGTCAAGGATTATGTCGGAAGCACCGTCTCGATCTTGGAAACGCCCCGAATGCCCTGGCATGACGTGGGTTCGACTTCAATCATGCTGTGCGTCGTGTGCTGATGAACGAATGTTAGGCGCACATGACCTTCGTCGGCCCCTGTGTACTCGACGTGATCCAACACTTCGTGGAGAGGTGGAATGAGATCAAAACTAGGAAGGTATGTCGGATTTTCTTCTGAATTCGACACGTCGTTCAACGCCGCTTGCAGTATGTCAATAATGAGTAAGTTTGTGCTTTCTTTCTCTTAGCGAAGGCCAATCGCGTACTCCCAGTCATTACGCATGGCTCACACTCCCGCACGACGTCGGTGCCTCCCCAGAAGAGGCCGTGGCTCGTAAGTGTTGCCTGCCGATGGTAACCCTTGGGCCTAAACTCCCGCGCAACCCTTAGATCACCCACACCGCGAAGCTTTGCATGAGATGGGCCGACGATTCAAAGAACGGCTCCACGTTGATGACCGCGCGCAAGAGCAACCGGGCCCGGTATACACTCCTGGAACCTGTCGCGTCCAGGTTGTGAGGAGTGTTTCCGACTGGTCGCACGGTGTACTCAAAGAAAACAGCATCCAGAATGCTTGTTTGTCTCTTCTCCTTGCGCGCTCAGATCGGAGCACTGAGCATCGGGGTTTCTCTAGACTGCCAACTGATCCAAGAGGCGAACCATTACATCTACATCGGTGCGTTGTGCATCGGTGACCACCTCGAAACACGACTAAGTCTTGCCCCCTAGAAAACCAATTCTTGTACGACCGTTTCTTCGTCCCCATTCCCAGTGACGGGCTGGGACTGATAGTCCTCTAGCATTTCCAACACCAAGAAGCAGGGTCCAGTGCAGAACCTTATCGCTCAAGCCCTCGTAGAGAGAATCACTCGGGCTGCCCGTAATAACGAAAAGTTCAAGGTGAACCAGGCGCAGCTCGATTCCTTCCCATCATACCTACCACCAACCTAGGTTGTTGTTGTCATTCCAGAGGTTCCTGGGTTCTCAGGAGATATCAAGGATGAGACTGCTATCAGAACCATCCTGGCTGGACAGTACCGGACGATAAACCGTGGTGGGAATAGCATATATGAGGAAATTAGGAAGCAAGGATATGAACCGTTAAGCACTCCCAACCTCTCTTCGCCGTTCTTGGTGCTGACGGGACGTGATATAGAATGGATTTCATTAGGTTCTACCACCTGAGGGCGTACGATAGGCTTAATGCTCCCTACGGTAAGTACACCCACGATCTGCTTTCCGCTCTCATATGACACCCCGCATCAGAAACCTACCTGAAGGGTGTAGAAAAGCAGAGCGGCGTGACTTTCCAAGAAGCTCAAGTTGCCCAAGCTCGCGAGTGGATCGGGGACGGCTGGAGTGACGGCTCTACTCGAGAGTTGAAGATATTCGAGGCCGGTGGTAACGTCGGTGGAGGTCTCCAGATGGAAGGAGACGCAAAGAAGAGCGACGCAAAAGCCAAGACTTTCCCCTTGCCCCAGAATCGCCATGAGGCGAAGAGGATCGTTGACCGCTTTGAGAACGCTGCGAAGGATTCTCTCAGTGGCGTCCCCATTTCGGATAATGTGGGGCACCACGCCATGAAAGGAACCGGCCCTTTGACCGAAGAGCGATGGCTCGGCACCGAGGAGGAGGAACTCAACTGGTGTGCCCACTTGTCTCTCTGCAATCTCCGAGCTGACCCACCTGGACAGCTATGTCTCGGAGATGTTGTACATTCACTCCAAACTGATGATTGTCGATGACCGAAGGGTGATCGTAAGTGTGCCGATGCAAGCTTGTGGTCCTTTTTCTGAACCTGCTGCAGATGGGGTCCGCCAACATCAACGACCGTAGCCAGAAGGGTGACGGCGATTCCGAAATCGCCCTTGTTGTTGAGGACAATGAGATCCTCCAGACGACTATGAACGGACGGACCTACAATGCCTCGAAGTTTGCTGCGACGCTCAGGCGGAGGTTATACAGAGGTACCGCAGAGTAAATCTTCTCGGGAAATCCGCTAACGTTGAGCTTAGAGCATCTCGGTCTCTTGGAACCTCAGCGGTGTGATCCCGAGACTCACCGTGTGACGAGCTTCATGAAGCCTGCCCCTTACCCCATTGAGGACGAAAGTCGCCTTGAGGATGACCGGGCAGTTGCTGACCCACTCGCTGATGAAACGATCCTCCTATGGGAGAGCACCGCGAAGAAGAACAGGGAGGTATTCACGGAGCTGTTCAGACCAATCCCGACCAATCTTGTCAGGTCCAAGTCTGCATATAAGGTTAGTTATGATCCACGATCTCGGGCTCCGCCCTTTGATCCTGACAACGGACCGCGTTTTAGGCGTATCTTCCCGATGTCAGGAGCGGGCACGTTGTGCCTGGCATGCCCCTGCAACGCGTCAAGGATAGATTGTCGGAAGTACGGGGTCACGTAGTCGAAGCTCCGCTTGTGAGGCACCTTGTTCTGGACCCAAGGTGTTTCGATGCTGACCTGTGTGTTCGCCAGGACTTCTTGATCGACGATAAGGAGTTCGCCACTGGTGTCGAATGGAAGGGATTAAACCCGACCCTCCCCATCTACATTTAAACCGGGGTGGCAAATTGTCCGTCGGGTGTTTCTTTTTGTATCTTGTACATTAGTCGAGAACGCTGCTCACAGTGTATCCAGTAGCAAAGTAAGTACCGTGTGGTTTTTATCCTGCGATCAACTAGGTTTCTTGCCCAAACTCGCCCCGCCGGAAGAACCCTCCGGAAACCCTTCGGAATCTGCTCCCCCGACACGTTTTTTCACTTGGACCTGGCCTAGAAAAATTGCAGGATTTTGTAGAGTGACCGCAAATGGTTCCTCGCCTACGGCAACATACTGAAAGCGAAACGGCCGGTCGCGGTACCTGGGGGATCAACTGATGATCCTCACGTCGACAACCGCCCACTCCGTGCGCTGATTAACTGGCTCCTCCGGTTGTGCTTCGAGTTGCCACTGTTCCCGATTTAATCGCCCCCTGTTTATGGTTCCGCCGGTGACCACCGCGTACCACATCGTTGTTTCTGGTTTTCGTATCTGTGTGTGGCCGTGCCTGCGACCTCGCTTCAGTTACTCACAGCCCGAGGCTTTGCCGTTTGGATTCCATTTACCACGGAGCGAGTGGGTATCCTGATAGTCGCCGAGCCGAGTTGTCGCGCTTTCCCCGTTGTTTGCTTGTATCCCACCTTCGGTGGCACTCGCTAAGTATTCGCTAATCTCGACGTTTGAAAACGAAATGAACGGAGATCCGAAACCCATTGGCAGCTCCGTGGGATATATTTTACCTCAAAGTCATCCAAGCGCATGACGTTTTCCCTCCCGAGTTCCTTGTTCCTGGGCGTGAGGTTGATTCTTGTCATACTTATGTATTTATAACTTACATCTTGCCCCATGGGTTTGGGGAACCCTAACCCTGTTCATCACCGTCCGCACCTAATCGTCGTCGGACCCATACCCAGCCAACCCGCCCAACCCTGCAGGTTCATCTCGCTTCAGCGTCTCCTTTCTGGCATGGTCCGTCATGGCTTCCCAGTATCTCGACCAGCGCCCTCTCAGGAACGCGAAACGATGATCAGCTCCGTGATTCGCAAGTATCCGCATCTCCAGTTGTGCTGGATTAGGAGAGGATTGAATGTGCAGGGCTGTCCTTTGCATGAGGTCTTTCTGAGCTTTATCGGGCTGTTTCACGTTGAGGGTCAGGTGGTATCGATGAGCTTAAGTGCATCCGATACACACCTCTTCGTCGCTTGCCCAACACGTTTCCTGGGGTTCATTGGTTGGTTCGAGCAATTCTAGCGCTCGCAACCTTTCCTCACGGGCGCTTTCCATGAGGCGGCGACGCTTATCTCGACGGTAATCTTCGGCTTCCGCCCGACTGAGGAAGAATGTGTCCTCTGTATCCGAAGGAAGATCAGACCAGCCGGATGGTGATCCCGACCGCCGTTCTCCTGGGTGAGTGGATAGCGAATCCAATATGAGGCGTGCATCGTATCTGGGAACTACAAGTAAGTGGGGGTCCCTCCAAGGCAAAGAGAAGAGGAGGTGTGAAGGAGGAACACACGACAAACCAAGGGTGGAGGTTAGGAGGATATCGGTTACTGTTCCGGGGGAATACACTGAACGCATGGGGTTCCTCGACGAGGGGTGCATCTCACGTACCTATCGAGCCATATTTCTGGCTCCCCTGTGGGGTGCTTGATGAGGGCCTCCCCTATGTTGGGCCCGTTAACCTCCAGGGATCTAGCCGAGGTTGGGCTACAGCGGATGTCGGCCTCGTACGCTTGGACGTGGAGGAGGCGGTCGTCGATGTCCTCCGCGGGGCTCGAGTCGTGCTTCCGCTTCCTGATACTCCGCATCTAGGCTCCACCACTTGGAAACGAGACACGTTTAGCGGTCAGTGCCGGTCGTTTGGTGGATAAGAGGCTATAATAGGGTTCATTATGTACGTCTAAGAAATATTAGCCGTTAATCGGATAACTGGCTCACCACCACCGTCGACTGATCCGTTCTGGGTTGCTGGTGCACGTGCCTCCCACGTGCTGGGTAACCTTTGGAGAGATCGCTATCAAACAAAAGGACACTACATCCGGGTTGTATTCGGCTGCCCTCCTCCGCAACCCTCTGCCAGGCGTCGGTCGAAATGACCACAATCGCCCAGCATCCAGACCTCCAACCCTCTCTAATCATTGATTATATCGATCTCGTCTCCTCTCACTACGAAGCCGGTCCCTTGCAATCCAGTTTACCCAGCTACAATGGCCCACAGGATGAAAGGATCGAACGGATTCTCAGGGCTCTCGCCAAACTCGCCAGACGGGCCTATACCGCAGAAGATATGCTCGCTCAGGTAAGGGCAGCTGAGAATGTTGGCCCCGAAACCAAGAAACGACGCAGCCTCGACATTCCTGACACCCTCCAGTCCATCGAGTCTTCCATGTCAAGCTACAACGGCTTTACAAACAACAAGCCTGGACCATCCGTCTTTTTCTCCGATCTTTATCAACCTACTCTCCCCAGTGACGGCGTTCGAGAGACCGCATCCTCGGACTCGGACTGCGATACCGAGATGATCGTCGACCGCACCCCCATTTCCACTCCGACCATTAGCCGTTCCACCATTAATGGAAAGGACTTCAAGCGGTCTGGTTCTCCCATGTCTATCTCACTCGACGGTTTGAGTTATCTCGACTCTAGTAGATTCTACACTCGGCAATTTTCCTCTTCCGCGGCAAACATATCCTGGTCCGCTCCTTCCTCATCTCACGCCGACTCAGTCCCCTGCCCCACGTGTGGCAAATCCCTCGGTGATACCACAATCTTCACTAGACTCCACACCTACAATGGAACCGGTGACGATGGCTCACCACTCGTCGTCCCTCCCGGCCCTCTCGCCGCTGCCGCCTTCGAGAGCGGTTTGAGCGCTGTCGAAGAACTTCGGCTCCTGAAAGCTCAAGTACAGGACGTTGCTCGCGTTTGTAACGCCGTCGCCCGGGGCGATTTGTCACAGAAGATCACTGTTCCAGTTCAGGGTGTGGTGATGGTGCAGTTGAAAGACGTAATCAATACCATGGTACGCGAAGCCATAATTACGAAACACCAATGAGGTCTGACACCCATGAAGGTCGAGAATCTGGGCAAATTTGCCAAAGAGGTCACTCGTGTCAGTCAAGAAGTTGGGACGGAGGGTAAATTGGGCGGTCAAGCTCTAGTCCTCGACGTTGAAGGAACTTGGCGCGAATTGACGGGAACCGTCAACAAACTCGCCGCCAACTTGACTAGCCAGGTCCGAAGTATTGCGACGGTCACCAAAGCCGTCGCCTTGGGAGATTTGTCTAAGCAGATCGACGTTGACGCCCGAGGCGAGATCCTGGATTTGAAGAACACGGTCAACGGAATGGTCGTCAGATTACGAACGCTAGCTGCAGAGGTTACACGAGTCACGTTGGAGGTCGGTTCTCAAGGGAAGCTGGGTGGTCAAGCCAATGTTCCAGACGTCGAAGGTGTCTGGCTGGAATTGACGCGAAATGTAAGCAGGTTTCACCATTCCTTCACGTGGCGCCACCCGCTAATACCCCGCAATTCAAGGTGAACCGGATGTGTTCGAGCTTGACGGACCAAGTGCGGTCCATCGCTGTCGTCACTACCGCTGTCGCCCAGGGTAACTTGACCCAGAAAGTCGAAATCGAGGTCGAAGGAGAGATGGCTACTTTGAAAGGGACCGTCAACTCTATGGTTGATCAATTGGGAGCGTTTGCGGCGGAAGTCACCCGGGTTGCGTTGGAAGTCGGCACTCAGGGTATTTTGGGAGGTCAGGCCAGGGTCGAAGGGGTTCAAGGAACGTGGGCTGATTTGACGAGGAACGTCAACGTACGTGCCAAGACTCATCACCATTTGGGGGGCTGGTTACTGACAGATTTCTCTGTATAGAAAATGGCCAACAACTTGACGGACCAAGTGCGATCCATTTCGGAAGTTACCAAGGCCGTCGCATTGGGTGACCTGACGCGGACGGTGGATGTCGACGTTCAGGGAGAGATGCTTGATCTGAAGTTGACCGTCAATTCCATGGTCCGTCAATTGTCCACGTTGGCGCGCGAAGTGTCTCGGGTGTCGTTGGAGGTTGGAACAGAAGGTATCTTGGGAGGTCAAGCCTTCGTTCCAGACGTTCAGGGTGAATGGAAGGTGTGTCGGAAACGAGGTCTACTCGCTCGAGAGGCTGACCCAATCCCCCTAGGTTCTTGTCGACAAAGTCAACCTCATGGCAATGAACCTGACGAATCAAGTGCGGTCCATCGCGGAGGTCACCAAGGCTGTTGCGGGCGGAGATTTGACCAAACGGATTACCGTTGATGTCCGGGGCGAGATGCTGGACTTGAAGGAGACCGTGAATGGCATGACGGAGAGTTTAAGTGTGTTCGCCAACGAAGTCACCCGAGTCGCTCGTGAGGTTGGAACTGAGGGAAAGTTGGGTGGCCAGGCTAAGGTCGAAAACGTGAGCGGGACTTGGAAGGTGAGCCACGCTTTCCAACCTCGGAACACGACGTCTGTGCTCACCTATGACATCCAGGCGTTGACTGATAATGTCAACACTATGGCCGATAACGTTCGTCCATTTCTGGTTGACGGGAAATGCGTGCTGACTGTTCACAGTTGACCGTCCAAGTGCGAACGATTGCCGTAGCCACGGTGAGGAGGTTCTCCTGTCGTCGGGTGAGGATTATTGATGTGCTCCGCAGACCGCCGTGGCCCGAGGAGACCTGACCCAGAAAGTCGTGGGCGTGCCGGTGTTCGGAGAAATCTTGGACCTCGTCAACACCATCAATAGCATGATAGACCAATTGTCGATCTTCGCCTCCGAAGTCAAGAAGGTGGCTCGAGAGGTCGGTACCGAGGGGAAACTAGGTGTCCAAGCTGAGGTCGGAAACGTTCAAGGGATTTGGCAAGAGATCACGTACGCCCCTCGCCCTTCACAAACTAGTCTCTGCGTTGACCTTTCAACAGCATGTCTGTCAATACGATGGCCAGCAACTTGACTACCCAAGTGCGAGGTTTCGGTCAAATTTCCGCTGCGGCCATGGACGGGGATTTCACTCGTTTCATAACCGTTGAGGCCAGTGGGGAGATGGATTCTCTGAAGACACAGATCAACCAGATGGTCTTTAACTTGCGAGATAGTATCCAGAAGAACACGGCCGCCAGGGAAGCTGCCGAGCTGGCAAACAGGAGTAAATCCGAGTTTTTGGCAAACATGTCCCATGAGATCCGGTTCGTGACTACAATCTCGTAACACGGCGTCTGCTGACCGTGGTTGACGTACAGTACCCCTATGAACGGTATCATCGGAATGACCGAGTTGACGCTGGATAGCGACTTGAACCGATCCCAGCGGGAAAGTCTGCTGCTAGTTCACAGTCTTGCTAGGTCGCTACTGTTGATCATTGACGATATCTTGGATATTTCGAAGAGTGAGTGGCTGCTTCCCCGTCACGTGGTTGGTTCTGACTGCTTGGATCTCCCAGTTGAGGCTGGTCGTATGACCATGGAACAAGTGTCCTACTCTCACCGCCAGCTGGTATTTGGCATCTTGAAGACCCTTGTCGTCCGCGCGTCGCAGAATAACTTGGACCTGACCTACGATGTTGACCCTGAAATCCCTGATCAACTCATTGGTGATTCGTTACGTCTTCGACAAGTCATCACCAATTTGGTTGGGAACGCCATCAAGTTCACTCCATCGAAGATGTCCCGTAAAGGTCACGTTGCCCTCACCTGCAGATTGGTGTCTGTACAAGATGCCACGGTCACGCTGGAGTTCTGTGTCTCAGACACCGGAATAGGAATCGCGAAGGACAAACTGACTATGATCTTCGATACATTCGCACAAGCCGATGGCTCCACTACGAGGGTGTGTCTGCTGACCCTGATGATCCATCCTGTTTTTATTGATATCACCACGGGTTGATAGGAGTATGGTGGCACCGGTTTGGGGCTCTCGATTTCCAAACGCCTTGTCAGCCTCATGCAAGGCAACATGTGGGTGGAGAGCGAAGTCTCCAAAGGGAGCAAGTTCTACTTCACCATCACTTCCCAACTCAGCCAGCAGACGATGGAACAAACGCTCGCGAAGATGTCCCCATTTGCAAACCGCTGCATCCTGTTCGTCGACACGCTGCGCGACACAACTGGCGTTGTTGCCAGGATCACGGAACTTGGCCTCCGACCATACGTGGTACACGAGGTGGCGCAAGTTGCCGACAAGTCGGCTTGTCCCCATATCGATACCATAGTGGTTGATTCCCTGAACGTGGTATGTCTGAATTTGTCCGGTATCAGTGACGACACCTGAAATCTTCCATCTGATAGACTGAAAACCTCCGAGAATACGAACATCTACGGTATATCCCGATTGTTTTATTAACTCCTGTACGTGTTCCCACATTCCCCCCTCTTGCCCACCGCCCTGATCACGACCATCGCAGTCCATGCCGAGTCTCAACTGTGAGCGAACGCCTGCTTGAAATACCGTGGGCGATATTTGACTGATTGTGTTATAGTGAAGTGGTGTCTAGATAACAGCATCAGCTCGCAGGTGACAACACCTGTGTCTGCTGCAGACTTGGCGTCCGCCCTCATTTCGGCCCTCGAGTCAAGCACCGTCAGCCCCGTCGCCGCTACGAACGATGTCACGTTTGACATCCTCCTTGCGGAGGACAACTTGGTCAACCAGAAACTAGCGGTGAAGATCCTCGAAAAGTACGGCCACGTTGTCGAAATCGCTGAGAACGGGTCTCTGGCTGTCGAGGCTTTCAAGGCCAGGGTGCAGAAGAACCGGCCGTTCGACATCATCCTAGTAAGCATCCTGTAGGTGCCGAGGGGCGTGAGCACTGACATCGCTGACTTCATTCAGATGGATGTTTCCATGCCGTTCATGGGCGGGATGGAAGCCACAGAACATATCCGTGCCTACGAGATGCAACACGGCTTGGACCCTATCCCCATTATTGCGTTGACGGCTCACGCCAGTATGTTGGGTCACACTATGACGAAGTTTCAAATCTCACACAATTGTCTCAGTGATCGGCGATCGTGAAAGGTGCTTGCAGGCGGGCATGGATGATCACATTACAAGTGAGTTTATGGCATCTTCACATTTACATCAGGGCCCTGATATCCCCGCAGAACCCCTACGGAGGAGCGATCTGCTGAACGCCATCACGAAGCTGGGAGGGGATCGGGTGAAATCGAAACAATCGCCAACGATGCACCGGCCGCTACAGACGGGACATCTTCGGGAGTTCCGGTGATTTTGCACCGGCCTCCTAATTCCCGCAGCGAAGTATCCCCACCTTCCGGTCGCTCTAGCATTTTACTGATGTAGTAATAGCTGTTACCCTAGTTATTGTGTATCACCACGGTCCTGTTGTCTTCCAAGATATATATACTCTAGCCTCGCACGTTTCCCGTTTTGCAGTTTGCTATCCCCTTTATCGACATGTACACGTTTTCGTTGTTTCTTCAGATTCACCTTGTAGTCGTACTTTCTCGCCATGCCAATACCTTGACGCCTTGTCCCGGCTCGCCGACCCGACATCCGATTCGATCGCGTCTCCCCACGTGGTCATTGATCGACATACGTGTCTGAAGTGGCCGGCGCTTGGTCGATCTCAAACCGCTACCATGTTCGCTCCGGGCACCCTCGAGCAAAAGCTCACAGAATTCGTCGCCACTGAGCCGGTGGACTGGAAGTTTTACGTTCAAGCCTTCACATGGAGCGTCTGCTTGTTCGAGTCTTATCTGCTGTGAGTACCAAGTCGAATGACCCCCAGAATCCTCTGACGAGCGTTCCAAAGTTTCCGACAGTTCCCGTTATGCTCGAAGACGGAGCCCCCTACGGTCCTCAAGGAGCACTTCAAGGATGATACCTTCAAGAAGTCCCAAGAGTATGGCAAGGACAAGGCAAAGTTCTCCCTGTACAGCGGCTTGCTCAAACAAGTCTTGGATTCCGCGTTACTTCACTACGGTGTGTACGCGTGGTCGTGGGGTGTCGCTGGTAGTGCTCGCTCGGCCCTTGGCTATGGATCCGAACACGAGGTAAACTCGGTGGTTTGCACATCACGCATAATGACTGACCTATTCGGCGTCCGTAGATCATTCAGTCGCTTTTCTTCGTCGCTATTTTATTCCTCGTCTCCTCTATTCCAAGCATCCCACTCTCTGCGTACCAAACCTTTGTTCTCGAGGAAAAGCATGGGTTTAACAAGACAACTCCGGGGTTGTTCGTCACTGACACCATCAAAGGCTGGCTGGTCGGGTTTGTGTTCGGCGCTCCGTTCCTTGCTGCCTTCTTGAAGATCTTCAAGTGGGCTGGTGATAGTTTCATCCCGTTCTTGATGGCGTTCTTGTACGTTTGTCCAGTTTGAACAAAGCCCTGGTTCTGAAACTGAAACATCGGCGCCCAGGCTCTCCTTCCAAATCTTGATGGTCCTCGTCTACCCGACCGTCATTCAGCCCCTCTTCAACAAGTTGATCCCGCTCCCTAAGGGCGATCTTCGGACCAGGATTGAAAGTTTGGCTTCCCAGCTCAAATTCCCCCTCAAGCACATGTACGAGATCGATGGTTCCAAGCGCAGCTCTCACAGCAACGCCTACTTTTATGGTCTCCCATGGGTAATCGCTCTTCTACTTGTCGCTGGAAGAGGCTTACCGCTACTTTTATAGAGTAAACATATTGTCATCTTCGACACACTGATCAAGCAGAGCAAGGCCGAAGAAGTTGAAGCCGTCCTTGGTAGGGGCTACCTTCCCCATTTCCCGCTTTGATTCCGTTGGTTCTAATGCACCTCCAGCTCATGAACTCGGTCACTGGTACCACATGCACCCAACCAAGCTCCTTGTCGTTTCTCAAGTCCACATCTTCTCAATCCTCGCCCTCTTCCCTGCCTTCATTCACGCCCCAAGGTTCCTCCGAGCGTTTGACTTCCCGGAAGAGGTTGCGGCACAAACCCCGACGATCCTGTCGTTCATTCTGTTCCAGATGATCCTCATGCCCATGGAAGCCGTCATCGGAATGGCTATGAACGCCATCAGCAGGCGTTTCGAGTTTGAGGCTGACCGGTTCGCTTGTGAACTTCAGCACAAGTTGAATTCTGAGGAGATGAAGGATATGGGTGACAGGCTTGGAACGGCTTTGATTACTCTCCATGTGAAGAACTTGTCAACCGTCTGGGTCGATTGGTTGTACTCCGCATACCATCATTCTCACCCTACGTTGACCGAGCGTTTGAAGGCGTTAGAGGCACTCCAAGCAGCCGCAAAAAAGACCTCTTAAATAGCAGATGTGTATATGGGTGGATTTTATACGTATATAGCCTATCTATTGGGTTTGAAGGCCATGGTTTTCGCCACCGAGCCCGTCAGTTCAGGCGCTCCGATCATTTCAGGACACCTGCCCCGTTCCTTCTGGCAACCCACTCCCCGCGGACAGTGTTGTATTCGATGCTTTGGCGGGCAGACGAAAGCAACGCGAGCGCTGTTCCGTACAAGAAGCAAGTCCGTGGTTGGCTGAGTTATGCGTTCGCAAGGTAAGTCGTGTCGGCTGGTGCGCCTCATGGGCAGCTTTCTGACTTGAATCCCACCAGTGAGGTCTTCGTCGTGGTCTCTTTGACCTTGTTCCTCCCGATATGCCTTGAGCAGTTCGCCCGGGATAACGGGTATTATGAACCAGACCACAAGACCCGTTGCGCTTCTGCCGTGATCACTGCTGAGGAAGCCAGATGTGTGGTGAAGATAGGATGGGTTTGGATCGACACGGCCAGTTTCAGGTGCGCACGAGTGGCCTAGTACCCTACGTCGTACATGCTGACCCGCGTGGTAGTCTCTACACTAACTCGATTTCTGTGGCGTTGCAGGCTTTGACGGTTATCTCAATGGGCGAGGTTGCTGACCACCGTGAGTAGGGTACTGCCTAGCAACCTGCGTCGCGCTCAGGGAGGGTATCTTACAGCACGCCACCGGAAGCAACTTCTCCTATCTTTCGCTTATACCGGTGCCATCTCTGCGATGGTGTTCTTCACCCTTCCATCGTCCTCATCCATTTGGCAAATATCTTCCCTGCTGGCCATTGTCTCCAACGTATGTTTCGGGGCTTCGATGGTCGCCCTGAACGCCTACCTACCGTCTCTTGCTCGCAACTCTGAAGAGGTTACCAAAGCGGCAGCCGCTCTCGCAGATACCCCACGGTCGGCAGGACTTTCGGAGGAAACTGAGGATTCGGAAGACGCTGGCCTTTTAGCGTCAGGAACACCTCCTGCACTTGTGAGCGCCAAAGCCAGGTATTCAGAGGCGCTCACAACAGCAACTTCTCGTATATCTTCAAGAGGCATCGCCACCGGATACCTCGCTGGCATCATCCTCCTCGTAATCGCGCTCATCCCTGTCACCAAGATGAAGGGGTCCACGCTGTCTCTCAGGCTGGCGATAGGTATGAGCGGCATTTGGTGGGGATTTTTCTCTCTACCTGCGGCGGTGTGGCTCCCTTCTGGGTCAGTGAGCGCTGAAGCGCCAGAGAAACGAACTGTTTGGCGGCAAATATTGTTCTCCTGGAGGAGGCTGGGGGAAATGCTCCGTTGGAAAGAAATCAAGAGACTACGGAACACCTTCAAGTACTTGGCGGCATGGTTCCTCCTCTCCGATGGTCCGTCGTTTCGTTACGCTCCTCAGAGGAGTGTACTTGCTTACGTTTCCCGCCCTAGGCTTCACCACGATAACCTCTACAGCGATTCTCTTCTCTAAAACAGTTCTGTTCATGCCAGCTTCTTCGCTTATCTACATTGGAATCATAGTCCCGACCTTTGGTATCATCGGCTCACTCGCCTGGCCGTATCTCCAACGTCGGTTAGGTTTCGGAAACCTCAGGATGGTCATGATCCTCGTTGTTCTCGCCTCATTGGCACCAGGATATGCATGCTTGGGCTTCCTGCCCGTTTTCCGACGCTCCGGATTCGGAGGGTTGAATAACCCCAATGAGATGTATGGTCTGGCAGTGTATTTTGGTGGGTCACGACGCATATTTCCCGTACCGTTCCGTGCTCTTGACGTCGGCCGTGATAGGATTTGTGTACGGCGCTTTCCAGGCATACGCTCGGGCGTTCTACGCGGAGCTCATACCCAAGGGGGAGGAGGCCAAGTGGTATGCTCTGTTCTCCATCACGGATAAGGTCAGGAAGTTCGGTTGCTCCCCCAGTTAGGGCGAAATCTCACGTATACCAGTCCTCTTCATTCGTTGGTCCCTTGGTCGTCGGCTTAATCGCCGATCTGACGGGTAACATCCGCTATGGGTTCTTCTTCGTGGTCTTCATGATATGGCTCGCTATTCCTTTGCTCCTGGGCGTCGACGTGGAGAGGGGGAGGGACGATGCTGAGTCCTACTCCTATCGTACCAGTGAGCCCTAGGAAGTAAGTGTATGAGTGTGCGTTTGGATAAGTAACTCTAGTGTAGCATATTATTTCCTGTGTCTACTTGGTCGTTAGGTTTAGAAATCCCCACTTAGTTCCTTGGGCGTTCGTCCCGGCCCGTGTGCTCCTCGAAAAGTGTGGCTGTTCCAACTTAACCACAACTCATGACAATGACCGAGGGTAAATCCACGCCACCTTCCCAGACCCTAGCTCGTCGCCTTCGTTCCTTGATCGCCAATCTCGACGAGACATCTGTGGACTCGACCGCAAAGCAGGTCTCTGGATGGATCGGTTCATTCAAGGGTCGGGACGACCGCTTTCGCGGGCTCCTGCGACTTTCTGCCGAACTCATCTTGGATAAGGCGACGGAGCGACCTGACAGAGATTTCCACCGGGCCCTAGGACGTTTCTGCAAAATCCTCGATACAGTGACCGAGGGTGAATATTCGGGATTTCTAAATTTATTGTGGAAGGAAGAGATCCAAGCCGCCGGCGTAGAACTGCTTGCAAACGACATGGCGGGACCAGGGAGTTGGCCAGAATACCTCGCCCTCATCGTCTTCGCGGCAGAACTCTACGGTGACGGGTTGTTGCAACCTGATGCCGTGCGCGAATGCGCCAGGATGCTGGGCTGCTTAGGGTCAAACCTTGGCCTGGAGTTGTCCTGCACACTCCTCGAGACAATTGGACCCTCACTCCACGAAGACTGCCATGGGGAGCTTTCCTTCGACACCACCATCCAAGTGATGCTCTCAGCTTCGAGGGGAGATGGAATTTCTGAGCGTATCCGGCACAGAGTGCAAGTAGGTTTCTCAATTCTGTAATACCGCTTATACTGAACCATTCCCAATAGGAGTTGGCAACTCAGTGGGCCTCGGGGTTGGCTCACCCGAGCAAGAACCCGGGTGACGTCCAATGGGATGGCGAGACGGCAATCTGGGACGCTGGCGAAGCCAAACAAATCGCTCCCCGACTTTGCAAGCCGAAGCACCCCAAGTTTTACTTCGGGAGCGGCGACACCGTGCTCGCCTGTGAAGACATGTCATTCCGAGTCCAGTCCGACCTCCTTTCCAGCAACTCGCAAGTGTTCTCGGAAATGCTGGAGTCGGCGCGTTCGAACGGGGAGCACCTGAGTGACGGGTGTCCGTGCGTCCACTTGTCGGACGCTGCGAATGACATTGCCACCCTTCTTAGGGTCTTCTATACCTCTGGGTGAGTGCGCCATACTATGCGCTCCTGGTTCGTGCCATTCTAACAGCGATCTTCTTTATTGTAGGTTCCCTCATAGGCACAAGACACCAAATTTCGCCACCTTCTCCTCGCTTTTGCGGATGACGACGAAATACCGGTTTCAAGAGATCCGATCCCAGATCCTCCTCGACCTCCTTCCGGCGTACCCCACTGAACTCTCGAAGTACACAGGGTCCCCACGCCTCGGAGAAGCGGTATTTGGAACCCCTCTACCACACCCGAACTCAGTCTTGGACCTCTTTGTGAATTGCAAGGTCGAGTTCGCTCTCCCTTTCGCGTATTACAGGGCGTGCATAGCGGGTGATCCCGCATCGTTGGATACGGACGCCCAGGAGGTTGCGCTCCCCCCCGACACCCTAAAAGCGGCCCTTCGTGGACAGGCGCTGTTGAAAGCGGACGAGTTGCAGCTCGCGAGGAAGGTTGCCTTGCAGGATTGTCCCGCGTGGGGCGCGTGTGCAGGAAAACTCCCCGCCGGCCGTACTCAAGTCTTTGATTGGGTCCGTCCGGAAGTGGTGACGCAGAGTGGAATTTTAGAGAGGGGGGGCTTCCAGGGAACCGGGTACTGTGTTCAGTGCCTGCAAATTTTCAAACAGGAATTGTCAAAGGCCAAGAAAGATACTTGGAAGAACATGCCGTCGTACTTCGGCTTGCCCCCTTGGAAAAATACAGCCGAATAATCCGGCTGATTCTATTTTTTTGATATTTTTCTGTCTGTATGTTTAAGTCGTGCATTGTTGTAATATCGGGTGGTCAATATGTAACAATTTCAAGTTGTATCAGTCGAGAGAAACGTCCAGCGTATGATAAGGTACAAGAAGACGAGATAAATAGCGAGCGGGGCGATGAGGAAAAACTACATGTCCATAAAACGTACAAGAACGTGAAGAAAACAGAAACGATACATTGGTGGTTGGACGTATACCTACTCATCTATTTCGGCGCTCCCGCTGGCTCCCTTGGATGTCTGGATGACGGCGGAGTTCCTCACATTCCTCTTGGAGTAATACTCGCTCGCCCTCACCCTCTTCTTTGCATTTGATGCCACATCCACACCGCTCTCTCGTCCCTTGGCCTTCACCCCTCCAAAACTCTGCCTACCCAAACTGGACCGAACCCGTCCTCCTTTCCCGAGGTCCGCGCTCATCCTCTTTGATGTCGCTGGCGGTTGCAAGCGAGTGTTGGTACCTGTGATGGACGATGTGGCAGCCGCAGCCGCGGCTCGTTTCTCGCCCAGACGAGCGATCACTTGGGAACGCGAGATCCTGGGTTTACGAGGGACGAAGCCGCGAGTCTTCACGTTGGCCATCCTCCTTTGTGTACCAGTAGTGGGAGTAGGCTTGTTGTTGATTGAGGCAACACCATCCTTGTTTGTCGCAGTAGAGGAGGAAGAAGCGGTTCGGGCATGGGTTTTGGAAGCGGGAACGGGGATCTTCGAGGGGCTCGAGAACGTGTCCGTGGTCAAAGGTTGGTCAAAGATCCTCATCAGCGACGCCCCATTCCCTCCACCAACCCTACTTGAACTTTCGCCCTTGGTATTTGTGTTGGTGATAGGGTCTAGCGCAGACGCCGGGGCGAGAATCGGAGAGGTGATCCCCTTCGACGTTCTCTTCTCCCTCTCTTTCGCTGCGAGAAGCGACGTCCTCTTCTGCTGGGTATTGCCCGTCCCAGTTGTGAGGCTCGTCCGTTTAGAACCAGCGACAGTGGCTGAAGGTCGGGATTTGGCCAGCGAGCTCGCGGTGGGCGCCAGGAGCGTCGAGGAGGAGCGTTTCACACCGGTACTCCCTGTGATACGACCCGTCCCAATGCTGCTATTGTTGCTGCTCACGTTGCTCACCCGGCTGTTCGCGGTTCCATCGGCGTTGTTTGCACTGCGGACCCCGGATTCCCGTTTCCTCTGACCCATGGAGTCGTGACGGGAGCTGGACGTAACAGAAGAAGAGGTTGTTGAGGTCGTAGCGGTGGTCTTGGACCCTGAGCAGAATCCGAAACGACTGATGGGTTTGAAAGAACCCTTCGAGTTCTTCGACGAGGTGCTTTCCTGGACGGCGGGGGGTGGTTTGGACGTGGAAGCGACCGGCTTGACGGCTTTAGAGGAAGCAACCGGGATACTTGTGGGCTTTGGTGCCGTATTGGCCCCAGTTCCCTTCCAGACATTCTTCACGAGGTTCTTGGCTGAGGATAGGAACCCAAACCTTGAGGTTGTCCCTTTGTTCTCTGAGAAACTCGTCAGGACCTGTCCACCGACGGGGAACCAAGACTCACTCTTTGCGTTAGCGAGAGATGGGCGGCCAACACTCTTTCGCGGCCCAACTCCGCTAACACGGCTACTCCTCCGCCTCGCGTCGGCTCTCCTTCTAACAGCCTCGATTTCTTTCTGTTTTTTCCTCTCCTCTCCCTCCTTATGAGCTTCTTCCGTAGCTTCTGGTGCAGGAGGAGGGTCCGCAAGGTGGACCCTCGGTCTCTTCGACATCCTCCGATTCTCCTCAGGTTCTTCTTCCTCCTCCTCGTCATCTTCCCCGAATCCACCTGGGAGGACCTTTTTCCGTGTGACATTGACAGCGACCCGTGTGTTCGCGGTGCTTGGTCGCTTCGACCGGTCGTGTTGCTTGTTATCATCAACACCAAGAGCCGTTGACTTTCTCTTCTTCGTCCCTGGAACCACGTCCTCCTTTGCAGATGACTGAGTGTCGGTCTTCCTCGTTTGGTTGGCACCTCTTTTCGCGGCATAATGGGTGGTGATCGAGTCCATCTTGGCGAAAGCTTCATCGTGGGCTTTGTCGAATCCGAAGAGGTCGGGCTTGGATGTGGATGCAGGAGCTGGATCGACTTTGAACTTTCCACGGTGCTCAAGGAGAGACATTCCAACTCTGTCATCTCCGGCCAGTCCAAGCCTCCGGTTCATCTCGTCTAGCATAGACGAGGCAGCCTTCCCAAAGTCTTGGTTGGAGAGTCGGTTTTTTGGAAGCGGGGAACCGAACAGGAATGGCTCCGGGCGCGAGGGGGTGTTGGAGAACAGTTTGCCTGAGGCTTTCTCTCCTGGTACGGGGGAGAAGATGTCGGGTTCGTGCGGTGCAAGTACATGATTCCGAGAAGCAGTTTTCTCGGTGGGTCTAGTGGGGGAAAGGAGGTCGTAAGGGATGGGGGGATAGATAGGTGCAGCGTTTTGGGGAGAGGCGGGCCATCTAGGAACAGTGGTCTGGGGGCTGCCGAGGACAATGTCGAATGAAGTCGTGAATGGTTTGAGTTTCGGGGGTGTGTCGACGACGGAGGGCGTTGAGGCGAACGGTGTGGTCACGAGACGGATCGTCGTGTTAGTAGGCGCGACGGTCAAGCTCATCCGAGCGTTTGAGGGTGCAGGTTGGCCGGGCAATGAAGGGTTTCCGGGCAGGGGAGCGCCTGGATTGTCACCTTGACGATCGTTTAGCACGAAGGGGTCTTGCTTTGGGGGCGAGGAGGATTCTGGGATAGATTTGTATGGAATGGCGTTCGCGGTGAGGGAATCTTGGGTGGTGGGTTGTACGACTTGAGGGTCCGGGTTCGACGACTGTAGCGCTCGTTTGAGACCCAGTGAACTTGCAAAGGCACGAAGTGAGGAACCGACGCCCGCTGTGTTTGAGGTTGAGCCGAGTGCTTAAACGATGAAGAGAATGGGCTTACACTTGGAATTTGCGGTTCCAAACTCGCCGGCGTTGTTGTTAACGGTGCGGAGAGAGTTGAGGGTGTTCTGAGAGGAGGAGGATTCTGGGACTTCCTGAATGTCATCCATGACGACCTCCCAAGCCTCACTGGGGCGGGGCATCGCGGCGTAATGTTGGGAAGGACGTTGGGGAGAATCGTCGAAAGACATGGAATCGCTGTCATCTTCGCTTCTGACGGCAACATTTAGCGGCGCGTCAGACGGAAGAGTGGTGGCATGTTGTTTGAGACGCTCGATCAGATCGACGTTCTTCCCAGCAGCCTTGATGTTATGGATTTTACAAAGCTTGAGGAGCTGATCACGCTTAAGAGAATGTAGGGCGGGGGAATTGAAGAGGATTTGGGTTGTCGTGGTCGACGTGGACATCACGGCCGGATGATTGACAAGGGCGAGGATGAACGGGTGTGGGAAAAAGTTGAACGGACAAGTTCAACACCGAGATCACGTGGATGGTGTGGCTAGCCACTCGCAACACGTGTCTCGCGCGTCTGTGATCGGAATGATTCGGAACACATCGGTATCCCACGGTTTTTTGGCGCCGGTCGGAAAATCAGTAGAAAATCGAATAAAAATCGCCGGGGAATTGGGAGTGGGGAGGGTGTGTTGGGCACAATGGGAGGGGTGTTGGCGGCGGAGTGAGCTTCTCCGGCCATTGTGCGAATTCAGTAGACAGTGGTTGCTACAACATGGACTCACAATGGACAATAGGGCTGGAGGGGGCACTTGGTGTGTGTAGCGCTGTGTGCGAATGTGTATGGGTGGGTCCACGAACTGCGTCCCAAACTATGTAGGTCCACAAGCTGGACCTCATGTCAGCCGCCTGTGATGCGAGGAAATGGATATAAGAGCGTTCCATGTCTCCCCTTGACCCCCAGCAACCAGCCGCTCTTCCCCTCCCCCAGCCATCCCCACCGCACATCCCTCGCCACAATGGTCCTCCAACCTTCCAACAAGACCAACGTCCTCAAGAAGAGGTCCACAGCGGCCAAATCTTCCGAGAACGCCCCCCCAGTCAAGCTCAGAACCGTCTCCGCTTCTCTCAAGGATGCCTCCCGCCGTCGAAGGGCCCGCGTCGCCGGAAACTTTTCCACGACCTCCAATTTCGTCACCAACAAACAAGCTTACGCTCAGCACATCAAGCAGCGCAAGATGAAGCCATCCTCATCCAAGTCCCTTCGCTTCCGCTTCGAGTCCTTCTCCATCCCCACCCAGGATGTTGAGATGAAGGACGCCCAGCCAGTAACTCAACCAATCGTGGAGAAGACCACCGTCCAGCTCCCGAGGCATCTTGCCCGCCCCGATTTCAAGGAAATCAGCCGCGAAACTCTTGCCGCCATCGATTCAGAGCTCACCAAGGCTCCCATCGAGTACATCCATGAAGGTCTCGCCGCCCTTGGACCTGAGTAAGCTGACAGCTCCTTCTACCTCTTAGCATACTCTAACGTCCTTTTCAGAATGTACAAGGTCCTTGGAGGCGTCAAACCAGTTCCTCTTCCATCATCTCCGGCTCTCCCCCAAGAGCTCGCCGTCATGATCAACGATCTCTCTTCCGAGATGCCCTCCCACATGCTTGCCGTCTACTCTTCCCAGACCAGTGACGCTGCCGCCAACCGCCGCAACAAGGTCACCCTCTACCCATCCCACAACATCATCCTTGCCGCTCACTGCGCCAACCTCCCTCCACTCCGTTCCATCACGCAGCCGGCTCCCAAGGTCGCTGGCTCCTCCATCACAGTCCCCGTCGTGCCTCTGTGCATCCCAGCCGCAGAGCTCTACGCTCCACTGTCAATGTACCTCTACACCAAGCGCGCCGACCTTCTTCTCCAATCCCTTCTCCCCGTCGTCCCACCAACACCAATCAACGTGTACGCTTCCCCTAATGAGGCACCAGAAGAGGCTGCTCAGCAACAACAGAAGATCCTCTCCTTTGCCAGGCAACTGGCAGCGACCTACACTCCACATGCCCTCCTCCAATACGCCATGCGTGTGAATGGATTGTGGCGAAATGTCTGCGCCCTCGGCATCTTTGATTCCGGGGTTTGGGAGACCATCGATACCGCTTGGGAAGTTCTCTTGTTGGCCCTTGGGATGGCGACCGGTAACCTGGACAAAGTTATGGGTGAAAGCACCTCCTCGTAACTTCCCATCCCACACGTTTTCCTTGCACATTACCTACACCAGCAGCATCTTCATTCTCGCATCAGTCCACAATGTTTTCGTCCTCACTCGCATCGCATTTCTTTTATCGGTTGTACACAGTGGAGAGTTGCCCGTCATGATATTGTATAGATCCGTACGATACCGCAGAACCAATCTCGAAAGTTTCTTTGAACGTTTCTCTTCCTGTGCGAAACCACGTGTGATCAAACGAATCTCCAAGTGGCCCAAGATCAGGGCGATCGGGGCCACCATGGCCAGCTCGAGAATGAAGGTCACCACACGGTGGCCAGGGATGGTATCGCGTCTATAGATCCGTTGTCATACAAGGGAAGAGGATACTAGTAATCGTTACATGTCATAACCACCACGAAATCACAACCATCAATGAAAACCACGTTCAAAAATCGTCCCCGTCCCCCTCCGCCTCGTCAAAGTCCGCATCCTCCATGGCTGCCGTAGCTTCCTCATACATCTTGTCTAGTCCCGTGAGCTTCTCCAGGTACCCGGTCTCGTTGAACGCTTTCTCGAGCATCTCGTATCCCTTGGTCTCGTAAGCCGTGATGACCTGCCCAAAGCAAAACCCCAAGTCAGATTCCATGGCACTTGCGCTACGTATCGACTCACAGTCTCGCTGCATCCCGTGCACTTATCGTAGGCCGCTCCGACGATTGGGACGTTCCTGAACTGCGCCAGGAACCCACGGAGCTGATGCGGGACCATACCCAGGATTCCACCTTGCGATGCGGCATCTTCGGGAGGTGTGTTCGGTTTAGGCGCTGGCGCCTTCAACCCCTCCGGATGCTGGATCAACGAAACGAGAAGTTCGACGGCAGTCGCGGCCGCGATAGATGCTAGCCCTGGTCGGGTGACGGTGCACATTTGGTCGAGCGTTCGGTCCGTCAAACTCTGCAATACCAGCCTCAGGTTGTCGACCTCCTGTTTGACACGCAAAGGGGACAACTTACGTCTGCGGGAGCCACGACATCGTTGCAGTAATAGCATCCTAGCCGCTGATGTCCGTCAGGGGTAATCTTGGCTCGCGCACCGTGCCTCATCACGAGGTACGTGTCGAAACCGAGCGCAGAGTTGAGCACGATCTGAAGACGTGGGTCGGTCTACAGCCGAACACCGAACAAAAGCAGCGGGCCCCACCTTTCCCTTGGATGCACCCATCACCGTCGGCAGCCATCTACTTTCTCTGGAATCCATCAAGAGGAAAACAGCGTCATGGTCGTCGAACAGTTTCTCCAGAACTGCAATATCCTTCTTCGTCTTGTCGACAGAAGCTGGTGGGATGGGATGACCGGGCATCGGAATCGACAGTTCGTGCCCAACTGCGTTCTGGAACCCAAAACTCAAATCATCGTCCAGGGCCACGCGAATGTCCACTTACGACACCGGGGAAGATCTTCTTCAACCTGTCAGCCGCACAGACAGATTTGACCTTCCCGCCATCCAGACAATCTTCAAACTCGAAGAGGGGTTGGCGGACCGGGTTCGAGAAGGACACCCGAGCAGAATCTACAAGGGTGATATTACGCACTCCCCATCCCTATACAGGACAACCGTTCAGCAAGCCCCAGAAGATTTCAGGCCAACGCTCACCATAAGTACGCGGGCGACGTAACATCCCAACGTTCCGGCACCCAAAAGCAGACACTTGGTCGAAGCGACCTTATCGAGGTCTAGTGACGGCAAAATTCTCCACCTCATCAGCTTCAGATTCAGATCGACTGCTTGGTCAGCCAATCTGGTTGGGTCCATCATCGGGGCTAGGTCAGCCAGCCTCGCGCCGAGCTTGCCCTGCACGTTCTTCTCCCAACCCACAGCGCTTGGTCTCGCGGCAGACTTGTCAACCGGTGACGGTAATGAGACGGTACCAAATCTACTTTTCCACGACCCATTTCCGGAAGGGACCTCAGCGTCTCTCCAGCATAGGACTCGGAGGGCAATAATATTGGGGTATAGGGCCGTTAGATACGCTAGGAGGTTCCGGAGCGGCCACCCAGGATTAGTCGGTAAGCCCGAAGGGTCGTGGAATCCGACAGTTTGCTAAGCGAGGATCAATCCTACAATGTCAACACACCCTGGGAGCCACTCACAGATAACGGGGGAACGTTTGCGAAGAATTCTTCGTACTTGTCCAAGGGTCCAACCTCAGCTTTACTTCCGTCAGATTTAATCAGGAAGAAAGGCGTGGGGGTTGTGTGCAGGTGTCGGTGAATAGATTTAAGCTATAAGGTCGTCAATAAACGGGCGATTCCATCGGATCTCGGCGTAGACCCACAGTATCCTTGGAGAAGGCCGCGTCTGCGTTGGTCCAGCCTGGATCTGAAATCACCCATGCAGGCTTTGAGGCAAAGGCCGGGAAGGCGAACCAGTAGAAGTACTTGTACTTCTTCAGGTCAGCGAACGTGATGACCAGGAACTTGGTCAGGGCAGATGGGTCGCGCTTCGTAATGGCAGTGTCCCAGATCTTGCATCGAAAGCGTGAGCACGCCGAGGACATGCCGCTGCACAACGAGAGAACAGTACCTCGTCAGCTAGCTGGTTGAAGAGCGCCGACTTGTCAGCCGCCTTGAAATCTTCGACGGTGTTGAAGTTCTTGAGTATTCCGGAAGCATTGACGGAATTGGGAGGTAATCTATTGGGATATGATCACCATCGGAACCGATGGATCGAGCGAGACTAAACGCATACTGGAAAGCGTCCTTGCTGAACGATCCGCCGCCGACGGTGAGGTTGCAACCGAGCGCAATCTCTTTGCCCGTCTCCCTATCTTTGATCGATTTGCCGAGGGAGTAGGACGCGTTCACCGGGACCGAGTCGTCCGATAACCGCAAGACGTCGATCTTGAGGGACGTGAGCTCGTGCCAGAACGCTGGCTCTACGAGCGACGAGAAAGGTGCGAACTGCAGGACGGTCATGGCGAGAGGATGCTTTTAGAGTTATTCGGCCCAACTGGCTCCGACTCAGCCTGAGCTATCCTGGGATGCACGTGACCGGTGAAGGCCACGTGGGAAATTGATGGGATCTGCCACGTCGGTGTTGGGGTGACTTCACTCGTATATACCTCGATCGCACAAAGTTCGTACACCCCACCCGGTTTCTCTCCTCCACCATGAGCGGCTGTAGGCACCCGTCCCCCTCCTCCTCCCATATTGTCTTCTAACTCTCCTTTTCTCCAAACAGTCCGCTTTCTGAATCTCGTCAAACCCTTCTTGCCAATTCTCCCAGAGGTCTCTTCTCCGGATCGCAAAGTAACGTGTCAAGTCTGTCCCTACTCACATCTCCGTTCTGACCCTTTCACCAGGTCCCCTTCAACCAAAAAGTGCTATGGACCGCCGTGACACTCCTCATCTTCTTGGTTTGCTCGCAAGTGCCGCTGTACGGTATCATGTCTTCGGACTCGTCTGATCCGTTGTACTGGATGCGTGTCATCCTCGCCTCCAACCGTGGTACTCTCATGGAACTCGGTATCACCCCCATCATCACCTCCGGGATGATCATGCAGTTGTTGGCCGGTGCCAACTTGGTTGAGGTCGACTTCTCGCTCAAGGAAGACCGTGCTTTGTTCAGTGGTGCCCAAAAACGTTAGTATCGCGTTCGCCCGAATATGGTCGTCGAACACGAATATAACTGACGTGGCGTTTGGGGTCTAGTCTTCGCCTTGATTATCTCCCTTGGCCAGGCTACCGTCTATGTCCTTACCGGCCTTTATGGCCAGCCAAGTGACCTCGGCGCCGGAGTCTGCCTTTTGTTGATCATCCAACTCATCGTCGCCGCTCTCATCGTTATTCTCCTCGACGAACTCCTTCAGAAGGGTTACGGTCTCGGCTCCGGTATCTCGCTCTTTGTTGCCACCAACATTTGCGAGTCCATCGTCTGGAAGGCATTCTCACCCACCACCATCAACACCGGCCGTGGACCAGAATTCGAGGGTGCTTTCGTTGCCCTATTTCACCTCCTCTTCACCTGGAACGACAAGGGTCGCGCCCTTCGTGAGGCTTTCTGGCGTGGTAGCCTTCCCAACGTCATGAACCTCATCGCCACCGTCGTCGTTTTCGCCGCTGTCATCTACCTTCAAGGCTTCCGTATTGAGATCCCCGTCAAGTCCAACAGGTTCCGCGGACAGCGTGGATCCTACCCTATCAAGCTCTTCTACACCTCCAACATGCCCATCATGTTGCAATCCGCCTTGACCTCCAACATCTTCATCCTCTCTCAGATGCTCTTCAGCCGTTTCCCCGATAACATTCTCGTCAAGTTGCTTGGTGTTTGGGAGGTAAGAGAACCGTTTGACTTGTCGTGTGACTATCTTGGTTGCTTACCTCGTTTTGGGTGATAGCCTTTGGACGATTCACCTCAGCTCAGCGCCGTCGCTGGTGTCGCCTATTACATGTCTCCTCCACACACCTTGGCCTCTGCCTTCCTCGACCCCATTCACACCTTTATCTACATCGCCTTCACGCTGTCCGCCTGTGCACTCTTCTCCAAGACCTGGATTGAAGTTTCGGGGAGTGGCCCCAGGGACATTGCCAAACAACTCAAGGACCAACAGATGGTTATGGCTGGACACCGTGAGGGCTCCATGTACAAGGAGCTCAAGCGCATCGTCCCTACTGCCGCTGCTCTTGGTGGAGCTATCCTCGGTCTCTTGTCGGTTGTTGCCGATCTGATGGGTGCCATCGGAAGCGGAACTGGTATCCTCATGGCTGTCACCATCATCTACAGCTGTAAGTTTTTCTTCCACGTCGGTGCTCTCCATAGTTTCTCACGCGTTGTTGATAGACTGGGAAATCGGTATGAGGGAAACCGGTAGTCCCGAGATGGCTGCTATGAGTGAACTGCTGTAATGGCGTGCCCGGAGCGAGTGCGGAAGTTCACTCGGCACTTGCACGCTGAAATCGTGGTCTGGGCAGGAGGGAGCGGTCCGATCGCAAAGTATCCTACATTACTTAAGTATTGAGAGATGAAAGACACAGCACAACCCGTTCATTCATTCGCATTTTACCTTTAGCGGTCCATATGAGCAAATTGTAGAATATAGTACAATTTTATTGTGAGACTATTGCTCTGGTCGAAGGAAAGGTGCTACGAAAGAGTGAAAATGCTTGGTACACTGGGAGGAGTTACAATCGAGAGTGGGGAAGGTTACACGGATCCGCTGCAAAACAACAAGAAAACACACAGAAGTTCGGCTCGTCATGTCTGAGTCTTCCGGCTCAGATATGTTCGCCACATGTCGGACAGAGGAGCGGCGGACATGGGCCGTTCTCGTCACTATCTACGATGTTGGTGGGAGCAGCGGCGTCGTCCCATCCTAACTTCTTCCTCCAGTCCCGAGGTAGGGTAGCGGAGCCCATGAGGACATCGTTAATGAGGACACGGGCCTTGAGCACCACTGTGACGTTCCCGGCGACGTTTTTGACGATATTCAGAGGTTCCGCGGCCTTTACTTTCCCCCTATGTCTCTTGGGTGGTTCCGGCTCAAATGTGGGTCTGACAATCGGCTGAGAGGCTAATTCAATAAGGTCTGGAGGGAGATCTCCATACAGGGAGACTGCATCGGCTTCTGATCCACGTTTGCGTTTCCTGGTCTTGGATTGAAACTGAGGTGTCGGTTTCGGTTTCGATTTCGAGAGAAGGGAGAGGAGAGAGGGGGAGGCAGGAGAGTCGAGGAGGGTTGAGGGTATCGAACAGAGAAGGGACAGTTTCCTGTCGGAACAGGTTGGCCGCCTCTTTATCGGGTGGCTCGAGAGACAGTCTCTATGACACGCCGTTTGGCATTTATCTCGAGGGCAGAAGTGCATCATGAACTGGTCAGGAGATAGTTGGGCGGCGTCTGGATTATACGGTTGGCTGCATATCGAGCAAACTTCTTTCTTCGAAAAGGGCTGGCACGGATTGTCAGCGAGGCCGGGGTTGACCGATAGGGTAAGCTTACGGTGACGTGCTTGTTCCTGGCGCGGAACCCATGGCGAAAGAAGAAGGTGGTTGGACCAATGGGGGGAGGTTCGAGGTGGCGATCCCCGTAGGTGACCACTTCCACGGTACCTGACACCGTGGGGTGGATCAGGGTTTTGTTTTGTATGTGGAAGACAAAGAAGCGGCACCCACCGATGATAGTTCCAACCTCTATATAGTCGTGCGAATTGTCATCGGGGAATAGTTCGTACTCAGCGTAGCTTAAGGGGTCACTTGGGACGAACGTGAGCCAACGAGAGGAAGGGGAAGGTGAGGAGAACGTACAATCTCTTGACGGTGGAAGCTACGTGTTGCGGCGACCAATACCACTCGACTTTGGCCCAAACCTACAACGTGTGTCAGGGATTAAGGAAGGAAGTCAGGGATGACCTACTTCGGTATTGTCACGTTGGGCAATCCCCCGAATCCTCGCGACCCAATTGTCGGTGTCTGGCTGGAGGTGAGCGAGGGTGGGTTCCTTCCCGGAAGGAACGACGAGGACGCTAGTGTAGGGATAGTTGGTCAACCAAGTAAGGCGTGTGATTCAGGAGAAGCCGTACTCGTCCCCCACAGCAAACTCGTGTTCGTTGTCCTCAGCGTCCCAAACTATGGATTACTTAGAAGATGGGACGATGGCGCGGAGACGATTGATCAGTACCTCGGGCGGATTTGAACGGTTTTAAGGCTGCAAACTCCTCGTCTGTTGGGCCAGTTGGGTCTGCTTGCTTCTGCTTGCCGGTGGTGCGCTTCCTGGTGGGTCCCAGCCGTTGTTTGCGTCGCGATTTCGAGGTCATAATGGCTGAACCGGACCGAGTGGCACGCGGCCGATTATAATTTGAATCCGGAAACCTCACCTGCCACGACCAGCCACCGCGGCGACTCAAGGTTGTCGCATGCCGCATAAAACTCTCCCCTCTCACTCTTTCTGCTCAACCCCCATCTGACCAAATGTTCTTCAGTCTTCTCTTCCGCATAGCAAGGTACGACCCTCTCCCCCCTTTCCTCTCCCAACCCAACCCAACCCCTCACGTGCTGCGTTTTTCTGACAAAGTGAGAGCAGCTGCGTTGTTGCTTTCTTGTATCCCGGCTACAAGTCCTACAGAACCCTTTCTCGACGGCCTGCAGACGAGGCAGAAATTGAGCGATGGCTCATGTACTGGTCCATAATTGGCTGCGTCGTTGCCGTCGAATCCGTCGAATGGCTCATCAATTGGTCAGTCCGTCGTCTAAAACCATCTCGCGTACCACCCCGACGTTGATCCTGCCATCGATCGGATTGTGGATGGTCCGAACACCAGGTTACCGCTGTACCACCTCATCAAAACCATCTTCATCCTCTACCTCGTCCTGCCCCAGTTCAATGGCTCAACGTATATCTACACCCGACATCTCCAACCCTTCTTCCAGGCATACGAGCCCCAAATCGACGAAACCCTCACTTCGCTTAAAGCACGCGCATATGGCTTTATCCAGGAGAGGCTCCGTAGCTTGTGGGGCAACGTAGCTACGTCTATGAGCCAGCCTGCCGCCGCGAACGATCTCAACGAAGGTCTCACCGACCATGCGACGAACAGGGGTCCCCCGCCTTCCATGCAAGATCCCGCATCCGGCCCCGCCACTCTCATGGGCTCCCTCTTGTCCTCGTTCGGGCCAAACCTCCTGCTGCAGGGCATGGCTTTCATGAACTCTGCACAGAATGCTGCTGCCGCTCGCACGAACGAGGCCCGAAAACAAAACCTTGAAACTCCTGGCAACTCCCGGCTAAACATCCATGACAGGCGTGGTTCAGGCGGATCTGTCGGGGAAAAGCTAGGAAACAGCGCGCAAGGTTACCAGGTCGACTCCCCTCACATCGGAACCGGCCGATTCGAGGAAGTCGACTTCCCCAGCGACGAGGAAGACGACGGACAGGGTTATCGTCGTCCTGCCCAGGGAAGGAGTACCAGCTGGTTCGGCTGGGGTTCGAATACTGCAGGTTATGAAAGGGTTAAGAACGAATGATTAGCACAGTTTTCTCCGATAACAATCTGACGAATTATCTATTTATATGTACATACTAAATCCTGACGACACGTTACGGGCGGGGTAGGTGTCCCGTAGCAGAGTACGTTCCAATAGACGCTGGCAATGGAACTGGCGCCTGCTAGGGAATCATAACGACCGACACAATCCCTTCCCTCTCTTGACCTGGGCAGCGCACAGGCTCAACTCGAGAGGCATGGATACTAGAGCAGCCAACATGATTCCGCTCGAGTCCGAGAACCCAATGGAACCGATCTTGAATTCTTTCTCTTGTTTGGCGGTCTCGGGGTCCGAGGAATCCGACTTCTCCTGGTTAATGCGATAGAACACGTTGACGCTACGAGTCGGAACAGGTAAAGTGAGTATCAAAAGATAGGGCAAATGTAGTGGCATACTATGCAAGACCGCCACAGATTCCTTCGATGCTGACAAGCAAAAAAACCAGGAAAAAACTCGCCCCTTCCGAGTTGTCGCCAAAGATCCCTACAGCACTTTCGTATGTGAGAGTCAACAGAATTACAAGTTGTGTAACCGCTGGTGCAGGCAGTAGCTTCTCTGGGAGCGGAGGGCAACCGAGCGAGATGGAAGATCGGGAGAGGAATACAGCGGCTTGGTACACAAGCTAACATGCGGGTCAGCTAGAATCCCACCATCGTGGAACAAGGATCAGTATACTTGCCTGCCACAGTGGGTAGTAGTCGCGTATCGACTTAATCAATAATGCGATAACGGGGTGTTGCTCCGAGGATGGAACCGGATATAACAGAGTTGGAGAGATTCCCTACCTACTCTCAGACGAGGGTTCGAGGCGAGGCAAAAGGAATAACAAACCTGGTTAATGGTGTACTCGAACTGGAAAACAAATTGGTGAGCAAGTTGGAGAGGGGTTTCCAAGATGTCTACCAACCAGATATACGCAAACTTGACACAACGCAAGCGTAAGCAGGTCTGCTCATGAACGGACGGACGGGACTCACAGAGGGGAAGCATGTACTTAGGTATCATAGGTTTTACCAACCGCCACTTGTCACTGGCGGAGAGGGCAACCTTTCGCGGATGGCCGCATCCGGCTGCCTCACCTTCGTCAGTAGGAAGGGGTGTATATTCTGTAGATGATGTCATGAAAGGTACTGCATCATCCTCCTCTTCGTCTTCTTTAGTCATAGATGAGGGTTGCGGGAGGAGGAAGAAGTATGTGAGAGGGATCACGAGTGGCAGGACCTATGTGGCGGTGGAGGTTAGGAAAGTACAACAACGGACTGAAGCGTTCTCGCCGATGATAACCCCACGCCTACCCGCACGCCAAGGCTTCGGATTTCCCACCAAAGGAGCGCACCAACGAGCCCAGCAGCACCCGTCCCAGACGCAAAATAGCTGGATTCACCAAAAGCGTTCAGAGCCAACACACCGCAAACTCTCAAGCAACGCGCACCCAACGCTACGCCCTGCAGCGACCGGAAGGTAGGTGGTGGATAGTTGCAAGAAGGTGAGTTCACCGAGACCTAAGCCACGATTATCTTCAGCCACAGTCCAACGGAAGCACGCTTGAACGGACCGGAAGAGAATGACGCAATAGAAATGCCGAGCAACCTCATCCCTACTCCACCAGAGAGAGCGACGACCTGAAGAAAATCTGCCGGTCAAGCTCTGGATCCACAGTGCCAGGGCGCAACACTACTCACAACCATTCCCAAGACGCTCATGATACAGCATCCCACAACCCTCCGGTTATACCGGATAGTGCCCTTCAAGAGGTACGGCCAGCCAACTTTGGCCAAGAACGAGGGTGCGATGTTACAGAACGCAATGAGTCCCTTGGGCGTTGAGGCGGGGACGAGATCCAGTGCAGCGGATAGGATAATGACATAGAGGACTGGCGACGATAATCCGGATAAACATTCAATAATGCAGGGTGCGACTTGATCACCAGGTTGGCACTGACCGTTGTTTATCAATCCAAAGAGGAGGAAGGAGACACCCAACTTCCAGGACATTGGAGTTGGTGATCGAGAAAGCGGCCCTCCTCCGAAGTGACGACCGCCACTCCGGGTGGCAGGCGCGGGGGGTAGATGGTCCGTGAATCGCCTATCAAGCTACACTCATACCCCGCATTCTACGCGTGTTATTTGCTCAAGTCTGTGAAGACTCCGAGAGCGACTTCGTGCGTTTCATCGCGTCGCGAGACCAATTGGGTACACTCTAATTATCACCCAGGACTTACATCGGGAGCACTCCAAATCCACCAAGGAGAATACGGTACGTCCATCTCAACAACGACGACCCCCCACTCTCCCCAACGTGGCACAAGTCAGCACAACGGGGATATCTCCCAGGGCGCGTGGAAGACGTCCAGGAGCCGCCCGTGGATGATGCAAATGATCGTCTACGGTTTCCCCTCCAAACTCGCTGCGCTCCAATTCGAGTGGGCCTGGCAGCACCCTCACATTTCTAGGCACCTGCGCGATCCGCTTGGGAAGCCTCTGTTCACGAAAGAACGCGGGAGTCTGAAGAAGAATGTCCTGTACGTGGAGAAGTTTACTGAAGGCTTCCATTGGACATCCATTCACACGTTCCAGGGTGGCAAAGACAATGGTAACCACGCATCCCTACAACATGTGGCCACTCCACATCAAGTTTTTCACCAGTGCGTCAAAGAAGGCGTGGGATGCGGCAATTTCGTCGCAGCCACTCCCTCCAGGAATGACCTTGACGGAAGAGTACGAAGGCGTGGACGGGAAATCTGGTTTACCCGGATCTGGGAGAAGGGGACCTATTGACGTTACGGATGGTAAGAAGTCCACACTGCCACAGGTTCGACGTTCGCTGAGGGGCGCGTAGGCCAGTTCTCCGTTCAGCACATGGGGAAAAGCTCCTCGATTAGAACTATCCTTCACGACCCCAAATGTACGGTCTGCTCAAAGTCGGTCAAGAGCTACCATTCAGTTCGTCACGTTCATCTCCAACCGACGTGTCACTCACCGCGTCCACAGGAAGCTCTAAAGGTTGCCCTCTGTCCCTCTGGGAGCTGTAAAGCCATCTCGCACCTATCTTGTCTGGCGACTGACTTCCTCTCATCCGATTCTTCGCAATCTTCCAAGCTATTGCCTCGGGGAGCCAATTGTAAATCTTGCAAGTCTTACGTTCTTTGGGGAGACGTCATCCGCGGCTGCTACCGAAGACACCAAGGTGGTAAAGCGCCCCAATTAGCAGAATCTGGCGGTGAAGGAGACGGCGTTGAAGCCGAAGTGCAAAGCGGCGACCCGATGGAGGATACAGTCCCTATGATACCAGTGGTACCCGCCCCCCGGAAGACGCAACGCGCTGGGGTCGTAAAGGGTAAAATGGTCAAGAAACCCCGAAGCGGACCGCCCAAGAAACTCCCTAGTTCGAAGGTCACCGCCAAGCGAGCCGCCGCCGTGACCGAGAACGATTCCGGAGTCGAGAACTTTGATATCGACGGCTTCACTGACCTAGACGACTCAGAGAGCGGTGCGGAACACCGACCACCGAAGCCGACCCCCGCTAGGCAGAGAAAGTGAAGCCGTTCGCAAACTGTGATACCACATTACACATTGTACAATTAGATCCCTTGACAGGGCTGTGGAGGATATGTTGTATTACCGGTAGAATCGTACACGAATAAACGACACCCGTGATATGTACACGAATGGAGATAGAGCCCGCATCTTCACCGCCGCAGGAGCTTGAGCACAAGTTCCTCTTCCTCCTCCAAAGTAGTGGGTGGTTCGCCCCCTCTACGAGATCTCTTCTTCGGAGGGGCGGAGAAACCAGCCCGACCCTCTTCTGTCTCTGGCGGGAGATCCAATTCTGGGGAAACGTAGCCGTCGTCGTCTGAAGGCGGAGAAATGGTGGGACCACCGTATTCCCCGTCATCATCTCGCTGGAGATTGCACAATCAAGTTCTGCAAACCGTAGAAGTATTGTTCGGCTTACCTCTTCTCGTTCCCTTTCCTTCCTCTTCCTTTTCTTCTCTCTCTTCTTTTCCTTCGCAGCTACCTTATCGTCCGCATCGGCCCTCTGCATCTTCCCGATCTCCTTCCTCATAAACTCCGTGCCGTCACGCTCCACGTCAACGTCCTTCGCGTCCTTAAACTCGTACAATTCGTGGGCCCGACCATCCTCGTCGAATACCAGTTTCGTTCCCCTGGGTCCGGCCTTCGCTAGTGCCTTCTTGGATTTCATCATCCGAATCTTGCGCTTTGAAAGATCGGAGTACTCGGCAAGATCTGTAGGGAGGTCGTGATCGGCACGTTTGAGGGAGAAAAAGTCTTCGTCGTCGCCGTTATCCCCCCCACTGGGCACTGGTGTTTCGTCTTGTTCGACAAGTTTGCCATAGTGAGATGACAGGATCGTTTGGTTTTTCCTGCCAAACATCTTGTCATACTTGGTCTTCGGTTTGTTGGTCTGTAGCTGCTGTAAGCACAGAATAGGTCGGATGGTCTGCGACGTGACGTACCGCAGATTTCGTTCCCTCCCCTCCGTCCGACTCGACCTCGGAGCCGGAGCCGGAACTGGACCCACTCTGGTCACCGTTCACTTTCTGAGCCGCGAACGAGGTATTCTTGCCCGTGCTACCCTTCCTCAGGAACTTTATCTTTGGAGCACCAGGGAGCCCAAGGGAGGCTGCATATCGGTCAACGGGAAGATCTTCGACTTTGAAGATGGCCTTGTTCTTCTGGAGGTGAATCGAACGTAGGTAAGCGACGAACGTCTGAAGGAAGCCACAGTCAGTAAATTCGCCTCCTCAGCAAGTAGACTACCGGCTTACCCGCTGACCCAGGTACTTAATTTCCGAGTCCTGGAATGCGAGATTCTGCAGTTGGTTCTCGATCGATTGCTGTTTGCTCGCTTTGATCTTGATGTTATTGATTTCGATGTTTTTGGTTGTGAGTGCCTCCAACATCCCATCTTCCTCACTGGGCATAAGGAACAAGAGAGCCTTTCCTGAGCTCTCGTACCTCGCTGTCCGGCCCACTCGGTGGATGTAAGTTTCCGCATCCTCCGGACAATCAACTTGGACGACCCAGTCCACGGAAGGGAAGTCCAACCCCCGGGCGGCGATATCGGTCGCGAACAGGGCTGCGTGCTTCGTCTTCGTGAACTTGTCAAACGTCGCGAGTCTCGCCATCTGCTTCTGCTTTCCATGCAGATGCATTAGAGACATGCCCGGGTGCATCTTACAGAATGTCTCGTACACGAATCGAACCTGCTTACAGCAGGATAAGAACACGAGGATCTTGGACTGGAGGTGGGTCTTGATGAAGCTCCAGAGGGTGTCAAGTTTTTTGTCGAGCTCGATCACTGCGTAGTGTTGTTCGAGGGTTGCTGGGGTGACCTCTTCTTCTCCGGCGGATACGTAGATTGGATCCGTTAAACTCAGACGAGCGAGGTCAGCGACAGACTTCGTTTGGGTTGCAGAGAAGAGGAGAGTCTGGCGAGACTTTGGTAGGTGTGAGAGGAGGGCGGTCAGGGTACGATGGAAACCCATATCCAAGATCCTGTCAGCCTCATCCAACACTATGGGATCCTCAGCGCCGTGACGGGGGTTGATAGAGACAACCATTCCTACCTAGTAATTGAAGGTTACTGCCTTCGAAGCCGATAGTCTGGTCCATGTGTTGTAATAACCTCCCCGGAGTCGCAACGAGTATGTTCATCCGGGATAGCCTTTCACGCTCATCTTTGAGGTTCTTCCCGCCAATAACCAGTCCAGCAGAGAACGAATGAAAACCTCCGATGGAACGCAGCACTTCAAAGATTTGTACAGCCTGAAAATGGCAGGATGTTAGTAAGAATTGGGCGAAGGGACAGTGGGATTACAAGTTCACGGGTAGGCGAAATCACGAGAGCTCCCAGGCCATCTTGAGGACCCCATTTTCGACGATAGAGAATCTCGAGAACGGGTATCAAGAATGCTAAGGTCTTCCCGCTCCCCGTCCGTGCGGCACCCAAGACATCCTTGCCCTTGAGAGAGATCGGTAGACTCTGTACTTGAATGTCCGTCATCTCGACAAAGAAAGCCTTCTTTAGCCCTTTCTTCGTCAGGTCCGACATTGGCAAATCCGAGAAAGCCTTGAGGTCATCTGCGGGGACCTGGTGTAGCCCCGATCAGCGTCATGCATAGGAGTGCAGGTCGAGCGCGTACATATTCGAGGGCAGCCTTGTCCAGAACCTCGACAGTTTGACGGCCGAGAACAGACTTCTTTGTCCTCTTCGCATTTGGTTTCTGCCTCTGTTTTGTCGGTTTCCTGGCGGAGGAGGATGGGCCGGCGTGAGGCATTCGGATTCCAAAGTTTTTCGTGATCGAGAAGTGTCAGGCGTCTGTTTACACCTGTACCCCTCATGCAGACACTCCGACTTCACAGGACGGGGCTCCTCCGACAGCTCACTACGCCCACCCCCGGATGCACCGGCAGGCTTATCCACCAGTCTGCGGTAGGTACGTGACCGACGTCTGGTTTCGTTTGGTAACTAAACCAATGTCACAGTGTATCGTACCAAGAAGGCCGCCACTCTCGAGCTGACCGACGACCTGTTTGGTGACGGTGTCTCTGACTCCGGAGACCTCTTTGGTTCGACCCCAAAGCAGAAGGCTCACAAGGCCGCCGCCCCCTCCCCGGCTAAACAACAAAACGCGGTTTCGTCGCGTCGGGGACTCGATCCCACGGAAAGGACCATACGTTTCAACGAGCTTTTTGAATTCGTGTCGGGTAGAATTGGCCTCAAACCCATCGCGAAGACTCCGGAACAGGTCCGCAACTCGGCGTGGGGACACCTCTTCGATTTGGCTACGACACGAACGCAGCTCGAGCGCGTGGCTGAATTGTTCCCTCGGTGGAGGGATTCTCGGAGGGAGTTTAATGAGCAAACCGTGAAAAACTTTGTCAGTGAGTAGCCAGGCTTCGTTACGGAGACTCGTATTCAACCATGTGCGCGCAAGGGCGATGTGATGAACTTGAATGTTCCGACCTTGCCTTGGACGTCTTCAGCAATCACCCGAAATACGGTTTCTCGCTCACATCCGTTGTTGTTGCGCGTCAGTTGATGCACTCCTTACATATCAAGCACCCGCTTTCGTCTTCGGTCACCCTCATGGCTCTATACCCAGCCTACAACCTCCCACCAATTTCCGCCGATCTCGTGTCTAGCGCCATGCTCGCGACAGCCTGCCTTGGCCAAGAGAGCAAGCAATCCAAAGTCCTCATTGAAGTTTTACTCCCTTCAATCAAGCGTCTGCTGGAGGCCACCCCTCCCACCCCGCCATCGAAACCCATTCGTCACGGCGAAGATAGGGAACAATTCTGGTTGGCCCGGACACTCGCCAAGATTGAGGAGGTACTTCAAAAGCAGGGTTGGGATTACCAGTGGTTGCATGAATGGCGAGAACGGAGCGGACATCTGGCAACCGCTTCGTGATGGAAGACGTTGCACATCTTTGATCCAATTCCATCGCTTATCTTTTTTTTGCTTTAGAAATGAGACATTTCCCCGTGTTTCTTGTGCGGCGATGAACTGTTGCGTTGGGACACTCATGCCTCTGCTCTCCGCTTTTGCTCCCAATTATGGACTGTCATTCTGGGGTAATTGTCGACCGCGGCGCATCCGCGCAATTGAGATGCCCCCGTTTGGTACATGCCGACAAGTGGTTCGCCTACGAATGAAGGTCACCTACCCCGCGCAGGTTACGAGAATTAATGCTCAGGGGGTCTGGTGATTACCCTTGCGCCTGACGTCCCGCTCACCCCCCCCCCTGTGTGGTGCACCTACGATGACATCTAAACGTTTGTCCATGCCCGACTTGTGCTCGCGGGGGAACGTACACGAATTGGTGTATCGAGGGCTGACCGATGGTACCATTGCAGCTCGAACCTGGCTTCACTCATCGTGGCTTCGTTGAGGTCGCTCCTCGTTCCGCTTGTCGCGTCTTCCCTCACGGGCCCCGCTGCAAGCCGGGTCGGTGAGACTCTCGGCCGCGCTCTGAACGATCCGCTCACAGATGACGAGTATTCGAGCCCTTCGACCGGATGCCGCTCTGAGTTACGATGACGGTGCGGGCAGATCCTGTCCCCCATTGTACCGGTGATCCATTTGTACTTAATTCTCCACCTCAACGGTCTGGGCTGCCCACCGATCCAGACCACCCGGCTTTCAACACAATCGTTGGAAGGTACGCGATATTTCTAAAATAACCTCGCTAAGAACGTTACATAACCTTGTCTATTCCTTGCGCCACTTGTTCTTTCTCACGCCAGGATATCGCTTGGACTTGTGCAGTTACGAGAACCACCTGGGACCCTGAGGGGTGGGATATTCTCCATCCCCATTCCCAAGAACCCGGTGGGGAATCCCTACCAATGGTCATGGTGGCTGAATCTCGGTGCTTTTTGATACGCCTTCTTTCGCCGATTTCTCACATTGACCGAGCTTTCCCACGTTTTTTCGCCTCTTGTCCCGAAATGGACTGCCGTAAGTGGGGAGCTGTTGCGAATTCGAGAACCAATTTCGCTTACAAACACCTCAACGATCAAGATGAAGGTTGGCCTGGCACCCTCGAGGTCGCTGGAGGTGTCAACGAGATCCTGTCATTGATAAGTGAAAAGTACTATGTCTGACATTCCGACAGGCGGCTCACACGATTGAAAATGTCGGAACGTCGATCAGGGCCTTCGTGAACCGGAAGCTACGATTGGTACTTCCCCGACGCACCACTGGTATGGGGAGGAGCCCGCACCGGGCGTACGTGCACTCTGTTCACACCTTGGTATACCAGGACTGGTTCGCCGGGACAATAAGGTATCGATGGGATGCTTTCGAGCTCAGGAGGCCAGCAAGCAATTGACAACCGTACCCAGGGTTCGGCGCGCGTTAGACTCAAGGCAGCTCGATTACTCGACGTTCAGCGTTCAACTAGTGACTTTCGGCTGCCGAGGGGGGTGATACATAAACGCACTGGGACTACGGCACGCCACATCCGGAAGACCGCAAGACCCCGGCCACTTGTTTGTGGAGTGGGATGTCTGCTGTCAGTACGTACTCTGCCCTTGACTTAGGCCAGGCTGGCAGAGACTAACGTCTGCGCCGTAAATCTGGGTTACTGTAACACTCACACGAAGAGAGTCGGGGATTCGAGTGAACATCATTCGCAAGGGGGATCTTCTGAGAGATGTGGCCATCGGATCACAGGTGTGTACGGAACAAAGTAATCCGCGAGTTTTCGTTGGCTGGTTGCTCATTGACAGGACTTCCGGGCTCACCGACACCGTTCACAATCCAAGCGGGATGCTGATCGAATCTGTCAGCACCTTCAGTACCTCCCCCTTACTTCATTCCCTCTATTCCATTTGTGGAATCACCGATCTTACTCAACGACAGTGGCTCTCCTTGACCGATCACCCCCCAGCTAGACCGCAGCGTACAGGCACGCTGGCGTGGGCAAGAGAAATTTTCTACGAAGCCCGTTCCTTCCCGAACCGTAATTCGGAACTCAAAATTCGGACGTAACACACGCGGTTCATACAAGATAGGCACCAGAGGCAGCCCATTCGTTGGGAGAGCCGCTTGCGAAAGGGTGTGCACGGGATTGGCCAAAAGGTGGGTCGTCAGGGGTGTCACACGACCGGTTTCTCGAGCAGGGTAAGTCGGCCGTCGCAGGAATTGGATCTGGAAATGTCAGAATGCAAGGGTGGCTGAAACCAGATCTCAGGAATGTATTGAAGGAGGGACTACTGTCGGCTGTCCGCAAAGTGTACGGAATGTACAAAGGGAACTGCCGAAACCCCGTCCGCTCTGTCGGGCCGCACCTTTCTTGGGGGGATATATTTCTCACGGGTGGCAATCCCGAGACGAAGGCGGTCCAATCCGGATTGTGAATCACACGTAGAACTTCCACAAGAACTGTACCATGTGGAGGGTCGGAAACGGGACCGGGAACTCGATGGATATTGAATTGCAGGGTCGTGCACTCGATCACTTTCAGTAGCACCCCTCGCGGGTTTAGACACCAGAAAATACAGTCCTTTGCATATGAAAATGAACAGCGACTTTTTTGCTCGCTCACGTCGATCAACGCTATACCAAATTGAGCGGTCGGGCCGACGACTGTTGTGACCGTTGTCACCCGCGGGGCGCGCGGGA
>Ga0307516_10000054_pt1 | contig 126288 bp, 105 predicted proteins | sample 19_EM_MG_FD_203310 | JGI IMG/M metagenome (GOLD analysis project Ga0307516, IMG submission 203310) | Populus trichocarpa ectomycorrhiza microbial communities from riparian zone in the Pacific Northwest, United States - 19_EM | ecosystem: Host-associated > Plants > Roots > Unclassified... | reverse complement strand
CCGTGGTCCGGCTGAAAGTGCACTCATCCTCGGGCTGAATCCGGCTCCAGGCGCGGCGGTTGATACCATCCGCCGCCCCACGCCTTCTCGTGGCCCTGCACCATGGCCCTCAAATCCACCATCTTCAAGGCCCAGCTTCAGATCGCCGACATGGACCGCGCGTACTACGCCGACCATGCGCTGACGCTGGCCCGCCACCCTTCGGAAACCGACGAACGCATGATGATGCGGCTGCTGGCCTTTGCGCTGGCGGTGCCGGCCGACACCGACCGCGGCGCGCTCGAATTCGCCCCCGGCCTGTCGGACACCGATGCCCCCGACCTGTGGCAGAAAGACCTGACCGGCGCGTTGATCCAGTGGATCGAGGTCGGCCAACCCGATGACCGCCGCCTGGCCAAGGCCTGCGGCCGCGCCGACAAGGTGCGCATCTGGTCGTACAGCAGCTCGACGCCGATCTGGTGGGCCGGCATCGAGAACAAGGTGGCGCGCCTGGCCAACCTGGAGGTCTGGCAGATCGACGCCGATCAAAGCCAGGCCCTGGCCGCGATGGCCGAACGCGGCATGCAGCTGCAGGTGACCGTGCAGGAAGGCCATCTCTGGATCGGCAATGGCCGCGATTCGGTGGCCCTGGAACCAAGGCGTCTGAAAGAGATTCAGACACGGCGGTGACAAGTGTCCTGTCCCAGAAATACGCCGCATTGAGATTCGACCAGATGGAGATGATCGTGCGGCCGGACGGCTGGGTAGATACCCGGCGTATCTGCCCTGACGGGCGGGCGCGCGAGAGCGCCATCTGGTCGAACCCTCCGGGCGGGCCGATATGGGGCGCTCGCAGCGCCGCCAAGCCAAGCTGATACCGCCAGGTATCAGCTTGGCTCGTCGACTCGCGATCATCCCCATCTCGGCCCGTCCAATGCGGTGTATTTCTGGGACAGGACACTCACCGCACGGTCGCTGATGGATCTTGATCGGTCGGCGACGGGTGCTGGCCTATCATCCGCCGCGCTGGCCCGACCCGATGGGCCGGCACCCTTCGCTACCCGCGACTTCCATCCCGCCCGCCCATGCCAAACCAACTGCTCACCACGCTCGCCGCCGCATTGATCGGCGCCGCGGGCTCTTCCGCCATGGCCCAGACCCCCAGCCCCGCCACGCCCGCCACTGCCACCGCCGCTGCCGATCCCTACCTGTGGCTGGAAGATGTGACCGGCGAGAAGGCGCTGACATGGGTCCGCGAGCGCAACGCCGTCTCGCGACCGCTGCTTGAAGCGCACCCCGATTTCCAGGCCAATCGCAAGCGCTTCAAGGAAATCCTGGATTCGAAGGAAAGCATCCCGGTCGCCTCGCACCAGGGCGGTTGGCTCTACAACTTCTGGCGCGACGAAGAGCATCCGCGTGGCCTCTGGCGCCGCGCCACGCTGGCCGAATACCGCAAGCCGCAACCGGCATGGGACGTGGTGCTCGACCTCGACGCCCTGGCCAAGAGCGAGAACGAGAACTGGGTCTGGGCCGGTTCGAACTGCCTGGGCGGCGCATCGACGCGCTGCCTGATCTCGCTGTCGCGCGGCGGGGCCGACGCTTCCGTCGTGCGCGAGTTCGACCTCGCCACCCGCAAGTTCGTCGAAGGCGGCTTTGCGCTGCCGGAAGCCAAGAGCTCACTCGACTGGCTGGATGAAAACACCGCCTTCGTCGGCACCGATTTCGGCGCCGGCTCCCTCACCGATTCAGGCTACCCGCGCGTGATCAAGCGCTGGAAGCGCGGCACGCCGCTGTCGAGCGCCGTCACCGTCTACGAAGGCAAGGCGACCGATGTGTCCGCCTTTGCCAGCGTCGACCACACCCCCGGCTTCGAGCGCGTGGTCTTCGGCCGCTCGCCCGACTTCTTCAGTACCGAGATGGCGCTGTGGCAAGGCGACAAGGCGGTGACGATCGACAAGCCCGCCGACGCCCAGCTGGGCTTCTGGCGCGACCTGGTGATGTTCGAACTGCGCAGCGACTGGACGGTTGGCGGCAGCACTTGGCCGCGCGGTTCGCTGCTGGTCGCCGACGCCGCCGGCTACCTGCGCGGCGAGCGCAAGTTCACCGCGCTGTTCACGCCGACAGCCACGCGCTCGCTGGCCGGCTACTCGACCACTCGCAGCCAAGTCCTGCTGAACGTGCTGGACAACGTCTCTGGCCGCGCCGAAGCGTGGCACCGCGACGCCAAGGGCGGCTGGGTCAAGAAAGACATCGTCGCGCCCTACCCCGGCACGCTGCATGTCACCGGCCTGCACGATCCGCAGGTCAAGAACGACCCGCTGGGCGAGAACTTCTTCGCCAGCTACACCGACTTCCTGACGCCCGACACGCTGTCGCTGGGCAGCACCACCAGCGACGCACTGGAAAAGCTCAAGGCCCGCCCGACCTTCTTCGACGCCGCCGGCATGAAGGTCGAACAGCGCTTCGTCACCTCGAAAGACGGCACCAAGGTGCCTTACTTCGTCGTCTGGCCCAAGGGCGCATCGGCCGACGGCAGCAACCCGACGCTGCTCTACGGCTACGGCGGCTTCGAGGTCTCGATGAACCCGTCCTACTCGGGCGCCATCGGCAACGCCTGGTACAACAAGGGCGGCGTCTTCGTGCTGGCCAACATCCGCGGCGGCGGCGAATTCGGCCCAGGCTGGCACCAGGCTGCGATCAAGCAGAACAAGCAGAAAAGCTACGACGACTTCATCGCCGTGGCCGAAGACCTGATCGCCACCAAGATCACCGACGCACGCCACCTCGGCATCGAGGGCGGCAGCAACGGCGGCCTGCTGGTGGGCGCGGTGATGGTGCAGCGGCCCGACCTGTTCAACGCCGTCGTCTGCCAGGTGCCGCTGCTGGACATGCGCCGCTTCAACCAGTTGCTGGCCGGTGCCAGCTGGATGGGCGAATACGGCAATCCGGACGTCGCCGAAGAGTGGGCCTGGATCTCCAAGTACAGCCCGTACCAGAACGTGAAGGCCGGCGTGAAGTACCCGAAGCCGCTGATCATCACCAGCACGCGTGATGACCGCGTCCATCCCGGCCACGCCCGCAAGATGGCCGCCCGCATGATCGAGCAAGGCCACCCGGTGCTGTACCACGAGTACATCGAGGGCGGCCACAGCGCCGCCGCCGACAACGCCCAGCGCGCCGATCGCCAGGCGCTGGAGTTTGCGTACCTGTGGCAGCAGCTGGGACGCTGATCCAGCGACGCTGACCATCCCAAGGCCCCGCGAAGGGGCCTTTTTCATGGGCGATCGGAACACGCAGCCAACGCGCCGCAGCGTTGCGGCCACGGCGTTGGGCACAATCCGGCCGCGCACCGGACTGGCCGGACGCCTCGAAAGCCCACCCACCCCACAGCCCCGTGAGCAGCGCACCGCCCGTCGACTACCAAGCCGTCCTCAACCAGATCCACGCCGAGGTCCAGCCGCTGCTGGGCCGTGGGAAGGTGGCTGACTACATCCCCGAGCTGGCCAAGGTCCAGGGTGACCACTTCGGCATGGCCGTCGTCACGCTGGATGGCGAGGTCTTCAGCTGCGGCGACGCGCGCATCTCGTTCTCGATCCAGTCGGTGTCGAAACTGTTCGCGCTGACACTGGCCTACCAGTGCGAGGGCGACGCGCTGTGGGCGCGCGTCGGGCGCGAGCCGTCGGGCTCGGCCTTCAACTCGTTGGTGCAGTTGGAGTCGGAGCAAGGCAAGCCGCGCAACCCGTTCATCAACGCCGGTGCACTGGTCGTCACCGATGTGCTGTGCACCCGCTTCGTCAACCCGGAGACCGCACTGGTCGAGTTCGTGCGGCGGCTGTCCGGCAACGCCACGCTGCAGTACGACGACCGCGTCGCGCGCAGCGAACTGGCCACCGGTTTCCGCAACCGTGCGATGGCCAACTTCATGCGCAGCTTCGGCAACCTGGTGAACCCGGTCGACGAAGTGATCGACGCCTATTGCCGCCACTGCGCGATCCGCATGGACAGCGTGGACCTGGCGCGCGCCGTGGCTTTCCTGGCCAACGGCGGCGTCAACCCTTGGAACCACGAAACCATCGTCGACGCCAGCTCGGCCAAGCGCCTGTCGGCGCTGATGCTGACCTGCGGCACCTACGACGCGGCGGGCGACTTCGCCTACCGCGTCGGCATCCCGTGCAAGAGCGGCGTCGGCGGCGGCATCGTCGGCCACATCCCCGGCCGGCTCGGCGTCTGCGTCTGGTCGCCCGAGCTTGAACCCTCAGGCAACTCGCTGGCCGGCAGCCACGCGTTGGAGCGCTTCACGACGCTGACCGGCCAGTCGCTGTTCTGATTCAGCGTGCGGCGGACGGTGCCTCGTAGGTGCCGATGTCGTAGCCCCCCGCCTTGGGACGGCGCCGTCCGTCGAGGTCGTCGACCACCGTTGGCGACACTGCGGCGCTGCCCGCATTGATCGCCGGGCTGCCAGCGCGGAGGTGGAAGTCGCTCCCGGCACTGACGAACTTCGGATCGAGCGTGACGGGCGCCTGGGCGAACGCCGGTACCTCGTCGGCACCGCCGAACCACAGGTTGTGGGCCCAGCTGCCTTCCTTGCCGGTGAAGGGCACCGTACCGCCGGTGTAGCCCGAACCGGCAGACGGCCAAAAGATGTTGTTCGCGAAATCGACCGAGCCTGCCTTCAGATTCCACTCGTTCGACACCGCGCCGTAGTAGTCGGAAGGGCCATGAAGCGAGGTGTTGTAGAAGGTGTTGTTGTAGACCTGCGCGCCGATCAGGTCCACGCTGTTCATGCGCAGGCCGGAAAACTGGGTATTGAGCACCAGGTTGTCGAACACCTTGATGTTGCGCCCGCTGCCATCGGCCAGGTTGATGCCATGCTTGCCGACGCCATCGACGATGTTGTGGTGAAAGCTGACGTTGTTGGTCGTCTTCGAGAAGCCGCCGTTGGTGTAGATCTGCAGCCCGTTGCCGCCGGTGATGCGCTCGAAGACGTTGAAGCCAATGTCGTAGCGGCCATCGTCGTCGATGTAGATGCCGTGGTTCTCCAGCGGGTTGGTCGGCCGGCCCTTCGCGCAGGCGATGTCGTGGATGTGGTTGCCGCGGATCACCACGCCATTGCCCTCACCGCTGATGCCGGCGGCCTTCGCGTTGCCCGGCGCGGCCAGCGTCGAGGGCCAGGGCCCGAGCTCGTTGTTCGTGATCTGCCACGGGCCCGCGCTGTACTGCGTGTTGATCGGCGCGGCGTCGCTCTTGGCGGTCGCGTCCACCTCGATGCGCAGGTTCGAGATCGCGATGTACTCGCCGGAGACGCCACGGATCGCCGACCACGGCCCCTGGATGCCGCCGCGCTGGTTGGCCGGCGTCACGTAATGAACGTCTTCAGGTGCGTTGGCGCCGATGGGGCCCGGGTAGCGCGTGATGTGGATCCAGCCAGTGCCGACAGCTCCGGTGGGTGCCGAGCCCTTTTTGCTCGGGTCGTTGCCGAAGCGCAGCCAGGTGCCGTCGATGCCCAGCGTGTCTTGCCACGTGCCGCCGCGCAGCACCACTTGGTCGCCGGCGCGCAGCGCGCCGTAGGCACCGCCGGCGGCGTCCTGCAAATGGCGCCAGGGGTGGTTGATGTCGTTGGCGGCCGCGGCCGCGTCATTGCCATTCAACGCCACGAACAGAACGCGGCCGGGGTTGGGGGTGAAGGTCACGTCGACATTGCTGGCTACGCCGTCCACCAACACCCGCACCGGCCAGGCTTGCCCGGCCGCCTTGCCGGTGAGTGCACCCACTTGCACGGTCAGCTGCTGCAGGCCCAATCGATCGGCCACTTGCGAGGGGCCGAGGCTGCGGTAGTTCGCCACCTCAACGCCGCCGATGGTGACCTTGGTCCGCGTACCCAGCCCGTCGGGGCTGCCGAAGTTGCGGCCGAAGATCGACAGGTAGGCGCCTTGGTTGCCCTCGCCGCCGCTGACCGGGCCGCTGGGCACGTCGGTAAAGACGACGCGCGGTGCCACCGCGGCCATGGCGGTCGACACCATCACGATCGTCGCGGCCAAGCTGCGCAGCACGACACCAGCGCAACGGGCCGAAGCGCGACGCCAAACGTTTGAGACCTGCATGAATCCTCCCCAGTGGCACGTTATTGCTGGGGCCGCATGCTAGGCCCGGCGCGCGCCGGCCAGCGTACCAAGATGTAAACGTTTTCTCACAGGCGCTGCGAGGCCCGGTCATCGACCCGGCCGGCGTGCGATACCAGGCCGGCTCAGGCCTTGGCCTCGGCCTCCTGCAACAACCGCCACATCACCTTGCCCGAGCCTGATTTGGGCAGCGTGTCGGCGAACTGCACGATGCGCGGCACCTTGTAGGTGGCCATGTGGTCGCGGGCCCAGTCGATCACGTCCTGCTCGCTGACCTTGCCTTTCGCGTCAGCGCGCAGCACGACGATGGCCTTGACCGTTTCGCCGCGGTAGGCGTCTTTCGCGGCGATCACGCAGGCCTCGGCGACCGCCGGGTGGCCATAAAGCAGCAGCTCGACCTCGGACGGCCAGACCTTGTAGCCGCTGGCGTTGATCATGCGTTTCAGGCGGTCGGTCAGGAAGAAGTAGCCGTCCTCGTCCATCCGGCCCAGGTCGCCGGTGCGGAAGTACTGGCGGCCGTCTTTCTCGACGAACGCCGCCTCGGTCGCGTCGGGGTGCTTCCAGTAGCCCTTGAAGACCATCGGGCCGCTGGTGATGATTTCTCCCACTTCGCCAACCGGCAGATCCTCCAGCGTCTCGGGATCGACCACCATCGAGTCGACGCCGAAGATCGGCATGCCCAGGCACTGCAGCTTGGCGTGTTCGGGCGGATTGGCGTGGCTGGGCGCAGCGGTCTCGGTCAGGCCGTAGCCCTCGGCGAAGCTGAGGCCAAACTCGTCGAGCAGGCGCTGCGCCACCGCCTCGGGCATCGCCGCCCCGCCGCCTGACAGGTAGACGAGGCTCGACAGGTCGAAGCTCTTGTAGTTCGGGCTCGCGAACAAGTCGATGATCATCGTCGGGATGCAGGTCCAGTGCGTGACCTTGTAGTGCGAGATCAGCCGGCCGGCCAGCTCGCGGTCCCAGCGCGGCAGCAACACCATCGTGACGCCGGTCATCACCGAGCCGATCACGCCGTACATCATCCCGGTGATGTGGAACATCGGCACCACCGCGAGGCTGATCGATTCAGCCGTCGCGTAACCCCACAGTGCCCCGCCCACCGCATTGGGCAGCAGCGTGCGGTGGGTGTGCATGCAGCCCTTGGGCAGGCCGGTGGTGCCCGAGGTGTAGGGCAGCAGCACCATGTCGTCGACCGTGGCGGTGGGCGGCCCAGCGGGTGCCAGGCGGGCGCCGAGCGCATCGGCCCAGCGGGTGGCGCCCACGGGGAGCGGCGGGTCGGCACGCAGCCATTGCTCGATCGCCGGCTGCGGCGTCAAGGCTGGGTCGAACGCGGCCGGCAGCGTGTCGGCATAGCGGGTCACCAGCATCGCCTTCAGCCGCTGTGCCTCGGGCAGCCGGGCATCGGCCTCGGCCACGATGCCGGCCAGGTCGGCAGCGCAGATCACCACCTTGGTTTCGGGGTCGGTGATGTAGTGGCCGAACTCGTCGACCCGGTTCATCGGGTTCACCGGCACCACCACCGCGTCGGCGCGCATCACCGCATAGAACGCGACCAGGTACTGCGGGCAGTTCTGCAGGAACAGCGCGACGCGGTCGCCCTTGCGAACGCCTTGCGCCTGCAGCCAGCCGGCCAGCATCTCGGCCTGGGCCTTCAGCTCGGCATAGCGCATCGGCTGGCCCAGGAACCAGGTGACGACCTTGTTCGGGTAGCGCGCGGCCGTGACCTCGAGGTTGAACCACAGCGTGGTCTCGGGCACGGTCAGCTCCAGCGGCAGGCGGCGCGGCCAGCGCTTCAGGTGCGGGCGGTGGGCAAGGGTCATGGTTGTGCAGGTCCAACAGAGGCGGGCCACATGAACAGGCGCCGATCATGGCGCAGCGATGCACCGGTATAGCCCGGCTGGCCCGGGCCCGCCATCGGGACCACCCGAGTGACCCCTGTCACGCTGGCGACAAAAACTCGCCGCCAGGGCGCACCAGCGCTACATTCGGACGCAGACCACTCCTGCATGCCTGACTCGGCCAGCCGAGCCCGCCCCGAAGGGGCCCAGGACTTCGGGAGCGGCCCTTCGTTTCCTTGAGCGGTGCACCACCGTCGACGATGACGAATCTGCCTTGCGTGATCGACATCGAGGCCTCCGGCTTTGGCCGCGGCAGCTATCCGATCGAGGTCGGCTTCGTGCTGCCCGACGGCTATTCGCGCTGCACGCTGGTCCGGCCGGGCGATGACTGGACCCACTGGGATTGCAGCGCCGAGCGCCTGCATGGACTGACGCGCGAGCTGTTGCTGCGCCACGGCCGGCCCGCCGGCGAGGTGGCCGCGCTGCTGAACGAGCACCTCGGCGGTTGCGACGTCTACTGCGACAACTGGGCCCACGACTTCGCCTGGCTCGCCCGCCTGTATGACCTCGCCGGGTTGACGCCGGCGTTTCGCCTGCGACACCTGCGTGAGCTGCTGGACGAGCAACAGGTCGAGCGCTGGGATGCCGCCTGCGCCCGCGCCCGCGCGGGCTTGCGCATCGACCGGCACCGCGCCAGCAACGACGCCCGTGTGCTGCAAAAAGCGCTCGGCAGCCTGGGGCCTGCTGCCCCGCCGCCGCCGCCTCCACCGCGCGCCGCCTAGAATTCTTCAGGTATCGGCGGATGCGGGTCTGCCGCATCTGCTTTTCCTTTTCCGTCCTTGCCATGCGCCACCATTTGTTGAGCCGACGTCAATGCCTGGTGGGCCTGCTGGCCTGCGGCGCCGCCCGTGCCACCGATGCCGGGGCGGCCCCGCCGCTGGCAACGCCGCAGAGCAAGGTCGTCCTGTCGATCAGCGGCCAGGTCACCCGCACGAACGCCCCCGACCGTGCCGACTTCGACCTCGACATGCTGGCCGCGCTGCCGCAGCACCAGCTCGTCACCCACACCCCTTGGCACCAGGGGGCTCAGACCTTCACCGGCCCGCTGTTGCGCGATGTGCTGGTGCAGGCCGGGGCCAGCGGCAAGCTGCTGGTCGCGGTGGCGCTGAACGACTACCGCTGCGAAATCCCCAGCGAAGACGCGACGCAGTTCGACGTGGTGCTGGCCCGGCTGCAGAACGGCGAGCCAATGCGCGTGCGCGACAAGGGCCCGCTGTTCATCGTCTACCCGTTCGACAGCGACGCGAAGCTGCGCTCGGACCGCTACTACGCCCGCGCGGCCTGGCAACTGCGCAACCTGATCGTGCAGCCGTGAGCCCTGCCCGCCAGCCCATGAAAACGCGCACCGCTGCGTGTCAAAAGCAGAGGGCTGCCGAAGCTCGCCATGGCTGAACCTGGACCCGGCCTGTTCGCCCGCTGGCGGCGATGGGCCGCGCGTCGCCTGGTCTGGGGCGTCGGCACGGTGCTGGTCGGCATGCTGCTGGGCACGGCCTGGCTGCAAGCCCGGCTGGACGGCCTGATCGGGCAGGCCGCGACGCTGGCAGACAACAACATCACTTGGAGCTTCTTCCAGCTCGAGGCCGAATTCCAAGCGCTGCAGAACGCCCTGCGCGCCCTGCCCACCGATCGGCCAGCGCCCCCCGAACTGGCGGCACGGGTGCGCGAACGCTACGAGCTGTTCGTCAGCCGCATCACGCTGGTCGACCCGCAGCAAGTGCACGCCGAACTGCCCGGCACGCCACAGCACCTGGCCACGCTGCGGCGCCTGAATGCTTTCGTGCAGCGGGCCGATCCCTGGTTGTCCGACCAGGTCAGCACGCCGCTGCGACCGGCCGACATCGCCAGCCTGCAGGCCGACCTGGACGAATTGGCGATGCCGGTGCATGGCCTTTCGCTGATGTCCAGCCAGATGACCGTGCGGCGCGGCGAGCAGCGTGACCGCGCGCTGCACGAACACCAGCGCACCACGCTGGCGCTGACGCTGCTGCAGGCGCTGGCCACGATCGGCTTTGCGCTGCTGTTGATGCAGCAATTGCGTGCGGCATCTCGCCGGCAGGCGGAACTGGCCGAGCTGGCCCAGGGGCTGGACACGGCCCGCGCTGCGGCCGAAGTGGCCAACGAGAGCAAGAGCGTCTTCCTGGCCAACATGAGCCACGAGCTGCGCACGCCCTTCAACGGCGTGCTCGGCATGCTGAGCCTGCTGGACGACAGCCGGCTCGACGACACCCAGCGCCGCTCGTTGCGCACCGCGCGCGAATCGACCGAGCACCTGCTGGCGCTGCTGAACGACATCCTCGACGTCTCGCGGCTGGAGCACGGCCGGCTCAGCCTGCACCTGGCGCCTGTGGACCTTGCCGCGCTGATCCAGGCGGTGCAGACCGTGATGGCGCCGGCGGCCGAAGCCAAGGGCCTGGCGTTGACCGTGCAGATCGAGCCCGGCGCCCCTGGCGCGGTGGTGGTCGACGGCACGCGGCTCAAGCAGGTGCTGTTCAACCTGTTGTCCAACGCGATCAAGTTCACCGACGCGGGTGAGGTGACGCTGCGGGTGGCGCCGGTCACGGCCCGCCCCGGCACGAGGGCCGCGCTGCCCGGCCAGCAATGGCTGGCCTTCCAGGTGCGCGACACCGGCATCGGCATCGACGCCGCCACACGGGGCCATCTGTTCGAGCGCTTCATGCAGGCCGACGCCAGCGTCACCCGCGCCCATGGCGGCACCGGCCTGGGGTTGGAGATCTCGCGCGGCCTGGCGCGGCTGATGGGCGGCGACATCCATGTCGACAGCCGGCCCCAGCAGGGCAGCGAATTCAGCCTGGAACTGCCGCTGTCCGTGCTGACCGGGCTGCCCGGCCCGGCCGCCCAGGCCGACCTGGCACCTGCGAAAGAGGCCCGGCACCTGCCGCGTCCGCTGGACGTGCTGGTGGCCGAAGACCACTCGATCAACCGCCAGTACGTCGGCACGGTGCTCGAACGTGCCGGCCACAAGGTGCGCTTTGCCGACAACGGCGCCGCCGCGGTGGCCGAGGCCGAGCGTGCGCTGCCCGACCTGGTGCTGATGGATGTGCACATGCCGGTGATGGACGGCCTCAGCGCGACGCGCGCACTGCGCGCCAAGCCGGCCCCGCTGGGCGAGGTGAAGATCGTCGCCGTAACGGCCGATGCCTTCGAGACCACGCGCGAGCGCATGCACGACGCCGGCGTCGACGGCCACCTGACCAAGCCTTTCATGGTGCCCGAGCTCGAAGCGCTGCTGCTCGACCTGTTTGGCGAAGGCGGTGCACCACCGCCGGCAGTCGTCCCGCCAGCGCGGACGACGCCATCGCCGGCGGCGGAGAAGACGGTCCGCACACGCTCGTCGGGTCCGCTGCCAGCGCTGGACGTGACCAACTTCGGTGAGCTCTGCGGGCTGTTGACGCCGGCCGGCGTGCGTCCGCTCGTGACCAGCTTCTTCGCCGACGACAACCAGATCTACGCCAGCCTGGTGGCCGGCCTGGAGCGGCTGGACCAGGAGCTGCCGGCACTCGCGCACCGCTTCAAGGGCGCGGCGCAGCTGCTGGGCTTCCAGGCCCTGGCTGCGCAGGCCGAGGCGATCGAGCTTCGCGTCGCGCCGTGGACCACCGAAGACGCCGAAGCAGCCGCCAGCGAGCTGCACCGGGCCTGGGCCAGCGCCGAGAAGCTCTGCCGGCGCATCGGCTTCATCGGTTGACGGCGCGTCCTCGCGCCGCCCGGCGTACGCGGCTCAAACGATCAGCGGCTCAGGCTCCAGCCGGATGCCGAAGCGCCCGTAGACGCTTTCCTGGATCGCCTTGGCCAGCGTGACGACCTCGGAGCCGATCGCGCCACCTTTGTTGACCAGCACCAGGGCCTGCTTCTCGTAGACGCCAGCGTGGCCGATGGCCTTGCCCTTCCAGCCGCAGGCGTCGATCAGCCAGCCGGCGGCAAGCTTGAACTGGCCGTCGTCCATCGGGTAGTGCACGACGTGCGGGTCGCGGGCAATGATGTCGCGGCACTGCTCGGCCGTCACCAGCGGATTCTTGAAGAAGCTGCCGACGTTGCCGATCTCGGCCGGGTCCGGCAGCTTCGCGCGGCGGATCGCGCAGATCCAGTCGAAGACGGTGCGGGCATCAGGCGCGTGGTTGCCGGTCTCGGCCATCTTGCGTTCGAGATCCAGGTAGCCGAGCACCGGCCGCCAGGGTTTGGGCAGGCGCAGGCGAATGCGGGTGATCACGCTCTTGCCGGCCAGCGCGTGCTTGAACAGGCTGTCGCGGTAGCCGAATTTGCATTGCGCGGCATTCAACGTCACGGTGCGGCCGGTCACCAGATCGACCGTGTCCAGCGATTCGAAGCGGTCCTGCAGCTCCAGCCCGTAGGCACCGATGTTCTGCACCGGCGCGGCCCCGACGGTGCCCGGGATCAGGGCCAGGTTTTCGAGCCCGGGCCAGCCCTGGTCCAGCGTGAAGGCGACCAGGTCATGCCAACGCTCGCCGGCACCGGCCTCGACGATCACGGCGCTGTCGGACTCGGCCAGCAGCCGCATGCCGCTGACCTCGACCTTCAGCACCAGCTCGGGCATGTCGCGCGTCAGGATGACGTTGCTGCCCCCGCCCAGCACGAACTTCGGCGCCCGGCCCAGCTCGGGGTGCGCCAGCACCTTGCGCACGTCCGCATCGCTGGTGATGCGCACCAGCCGCCGCGCCGTGGCGGGCAGGCCGAAGGTGTTGTGCTGGCGCAAAGGCGCATCATGCTCGACGGTGATCGCCGTGGAAGGGTCCTGCATGGCAGAATTTTCGCCCATCGGCCTGTGCCACCACTGCGATGGCCACAAAGGCCACCGCCGATCACTGCCCACCCGGCTACCAGGCCTTCCTCCGCCTCAGTTTTCCCTCGCCAACCATGCCCAGCTTCGACACCGTTCTCGAACCCAACCTGGTGGAATTGCGCAACGCCACCGAACAAGCCAACAAGGAAATCGGCACCCGCTTCGACTTCAAGGGCTCGGACGCCCGGATCGAGCTGGCCGACAAAGGCAAGGACAAGACGCTGACCCTGTTCGGCGACAGCGACTTCCAGCTGAGCCAGGTCAAAGACGTGCTGCTGGCCAAGCTCAGCAAGCGCAATGTCGACGTGCGCTTCCTCGATCTCACGGTCAAGCCGGAAAAGCTGGGCGGCGACAAGCTCAAACTGGTCGTTCCCGTGAAGGCCGGCATCGACAGCGAGACCGCGAAGAAGATCCAATCGCTGATCAAGCAAAGCAAGATGAAAGTGCAGGCCGCCATCCAGGGCGACGCGGTGCGTGTCACCGGCGCCAAGCGGGACGATCTGCAGGCCGCAATGGCCTTGCTGCGCAAGGACGTGGCCGACGTGCCGCTGTCCTTCAACAACTTCCGCGACTGACCCTTCATGCCCCACCTGCCCCGCCGCCGCCTCACGCTGAGCCTGACGACCCTGGCTCTCGCGCCCTGGCTGGCAGCGCCGGCAGCCGCCCAGAGCGTGCTGCTGTCGGGCACGCTGGGCAGCTCGAAAGCCATCCTGGTCATCGACGGCCAGATGCGCACCGTGGCGGTCGGGCAGACGATGAGCGGCGTCACGCTGCGCAGCATCGGCACCGACGAGGCGGTGGTGCTGATCGGCGGCAAGCCCTTCTCGGTGCGGCTGGGCGCCTCGCCCGTCAGCCTTGGCGGCGGCGGCGGTGGTGGCGGCGGCAGCGAAATCGTGCTGCCAGCCGGCCCGGGTGGCCACTTCATGGCCAACGGTTCGATCAACGGCAAGAACGCCAGTTTCATGGTCGACACCGGTGCGACGGTGATCGCGATGGGCGTGGCCGACGCCCAGCGCCTGGGCCTGCGCTTCGACAATGGCCGGCGCGGCATGGCCAACACCGCCGGCGGCAATGTGCCGATCTACGAGGTGAACCTGAATTCGGTACGCATCGGCGACGTCGAGGTCTACAACCTCAGCGCCGGCGTGGTGCAGGCCAACATGCCCTACATCCTGCTGGGCAACAACTTCCTGTCGCGCTTCAACATGCGGCGCGAAGGCGACACGATGCGGCTCGAAAAGAAGCCGTGACAGCGCCCGGGGCCACGGCTGGGGTACCGTCGCGGTTTCGACCGCTTCAGCACCGAATGCCGATGAGACCCCTTGCCCTGTTGGCGCTGGCGATTGCCGCCGGCCCTGCGCTCGCCGAAAACACCCCCACGCTGCAGGCCTGCCGCGCACTCACCGAGGCCGCCAAGCGCCTGGCGTGCTACGACGCGCTGCCGCTGGGCACCCCTGCCGCGCCAGCAGCGGCAGCCGCTACGACGCCGGCCGCTGCCGCCGCACCGGCCGCGCCGGACCCGGCCAAGTTCGGCCTCGAGGCCAAGTCCTTGCGCGCCATGTCGGTCGACTCGATCGACAGCCAGATCGACGGGCGTTTCGACGGCTGGGGCCCGAAGGACCGCATCAAGCTGGCCAACGGCCAGGTTTGGCAGATCGCAGACGACAGCAACGCGGCCATGAGCGTCACCAACCCCAAGGTCACGATCCGTCGGGGCGCGCTCGGCGTGTTCTACCTGGAATTCGAAAAGTCCAACCGCACCGCCAAGGTCAAGCGGGTCGAGTGAGCGGCGGCCCGCAGACGGGCATTTGTCGCCAGAGGGACAAGAGGAAATAGCACGGTCGTGCTAGAAACCGGCATGGCGGTTTCGGCGTAGGCTCAATGTCGCAAGCAGCGACGTGGTGCCGCAGCAGCCGATCGCTTTTCGCCTCTGGAGACAAGCCGCGATGGACCTGAACCTCACGCCGGAAGAACAGGCGTTCCGCCACAAAGTGCGCGACTGGGTGCGCGCCAACCTGCCGGCCGACCTGAGCCACAAGGTGCTCAATTCGCTGCGCCTGTCGCGCGACGACATCCAGCGCTGGGCCAGGATCCTCGGCGCCAAAGGCTGGCTGGGCTATGGCTGGCCAAAGCAGTTCGGCGGCCCGGGTTGGAACGCGGTGCAAAAACACCTGTTCGAAGAAGAGTGCGCTCTCGCCGGCGGCCCGCGCATCGTGCCCTTCGGCCCGGTGATGGTGGCCCCGGTCATCATGGCCTTCGGCTCGCCCGAGCAACAAGAACGCTTCCTGCCCGGCATCGCCTCGGGCGAGGTCTGGTGGAGCCAGGGCTACTCCGAGCCGGGCTCGGGCTCCGACCTCGCCTCGGTCAAGACCCGCGCCGAACGCCAGGGCGACAAGTACATCGTCAACGGCCAGAAGACCTGGACCACGCTTGGCCAGTACGGCGAGTGGATCTTCTGCCTGGTGCGCACCAGCACCGAAGGCAAGCCGCAGACCGGCATCAGCTTCCTGCTGATCGACATGAAGTCGCCCGGCGTCACGGTGCGGCCGATCATCATGCTCGATGGCGAGCACGAGGTGAACGAGGTCTTCTTCGACAACGTCGAAGTGCCGGCCGAGAACCTGATCGGCGAAGAGAACAAGGGCTGGACCTACGCCAAGCACCTGCTAGCGCACGAGCGAACCAACATCGCCGACGTGAACCGCGCCAAGCGCGAACTGGAGCGCCTGAAGCGCATCGCGAAAACCGAAGGCATCTACGACGACCAGCGTTTCCGCGACCAGATCGCACTGCTCGAAGTCGACGTCGTCGCGCTCGAGATGCTGGTGCTGCGTGTGCTGTCGGCCGAGAAGAGCGGCAAGCAGAGCCTGGACATCGCCGGCCTGCTGAAGATCCGCGGCAGCGAGATCCAGCAGCGCTACACCGAGCTGATGATGCAGGCCGCTGGCCCATTCGCCGTGCCGTTCATGCTCGAAGCGATGGAGGCCGGCTGGCAAGGTGACCAGGCGCTGGGTGGCGCGTGGCCCGGCGGCGCCGCGCACTGCGCGCCGTTGGCCAGCACCTTCTTCAACTTCCGCAAGACGACCATCTACGGCGGCAGCAATGAGGTGCAGCGAAACATCGTGAGCCAAACCGTCCTGGGAGCCTGAGCATGGATTTCGATTTCACCGACGACCAGGTCTCGCTGCGCGACGCGGTGGCCCGCTGGGTCGACAAGGGTTTTGCGTTCGAGCGCCGCCATGCCATCGCCAAGGCCGGCGGCAAGACACGCGATGTCTACAACGAGCTCGCCGAGCTGGGCCTGACCGCACTCGCGGTGCGCGACACACACGGCGGCATGGGCTTCGGCCCGGTCGAGGCGATGGTCGTGATGGAAGAGCTGGGCCGCGGCCTGGTCAACGCCCCACTAGCGCAAGGCGCACTGATCGCGCCGGCGCTGCTGTCCCACGCTCCCGAGGCCTTGCAGGCCGAATGGCTGCCGAAGGTGGCCGATGCTTCGGCCTTGGTCGTGCTGGCGCACCAGGAGCGTGGTGCGCGCTACCACCTTGATCGGGTTGCGACCCGCGCATCCGCTGCAGGAAATACCTTCAACCTGACGGGCGTGAAAAGCATCGTGCCGGCCGGCGACGAGGCCGACGCCTTCATCGTGCCGGCCAACTTGGGTGGCGCCGATGACGACGACACCGGCATCGCACTGTTCCTCGTCGAGCGCGGCGCGGCTGGCGTCGCCGTACGCGGCTATCCGACGCAAGACGGTGCCCGCGCTGCCGAGCTGACGCTGGCCGACACGCCGGCCCACCTCATCACCACCGACGGGCTGGCGGCTTTGCAAGCGGGCGTTGACATCGGCATCGCCGCGCTTTGCGCCGAAGCCGTGGGCGTGATGGACAAGCTGGTCGTGCTGACAGTCGACTACATGAACACGCGCAAGCAGTTCAATGCGACGCTCGCCAGCTTCCAGGCCCTGCGCCACCGCATCGCCGACGTGAAGATGCAGCTCGAACTCGCGCGCTCGATGAGCTACTACGCGACCTTGCGCCTGAACGACCCCGAGCCTCGCCGCCGCCAGGCGATTGCCCAGGCCAAGGTGCAGATCGGCAACTCGGCGCGCTTCGTCGGCCAGCAATGCATCCAGCTGCACGGCGGCATCGGCGTCACCGACGAGTACATCGGCAGCCACTACTTCAAGCGGCTGACGATGATCGAGATGCAGTTCGGCGACACGCTGCACCACCTGGGCGAGGTATCGGCCCGCATGCAGGACACGGCCGGCGCTTTCGCCTAGGCCGACCGGACTTCTAACTCTGCAGCTGCACGGTATGCAGGGCTACGCTGGCCTTGGTCAGCGGCAGCCAAAAAGGTTGAGCCCTGGGCGGCCTGGCCTGCCAACGGGACCGGTCGAGCCGGTTGACGGTGATCGCGATCCGCACCGCCGTCGCACAACCCCGGTCGCTCAGGCGTAGGTGTTGACGTGACGGCCCAGCGAGCCTTCGGTGGCCAGTTGCGGCTGCTGCGGGATCGCCTGGATCAAGGCCAACGCACCGGCAGCCTGCGTGTTCAGCGCCTTGCGCAGCACGAGGATCTGAACGGCATCGAACGCCGGCCCCTGGGAGGCTGCTGCGGCGGCGGTGTTGACGCTGGGGCTGTTGCCGATGTTCATGTCTGGTTGTCGGCATCGCAGCGCCAATCTTGACCCCTCTTTCTTGACCATCGCGCGAGCCGACGAGGCGCGTGAGCGCCGCCCACTTCAAGTAGCGTGCGCGGATCGGCTTTGCCGGTCCGCTGCGCGAGCCCCCATGGGGGGCAGCGACCGGAAGGGAGCGTGGGGGCTCCCTTCAATACCAGACCGGCGTCTTGGTCGTCCATTCGCTGCTCTTGTAGCGCCGGTGCAGCAGTTGGAAGGCTGCTTTCGAGGTTTTGCTCGCGTCCGGATCCAGGCAGCCGCCGCGGGTGGACTGCACGACCACGTAGAGCAGCCAGGGCACGTCGGGGTCGTTCGGGTGTTCCTTGGCCCAGGCCAGCACGTGGTCGCCGACGAAGCCTGTGGCGGTCTTGAGCTGGGCCAGCGCCGCCATTTCCTTGTCGCGCGCAGCGGCGTCACCGCTCACCTCGGGTGGCGGCGGGGCCTGTTCGACCTCTCGCGCTTCGAGCGGCTGCTGCCAGACGTCTCGCTGGTTCTTGGCCACGCTGCACCACATGCTGGCAGTGAGTTCGCCCTTGTCAGGCGCCGGTGCCGTAGCCGCCCAGACATCGGGCGAAAAGTCTTGGGTCGTGATCAGGGGCGACAGGTCCAGGCTCATGGCCGCGATGATCAACGCGTGTTGCCGCTCATGCGGTTGCGGCATCGCACGGTATTGCTGCGCCACGGACCGCAAGCCCGGCGCCAGCGCTTCAACCTGCATCGACGCGGCTTTCGCCGGCTCTTGCAAGCCGAGCAGATCGGCCCTCATCCAGGCAGCCACGGCCACACGCTTGCGCAGCGCCAGCCCCAGGCGTTCGTCGCGCGCCAGTGCCAGCAGGTCGTTCACGGCCAGCCGGGTGTTCAGCCAGGTCAGGCCATCCGCCGCAGGCCGGCCGGCGCTCGGCACTGCTTCGAGCGGCCCGGCTTCGCCCGAGTCCGGCGCGTGGGTGTAGGCCAGACTTCGCATCAGGTGATCGGCCGCGTCCTTCAGCGAGGTGGCCTGCGCGAAGCGTTCTTGCTTGAAGAGGTTGGCGGCGCTTGCAGAGGCCGACCCCTCACGACGCAGCTCGGCCAGCGCCGCCTGCGCCAGTTCGCGGGCGCGCTCGGGTTGCTCCGCCAGCCGGTACTGGCGCGTCAGCTGGTAGCGCACGCTCCAGTATTCGGGCGCGGTCGGCGGCACGGCCAGAGCGGCCTTTTCCAGCGGTGAATCCAGGTGGTCCGACAAGGCCAGCGCTGCCAGCAGCCAGGCTTGACGGCGGCCTGCTGCATGGAGTGTCTTGTCGCCGCCCAGCTGCTTCCACCTCGACAGAGCATGCGCTGCCTCGCGCCTGCACTGTTCCGTCCGCGCCTTGGCATCGCTGGCCAGCCCGCAGCGCTGCAGCGTGCGCATCCAGTCGAAATATTCGTGCCGTTGGCGCATCGAGCTTTCGATCGACTCCCGCGTTTCGTTCGGCGCGTCGTCATCAATGAAGCCATTGGCCAGCCGGCGCCAGTCGCCCAGGTGGTCTTGCAAGTAGGGATTCGCGGCCACGTCGTCGAGCAGGTCGCTCAGTTGCGCGAACCGGCGCCGCGGCGTCAGGCGGAACTGCAGCGTGCGCACGGTGGCACGCGTGGCCTCGTGGACAACAGACTGGCTGGGGTCGTCAAGGATGCGCTGGGCCTCGGCGATCAGCTTCGAGGCCTCGGCTTCGCGGTCCTGCTCGGGCGGAACGGCCGCATCGGCCACCCCAGGCCCGCCGACAGTGGCCAGGCGAACGTGGGCACGCAAGGCCAGGTAGGCACCCCAGGCCCGCATCGGATGCTCGGGCGTGCTGCCAATGGCGCTGAAACGCTGCGCCGCCTCCGCGAAGCCCGCGCCGTAGAAATGCGCGGCGGCGATCTGGTAGTCGCGCAGTTGGCGCCAGTAGGCCACCTCGTTCGCCGCCAGCGGAGTGGGCGGCGGCGGCGGCGGCTTGCGCGTGCCGTCGGGCCGCGTCTGCGGGTCATAGGCGCAGAAAGCGAACACTGCGTCCTGAGCAGCCACCCAATTGGCCACGCGCTGCGGGGTGGCGTCAGCGCGCTTGCCGACGGTCTGCAGCATGTCCTTGGCAAACACGAAAGCCGCGGGCGGACAGTTGATGTAGCCGCCGTAGTCGGGGCCCAGGCGAACGAAATCCGAACTCGGCACCGAGGCCTGGCGCGGTGCGGCTGCTTCGCTGGCCTTCAGCCACTGGGTGTAGGGATGCTGCTCGTCGGTCAGGTTGACCCAGCCGTCGACCGCCGAGCCCTCGGCTCGCGCCAGGCCGCCAGCAGTCGTCGGTGCCTTCTTGTAACCCTCTGCCCCGAGCACGATGGCCCGCCAGGCGGTGTACAGGTAGACGCGGTGGAAGCTGGGCAACACAACGCCAAGCTGGCCAGCGTCATAGCTGGCGGTCAAGCCCGCGGGGCCCCAGCGAGTGACGAACTCGTCGGTCGGCCCGTTGTCACCACTCGCCCGAGCCGTGCCGGATGTCCAGCCTGCCACGAGGGCGGACAAGATCAATGCGCCGGACTGGCAGCGCCATGTTTTGGTCATTGCGAAAAGCTCCCTCGCCATCGCGGTGTCGCTGGCCCGATGCCGGCGCATCCGTCTCAACGCCAGCGCCGATTGTCGAACCAATAGGTCTTGGTGTAACGCGTCAATGTAGGGGCATCGACCGGCTCCTGCACCGAGAAACCGGCCGCGCCCTGCCGGCACTGTCGGTGCAGGCGCTCGGGCTCGTCGATGAGCACCTGCCGCATCGCCTCGGAGTCACGGCCCATGCGAAAGAACATCGGCACTATCTCGTCGACAGGCAGTTCGTCGATCCAGCCCGGCGCACGGCACCACCAGGCCAGCGCCGTCACGCTCAAGCGCATGTCGGTGGGCAGCGCGGCCCGCAGCTCCCGCAGCAACGCCACGTAGAACGCGCGTTGCGAAGGCCGCGCTTCCATGTCCACCTGCACCCAGCCCGATGTGCTGTGGTCGGCCGCGCGGCGCACGGCCTGGACGATGACTTCGCGCTGGCGATCACCCAGCACCGGAGGCTGCATCACGCTCAGTTCGACATGAACCACTGGCGTGACCTTTGCGCCCGGGCCGATCGGCGGCGCCTGCGGGCGCGGCCGCACCAGGATGTCGGGCCCGCGCAGCAGCACGTGCTGCACGACGACCGCCACATGCGCGGCGGACCAACTCGGCACAGCCGCGCCATCCCAAAGCCAGGCGACCCGCTCGCCAGCAGCCCGGGCAGGCGTGATGCTCAAGACGGTGAACAGCAGGGCAGGGACAACAACGAACGAAGCAGAAGAGCGCACGCTCGGAGCGTAACGCAGCCTCGCGGTCTCCCGCGGGGACTCATCCGCCCGACTGCTTGCCCGCCATGCCACCAGCGCCGAGAAAATCCTTGATCTTGTCGATGCGGGTGCCGACCGATTTGACGGCGTTCATCAGCGCTTCGTCGGTGGTGCCCAGCGCCTTGGCCCAGCGGTCGACTGCGGCCTTGTCGTTGACATCGACGTTGGCGTGCGATTGAGGGTCTTCGGCGGCCTGGGTGGCGGTCGATGGGCTGGCGCTGGTGTTCATCGCGGACTCCGGTTGCTGCGCCATGGGGCAAGGTGCGTTCCCAGCCCGTCTTGCCAGCGGTCGACTACGATGCCTGCCCCTTTTGCAGTCGCGCCAATGGGCCGAAGTGACGATGTTGAACGCGGGTCGATCGTGGTGGCTTGATTTCCTGCCCGGCCGCATGGCCATCGATGCGCGCGAGCGTTGGCGCTGCGTCGGCGGTGCGGCTGTCGGCATGCTGCTCACAGCTTGGCTGTGCCATTGGCTGGCACCGCAGCTGGGCGCGTCTGCGGCGTGGCTGGTGGCACCTATCGGGGCCAGCGCGGTGCTGGTGTTCTGCGTGCCGTCCAGCCCGATGGCACAGCCGTGGGCGGTCGTCGGTGGCAACACCTTGTGCGCCGTCGTCGGCGTGGCCTGCGTGCACCTGCTGGGTTCGTCGGAATGGGCCGCCGGCATCGCCGTCGCCTTGGCGATCGCCGCGATGTTCGCGTTGCGTTGCCTGCACCCGCCTGGCGGCGCCAGCGCGCTGCTGATGGTGCTGACCGGCGTGCAGGACCCGGCTTTCGCGCTGTACCCGGTGATGGCCAATTGCGTGTTGCTGGTGGTCGCCGGCATCGCCTACAACACGCTGACCGGCCGCCGCTACCCGCACGGCCAGCGGCCGGTGGTGGCCGCGCCCGGCACGGCCGAGCCGCGAACCGCGGCGAGCGATCTGCAGGCCGCACTGGTCCGCTACAACCAGGTGCTGGACGTCAGCCCCGACGACCTGCAGGCGCTGCTCGCCGAGGCCGAGGTCGAGGGCTACCGCCGCCGCATGGGCCGGCTGAGCTGCGCCGACATCATGTCGCGCGGGCCGATCTCGGTCGACTACGGCACGCCGCTGCAAGAGGCCTGGCGCCTGCTGCGCCAGCGCCGCATCAAGGCGCTGCCGGTGGTCGACCGCGTCTCGCGCGTGATCGGCGTGGTGACGCTGGCCGACTTCATGGCCGACCCGACGCTGGACCTGCACGACGGCTGGAAGCACCGGCTGCAGACGCTGCTGAGCCCGACCCGGACGATGCACACCGACAAGGCCGAGGCAGTCGGCCAGATCATGACCACCGACGTGCGCGTGGCCCGCGCCGACCAACCGTTGGGCGAGCTGGTGCCGCTGTTCGCCAGCACCGGCCACCACCACATCCCGGTGGTCGACGCCGAGCGCCGGCTGGTCGGCATCATCACGCAATCGGATCTGGTGGCCGCACTGTGCCGGCAGGACGCCGGGGCCGCCGCCATGGCCGCTGCGGCGCAAACCGGCTGAATCGGTTTTTCTTACGGGCTTGTCGAATACGGTCCGGGATCTTCGTCGTCAAGATGACAGCCGCCGGCTGCCACTTTGATTGCAACGACCCCAAGGAGATTCGCCATGGCGATCCAAAAGATCACCCCGTTCCTCTGGTATGCCAAAGAGGCCGAGGAAGCCGCGCGCTTCTACGCCACCGTGTTCCCCGATTCACGGGTGACCCACGTCACCACGATGCCCGGCGAATCGCCCAGCGGCCCGCCGGGCTCGGTCAAGATCGTCGAGTTCCTGCTCTTCGGCCAGGCCTTCACGGCAATGAGCGCCGGCCCGCTCGATCCCTTCAACCATGCCGTGTCGTTCGTCGTCAGCTGCGAAAGCCAGGCCGAAATCGACCGCTATTGGACCGCGCTGCTCGAAGGCGGCACGGCCGAACAATGCGGTTGGCTGAAGGACCGCTACGGCCTGTCATGGCAGATCGTGCCGGCGGCGCTGGGTGAGATGATGGCCGGCGCCGACAAGGCCGGTGCCAAGCGGGCGACCGAGGCGATGCTGAAGATGGTCAAGCTCGACATCGCCGCGCTCAAGGCGGCCTACGACGGCAAGTAAGCCGGGCATTCATCGGAGAACCCCATGTCCAAGCTCAGGGTGCATGCTTTTTCAGTCTCGATCGACGGCTACGGCGCCGGCCCGCATCAAAGCCTGGACAACCCGCTGGGCATCGGCGGCGTCGCGCTGCACGAATGGGTCTTCCCGACCCGTAGCTTCCAGCACATGTTCGGCAGCGAACAGGGTTCGACCGGCCAGGACGACGCCTTCGCCGCCCGTGGCTTCGACAACATCGGCGCCTGGATCCTGGGCCGCAACATGTTCGGCCCGGTGCGCGGCGACTGGCCCGATGGGCAATGGAAAGGCTGGTGGGGCGACAACCCGCCCTACCACTGCGATGCCTTCGTGCTGACCCACCATGCCAGGGCGCCGGTGGAGATGGAAGGCGGCACGACTTTCCACTTCGTCACCGGCGGCATCCACGAGGCGCTGGAGCGTGCACGCAGCGCCGCGGCGGGCAAAGACATCCGCCTGGGCGGCGGCGTGGCCACGCTGAAACAATACCTGCGCGAAAGCCTGGTCGACGAGATGCACCTGGCGTTGGTGCCCAAGCTGCTGGGCTCCGGCGAAGCGCTGTTCAGCGGCCTCGATCTGCCCACGCTCGGTTACCAATGCACCGAGCGTGTCGCCACCGAACAGGCAACCCACGTGGTGCTCACGCACCAGCGCTGGCGCTAGCTGCCAACGGGCCGGGCGCCCGCGTCCAAGGGCCGCCCCCCGTGGGATCCGCGGTTGCGCGCGGCCCTTGAATCGCTACACTCGTTGGAAGCGGTTCAGCAGTCGGTGACGTCGGTTGTTCGTCCCCTGGTCGTCCGCTGCGCGAGGGTATGGGTGACAGCGGCAAGACTGTTCCGGCTTCTGTGGCTGTGGGCGCTTCTCCTGCCCGGCCTCGGACTGACGGCTGAAACCACGGCCAAGGGCACGACCGATCACCAAGCTGATGCGGCCGGGATGAGCCTGTCTCCGGCTGAACAGGATTTCATCCGGGCACAGCCGCCCGTGCGCATCCTCATCGTCGATCGCCCGCCGTTCGAATATTTCAAGGACGGCCAGGCCAGCGGCTTCACGGTCGAGTTCCTTCGCCTGCTGCTGCGCAAGCTGGGGCTGGACAACGTCAGCTACGTTCCGGCGACGTTCTCGCAAGGCCTGTCGATGCTGGCCGACGGCCGCCTCGACATCGTGCCGGACATCGCCCGCACGCCCGAGCGCGAGCAGCTCATGCTGTTCACTGAACCTTACCGTTATGCCACCAAGGCGATCGTGGCCCGGACGGGCGCGGCCTTCACCGACATCGGCTCGCTCGAGGGCCGGCGCATCGCGGTCGAGTCGCGCAATATCTCCGACAAGATCATCCGCGACAGCGGCATCGCGGCGACGCGGGTCGAGTGCGCCACGGTCGCCGAATGTCTGTTGCTCGTCTCGCAGGGCAAAGCGGACGCCTACATCGAGACCACCGCGGTGGTCGAATACCAGATCGCCACCGGCGGCATCGCCAACCTCGCCGTCGTCGGCTCGATCGACAACGCGCAGACCCCGTCGCGCTTCGCGCTGCGCAAAGACGCTTCGATGCTGGCCGGCTTGATCAACCGCGCCATCGCCAGCACGTCTGTCGAAGAGCGCGCCATCCTCGCCGAACGCTGGATGTCCAAGGGCGCAGTGGACCTGCTGTTCGGGCGGGCGATGAGCCACATCGCCCTCAGCGCACAGGAGCGGCAGTACCTGGCCGAGAAACACAACACGCTGCGGGTGTGCAGCGCACCGGCCGGTGCACCGCTGAGCGAGGTGACCAGCAGCGGCGTGCCTGTCGGCATCGCGCCCGACATCGTCTCCCGCCTGGCCCAGACGATGGACGTTCGGCTCGACTTCGTGGTCTCGCACAGCTGGAGCGAAACGCTGGAGGACGCGAAAGCAAGGCGCTGCGACCTTATTTCGTTCGCGCAAGAAACGCCCGAGCGACGCGCCTACCTCGACTTCACGACGCCCTATGCCGACTTCCCGATCGTGATCGTCACCCGCAGCACCCAGCCTTACTTCAACGACATCGGGCCGCACCTGCACGAGCGCTTCGGCGTGATCCGCGCGTTCGGCGCAGTGCCGGCCATCAAGGCCCGCGTTCCCGGCATCACGATCCGCGAGTACGCCGACGCGGGCGAAGGGTTGCGTGCCGTGCAGCAAGGAGAGATCTTTGGCTTCATCGGCACGCTGCCGATCGCCAACCGCCACCTGCTGGTCGAAGGGATGACGGACCTGCGGGTCGCGTCGCAACTCACCGAGCGCATGGCCATGCAGATCGCCGTGCGCAACGACGACCCCTACCTGACGAGCTTGTTCCAGCGCGCCATCAACGCGATGCCACCGGAAAAGCGCCAGGAAATCATCCTGCACTGGACGGCCGTGCGCTACGAGAGAGCGGTCGACTCGGTGCTGCTGGCCAAGTGGGTCGCAGGCGTGGTCGCCGCGGCCACGCTGTTGCTGCTGCTGGCGCTGGCCTGGAACCGGCACCTGGCGCGGCTGAACCGGGAGCTCGACCTGAAGGTGGCCGAACGCACGCGCGAGCTCGTGGCGGCGAAACAAATGGCCGAGGCCGGCTCGCGATCGAAGGCCGAGTTCCTGGCCAACATGAGCCACGAAATCCGCACGCCGTTGAACGCGATCATGGGGCTGTCGCACCTGGTCCGGGTCGACGGCCTGACGCCCGAGCAAGACCGGCGCATGCTGCAGCTCGAGCAGGCCAGCACACACCTGATGGAGACGATTGGCGCCGTGCTGGACCTGTCGAAGATCGAGTCCGGCAAGTTCACGCTGCGTGAAGAGCCGTTGAGCATCGAGACCGTGGTCGGAAACGTGATTGCGATGGTCGAGCACGACGCGAGTGCGAAGAACCTGCGGCTCGGCCACGAGATTGCCCCGCTGCCCACGGGGCTGGTCGGTGATCGCACCCGGCTGCAGCAGGCCCTGCTCAACTACGTGGTCAACGCGGTCAAGTTCACCGAAGCGGGCACGGTCGACGTCCGGGTCGAAGTGCTGGAAGACGGGCCAGACGACGCGCGCCTGCGCTTCTCGGTGACCGATTCCGGCATCGGCATTCCGCCCGACCGGATGGCGCGGCTGTTCACCGCGTTCGAGCAGGTCGACAACGGCATCACGCGCCGCCATGGCGGCACCGGGCTCGGCCTCTCTATCACCAAGCACTTCGCCGCCTTGATGGGCGGCGGCGCCGGGGCCGACAGCACGCCTGGCCAGGGCAGCACCTTCTGGTTCACGGCGCGCTTGCGCAAAGACGCCGGCGCGGTCATTGCACCCGACCGTCGGGTTGTGTCGGCCCAGCCCGTGGGGCCGCCAAGAGAGCGCGGGCCTTCACGCGTTCTGCTCGTCGACGACGACCCCGTCAACCGCGAGATCGGTGCCGCAACGCTCACGAGCGCCGGGCTGACCGTGGACTGCGCCGCCAACGGCACTGAGGCCGTTGCCATGGCCGCGCAGACCGACTACGCGCTGATCCTGATGGACGTGCACATGCCCGGCATGGACGGCCTCGAAGCGACGCGGCAGATCCGCCGGCTTGCGCGCGGCGCGGATGTGCCGATCGTGGCCGTCACCGCCAGCGCGTTCGCCGACGATGAGCTGCGCTGCCGGCAGGCGGGGATGAATGACTTCATCGGCAAGCCGGCACCACCGCAGCATGTACAGGCGATGCTGTCCAGGTGGCTCGACAGCCCGCGGGCCTCTTGAACGAGCCTCGAGCCGGCAAGCCGACGCCGCGCTGCGCTATTGCCTGGCCACCGAATCGCGTTGCACGACGCTAGGCTCGAACTCGCGCGAGATCTTCAACGCCAGGCCGTAGCAGCTGTTGAGCAGCATGCGGCAGGCGTTCAGGCCCATGTCGGCAACGGGGATGTGGACACTGGTCAGGCGCGGCGACAGGAAAGCTGCCACATCGGTGTCGTCATAGCCGAGCACCGACACCTGGCGCGGCACCGCAATGCCGCGATGCTGCAGGCAGCTCAAGGCACCCATCGCCATCTGGTCGTTGGCGCAGAACAGCGCGGTGAAGGGCTGGTCGCGCGCCAGCAGCCGCTCAACGGCCACCCAGCCGCTCTCCGCCGCGAAATCGCCCTCTTCGACCGGCACCTGCGCGGCATCGAGGCCGAGCTCGCCGAGCGCGTCGAAAAAGCCTTGCAGCCTCTGCTTGTTGTCGCTGGCCACCGCGGGGCCGGAGACGACGGCGAACCGGCGGTGGCCTTGGTCCAGCAGCGCCTTTGCCGCCAAGTGACCGGCGGCCCGGTGGTCGACGGTGAAGCAATGGCTGCGCATGCCTTTGACTTCGCGGTTGACCACTGCCAGCTGCGGATAGCCGTCGCGCAGTTGCATGAAGTCGACGTCTTTCAGCGCGGTGCTGCTGATGATGATGCCGTCGCAGTCACGGCTGATCAGGAAGCGCACGCCGTCCAGCGCCTGCTGGCGGCGATCGTCGTGGCCGCAGCCGTTGGCCACCACCATGTGGCGGTCGTACTGGCGAAGCTCGGTGTCGATCGCGTGCAGCAGCGGGCCGTAGTAAGGGCCCTTGAAATCGGGCACGAAGACGCCGATGGTGCCGGTGCTGCGCAGCGACAAGGCGCGCGCGGTGGCGCTGGGCCTGAAGCCCAACTGCTTGACGGCCACGGCCACGCGCTCGGCCGCGTCTTTCGAAAATGAGCCCTTGCCGCTGATCACGCGCGACGCGGTGCCCACACCCACGCCTGCCAGCCGCGCCACGTCCTTGATTGTTGCCATCGTCCCTGCCAGCCGAACCGGAATCGGTTCGCCGGCCGATCATAGAGGGACTCTGTCGACAGGCTGGACTACAGGCGCTCTTCGCTGCGCGGGTCGAACAGGCAGGCCCGCTCCAGGTCCATCGCCACGCCCACGCGCTCACCCACCTCGGGCGGCACGGCGCTGTTGACGATCGCGGCCAGGCGCTGGCCCTGCATGTCCAGCCACACCACCTGGTGCGAGCCCATCGGCTCGACCAGCGTCACCTCGGCAGGGATGTGCGCTTCGCCCGGTGGCGTGAGCGAGATGTGCTCAGGCCGAACGCCCAGGACCGCGTCGCCATTGGCCGGCGGCGCGTGCAGGAACACCTCGCGCGGCAGGCTGGCTTCGAACGCGCCGGCGCGGAATGCGGCGCGATCGCCGCCCGAACCACTCAGCTGGCCATGAACAAAGTTGATGCTTGGGCTACCCAGGAAACCGGCGACGAACATGTTGGCCGGCCGGGCATAAACCTCACCGGGCGCACCGATCTGCTGGATGCGGCCGCCGCGCATCACCGCCACGCGGCTGGCCAGCGTCATCGCCTCGACCTGGTCGTGGGTCACGTAGATCATCGTCGCGCCGAGTTCGCGGTGCAGCTGCTTCAGCTCGCGCCGCAGCTCGGTGCGCAGCTTGGCGTCGAGGTTGCTCAAGGGCTCGTCGAACAGGAAGACCTGCGCCTCGCGCACCAACGCGCGGCCGATCGCGACGCGCTGGCGCTGGCCGCCCGACAGCTGCGCGGGCTTGCGCGCCAGCAAAGGGTCGAGCTGCAGCATCTTCGAGGCACGCTCCACGCGCTTGCTGATCTCTTGCTTCGGCAAGCCGGCCACGCGCAGCCCGAAGCTCATGTTGCGCTCGACACTCATCGTCGGGTACAGCGCATACGACTGGAACACCATGCCGATCGAGCGGTCCTTCGGGTCGGCCCAGGTCACGTCCTTGCCGCCGATGTGGATGCTGCCCGCATCCACGTCGATCAGCCCGGCGATGCTGTGCAGCAGCGTGCTCTTGCCGCAGCCCGAAGGCCCGAGCAGCACGAGGAACTCGCCTTCCTGTACCGCCAAGTCGAGTTGTTCGAGGATGTTGACGGCGCCCATGCGCACGCCGAGTTGTTGGATCGAAACAGAGGACATAACAATGCGGGTCAACCGACCCTAGCCTTTCACGGCGCCGGCGGCGATGCCGCGCACGAACCAGCGGCCGGACACGAGGTAGATGACAAGGGGCACCAACGAGGTCAGCAGCGTGGCCGCCATGTTCACGTTGTAGAGCCGCTCGCCGGTGGTGGTGTTGATGACGTTGTTCAGCTGCACTGTCATCGGCAGGTGTTCGCGGCCGGCAAATGTCAGGCCGAGGATGAAGTCGTTCCAGATGCCGGTGACCTGCATGATCACTGCGACCACGATGATCGGCAGACTCATCGGCAGCATCAGCTGCACGAAGATGCGCCAGAAGCCGCCGCCGTCGATGCGCGCCGCCATGAACAGCTCGCGCGGTACGGTGGCGTAGTAGTTGCGGAACAGCAGCGTCATCACCGGCATGCCGAAGATGGTGTGGATCAGCACGATGCCGGGCAGCGTGCCGAACAGCGACATCGAGGCGAACGCACGAACCAACGGGAACATCAGCACCTGGTACGGCACGAAGGCGCCGATCAGCAGCAGCAGGAACAGTCCGTTGCTGAAGCGTGGCCGCCAGAACGACAGCGCGTAGCCGTTCAGCGCGCCGACGAGGATCGAGACGATCGTGCTCGGCACGACGATCGCGACCGAGTTCCAGAAGCCGCCCTGGATACCCTCGCACTGCAGCCCCGTGCAGACGGCCGACCAGGCCTGCACCCAGGGCTCCAGCGTCATCTTCATCGGCAGGCCGAAGATGTGGCCGAGGCGGATCTCCTCCATCGGCTTGACCGAGGTGACCAGCATCACGTACAGCGGCAGCAGGAAGAACGCTGCCGCGGTAAGCAAGAAAGCGTAGATGCCGATGCGGGCCGGGCGCGGCAAGGTGCGGCGGCGGCTGGCGGGTTTGGCGGCGGGCATGGCCGGAGTGTGGATCACCGCGCTCACGAATAGTGCTCCCCAGGTCCTTCGGCCCTTCCCTCCAAGAGGGAGCGAGCCCCTACGGGCGGCCGGGCGGGGCTCAATGCGCCCCCTCTTTGGCACCGGCGCGGTGCCGCGCATACAGCCACGGCGCCACCACCGCCAGCACGGTGGCCAGCAGCACCGTCGACGCCGCCGAAGCGAGCCCGATGTTGGCGCGGCCGAACAGGTTGTCCATGATGAATTTGGCCGGCACTTCGCTCGCGAGACCCGGGCCACCCTGCGTCATCGCCACCACCACGTCGAACACCTTGACCACGCCCACCGACAGCAGCACCAGCGCCGTGCCGATCGATGGTCCGAGCATCGGCAGCACGATCGAGACATAGACACGCCACGGCGGGATGCCGTCGATACGCGCCGCCTTCCACAGGCTGTCGTCAATGCCACGCAAACCCGCCAACATCAACGCCATCACCAGCCCTGAAGCCTGCCAGACGGCGGCCAGCGCGATCGCGTACATCACCGCGTCCTGCTGCACGATCCAGTCGAGCGTGAAGCTCTCGAAGCCCCAACCGCGGATCGTTGCCTGCAGTCCCAGCTCGGGGTTCAGCAGCCATTGCCAGACCAGGCCGGTGGCGACGAAAGACATCGCGTACGGGTAGAGGAACACGGTGCGCAGCACGCCCTCGCCCTTGACCCGCTGGTCGATGAAGACGGCGAGCGCAAAACCCAGCACCATGCAGCCGACGATGAACAAAACGCCGAACAGCGCCATGTTCTGCAGCGACAGCATCCAGCGTTCGGTCTCGAACAGCTTGGTGTACTGCATCAAGCCGACGAAGTTGTCGACCGGCAAGGTGCGCGAGTTGCTGAACGACACCTTGACCGACCAGGCCATCGTGCCCAGGTAGGCCAGCAGCACCGTGACGGCCATGGGCAAAAGGGCCGCATAGGCTGCGACATTTCGCAGCCCTCGGCTGCGACGCGAAGACGACATCAAACCTCCGAGGCGTCAGCTTTTGATGGCGCCCGCCATCGCCTTCGCCGCATCATCGACGCTCTGGTTGGTGTTCCAGAACTTGGTGATGATGTCCTGCAGCGCGCCGGCCACGTCGGGCGCGACCAGCATCTCAGAGTTCGGCAGATGGCGCGTCGGGTCTTTCATCACCTGCAGGCCGATCTGGGCACACAGGTCCATGCCCTTCGCATCGACGTCGGTGCGGATCGGGATCGAGCCCTTCTTGTTGTTGAAGGCCACCTGGGTTGCCGGCGCGGTAAAGGTGTCGGCCATCAAATGCTGGGCCTTGATCTGCGCCGGGTCGGTGGTCTTCGGGAAGACGAACACATCGCCCGCGATGATGTACGGCGACTTCGGGCCGAAGCCGGGGAAGCAACCATATTCCTTGCCCGCCGTCTGGTTGGCGTTCTGGAACTCGCCCTTGGCCCAGTCGCCCATCAGCTGCACGCCAGCCTTGCCGCTGATGACCAGCGAAGTCGCGTCGTTCCAGTTGCGGCCCGGTGAGCCGGCGTCGACATAACCCTTCAAGCGCTTGAACGAGGCCAGCACTGCCTTGAACGCCGGGCCCTGCACCGTGGCCGCGTCGCGGTCGCGGTAGAACTTCAGGTACAGCTCGGTGCCGCCAGCGTGCGCCAACCAGCCGTCGAACAGCAGCTTCTCTTGCCACGGCTGGCCGCCCTGGGCCAGTGGCACGACGCCGGCGGCCTTCAGCTTGTCCAGCGCGGCGAAGAACTCTTCGGGTGTCTTCGGCTCGGCGGCGATACCGGCCTTGGCGAACGCCGGCTTCGAGTACCAGAACCACGCCGGCATGTGGATGTTGACCGGCACCGCGTAGTAGTGGCCCTTGACCTTGACGGCGTTCAGGATCGGCGCGGGCAGCATCTTGTCCCAGCCGTTCTTGATCGCCACGTCGTCGACGTTGTTCAGCAGGCCCGCATCGATGATGTCGTGGAACTGCTTCGAGGTGTTGAACTGCGCCGCGGTCGACGGCGTGCCGCCGACGATGCGGTTGACCGCCGCGGCGCGCGCCGCCTCGCCACCGGCGATCGCGCTGTCGACCCACACGCCACCGGCCGCCTTGTAGGCATTGGCCAGTTCCTTCAGCGCGGCCGACTCGCCGCCTGAGGTCCACCAATGGATCACCTCGGCCTTGGCTTGGGCATGGGCTGCGGCGGCACCGAAGGCCAGCGCGACGGCGATGGCGATGCGGGTGGCGGTTTGATTCATCTCTTTTGTCTCCTGCGGGGGTCGGAATTGTCAGGCGCGTTCGGCGCGCTGTTGGAAGAATGCTTTCAGCGCGAGCGCGCTGTCTTTCGGGGTGCGCTGCTGTGTCTTGTAGTCGACATGGACGATGCCGAAGCGCTTCTCGTAGCCATAGGCCCATTCGAAGTTGTCGAGCAGCGACCAGACGAAGTAGCCGCGCACGTCGACACCCTGCTGCATCGCCTGGTTGATCGCAGCGAAGTGGCGGCCGAGGTAGCGCATGCGCTGTTCGTCGTGCACGTGGCCGCCTTGCACATGGTCGTCGCTGGCCATGCCGTTCTCGGTGATGTAGATCGGCGGCAGCTCGGGGTAGCGCTGGTGGAACTCGACCAGCAGGTTGCGCAGGCTGTCAGGGTGCACCTCCCAGCCCATCTGGGTGCGCTCGACATCGGGCAGCGGTTGGACCACGTAGCCATGATCGCCATCGCTGGCCACCACCGTGCGGAAGTAGTAGTTGATGCCCACGAAGTCAGTCGGCACCGAGATCGTCGCCATGTCGCCCTCGCGCACCGGCGCCACCGCGTCGGGCCAGAGTTGGCGCAGTTCCTCCGGGTACTGGCCTTTGAACAAGGCGTCGAGCACCCACAGGTTGTTGCTGGCGTGCGCACGCCGTGCGGCGAGTTGGTCTTCAGCGCGTTCTGAAGCCGCAGTCACGCCGTTGACGTTGGCCACCAGGCCGACAGGCGCCTTGTCGTTGGCGCGCAGCGCCGGCACCGCCAGGCCGTGGCCCAGCAGCAGGTGGTGCATCGCCTCGACCGCGTAGCGCGGGTCGCGCAAGCCGGGCGCATGCCGCCCTTCGGCGTGGCCGACATAGGCCGAGACCCAAGGTTCGTTCAGCGTCATCCAGCCGCGCACCCGGCCGCCCAGTGCGCGGCTGATCTGGTCGGCGTAGTCTGCGAAGCGGAAGGACGTATCGCGGTTGAGCCAACCGCCACGGTCTTGCAGGTGTTGCGGCAGGTCCCAGTGGTAGAGCGTCGCGTACGGCGCAATGCCCCGTTCGTCCAGCGCATCGAGCAGCCGCCGGTAGAAGTCGACGCCCTTGGTATTCGGACGGCCGTTTTCGTCGATGACACGCGGCCAGGCGATCGAGAAGCGGTAGGCGCTGAAACCGAGGTTGGCCAGCAACGCCACGTCGTGTGCGTAACGGTGGAAATGGTCGCATGCCATGGCGCCGGTATCGCCGTTGACGATGTTGCCGGGCACGGCGCCGAAGCTGTCCCAGATCGACGGCAGGCGGTCGTCGACCTCGGTCGCTCCTTCGATCTGGTAGGCGGCAGTCGCGGCGCCGAACAGGAAGTCGCGCCGCCACATCGCCGAGCCGGCAGGCGGAAGAACGAGCTCGGGCGACACGGGCATGGTGGTCATATCTGGAACCGATTCCAACTTGATCGCATTGTCATCAAGCCCGAAGCTGAACGAAACGGTGAGAACCCGCGGTTTTATTCATTTTTCGTTAAGCATCGTGACGGCAAAACCGGTGCCGGCATTCATCAGTATTTAACCTAGTGGTAAGAATTCAATAAGGTCTCCTAGAGTGCGCCCTTCGCGCGACTGGAAGCGGTTCCATCCTCCAGCGCACGAGCCAACGAGCGAGGAGACAAGATGAACAAGTGGTTGACCTTGGGAGCGGCGAGCCTGGTGCTCGCGCTGAACGGCTGCGGCGGCAGTGGCGACGACGACCCCGATCCGCCCAAGCCGCTGGACGACTGGCCGCACGTGACCAGCGCGATTGCGCAAGACAGCGCGCAAGAGGCGGCGATCAAGGACATCGTCGCCAAGATGACGCTGGCCCAGAAGGTGGGCCAGATGACGCAGCCCAACATCGCCAGCATCACGCCGGACGAAGTGCGGCAGTACTACATCGGCTCGGTGCTGAACGGCGGCGGTGCCTGGCCGGGCAACCAGAAGACCGCCACCGTCGGCGACTGGCTGACGCTGGCCGATGCGTATTGGCAGGCCTCGATGGACACCGACATGGCGGTGAAGATCCCGGTGATCTGGGGCACCGACGCGGTTCACGGCCACGGCAACGTGTTCGGCGCCACGCTCTTCCCGCACAACATCGGCCTGGGCGCAGCCAACGACCCCGAGCTGGTCGAGCGCATCGGTGCGGCGGTGGCCAAGCAGGTGGCCTCCACCGGCATCGACTGGACGTTTGCGCCCACGCTGGCCGTCGTGCGCGACGACCGCTGGGGCCGCACCTACGAAGGCTTCTCGGAAGACCCGAGCATCGTCGGTGCCTACGGCGGCCGCTACGTGACGGGGCTGCAGGGCAAGTTCGCTGCGTCCGGCCGGCCCACGGTGGTGGCCACCGCCAAGCACTTCATGGGCGACGGCGGCACCGACCAGGGCAAGGACCAGGGCGAGACCAAGGCCAGCCTGAACGACATGATGAACATCCACGGCGCCGGCTACTACTCGGCGCTGGAGGCCGGCGCCCAAACGGTGATGGCCTCGTTCAACAGCTGGACCTTCACCGGCACGACGAAGGACGGCCAACCGCTGGCCTTCGCCAACGCCAAGATGCACGGCAACGCCTACATGCTGACCGACGTGCTGAAGACCAAGATGGGCTTCGACGGGCTGATCGTGTCGGACTGGAACGGTATCGGCCAGGTCCAGTACACCGACGCGAACGGTGACACCAAGACCTGCACCAATGCGTCGTGCCCGGTGTCGATCAACGCCGGCATGGACCTGGTGATGGTGCCCGACGACTGGAAGGCCTTCATCGCCAACACCATCGCGTCGGTGGAAGCGGGTGAGATTTCGATGGCGCGCATCGACGATGCGGTGACCCGCATCCTGCGCGTCAAGCTGCGCGCGGGGCTGTTCAAGATCGAGAACGGCGCGAGCGTGGCGGTCAAGCCTTCGCTGCGGCCGGGCGCGGGTGACGCCACCGCGTTGGTACATCGCGACCTGGCGCGCGAGGCGGTGCGCAAGTCGCTGGTGCTGCTGAAGAACGACGGTGGCGTGTTGCCGCTCAAGCGCGGCGAGAAGATCCTCGTCGTCGGCCGCAGCGCCGACAGCATGTCCAACCAGACGGGCGGCTGGTCACTCACCTGGCAAGGCACGTCGAACACGAATGCCGACTTCCCGAACGGCGACACGCTGCTGGCGGGCATCCGCGAAGCGGCCGGCGACGCTAACGTGACCTACGCGCTCGATGCGACCGGCCTCACGTTGACCGACTACAAGACGGTGATCGCAGTGATCGGCGAAACGCCGTATGCCGAAGGCGCTGGCGACATCGGCCGCACCGGCACCCTCGAACACGCCAAGCGCTACCCGGCGGACTTGGCGCTGCTCGAATCGTTGAAAGACAAGGGCGTGCCGGTCGTCACCGTGCTCGTCAGTGGCCGACCGCTGTGGGTCAACAAGGAGCTGAACCGCAGCGATGCGTTCGTCGCTGCCTGGCTGCCCGGCACCGAGGGCAAGGGCGTGGCCGACGTGCTGTTCCGCAAGGCCGACGGCTCGGTCAATGTCGACTTCAACGGCAAGCTGTCTTACTCGTGGCCGAAGGCCGCATGCCAGGTGCCGCTGAACAAGGGCGACACCGACTACGACCCGCTGTTCGCCTTCGGCTACGGCCTGAGCTACGCGGAGCCGGGCAGCGCGGTCGGCAAGACACTCGACGAAACCACGCCGGATCTGGGTTGCGGCCAGACCGGCAACACCGGCCCAGCGGCGACCGAGCCGCTGGAGGTGTTCAACCAGGTGCAGAGCGCGACATTCCCGCTGTTCATCGGCTCGTCGCCGAACTGGATGAAGCCGGTGGGTGACGACCTGAACGCCAAGCTCTCGACCGACGACGGCACGCTGACGCTGGAGACCGCCCAGGTCAACGTGCAGCAGGACGCGAAGAAGATCGCGTGGACCGGCCTGGCCGAGTTCAAGGCGATGGCCGCCGACCCGCAGTCGCCCGGCACGCGTCATCCGCAAGACCTGATGAGCTACATCCACCCGGATGCGAAAGCGGTGCTGGCCTTCGACATCGTCATGCAGCAGGCGCCGATGGGCAGCGTGAAGATCCGCATCGACTGCGGCTACCCGTGCCGCGGCGAGCTGGACGGCACCACGGTGCTGGGCGCACTGGCGCTGAACACCAAGACCACGGTTAAGATCCCGCTGTCCTGCTTCGCCAATGCGGGCGCCGACTTCGGGGTGATCGACACGCCGTTCCTGGTGCAGACCGACAAACCCTTCGCGGCCAGCTTTGCGCGGGTCCGCTGGCTGGTCAACGCAACCGGCGATGTGGACACCCATGCCTGCGAAGACTTCGAGCCGCCGCCTCCGCCGCTGATCGACCCGCTGCCGGGGCCGAGCGTCACGCTGCTGGGGCCGACCGGCTTCTTCGGCGACCTGGCGCCGGACAGCTGGTCGACCAATGGCACGCACGTGACGGCCAACGTGGCCAGCGGCGTCGCTGACCTGAAGTTCGCGGCCGACGGCGGCAACGGCACGTTCACCTTCAAGGGCAGCGCCATCAACCTCAGCAACTACGCCGCGGGCACGATGCAGTTCGAAGTGGCCGTCAGCAGCTACGGCGCCAACACCAAGGGCTTGGCGATCAAGATGGAGAGCCCGGGCGACGGCTGCCGCAACGTCGACTACATCCTGCCGGATGCGGTGAAGCCACCGGCCGATGGCCTGTTCCACACCATCACGCTGAACGTCGCCGACGTCGCGGGCACGAAGAACGCCCCGTGCTTCACGCTCGACAACATCGTCATCCCGTTCGGCATCTTCCCAGTCTGGGACGACCAGCAGGGGGTGGACTTCCAGGTGCGCAATGTCGAGTTGAAGACGCCGTGATGGCGGTGGGCCCGGGGCGTCACCGCCCCGGGCTCAGTCGGCGGCAGGCGTGGCCACGAAGGCGCCGACAAGCCAGGTGTTGCCCCCCCGGCCTCAGCCACCCTTCGAAGGCCGGCCCTCGCGGGCCTGCCTTCGCGGTATCAGTCCAAAGACACCGTCGGCGTGAGGATGAGCGTGTAGGTCGAGCGGGAGTCGGAAGGCTTGTTGGCGGTAACCACAATCTGTCCCGCCTCATTGATGCCCGAGGCGCCACCAATGATCCACCTGGCCTGATCGGCCGCTGGGATGAGCTTGTTCAGGTCGTAAGCATCTTGGCCGTCGAAGACCCAGCCGCGACGCAGCGACTCGCCATTCTTCACGTACGAGCCGACGATCCAGCCGGCGTCATTGACATTGCCAGCACGCCCATCGATGCCTTCGGCCGGCAGCGGCAGCCGCTTCAGGACGCCATCGCTGTAGACGAACGGCGTCGAGACCGAGCCATCGGGTCCATGCCGGTACGATTGACCGACGACGACGTCGAAGTTGTTGATGTCGTCGGCGCGCGAATCGAGGTCACCGTCCAGAACGCCCAGGTCCTGCGCACGTCCCTTGCGGTAGAGGACGGCGTGCGCAATGTGTTGGACGTCATCGAGATCGGCCAAACCCACCGCGACACCGCGCTCGTTGATGGCCATAGCCTCGCTATTGCTGCCACCGAGTGTCGGCAGCTTGGTCATCACGCCGTCTTTCCACACGAAGGCCCTGACCTTCCCGTCCCCGGTGAGGCTGCTTCCAACGACCTGACCCTTGTCGTTCATGTCGTAGGCGAAGCTGTATGACGAACATCCGCCACAGCCGTCCTCGTCGAACGCACCGAGATCGATGGTTTGAGCGCCATCGAAAAGGATCGCGTGCGACCAAGTCTGGTCAGTCGGCGAAGCACCCACGGCATGGCCGCGCCGATCGATCGAATAGATGCTTGTAAAGCTCCCCTCTGGCGCGCCAGGCAGTGTCTGCACCTTGGTGCAGGCTGCGGCCGAGCACACCGCACCGTGATACTGGCCCTTCTTGTTCTTGATGATCGCAGCGACCTTCGACTTGTCGTTGAGCGCCGTCCCGGCGAGCTCGGTGAGATCCGGATGAAGTTGCTGCACGGCGTACGACGGCGACTTGGCCACGCTGACGCCGCACAGCGACACCATTGCCATCGCGCAGAAAGTCAGACGGCGCACGGAATTGCGTTTCATGAAGCTCCTCTTTTATTGGGTACGTTTGCAAATCGCCAGCGACGGACCCGTCGGTACGTCAACACCGGCAAAGCCGAAGGTTATCCGGCCCGGCGTCGAGAAGTGTGGGATGGACGAACCCGCGGCGATGCGCCGCACCGGCGTTCAAGGGCCCTCAGTTCCGACCTGCAGCTGCCGGCTCTTCCTGCGCGGCCTCTGCCGGCTCCTCCACCGGCGGGATCGTCCGCAGCGCCATCTCCGCGCTGTTCAACGAGCCTTCGATGAAGCCCTGGTAGTCGGAATAGGCTTCGCCGACGATGTGCACGTTGCGCGCGCCGCTGCCGAAGTCGAAGGCCTTGAACGACTCCATCACCTTCCACGAACGCACGCCCGGCTGCCAGCCGTGGTTGGCCGCGCCGTACGGGGCGCGCGCCCAGTCGCGGATGCCGTAGGTGATGATCGATTGCCGCACGTGCGCCGCCGCTTCGTCGAGGCTCATGTGCTCGAACATGCGTCGCGCCTGCTCGGTCAGGTTGATGATCGGGTCACCCGCTGCTGCATCGGCGGCGGCTTGCGCCGCCGTGGCTTCGAGCGCCCGTTTCACGTCACGCGCAATGAACAGCGCAAACGCATCGACGATGCGTGGGTTGAGGTCGACCTCGGCACGGTCGTGGCGCTGCGAGTCGATCACGTACGGGCGCCAGAACTCGGTCGACGGGCGGTCCATGTACAGCAGCACCATGCCGTGACCGTCCGCATCGTTGTCCCGCGGACGGCGGAAGTAATGCACCTCACGCGTCGGCATGCAGTGGGCGTGCTGCTGAGGCGGCTGGTCGTAGTCCCACCATGGCGCGTTGCTGACGAGAAAGACCTTCAGCATCGGGAAGCCGTTGACGCTGTCGAGTTGTTCTTCGATGTGCTGCGGCAGGCTCGGCGCCAGCTTGACCAGCGGCAACCGCGGCAACGCGAGGATCAGCCGCCCGGTGCGCAGCTGCGTGACGCCGCTTTGCGTCTGCACGTCCAGCACCAGCGTCGAACTGCCCAGGCCGACAGGTCGGAACCCGAGCAGCGTGTGGCCGCCGGCCAGCGTGATGTTGGGGTGGCGGCGCAGCTTGGCCAGCAGCTCTTCGGTTAGGCGCGCCGAGCCGCCTTCGATGCTGGCCAGCTCGCGGCCCACTGTCTTGAGCGCACGCAGCCACCAGATGATCCACTCGATCGCGTTCAGGTTCTCCGGGATCATGTGATAGAAGGTCCCGGTGTCGCGCAGCTTGACCAGCGCGCGGTGGCTCAAGACGCCTTGCGCCGACAACGCGTTCCAGAAGCCCGTTGCCCACAGCGGCTGCCCATGCAGCTGCGCGTGCTTGCGAAAACGCATGTAGTCGTCTTCGGTCAGGCTGTCGATCCAGGCCTGGTCGTCGGGCGCGCGGCCCATGATCAGCATGATCCCGCGCTGCAGCAGTTGCAGCGAATTCAGGCCCTGCTCCTCCGGCGGCAACTCCTCGTCCGGCGCCACGCTACTGTCGGCACTCGGGCCTGAGAACGGCACCAGGCCGACACCCAACTCCTCGCACAACGACGCGAAGCGCGGCTGCAGCGTCGGCTCGAAACGCATCGGCCCCATCTCGGCGATGAAACCGTCGAGGTCTTCGGTCTCGATGCGCCCGCCCCACCGGTCCGACGCCGTCTCGAGGATCAATACACGGTTGCCGGCATGGGCCAACCGCCGCGCGCAGTACAAGCCGGCAATACCGCCGCCGGCGATGACGATGTCGTGTTCGGTCATGGTGCGCATTGTCGGACTTCCGATGCGAACAGAAACGGCTGGCTGGTGTCGCCCAGCCCCGGCGACGCGCCGCGTGATCGCTCAGGTGTTGCTGCGCCGATAAACCAGCAACGACCCCGACAGCAGCAGCAACGCGCCACCGCAGCAGCGGTCCATCCACAGCACCGCGCGGCGGTGCAGCAGCCGGATTGCATGCGCGCCGACCGCGGCGTAGCCGAGCATCACGACGAAATCGAGCGTGGCGAACAGCAGCCCGATGACCAGGTACTGCGGCCACTGCGGCAAAGCCGCGTCGATGAACTGCGGCAGCAGCGCCGAGCAGAACAGGTAGCCCTTCGGGTTCGTCACCGCGACCAGGAAGGACTTGGCGAACACCGATCGCGCCGATGCGCCGCCCTGCGTGGCCGAGGCCTGTGTCAGGTCCAGCCCGCCGCGCGAGCGAAGCAGCCGCAGCCCCAACCATGCGAGGTAAGCGGCACCCACCCACTTGACGACCGTGAACCAGAATTCGGACGCGGCGAGCAAGGCGCCAAGGCCCAGCGCCACCGCACCGACCAGCACGACATCCGACGCCATCGCACCCAGCATGCCAAGCAAGGCCCGCCGCAGGCCAAAGCGCGAACCGTTGGCCAATGCCAGCAACACGGTCGGGCCCGGGGTGGCGATGGCGATCAGCGCCACCAGGGTGAAGGCAAGCAGCGTGGTGGGGTTCATGACGTTGATTGAAGCACACGCTGTGGTGGCAACGGAATGCACCAGGGCGGCCCGAAACGCACAGCGAGGCCTACACTGCCCTGCGCTGTTTCTTCTGCCCGCCCAACGTGCGTTCCTTCCTTCTGCGCTGCCTGCTTCTGCTGACCTGGACGATGGCGGCAATGGCTGCCACGCCCGCCGGCAGCGAACGACAGCTGCCGCTGGCCGTTGACGGCCAGATCGATCTGCGCGGGTGGGACGCCTTGCGCGACGCCCCGGTGCCGCTGGCCGGCTCATGGCGCTGGCATCCCAAGGCCTTCGTGGCCCCCGCTGCATCGCCGGCGCCGGACGGAACCGGCACGCCGAGCGAGGTGCCCGGCGCGTGGAACGCAGCCACGGGATCGGCAGCGTTCTGGGGCAGCTACGAGCTGACGATCGAATGCCAGCGCGCCGAGCGGCTGGCCCTGCTGCTGCCCGCCCAGCACAGCGCGGCGCATTGGTATCTCAACGGTGAACTGATCCATCGGCAGGGCGAGCCCGCCGACAACCCGGCGCAAGAGCAAGCGGTGGTTGGCACCCGGCTGATCCCGCTCACTGCCGCCAGTTGCCCGATGCGCTTGGTGGTGCATGTCTCGAACTTCGCGCATGCGCAAGGCGGCATGGTGCAGGCCCCCACGCTGGGCGACGAAACCGCGCTGGGCCTGTACCGCGGCCGCAACCTGGCGTTGGACTTCGGCGTCATGGGCTGCTTCGGGCTGCTGGGCGCATTGACACTGGCGTTCTACCTCGTGCGCCGTAGCGAGATGACCGGCCTGTGGTTCGGCCTGTTCTGCTGGAGCGCGGTCGCCTACACCGGCATGGCGAACGAGCGCCTGCTCGAGCGCCTGGGCCTGCCGTTCACGTTGCCCACACACCTGCGGCTGGAGTACCTGGCCTGGTACCTGAGCACCCCCTTACTGCTGCTGTTCCTGCGCGAGACCTTTCCGCACGAAACGCGACTGCGACCGACCCAGGTGCTGCTGGCCGCGAGCGTGTTGCCGCTCGCCGTTCTGCTGGCCACGCCGGCGCCGGTGTTCACCGCGTGGTTGCCCTACCTGCAGGTGTTCACGCTGTGCAGCGTGGGCTGGCTGACGGCACGGCTGGTGCTGGCGCTCCGGCACCGGCGCGAAGGCGCTGCCGCCTTCCTCATCGGCTTGCTGGTCTTTGCTGCGCTGCTGGTGGCCGACAGCCTGCAGATCCAGCAGCGTTTCGAATGGCAGCGCGCACCCTTCGGGATGCTCGCGTTCGTGCTCGCCGCGGCGGCGGCCATGTCGCAGCGCCTGGCCCGCGCGCTGACGGCGCAAGAGCTGCGCGGGCTCGAACAGCGGCACCGCACCAACCTGCTGGTGCGTGCCACCAAGGCCGGCATCCTGGACTGGGACATGACGACCGGCGGCCTCGGCTACTCAGAGCGCTACAAGCAGATGCTGGGATATGCCGCCGACGCCAGCACCAGCCAGTGGCCCAGCTTCTTCGAGCAGGTTCACCAGGAGGACCGCGACACCGTTCAACAAGCCTTCGATTCGCAGTTGCGCGAACGCAGCTTGCGCGGCGGCTTTCGCGAGCACCCTCCCCTGGCCTACCGGTTGTTGCGGGCCGACGGCGAAGCCATCTGGGTCCAGGCCGAAGCGGTGGCGCTCGTCGGCAACGACGGCCGCACGCTGCGCTACATCTGCACCTTCATCGACATCACGCACCTGAAGGCGACCGAGCAGGCGCTGGCCACCGAACGTGAGCGCCTGCGGCTGCTGGTGCGCTCGACCAAAGCGGGCTTCGGTGATTGGGACGCGGTGCGCGACATCGTCACCTACAGCGATCGCTTCAAGGAGATGCTCGGCTACCCTGCCGACCACGACACCAGCGCCTGGCCCAGCATCTTCGAGATGATGCACCCCGACGACCGCGAGCGGGCCCACGCACAGTTTCGCCAGATGATCCGACGCAGGCCGGTGGGCGAGCAGGAGCCGGGCGAGCCGATGTCGTACCGCCTGCGCCGACGCGACGGCAGCTTCGTCTGGATCCACGCCGAGGGCATCTCACAGGTCGACGAGACGGGCCGCACCGTTCGCTTCATCACCTCGTACTTGGACGTGACGCGCTTTCGCGAGCAGGAAGAAGCGCTGCGCGCGCAGATCGAACTCACGCGCACTGAACAACGCCGGCTCGACCTGGTGGTGCGCGGGGCGCGGGTAGGCATCGTCGACTGGGACGGCCACACGCACGAGACCTATTACTCGCCACTCCTGCGCGAGATCCTCGGCTACGCGGTCGATGCCGACACCGCCGACTGGCCCGACTACTTCAAGGTCATGATCCACCCGGACGACCGCGAACGCGTGACGCGGCGTTGGGTGGCCTTCATCAAGGGCAAAGGCATGTGTGGGTGCAGGTCAGCGGCATGGCGGTGCGCGACGAGCGCGACTTCGTCGTGCGCTGGATCGCGGCCATCATCGACATCAGCGAACGGCGTGCGCAAGACCAGGCGCTGCGCGCATCGCATGACCAGATCACCGCGCAGGCCGGGCAACTGGAACGCCAGAACGAGACGCTGAAAGAGAACGTGCGGCTGCGCGAAGACATGGAGCGTATCGGCCGGCACGACCTGAAGACGCCGCTGAACACCATCATCGCGGTGCCGCGGTTGCTGCGGGAGCGGCACCATCTGAGCGGCGAAGACGAGGAGCTGCTGGGCATCGTCGAGCGCGCGGGTTTTCGCATCCTCAACCTGGTGAACCTGTCGCTCGACCTGTTCCGGATGGAACAAGGCAGCTACGCCTTCCGCCCACAGCCGGTGGACCTGCTGGAGGTGATGCGCAACGTGGTGGCGGACGTGCGCGCCCATGCGACGACCAAGCAGCTGCAGATCGCCCTGCGCATCGACGGCCAAGACGCCGCGCCAGGCATGGCGGTGCACGCGTGGGCCGAAGAGCTGCTGTGTTATTCGATCCTCGCCAACCTGCTGAAGAACGCGATCGAGGCCGCACCGGACGGCAGCACGATCACGATGGACCTGCACACCGAAGCGCCGCTGCGGCTGACGCTGCACAACCTGGGCGCCGTGCCCGAGGCGGTGCGCGAACGCTTCTTCGACAAGTACGCCACCGCCGGCAAGTCCGACGGCACCGGCCTGGGCACCTACTCGGCCTGGCTGATGGCGCGCATCCAGGGCGGCTCGCTGCAAATGCGAACCTCCGAGTCGGACGGCACGACGCTCGAATGGCTGGTTCAGAAAGCCAACCCGGCACTCGCCGACGCCCAGCGCGAACGCCAGGCCGGTGATCTGCGGCCGGTGCCGGTGCGCCCCGACCAGTTGCCCGCCTGGCGCGTGCTGGCGGTCGACGACGACGAGTTCAACCTGCTGGTGATGCGGCGCTACATGCCGACGCCGCCGCTGACCGTGTTCACCGCCGTCAATGGCCGCGCCGCACTGGAGCAGGCGCTGCAATGCCAGCCGGACCTGGTGCTGATCGACCTGGACATGCCGGTGATGAACGGGCTCGAGGCCACGCGCCGGCTGCGCGAGCAGCAGCACCAGGGCGCACTGGGCGCTTGCCGCATCGTGATGCTGTCGTCGCACGACGACGAGCAGACGCGCCAACGTGCGCTGGCCGCCGGCTGCGACCACTACCTGTGCAAGCCGGTCTCGAAAGAGGTGCTGCTGCAGACGCTGCAATGGGCCGCCGGGCAGTTGCCGGCACCGCCGCAGCCGGTGGTCCGAAGCCCATCCGATGTGGCTGCCGACCCCGCCGATGTCGTCATCGATCCCGACCTGCGCGACCGCATGCCGGCGTTCCTGCAGTCACGCCGCGAACTGCTGGCCGCGCTCGAAGCGGCTGGCCTCGCCGCCGACGAACCGGGCGCACGCCGCCAGGCCCACCGGCTGGCCGGCAGCTTCGCCCTCTACGGCCTGCACTGGGCCGCTGCGCAATGCAGCGCACTCGAACGCGGTGCGTGGACGCTCGCAGAGATGCAGTCGACGCTCGCAGCGCTGCGCACCCACATCGACAGTGTGGAATCACGCACACAGCCTGCGGCACCTGCGCCACAGTCTGCCAAACCACGCCAGCACAATGCCGGCGAAAGGAACTAGCGATGGCCGACAAGCCCAGGATCCTGATCGTCGACGACGATCCCGCCGTGACCGAATTGCTGGAGTTGAAACTCGACGCGTTGTTCGACGTTCATGTCACGAACGACCCACGCGAAGTGCAGGCGCTAGCGATCATGCTGAAGCCTGCTGCCGTGGTGTGCGACATCGACATGCCCGAGATGGATGGCGGCGAGGTCTGTGGTCGGCTGCATGCCGACCCGGTGACCCGGCGCATCCCCGTGCTCTACCTGACCTCGATGGTGTCATCTGCCGAGGTCGAAGCGCTGGACGGCGAGGTCGGCGGCCGCCCGGGCGTGTCGAAGAGCGCGCCGGTGGGCGAGATCGCCCGCCGCATCGCCGAGGTGATCGCCGCAGGCTGAGGCGCTCGCCGGCGGCCGAGCGCCCGTCGTCGTGTCGCTGCGGCTACCGCAGCGCCGGTGACACGTGGTCGGCTGCTGCTGCGGCCTTCGCCTTGTCGGCGCCGGCTCGTGATGGCCAAGCCAGCCAGGCCGCTGCCGCCAGGTTCCAGCACAGCTGCGCCAGCAGGATGCCGAGGATCGAGGCCATGCTCATGTTGACGCCCGAGCCGATCACCGCAGCGCCGACCAGCGCGTTCGCGACCAGGCCGATGGCGCCGGCCATTCGCGAACGGCCAGGCGCCCGCAGCAACGCCAGCGCCCAGGCGACCGACCCCACGGCCTGCAGCAACCAACCGATCCTGGCCGCATCGGTGAGGGCCAGCCCGGCGTAGTGCACCAGCTCATACGCCACGCGGACACGCTCGGCCGAGCCGGCCACGGCGTCGGCCGCGATGTGAGGAATGACGAAGCCGTCGACCATGGTGGCGCCGACCAGCGCGACGCAGCCAATCAAGTAGCAGGCCAACCCGGCCAGCACCGCCGGTCGGCGCAGCGACAGCCGGTGGGCCAAGGTGGCGTAGCCGAAGAAATAGGCACACAGGCTGGCGATGGCCACGCCATGCACCCAGGCCTTCAGGCTTTGCAGCTGGGCGATGCTTTGCAGGATGGCCAGCTGGCCCTGCCCGCCGCCGCTTTCGTCGAGTGCCACGAAGACAGTCGAGACGATGGTGGCCAATGCAATGCCGATGCCGGCGGCCTGGGCGCCGGCCGGCGCCGCAGATGAGGAGGAGTCGATTGCCATGGGGAAATTGAGGTGGACAACGGAAGGCCCACGCTATCCAGCCTCCCCGACAATCGCCCGAACATCCCGCAGCCGCCTGTTCGCTTGTGAACAGGAATTCGACAACTGTTCGGCAACCCGCCATGTCCGAAACCCCTTCAGCGCTGGACCGGCGCGCCCAGCGTTCGCGCGAGTTGATCCTCGAGGCGCTGTTCGCGCTGATGACCGAGCGTGGCTACGAGCGGCTGACGGTCCAGAACCTGATCGACCGTGCCGGCGTCGGACGCGCCACTTTCTACGCCCACTTCGAGAGCAAGGAAGAACTGCTCGCCACCAGCATCGGCCGGCTGCGCGCCTGGCTGGTGCAGATGCACCGCGCCGCCGGCGGCGAGCCGCTCGGCTTCACGCTGCCGTTCTTCCAGCACCTGGCCAGCCACCAGCGCATCTACCGGATGACCGTGGCGCGGGAAAGCGAAACCAGCGTCGAGCGCCACATCCGCCAGATGCTGGCCGAGCTGGTGCGAGAGGACCTGCGCCGCTGGCGCTCGCCCTCCGCTGCGCGGCTCGACCTGGCCACGCACTACGTCGTCGGCGCACTGTGGGCCAGTTTCATCTGGTGGATGGAAAGCCCGCAGCCGTTGCCGCCGGAAGAGCTGAACGCGCTGTTCCAGCAGCTGACCTTCCCCGGCCTCGAAGCCACGCTGGCGATGGGCAATGAGCTGCCGAGACCGGCATTGCTCAAGCTGCCGGCCGCCGCCTGAAAAGCGCCACGATCTCGTCGCCCTGCCGGGCGGCAGCCGCATGACGATCGAACAGGTGGCGGTTGCCGTCGGTTACCAAGATGCGACGGCGTTGCGGCGCATGATGAAGCGCTTCGCCGGCGCCAATCCGAGCCGCTTCAGGACTGCCACCGCGCTGGCGTGAACAGACGCTTCCCCGCTTCGCCGCCAGGGTCGGCGCGATGGGGACAATGGCCGCAATGCAAATACGCGCTCTCTTGATGTCCCACCACTGCCGGCGCCCTTTGGCGTTGCTGGTCTTCGTCGCGCTGTCGAGCTGCACCTCGACACCGTTGCCGCCCTCCGACCCGCCAGCCATTTCATCCGTTAGCACGCCCGAAGCGGCGGCGGGCACGGACGACGAGAAACTCTGGCAACGATTCGCGCAGTGGGTGGCAGCCCTGCGCGACGCTGCCCGGACGGCGGGCATTGGCGAGGCCACGCTGCGCGACGCGCTCGACGATGTCCGCTACCTGCCGCGGGTCGTCGAGCTGGACCGCGCGCAGCCCGAGTTCACCCGCACGGTCTGGGACTACATCGACGCCGTCGTGACGCCTCAGCGCGTGGCGTTGGGACAGGAAAGGCTGCAGCAGGTGCGCAGCGAAGCCGACGCTGCCGCCGCCCGCTACGGCGTGCCGCCCAGCATCCTGCTCGCGGTCTGGGGCATCGAAAGCAACTTCGGCAGCAACTACGGCAACACCCCCACCATCGACACGCTGGCCACGCTGGGGTTCGATGGCCGGCGCGAGAAGTGGGCGCAGTCCGAGTTGCTCGCGGCGCTGAAGATCCTGCAGAACGGCGACATTGCCCGCGCGCAGATGATCGGCTCGTGGGCCGGTGCGATGGGCCAGACCCAGTTCCTGCCGTCCAACTTCCTGGCCTACGCGGTCGACGCCGACAGCGACGGCCGGCGCGACATCTGGGGCAGCATGGCCGATGTGCTGGCGTCGACCGCCAATTTTCTGGCCCGCTCCGGCTGGCAAGCCGGCAGCCCGTGGGGATGTGAAGTCCGCCTGCCGCCCGGCTTCGATGTCGGCCGCGCCGATGTGTCGGTGAAACAGACCACCGAGCAGTGGGCCGCCGAAGGCGTGCAGACGATGGACGACCAGCCGCTGCCGGTGTTCAGCGAGAGCACGGTCTTCCTGCCGGCCGGCGCGCGCGGGCCAGCCTTTCTGATCGGCCCGAACTTCCGCACGATCCTGCGCTACAACAACTCCACCAACTATGCGCTGGCCGTCGGCCTGCTGGCGCAACGGCTGGACGGCGGACCAGGCGTCCAGGCGGCTTGGCCGCGCGACCTGCAGCCGCTTTCGCGCAGCCAGATGCAAACGCTGCAGGAAACGCTGAACCAGCGCGGCTTCGACAGCGGCAACGCCGACGGCATGATGGGCCCGGCGACGCGGGCCGCGCTGCGGCGCTACCAGCGCAGCGTCGACCTGCCGGCCGATGGCTACCCCACCACCGAGCTGCTGCAGCGCTTGCTGGCGCCGTAGCGGTAGCACGCGGCATCCGTGCGTGCAAGCGATGCCCGAGGACTCTGACCGGGTCTCCCCCTTGACGGCACGGGTCGCTCGCCTCATCGTCACGTGACGTGAACCGATGCCGCCATGAACGTCCTGCAGCTCATCGACGAAGTCCGCCGCCAGGTGCCCGAAGGGGCGCCCGCCGGCACCCGTTGGCATGCGACGTCGGTGGTGGCGACCGGGCAGGGCCCGCACACGGTCGAGATCACGGCGCGCATCGACGCCCAGGGCCGGCGGCGCGAGCAGTTCTGGTGTGATGGCACCCGGGTCGAACAGCATGTGTTGTTGCGGCTGACCTGTGCCGAGGTCGAATGCCCCCATGCGGTGGCGGTGCGGGCGCAGTGGCAGGCGCGCCACCAGCAGGCGCCCACCAAGACGCCGGCAGCCCGGGCGGCGCAGCGCTCGCTGATCCAGGACATTCCCGTCAACATCGGCGGCCACCAGCTCGTCGCGCGGCCGGCCCGGTTTCCGTGCCTGACGCCCTGCCCGCACAAGGCCCACCCACCCTTGACGATCGACAAGACCGGCTTCGACCTGTTCGAGGACGGCCACTGCCTGGCCGGCGGCGTGATGGACCTGAACGGCGTGCGCAAGCCGCGCCTGCCGTCCGTCCTCGCGGCCGAGGCTTTCGTGCTCGCACGCCAGATCGAAACCCGGGTCGCGCTGGGCGAGGCGATCCAGTCGTCGCGCCCCAAGCGCGGCCGCAAGCGCAAGGCCAGCTGAGCGGCAGGCTGCCCCTCAAAAGCTCATCACGAACGCCGCGCCACCTTCCAGTGGCCGCACATGGCGCACCCGGCCGCCCATGCCGTGCACCAGCTGTCGCACGACCGTCAGCCCGATGCCCTGGCCGCCTTCGCGGGCGCTGAAGAACGGCAGGAAGATCTGACGCTCCAGGCCGGCCGGCACGCCGGGCCCGTTGTCGCGCACGCTGATCTGCAGCCGACCGCCGCGGCCCTGGCGGGCCTGCACCCACAGGCGCGGCGCGGGCTGTTCCGCCGTGGCCTGCTCGGCGTTGTTCAGCAGCGCCAGCAGCGCCTGCTCCAGCTGCCCTTCGTCGGCCTGCAGCCGCAAGCTGGGCGAGCCCAGCTCGAAGCTGGCTTCGCCACCGCGCGCCAGCCAGCCGGGCCCGACCGCCTGCTGCAGCCGCGCGAACAGCTCGTGCAGGTCCACCGGCGCCATCACTGGTTCGGGCCAGCGGCTGACCTGCCGGTAGGTGGTGACGAAGGTCGACAGGCTCTCGGCGCGCAGCGCGATCGCATTCAACGCCAGCCGCAGTTCGGCTTCGGTGCCCGGCTCGTCGAGCAGCATCACCGCGGTCTGGCTCAGGCTCTTGATCGGCGTCAGCGAGTTCATGATCTCGTGCGTCAGCACCTGCACCAGTTGCTGCCAGGCCTGCAGCGTTTCGGTTTCCAGCTCGTGCTCCAGCGGCACCAGCGCCAGCAGGGCCTGGTCCCGCCCGTCCAGCGCCAAGGGCTGGCGGCGCAGTTGCCAGCGTTCGCTGCCGCGCTCGGTGTCGAGCACCACCGGGCCACTGTGGGCCGTGCCGCGCAACAGCACTTGCAGCGCGGCGCGGTCGCGCACGCCACCCGGGGCTTCGAGCCGGCGCGCGCGGCTTGTCAGCGGCTGCAGTGCGTCGCCCGTCTGCACCCAGGCGGCCACCGGCAGGTGTTCGAGATGCGCCTGCAGCACGGCCAGCCGGCGATGGTCCGGTGGCGGCGCAGGCTCGGGTGGCGCGGGCGATGCCACGGGCCGCGGGCGTGTCAAAGGAAAACCGATCGCCAGGCCGATCAACGCCAGTACCAGCGCCGCCACCCACGCGCGCGCCGACGTGCCCGCAGTGGCCGCGGCCGCACCGGCCCCGGCCCAGCACAGGGCGGCGCCCAGCAGGCGCCCGCGCTCAAAGGCCATGCTTGTCGAGCCGACGGTACAAGGCGGCGCGCGACAGGCCCAGCAAGCGCGCGGCTTCGCTGAGGTTGCCGTGCGCCTCGGCCATCGCCGCCAGCACGGCAGCGCGCTCCTGCGCCGCCAGCGAACGCACCGGTTCGGCCTGCGATGGCGCAGCTTCGCCCGCCGGCGCCGGTTGCGCGCGCTGCAGTGCGTCGCGGCAGGTGGCGACCAGCCGCACGTTGTCCCACGGCTTGGTGATGAAGTCGAAGGCGCCGCGCTTGAGCGCCTGCACCGCCAGGTCGATGTCGGCGAACGCGGTCATCACCACGACGACCGGTGGCCGTGGCCGCGCCTGCACCTCGGCCAGCAGGCGCAGGCCCTGGGCGCCATCGGTGCGGCCGGGGCCGAAGTTCAGGTCCAGCAGCAGCACGTCCGGCTGCAGCTGGTCGAGCGCCGCGAGCAACTCGGCCGGCCGCCGCAGGCAGGTGACGGGGGCGACGCGACGCTGCAGCAGCAGCTGCGCGGCCAGGCCCACATCGGGATCGTCGTCGAGCAAAAGAATCGAGGCTTCGGGCACGGCACGCATCTTCGCAGCATCGACCGTGACGGGGCAGTGACCTGTCCGGAAGCGGACAGGGGACTTGGCATGCGACGCGCCAGGCCCGAGGCTGCGAAGCCTGATGACTGCGCCACTGCCTGCCTCCCCTCACTTGCACGAGCTTGCCAGCGGTGCCGCGATGGACCGCGCGCTGCCGTCGCGGCCTCGGCGCGTGGCGTGGCGCGTCCTCTTGCCGGCACTCGCGCTGGTCAGCGCCGCTGCGCTCGCCTGGTGGCGGCCATCGCAGGTGCAGACGATCCACACGCCGCAGCTGGCGATCGTGCGCGCCGGCGAGTTTCGCGACGAACTCGCCTTGCGCGCCCGGGTCGAGCCAATGCGCTCGGTGCAGCTCGATGCGCCCGAAGCCGGCCGCGTCGAGGCGGTGCTGGCGCACGATGGCGACACGGTCAGCATCGGCACGCCGCTGTACCGCCTGCACAGCCCCGAGCAGGAACAACTGCTGATGCAGCGCGGCGCCGAGGTCGCGCAGCAGATGGCCAACGTGTCGGTGCAGCGCAGTGCGCAGGCCGCGAGCCTGGCGCAGAACCGGCGTGAACTGGCGCAATTGCAGGCCGCGCAGCAACAGGCCGAGACCGACCATCAGCGGCAGCTGCAGCTCGCCACGGCCGGCTTCGTCTCGCCCGCCGCGCTGGAGCAGGCCGAGCGCCAGCAGCGCCTGGCCACGCAGCTGCTCGAACAGGCGCGGCACGACCAGCGTGTCGAGGCCGACACGCAACAGCAGTCGCTCGACGAGATGGCGCGCGCGGTGAAAGGCCTGCAGCGCGGGCTCGACTTGTTGGAACGGTCGCGCGACCGGCTGCTGCAGCGCGCGCCGATCGCCGGTCAGCTGAGCGGGTTTCAACTGCAGGTCGGCGCAAGCGTCAAGCCGGGCGACCGGCTGGGCCGCATCGACGACCCCACCGGTGGGCTGCAACTGGCGGCCGACGTCGACGAGTTCTACCTGCCGCGGCTGCGAGCCGGCCAGATGGCCACCAGTGCCAACGGCGAACTGGCGCTGGCACAGACGCTGCCGCAGGTGCAAGGCGGCAAGGTGCGTGTGCTGCTGCGCTGGCCCGACACCGCCCAGCCACCCGCGGGCTTGCGCCCCGGCCAGGCGGTCGACCTGCGGCTGCAGCTGGACAAGCCGTCGCAGGCACTGCTGCTGGCCGAAGGCCCCGGCGTGCAGACGACGCTGTACGTGCGCGAAGGCCGCGAGCTGCACCGCCGCCAGGTCCAGCTCGGACGACGCGCGGCCGGCCAGGTCGAGATCCTCGCCGGGCTGCAAGCCGGCGACGAGGTGCTGATTTCCCAACCCCCTTCCGAAGCCGAGCGCTTCGCCCTGCCATGATCGAACTGAAGCAATTGACCAAACGCCACCGCGCCGGCGATGTCGAGACCACCGCGCTCGACGCCATCGATCTGGTCGTCGAGGCCGGCGAATACGTCGCGATCACCGGCCCGTCGGGCTGCGGCAAATCCACGCTGCTGGGCCTGCTGGGCCTGCTCGACCGGCCGACCAGCGGCAGCTACCGGCTGCAGGGCGAGGACGTGACGGCCAAGAGTCCGCGCGAGCTGGCGGCCATCCGCCGCGGCCGCATCGGCTTCGTGTTCCAGAGCTTCAACCTGATCGACGAGCTGAGCGTGTGCGACAACGTGCAGCTCGCGCTGCGTTATGGCCCGCTGCCCGAGAAGGCGCAACGCGCACGCGTCGCCGAGGTGCTCGAACGACTGGGTCTCGCCCATCGTGCCGCCCATCACCCTAGCCAGCTGAGCGGTGGCCAGCAACAGCGCATCGCGATCGCGCGCGCGATCGCCGCGCGGCCGGCTCTGCTGCTGGCCGACGAGCCGACAGGCAACCTCGACAGTGCCCACGGCCAGGAGGTGATGCGGCTGCTGCGCGAGCTGAACGACGAAGGCACGACGCTGGTGATGGTGACCCACAGCACCGAGCACGCGGCCCTCGCTTCGCGCAGCGTGCGGCTGCTCGACGGGCGTGTGCTGGTCGATGCGAGTGCGGAGCTTGCCGCATGAATTTGCTGGTCGACGCCTGGAGCGCCCTGCGCCACCGCCGCACCGCGACGCTGGTGTCGGTGGGTGGGCTCACGCTCGCCTTTGCCGCCAGCCTGATGGTCGCCCTGCTGGCGATCGCGCTGGCCTCCATCGACCCCACGATCCCCGACCCCGAGCGGACGGTGGTGCTCGATTTCAAGGGCAACCCGCCGGGCCAGCCCAGCCCATGGTTCACCGCATCGCCGGTGTCTTTCGGCGCAATGCTCAAGGCCCGCGACGTACCGCTGGACCTGATCGCCCGCACCACCCACGACGGCATGGACGTGTCGGTGGGCGACCGGCTGGAACAGGTCTTTCCGCTGCTGGCCGATCCCGACATCGTGCCGCTGTTCGGGTTGAAGACGCTCGCCGGCGACCTGCGCGCCACGCTGGCCAGCCGCGACGGCGTGGCCGTCACCCCGCACTTGGTGCGCCGGCTTTGGGGCGACCTGCCGCCGCCAGAGGCGATCAGCCGAACCTTCGACGTGCACGGCGTGGTCTACACCGTGACCGCCGTGATCCCCGAGCTCGACCCCCGCAGCCCGCTGGACCAGGGCGCGATGGTCAGCCGGCCGCACGACCTGCTCGCCGGCTACGACTCGCAGGCCAACTCGAAGAGCGAGGCCGATCGCCGCGCGCTGTATTTCGTCAACGGCCGCGTCTATGCACGACTTCGGCCTGGTGTCCCGGCGGAGCAGGTGGGCGGCTGGATGCGCGACGCCTTCATGGCCAGCCCGCTCTACCAGGACCTGCCGCCCGATTGGCGAACCGGCCGGGAAGCGGCCTACTTCCGCGGCCTGCCGCTGACCCGCCTGCCCTTCGAAGGCGAGTTCGCCGAGTTGACGTGGATGCTGGCCACCGCGCTGGGGGCCGCTTGCGCGCTGCTGCTGCTGCTGGCTGCCTTCAACCACATGAATCTTCAGGCGGCGGGCTTGTTGCAGCGCCAGCGCGAAACCGCGCTGCGCCGCAGCCTGGGCGCTGACGGCTTCGCCCTGCTGCGGCTCTGGGCGCTGGAGTCGCTGTTGCCATTGCTGGCGAGCGCCGGCAGCGCCCTGCTGCTGACCTGGTGGGCCGCCCCCGCCGTGGCCAGCTGGATGAGCCTGCCGCCCTCGTTGCCGGTTGCCGACCCGTTGCCGCCGCTCGCGCTGGCCGGCCTGGCGGCGGCGGTGCTGTTGCTGTGGCCGCTGACGCTGGCCGGCCCGGCCTGGCTCGCGCTGCGCCGGCCCACCGCGCCGGCACTGCAGGGCCGCACCGCCAGCGAAGGGCCCTGGGGCCGGCGCGTGCGCCAAGGCTTGCTGGCGGTGCAACTGGGCGGCGCGCTGATGCTGCTGTCGCTGGCGGCCGTGCTGGCGATCCAGCAGCATCACCTGCTGCATGCCGACCGCGGTTTCGATACCCGCAACCGTCTCTGGCTGGGCGTGCTGATCAATCCGGAACGGGTGCCGAACCTGGACGCCTTCACCGCTGCGCTTGACCACCATCCAGCCGTGCGGCACTGGGCCATGAGCGACATGCGGCCGGCACGCGACACCTCCGGCGGCCGGCAGGAGCTGATCGTAAGCCCGAGCCGGCACAAGCAGGTGCTGCGCCTGACCACCGCATCGCCCGGGTTCTTCGACACATGGGGCATGACGGTGCTGGCCGGCAAGCCCCAGGTCGGCCACGGCGAGACAGCGATGGTGATCGACGCGAAGGCCGCGCGGCTGCTTGGCTTTGCCGACCCGCAGGCGGCCGTCGGCGCGCAGCTGAGCGGTGGCGGCGGCTTCCTGCAGGAGGGTGACGAGATGCGCCGCGTGGTCGCCGTGGTGAAGGACGTGAAGCTCGAATCGGCGCGCGACCCGGCGCTGCCGCAGGGTTTCATCCTGGCCGACCAGCCGCAGTGGGACCTGAGCATCCACGGCACCGACCTGGCCACACTGCACAAGGCCGTCGAAGAGCTGTGGGCCACACACGGGCCCAAGGTGCCGCACGTCGTCCAGTCGGCCGACGAGCAGCTCGGCGAGGTCTACCACCAGGAGGCTCAGTTCACCGCGATGCTGGCCGCGGTGGCGCTGCTGGCGGTGGGCGTGGCGATGTCCGGTGCCTATGCGCTGGTGGCCGACACACTGCGCCGCCGCCGGACCGAGCTGGTGCTGCACCGCCTGCACGGCGCGAACAACTTGGCGATTGCGCGCCAGGTGATGGCCGAGTTTTCCGGGCCGGTGCTGATGGCGGCGCTGCTCGGGCTGCCGCTGGCGGCCTGGCTCGGCGAGCTTTACCTCGCCGACTTCGTCGACCGGGTCGACAGCGGCGTGGGGCTGGTCGCACCGCTGCTCGCCGCGAGTGTCGCCACGGTCATCGTCACCGCGCTGTCTGCCCTGCGCCATGTGCGGCTTGCGCTGGCCCTGCAGCCGATCGAGGCCCTGCAGTGATCCACCCTGCCACGTCGTTTCGGGTCAGCGACCGGCCCATCGGCCGGCTGTGGCGCCGGGTCGCGGCCCACCCTTACCTGGTCGGCTCGATGGCGACGCACGGCGTGATCGCGCTGGTGCTGATGAACCTGTCCGGCCTGGGCGAGAACGAACGCGCCCGTTCGGTCGCGGCGGCAGTGGCTGGCACGCAGCAGCAGATGGCGCAGACCGAAGCGCGTGAACTGCGCCGTCGGGTCGAGCGCATGCAAGCTATTCGCGATCGGCTGGCCGACGCGGCTGGCGAGACGCCCCCAGCGGCAGTCGACCTGTCGGACGCGTCGCCCGAAGCGTTGGCCGCCCAGGCCGAGGTGCTTGCGGCATCGATCGACGAGGCGCAGCGCAAGCTGCGCGCCGCAGCGCTGGCCCGGCTGGCCAACATGCCGCTGACCGAGGCGATGCGCGAGGTGCAGGCGATGGCCGCTGCCGACCCGAAACCCGAACCGGCCGCCACGCCGGCCGAAGCCATCGCGAAGCTGGAGAAGAAAGCGAAGGACGCACTGGAAGCACAACGCGCGCAGCTGGAAGCACAGCGCGACGGCGTGCGCGTCGGCAGCGTCGACCCGCGCATCTTCGGGCCGGCGCCCGTCACGGCCGCATCGGCGCCGGCGAATCCCGCGTCAGGTTCCACCGGTCAGGCCCTGCCGGCTGACGGCATCCCGCGCTCGCGCATCGAGCAGCTGAATGCGATCTTCCGCAAAGGCGGACCGCAGGGCCGCGTCGGTGTCGTTGGCGTGAAGGGCGGCCGCTCGGTGAACCGCGAGACCGTGCGCGGGGTCGACGGCGGCTGGATCGCGCGCGCCGACGACCTGGCGCCCATCGCCGGGCCTTCCGTGATCGTGCCTGGCGGCAGCCTCGACCTCACCGGCAAGAGCGGGAACGAGGTGGGCTCTGGCACGACAGGCGAGACCAACCTCATCCGCCACCTGCAGCCATCGCAGGTCGACCCGGCCACGCTGCGCACCGGCGCGGGCCGCGCGATCGGCGCCGGCGGCGCGTTCGCCACCCGCGTCTACCTCGACAGCTGGTATGTCATCGGCCCCTTCGCCGCCGACGGCCGCGTGCCGATCGACACCGTGCACCCGCCGGAAGAAGACGTGGACCTGGACGGCGTGTACACCGGCCTGGACGGCCGCACGCTCGGCTGGCAGTACGCAAGCCGCGGCTTCTACCCTTTCATTCCACCCGACCGCGAGGAGCGCGCGGTGTACTACGCCTACACCGAGCTGCGCATCGACGAGGCGCGCGACCTCTGGCTCGACATCGCCGCCGACGACGACTCGAAGCTCTGGCTCGACGGCCGCCAGATCTGGACCGGCGCGCTCGGCGACAAGCCCTGGTTCCGGCCGCCTTACTACCTGCCCGACGAGCAGGTCGCGAGCCTGGCGCTGGCCGAGGGGCACCGCCGTGTGCACCTCGAGCGCGGCACGCACCGCCTGCTCGTCAAGCTACACAACGACCGCGACCGCGCGTTCTTCTCGGTGGTGCTGGCGCCATGACTCTTTCGCTTTTCTCTTCTGTTCATTTCAAGAAGGCCTGACCGTGCAGTTCAACTTCCTCCAACAACTGGCCGCCGGCGGCGCGGGCATCTGGGTGATCGCCGCCCTGTCGGTGCTGGCGATTGCGGTCGCGCTCGAGCGCTTCCACCGTTTCCGCCCGAGCGCTGTCGTGCCACCCGAACTCGCCGACGAGGTGGTGCCGCTGTGGCAGGCCGGCCGCTTCGATGAACTGGAGCAGGCGCTGGTGAAACACGACAGCGTCTTCGCGCGCACGCTGCGCTTTCTCGTCGCGCACCGCAACCGCTGGTCGGCCGATGTCCTGTCGACGCGCGCGGGCGAGGTCGCCTCGCGCTCGCTGCGCGCACAGCAGCAACGCGCCTACCCGCTGGCAGTGGTGGCTACGGTTGCGCCGATCGTCGGCCTGCTCGGCACCGTCGTCGGCATGATCGAAGCGTTCCACGTGATCGCGTTCACCGGCGGCATGGGCGACGCGTCGCTGCTGGCCGGCGGCATTTCGAAGGCGCTGGTCAACACCGCTGCAGGCCTGGCGGTCGCGTTGCCGTCGCTGGCGCTGCACCACTTCTTCCGCCACCGGCTGGTGGTCTGCGGGCTCGCCCTCGAAGAGCAGCTCGAACGTGTGCTCGACGCCTGCGTGCGCACGGGGAGCCACTGATGCGCATCGATATCGGTGACGAAGAGCAGCCCGAGATCAGCCTGATCGCGCTGATCGACTGCATCTTCTTCCTGTTGATGTTCTTCATGGTGGCCACGTCGTTCAAGCACCAGGACGACAGCAAGCCGCTGAAGGAGCTGCCGATCACCCTGCCGCAGGCCGCCGTCTCGCTGGACAAGGCGAGTGCGGCACCCGACCAGCTGGTGCTGGGCGTGGACGCCAAAGGCGGTGTGTACTGGGGCCGTGAGCGCGTGACCAAGGTGACGCTGCGCGAGCGCCTGCACGCCGCCGCGGTGCGCAACCCGGGTCAGCCGATCCGCATCGACGGCGACACCCAGGCCGCGTACCAGGAGATCGTCCACCTGCTCGACCTGTGCCAGTTCGAAGGGCTGACGCAGGTCTCGATGCGCACGCGCGATGGGAGATGAGGCCCCCACGCCCGCTCCGGCGGGCTGCCCCCCGAGGGGGCTCGCGCAGCGGACCGGCCAAGCCGGATCCGCGCACGCCACTTGAGGGGCGGCGGCGCTGCGCGCGCCTCATTCGTGTCGCAGGTCGCCTCCTCATCCGTTCGGGCTGAGCCTGTCGAAGCCCAGCCCGCTCAGAAGAATCTCCAACAGCAACGCGGCTGCGATTTATGGATTACCGCTGGCCGTGCTGAGGTCAGGCCGGCAGGTCAGCGCGGCGCTGTCACTGGCGGTGATGGACCGGCGCAGGGTGGCCAGTAGCTTGGCAGCCGGCGCAGCGCCCAGTGCATCCGCCAAGGCCTTGTCGAGTGGCGGTGCCTGCTCGAACGCCGCCACGCTGCCGGCCAACCAAAACGACATCATTCGGCCATCACCGAAGCGGGTGCTGTACACCACATGGGTCAATGGGTAGTGCACTTGGCGCAAGGCGGCGTGCACCCTCTTCCACGACTTTTCGTAGGCATCCTCGTCGCGCATCGGCGCTACTGTGTCGATCGAGAGCGTGCCACTGCACGGTGCAAAGAGCGTGACAGTCGCCGGCTCAGGCTGATAGCCCAGCTCTGGCACCACGGCCCAGATCTGGCTGGTGTGCGGGAAGATGAGCGCTTCGTCGGACTGTGTCGTGTAGCGGTCGACGGCGGCGCGGTAGGCCTCGTCTTTGGGCGCAGTGGGCGACGGGCGTTCGAGTTCGGCCAGGCTCTTGAATGGCCGCAGGCTGAGGAAGCCGTGGCCCTGCCACTCGAGGAATGTGCCCCACCACGGATCGAACAGCTTCTTCTCGGCGACGAAGGCGATCCAGTCACGCCGCGCGTCGGCGAATTGCGTCGCCTTCGCGGCGGGCATCCGGTCGATGTGCACGCGCACGTACGGGCGCTCGTCGGCCGTGGCTGCGAAGCTGGTCGCGCCGACGAAGGCCGCACCGGCCACCAACGCGTGTCGAAAGAATGCCGCCGTCTGCAAAGCCATCGATCGTTCCCGTCTGTCCTGCGCCGAGTTGCCGCGGCGCATGTTAGCCAGCACGATCATCCGCAGCGAGTGTGAGCCCTTTTGGTGGACACACTCGCCGTTGCAGGTCTCAACCTCGGCCTGGTCGGCGCAGTCGCCGGGGCTTTGGCCTGAAGCGGCGACGCCCGCGGGCCGGAGCGGCGCGCGGGCGTCGAAGGGGTGAACGGGCGGAGCGCCTCAGCGGCTCACAGCGGCGCGGCGAGGTCCATCGTCCAGTAGCTGCTGTAGTCGGCGGTGTTGGACGGCACGCAGGCCACGCCGATGTCCTCGTAGTGCGAGCTCATGATGTTGGCGCAGTGGCCGGGGCTCTTGATCCAGCCGTCCATCACCGAGGCCACGGTGGAATAACCGGCGGCGATGTTCTCGCCGGCATACGACCAGCGGTAGCCGGCTTCGCTGATGCGCTCGCCCATCGAACTGCCATCGCTGCCGGTGTGGCTGAAGAAGTTGTTCTTCGCCATGTCGTTCGAATGGCCGTTGGCCGCGCGCTTGAGCATCGTGTCCCAGGTCACCGGCTTGCTGGCGGCGTACCAGGTGCTGCCGCAATAACGACCGGTGGCGCGGTAGCCGTTGGTCAGCTTCAGCACTTCTTGCCGAAAGGCCTTGGTGCCGCTGTCGGCGCAGGTGGCCGAGGCCAGCGTGTCCGGTGCAAGCGGGGTGCCCTGGGTGGCGCCGCGGCCGATTGCCAGGCGCAGCAGCTGTCCATCGGCGCTGCGTTGGTAGGCCTCGGGTTGGGCAGACACCGCGGGTGGCGCGGCGAACGCGCCGGCGGCCATCGTCGCCAGGCTGGCAAGGGCGACGGCAGACAGCGTCAGGCGACGGAACGACGGGAAATGCAGGGGCTTTGTCATGGTGACTCTCTTCAGTGCTCTGGTGCGCCGGTGCGCGTGATGAAAGCGCCGTCGGATCATCACACCGGCGCTGTGGCGGCCCTGGTAAGCAAGCCTTTGAAATGGAAACAGCGCGGCAACCGGCATGCCGGCATTCGGTCAGTCCCACTTGAACGCCAGGCGACCAGCCCCCAGATGGCGGGCATGAACCTGCATTGGAAGCGCCCACTCTTCTATTGCCTGCTGCCGATCTTCATCTTCCTGGCGTTCGTCGGCTTCCCGCCGCCCTTCGCGCCGCCGCTGGCCACCAAGCCGGGGCAAGAGCAGTCGGAAAGGATCGAAAAGAAAAAGCGCGACGCGGCCTGATGCAGCCGGCCCCGGCGCAGGCCGGCCGCAGCGGCAAGCGCCTTACTTCACCCCGAGCTGTTCGAACAGGAACGCGAACACATCCGCTTCCTGCTCGATCGCCGACGACAGCGCCATGCCTTGCCCATGGCCCGCATCGCCCGCGACGCGCAGCAGCACCGGCTTGCCCGAGGTCGTGGCGGCCTGCAGGCGTGCCGCCATCTTCAGCGAGTTGTGCGGTTCGACCCGGCCGTCGTGCATCCCGGTCAGCAGCAACACCGCGGGGTAGGCGGCGCCGTCGGCGACCTGGTGGTAGGGCGAGTAGGCTTGCAGTGCCTTGAACTGCGCGGGATCCTTCACGCTGCCGAATTCACTCACGTTGAAGGCACCGTTGGACGACAGCTCCATCCGCAGCATGTCGTAGACGCCCACGTGGCTCACCACCGCGTGGAAGAGCTCTGGCCGCTGCGTCAGCACCGCGCCCATCAGCAAGCCGCCATTGCTGCCGCCTTCGATGGCCAGCTTGGCCGGCGAGGTGTAGCCCTTGTCGACGAGGTACTGCGCGCTGGCGATGAAATCGTCGAACACGTTCTGCTTGCGGGTCAGGTTGCCCTGCAGGTGCCACTCTTCGCCGAACTCACCGCCGCCGCGCAGGTTCGCCACCACGAAGATGCCGCCATGGTTGAGCCAGAAGGCAGACCGCAGCGAAAAGCGCGGCTGCAGCGACACCGAGAAGCCGCCGTACGCCGTCAGCAGCAGCGGGTTGCTGCCATCGAGCTTGAGGCCTTTCTTGAACACGATGTTGACGGGCACCTTGGTGCCGTCCTTCGAGGTGGCGAACTCGCGCCGCACCTCGACATCGTCGAGCTTGACGTTCTTCGGCTCTTCGCTGAGTGCGGTCTTCACCGGCTCGGGATTCGGCTGCTTCGCGCTCGGGCTGTAGCGGTACCAGGCAAAGGGCTTGACGTAGCTCTGGCTGCCGAACAGCAGCTCGTCGCCCTCCAGTGCGGCACCGGCGTGCGTCGTTGCCACCGCTTCATTGCCGATGCGCCCGAGCGGTTTGCCTGCCAGCGTGAAGGCGTGCAGCTCCTGTGGCCCGCCGGTCAGGTACTCGACATAGAACCGGCTGCGGGCCGGCGTCACCGACGACACGGCCGCCTCGCCTTCGGGCACCACCACCTTCGCCTTGTCGAGGGCCGGCTCGCCGAGCGAGCCCGCCACGATGCGCCCGCGCGGCGAGCCTTTGACCACCACGCCATACCAGCGGCCGTCGTGCCCGAGCGAGATGCTGCGAACGCCGTCTTCGAAAGCGGCGATGCGCGTCCAGGGCTTGCCGGGGCGTTGCAGGTAGAAGGCGTGCTCGCCGCCGTCACCGTTCAACACGTCGGCCAGCACATAACGGCCGTCTTCCGTGGTACTCATGAAGATCTCGGCGACGCGCGGGAACTCTTTGCCGAGGACGTACTTGTCCTGCGCCGCCGGCGTGCCGAGCTGATGGAACCAGACCTGCTCGTAGAAGTTCGCATCCTCCGCGGGCCGCTCCTTGCCTTGCGGATATCGCGTGTAGTAGATCCCCTTGTTGCCCGGCGCCCAGGCCACGCTGCCGCCACCGGTCGGGTACTGCACGCGTGGCACCACGTCGCTGAGCTTGCGGCCGGTCGCCACGTCGAACAGATGCAGCGTACCGTCCTCGCTGCCGTTGTCAGACAAGCTCACCGCCACCGTCTTGCCGTCGAGCGAGGGCACATACCAGTCGATCGTCGTCGTGCCCTTGGGGTTGAGCACATTGGGGTCGACGATGGTGGTCTCAGAGGCCGGGTCGGTCGGGTTGGCCAGCACCACCAAACGCGGCTGGTTGGCGGGCGGCTGCGCCTTCATCGCGAACAGCTTGCCGCCGACGTAGTGGAACTCGCGGCGCGTCGTCGGCGCCTTGCCCAGCAGCTCGGACAGCTCCTTCAGGATCGCGCCGCGGTCCGGCAGCTTGTCGATCTGCGCCCGCGTCAGGGCGTTCTGCTGTGCCACGAAGGCCTGCACAGCCGGGGTGTCGGTGTCTTCGAGCCAACGGTAGTTGTCGATCACCGCGACACCGTGGTAGGTGTCGGTCACCGGGCGCCGCGGCGCGTCGGGGTAGGTCAGGCTCGCGGCTGCGGCGGCCAGGCTCGCGCCCCATCCCGCACTGATCAGCGCCCAGCGGAGCACGGCCATCGTCAAAGCTGCTTTCACTCATGTCTCCCAAGCAAATCCGGGTCACGACACTAACGGAGCACCGGCTTGATTTCTCACGCTTTTCGTCGGCCTGGCCCGCATAGCCCACGCCGCGGCACGGCGGCCTGAACGACGCTGCCGGCGGGCAGATCAGCTTTCGGCGCTGCCCAATGCCGTTCCGCAGCGGGCACAGAAGCGGGCGTCGGCCTGCGCCGGCGCACCGCAGGCGGTGCAGAACCGCGGCGCCGCCGCGTGGTCGCCATGGGCGGCCGCGACGCGCAGTGCCTCGTGTGCCGCTGTGGCATCGGCCAGCGCTGGCGTCGCCCCTGTGGCGTCGGCCCGGGCCCCCGCTGCCAGCGCCCGCTCGCTGGCTTGCAGGCTGACCAGCCGCTGCTGGTCCGTTGCCGAGCCTGGCGCAACGAAGATGCTCTGGCCCGCCGCAAACGCGCTCAGGTCGTTGGCCAGTTGCTTCGCCTCTTGCGCGGTGCTGAACATCGCCGTCACCTGGCGCCCGTCGTCCTTGCCGAACACCACCGACTCGATGCGCGCCCGCCAGACCCGCAAGGTCATCGACTCGACCCGCACGACCTCGTTGTCACTGCGCAGCTGGCTGTTGAACTGGTTGCCGGTGCCGATGCGCGAGGTCTGCCAGGTTCCCAGCAGCTCGACCCAGACCAGCACCGATTCGAAGGTGAAACGGCCCCAGACCGAACCCGCCGACTGGAAGCAGAACGCCGCCACCGCGACGCAGATCAGCGAGTAGCCGATCGGCGCATGCCCCAGCGACAACGCGTCCGCGTTCGCCCGGCTCGGGTCGAGGTTGCGGACATACAGCAGCGCCAGTGCCGTGGCCGCGACGACCAGCAGCGTCGCGTACAGATCCAGCAGCACCAGCCCGCGGTGCCGCGGCGCCCGCAGCGCGCCGGTGAAGGTCGACGCCATCGTGCCGGCCATCGGCAGGGGCTGCGTCTCTTCCATCAGCTCGCCCGCAAAGCGCCCGGAGCCGGCCGCCGTCTGCGTCGTCGGCTCCAGCCGCGTGTAGCGCCGGTTCGGGATGCGTTCGGACCAAGCGTCCTGCAGCCGGCGGTCCAGCTCGGTGAGGATCGCGGCCGGCGGGCCATTCATCGACAGGGTCCGCTGCTCCTGGCTGCGTTCGGTCGCCGGTGGTGGGTCAACCTGGGCATGCAAGGCCATCAGGATCAGCCCGACCGCCAGCAGCGACGACAGCAGCAGGAAGAGCGTCTGGCCATGCAGTTGCACCGGCATCGTCGGCAGCGCCTTGCCGGCCCAGCCCAGGACGACCGGGCCCACCACCGCAACGACCGCCAGGCCGATCAGCCAGACATGGCTCATCCGCGCCCGCTCGCCGGCATACAAGGGCTTGAGCAGCACCAGAGCCGCAAACACCAGGTAGGCCGCGCCGATCAACGGACGCGAGTCTTCGGTGCCGAGCAGGCCCCAGCCCACGGCGAACGACAAGCAGGTGACCGCGAACGACAGCGCGTTGAAGAAATGCGTCTGTGCCATGGCCTGGACCTTCAACGGTGCGGTGATCAGCCGCGGGATCACGTGGTAGAGCAACCCGTTCAGCGCGCCTTGCGGCTCGGGGTACGCCAAGCCGCCTTGACGCAGCATGTCCTTGTAGCGGTCGGCCAGGTCGGAGTTGCCTGTCGCGCCGACAGCCACCTCCGGCGCCAGCGAAGCCGGCCGGCCGCGACCGAAGAAGAAACGCAGGCGGCGCGCCGCGCGCATCGAAAACCCGATCGCTGTCGACAGCAAGCCCACGCCCACCAGCAACGGGATCAGGCCACGCCCACCGCCGGACTGCAGGTAGTTGCGGGCCCAGAACAGCGCCAGCAAACCACCCGCCGCCGTCACGGCCGCGCAGAGGAAGAGGAACGCGTTCTCGACGCGGTACGGGTTCGGCAGCTCCAGCCGCTGGTTCTCGGAGCTGTAGTCGTAGGCCATGACAACGGTTCCCTGGCAGTTTGGATGCCCCGCGGACGGCGGGTCATGTTCGACGCGAGTATCGGCCCGCGGGCAAGCCGCCCTGCCCCTTCCGTCCGACGGGCCGGCGGCGCAGAATCGGCAGGCCATGACCGCCCTGCCCGCCGACCCCGCCTGGAAGCACGATGGTGTGCGTGTCGTGCCGGCGCACAGCCTGGACCCGGGCACGGCGCAGACGCCGGGCATGGACCGCAAGGCGGCGATCACCTTCGCCCGCGTCGGCGCGCAGAAGCTGTGGGCCGGCACGGTGCACATCCACCCGAATGCGAAGACCGGCGCGCATCACCACGGCCCGCTGGAAAGCGTGATCTACGTGGTCTCGGGACGCGCGCGCATGCGCTGGGGCGAACGGCTGGAGTTCACCGCCGAAGCCGGGCCGGGCGATTTCATCTATGTGCCGCCGTTCGTGCCGCACCAGGAGATCAACGCCAGTGCGACCGAGGTGCTCGAATGCGTGCTGGTACGCAGCGACGGCCAGGCGGTGGCAGTGAACCTGGACATCGAGCCGGCCGAGCCGCCCGAAGACGTGCCCTGGATCGACCCGACGCACCCGCACGGCTGAGCGCTTCAGCTCACGCATCGCAAGGTCAACAAGGCCACGCTACAGTGGCCGGCCCCGTTCCTGGCGGTCTCGCCACTTCCCCGCATGCACCCGATCACCCTCCAGGCGCTGGCTGCATTCCCGCAGCAACTGGAAGCGCATTACGCGGCCGTGCCGGCCGACTTCAAGCACTGGACCCCGCCGTCATGGGCGGGCGTGCCGAGCGAGCCGCTGACCGCGATCGAGCAGGTCTGCCATGTGCGCGACATCGAGGTCGACGGCTACCAGCTGCGCCTGCACCGCACGCTGCACGAAACCCATCCGATCCTTGTCTCGCTCGACACCGACGCGCTGGCGAAAGAGCGCCGCTACGGCGATGCGAACGCTGCCGAGGTGCTGGCCGACTTTCGCCGGGCCCGCGCGGAAACCGTGGCGCTATTGGCCGGACTGGACCCGGCGCAGTTCGACCGCACCGCGCTGTTCGAAGGTTATGGCCCGGTGACGCTGCGCGGCCTGGTGCACTACCTGTGCAGCCATGACCAGCAGCACCTGGCCGGCTTGCAGTGGCTGATGGGCCAGATCGAGGCGGCACGCCTGCCGACACACGCACCGGCATAGGGCTTGCAGGGCGTGCCGCATGACCGCCCTGTCCATCCTCTTCATCGGCCTGCTGCTCGGCCTGCAGCACTCGACGGAAGCCGACCACCTGGCAGCTGTCGCCACCCTGGCTACCCGCCCATCCAGCTGGCGGCAGGCGATGCGCCAAGGCATGGCATGGGGCCTGGGTCACGCGCTGACGCTGCTGGCGTTCGCCGGCGTGGTGCTGGCGCTGGGACGGGTGGTTTCGCCGGCGCTGGAGCGCATGCTCGAGACCGGTGTCGGCGGGATGCTGGTGCTGCTGGGCGCCGACGTGTTGCGCCGCTTGTGGCGCGACCGCATCCACTTTCACCTGCACCAACATGCAGCGCCGCAAGGCCCGCAGACAGTGCACGTGCACGCCCACAGCCACCGCGGTGAAGGGCCGCACGCGCAGTCGCCCCACCAGCATGCACACCCCGCGCACTGGCCGCTGCGCGCGCTGGCGGTCGGCATGATGCACGGGCTGGCCGGCTCGGCCGCGCTGGTGCTGATGAGCCTGCAAGCCGCGCCGTCGGTGCCGCTGGGCCTGGGCTACATCGCGCTGTTCGGGCTCGGCTCGATCGCCGGCATGGCGGTGTTGTCGGTGGTGATCGCGCTGCCGCTTCGGTTGTCGGCCCGCCGGCTGACGCGCCTGCAGCGGCTGATGCAGGCGGGCGTCGGGCTGTTCAGCTGTGCGCTCGGGGTGCTCACGGTCGCACGGCTGGCCGGCTGACACCGCCATCGGCGGCCTGCCAGCCCTGCGCCTGCGCGGCGTTCAGCAGGGCCAGTGCAGACAGCAGCGACAACGCGGCCAGCACAACCATCGACAAACCCATGAACACGGACCTGGTGTTGTTCAACGTTCGCTCCCTTTTGCTCTGGTGTGTTCGGGAACAGCGCCTGACGATGTGATGACGGACGCCGTCACTATTCCCGAGGTCGACCGACTGTGCGCGCCCCCATCGCGCCATGCAATGACAGCCGATTACAGTGGTGTCCTGTCCCGCAAATAACTGTCATTGCGACGGACCGCAATGGGGATGATCGCGAGACGACGAGCCAGGTTGATACCTGGTGGTATCAGCCTGGCTTGGCGGCGCTGCGAGCGCCCCATTTCGGCCCGCCCGAAGGGTTCGACCAGATGGCGCGCTCGCGCGCCCGGCCATCAGGGCAGATACGCCGGGTATCTGCCCAGCCGTCCGGACGCACGATCATCACCATCTGGTCGAATCTCAATGGCAGCTATTTGTGGGACAGGACACCAGGCCACGCTGTCATCGTTTGTCATCACTTCGCCCAAGCCCGCCGCAACGGCGAGTCGCGCGCTCCTAACATCGGCGCATGAGCGAGACCCCGATCTCCGTGTTGATTGCCGACGACGAGGCCGAGCTGCGCGGGCTGCTGCAGCGCTACCTCGGCGAACAGGGGTTGAAGGTGCGGGCCGTGCAAGACGCCGCGTCGGCCGAGCGGCTGCTGGCACGCGAGCGCTTCGACGTGCTGGTGCTGGACGTGATGATGCCGGGCGAGGACGGCCTGTCGCTGTGCCGCCGTCTGCGCCATGCCGGCGAGACGGTGCCGATCCTGATGCTGACCGCACGCGGCGACCCGGTCGACCGGATCATCGGGCTCGAGATGGGCGCCGACGATTACCTGCCCAAGCCCTTCAACCCACGCGAGCTGCTGGCGCGCATCCAGGCGATGGTGCGGCGGCAGAAGCTGCTCGGTGCGCACGGCGGCCCGCTCGGCGATGAGCCGGTTCGCTTCGGCCGCTACACGCTGCACGCTGCGCAGCGCCAGCTCGAGCGTGATGGCGAACCGGTGGCGCTGACCACCGGCGAATTCCAGTTGCTGCACGCGCTGGTGATGAACCCGAACCGCCCGCTGGGCCGCGAAAAGCTGATCGAGCTCGTCAAGGGCCAGGACCGCGAACACGAGGTGACCAGCCGCAGCATCGACGCGCAGGTCATGCGGCTGCGCCGGGCGATCGAGCAAGACCCTTCGGCACCCCGCCACATCCAGACGGTGTGGGGCCGCGGTTATGTCTTCGTGCCGGACGGCGGCGCCGCGCCGGTTGCCGACTGACGATGGCCTGGCTGCCGCGCACGCTGTTCCAGCGCAACCTGCTGCTGATCGTCGCGTTGATCCTCGTCGGCCAACTTGGCAGCGCGTGGCTGTTCCGCACGCTGGTGACGCTGCCGCGTACGACGCTGGTGATGGAAAGCACCGTGCGCGAGCTGCAGGCCATCGAACATGGGCTTGGCGTCTTGCCGGCCGAGCAACGCCCGCTGTTCGTGGAGCGCTTCAACGCCCAGGTGCAGGAAGCGGTGGATCGCAGCGAGCGAGGTACCGATGACAACCACAGCTGGCGCGCCACCCGGCTGCAGCGCGTGTTCCTGGCGCAACTGGCCGAGCGCTGGACGCAAACCGGGCGCACGCTGCAGTGGCGGCACACGGGCGGCCGCCTGGTGCAGGTGCGGCTGACCATCGACGACCAGCCGTACTGGGTCACGCTGCCGGGGCTGCCGCCGGCGCCGGTGTTCTCGGGCGCCTGGATCGCGGCCAGCCTGGCCACGGCACTGCTGGCGATCGTCGGGGCGTGGTTGATCCAGCGCCGCATCAACCGGCCGCTGAACGCGCTGGTGCAAGCCTCGGCCGCGCTCGGGCGTGGCGAGCGGCCCGAGCCGCTGCCCGTCGACGCGCCCCGCACCCCGCGCGAGATCGCCAGCGTTTCGCAGGCCTTCAACGACATGGTGGCCAGCCTGGCGCAAAGCGAGCGCGAGCGGGCGCTGATGCTGGCCGGGTTGTCGCACGACCTGCGAACGCCGCTGGCCAAGATGCGGCTGGCCACCGAGATGCTGGATGGCCGCGCCGAGGCCGAACTGCTGGCCACCCTCAACCGCAACATCGACGCGATGGATGGGCTGCTCAGCCGCTTTCTGGACTTCATGCGCAGCGGCCAGGGCGAACGCGAACCGCTGGTCGAGACCGACCTGAACGCGCTGGTGCATGAGGCGCTGGCACTGTGCCCGCACGACGGCGTGCAACTGCAGCTCGCCCCCCTGCCCCCGCGGGCGATGCGTCCGCAAGGGGTCGTGCGGCTGGTGCTGAACCTGGTCGTCAATGCCCAGCGGCACGGCGCGCCCCCGATCGAGCTGGCCACCGGCGACGACCATGGCCAGACATGGCTCGAGGTACGCGACCGCGGCCCGGGCATCGACGCCGCGCAGGTCGAGTCGCTGAAGCAGCCGTTTGCGCGCGGCGACCAGGCGCGCGGCGGCCCGACCGGTGCGGGCCTTGGCCTGGCGATCGCCGACCGGGTGGCGAAGGCGCACGGCGCCCGCTTCGATCTGCTGCCACGTGAAGGCGGCGGGCTGACCGCGCGGGTGACATGGCCAATGGGACGGCCTGGCTGAGCGGCACAACCGGCGCGTGATTCTTTGTAAACATCGCGCGGCAGCGCTGCCGTCGGGAAACCGGAAAACGAATATGAATGAAATTAAATGAAATATAAGGAAGGTGGTTTTCGCGATAAAGTTTTTCGAAACCGGTTCCACTGAAAACTGGCGTTAACCCGCACCGAACAAGCCTTTACCAACATCACGCTTCCCGCCGTGGCCGGCAAACATATACTGACGCTGGTCACTTCTGGCCGCCTTGCGTGATTTCGTATGGATCATTTTCGAAAGCTTCGTATTGCGTCGATTCGAAATCTTCGCTGGGCTCATGCCCGCGCGCGGCGCTCACAGCGCGGAGCCACGGCCTCGGGCGGCACGGTGGCCTGCAACGCTTGCTGCGCCAGCAACTTAGCGGCCCCGGCAGTGGAAGAAACGCCCGCCATCGGCTCGGCCCTGATCGAAACGCCGGCCCACATCAATCGTCTGGCCTGGGCCTGGCTGCGCGAGTACCAGCGCGATCTGCAAGACGATTGCGACAACCGGCTCGAAACCAACCGGCAGTGAGCCACGGGCCGTCGACCTGAGCAGGCGGCGGCAAGCATGCCCCGGCCAATCGCGTCACACTGGCCCCCGCCGCCCGCACGAAAGGCGGCAGCAGGAGACGCGCCATGCCTTCGATCACCCGTCGCCACGGCCTGCAGTTGCTCAGCGCATCGCTGCTGTCGACACAGCTGCCCTCGCCTGCTCTGGCCGCCGCCAGCGCAGCCGCCCTGCAGTCCTGGCCCTTGCACACGCCCGAGCCCACCGGCATCCACGACGTGGCGCCGGCGCCTGACGGCGGCGTCTGGTTCACTGCCCAACGCAGCGGCCACCTCGGCTGGTTCGACCCGAAAAGTGGCCGCACCGAACTGGTGGCGCTCGGCAACAACGCTGCGCCGCACGGCGTAGTCCAGGGGCCCGACAAGGCCGCGTGGATCACCGACGGCGGCCAGGGTGCGATCGTCCGGGTTGGATGGCCGGACCGCGAGGTGCGCCGTTTCCCGCTGCCGGCCGGTACGCCCTTCGCCAACCTCAACACCTGCGCCTTCGACGGCGACGGTGTGCTGTGGTTCACCGGCCAGAGCGGCGTCATCGGCCGGCTTGACGTGAAGCGCGGCGACATCCGCGTGAAAGACGCACCGCGCGGCCGCGGGCCCTATGGGATCTGTGTGACGCCGGCGGGCGACATCTGGTGGTGCTCGCTGGCCGGCTCGTTCATCGCGCGCATCGACCGCCAGAACGGCGAGTCGACCATTTTCGAGCCGCCGACCAAGGACCAGGGCGCACGCCGCGTCTGGAGCGACAGCCGCGGCCGGATCTGGGTCAGCGAATGGAACAGTGGCCAGCTCTCGGTGCACGACCCGAAGGACAAGGGCTGGCGCCAGTGGAAGCTGCCCGGCGACGCGCCTCGCACCTACGCCGTCTATGTCGATGAGCGCGACCAGGTCTGGGTCAGCGATTTCGGCGGCAACGCGGTGCTGCGCTTCGACCCAGCCCATGAGCAATTCGAGCGCTTTCCGATGCCCCGCGAAGCGGCCAACGTGCGCCAGATCCTGGGCCGGCCGGGCGAGGTATGGCTGCCAGAAAGCGGCACCGAACACATCTCGGTGATCCGCACCTGATCCACCGTCAGGCCGACGCCGTACCGCCCACCCACTCGGCCCAGAACTCGATGCAGGCGCGGATCTTCGGCAGCCGCTGGCGCGCGCTGGCCATCACGGCGTAGATCGGCACCGGCTGCGGGTCGACGAAGGCTGCGAGCACCGGCATCAGGCGCTGTTGGTGCACCAGCGGATCGGCCGCCACCGTGGCGAGCCGGCCGATGCCCAGGCCCTGCAGCACCATGTTGGCGGCCAGGCCGGTGTCGTTGGTGCGCCAGAAGCCTTCGGCGACCAGCTTGGTCGGGTGGCCGTTGACGATGAAGGGCCAGTGGTTCAGTTGCGGCGCCGCGGTGTTGGTGACCAGGCGGTGGCGGTGCAGATCGTCCGGGTGCTCCGGCAGGCCGGCGCTGTCGGCATAGCAAGGCGCTGCGTACAGCGCGCGGCCGAGCGTGCCGATCTGGCGCGCGATCATCGTTTCAGGCAGCGCGGTGACGGTTCGGATCGCGATGTCGATGCCGTCGCGCGCCATGTCCGCCAGCCGGTCGCTGACCTCCACTTCCACCTGCAGCGCCGGGTGGCGATCATTCAGTGCAGCCAGGCTGGGCAGCAACAGGTACTGCGCGATCACGGTGCTGGCCGCCACGCGCACCAGCCCGCTGGCTTCGCGGGCATGGGCGGCGAATTCGCCCTCGAGGGCTTCGAGCGTGCCGGTCAGGCGCTGGCAATAGTCCAGAAAGGTCTCGCCCTCGGCGGTCAAGGCCAGGCCATGTGTCGAGCGGTGGATCAATCGGGCGCCGCAGGTCTTCTCGATCCTCGCCAACGCACGCGAGACCTGGCTCACCGGCACATCGCGCTCACGCGCCACGGCCGACAGCGTGCCCAGTGCGGCCACGCGGGCAAAGAGCTTCAGGTCGTCGAAGGCCAGGTCGTCCATCGCCGCGATGGTAGGCGGACGCGGTGGGTGCGCGGTGTTGCGGCGGCCGCAAAACGGCTTTGGCTGGCGCGCCGTTTCCGCCCCGAACCCCGCTGCCTAGAGTCCCCTCACCGACACGCAACGAGGCCTGCACCATGCACAGCGACACCCTCTTCCCCCGCCTGACCACAGCCGAACGCACCAGGCTGTTCGCCTTGGCGCACGCCGAAGCAGCGCGGCTGCGGACCCAGGCGATTCACGATGCCTGGTCGACCCTGTTCCGCGCCGTTGCCTGGTTGGCAACGGCCGGCTGGCGCCGGCGGCGTGCACCTTCGTAGCAAGCACCGCCGCTTTGTCAGGGCGTTCTTGGGGAAACTCCTGAACCTTCGCAGCGGGCGTAAGCTGCGGGCCGGCGGGGATGGCACCTGCCGGCAAGAAAACAAGACGGAGACCGAAGAATGAGCGCTTCCACCGATTCGCTACGACACGACCGACTCGCCGCGGTGCTGTCCCTGGCCGCAGCGCGGCTGGCCCCTGAGCGCCGCGCACTGTTCGAAAACTTTGCGCGCGAATGCTTCCGCCAGCTCGATGCGGACGACCTGGCCGAGCGGACGTCCGAAGACCTCGCCGGCGCGCTGTTGTCGCACTGGCAGTTTGGCGCCACGCGCAGTCCCGGCGGCCCGAAGGTGCGGGTGCTGAGCCCGACCGTGGCAGAACACGGTTGGGCCTCGCGCCACACGGTGATCGAGATCGTCAACAACGACATGCCCTTCCTGGTCGACTCGACCTCGTCCGAGATCAACCGCCAAGGGCTGACGCTGCACCTGATCGTGCACCCGATCTACCGCGTCGAACGCGCGGCGGACGGCACGCTGACCGGCATCAGCGCCGGCACCGATGCCGGCCCCGGCACGCGCGAATCGTGGATGCACATCGAGATCGACCGCCTGGTCGACCCGCAGCAGAAGGCCGACCTGGTGGCCGGCATCGAGCATGTGCTGGGCGACGTGCGCGCCGCTGTCGAAGACTGGAAGCCGATGGTCGCGCGCCTGCAAGAGGCGATCGCCGAACTGGGCCAGTTGCCCGACGTGCTGCCGGCCGAACAGGTGGCGGAAAGCCGCGCCTTCCTCGAATGGCTGGCCGATGATCACCTGACGCTGCTGGGCTATCGCCAGCACGAGCTGGTCAACCTGGCCGGTGACAGCGCGCTGCGGCTGGTGCCCGGCAGTGGGCTGGGGGTGCTGCGTGAAACTGAAGCCGACAAGGCTTCGTCGGGCCTGTCGCAACTGCCAGCCAATGCCCGCGAGCTGGCCCATGCACCGACGCCTGTGCTGGTGGTCACCAAGGCCAACACGCGCTCGACCGTGCACCGGCCGGGCTACACCGACTACGTGGGCGTCAAGCGCTACGACAAGAGCGGCAAGGTGATCGGCGAGCACCGCTTCGTCGGGCTGCTGACCTCCACCGCCTACAGCGCGCGCGTGGCGGAGACGCCACTGCTGCGCGGCAAGGTCGAGGCCATCGCCAACCGCGCCGGCCTGCCGCCGGGCGGGCACCTGTCGAAGGCGTTGGTGCACATCCTCGAAACCTTCCCGCGTGACGAGCTGTTCCAGATCTCCGACGACGAGTTGTACGAAACGGCGCTGGGCATCCTCGCGCTCGGTGACCGCCAGCGCCTGCGTCTGTTCGTGCGGCGCGATCCGTTTGACAGGTTCGTTTCGTGCCTGGTCTACGTGCCGCGCGAGGCCTATGCCACCGACCTGCGGATCAAGTTCCAGCGCATCCTGATGCAGGCTTTTGCCGGCACCAGCGCCGAGTTCGATGTGCTGTTGAGCGACACGGTGCTGGCGCGCATCCACTTCACCGTTCGCACGACGCCGGGCCAGGTCCCGGCCATCGACCGCAAGGAACTGGAGCGCAAGCTGGCCGAGGCCGCACGCCGCTGGGACGACGGCCTGCGCGACGCGCTGACCGAAGCCGAAGGCGAAGCCCGCGGCATTGCGCTGTTCAAGGGCTGGAGCAACGCCTTCCCGCCCGAGTACCGCGAGCGTGTGCCGGCTCGCGCCGCGGTGCCGGACGTGCGCACCGTTGCCTCGCTGTCGGCCGCGTCGCCACTGGCGCTGGCGCTGTACCGGCCGCTCGGTGGCGGTACCAACGCCTTGGGCTTCAAGGTCTACCGGCGCGGCGAGCCGATCGTGCTGTCCGACAGCCTGCCGATGCTCGAGCACATGGGCGTGCGCGTGCTCGGCGAGCAGAACTACCGGTTGCATGCCGACGGCACGTCGATCTCGTTGCATGACTTCGATCTGCAGGCAGCGGTGTCCGACGAGATCGAAGACGAAACGCTGGCCAAGCTGTTCGAGGACTGCTTCGGCCGCGTCTTCCGTGGCGAGGTCGAGAACGACGACCTGAACCGCCTGGTGTTGCGCGCCGGGCTGGCGGCCGATGAGATCGTCGTCCTGCGGGCCTATGCGCGCTACCTGAAGCAGATCGGCTTCGCGTTGTCGCAGGCCGCGGTCGAAGCGACGCTGACGGCCCACCCGCGCATCGCGCGCATGCTGGTGCATCTGTTCAAGCTGAAGCTCGACCCGAACGGCCGCGACGAACAAGCCGCGGCCTCGCAGGTCAACGCGATCGAGCAGGCGCTGGACCGCGTCAGCAACCTGCAGGAAGACCGCGTGCTGCGGCAACTGCTGGCCCTCGTGCAGGCCACGCTGCGCACCAATTACTGGCGCACGGGCATCGGCCACACCGGCGCACCCGGGCCGCGGCGATCCTTCCTCAGCTTCAAGTTCGAATCGGCCAAGGTGCCGGGCCTGCCCGAGCCGAAGCCGCTGTTCGAGATCTTCGTCTACTCACCGCGCTTCGAGGGCATCCACCTGCGCGGCGGCAAGGTCGCGCGCGGCGGGCTGCGCTGGTCAGATCGGCCTGAAGACTTCCGCACCGAAGTGCTGGGTCTCGTGAAGGCGCAGATGGTGAAGAACACCGTCATCGTGCCTGTCGGCTCCAAGGGCGGCTTCGTGCTGAAGAAAGCACCACCGGCCACTGACCGCGATGCGTTCATGAAGGAAGGCGTGGCCTGCTACCAAGATTACCTGCGTGGCCTGCTCGACCTGACCGACAACCTGAACGGCACCACCGTCGTGCCGCCGCCGCAGATCGTGCGGTTGGACGCCGACGACCCGTACCTCGTCGTGGCGGCCGACAAGGGCACCGCCACCTTCTCTGACTACGCCAACGCCGTCAGCAAGGAATACGGCCATTGGCTGGGCGATGCGTTCGCCTCGGGCGGCAGCGTCGGCTACGACCACAAGGCAATGGGCATCACCGCCCGCGGCGCGTGGGAGAGCGTCAAGCGCTGCTTCCGCGAGCGTGGCACCGATATCCAGACGACCGACTTCACAGTGGCCGGTGTCGGCGACATGTCGGGCGACGTGTTCGGCAACGGCATGCTGCTGTCGAAGCACATCCGGCTCGTCGCAGCGTTCGATCACCGCCACATTTTCATCGACCCGACGCCCGATGCGGCCACCTCGTTCACCGAGCGCGAGCGCATGTTCAAGCTGCCGCGTTCGTCCTGGGCCGACTACAACACCGAATTGATCTCGGCCGGCGGCGGCGTCTGGGCCCGCTCGGAAAAATCGATCCCGATTTCGCCGCAAGCCCGCGCTGCACTCGGCATCGAAGCCGATCGGTTGGCACCGACCGAACTGTTGTCGGCGATCCTGAAGGCACCCGTCGACTTGCTCTACAACGGCGGCATCGGCACCTACGTGAAGGCCAGCAGCCAGACCCACGCCGAGGTCGGTGACCGCGCCAACGACGCGATCCGTATCAACGGCCGCGAGCTGCGCTGCAAGGTGATCGGCGAAGGCGGCAACCTCGGCTTCACGCAACTGGGCCGCATCGAGGCGGCGCTGAACGGCGTCTCGCTGAACACCGATGCGATCGACAACTCGGCCGGCGTCGACACCTCGGACCACGAGGTCAACATCAAGATCCTGCTGGGCCTGGCGGTCGCCGATGGCGAGATGACCGAGAAGCAGCGCAACGCGACGCTGGCGCAGATGACCGACGAGGTCGCCGCGCTGGTGCTGCGCGACAACTACTTCCAGACCCAGGTGCTGTTGGTGACACACCGGCTGGGCGCCAAGCTGCTCGACCAGGAGGCGCGCTTCATGCGCTTCCTCGAGAAGGCGGGCCGATTGAACCGCGCGATCGAGTTCCTGCCGACCGACGACGAGATCGCCGATCGTGCGGTCCACGGCATCGGCCTGACCACGCCCGAGCGCGCGGTGCTGCTGGCCTACTGCAAGATGTGGCTGTTCGACGAGATCATCGCGTCGGACCTGCCGGAAGACCCGTGGATCGGCAGCGCGCTGGAACGCTACTTCCCGGCCACGATGCGCGAGAGCATGGCCGGCTACATCCCGCGCCACCCGCTCAAGCGCGAAATCGTCGCCACCCACGTGCTCAACAGCATGGTCAACCGCGTCGGCTCGACCTTCGTCCACCGGCTGGCCGACATGACCGGTGCCAAGCCGGCGCAGGTGGTGCGCGCCTACCTGTGCACCCGCGAGGTGATGGGCCACGTGGCGCTGTGGCAGCAGGTCGAGGCGCTGGACAACGTGGTGCCCGATGCGGTGCAGTCAGAAATGCTGGTCGAGGAAGGCTGGCTGACCTCGCGCGCGACCACCTGGTTCCTGCGCTACCGCCGGCTGGCTGAACCGATGGAGCAAACCTTCACCCGCTTCCGCGACGCGGTCGAGGCGCTGCGCGAGCCGCTGGCGGCACAAGCTGCCTCGTCACCGCAAGCCCAGGCATGGGTCGCCGCCGGTGTGCCGCCCGCGTTGGCCCACCGGGTGGCCAGTGCCGAAGGCTTGTACGCCGCTCTCGACATCGCCGAAGTGGCCGAAGCCGCCAAGCGTGATGTGACCGAGGTCGGCGAGGTGCATGTGGGCGTTGCCTCGCGCCTGGGCCTGGCGAGCCTGCGCCAGCAGATCGACGCATTGCCGGCCAGCAGCCATTGGCAAAGCCTGGCGAAGAACGCGCTGGGCGACGACCTGGCCGGCCTGCAACGCGCCATCACGCAGGAGGTGCTGGGCGCCGGCGAAGGTGGCTCGGCGCAGATGCTGGCCGCCTGGGAAGCGGCCAACGCGGTCGCACTCGAACGGGCTCAGCGCGTGCTGCTGGAACTGGCCGACACCAAGAACGCCGACCTGGCGATGCTGTCGGTCGCGCTGCGGGAGCTGCGTAACCTCGCCTAACTCTCCGTATGAACGGGCGCGCGAAGCGCCGCCCACTTCAAGTGGCGTGCGCGGATCCGGCTTTGCCGGTCCGCTGCGCGAGCCCCCTCGGGGGGCAGCCCCCGGCAGGGGGCGTGGGGGCTAAGATTGATGACATACAGCTTCGACGTTATGGCCGTCGGGGTCGCGCACGAAGGCGCCGTAATAGTGCTGGTGGTAATGCGGACGCAGGCCCGGCGGGCCGTTGTCGGTGCCGCCAGCCTCGATGGCCGCTTTGTAGAACGCATCGACCAGCGCTCGGCTGTCGACGCGGAAGGCGACATGGATCGGCGGCTTGTTCGGCTCGCCGCCGTGGATCCAGAAGTCCGGCTTCGGTGCCTCGCCGAAGCCGGCCACGCCGACCCCGCCGGTGAACTCCTTCGGCACTTCCATCAGCATCGTGTAGCCGATGGGGGCCAGTGCGTTGGTATAGAAGTGCTTGCTGCGTTCGTAGTCGCTGACGCCAACGCCGGTGTGATCGATCATCGCGGGCCTCCTTGATGCCTTGAGCTGAAAGCGCGGATCGTCTCACGGAGGTGGGTCATTGGGTGAGCCTGTTCTCGGCCATGCTGACCACCGAAAAGAGCGCTGGAGGGACCGAGCGCACCGTGCAGGTTTGTTGGCGAAACGAGCTGTCACCAACTCGCGACGTCGACATGACTTGCGGGATGTCGCACCGATCGTCCCCCCAACCACAATCGCCGCGATGCAAACTGCCGAACGCCCAAGACGCTTCATGGTCATTCCCAAGGATGGGTTGACCGATGACTCAAGCACGCCCGCCCGGACCGCGCGACTGCTGTCGGTGCCCGTCATCACCGGCGCACACGCGGCCGACGCGGGCCACACGGTCGGGCATCTTGCCAAGGCGGCCAGCCTGGCGCTGACCATCGTCAACACGGCCCCGGCCGACGGCTCGGTGCTGGTCGATGCAGACCATGTGACGCTCGATCAGGTCAGGGCCATGGCGCCGGAAGGTGCCCACGTGTTCGAAGAGCAGTGGTACCCGCTGGAGCGGGCCCGCGGCCCGTGGCATGCGCTGCGTGCACCGGCCAAGGCCGCGGCCGGCGGCGCACGCCACAAGGTCTTCCCATGGACAGTCACCGTGCGGGTCGATGGTGACAAGCCCAGGCTGCTGGGCGACGCACTCGTCACGGCCATGCTCGACGAAGCCGAAGGCATTGGCATCGCGGCCACCACCGACCGCTATGGCCGCGCGCAGCTCGCGTTCGACGCGCCGCCCACCGCGCTGCAAGCGCTGTACGTCGACCCGCTGCACGGCGGCTGGCCGGTCCGGCTCGCGACTGTCGGGGTCGCCGCAGACGGCTTCGAGGTGCTGGTGCCGGCCATCGACCTGCACGCGCCTGACGCTCGCGGCCTGGCCTATGGCGAGCCCTTGGCGGCCGCCGGCAAGGGCGTCAAGGTAGGCGTCGTCGACACCGGTGTCGGCCCGCACGAAACCCTGACCGTCAACGGCGGCCGCAACACGACCGAAGAGCAACCACGGCGCTGGCGCGACTGGGACGGCCACGGCACCCACGTCGCCGGTGTCATTGCGGCCACGGCCGATGGCTGGCGCTGCGGCGAAGCCAGCCAGGTGCAGCTGTACGCCTACCGGATCTTCGAAGACGGCGTCGACGAGGCCTCGACCTTCGCCATCGCCGCGGCCATCAAGCAGGCCGCATTGGACGGTTGCGACCTGGTCAACCTCAGCATCGGCGGCGGCGCGGCCGATGGGGCCGTGCGCGACGCCATCGACCAGGCCTGGGGCCTGGGTTGCGTGTGCATCGCCGCGACCGGCAACGACGGCAAGGCGAGCGTGGCCTACCCGGCGCGCTACCCCAAGGCGGTGGCTGTGTCAGCCATCGGCCTGCGCGAAAGCTGGCCGGCCGGGGCCTACCTGGACTGGACGCTGAGCACCTCGGTCGGCAAGGAAATTGCCGGCAAGCCAAGTTTCTTCGCCAAGTTCTCGAACCGCGGCGACAAGGTGGCGCTGACGGCGCCGGGCGTGGCCATCGTCTCGACGATCCCGAACGACCGCTGGGGCGTGATGTCGGGCACCTCGATGGCGACGCCGGTGGCCACCGGGGTGCTGGCCCGGCGGCTGGCGGCCAGCCCGGTGCTTCAGATGTCGCGTGACGCCCGGCGTGCCGAAGCCATCCTGGAGCTGGCCATTGACCACGCCGAAGACCTGAAACTTCCTGCGGCTATGCAAGGCAATGGGCTGGCGCGATAATTGAGCCCATGGCAAGGTATGTGTTTCATTTGCCGCGGAGCCTGGACACCAAAGCGGTGACGGCCGCGAAGAAGACAGCCACCTCGATGGGCGCAACCGTCGTGCGCACCGCCGCTGGGCAGATGCTGGTGGAAACCACACCCTCCAAGGCCGCCAAGGTGGCTGAAGCCCTGCCGGAGTGGCGATACGGCCTCGAACGCCTGACCGCCCGATTGCCCGAGAAGACGCCGCTGGCGCGGGCCAAGTACGCGGCAGCACGCTGAAACACCAATCACCCGAACGAAGGGCCCTCACCAGGGCCCTTCGTCATTTCAGGTCATGCAACGCTCCGGCGGCATGACCCCGCGGCACGTCAATCAGCGTCGCGCACCAGCAGCAGCTTGCCGCCCCAGTGATCACGCGTCACGACGCCTTCGGCAAACCAGACCCGCCAGGTGTAGACCAGGTTCTCCGTCCAGTGCGTGGCGGTGTGGTAGATCTCGGTCTGGAAACCTGGAAAGACCGACTGATCGATCGACGGACGGTTCACGCGCGAGTCGACCAGGCTGGCCAGTTCCTTCACGTTGGGCACCCGCCAGGCCTTGCCGCTCGAGGCTGCCTGCGCCTTGGCATGGTCGAACGCCGACGAGTTCATCAGGAACGTGGTCGAGGTCCCGCTGCAGGTCTGGCCTGTCCAGGCCTGGCCCTCGGCGCAGCGGCGCCAGACCAGGTTGGTGGACTTGTCCCGCACCTCTGCTCCATCGACCACCCAGCGACGGGCCGGGATCGCCTGGCCCAGACGCACCAGGCGGACGGCAAAGTTGCCGAACTCGCCGCCGTACCAGATGGATTCACCGTTGTAGTAGCTGACCGCCCAGCGGTAATCGGCGCTGCCGCCGTTGACCTGGGCGCTGGTCGAAGTCCAGTGCAAGTCCGACGCGGTGTTGGGGAACCGCGCGCCGTCGATCATCGGGCCACCCTCGGGCACGCTGAAGTCGACCAGGCTTTCCATTTCGCGCCGGGTCGGCAAGCGCCAATCGTGCGCGCCACACAGCCCGGCGGCGTTCACCGTCGTCACATAGGCGCTGGCGTCGCCGGCCTTGCCGTTGCCCAGGTTGGTGAAGCGGGCGCTGACATCGCGCGGGCCGCCGTCCCGGGTCTTGACCTCCCACATCGAGCCGGTGACCTTGTCGCGCACGCAGGCCCAGCTGGTGGCGCTGCGCGGCAGCACCTCGCCGTTCGCGCCGATCTTCTCGAAGCTGAAGCCGGCGTGACCATCGCCATTGCGAGGCAACAGGGCGTCACGACCGAATTCTCCGTCGTGCCCGGTGCCTGAGCATTTGGGGGTGAAGATGTAGTTGCCCTGGCCTTCGTCGTAGACCACACATCGGGTCAGGCCGGTGTCGTTGAGGCTGGCCTTGCGGACGGCCTGGGTCTCGAGCTCGGCACCGACGCCGATGGCGGGCACAGCAGGCAGGACGGCGGCCAGCACAGCCCACGACAGGCCGCGTTTCGCCAGGGGCCGCGGCGGCTGTGATGCGAGGCCGGCCGGGCTGATTTCAAAGTGAAACATGTCGAGTGCACCCTCTCTGATGGTTAGGAGCCGCAGTATGGGGCGGTCCGCGCCTCGAAAAAGGACAGGCCCCCTAAGTCGACGGCCCGCCGAACCTCGGCTGAGGCCGGCATCACGAATGACCCTTTCGCGTCAGCCGATGCAGAGGCGGCCGACGGTGGCGATGCCGGCAGCCACCGTCGGCGACCAGGGCAATCCCACGCTCAGGCGCAGGCAGTGGCCAAAACCACCGCGGGCCGAGAACATCGGGCCCGGTGCCAGGCTGACGCCGGCGCCCAGCGCCTGGCGGTAGATCGCCAGGCTGTCGCTGCCCTCGGGCAGCTCGATCCAGAAGACGAAGCCGCCGCTGGGATCGGTCACCCGCGTGCCGGCCGGCATGGCTTGCTCGATGTGGCTGCGCACCCACCCGCTCTGCTGCGCGAAACGCTCGCGCAACGTGCGCAGGTGGCGGGCATGGTCGCGGCCGCCCAGGTAGTCCGCGATCGCCAGCTGCGGCGGCGCGCTGACCGCCAGTGCCCGCCCGTACTGCAGGCGGACGAACTCTTCGAGAAAGCGCCCCGGCACGCACCAGCCCACCCGGTAGCCCGGTGCCAGCGTCTTCGAGAACGACGAGCAGGTCAGCACCCAGCCCTCGGTGTCGAAGGCCTTGCAGGGCCGCGGGCGTTGGCTGCCGAAGTACAGGTCGCCGAAGACATCGTCTTCGATCAGCGGCAGTTGCTGGGCCGTGTGCCAGGCCACCAGGCGCTGCTTCTGCTCGTCGGGCATGCAGCAACCGAACGGGTTATGGAAGGTTGGGTTCAGCACCACCGCGGCCACCGGCGAGGCGGCCACCGCGCGCGCCAGCTCGTCCACATCCAGCCCATCGCGTGGGTCGGTGGCGACCTCCAGCGCCTGCAGTCCCAGGTTCTCGATCGTCTGCAGGATGCCGAAGTAGGTGGGCGACTCGATCGCGACGCGGTCGCCGGGGCGCGTCACCGTGCGCAGCGCGAGTTCGAGCGCATCGGTGTCGCCCGCCGTGACCACGATGTCGTCGGCCGCAAGGTCGCAACCCCAATCGCGCGACAGGATCGCGATCTGCCGGCGCAGCTCGGGGTGGCCGGGCGGGAGCGCATAGCGGGTGCAGTCGATGCGGCGCTTGCGTGCCGCGTCGGCCAGCGCCTGGCCCAGCTCGCGCATCGGCAGCAAGCTGTGGTGCACGACCGCGGCGCCCAGCGGCAACAGCTGCGGTTGCTGGGTGGCGAGGTTCACGTCAGCCACCAGGCGACTGACCTGGATCGGCTGTGAGGCCAGCGCGGTGCGCGTGCGTGCCGGCTGGGCCATGCGGGCGCGGCGCTGCTCGGGCACGAAGCAGCCCGCGCGCGGGCGGGCCACGAGGTAGCCATGGCGTTCGAGCCATTCGATCGCCTGGTTGGCGGTCGACAGGCTGATGCGCTCCTGCGCCATCAGCTGGCGCACCGACGGCAAGCGCTGCCCCGGCAGGAAGACGCCGGCGTCGATCTGCGCCATCAGCCGCTGCGCCACCTCGCGGTACAGGAAGGTCGAGGCGGTAGCGCTTGGCATCTGGATGATCGACAGGCTGTATCCGAAAGATTGCAGTCGACTGTATCTGCCGCCCTGGCAAGCCCGTGGCGATCATCGCCGCATGCGCCAAGACCTTTCGCTTTCTGCCCTCGTCGCCGGCGTCATCGCCGTTGTCGTCTCGTATGCCGGCCCACTGGTGATCGTGTTCCAGGCGGCCCAAGCCGCACACCTTGGCCCCGAGTTGCTGTCGTCGTGGATCTGGGCCATCTCGATCGGCGCGGGCCTGACCGCCATCACCTTGAGCCTGCGTTTCAAGGCACCGGTGATCACCGCCTGGTCCACCCCCGGCGCCGCGCTGCTGGTGACCGCCCTGCCCGGCGTGACGCTGCCACAGGCGATCGGTGCCTACCTCTTCTCGGCCGCGCTGATCACCTTCTTCGGCTGGAGCGGCTGGTTCGACGCCTTGATGAAACGCGTGCCGCGGGCGATTGCCGCAGCGATGCTGGCCGGCATCCTGCTGCGCTTCGCCACCGACGTGCTGGGCGCCGCGCGCAGCGCGCCAATGTTGGTCGGCGGGATGTTCCTGTTCTTTCTGGTGCTCAAGCGCCTGCGGCCGCGTTATGCGATTGCCGGCGTGCTGCTGGGCGGCACGGCCTTCGCGGCGCTGGCCGGTGACCTGCGGCTCGACACCTTGTCGCTGACGTGGGCGCGGCCGGTCTGGACCACGCCCGAGTTCGACCTGCGCACGATGCTGGGCCTGGGCCTGCCCTTGTGCCTGGTCACGCTGACGGGCCAGTTCGTGCCGGGCATCGCGGTGATGCGCGCCGCCGGCTATGCGACACCGGCCAACCCGCTGGTCACGACCAATGGCATCGCGTCGCTGCTGCTGGCGCCGTTCGGCGCCCACGGCATCAACCTGGCCGCAATCACCGCCGCGATCTGCACCGGGCCCGAAGCGCACGAGAACCCTGCACGTCGCTATGTGGCTGGTGTCGCCTGCGGCGCGCTGTACCTGCTCGTCGGTGTCTTTGGCGCCACGCTGGCCTCGCTGTTCGCTGCCCTGCCCCACGCGCTGGTTGCCACCGTCGCCGGCCTGGCCTTGATGGGCGCGATCCAGAACGGCTTGGGCGCCGCGATGGCCGACGAGGGCCAGCGAGAGGCCGCACTGGTCACCTTCGTCGTCACGGCGTCAGGCACCGTGTTCCTCGGCCTGGGGGCAGCGTTCTGGGGCCTGGTGCTGGGCCTGGCCACCAACGCTGCGCTGAGCCGCGAGCCGGTGGCATTCACGCTGGCCCTGCGCGGCTGGCTCGCCGCCCGCTGGGCGCCCGGCGAGCGCCAGGCCCCTTGAGGCGACACGCCACGCGAGGCCTTACTTGTTGGCGAAATGCGGGTCGTTGGCCATCGACCTGAAGGCTTCCAACCCGGAGCCCTGCAGCTCGTAGCCCGAGCCTTCGTAGCTGCGGTCTTCCTTCTTTAGCTTGCCCGCGTTCTGCCACCACAAGAAGGCCTTGATCTGCGGGTGCGTCTTGAGGAATTCGCGCGCCGTCTGCAGCCACAGGGTCTGCGGATCGGGGTTCTTCTTCGGGTCACTGACAGCGCCGGTCTCGGCCACCATCAGCGGCTTGCCCATGCCGGAGGTGGCGGCATAGAAGGCCAGCATGCCCGGGTCGGTGGCAAATGACTTGGCCTGGTTGCCCTTGTTGTAGTTGTCGATGCCGATCCAGTCGACATAGTCGTTGCCCGGGTAGAAGTGCTTCCACTCGCCGCTGATGTAGGCGTTGTGCCCGGGCGCAAAAACCCATTCGACGTTGTTGGCCCCGACCTTGCGGAAGATGTCGACCACGTGCTTCCACGCGGCGACGTACTTGGTGCCGGCCAGCGGCAAATTCGTCTTGACCTTGAAGCCGGTGAAGCAGGTGTTCTCCTGGTTGTTGCTCATCTCGTAGTTGTAGCGAACCAGGATCGGCGGGCCGCCCAGGGCCTTGACCTGCTCGGCCTGCTTGCGCAGTTGGTCGTCGTACTTGCCAGCGGTGATTTCGTCGGCTGTCGCACAACCCTTGGACGGGTCGCTGCGCTGGAAGACGATGCGCCACGACAGCATCGAACGCCGCCCATTGGCGCGGTTCCACTTGACGCGGTCGACATCGGGGAACAGCGTCCAGTCCTCATGGTCGTTGTCGATCGTCAGCTTGCGACCGATCAACTTCTCGAACTCCTCGAACTTCTCTTTCGAGCGGGGATCGTGCTGCGAGCCGACATGGGCGCCCAGCAGCACATTGGGTTCGGCCGAGGCGTTGGTGCTGGCCAGCACGGCCAGGCACAAGAGCGATAGCAGGCGGTTCATGGTGTGACTTTCTTCGTGGTGCTTCTTGCAGCGGCCGGTGCGGCACACCCTGCGTCCAGCCACAGAGCAACTGGTGGGCCCGCACAGGCGCGTTCATAAGGAACGCAATTTGGCGGAAAAAGTGGCAGGCGCGTAACCAATGGTCCCGCGACAACCCCTGAGAACCATGACACAACCGGTAACATTTAGGGTTGTTCTATTCATGTGTTTCCTGGGAGGGGTCAATGGTTCGTTCTCGCATAGCTTTGCTTTCCGCTGCTGCTGCTTTGTTGCTGCAGGGCTGCTCTACCGTCACCAAGATCGAAGGCACAGTGCCCAACACGACGATGGCGCTCAGCGGCGTGGGTCGCGTGCAATTGCCGCAAGAAAAGGACCTCGCTTCGAAGTCCACCCAGCAGTACGAATTCATGGCCACGGCGCCGAGTGGGCAGACGCTCTACGGCATCCTGCCATTGCGGGTCAACGGCGGCACGATGGCGACCAGCATTCTGTTCTTTGCGCCAGCGCTGTTCATCGGCGGCTTCCGCGACGTCTTCCCGTTCTACCAGGTCGACCCCGACGGCGGCGTGCTGCGCTACAAGGTCAAGGAAAACCAAGACTGGCGGCAATACAAGCCCACCCAGGCAGAGATCGACCGCTCAAAGCACTACTTCGACGCGATGCTGACGAAGTGTGGGGCCGATGTCTCCAAGCAGCCGTCGGCTGAGTGCGCCAGCCTGGCTTCGGTCAAGTAACGCGAAACCCGCTCGCCGGCCCGCTCGGCGTCAAGCCGTCGGGGCCGGGCTGAACGGCCAGGCCGCGTCTTCGCCTGTGGTCGGCGCCAGCGCCTGTGCGACCACGTCGAGCGGCCTGTTGCTGGTGGTACGGATCCCACCTTCGTGCACGGCCTTCTGCGGCCCGCCGTACACGGTCGCCAGCAGGTTCTCGGGCTGCGCCTCTTCGGTCGCGTGCAGGCCGACCCAGGCGTCGCGCCCCGCGCGCTTGGCGGCGTACAGCGCCAGGTCGGCCAGGCGCACCACGTCTTGCCAGCCCAGTGCGTGCGGCCGCCACGGCAGGTAAGGCAGGCAGGCGAAGCCGATCGAGCAGGTCACCGTCAGCAGCTTGCCGCCCTCGGCCGCGAACGGCGTTTCGGCGACCACCACGCGCATGCGCTCGGCCAGCTCTTCGGCTCGGGCACGGTCGGTGTCGCGCGCCACCGCCAGGAACTCTTCGCCACCCCAACGCACCAGGTAGTCGGACTCGCGCATCACCGAGCGCAACCGGCGGCCGAACTGCACCAGCACGGCGTCGCCGACCGCGTGGCCGTGCACGTCGTTGACGCGCTTGAAGTGGTCGACGTCGAGCAGGAAGAACACGCCGTCGGTGTCGATCGGTGTGCCGCCGCCGGCACGCGCCTCTTGCCAGCGGCGCAGGCTGGCGGCGATGTCCTGCTCGATGTGATCGGTCAGGAAGCGGCGGTTGTGCAGGCCTGTCAGCGGGTCGGTGATGCTGCTGAGTTCGAGCACCAGCGATTTGTCTTTCAAGGTCTTGTGCAGCGCTTCGAGCTCGGCCGTGCGCTCGCGCACCTTGCGCTCGAGCTCGACATGGCGTGCCCGCAGCAGCCGCGTGCGCACCTGCACGATGACGACCAGCAAACTGAACAGCGCCAGCGCGACGCCCAGGCGGAACCAGATCGTCTGGTGCCACGCCGGCCGCACGCGGATCGGCAGGCCGACGACGCGCTCGCTCCAGACACCGTCTCGGTTGGAGCCGCGCAGCATCAGCCGGTAGTTGCCCGGTGGCAGGTTGGTGTAGGCCGCCAGGCGGCGCGAGGCGTCGGTCTCGACCCAGTCGGCGTCGAAGCCTTCGAGCTTGTAGGCATAGCGGTTGCGCTCGGGCGCCGAGAAATCGATCGCCGAGAACTCGACCGCCAAGCTGTTGGCTTCGGACGGCACGATCAGCGCGTTGGCCGCCGAAGTGGCGCCCGCCGCGTCGCTTGCAGCGAAGCGTGCCGCCGGCAGGCTGCGGCCGCCGACCTTCAGATCGGTGATCACGACCGGCGGGCGGTACTGCCAGGCCTGCAGCAGCGCGGGCCGTACGATCGTCATGCCACCAGCGCCGCCGAACAGCAGCTCGCCCTCGGCCGTGCGGGCCGCCGAGCCTGTCCAGTAGGTCGGGAAGACCACCCCCTCGGCCCGCCTCATTGCGCGCATCGCCAAGGTGGCCGGGCTGATCCGCGCCAGGCCGTTGTCGGTGCTGGCCCAGATCTGGCCCTGCGCGTCTTCCAGCAACGCGTTGACGTTGCCATCGGGCAGGCCTTGAGGTGTGCCCAGGCGGGTCACGCTGCCCATGCGGTCTTGCAATGGCAGCACATCGATGCCGCCGCCATAGGTACCGACCCACAAGCGGCCTTGCCCGTCGGGCAACAAGGCGGTGACGAAGCCGGCCGACAGGCCGCGCGGCGCGGCTGGGTCGGGCAGATAACGCGTCACTTCGCCGGTCGCCGGGTCGTACTGGTTCAGGCCGAATCGCGTGCCGACCCACAACGTGTGATTGCTGCCCTTGGCCAGCACGATGATGCGCTGGTCGCTCAGGCCGGACGCGTTGCCGCGCAGGGCCGGCGTGGCGGTCTGGGTGCGCAGGTCCAGCTTCCACAGGCCATCGGTCTGGCCGCCCAGCCACAAGGTGTCGCCGTCGGCCAGTAGCGCCCATGTCGATGCTGCCGGGTCACGCCCGGTGAGCGTGACGCGCACGACGCGACGGCCATCCGCACTCGCGTGGTACAGGCCCCGCTTGGTGCCGATGAAGACACCGCCGTCAGGGGCGTGCTCCATGCCAAGCACGATGTCTTGCGGCAGCGCCGTGTCAGGGTGCGCCGCGTCGGGCTTCAGCATGCCGACCCGCGCGCCGGTGCCGTCGAGGATGTCGACCCCGCTCTTGTGCGTGCCCAGCCACAGGCGGCCCTGCGGCATCGGCAGGATCCAGCTGATCTCCGTGCTGGCGCGGGCCACCGGCGACGCATCGGCGGTGGTGGCGCCGAACCGCGTCAGGATGGCCGACTGGCGCGGGTCGTGCCGGCTGACACCCCGGTTGGTGGCCACCCAGACCAGGCCGGCGCGGTCGCGGTACAGGTTGCGCAGCGCGTTGTCGGGCAGGCTCATCGGCCAGGTTGGCACGTTGCGGATGCGGTGGGTTTCGTTGTGCGCCAGGTCGACCGAGACGATGCCCTGGCCGACCATGCCGATCCACATCTCGCCCGGCTGCACCTCGGCCAGCGTGACGACTTGGCGGTCGCGCAGCAGATCCACCCCGTCGGGCGAAGACGTTTCGTAGACGGCGCGCGCCTGGCCCTTGCCATGGCCTTCGAGCACGAATGCGCCGTGCTGCAGCGTGCCGACCCACAAGCGGCCGGCGCTGTCTTCGGCCAGCGTCTGCGGCTCGGGCTGTGCGCCGTGGCCGGACAGCAGCCGCACCGGCGTGAATTGCTCGCCGTGCGGTTCGCGGCGGAACAGGCCGGCCGCACTGCCAACCCACAGCGCGCCCAGTTCGTCGCGCAACACCACGTGCACCCGCACGCCGGCCAGCCCGGCCCAGCCGCTGCCGCCTGCTGTGGCGTGCACGATGCTGCCGCTGGCCGGATCGAGGTGGTCCAGGCCGCCATCGGTCGCCACCCACAGGCCGCCGGCGCCGTCGTCGACGATCGAGCGCACGCTGACGTGGCTCAGGCCCTTTTCGCCGACGGGGTAGGTGACGAAGCGGTCGTTGGCCGCGTCGTAGCGCACGATGCCCGCCGAGCTGGTCCCGACCCACAGCGTGCCGTTGGCGTCGCCGTGCAGCGTCTGAATGAAGTTGTCAGGCAGCGCGCCGGGCGCGTGCAGGTCGGCCTTGTAGACGTTGAAGCGGTAGCCGTCCCAGCGGGCCAGGCCGCCCAACGTGCCGACCCACAGAAAGCCCTGCCCGTCTTCGGCCACCGCGGTGGCGATCTCGTTGGGCAGGCCGTTGTCCTGCGTCAGGTGCTGGAAGGCGATCTCGGTCAGATGTGACCAGCGCTTGGCCGGCGCCACCTCGGTGGCGGCCGGCGCGGACTGCACGGGCCCGGCCAGCGCGCCCACGAGCGATGCCGTCAGCAAAACGCGAACGATCAGCAGGGCACGTCGGAGCGTTACGGAGCAGGCGGGTGGCAGCACAGGGGACCAACAGCAAGAGCAGGGCAAGTTACCCGCAGTTGCAGATTCTCTCCGACTGGCGCCAACGCGCAATGTGGCGGATTGCCGCTTCGTTGCCGGGGCACGCCCGGGGGCCGACGTGGTCAGTGCGGTGCCGGCGAGCGACGCTGCTGCGCAATCCACAAATCGATGCGTGCTTCGAGCGCCGTCAGCGGCACCGAGCCGGTCTCCAGCACGGCGTCGTTGAAGTCACGCAGGTTGAAGCGTTGACCCAGCGCCTGCTGCGCCCGTTGGCGCAATTCGGAAATCTTCAGCTGGCCGATCTTGTAGGCGAGCGCCTGGCCGGGGTCGCCGATGTAGCGGTCGATCTCGTTGACGATGTCCAGCTCGGTCTTCGGGGCGTTGTCCTTGAAATAGGCGATCGCCTGCTCGCGGCTCCAGCCCTTGGCGTGCAGCCCGGTGTCGACCACCAGACGCACCGCGCGCCACATCTCGTAGGTCAGCTGGCCATAGCGTTCGTACGGGTCGTCGTACAGGCCCATGTCGTAGCCCAGTTGCTCGGCGTAAAGCGCCCAGCCCTCGCTGTAGGCCACGAAATACGCGGTCCGGCGGAACATCGGCATCTCGGGCAGTTCGAGCTGGCGGGCAAACTGGAAGTGGTGGCCCGGCACCGCCTCGTGCAGCGCGAGCGGCAGCATCTCCCAGCGCGGGCGCGACTCGGGCTGGTAGAGGTTGGCGTAGAAGTAGGCCGAGCGGCTGCCGTCCGCTGCGCCCCCCTGGTAGTAGCCGGCGGTCGCGTCGGGCGCAGCTTCGGCCGGGATCGGGCGCACGCCATAGGGCATGCGCGGCACAGTGCGGAAGACGCGCACCAGCTCGGGGTCGATGCGCTTGGCCACGGCGCGGTAGGCCTCGAGCAGCGCCTCAGGCGTCGGGCAGAAGAACTTCGGGTCGCTGCGCAGGAACTTGAAGAACTCTTCGCGTGTGCCTTTGAAGCCGGTCTCGGCCTGCAGCTTGTCCATCGCCGCGCGCAGCCGCGCCACTTCCTTCAGGCCGGTCTCGTGGATGGCATCGACACTGAGGTCGGTGGTCGTGTAGTAGCGAGCGCGAAACGCGTAGTAGGCCGCGCCGTCGGGCCCTTCGGTCGCTGCGACCGAAGGGCGCGCCTTCGGCAGGTAGCTGGTGTTCACATAGGCCAGCAGCTTGCGGTAGGCCGGCACGATGCGTTCGCGCACATGCCCGAGCGCCTCGGCGCTGAGCGCCTGGCGATCGGCCTCGGGCATCGCGGCCGGGAAGCGCTGGAACGGCCGGTAGAACGGACTGGCCGTGGGGTCGTCGACGATCTGTGCGCTGATCTGCGCCGGCACGCGCTCGATCAGCACCCGCGGCGGCACGTGGCCGGTGCGCACACCTTCCTGCATCAGCGCGATCACCTGGTCGATCACCTGCGGCAGCGTGGCCATGCGGGCCAGGTAGCGCCGGTAGCCCGCCACGTCGTCGAACGGCATGATCTCGGCGATGCCGGCGGCCAGCTGCACGCCGCTGCGCTGGTTGATCGGCTCGAGGTACTCGCGAAAACGCTGGCGCTCGATCGTGCGCGTCAGCTGCCATTCGAAGGTGTCGTAGTGCACTCGGTCGGCGGCCGACAAGGCCTGCCGGTTGATCGCATGCAGCTTCGCCAGCGCCGCGCGGTCTGCTGCTTCCTGGCGCGCGATGGTGGCCAGGCTCATGTCGCTCCAACGGTCGTCGTAGCGCGTGTCGCCGTTGTAGCTGGCCGTCTCGGGGCTCTCTCGCAGCGTGCGTTCCCATTCGTCGGCGAACAGCTGGTGCAAGGTGCGCGCGGCGGGCGCGGCGCCTGTTTTTGCCTGCGCGGGCCAGGCGGACATCGTGCCCGTCATCAGGGCGGCCACCACGATCGCGAAACGCAGCATGAAAGTCTCCGGCAGGTCCAGGCGAAGCCGCGATGCTAGTGCGCTTTGGCCCGAATAACTGGCGCCGAAACCCACCCCGCGCCGACGATGATGCGGCGGACCGGGCGGCGCCGATGGCTACCATCGCGGCATGCCCTCCGCCCCCGCCTCGATCGGCGACATCGCCGGCCTGAAGATCGGCCACTTCACCGACGCGCGCCGCCCCACCGGCTGCACCGTGCTGCTGTGCGAAGCCGGCGCCGTTGCCGGCATCGACGTGCGTGGCGGCGCGACCGGCACACGCGAAACCGCGCTGCTGGCACCCGGCGCGCTGGTCGACAAGGTTCACGCCCTGCTGCTGACCGGCGGCAGCGCCTTCGGGCTGGACGCAGCCAGCGGCGTGATGCGCTGGCTCGAAGAACGTGGCCACGGCATCGCCGTCGGCCCGGCGCGCGTGCCGATCGTGCCGGCCGCGGTGCTGTTCGACCTGTGGCTCGGCGACCCGGGCATCCGGCCCAATGCGGCCGCGGGTTATGCAGCGTGTGAGGCCGCGCACCGTGGCCCGGTCGAAGAAGGCAACGTCGGTGCCGGCGCCGGTGCTGTCGTCGGCAAGCTGTTCGGTTTGACGCATGCGATGAAAGGCGGCATCGGCTGCGCGGCGCTGCGCCTGGGCAACATCACGGTGGCGGCGCTGGTGGCCGTCAATGCGCTGGGCGACGTGCTTGACCCGTCCACCGGCGCGCTGGTGGCCGGCGCTCGCGACGACAGCGGCCAGCACTTGCGCAACAGCCTGGCGGCGCTGGCCCGTGGCGAAGGCCCGGCGGCGCTGCTGGCTGGCGCCAACACGACGATCGGCCTCGTCGCCACCGATGCGACACTCGACAAGGCCCAGGCCAACCGCCTGGCCGCGATGGCGCAGGCCGGCCTGGCCCGCAGCATCGTGCCCGCCCACACCCAACACGACGGCGACCTGCTGTTCGCGCTCGCTACCGGCGGCGTGGCCGGCCCGGTCGAACATGCCCAGCTGAGCGTGCTCGGCGCACTCGCCGCCGAGGCCGTCAGCCAGGCGGTGCTGCGCGGCGTGCGCGCCGCCACCGGCCTGCCTGGCCTGCCAGCGGTTCGAGACCTCACCACGAAAACATGAAACTCTCACAAATCCTGTTCAGCCAAGGCTTTGGCACCCGCCGCGTCTGCGCCGGCCTGCTCGATGCCGGCTTGGTGCGCCACAACGGCCAGGTCCTGGACGACCCGAACGTCGACCTGCCGACCGACGGCCTGGTGCTGGAGGTCGAAGGCAAGCCCTGGCCCTTCCACGCACAAGCGCTGGTGATGCTGCACAAGCCGGCCGGCTACGAGTGCTCGCAAAAGCCCAAGCACCACCCCAGCGTGCTGACGCTGCTGCCCGCGCCGCTGCGCCAGCGCGGCGTGCAGCCGATCGGCCGGCTCGACGAAGACACCACCGGCCTGCTGCTGCTGACCGAAGACGGCAAACTGATCCACAAGCTCACTTCGCCCAAGCACCATGTGCCCAAGGTCTACGAGGTCGGCTGCAAGCACCCGGTCGACGCGACCCAGGTCGAACGGCTGCTGGCCGGCGTGGTGCTGGACGACGACCCGGCGCCGGTGCGCGCGGCCGCCTGCGAGGCGGTGGGCGAATGCGGCCTGCGCCTGACCTTGACCGAAGGCAAGTACCACCAGGTCAAACGCATGGTGGCGGCCGTCAGCAACCGCGTCGAGACGCTGCACCGCAGCACCTTCGGCCCGCTGGTGCTGCCGGCCGACTTAGGGCCTGGACAGTGGCGGTGGGTGCCCGGCTGGCCGGGTTGACCAGCATCCCGTCGTTCGCCCCGCTGCCTATGATCGGGTGGCAATGGACACGCTTTCTCCGGTTCGACAGAGCGCCAGCCCGGCGCCGGAGACCGGCGACCGTCAGGCGATCGACGAGCAGGTGGCCGTCGAACGGGTGCGCATCCTGTATGAGCGCACACCGCAGGCGCTGTGGGGCGGGCTGGCTTTTGCCGCGCTGCTGGCCTGGGGCTTCGCGCCGATCGTCGGCGCCGGCATGGCCTGGGGCTGGTACGGCGTCAAGGTGCTGCTCTGGGCCGTGCGCTTCACGCAATGGCGCCGCTTCACGCGCGACCCCGACTGGCCGCAACGCGCCGAACACTGGCGCCGCCAACACGACCTGCTGGCCACGCTCGATGGCGTGACCTGGGGCATCGTCGGCCTTGCTGTCCACGCCGACAAGCCCAGCCTGCTCGACGGCGTGGTGCTGGCTGCGCTGGTCGGCGTGGCGTCGGTTGGCGTGTTCACGCTCAGCAGCCACATGCGCCACGCGACGCATTTCATGGGGGCGACCTTGTTCCCGATCCTTGCCTTCCAACTGCTGCAAGGCGGCGTCTACGCCTGGCTCGTCTCGGGCGGCCTGGCGATCTATTTCGTGGTCATCGTGGTCGAAGGCCTGAGCACCCACGGCCGCACGCTCGAACTGCTGCGCCTGCGTTTCGAAAACGCCGCCATCGCCGACCAACGCCATCGTGCGCTGCTGCTGGCCGAGCATTCGAACGCCGCGAAGAGCCGCTTTCTCGCCACCGTGAGCCATGAGCTGCGCACGCCGCTGAACGGCATCCTCGGCATGTCGCAGTTGATGGCACTGGAGGGCCTGCCGCCCGAGCAGGCCAGCCGCAACCAGGTGGTGCAGACCTCGGCCGAACACCTGCTCAGCCTGATCGGCGACCTGCTCGACGTGTCACGCATCGAATTCGGCCGGATCGAGTTGCACCCTCAGTCGGTGGCGCTGCAGGCGCTGCTCAACGAAGTGGCGGCACTGCTGCGGCCGGTGGCGCAAGCCAAGGGTTTGCATTTGCAGCTGCAGGCCGGGACGGCGCTGCCGCCGCAGGTGCAGTGCGACCCGGTGCGGGTCAAGCAGGTGCTGCACAACCTGGTCGGCAATGCGATCAAGTTCACCGCCGAAGGCGAGGTGCGGCTGGCGGCGGGCCAGCGCGAAGGGCTGATCGTCTTCACCGTCAGCGACACCGGCGACGGCATCGCGCCGGCGGAAGTCGAACGCATCTTTTCTGCTTTCGAGCAAGCGCCGGCCCACACCGACGCGCGGCACACCGGCACCGGCCTGGGCCTGACGATCGCGCGCCATCTGGCCCGTGCGATGGGTGGCGATGTGGTCTGCCGCACATCCGCCGGCCCAGGCGCGGTGTTCGAATTCACGATGGCCGATGTGCCCGCCACGGACGAGCCGGCAACCACCACCGCCGCAGCCGTGGCTTTGCCCGCGCTGCCACCGGCCCGCGTGCTGGTGGTCGAAGACAACGCGGTCAACGCACTGGTCGCGACCGGCATGCTCGAGCACCTCGGCCTGCGGTGGCGGTTGGCCAGCGACGGCGAGCAGGCGCTGGCGCAACTGGCCCGCCAGTCCTTCGACCTGGTGCTGATGGACTGCCAGATGCCGGTGCTCGACGGCTTCGAAGCCACCCGCCGCTGGCGCGCCGCCGAGGCCGAACAGGCGGGCGCGCTGCGGCTGCCGATCGTCGCGCTGACCGCCTTCGCGGTCGAGGGCGACAGCGCGCAGTGTCAAGCGGCCGGCATGGACGGCCACCTGGCCAAGCCTTTCACGCTGCAGGCCTTGGCCGACGAGCTTTCTCGCCACTTGCGAACGCCGGCATAACATCATGCCCATGCGCATTCTTCGTGGTCTGCACCACCCCCACGCCCTGCCCGGCCCGGGCTGCGCGTTGACGATCGGCAATTTCGACGGCGTGCACCGCGGCCATCAGGCCATGCTGGCGCTGCTGAACAACGAGGCCAGGCACCGCGGCCTGCGCAGCTGCGTGATGAGCTTCGAGCCGCATCCGCGCGACTACTTCGCCACCAAGGCCGGCGCGCCCGACAAGGCGCTGACGCGCATCGCCACCTTGCGCGACAAGCTCGGTGAACTGGCCCGCTGCGGCGTCGACGACGTGGTGATCCTGCGCTTCGACCAGGCGCTGGCCAGCCTGTCGGCCGAAGACTTCATCCAGCAGATGCTGGTCGAGCGACTGAATGCACGCTACGTGCTGGTCGGCGATGACTTCCGCTTCGGCGCCAAACGCGCCGGCGACTATGCGCTGCTCGATGCCGCCGGCGCGAAGCTCGGCTTCGACGTGGCGCGGATGATGAGCTACGAGGTGCACGGCCTGCGCGTGTCCAGTTCGGCGGTGCGCGAGGCGCTGGACAGCGGCGACATGGAGCGCGCCGCCATGCTGCTGGGCCGGCCCTACGCCATCAGCGGCCATGTCGTGCACGGCAAGAAGCTCGGCCGCGAGCTGGGCTTTCGCACGCTGAACCTGCGCTTCCCGTTCAAGCGCCCGGCCGCGCACGGCATCTTCGTCGTGCGGGTCCATGGCCTGGGCGGCGCGGCGCTGCCCGGTGTCGCCAGCCTGGGTGTGCGGCCGACAGTCGAAGACGCCGGCCGCGTGCTGCTCGAAACCCATTGCCTCGACTGGCCCGCTTCATTCCACGTCGAAGCCGGCTACGGCGAGCTGATCTCGGTCGAGCTGCTGCACAAGCTGCACGACGAGCGGCGCTACGAGTCGCTCGACGCGCTGCGCGCCGGGATCGCACAAGACGAAGCCGACGCTCGCGCCTGGTTGCAGGCCAATGGTTAGCAAGCCGGCGGCTGGCATCCACAAGCCGAGCAACGCCCGGCAGGCCACCGGCCGCTAGAATCGGGCCATGCCTTCGAGCACCGTTCGCCCCACCACGCCCCGCGGGCATACCGCCACGCGGCGCCAGACCACGCGCGATCGAATTATTCAGGCCTGACGCAGCCCTGCTGCGTCGCGGCGCCTCATGCGCCGTCCGCCCCCGAGGGTGCCTCGCCCGGCGGCACCCACCCTTCCGCCCTGAATGCCTCGCGCTGGACCCAAGCGCGCACCGCCATGACCGATGCCACGCCCGACTACCGCAGCACGCTGAACCTGCCCGACACGCCCTTCCCGATGCGCGGCGATCTCGCCAAGCGTGAACCGGGCTGGGTCAAGCAATGGGAAGACGAAGGCACCTACAAGCGCCTGCGTGAAGCGCGCTGCGGCGCGCCCAAGTTCATCCTGCACGACGGCCCGCCGTATGCGAACGGCCAGATCCACATGGGCCACGCCGTCAACAAGGTGCTCAAGGACATGATCGTCAAGGCCCGCCAGCTGGCCGGCTTCGACGCGCAGTACGTGCCGGGCTGGGACTGCCACGGCCTGCCGATCGAGAACGCGATCGAGAAGAAGCACGGCCGCAACATCAGCCGTGACGACATGCAGGCCAAGAGCCGCGCCTACGCGACTGAGCAGATCGCGTTGCAGATGGCCGACTTCAAGCGCCTGGGTGTGCTGGGCGACTGGGAGCGGCCGTACCGCACGATGGACTTCGCCAACGAGGCCGGCGAGATCCGCGCGTTCAAGCGGGTGATGGAGCGCGGCTTCGTCTACCGCGGCCTGAAGCCCGTCTACTGGTGCTTCGACTGCGGCTCGTCGCTGGCAGAGTTCGAGATCGAATACGCGGACAAGAAGAGCCAGACGCTGGACGTGGCCTTCCTGTGCGCCGAGAACGACCGCCTCGCGGCCGCCTTCGGCCTGCCCTCGCTGGCCGGTGACGCCTTCGCGGTGATCTGGACGACCACCGCCTGGACGATCCCTGCCAACCAGGCGCTGAACCTGAACCCGAAGATCGAGTACGCGCTGGTCGAGACGTCCAAGGGCTTCCTGGTACTGGCCTCGGTGCTGGTCGAGAAGTGCCTGGCGCGTTACGGCCTCGAAGGCAAGGTCGTCGCGACCACCCTGGGCGAGAACCTGGGCGGCATCCACTTCAAGCACCCGTTGGCACACGTCGACGCGGGTTACGACCGCCTGAGCCCGATCTACCTGGCCGACTACGCGACTGCCGATGACGGCACCGGTATCGTGCACTCATCGCCCGCCTACGGCGTGGACGACTTCAATTCCTGCGTCTCGCACGGCGTGAAGTACGACGACATCCTGAACCCGGTGCAGGGCAACGGCGCTTATGCACCGACCTTCCCGCTGTTCGGCGGCCAGAACATCTGGAAGGCCGTGCCGGTCATCATCGACACGCTCAAGTCTGCCGGCCGCCTGATGGCGACCGAGACGATCACCCACAGCTACCCGCACTGCTGGCGCCACAAGACGCCGGTGATCTACCGCGCCGCGGCGCAGTGGTTCATCCGCATGGACGAGGGCGTGGGGGTGTTCACGAAGGACAAGGCGGGCAAGACGCTGCGCCAGACGGCGCTGGACGCGATCGACCAGACCGGCTTCTTCCCCGAGAACGGCCGCGCCCGCCTGCGCGACATGATCGCCAACCGGCCCGACTGGTGCATCTCGCGCCAGCGCAGCTGGGGCGTGCCGCTGCCCTTCTTCCTGCACAAGGATTCAGGCGAGCTGCACCCACGCACGATGGAGATCCTCGACCAGGCGGCCGACATCGTCGAAAAGGGCGGCGTCGAGGCCTGGAGCCGCGTCACGGCCGAAGAGATCCTCGGTGCGGCTGACGCGCCCAGCTACACCAAGAGCAGCGACATCCTGGAAGTCTGGTTCGACTCGGGCTCAACCTTCCAGCACGTGCTGCGGGGCACGCACGCCAAGGACACTGCCGGCACACCGGGCTACCACGAACAAGGGCCCGAGGCCGATCTGTACCTCGAAGGCCACGACCAGCATCGCGGCTGGTTCCACTCGGCGCTGCTGATCGCCTGTGCCCTCGAGGGCCGTGCGCCCTACCGCGGCCTGTTGACCCATGGCTTCACGGTCGACGCCAAGGGCATCAAGATGAGCAAGTCGCTTGGCAACGGGATCGAGCCGCAAGAGATCAGCGGCAAGCTCGGCGCCGAGATCATCCGCCTGTGGGTGGCCGCGAGCGACTACTCGGGCGACATCGCCGGCGACAAGAAGATCCTCGACCGCGTGGTCGATGGCTACCGCCGCATCCGCAACACGCTGCGCTTCCTGCTGGCCAACATCAGCGATTTCGACGCCACGACCGATTCGGTCGATGCCGACGAAATGCTCGAGGTCGACCACTACGCGCTGGCCCGTGCGAGCGAGCTGCAGGCCGAGATCCTGAAGCACTTCACCGCCTACGAGTTCCACCCGGTGGTCGCGAAGCTTCAGGTCTACTGTTCGGAAGACCTGGGCGCGTTCTACCTCGACGTGCTGAAGGATCGCCTGTACACGACCGCGCCGAAGAGCCTGGCGCGCCGCAGCGCGCAGACCGCCCTGTGGCACATCACCCAGGCGATGCTGCGCTGGATGGCGCCGTTCCTCAGCTTCACCGCCGAGGAAGCGTGGCAGGTGTTTGCGCACGGCACCGCGTCGAAGCAGACGATCTTCACCGAGACCTACTGGCCGCTGCCAACGCCGGATGGCAAGCTGCTGGCCAAGTGGGCCCGGCTGCACGAGATCCGCGATCTGGCGAACAAGGAGATCGAGGCGGTACGGACCACCGGCGCAGTCGGCGCGTCGCTGCAGGCCACGCTGGTGATCACCGCGCCGGCCGAGGACGCGGCGCTGCTGCGCTCACTGGGCGACGACCTGCGCTTCGTCACGATCACCTCGGCGGTGAGCGTGGTCGATGGCGACACGCTGGCGGTGACCGTGACGCCAAGCACCGCCACCAAGTGCGACCGCTGCTGGCACTACCGCGACGACGTCGGCGCCGATGCTGCCCACGCCACGATCTGCGGCCGCTGCGTCAGCAACCTGTACGGTGCGGGCGAAACACGGGTGGTGGCCTGATGGCGCGGCGTTCCTTCTCCAGCGCTTCGTCGGGCCCGAGCCTGTGGGTCTGGCTGGGCGTCGCGCTGGTCGTGATCCTGCTGGACCAGTTGACCAAGACGCTGATCCTCGGCGACTTCCAGATCGGTGAAACGCGCAGCGTCACGTCGTTCTTCAACGTGGTGCGGGTGCACAACACGGGGGCTGCGTTCAACTTCCTGGCGGGCGAATCGGGCTGGCAACGCTGGTTCTTCGTCGGCCTCGGCGCGGCAGCGTCGGCCGTGATCGTCTGGATGCTGAAGAAGCACCCGGGCCAGAAGCTGTTCTGCTTCGCAATCGCGATGATCCTGGGCGGTGCTGTCGGCAACGTGATCGACCGCCTGATCCACGGTTATGTGGTCGACTTCATCCAGGTGCATTACATGGGCCGCGCATTCCCGTCGTTCAACCTGGCCGACAGTGCGATCACGCTGGGCGCGATCTGCCTGGTGCTGGACGAACTGCTTCGGGTTCGCAAGAGCTGATCTGCCAACGGCAGAAAGCAAAGCGCCGCCTCATTCGGGCGGCGCTTTCTTTTGGGAAGAAGAGGATCAGGCGCTGTTGCGAGCCACCTGCGCGGTCTGCGCTGGCGCCGGGGTGACCTTCAGCGTTTCGCCTTGCACGGTCACGTGGCTGCCGACAGCCACTGACTTGGCCTGCGTGATGCTGCGCACCGAGCCGTCTTCCATCCGCACCTTCATGCGGTAGACCGTCTCGGTCTTGACCTTCTTCTCGATCGCATGGCCGGCCAAGCCGCCGCCGACCACGCCGAGCACGGTCATCGCCGTCTTGCCGCTGCCGGCACCCATGCGATTGCCCAGCGCGCCACCGACAACACCACCAGCCACGGCGCCAACGCCGCTGGCCTTGCCTTCGTGCTGCACCGGCTCGACCGCCTCGACGATCCCGCAACTGTTGCAAACCGACACCATGGCCTGCTGCGTGGCGTGATTTTCGCCACGGCTGGAAGGCAGCGGCGCCACAGATTGCCCATCGCGCGAGGCGGTGGCGGGCACGGGATGTGCCGGCCGCGTCGCCGGCTTCGCAGGGGGCGCCGGCACCGGCTTCGCCTGCTCGGCCTGCGCAGCCACCGCGTCGCCGGCGACTGGCAGTGGCTTCGGCGCCGATGGGTCTTGCACCGTGTCGGCGGCATTTGCCACCACGGCGGCCGGCATGGCCGGCTCCTCGCTCGGCGCATGGGCCGGCGAGCGGATCACCAACGCCGCACCGAGGGCGGCCACGGTCGTGCCAAGCAGGCCGATCACCAGCCAGGCACTGCGGGGAAATGACGCTTGGGTCGGCCGGGGCCGAACGGCTGCGGTGGATGGATGCATCAGAGAACCCTCAATCTGGTCGCCGAGGTAAACCACACCGTGTGGCACCCCGATCTGTACAGCACGGATGCTGCGCGCAGCGTCGGGGTCGCAGGTATCCGAATGCATCGCCTGTACCACGGCCAAGGGACAGGTTGAACCGGATGCGCGGATTCACGCGGTTGCTGATACCCAGCAAGCACGCGCCGTGCCGCCCCATCCAAGGGCGTGCCGACGCAGGCGCAAAGACCTAGGCGGGGTAGATGGCGCCCAGCACGCGCGGGCCGCATGCGCCGGTGGCATCCGGGCGATTGCCCGGCTGGCGCAGCACGCAGGCCCGCGCCAGCCAGGCGAAAGCAGCGGCTTCCACCTGCAGTGGCGGCAGGCCGGCTTCGGCCGTGGACCCGACCCTCACGCCGGGCAGCAGCGAAGCCAGGCGCACCATCAGGTGCCGGTTCAACGCACCACCACCGCACACGCGCAGGTCCGTGGTGCCTGGCGCTTCACGGCCCAGCGCATCGGCCGCAGCGCAGGCCGTGAACTCGGCGAGCGTCGCCTGCACGTCGCCCGGGTCGGCGCCCGCAAAGGCGGCGAGCTGGCCCGCGAGCCAGGCCGGATTGAACAGATCGCGGCCGGTGCTCTTGGGCGGTGAACGCTGCAGGAAAGGCTCGGCCAGCAGCGCGGCGAGCAGGCCCGGCAGCACTTGGCCGGTGGCGGCCCAGCCACCGGCTTCGTCGTAGGGCAAGCCACGATGCAACTGAATCCAATGGTCCATCAGCGCGTTGCCGGGCCCGCAGTCGAAGCCGCGCACCACACCGTGTGGATCGTCGCCAGCCGGCAGCAAGGTGAGGTTGCCGATACCGCCCAGGTTCAGCACCGCGCGAGGCGTGTCGGGCAGGCTGAAGACCTGGGCATGGAAGGCCGGCACCAGCGGTGCGCCCTGCCCGCCTGCAGCGACATCGCGCGATCGGAAATCCGCCACCACGTCGATGCCGCTCAGCTCCGCCAGCAAGGCAGGCTGGTTGATCTGGATCGTGTAGCCGGTGGCGTCGAACTCACCCGGCCGGTGCCGCAGCGTCTGGCCGTGCGAGCCGATCGCCTTGACCGCACCAGGTGCCGTGCCGGTGTCGGCCAGCAGGGCCTGCACCACCTCGGCTTGCGCACGGGCCAAGCCGTTGGCGGCCAAGGCGGCGCGGTGCAGTTCGTTGTCGCCGGCGCTGTTCAGCGCCAGCAGTTCATCGCGCAAGCTGGGCACGAACGGGCGGTGCGCATGCGCCAGCACGTCGATGCCGTGGTGCGCCGGGTCGTCGGCAAACCGCGCGAGGATCCCGTCCACCCCGTCCAGCGAGGTGCCGGACATCAAACCGATGTAGATCGCCATGCGCCGGATTGTGGCCGGCAGGGGTGTGGCGGTGGCGGCTTACTCGCCGCGACCGCCAGCCACGCCTTGCAGCTCGTCCGCTGCTTCGAGCTGGGTCTTCATCGCCACCGCCCACTGGGCGAAGCGCGGGCGCTGCGAGGCGTCGAGCGCCACCGTCTCGGCCGCCTTGGCGATCTTCAGCGGATCCTGGTGCTGGCCATTGACGCGGAATTCGAAGTGCAGGTGCGGCCCGGTGGCCCAGCCGGTCGCGCCGACGTTGCCGATGTTCTGCCCCTGCTCGACACGCTGGCCCTTGTTCACGTTGACGCGCGACAAATGCGCATACAAAGTGCTGCGGCCGCCGTTGTGGGCCAGCTGCACGACGTTGCCGTAGCCGTTCTGCCAGCCGGCGAACTCGACCACGCCGTCGCCGACCGAGCGCACCGGGGTGCCGCTGGGTGCGCCGTAGTCGGTGCCCAGGTGCGCGCGCCAGGTCTGCAGGATCGGGTGCATGCGCATCGAGAAGCCCGAGGTCACGCGCGAGAACTCCATCGGGCTGGCCAGGAATGCGCGGCGCTTGCTCTCGCCCTTGAAGTCGTAATAGCTGCCCTTGCCATCGGCACCGCCAAACCACAGGGCCTGGTAGCTCCTGCCGTTGTTGACGAACTCGGCGGCCAGCACGCGGCCGCTGCCTTGGTTCCAGGTGATCGGCTCGCCGTCGGCGGTCAATGCCTCGTAGGCGACGCTGAAGGCATCGCCCTTGCGCAGCTCGCGGTGGAAGTCGATGTCGGTCGAGAACATCTCGGCCATCTGCACCGCGATCGCGTCGGGGATGCCGGCGTCGTCGGTCGCCGCGAACAGCGAGCTGCGGATCGTGCCGCCAGCCAACCGTGTGCTGGCGCCCAGTGCGGCGGTCTCGACCTTGGCGCTGAAGCCATCGTTCGAGCCGCGTTGGATCGTCAGGCGCTGGAAGCGCGACGGCGCGGTCGAGCTGCCGTCGTCCTCGGTCGCAAAACGAGCGACCAGCGTCTGCAGCCGGCCTTCGTCGTCCAACTCGGCCGACACCATCTTGCCGGGCCGGCCATTCAACACACGCTGGCCGGTGCGGTCAGCGCGCAGGAACTGGGCGGCCTCGGCATCGACGACACCCAGGCGGCGCAGCAGGCTGTCGGCCGTGTCACTGGCGCGGGTCGTTTCGCTGCGCCGCAGTTGGAGATCGGCGTCAGCCAGGGCTTCGAGCTGGCCTTTCAGGCCTTCCGGCTCGACCGACTCGGTGACCATGCGGCGCGGCAGTTCGGCGGCATCGGGCGCCAGCGGGGCGATACCGAAGGCGGTGACGCCGAACCCGGCCATCAGCACGGCCAGCGACGTGGCCAGGCCGCGGCGATGGGCAGAGACAAATTCACGCGCCGCGAGAACGGCGGACCGCACCGAGGACGGTGGGATCGAAGCGGGCGCCGGAACGCGGGAATCCAGAGACATTCAGTTTCATTCCGCGAGGAGATGAACACCTCGCAACAGCAACCTGCCCAGCGGTCGACAAGTTCAACCCAACGCTGGCCGAAAGCCGGCGTACAAGGTTTGCAATGGGTCAGGATCCAGGCCCTGGGCGGGGGCTGGCCCGTAGAATCCGCCGCTTCAAGCCACCTTCGCGATGGCCCTGGGCGACCGGTTCGGGGCGGCTCACGAGGAGTCGGAGCCCTGAACAGGCGTTGCGCGCGAGTATAGCGAAGACCCTTACGGCGCCATCCCCAGTTTGCAATCTGTGACTTTTGTATGACTGAACCCGTGATCGGTGCCACACCTCTCAGCAATTCTGTGCAAGAAGCGCTGGCCATCAGTCTGCGTGGATGCAGCGAACTGCTGCCGCAGGCTGACTGGGTCAAGAAGCTACAGCGCGCCGAGGCCACCGGAAAGCCGTTGCGGATCAAGCTGGGGCTGGACCCGACCGCGCCGGACATCCATATCGGCCACACGGTGGTGCTGAACAAGATGCGCCAGCTGCAGGACCTGGGGCACACCGTCATCTTCCTGATCGGCGACTTCACCTCGATGATCGGCGACCCTTCGGGCCGCAACGCCACCCGCCCACCGCTGACCCGCGAGCAGATCGAGGCCAACGCCAAGACCTACTACGCCCAGGCCAGCCTGGTGCTCGACCCGGAAAAGACCGAGATTCGCTACAACAGCGAATGGAGCGACCCGCTGGGCGCCCGCGGCATGATCGAGCTGGCGGCCAAGTACACCGTCGCTCGCATGCTCGAGCGCGACGACTTCACCAAGCGCTTCCAGTCCAACACGCCGATCTCGGTGCACGAGCTGCTGTACCCGCTGATGCAGGGCTACGACTCGGTCGCGCTGAAGAGCGACCTCGAACTCGGCGGCACTGACCAGAAGTTCAACCTGCTGGTCGGCCGTGCGCTGCAAAGCGAATACGGCCAGGAGCCCCAATGCATCCTGACGATGCCGCTGCTGGTGGGGCTGGACGGCGTCGAGAAGATGTCGAAGTCGAAGAACAACTACATCGGCATCACCGAAGACGCGAACACGATGTTCGCCAAGCTGCTGTCTATCAGCGACACGCTGATGTGGGATTACTTCACCCTGCTGAGCTTCCGCTCCGAGGCCGAGATCGCGAAGCTGAAAGCCGAGATCGCGGAAGGCCGCAATCCGAAGGATGCTAAGGTGCTGCTGGCCAAGGAGATCACGACGCGGTTCCACAGCGCGTCGGCCGCCGAGGCTGCGGAAGCAGACTTCCAGAACCGCGCCGCAGGCGGCATCCCCGACGAGGTCGAAGAGGTCTCGGTGTCCGGTGCGCCCATGGGCATCGGCGCGCTGCTGAAGGCGGCGCGGCTAGCGCCCAGCACCACCGAAGCCAACCGCCTGATCGAACAGGGCGGCGTGCGCATCGACGGCGGGGTTGTTTCCGACAAGGGCCTGAAACTTCAGGCCGGTACATTCGTCGCCCAGGTGGGTAAGCGCAAATTCGCGCGCGTTACCCTGTCCTGAGTCCCTCACGTTCGCGGAGATCCCGATGAACCGTTCCAGAAAAATTGCAGTCGTTGTTTCCGTGCTGGCCCTCGCAGGGCTGGCCGCCCACGCACAGGTCGAGCCTGTGAGTGGCACCGCGCCCGCCTCGACGGCCGGCCCGGTCAAGGCGGCCGACGGCAGCGAGACTTTCCCCAGCGGGTTGGTCTTCCGCTCATTGCGTGAAGGCTCGGGCGCGAGTCCCAGCCCGACCGACACGGTCAAGGTCCACTACCGCGGCACCTTCCCTGACGGCAAGGAGTTCGACAGCTCCTACACCCGCGGCCAGCCGGCCGAGTTCCCGCTCAACCGCGTGATCCCCTGCTGGACGGAAGGCGTGCAGAAGCTCAAGGTCGGCGGCAAGGCCAAGCTGATCTGCCCGCCAGGCATCGCCTACGGTGCCAAGGGCGCCGGCGGCGTGATCCCGCCGAATGCCACCTTGCATTTCGATGTCGAGTTGATTGGGATCGCGGGGAGATAGAGCCCCCGCGGCCCCTTCCGGGGCCCGCCCCCCGAGGGGGCTCGCGCAGCGGACCAGCAAAGCTGGATCCGCGCACGCCACTTGAAGGGGGCGACGCTACGCGCGCCCAGCCGGACAAGGTCGGATGCAGGTTGCCTCGTACTTGAAGCTGTCGGTACTCGCAGCGCTGGCCACGATCGCATTGAAGACCGGGGCCTGGTGGCTGACCGATTCGGTGAGCCTGCTGTCCGATGCGCTCGAATCGCTGGTCAACCTGGCCGGCGCGATGTTCGCGCTGGCGATGGTGACGCTGGCCGCGCGGCCACCCGACGACGAGCACCCTTACGGTCACCACAAGGCCGAATACTTCTCCAGCGGCTTCGAAGGCGTCTTGATCATCGCCGCCGCACTGGGCATCACGGCCGCGGCGATCGAGCGCTGGCTGCATCCGCAAGCACTGCAATCGCTCGGGCTGGGCCTGGCGTTGTCCATCGTCAGCTCGGCGATGAACGGTGCGCTGGCGTGGGGCATGCTGCGCACCGCACGTGTCCACCGCTCGGTCGCGCTCGAGGGCGATGCGCGCCACCTGATCACCGATGTCTGGACCAGCGGAGGCGTCGTCGTCGGCCTGATCGGCGTGACGCTCACCGGCTGGGCCTGGCTCGACCCGCTGGCCGCCGTGCTGGTGGCGCTGAACATCCTGCGCGAGGGCGTGTCGCTGATGCGCCGCTCGGCCGACGGTCTGATGGACCACGCGCTGGAGCCGGAGCAGCAGGCGGCCATCGACGCGGTGCTCACCGACTTTGCCCATCCGACGATCCGCTTCGACCACCTGACCACCCGCCGCGCCGGCGCACGCCGCTACGTCGACCTGCACATGCACATGCCGGCGAGCTGGACGCTGCAGCGCGCAGCGGCCCTGCGCACCGATGTCGAACAAGCGCTGATGAGCGCCGTGCCCGGCCTGCGCGCCAGCATCCAGTTGCTGCCGATGGACGTTGAAGCCCATCTCGGCGAAGAGAAGGAATTCCTGTGATCGGACTCATCCAGCGCGTGCGCGAAGCCCGCGTCGACATCGCCGGCCGCACCATCGGCGCCATCGGCCCGGGCCTGCTGGTGCTGGCCTGTGCCGAGCCGGCCGACACCGAAGCGCAGGTCGAGAAGTTCCTGGCCAAGCTGCTCAAGTTGCGCATCTTCAGCGACGACGCCGGCAAGATGAACCGCAGCGTGCAGGACCTGGACGGTGCGGGCACGCCGGGCGGGCTGCTGATCGTTTCGCAGTTCACGCTGGCCGCCGACACCTCGGGCGGCAACCGCCCGAGCTTCACCGGCGCCGCGCCGGCCGAGCAGGGCCGAGTGCTGTACGAGGCGCTGCTGTCCCGCGCCCGCGCCGCGCATCCGCAGGTTGCGGCCGGCGAGTTCGGCGCCGACATGCAGGTGCATCTGGTCAACGACGGTCCGGTGACGATCCCGCTGCGGATCGTCTGACCGGTCTTTGCCGAGGAAGATCGCGCCTCGCCGGGCACCAGCCAGCACCGAGCTCGTCTTCAGAACAGTCGACGCGTGGCCGCCCGACTCAACCGGCGGCGGGCGGCCTGATCAGCTCGTGCGCCGCGGTTTCGCGCGCCAGCGCCTCGGTCACCGGCCCGATCGCGGCGCGGTTCAGCAGGGCCTTGGTCTGCGCCAGCACCGTCGGATCGCGCCGCGCCAGTTCCTGTGCAATGGCCAATGCGGCGGGCACCGCATCGTCCGCATCGACCCGCTCGCTGACCAGGCCGCAGCGCTCGGCCTGTCCGGCGTCGAGCTCGCGGCCAAGCATCAGCATCGCTTTCGCACGAGGCAGGCCGATGGCCGCCGGCAAGGTGGCGCTGACGGCGCCGGTGCCGAGCAGGCCGATGCGTGCTTCGGGCAGCAGGAACCGCGCGGTGCGCGCCGCGATGCTGATGTCGGCGTTCAGCATCATCTCGAGCCCTGCGCCGACGACCCAGCCCTGGACCGCGGCCACGACCGGCTTCGGCCCGTCCATCAAGGTCTCGGCGATCGATTGCAGCAGCGCAGCAAAGACCGGCGCGTCGGGCTCGGCCTTGTCCTTGCCGGCACAGAAAGACCCACCGGCGCCGTGGATCAGCAGCACGCGCACAACCGGGTCGGCCATCGCGGCGCGAACCTCGCGCAGCAGATCCACCGTCATCGCCATCGTCAAGGCATTGAGCTTGTCGGGCCGGGAAAGGGTGATGACGCGCACCGCACCATCGATCTGGGCCACGATCATGTCAGCGCTCCTTGGATGTGGGGACCAGCCCGCAGGCTTCAAACACCTCGCGCCAGGCCGCGAGCTTGCGCTCGAAACTCCAGCTGGCGTTGGCCGGGCTGGTCGACGGCAGTCGGTGGACCGGCAAGCCTAACGCTTGTGTGATACGCACGCTGCGCGCCGACTCACCGCCGTTGTGGGCGATCGCCACCAGGCCAGGCGCGAGTGCTCGCAGTTGGCCGAGATCGTTGTGCTCTGCGGCATCGATCGCGCTGTCCAGGCTGCCTTCGCGCAGGCAGGCGGCGTAGACATCCCACAGACCCAGACCCCGTTCACGGATCACGGCCAGCCGCTCGTCATAGTGCATCGCCACCAGGTCGACACACAGCAAGGCGCCGACGATGGGCCAGAAATGGTTGCGCGGGTGGCCGTAGTACTGCTGCGCTTTCAGCGACGCGGCACCAGGGAAACTGCCCAGCACGACGAGTTTGGTGTTGGGGGCGATCACCGGCGCCAGGCCCACCAGGCGAGGCTGCTTTTCAGGCATTCGCCCCGTCCATCAAGACGGCCAACCGAGGCAGCGCGGCCCTTGCGTTGGCATTGGTGCGCTCGGCCGTTTCATCGAGCGACCAGCCGCGCAACTCGGCCAGCGTCTGGGCGATGCGCGGCAACTCGCCAGGTTCGTTGCGGCTGGTCTGGCCGGCGGCGCGCTTGGCCGCGGTGCGGTACAGCCAATGCGGCGGGATGTCGGGCGAGTCGGTCTCCAACACCGGCGCATGGCCCGGCACCTCGGCCGCCAGCTCACGGATGTTCAGCGCCCGATCGAAGGTCATCGCGCCACCGAAACCCAGGCGGAAACCGCGTTCGACGAAGTGCGCGGCCTGCTGGCTGCTGCCGTTGAACGCATGGCCGATGCCACCGGGCACCTCGATCTGGCGCAGGTGTTTCAGCAGGATGTCGGCCGAGCGCCGCACATGCAGCAGCACCGGCAGGCCGGCGTCACGCGCGAGCTTCAGCTGGCCAACGTAGAAGCGCTCCATCCGCTCGCGGTTCAGGCCGGGAATGAAGAAGTCCAGCCCGATTTCGCCGACGGCCACCAGCCGCGGGTCGTCGCGCCAGCGCAGCAGTGCTTCGCCGAGGCGGTCCAGGTCGTCGGCCTGGGCGCTGTCGACGCACAAAGGGTGGATGCCCAGCGCATAGGCCAGCTTGTGCTGGTGGGCCAATGCGCGCACCGTTTCGAAGTTGGCCACCTCGACGGCAGGCAGCACCTGCATCGTCACGCCGGCCGACTGTGCGCGCTCGACCACCGCGTCGCGGTCGGCGTCGAACTCGGCGGCATCAAGATGGCAGTGCGTGTCGATCCACATCGTCGCGGTTCATCTGGTCGGGCCAGTGGCCCGTGCGGCCAGGCTCACATCGGCGGTCGCATCCGGGCGTTGCCACCCCGCCCTTCGCCCGGCGACGGCCGCGGGGGGCGGCCGGGGCCCGAAAGCGGCAAGGACAAGGTCTCGGGGATGGGGTCCAAGCCCAGTTGGGTGCGCAGGTCGGAGCGAAGTTCCACGATCAGCGGTTGGTAGTCGACCGGCTCGCCGCGCATCAGCACCGGCAAGCAGGCCGCCGCCAGTTCGACTTGGCGGATCGAGCCGAACAGCACCACGTCGGCCAGCGCTTCTTCCATCTGTGCGCGGTGCTCGCCGGTGGCCGGCGTGAACGAGCCGGCCAGCGAGCGGTAGGCGACCACCAGGTAGCGCAGCCGCTCGGCTTCCTGCCGGGCCTCGCGCTGGCGCTTGTGGCGCACGCGCAGCAGCACATACATGCGGATCGCGAGCAGCACCACCGCAACGATCACCGGCACGATGATCGCGAGCGGGTTCAGCTCCGAAAAGCGCATCGGCCTTCAGACGACCGTGGGCAGCCGGCCGGCGTCTAGTTGCAAGCGGCGATCGCAGCGTGCGGCCAGGGTCTGGTCGTGGGTGACGAGCACGAAGGCCAGGCCGCGTTCGCGGGCGCGGGCCAGCATCAATGCGAAGACGCGATCGGCGGTGTCGCGGTCGAGGTTGCCGGTGGGCTCGTCGGCCAGCACGCAGGCCGGGTCGGCGACCAGCGCGCGGGCCAGCGCCACCCGCTGGCGCTCGCCGCCCGACAGCTCGCCCGGGCGGTGCAGCACCCGCTCGCCCAGGCCCACTTCGGCCAGCGCGGCGCGCGCTTTTTCATGTGCCTGCGGCACCGTCATGCGGCGGATGCGCAGCGGCATCGCCACGTTGTCGAGTGCGCTGAACTCGGGCAGCAGGTGGTGGAACTGGTAGACGAAGCCCAGGTGCTGGTTGCGCCACAGGCCCTGCTCGGCCGCGCCCATCTCGTCGATGCGCCGGCCCATCAGCGTGACGTGGCCGCCGCTCGGCGCATCGAGCCCGCCCAGCAGATGCAGCAGCGTGCTCTTGCCCGAGCCCGATGCGCCGACGATCGCCAGTGTTTCGCCGCGCTGCACCGTCAGGTCGACGCCCTGCAGCACCTGCACATCCAGCGGGCCTTCGTGGAAACGCTTCGTCAGCGCCTGGGCCACCAGCACGGAGCCCTGCATCGCCGGATGGAGCTCACTCATAGCGCAGCGCCTCCGCCGGGTTGACGCGGCTGGCGCGCCAGCTCGGGTACAGCGTGGCCAGGAAGGCCAGCACGAGCGAGATCACGGCGATCGGCAACACGTCGGCCATCTGCGGGTCGCTGGGCATGCGGTTGATCAGGTAGATGCTGCTGGGCAGGAAGGCCACACCCAGCAGGCGTTCGATGGCCGGCACGATGACGCCGACATTGAACGAGATCAGCAGCCCGAGCGCAACGCCGGTCAGCGTGCCGATCACGCCGGCGGCGGCGCCTTGGACGACGAAGATGCCCATCACCGAGCGTGGGCTGGCGCCGATCGTGCGCAGGATCGCAATGTCGGCGCGCTTGTCGGTCACCGTCATCACCAGCGTCGACACCAGGTTGAACGCCGCCACCGCGACGATCAGCGTCAGGATGATGAACATCATCCGCTTCTCGATCTGCACCGCGTCGTACCAGGCGGCGTTGGTGCGCGTCCAGTCGCGCACCCGTACGTTCGGGCCCATCACGTCGCTGAGGCGCCAGCCGACCTCGCGTGCGTCGTGCACGTCGGCCAGCTTCAGCTGCACGCCGGTCGGGCCTTCGGTGCGGAACAGGCGCGCCGCATCGTCGATGTGGATCAGCGCCAGCCCGTTGTCGTATTCGTAGTGGCCGACACTGAACACGCCGGCGACGGTGAACTGCTTCAACCGGGGCTGCACGCCGGCCGGCGTCACCTGCCCGCCCGGGGCGATCAGCGTGACCGAGTCACCGGCGCGCACACCGAGCGAGCGCGCCAGCTCGACGCCCAGCACGATGCGCCACTGGCCGGGCACCAGCTGCTCCAGCGTGCCATCGGCCTGCAGCTTGGCGGCCAGGTCTGTGATCTGGCTTTCGGCCGCCGGCAGCACCCCACGCACCACCGCGCCGCGCATGTCTTCGCCGCGGGCCAGCAGCGATTGCACGGCAATGAACGGGGCGGCCGCGCGGACAGCAGGGTCTTCCTTGGCCTTGGCGGCCGTCGCCTGCCAGTCGGGCAGCGCCAGCCCCTGCGGCTGCAGGATCTCGACATGCGCGATCGCCGACAGCATGCGGTCGCGCACTTCCTTCTGGAAGCCGTTCATCACGCTCAACACGACGATCAGCGCCATCACGCCCAGCGCGATGCCGATCACCGAGACGAACGAGATGAACGAGATGAAGCCGTTGCGCCGGCCGGCGCGGCCCGCGCGCGTGTAGCGCCAGCCGATCTGCCACTCATAGGGCAGCTTGGAAAACAAGCTCATGGGACCGGCATGCTACCGGAGCGGGCGAGGGCCGCTCTGGTGGGCAGAATGGACCGAGTGCATCACCCCATTCCGGGCGAAGTCGTTTCTGGCCGCTGGACCTCGGCATTCAAATCGGTCAGCCACCGAGAGCGGGCGTCAAATCTGAGATCACTTGGGAAACCCATGCCCACCCTGAACATTACGAAATTCGCCAACGCTTTTGTCCCGAACGCCGTTCCGTCTGCATTTGTCGGCGGGGCTGCGCGACAAGCCGTCGATAGATTCGGCAAGAAGCATGGCGGCCTGTGGGTCGGCGGCAAGATCACGGCATCGCCAGCAGGCCTGCATTTCGAACCGAACCGAATGAATCTAGCCCTTCATGCCGGGTTGCAAGGCACGTCCATTCCCATGTCGAGCATCCGAAGGGTCGCGCGAGAATTCGGATGGCTCACGGGTATTGTTGTCGTCCACAGCGCGGAGGGGGAGTTCCGCTTCAGGTGCTTCGGAGCCAAACAAGTTGCCGCGTCGATGGATGCCTATGTCAAATCGCTCTGACTCCGTCGCCCAGACTTCACCCTGTCTGGCCTAAGGCCAAACCAGCCTGCGAGCCGACCAACGCCGCGGCGTAGCACCGCGGCAAGGGGGATGTCCCGCAAGCAGGCCGCCGCTCACATTGAACATGGGGTGCCAGACAGTCATAACGGGGTGGTCGCGTCGAAGTCAGCCATCACCCCAACTCATCACACCGCGCCAGCCGCACGCTGAACGTGCTGCCCTGCCCCGGCCGGCTGCTGATCTCGATCTCGCCGCCCATCTGCACCAGCAGCAGCTTGACGATCACCAGCCCGAGCCCGGTGCCTTCGACGCGCCAGTGCCGTGTCAGCCGGCGGAACGGCTGGAACAGTTCCCGGATCTCGTCCTCGGCCAGGCCTTCGCCCTGGTCCTCGAAGTCGACCCACAGCTCGTCGCCGTCCACCCGCGGCACCACCGCCAGGCGCCCGCCGGGCCGGTTGTACTTGCAGCCGTTGGTCAGCAGGTTGACGAAGACCTGTTCCAGCCGCACCGCGTCGGCCCGCACGTGCAAGGCCTCGGGTGGCAGTTCGGCCTCGATCGCGATGCCCAGCGCAAGACGCTGGGTCTCGACCTGCTGCAGCGCCGCCTGCAACACCGAGCCGAGGTCCACCGGCCCGACGTCGACGCTCAACTGGCCTGAATCGATGCGCGTCACGTCCAGCACGTCGTCGACCAGGTGCAGCAGGTGCGTGCCGGCCGCCACCACATGCCGGGTGCGTTCGGCCGCGGTAGGCGACAAGGTCTCCGCCGGGTCGGTCAGCATCAGCTGCGAAAAGCCGAGCACCGCGTTCAGCGGCGTGCGCAGCTCGTGGCTCAGGCGCGACAAGAACTCCATCCGCGCGCGGCCGGTGCGCTCGGCGGCTGCCGTTTCGATGTTGAGCTGCGTGCGTTCCTCTTCCTCGCTGACGTCGTGCACCACGCCCAGCACGCGCTGCACCTGGCCGTCGCTGCCCAGCTGCTGGAAGCCCACCGTCTCGAGAAAGTGCAGGCTGCCGTCACCGTGCCGCACGCGGTAGCGCACCCGAAACGGCGCGCCTTCGCGGCGGCTTTGCTCCAGCGCGTCGCGCAGCCGGCCCATGTCCTCGTCCAGCAGCAGGCGGCGCCAGGCCGGGCGTTCGACATAACCGCCTTCTTCGCCGGCCGAGATGCCGAACAGCGCGCTGGCCCGAGCGTCCAGGTGGTAGCGGTCGTCGCTGGCACGCCACTCGAACACACCGATGCCGGCCACGGCCGCGGCCAGCGACCAGCGCTGGTGCACTTCGACCAGCTGGCGGCGGTTCGCTTCGCTGCGGCGAAGCGTGCGGCTGACCGACGCCACCACCGCCGCGCCCATCACCAGGGCCAGCGCAGCGACCGCTGTTTCAAGCAGTAGCAGGGTGTTGCGCGATGCGGTGCCGAGCGATTCGGAGAAGCGTTTCTCCTGCGTGATCAGGCGTTCATCGAGGTGGTCGAGCCGGGCATCCAGGCGGGCCAGCTCGCCTTCGCTCAGACGGTCCGGGCGTTGCAAGCGCCTGCGCACCTCTTGCCCGGTGATGCGCAGTTCGTCGATCAACTCATCGCCCTCGCGCCAGGCGACCACCGCGTCGCGCATCAGCGAGCTGCTGCTGAACGCGTGGTAGAGCCAGACCATGCCGTCCACATCGTCGGCGTGGTTGCCGCCACGTGAAAAGCCGGCGCGGGCGCGTTCGAAGTCGGGCTCGGCCGCGTCCAGCGCCTCGCGCGCCTCGCGGTCGCCCAGCGGGGCGTCCAGCCCGGCCTCGAAGCGACGGTAAGCCACCGGCGAGCCAGTCACCGCATACAGGCGCAACTGCGCCACGGCCCCACTGCGCCCCTTGGACCACAGGCTCTCGCCGCCGACGAAGGCGCGCACCGCCGACAGCACCTGGTAGCCGCCGATGCACAAGGCAAGCAGCACGCCGATGACGACGACGAAAGGCACCAGCACGCCGGCGGTGGACGGGCGATGCGCGGCGGGCAGCTTCACGCGGCGCCCACACGGCTGGAAATGGCAGTTCGCCGGCCGCATGACGGCCGCTGGCGGAACCAGGCCGTGGGCCCGGCGACATCAAGACACATCCGCAGCTCCCTTGCTTCGTGCAAGAGCGCACCCGCACCGGCCGGAAGGCCACATCACCCCGGGGAGTTGCCAGGCGCCGGCACTGCAGCGGCAGCCACCGAGGCAGGCCGCAGCGGCCTAACACCTCGTCTGCATGGCAACCCCGCTGTCCGCGGCCCGCGCAAGCGGGACGTGTGGACCGGTGGCTTTGCGACCCCGGCTTTCGCGCGGGTGTGCCCTTGTCATGGTTTGTGACCGGCCGACTGTAGCTGAACGAAAACGCGGCACACGCCCTCGCAGAGAGTTCTTTCCGTGGCCGCCGGCAGCCGGCGACCGATAATTCACGGATGCACCTGGTGCTTCCTTTCGCCTCCGCCTTGTCGCCCGCTGCCGGACAGGCTCTGTCCACCCTGCAGTTGCCGATGCTGGAGCGCCTGCTGGCGCGCCTCGCGCCAGCTCAGCGCGATGAAGGCGACGAGCTGAGCCTGAGCGCGCCGCACGAGCGGGTGCTGGCCCGCGCCTGGGGCTGGTCCGCCGCCGACGACGGACTGCTGCCGTTGGCTGCCCAGGCGGCACGGCGTGACGGCCTGGCGGTCGAGCCCGGTGACGAAGGCTGGGCCTTGCTGAGCCCGGCACATTGGCATGTCGGGACGGACCAGGTGTCGCTCGGCAACCCGCTCGCGCTCGGCCTGGACCACGCCCTGTCGCATCTGTTTTTCGACACGCTGGCGCCGCTGTTTGCCGATGGCGGCTGGCAGCTGCTGTGGGGCGCGCCCACGCGCTGGTATGCCCGCCACCCCAGCCTGGCCACGCTGCCCAGCGCCTCGCTGGACCGGGTCATCGGCCGCAACGTCGACCTGTGGCTTGGCAGCCACCCCGGTGCGCGCCTGGTGCGGCGGCTGCAGGCTGAAGCGCAGATGACACTGCATCAGCACCCGTTGAACGAGGCGCGCGAAGCCGAGGGCCTGTTGCCGGTCAATTCGTTCTGGCTCAGCGGCACCGGCGCCACGCAGCCGCCTGCGGTCACCGACGGCCTGCAGGTCGACGAGCGGTTGCGCGGGCCGGCGCTGGCCGACGACTGGACGACCTGGGCCGAGGCCTGGGCTTCGCTCGACGCCGGGCCGGTGGCCGCGCTGCTGCACCGCGCCGAGGCCGGCCAGCCGGTGCAGGTCACGCTGTGCGGCGAACGCCACGCCCAGACCTTTGCCCCGGCCGACCGCCCCTGGTGGCGGCGCGGCCTGCTGGCCCCGCGGCGCGTGAACCCCGCGCCTTGGCTGGCCGAACTTTGAAGCTGTAGATGCCCTCACCCACCCTGCTGACTCGCGACGTGCCGCCGCGCACGGCTTTCGCGCTCGAACAAAGCGGCGTCCACCCGCTGCTCGCACGCCTGTTCGCTTCCCGCGGTGTCAGGACGCCGGCCGAGCTGGACGACGGTCTGGGCCAGTTGCTACCGCCGACCGAGCTGCGCGGCAGCGCCGAGGCGGCCCGCCTGCTGGCTGATGCGATCGAGCAAGGCCAGCGCCTGTGCGTGGTGGCCGACTACGACTGCGATGGCGCCACCGCCTGCGCAGTGGCGTTGCGTGGCCTGGCGATGCTCGGCGCCGCGCCGGGCACCCTCAGCTATGTGGTGCCCGACCGCCAGGTGCATGGCTACGGCCTGACGCCGACCATCGTCGACCTGGCACGGGCACAGCAGCCCGACGTGCTGGTCACCGTCGACAACGGCATCGCCAGCATGGCCGGCGTCGCCCATGCGCGATCGCTCGGCATCCGTGTGCTGGTCACCGACCACCATTTGCCGGCGCTGGTGAACGGGGCGGTCGAGTTGCCCGATGCCGATGTGATCGTGAACCCGAACCAGCCCGATTGCGCCTTTGCGAGCAAGGCGCTGGCTGGTGTCGGCGTGATGTTCTACACCCTGCTCGCGCTGCGCGCCGAGCAGCGCGCGCGGGGCCGTTTCGACGCCACCAACCAGCCGCGCCTGGACGCACTGCTGGACTTGGTCGCGCTAGGCACCGTGGCCGACGTGGTGAAGCTCGACGCCAACAACCGCCGCCTGGTCGCGCAGGGGCTGAAGCGGATCCGCTCGGGTCGCATGCAGCCAGGCGTTGCAGCGTTGTTCGCCGCTGCGTCGCGCCGCTGCGAGATCGCGTCGGCATTCGACTTCGGCTTTGCGCTGGGCCCGCGCATCAACGCCGCCGGCCGCCTGTCCGACATGACGCTGGGCATCGAATGCCTGACGACCGATGACCCGCTGCGCGCCGCTGAACTGGCGCGCCAGCTCGACGCGATCAACCGCGAGCGGCGCGAGGTCGAGGCCGGCATGCGCGAGCAGGCTGAGCTCCTGCTCGACAACCTGATGCCCGAAGGCGCCGCGCCGCCGGCGGTCGTGCTGTTCGACCCCGAGTTCCACGAAGGCGTGGTCGGCATCGTTGCCGGCCGCATGAAAGACCGGCTGCACCGCCCGACCTTCGTCTTCGCGATCGGCAACGATGGCTTGCTGAAGGGCTCGGGGCGCTCGATCCCGGGCTTTCACCTGCGCGATGCGCTCGACCTGGTCAGCAAGCGCCACCCGGGCGTGCTGAAGAGGTTCGGCGGCCACGCGATGGCCGCTGGCTGCACGCTGGCCGAAGAAGACTTCGAGACCTTCGACGCCGCGCTGCAATCGGTCGCACAGGAATGGCTGCTGCCCGCGGCGCTGGCCCGCACGCTCTCGACCGACGGCCCGCTGGCGATCGAATATTTCAACGCTGAAACCGTGGCCAGGCTCGATGCGCAGGTCTGGGGCCAGGGCTTCGAGGCGCCGGTGTTCTGCGACGAGGTCGAGGTGATCCAGCAGCGCCTGGTCGGCGAAAAGCACCTGAAGCTGCGTCTGCGCCACCAGGGCCAGCTGCGCGACGCCATCTGGTTCGGCCACGCCGAACCCTTGCCGGGCAAGGTGCGCCTGGCCTTCCGCCTGAGCCTGGACGAGTTCCAGGGTCAGCAGCGGCTGCAGATGGTGGTCGAGGCCGCGGTCTAGGGGCTGTTGACAGGCGCTGGTTCAGCCGCCGGCAGCTCGGACCTTGGCCCGTTGGCGGCCCTGGACCGACAGCGTGCGCCCGGGCGCGAGTTCCAACGCCGCATCGAAAGCTGCAGCGGCCTCGGCCGCACGACCCAGTTCCATCAGCACTTCGCCCAGCAACTCGTTGCCCGGCTTGCGGATCGTCGGCGGGCCGAATTCATAGGGCAGCGCGGTCTCGTCGGCCGCGGCCTTGCGCAGGATCGTCAACGCAGCCTCGGCGTCACCGCGGCGCAACGCTTGCAAGCCATGCAGCTGGTCCAGGTGGATCTGCAGCGCCTGGCGTGACGGGTGCCGGGCCGGCAGGCCGGCTTCGTCGATCGCTGCCTGCACGCGCGCGGCCGACTGCTCGGCCTGCTCGACCACACCTGCCGGAACGTCGCGCTGCGCCTGGCGCAGCGCGGCGAACGCATCGACGTAATCGCGTTCGAACTGCGCCAGCGGCACGGCAGACAGATCGGCTGTCAATGCGGCGGCTTCGCCGGACCAGTCGCCGGTGTCGATCAGATAGCGCGAGCGCATCGCCGCAAAGCTGGCGGCCGAACTGCCATCCACGTCCAGCAGGTCGGCCCCTTCCGACAGGTTGGGCCGGCGCTGTGCTTCGTCGGCGCAGGCGGCCAGCACACGCTTGGCCTCGACCGGCCGACCCTCCTGCAGGTAGCCGTATTCGAGCCACGCCGGGCCATGGCCGCAGCCCGATGGTGGTCGGCCTTTCGCGGCGCGCGCCTGGTCGGAAATGCGCTTGGCGGTCTCGTTGGCAGTCACCACGTCGTCCCACATGCCCATCGCAATGAAGATGTGCGAGGTCATGTGCTGCGCATGGGCGGCCGACGGCGCGATCTTCGAATACGCCCGCGCCGCGGCAAGGCCGAGTGGTGCATGCAGCGGATCGTCGACCGCATGGATCAGGTAGTGCGCCGCGCCAGGGTGGCGAGGATAGGCGTGAAAGGCCTCGGTCATCAGCGCAGCCGCCTTCATGTAGCTGGGCAGGTGGCGGCCCTCGTGCGAGGTGCCCATCAAGGCCAGCGCATAGAAGCAGGTCGCATCGATGTCGTTCGGGTAACGCTCGTGCACAGCGCGCATCGCGTCTGCATAGCGGCGGTCGCGTTCGAGCTTCGTCCCCTCGCCGTACAAGGTTTCGAGCGCGTCGAGGTAAGCCCTCTCGCGTTCAGTCTTGGCCTTCGCCCGCCGGGCCTGCGGCGTCTCGCCCAGCCGGAACAGCGTGCCTCGCGCGGCGGCGAGATCCTGCTGCGCCCACAGCGGGTGGTTGTAGGTCATCGCCTCGCCCCAATAGGCCATCGCGAAGTTGGGGTCGGCTTTCTGCGCGCGCTGGAAAGCCTCGGCGGCCGCCCAGTATTCGAAGTTGTGCAGCTGCGCCAGGCCGACAAGAAAGTCGCGCTGTGCAGCCTTCGCGCCGGAGTTCTCGAAGCTGACGACGCCGACTGACGGCGTTGAACGAGGCGCAGGGTCGTCCCCATGCGCCCAGGCACCCTGCACGGCGAAAACGACGGACACCAAGCAACAAGCCACCGAACGCAAACCCATGGCGCCTCCACCGACGAAGTCTCTGTCGCTGCCATTCTGGGGCACTGCGCTTGCCGTCGTCATCCCCAGCACACCGTATCGGCTCGATTCTTCAGGGCCCGCGACCTCGGTGTGCGGACACTTGAACGCCAAGCGGTAACCTCGGCACTTGCAGCGATCGACGCTGCCGCCCCACCCCCACCTGAGCCTGCACGCATGTCCGACAACCCCTATACCCCGCCCGAAGCCACTGTCGCAGACCAGCCGCCGGCGCCCGGCTCGCCCATCAAGGCCGTGGCGCTGGGCATGCTGACCGACATCGGCGGCTCGGTCGTCGTCGGCGGTGTGCTCAGCATCGTCTACGCCATCGTGCTGGCGCGGCAGGGGATGACCCAGGAGCAGGTGATGGACGCGATCCAGAACGCGCCCATCCTGTCGGTCTTCGGCCTGATCAGCACCGCGATGGGCCTGGGCTTCTCGTTTCTCGGCGGCTACGTCTGCGCGCGCATCGCCAAGCGATCGGAGCTTCGCCTGGGTGCCGTGATGGCCGTGCTCAATACCGTGCTGGGCCTGTTGCTGACCGGCGACCACACATCGGCCTCGAAACTCGTCGCGCTGGTGCTGCTGAGCATCGCGGCCGTCATGGTGGGCAGCTGGAAAGGGCGCGTGAAGAACTGGTACCTGGCGCACCCCGACTACGCCGGCTGACCGGCGGCTGGCTCTTTGCCGATGGGGCTGCAGGCGCCTTGCCGCGGCACGTTTCGGCGAGGTAAAGCCAAGAGCGCGCAGGCGACGGCGATCAGAATGGCGAGTTTGTTCGCACCGCCTGCACCATGATCACGCTGCTCATCAACGACCCGGTTGCCGAAGAATGGGCCACCGACCAGACGGTGTTCGGCGGCAGGCCGTCCGCCCCGCAGGGCCGGCTGATGTGGCCGGCCTGCAAGACCTGCGGCGGCGCCATGCAATTCCTGGGGCAACTGCGAGTGGACGCGCCGCCAGCGCAGCCTGAGCTGCTGCTGCTGTTCATGTGCCGCAACAAGCCCGGCATGTGCTCCGAGTGGCATGCGGACGCCGGCGGCAATGCGGTGCTCGTCGTCGGCACGGACCACCTTCAGCTCGTCGAGCCGCCTGCACAAGCGCAGAAGAGCCTGCGGGCGATCCGCTACGGCGCGAAGTTGCTGCCGATCGAGGAGGCGCCGGACTACGAATCGGCCGCTGCCGGCTGGGCCGACGCCACCGGGATCGACCTGCGGCAGTTGCTGGGTCAAATGAGCGACTCGCCGGCCTGGGTCGAATACGAAGAAATTCCAACCTGTGACGCCTGCGGCGAACCGATGCAGTTCGTGGCGCAGCTGGAGCAAGGCCCCGAGCGCAAGACCGAAATGAACTTCGGCGGCGGCTGGGCCTATGTCTTTCGCTGCACGTGCGCCGCCCGGCGCGGCAAGATGCTGTGGCAGTGCTGAAGCGCGCAGCAGGTGGCCTGTCGGGCGCCTGATTCTTCTACCGCCGCGTCACGCGGCGTTCAGGCGCTGCCCTTGGGCATCGAAGGCCAGCAGGTGCTGCGGCTCGGCCGCCACTTGCACCTTCGCCCCGCGAACCAGCACGCCTTCGCTGGCGCTGAGTTTCAGCGACAGTGGCTCGGCCAATCCGTCCAGGCTGACATAGGCCACGCTGGTGTCGCCCAGCTGCTCAACGGTATCGACCTCGCCGCTGATCGCGAATACCGCGTCGTCGCCGACGAGTCGCAGGTGCTCGGGGCGCACGCCGACGGTGGCCACGCGGCTCGCTGAGACGCCTTGTCCGTGCGGCCAGCGCAGCAAACCGCCGGGCACTTCGAGCGCGCTGTCGTTGGCGCCCTGCACCGGCAGGAAGTTCATCCGCGGCGAGCCGAGAAAGCCTGCGACGAACCGGTTGGCGGGCTGTTGGTAGACCTGCATCGGCGGGCCGACCTGCTCGATGCAGCCGTTGTTGAACACCGCGATGCGGTCGCCCAGGGTCATCGCCTCGACCTGATCGTGCGTCACGTAGACGATGGTCGTGCCGAGGCTGCGGTGCAGGTGCGCCAGCTCGATGCGCATCTGGGTTCGCAGCGCGGCGTCCAGGTTCGACAGCGGCTCGTCGAACAGAAACACCTTGGGCTCGCGCACGATCGCGCGGCCGATCGCGACGCGCTGGCGCTGCCCACCCGACAGCTCCTTCGGCCGCCGCGCGAGCAGCGCCGTCAGCTGCAGCCGTTCGGCCGCACGCTGCACCGCCGCGTTGATCTGCGCCTTGGTCTTGCCAGCCATGCGCAACCCGAAGCCCAGGTTCTCGGCCACCGTCATGTGCGGGTACAGCGCATAACTCTGGAACACCATCGCCACGCCGCGCTGCGCCGGCGGCAGATCGGTCACATCGGTGTCGCCGATCAGGATGCGGCCGGCGCTCGGCTCTTCGAGCCCGGCGAGCATGCGCAGCGTGGTGCTCTTGCCGCAGCCGGACGGGCCGACCAGCACCATGAACTCGCCTTCGTTGATCTGCAGGTCCAGCCCGTGCACCACCGGCGCACTGGCGCCGGGGTAGGTCTTGGCGACGGCTTCGAAGCGGACGGCCGACATGCTCAGGGCGCCTTCGGCGGCTCGTTGCCGGCGTGCTGCGCTTCGATGAACGCGCGGTACCAGTGCGCGCTGTCCTTCGCAGTGCGCGCTTGCGTCTCGTAGTCGACGTGGAAGAGGCCGAAGCGCTTGGCGTAGCCGGAGTTCCATTCGAAGTTGTCGAGCAGGCTCCAGTAGAAGTAGCCGCGCACGTCGACACCGAGCTCGATCGCGCGGGCCAGCGCGGCCAGGTGCTCGCGCAGGTAGGCCACGCGCTCGGCGTCCGCCACGCGGCCGTCGGCATCGACGCGGTCGGCGTTGGCCATGCCGTTCTCGGTGATGTAGATCGGCGGCGGCGAATACTCGCGGGTGATGCGCACCAGGTGCTGTGTCAGCGCCTTGGGGTAGATCTCCCAGCCCATGTCGGTGAAGCCCTGCTTGCCGGGCGCGGGCACGGCCGGCTGCTGCGTGCTGATGAAGCTGCGGGTGTAGAAGTTGACGCCGAGAAAATCGAGCGGCTGCGCGATCTCGGCCAAGTCGCCGGCTTCCATGCGAGGTGCATCGGCGCCCAGGTGCTCCAGCACATCGGCCGGGTACTGGCCGCGGAACACCGGGTCCATGTACCAGCGCACATTCAGGCCGTCGTCCAGCCGCGCGGCGCGGCGATCGGCTTCCAGCTCGGTGGCAGGGAAGGCGGGGGTGTGGTTCAGCACGATGCCCAGCTGAGTGCGGGTCTCGGCACGCATCGCCTGGATCGCCCTCCCATGCGCCAGCAGCAGGTGGTGCGAGGTCTGCATCGCTGCGGTACGGTTGGTCTTGCCTGGGGCGAACTGTGCGGTCTCGTAGCCCAGCGTCGCCACACACCAGGGCTCGTTCAAGGTCGCGAGCGAGGCGAGCCGGTCGCCGAAGCGGCGTGCCACTTCGGCCGCGTAGTCGGCGAAGTGCGGCACGATCTCGCGCGAGGGCCAGCCACCCAGTTGCGTGTGCAGCGCGAGGGGCAGGTCCCAGTGGTACAGCGTGGCGTGGGGCGCGATGCCGGCTTCGAGCAGGCTGTCGATCAGGCGGTCGTAGAACGCAAAGCCGGCTTCGTTCCACGAGCCGCGGCCCAGCGGCTGCACGCGCGGCCAGGCGAACGAGAAGCGGTAGGCCTTCAGCCCGAGCCACTTCATCAGCGCCACGTCGTCGCGGTAGCGGTGGTAGTGATCGCAGGCGACGTCGATGTTCGAGCCGTCGTTGATGCGGCCGGGCTCGCGGCAGAAGGCGTCCCAGATCGACGGGCCCTTGCCGTCGAGCGCGCCGGCACCTTCGATCTGCGCAGCGCTGGTGGCCGAGCCCCAGGCAAAGTCGGGGCGAAAGGCTGCGCGGTGGGCCGCCGCAGCGAAGTTCGTGTCGTTCGAGTTCATCGTCATCCAGGTGCGAGGAATCGGTGGCGCGCGGTCAGCCGCGCACCGCGCCGGAGGTCAGGCCCGCGACGAGCCGCCGCGCGCTGAAGAAGAAGGCCACCAGCAGCGGCAGCATCGCGATCGCGCTGCCGGCCATCAGCGCGCCCCATTCGGTGTTGTTCGGGCTTTGCATCGAACGCAAGGCCAGCGGCAGCGTGTAGTGCTCGGCCGAGCGCATCACCACCAGCGGCGCCATGAAGTTGTTCCACGAGGCGATGAAGGTGATCAGGCCGAGCGTGCCGAGCGCCGGGCCGAGCAGCGGCAGCACCACGCTCCAGAAGATGCGGAACTCGCCGCAGCCGTCCATCCGCGCCGCGTCGAGCAGGTCTTTCGGGATCGCCGAGCCGATGTACTGGCGCATCATGAAGATGCCCAAGGCGCTGGCCGCTGCCGGCACATACAGCGCGCGTGGTTCGTCGATCCAGCCCAGCACGTCCATCACCATGAAGCTGGGGATCATGTTGAGGAAGCTCGGCAGCATCATCGAGCCCAGCACCACCGCGAACAGCGGCTTCTTGAAGCGGAACTCGTAGACCGCGAACGCATAGCCGGCCAGCGCGCACAGCAGCAGGTTCAACGCCGTCGTCAGCACCGCGACGTAGACGCTCATGCCGAGGTTGCGCCAGAACGGCAGGCGCTCGGTCAGCAGGTCGATGTTGGTCAGCAACGCGCTGCCGAACCAGAACGGCGGCGGTGAGTTGAAGATCGCTGCGCGGCCGTGCGTCGCGAAGACGAAGGTGAACCAGAACGGCGCGACCAGCAGCAGCGCACCCGCCCCCACCAGCGCCCATGCTGCAACCGAGCCGGGACGCAGGTCACGACGACGCATGCTGCCCTCCCGTTCGACCGAACAGCTTGCTGTTGCCCCATGTCAGCGCCGCGATGATCAGGAACAGCAGCCACGAGACGGCCGACGCGGTGCCGAAATCGCCGTCGCTGAAGGCCAGCCGGTACATGAAGATCGCGCTGGTCATCACCGACTGGCTGACGCCCTTCTCGGGGTCGACCAGGATGAACGGCTCTTCGAACAGCTGCAGGTTGCCGATGATCGTCAGCGTGACCGCGAAGAAGATCATGGGCTTGAGCAAGGGCAGCGTGATGAAGCGGAACTGCTGCCAGCTGCCCGCGCCGTCCAGCGTGGCGGCCTCGTACAGCTCGTGGTCGATCACCTGCAGCGCCGACAGGTACAGCACCAGGTTCCAGCCGAGAAAGCGCCAGAAGACGACGAAGGCCACTGCCGGCTTGGTGTACGCGGCGTCGCCCAGCCAGTCGATCGGCTCGCTCATCCATGGGCCCAGCACCGCGTTGATGACGCCGTAGTCTTTCGAGAAAAGCGTGCTGAAGATCAGCGCGATCGCGACGCTGGAGGTGATGTAGGGCACGAAGTAGGCCGCCACCACCGCGTTGCGGCTGCGCTTGAGATGGCGGTGGATGAAGTAGGCGAGCGGCAGCGCCACGAAGTGCTGCGGCACGCCCGACACCAGCGCGAACCACAACGTGTTGTAGAGCGACTTGTGGAACCACGGGTCGGTGGCGGCGAACACGTAGTTCTCGAGGCCGACCCAGCGCATCGCCCCGAGGCCGGCCGCCGGATCCCACTGGTGCAGCGACAGCCAGATCGAGAACAGCAGCGGGAACACGCCGAACACGATGAACAGCACGAAGAACGGCGCGATGAACAGGTAAGGCGCCCAGCGGCGCATGCGCCAGGCCGCGCCGGCCTTCTTGCTCGGCGCGGCGGCGAGACCCGCCGGCTTGACCAAGGGCATGGCGCTGTCCATCGTCATGCCCTCAGCGACGCGCCCGGCGCTCGATCAGCGAGCGCGCATCGGCCAATGCGGCGGGAATCGCCTTGCCCTCGGCGACGACCTTCTCGAATTCGTCGCGGATCACGTCGGTCGCCATCGCGTCGTACTTGGTCACCGGCGTGGCCGGCACCTGCGCCGCGATCTCGCGCCACAGTTGGCGCGCCGGCTGGCCGCCCAGGAACGCGAGCGGCTCGTCCATCACCGGGTCGTTCTGCGCCTCGATCAGCGCCGGAAAGGTGTCGAGCACCTTCAGCGAGTTCAGCTGCGTCGCCTTGTTGGTCGTCATGAAGCGGATGAAGTCCCACGCTTCGGGCTTGTGCGCCGCCTTCTTCGGGATCGCGTAGAACGAGCCGCCGTAGCTGCCGGCCTGGCCACTGGGCAGCACGGCCGAGCGCCACAGGCCTTTGGTGTCCGGCGCGAGCCAGTTCTTCAGGTGGCCGGTCAGCCAGGCGCCCATCATCTGGCTCGCGATGCGGCCTTGCTTGAAGCCGGCGGCCCAATCGTTGGTCCACGGCGAGACCTTCGCGTCGAGGCCCGCCTGGCGCGCGGCGCGGCCCAGCTCGAACGCGCGCACGAAGCGCGGGTTGTCGACCAGCACCTTGCCCTGCGCGTCGAAGTACAGGCCTTCGCCGTCTTTCAAGCCGGTGCGCAGCACGATGTCGCGGATGTCCGCCGCATCGGCCAGCAGGTAGGCGCCGGTCTTGGCCTTGATCTTCTTGCCGGCCTCGATGTAGCTTTCCCAGCTCTTGGTCAGCTCGGCTTCGGTGACGCCGGCCTTGTCGGCAATGTCCTTGCGGTACAGCAGCGTGCCGGGGCCGATGTCGGCCGGCATCGCGGCCAGGTTGCCTTTGCTGCCGGTGGCTTGCGCGAAGGTGTACTTGACGAATTGGTTGCGCAGCGCTTGTGCGTTGAACGGCGCGGCGTTGAGGTCTTCGAGGCCACCGCTTTCGGCGAACTTGCCGATGAAGCGGAAGTCGACAGCCATCACGTCCGGCAGGCCGGAGCCGGTGGCCAGCGCGGTGGTCATCGCGGTGTGGTGATCGGCGTACTGCAGCGAGACGATCTTCAGCTCGACCTGCGGGTACTGCTTTTGAAAGCTCTCGGCCGCGGCCTTGGCGGCGCGGTCCAGATCCGGAAACGTGGCCACCGTCAGCGTGGTTTTCTCAGCCCACGCAGCGTGGCTGAGCACCAGCGCCAGGGTGAAGGCCGTGGCCTTGCTGAACATGGTGATGGTGTCCTGTGCGGCGAGAAACATCGCTGTCTGAAAAAGGACCCGGCGCCGGCTGTGGGTGTAGGCGGGCGCCGGGAAAGCTTCGGCGTAAGAACTGACAGGGCCGTGAGAGGCCGGCCCCAGGGCGATCAGAAGCGATAGCCCATCTTGGCGCCGTAGGTGCGTGGCGGGTTGTAGAACGAGGTCCAGGCGGTGCCGTTGATCCACGAGGCATCGGTCTTCACATGCTCGTCCGAGGCGTTGACGACGAAGCCTTCGAGGAACCAGCGGCCCTTCGGCTCTTCGTAGCGCAGGCTCAGGTCGACGGTGGCGTAGGCATCCTGGAAGCGCGCGTCCGGCGTGGCGCGTGCGGCAGCCGAAGCGTTCGGGCTGATGTCGCCGAAGGGGCCGAGCTTGGTCCGCGTCTGGTAGTGCACCTGTGCACGCGGCACCACCAAGCCGCCGCCGGGCATCGCGAAGTCGTGCTCGTAGGCGAAGGTGGTCGAGAACTTCGGCGCATGCGGCAGTTGCTCGCCCTTCAGGTTGATGGTGTTGGCTTCGTTGCCGGCGCCACCGCAAGTCAGCAGGGCCGAGTCGCAGGTCAGGAAGTCGTCGTACTTCGCATCGAGGAACGAGAAGTTGCCGCTGAAGCGATCGGTCTTGACCGGGCGCCAGCTGAACTCGGCCTCCAGCCCGCTGATTGTCGCCTTGGCTGCGTTGCTGGTCACCAGCTGTTGTTGGCCATTGGCTTGGTACTCGATCGACGAAACCTGCATGTCCTTGTACTTCATCATGAAGGCCGCGAGGTTCACCGCCAGCGTGCGGTCGAACAGCTCGGTCTTCATGCCCAGCTCGAAGTTCGTCAGGAACTCGGGCTTGTGGCGGCGGCCGCCGTCCGACAAGCCGCCGGACTTGAAGCCGGTCGACACGGTGGCATAGGTCAGCAGGTCTTTGCTGGGCTTGAACTCGACGCGGCCCAGGTAGGTGTTGGCGTCGTCTTCGGTCTTGCCGTCGTTGTGGCCACCGCCCGGCCAGGTGCCGTAGTCCGGCGCCGGCAGCGCGTCGTCGAAGTCGCTGTTGCAGGTCTCGCGGTTGACCGGGCCGCCCGGGCCGATCAGGTGGCCGCCGGTACCCACGGTGGCGCCGAAGTTCGGGCAGACCCAGTTGCGACCGCCCACGTCTTCCTTCTTCTCCGACGTGTGGCGTGCACCGGCGGTGATCGCCCATTCCTTGTTGAACTTGAACGTGCCCTGGCCAAAGACGGCGTTCGATGACAGCGTGCGTTTGGGCTGGATGAACGACATCGCCCAGGCGGTGTCGGTATCGGCCACCGGGTTGACGATGATCGGGCCGGTGGTGCCCACGACCGGCGTCTGCGAGATGTCGATGTCGAAGCGGATCTTGTTGTCTTCGTTGATCGAGAACAGCCCCGCGATCCACTGGAAGGCGCCGTCGTCGGTCGACTTCAGGTTCAGCTCATGGGTGTTGTTGTCGAAGCGCGACCACTCGGTGCGGTGCTCCTGCTTGAAGCCCGGCGAGACGCCCGCGTCGTTGTCGCTCGCATTGGTGCGCGACATGCTGCTGATGCTGCCGATGTAGCTCAGCTCCATCGACGGCGTGATCGCCCAGTCGATGCGGGTGCGGAAGGTCGTGTTGTCCTGGTCCAGCGCCCCCGGGGTGTCGATCAGCGCCGAGTTCCACTTCTGGCCGGCGCGCGGGGTCTGCATCAGCGAGA
>Ga0307516_10000053_pt1 | contig 126461 bp, 190 predicted proteins | sample 19_EM_MG_FD_203310 | JGI IMG/M metagenome (GOLD analysis project Ga0307516, IMG submission 203310) | Populus trichocarpa ectomycorrhiza microbial communities from riparian zone in the Pacific Northwest, United States - 19_EM | ecosystem: Host-associated > Plants > Roots > Unclassified... | reverse complement strand
GGAAAATGTCGACCATTCCATTTGCCACAGTCTCAAAATCAGGATCATCGAGAGTGAGTGGCGTTTTCCAGACACCCAAATGTGTGAGTGGACATCTCGGAAGCGAGCGGAGCTCTTGGAATCGGGGGTCCCCTGAGAGGTTCTTGAAATCGTCAACAATATTCGTGGTGTTGAAGTGGATCTCCAGCTTTCGCAACTTGACACAAAAGGCGGAAATCCGGAGGAGGCAAGCGACAGTCGTAGAGCAGGTGTTTTCGGAGCACGGCTGGCCGAGGTTAAGGTGCTCCAGTCGAGACAGGACCGTGGCGAGCTCGGCGACGCCGTTATTGTTTAGCTTGAAGGCGCATTGGGCTTCTCTGCTTTCGACATAACACTTGACCGCTACGCCCAAATTGACCAAATTCCGAAATGTTTGAATTGTGGAGGCGAAGGGGGGGTCGACAATGGGATCAGGGAACTGCTCGATGTTCAAGGATTCCAGGGATCCCTTCACCTTGGACAATGGTGTCATGCCTTGCGTGCCGGAAACGCTACGCTCCAAGTGCCTGAACAGGGAAAGCCATTCGCGCACAGCGCCTCCCCCGAGCGTGAGTTTTGTGAGAGGCGGGAACTCAAGGGGCGAGGGTGAAGCGGAGTAGCTCGGCGGGGGACCCCCGATGCGCCAGGTACGGAGATGGGGGAGCCGAATCAAATGGTCAACCGCCGCGTCCGACAATGGGACCGGAGAGGTGAACTCCGTAAGCGATGATCCACAGCGTAAGACGAGGGAGGAGATCGAGTCTTTGAAATACGGCCAAGGTCCCTCGTTAGGGCTGAGGGTTATAACTAGGGACTGGAGTGTGGATGTCGGCAACGAGGAGATGGCCGAGGCGACAGCTGAGAGAACATCGGGAGGAGCGCTGGAGTTACCCAGCAACCACGGCACGAAAATGGAAACCTCCTCCAAACCTTGGGAGAAGAATAGGTTGGCGTAAGGAAGGTCGGATGCTGTGATACGCCAGGTTAACTTTCGTAATGCTGGGAACCACCCGCCGGCAGGAGAATTGAGGAGCAATTTGTGGCAGGTAACCCCTGCGATGAATGACCACTTATCCAAACGGACACGGCGCATCCAAGACGCATAGCGCTTGACTCTGTCCCAAGCCTCCGGCGATGGATCCCCCACGATCCTGAGCTAAGGCGGTCATAGACTGAGATACTCGATTTCTCGAACGGGGACCTAGGACACGTACCGCAAATTCACCGGACGCTGGATCACCACGATCCCATGTTTCTCTGGGCAAAACCTCCAGAAGGGGTTTCAACATCCATTGTGTCTCCCATAACGTGCTGAGCGCTGGTTCTTCGAGGTCCCGACATGTGCAGGCGAGGTTCACGACGCTCTTTCGGCTGACGAGAACGAGCTGGCCGGCGATGACCCTCGCCAGCTCGCTAATCTTGAGAACGCGATTGGGCGTGCCATTATCCATCATGGTGGCCCGTGTGGAACCGTACAGGAGCGATCATCGCGCGGACGGGAGTATTTCCGCAGGCCGGCAGGCGCCACTGGTCTCCAACCGCCTTGATGACCCCCACACCCCAGGCTTCAAACGGCCTCTCACATGCAGGGCTTGTACGTGGCGTGGCTACTCTTTTCAACTCAACCGCGAGTCCTCATCGCCCTTTAGGATAACTGTACCTCCGTTGATTCCACAAGAAGTGTCCAAGAACCGGTATGCTGCACCTTTGAGCCACTGAAAGGACACTCACCTTACCTCGAAATGCAGGGTGCCCCGGTGGATGGGATCCAAGATATTTCGATACCCCCCTCCGTCCCCACAACCATCTCCGCAACCGACCGACTGCCACCAGAGATGCTCGTCGCAATATTCACCCACCTTTCGAAACCGGAACCACCTAGGCGCAAAACTTCGGATTTCGTTCGCGATCTCGTTTCCGTCACCCACGTGTGCAGGTCCTGGCGACAAGTGGCAATAACCGCACAGGAATTATGGACCGAGGTTACGATGATGAACTTGAAAGCGGTCAAGGTGTTTCTGGAGAGGTCCGGCGCAGTTCCTCTAAACGTGGAACTGCTCCTTGGTTCCTGGACAGTGGCCGACGACAACCTTCTCAAGGCGGTGGTTCCACACACTCGCAGATTTCGGCAACTTTCAGTGCTCAGGCGCCGGGGACTGGGTTCCATCAAATCAATGCCCTTCACGGAACCAGCACCTTTACTCGAAAGGCTTGTAATCCGCCACCCCTTGGGAGAACAGCCAGTCCTCCTTTTCGACGACCAAACACCACGACTACGTGAACTCGTTTTGTTTGCGAACGGTTTATGGTTGCAAAACCAGCTCGGGAACCTTACGTCCCTTCACATCAATCTCTCCCACGTCACGCAGACGCATTCGGGCTTTCTTCCCTTTTTTGATATGCTACGTCGGTGTCCGGTCCTGGAGGAGATGTTTATCCTTTGGAACGGCTGGGGCACGCAACTGGAACCACCCCAATTCCCCATCGTTCCTTTGCATCGACTCCGGAAATTACTCCTACGTTCTTTCCGCGTCGAGAATATCAAATACCTCCTCCATGCATTCGACCTCAGGACCAATGGAATCGCGATCCACTTGAGTGGTGTAAATCCTGGTCTCGAAGAGAACGGCGCGGTTTCCGATATCCAAACAATATTCCCAAACGATAACTCCGGCCGCCCATCCCTAATCTCATCCACCAAACTCGAACTCACATTCCACGCGCGACCCTGGACAATCATCATACATGCAGTCGGCCCTGGTTTCTCGATAAGGATGGACATGTCTCCGGGCGGCCCCGCTCGCTTCGACGACGGGGAGTACGTCTACACGAGCTACACCCTCCATGATGTTTTCTCATCAGTTAAGGAGTTTTGGTTTCGGGGGTCTTGTGTGGATATCAAGCTCGAGGGTATTGAACACTTCACCGCGTTGGAGAAATTGGTCCTTATCGGACGAGCGTCAGGGATAGCGCGACATTTTCGGCAGGCGCTTTCCCCAGGACCTTCAGGCGTTCTCGCGTGTCCACTACTCTCCGCCATCGATTGCCACTGGAATGCATCAGAGATGCGCCAGATGTTTCAACTTCTGCGTGCCCGGTACAACGCAGACCGTCAGCTCGAGAAAGTGAGGGTACCCTCCTGTTTCATCCCTCTCCCCGCCGATATTACTTTCCGTGTGGGGGATGTCGGGAACTTGGATATACCACCAGGGGGACTCCACATGCACACGATGGAGTTGCCGGAGTTTTGTTTTGCGGAGGGGGAACACGAATGGTGGGAACCTTGGGAATCTAGATTGAATTAATGTACTAGCTCGTTGTGTATCTAGCTCGCAATACTATCCGTGCGCTACTGTTCACAAATGAGGATGGTCGTAGCAATGACCGACACATCCGTATAAACTCGATGGCAACACGACCCGTTTGGACGTTTGAGTGGTATCTGGGAGATATCCAAACACGAGAGGGTACACCTCGGAAGCGAGTGGAGCTCTTGGAAGCGGTGACCCTTTGAGATATCCCTGAAATCGTCGACGATGTTCGTGGTGTTGAAGCGGATCGCCAGTTTTTCCAACCTGATGCAGTGAACGGAAATCTGGAGGAGACATGCAACGGTCGTGGCACATGTGTTCTCAGAACATGCAGGTCCGAGGATAAGAGACTCCAGTTGAGATAGGGTCGTAGCGAGCTCGGCAACATCATCGTTATTAGCTTGAATGGGCATTGAGCCCTGCGGTTTTCGTCGTGGCAGAGGGTCTCTACGTTGAGACTAACCAAGTTGCAAAATATTCGAATCAAGGAGGTAAAGGAGACATCGATGGTGGGAGTAGGGCGATTTTTGATGTTCAATGATATCAACGATTTTTTCACCTCGGACAGTGGTGTCGCGCCCGGTGTGGTGGAAAAGTCGTGATATAGATGGTTGAGTAGGGAAAGCCATCCACATGCCACGCCTCCCTCGAGCGTAAACTCTGTGAGAGGCGGGAGAACGAAGGGCAAAGGTAAAGTAGAGTAGCTCGGCGGTGGACCTGCAATATGCCAGGTACGGGGATGGGGGAGCCGAATCAAATGGTTGGTTGCTGCGTCTGACAATGGGATTGGGGAGGAGAGCGTTTTGAGTGACGGTCCGCAACGCAAAACGACGGAGGAGAACGAGTCTTTAAGATACAGCCAGGGCATCTTGCTATCTTCGGAGCGTACAAGTAGGAGTTGAATGGTGGATACAGGTAACTTGGAGATGGCCGAGGCGTTAGCTGGCAGGATATTGCGGGGGATCCCGGAATGGCGCCACTTTGATGACGTGAAAATGAAAACCTTCTTCAAAAACGGGGAGAAGAATAGGTCGATGTGAGGGAGATTGGGTTCCGTGATGCACCACGACAACTCTTGCAATGCTGGGAACCACCCGCCAGGAGGCGAATTGACGCGTGATTTGCGGAAGGTGGCCTCCCAAGGGCCCACCACTCATACACACGGACGCGGCGCATCCATGACGCGTAGCGGTGGACTCTGTTCCAGGCCTCCGACGATGGATCCCCCACGACCCTGAGCTGAAACAACCCAAAACTTGAGCGTTTGATTCTCGGGCGGGAGAATCAAGCCACATACCACACTTTCACCAGTCCCAAAACTCTCACAATCCCAAGCTTCTTCAGGCAACACCTTCAGAACGACATGCAACGACCATTGTGCCTCCCATAATGTGCTGAGGACCGGTTCCTCGAGGTACCGAGATGCACGAGCGAAATTTACTGCACGAGTTGGCTGGCAATGGCTCTCGTCAGTTCGCTGATCTTGAAGGTGTGGTTGGGCGCGCCGTCATGGTACGGTGCTGGGAACTTAGCGCCCATCAAGTGAGGGTGCCCTCCCCCCCGATCTCACTTCTCGTGTGAAGAATGTTAGAAGCTGGGATGTAGCACCAAGGGGTGCGTCATGTGTACGCAGTGGCGCCGTCAGAATTTCGTTTTTTGGAGAGGGGGACTCTTTCAACAACCTATAGACTCGATACAAAACCCGTTACATCCACTTTCTGGGCGCTCTCCTCCAGACGCCAAGGCGTCAATCGCCCGTAATCCAGATTGCACCTCGCACCAACTACCATTGGGACACGATATACTCAACAGGCATGGGAAAATAACCTTGAGTCCCATCGCGACGGTTTCGATGTCCTCCTCGCATACATCAAGTGGCAAGAACCCAACCGCCAGGCGCCGGAGCTCGCACCTAACCTTGTCACGTCCGGTACCTCCACCGACCAGGCGTTGCATATCACTGACGATCGTTACGGTGTTGAAGTGAGTCTCCAGGTCCACGAGGTCCAGACAACGGTTGGATATCGATAAGAGGGAGGCGACGGTGGTATTGCAGGAATTGAAGTGACAAGGTTCTCCGAGCTCCAGCTTCTTCAAACGAGGCAGAGCAGCGGCAAAGCTCTCCATATTGCCATCTGTCAGGCGGAAGGTGCACCCTCCCGTGCCGGAACAACTGGCGTGCATGATCAGCGTAACCAAATTCTGGAACATTGTGATGGAAGCCAATAGGGATGAGTCGACGATGGTGTTGTCGGGGCACTCGAGGAGATTTAGGGTCTCCCTGGCGTTCGCACGCAATGTTGCCGATGTGGAACTTCCTCGGGCACGCCCCCCTTGCGACGCAAGAAGGTGAATCCACGGCAGGGCCGCTGGTTCGGCGAGGCGAAGCTGCTCGAGGGATGGGAAGATGAACGGTGGAATGGTCTGAGGGGGTCCCTGCGCGGTATTCAAGTAGCGTAGATCTGGAAGCTGCGCGAGGTGATGAATGGATGCCTCCGACAAAGGTACCCGTGTGCCAAAGTATCTGAGCGACGACCCGCATCGACAAATAAAGGACGATATTGAATCACTGATAGGGCCTTTCCCCTGACCAGATATGACGAACAGATGGTCGAGAGAAGTCGGCAAAGACGAGATAATCCGGGCGATAGCTGCCAACAGATCAGATGGGGTGTCGGACGACACGGGATCGGCACGGAGCGTGACGCGTTTCAATTGGGGAGAGAGGAAGAGGCGGAAGAAGGCCAACGCGTTGTGGGTTGCATTGGTGTTCCAGAACAACCGTTCCAACCGTGGGAACAATACCCCACCGGGTGTGTTGCACAAAATCCGGGAGAGGGTATCGCTGGTAGTGTCCTGGTCGGAACTGAGGTACAATCCACGCATCCAGGAAGCGTATCGTCGCAACCTGGCCCAGTCGTTCGTTGAAGGATCGTACTCGATCGCCTGGGGAATTGGTATCGGAACCGATCCACGGGAAGACTGCGACCACTTACGATAGTTCTGCGACCGCGCCCATCCGTGACCCAGGTATGACCTGGCAGTACCCTCAAGAGGTCGGGTAACAAACGCCGTCGGCTCCAAATCGAACTAAGCGTTGGTTCCTCGAGGGACCGACAAGTGAGAGCGAATGAAACCGCAGCTGATTGGCTTGTTTTGACCAACTCGTCGATGACCAGTCTCGCCAGCTCGTCGATCGTGACGATTGGGTGCGGCATGGCGGGAGGAGAGGTGAGAGGCATTGCGGAGGCTGGTGCCCAGTGGGGAAGAGCAGGGAAGGATATCTCGAGATATTTAGGACGAAAGAGAGACCGCCTGTCCATTTTAGGAAACGGTATAAGCGGTGATGGTTACAGCTGTGTCTAAGTTTGGTGCGTACTTGAAAGCGAGCCCACCCATAGAAACCGACAACCGGCAGCCGCATATCTCACCCCTCCGGACACCGAGAAGTGAGCTGTACGCGTAGAACAGAAACACTACCTCCCGGAAGTTCCAGGTAGGAATCTGACCCCCTCCCCATCGGCAACGGCGATAATCTGCGCCCTTGCGGTCTTTGCCAGGATCGTAATCGCCTTCTTCAGCAGTGGGATCGGCAGGTTCGAAAGTTCGGAGGGGATTGGAGGCTCCACGATCTCGTAGAAGGTCATGATGGTGCTGAGTTGACCGGTCGAGGACGCCTGCGCAGAAAGGCCCAAAGGTCAGCGTGAACAACCCAAGCCAGCTATGGTTTAGCCAGGGCGTACCCATTCGTGTAGCACCTCGGCCCATTCTTCCGGGAGCCGCCAATACAGAAGGGCGGAACGGGTCTGTCTAGCGGGTTCGTACACCGCGAGGTTCTTTGCAACCATCTGGGAGATGATATACTGCAGGTGGGATGGCGGTAGCTTCCCTAAACAATCAGTGTAACTACAAGGAGGGAAGAATTCCTGCACAAGGAACGTGCGCACTGTTGATCCTCGGATTTCGCAGCACCTCGTCCCAATCACCCTTATCCCCACCAGTTTCGGCGTCCTCGACTCTCAGCGTAAACAACTTCCTAAACCTCGCATAGGAAAGTATGAGTTTTGTCCAGTGCTCTGTCAGGGTTGCTTGCGTAGAGGGATTCGGCTGTTGTCTAACCTCCGGGAGGAGACGCGGTGGAATGGTGAGGAGGGAGTTGCTCCGGAGGAAGTGTCATACGAACGTGAAGAACGGCGGCGCAGAGTGGATGGAAGGCAGGAGGAAACCAGTCGCGGTCGTGTGCGTCGACAGCGCCATGCCAGTTAGTGGGTGAGCGGGATCAAGACAGGCAGTGATCCGATCGGTCAGGTAGGACGCCTGTATGACCAAGTGCATGTACGGCTGTTAACGGAAGGAAGTAGGTAAATACAAAATACTTGTGAGGGGGTATGTGTGATGTGAGTATAGAATACATAGGCCAGGGTATTTGCCCCTTGACCTTGAACCTTCAACGCTCGGAACAACCTCCACTATCGTCTCCGCTTTGCCAACTTGCCCGACCTCTCCCGCTGACCGCCATAGGTGATTAAATAAACAGGCCGGATCGCCTCGTTCTTGTACACGACCGTCTCGTCGTAGTTGAGATCGCCTCCGGCAACTCCCATCACCTACGCGGAAGAAAAAGAAAAAATCACGGTCAGCGAAACCGCGTGGAAACGTGGAGTCCCGCAGTACTCACAGAGTGATAGCCCGATTTGAGTGAACTTGCGGAGGTGTCGGTATGGTATAACATGTGAGGGTTCCCGTACACGACGGCGTTCAGGAGGAGAGCGCGGGATTGAATCTTGGAAGACGAGACAATGTCCTTGAAGTAGTCGTCTGCCTCTGTTATACAGGTTAGTCGCACGACCGTCGGAAAATGGGGGAAAGAAAAGGGTCTCACTCGAAGAACACGCGGACGTATAAATTCCAGCTCCGAACCTACTAAAATTGTGCTTCGTCCCTGTCAGATTCACGTCAGCCACATAACCTAGGATGTGCACCAGCCCGTGAAGCCACATACCGGTCTTGTCAATATCGTACGAGCCACGGATGATCGCGCACAGGCTGCAATCTTTCTTGGTGCATAGCTCGTCCTCGGCCCTGTTGTCGCCCAAGGTACACGCCCTATTCGTCCCATGGAAGAACAGACCCGAGGTTGTGATGCCACCGCCAACCTCAGCTTTTACGTTCGAGCTGATTACGTTGGTCAGGAGAGGAGGGTCGCAGGAGTGTGACGCTTACTTGTACGAGTGATAATCTCCCATCTCTTCCCCCGTCTTGAGGAGCCTGAATATCGATCGAATGACGGGCAGCGGCTTGTTTGGGTGCAGCCAGCCCTCCTCAAACAACTTCTTAACTGGAAAAAAGGTTGGGTATCAATACAGTTGTTCTGAAGTACGAACGCCGACTTACTGCGTGCGTATTCTGGCTCATCCTCCTTCAACGCCTTCAACCTCTGATTCTTCTTCAAGAGGGATCCAAAGTGCATGACGCAGAGGGAGGATAAACAGGCGCAGATCTGGGGGAGCTCTCGAATGAAATTCAGGGGTGTGAGACAGGCCAGCGTTGCAAGGTAAATATAACAAAGGCCAAGCAAGGCCGAGCCAGCGCCTGCATCGCCCGAAACGTCAGATACCCAGCTGAACCAGTTGGGTCCGGGGTCCCAGCCACGAATATGGGCAAATAATGATTATGCGGGTGCCTTGGCAGGATTGACAGGCGGCGGGCGCGATTCCAAGCAGAAGGCGCCAGAACAATTGGGTGGATGTTACGGCGTGGGAAGAGCGGCCAACCAGAGGCGCAAAGGCACCGAGCAGGCCGTGACCGTGGGGTCGCCGCCACAGGCTGTGAGGAGCGGTGAAGTTCGATAAATACACCCGAATAGACTCTCGCAGGCTGATCAAGACTTCACCGCCATCTCAAGGGGAACATCGACGTTCGAGGTCAAGGAACAATGCCGCCAAGGACACTCCCACCGGCCCCATCAGGCCCTACCTATAGCCCCAGCTCTTTCCATCCCATGGAGTCTTACAGCCCAGAGAACACGTTCGACCCAGAACTGGGTCGCCGCCCGAGGGGGTTGACCAGAGATGACACGAGGCGATCTCGAAGTAATTCCACCCCGCCTGACAGCAGATTCGCCCAAAGTCACGATTTGCAGCAACGAACGGGCTTCCCACCCGTTAGTGCAACCAATTCGCGTGCGTGGGCCATGGCGCGCGGGTCGTCCACCGGAAACGTTGCGGTCGACGTCACTGTTCAGGCCCAGGGTCTGATTCAGACGGGGGGGAAGTCCGCCGCTCAGTTTCTGACCAACCTCAACCCGCTTCGCCGACGCAACAGTGACATTCACCCTGGGGGATTCATACCTGGGCGCACGTCTGTCTCTAGCCCGGTAGACTCACCCGTCATTCCCAGAGGATCCATAGGTGACGGGCGTCCCCCCCCCCCTCCTCCGACGAACCGGCTCCGCAAGAACTCGCACCAACGTCCCAGGATCCTGTTCTACCACAAGCACGAGCCTCACTATGGGTTCACAAACTTTTCGACTCACCCCGTGATGTACCAGGGTAGGAAGTACCCGACGAGCGAACACCTTTTCCAATCGTTCAAGGTATGGGAGACTCCCCGTCAAAACTTGGTGATAATTATCTAACGGAGACTTTTCATTCCAGTTCGTCCATCGACCCGGGCTAGCCGAGCACATTAGAACGTGCTCCAGCAGGCCAAGCGTCGCATTTTCAGAAGCTCGGAGGTTTGCTCTGGAAGTCCGGCCAGATTGGAGCCGTGATAATATCAACGCGGTATGCTTCCCTCCCCGTTCCTCCACCAGATATAAATTCTCACCCGTCTCTTGCCACAGATGAACTTTGTAATATACCAAAAATTTACCCAGCACAAGGATCTCAGGCGTGAATTGCTGGCCACGGGAGAGGCGGAATTGATCGAGGTTTGTGCGCCCTGATACATGATGAATCGACATTCCACAACAGAGCTGACGAATTTCTCCGCAGAATTCGGACAAAGATTCGTTCTGGGGCTGTGGGGCAGATGGAAAGGGAAAGAATGAACTCGGGAAAGCCCTCGAACGTCTCCGCACTCGACTACGTGAGGAAGAGCGGCGATAATTGGAACCCGCCAGACCCTCCATGTGCTGTACTACGTATTGTTTCCGACACGAATGAGGTCAAGGATTGCCTGCATCACGTCACCTGGATGTCCCTGATCGTGGCTGAATGCTCCCGTCTGAGTTGGCACAGCCGGTCCACCTCAGCGCGCGCTTGGGATCCTTCGGTTCGTCCAGTTCGGTTCGATATCGCCCGGAAATATTCCGGCCTATATATCCTTTGTTCCGTCTGTGGGGGATGGCCCCACGTGCCGTGCCTTTCAGCCCTCCGCCCAAAGATCGTTCATCGTCGTCGTCCCCGTCCTCCGGTTGACCTTCCGTGTTCAACATGGCACAGTTTGGCGGCGGTCAGGTCCAGTTGTGTGATTACTGTCACCAGAAACCAAAATTCGCGTGAGTTCCGTTCTTTGATCGCAGAGTGTGGCTAACCGACGTGCGTACGAGTTTTTAGTCCCTACAATTATTGCGGCAAGGTGTGTGGTTCCAGAGCTAGGGCCACCGGGAGTGCGACCACAAATACTCCTATGTGCAAGGTATGGATACGATCCCAGAATCTTTAGACCCCGGCCGTTCATCCATCTCATCCATCTCTAGCAATGTGGTCAAAGACCAGTTCACAGGGGCCACCAGTTCTGCGGAAGGAATTGTGCCAACAACTGGCAGGCGGTGAACGGGCAGATCAACACCGGCGGGAACGTTCAACCTCAGCAGCACGGACAACAGTCGTGGAATACGATGCAACCCCCTCAGATGCAGAACCCTCCTCCCCAGGGTCCCAACCAGGGCGGCGGCGACGGCGGTGGCCGTGAGTTCTCCCATCGTTCCTCGATGTCTCGGAAAGCCAGTTTAGCGCGCACAGTCAAAGGTTTCGTCAAAGGCCTCAAAGGTCTCGTCTCGCAGAACGCACAATCTCAGCAACCTCAGCCACAACAATCCACCACACCGGATCCTTCTGTGATCTCTCCTCCGATCACCCCCAGTATGTCCTCTGGGATGGGCGGCTCAACAGCAATGTCCACACCCACGACTCCAGGGATGAATCAACAGTATCATACTCCACCTTCTCCTACGAGTCCTGGGGTTCCAGATCCCAACGCGAACGGCCACACCAACGGGTCGAAATCGAGAACGATGACCATCGCTACGAACCAATCGCACCCCACTGGCGGTGACGACCACGACGAGTTTGACCCTTATGCGGACCCGAACCCGGTTCGTAGTCATAACACCGGTGGAGCCGTTCCAATCCAGGCCCAAGCGCAGCTTTCGATTCAGGTCAGCTCCCCCATTATGGGCGCTGGAGGACGCGGGAATGGGAATTGGGACCCTAGCGACCCTAATCATTTCCATTCACAGCAACCGGCGTGGTCAAACCTGTCCACGACGTGTCGGTTGAACGGGTGTGATAACCCCGTGTTTGTGGACCCGGTGAGTCGTCGACCGGGCGAGTATTGTTCACAGAGACATCGAGAGTGAGCGTTTGCCTCGCCTTTGTAAAGTCCGAGTTCGCTTACGTTTTGACAGGGATGCGACAGCCTTCGGGCAGGCCAGCCCATGTATTATGTGTCTGAAGATGCCCAGAGCCCAGAAGGATCATTTCTGTTCAAGGGCGTGTCGAGAGAAAGCTTTGCGTCCATAGTGCCTCGATTTCCTAGATTTTGTGCTTGTGCCGGTTTGCCGCTCGATTTTGTTTTATGTACACTAGGATCGCAACCTGTTTTGTGGACATTGCCGAGTGAGATGGAAGACCACTGAGAACAAGAAGGGTCCGATACGACCTAACGATCCGGAGACAATCTAATACGGAAGGTGGAATTTATACATGCGAACAGACGGGTCGTAGTTGAATATGCGGAAAGAGGGTTTTAATCAAGCAAAGATACACGGCTTTGAGATCCCGTGGATGGAGTAGTCGGAGGTTTGGAGTAGAGGATGAGATACTTGGGAACGATCGCCTCAGCCCCCGACACGAAAACCGACGGTCCTTCCTCATGCTGCAGATAGAAAGCATTGGTGTGAGAACCGGGCCCAGGGAAGCGTGTGTAGCAACTTACCGACTGGACGATCCCGGAGAATTTGGGAGGTTGCACCCGAGGAGGTGGCAGGTTCACTTCGCACGCGAGCATCACCCTATATGGCGAGCTCGTGGTAGATACCGCGTGTCTATCCGCCAGTGATGGATCCACGTAGGAATAAATACCGGATCCGAATCTGGCGGAGTGTCGCGTCAGTACGGCTCAAGCGAAGGGGTGTGACGCCAGGTCCACTAACCGTCCTGAATTAGATTTGACTCCGAACTCGAAGACGGTGAACGCGCTTTTGATGACCGCACAGATTCCACATGACGAAAAGGCGCAGAACCTCGTGCTGCTCGTGCCTAGGTCGCAAATACATTGGGTGGTGTGGAATGTTTGGAGTTGGCGCGGCGTGCCGAATGTGGACAGCTTGTAACTAGGGTTTCGAGGAGTCAGTTGGGTAGGGTCCCCGAGTTGGATGAATCTAAACCGCACTTATAAGCTTCACGGGGTTTGAGGATACTGCGTGGGGGGCGAATCTCGAAGACCTTTCCGATTTTGAGTGGTTCGGGACCCTTCCACTGACGGTTGAAGTGGGTGATAACTGGAACACAGTCAGTGGTGTGGCGGGGCGGCGGGGCTTGTATACGCACGCGAGTCTGCTTTAGGATCTCGCAAATCCAGTTCCCTCAATCGCGTTTCATTCAACTTTGCGGCGGAGTTATCGCACGCCAAGCACAAGTCTCCAACTGCTTGGGGTTGTCTCCTACATTGGACACATGGATGCGCATGACCTCGCTGAACAGCATCTCTGGGTAAACGGTGAATTGTGGGTGGAGGGAGTGCGGGGCAGAAAAAAAGAGAGGTTACCTGGAGTGTGCAGGTCCGCAGAACCCGCTGAACGTAGTCTTGCCGGGGGCGTTACAGTGCGGGTATTTGCACTTCGGTTGGTGGACCCGTGCACACGTTCTTCCGCAGTATGGGTGGACAAAACCGTTGTTCTCGACGTGCTTCGGTCGTTTGCCACAGACCTGATGTTGTGAGGCAGGGACCGCCGACGAGGAGCGTGAGGAAACGGATGTGGGGGAGAAGGACGGAAGAAATGATCGTGGCCACTGACTGACCTCGCACAAGTCCCGGTGACCAGGGCTCATACCTCCACTGCTGTTCTGGCGACCTCCGGGGATGGATTGCATGTCCTTGCTGTTCTGTCGTGAGCCGGAGAGGAAGTTGAAGAAGGGCGCCATGACGAGAAACACTGCGAGGAGGTAGATGTACATCCAGGAACGCGAAAAATCATGCGCCCGTCAAGATGTCGATGCTGTGGCGACGCCAGGTTCGGACTGGAATCGTACGTGGTTCGTCGCGTTTTGTTTCATTCCAGCCGTTCGGTTTGGTTCCCAGGACTCTGCCTGTGCACGGCCTTCTCCTTTGATTGACGGATGCGTCGCCGCTCTCTCTCCTTCCCGCGCTCAATCGGCGGCCAAAAGAACTCAACTGGCTGGATTTCAGTCTCCTTGGCTACTTGTCTGCTTTCTGGTTCGTGGGATCAGACACCAACGGGACATTGGGCGAACCGCTGGACCCCTGACACCTAACCACGACAGATGGCATTGGCGATGTCTTCTAGGGTTCCTATTGACACACCGTGGGTTTCTAACGGCATTTGAACGGGTCTTGCCTCTTCCCAGGTGGTCCTCGATGGGCAAGTTACGTTGCCAGTTCACCGCCCTCTTGCCGGTTCGACTCTGCCACGTGTCAACGTGCCTAGGGCTTTGACTTGGGGAATGGCTAGTGCCTTCAGGTTGGAAAATCCAGTGCTGCCCTGGCATGATGTTTATCCAGATACCATTCTGATGGGCGCTCTGATCTTGATTATCCTCACTCATAAACCTCCTCCACCCGTGACACTTCCGCCCCGCACACTGACAACCACGCTTTCGACCCCACCGAAGACCAGCCCCCAACTTCCTGAACCATGAAATGGAGAAATTTGTTTGGAGATTCAAAGTCCAAGCTTTCGAAACCGGCTAACGCTGGAGGCCTCTGTCCCGTAAGTCCGACGCAACATTGATAGTTGGCCGTGTGGCTGACGACCTCGCGCTTCCGTAGAATTGCAAAGTCAGCCCTGTAGCACCTAACCCCGCCGCCGCGGGTCAATACTTCGACTACTGTTCGAGGACATGTGCGAACAAGGCAAATCGCTCTGCTGGGAACTCGCACTCCACTCTCTGCGAGGTTATTCTCAACTGGTATCGCAGTGCGGGTCATCATCTGATTTGAGTCTCGTAGCATTGCAAGAAGAAGCCAAAGTACAAAGACGGAACCAAAACCCATCCGTATTGTAGTCGTACATGCTCAAAGCAGGCGAACTCCACTCCAACGAGTCCTACAACCCCTGCGACCCCCAACCCAATAACCCCCACGAACTCCACAAACCCCGTAACCCCCACGAACCCTGTGACCCCTACAAACCCCCCACCCCCACCCCCGCCGACACTCAAGCCTGCTGGTTCGATCATATCCAGGTCAACTGCTTCAGGTAATCGGAGATTTTCTATAGCAATTGAGGGTGACTGAACATTCCGTTTTTAAGGCCCAAATTGCAAGACTCCTGGTTGCGCGTTGCCTGTATTCGTGGACGCAAGCGGTGTTGCGGGTAGCTACTGCTCGAGGAGGCATAGACAGCAAGTCACTTTCTCTCCTTTTCCGTTCGCAAAGTAACGAGTCCGCGAGTAGGTGGGGAGTACGAGGCTGCATTTCTTGCCGCGCCGCTCCTAGGAGCGGTGCACTTGTCATGTGTCAACCTTGTCATGACAGGGCACAGCGTGTGGCACCGGTCCTCATTGAAGTACCTGAAGACCACGACAATTACAAGAGCGGTATGTTAAGAGTGCTCCGTTTTTTGACGGGGGGAACTGATTGGTTCACAGTCGAGAAACAATTCCAACAAACCTGGAGGCATGGCACAGCATGTCCCGGGGTCCGGGCAGTTTATAAGATCATCAACACCACGACTAGCGTGAAGAAATACGAACAATACCTGTATGTCTTAGTCGTTCCCACATCCGGTATCGCCCCGATTTACTGAATTGTTTACTCTAGTGACAGTATCGAAACTAAGAGAGATTTCGCATCCGTGAGTAAACCACGCGGAAACGAAAACCGCCGATGGCACGGAACGCGACGGAAATGCAACATCGGAGACAAGGGAGTCACGGGCTTCTGCACGGACTCTAAGTGCTCGTTGTGTTGCATCATCAAGACCTCGTTCGATCTCAAGTTTTTCAAGGGGGCGACCGGTTGGGGGAGGTTTGGGGCCGGAATCTACACCTCGTCAACTTCATCAAAGTTCGTCTCCCTCCCACTGGATGAGTTGCTGTTAAACGTGTGTCTAACGTTGCGATTTTGACGTTTAGGTCGAACGACTATTCGTGTAACGACACCGTGTCTACTTGGAAGGCTCTGCTGCTGAACAAGGTCGTCGTTGGGAAAGGCATGAAGCTGACTCAAGATGATCCAACGTTGACTCAACCGCCTGCGGGGTTCGACTCTGTGAGCATTTCAGGCAATTCTCCCGGCGGGGGGGATGCTGACTAGGAGTTAGGTTCTCGCGGAAGTGGTCCCTGGAGGAGCTGTGAACTACGATGAGCTCGTGGTCTACAACAACGACGCAGCCCGACCATCCTATCTCGTCATGTACGAGAGTCCATAACCTCGTTCGCCGTTACCATATCACACCATAATTCCCTGTAAATTATCGTAGACACCTGCTCCAAATCATTTTCAAACGCAACTCAGGACCCCCATCCATGCTGGTTTCATTTTGCCTGCCCACGGCTACGAAACTCAACGATCTAATGTTTCGGGCCTTCAGGGCGCGCGGCCAAATGTGCAACAAGCCGCTGTGTCAGGCTAAGGAGCGTCTGCTCGCCCCAATCTGTTTTCTCATACCAATTCTCGGGATCCGCGATCTGAAACGGCCCATTCTCACAAGCAATACATACGGGATTCTCTCCTATACATAGATACTAAAACAGCACCGTAGTAAACCACCCCACCACCATACGAGCCATTCTTACACCAGCTACATCCGCGTCACTGGGAGGGTGCCCCACGTAGGCATTGCATCGCCAAACTTGTACTCGACGTGGGAGACATGTTCCCTGAGCTGGGACATCTCCCTTGACGAGATAGATGCGTCGTCTAGACTGATAATCGAGATTGTTGAGAGTTTCGCACCCCTCAACGCCCGTTCCTTCGCCATATTCAACAACTCGTTGGTGCGGAACTGACCCAGGCGTTTGATGTAAAGAATAATCCCTTCCAACTTTGGACACACCACGGTATTGGAGGAGTTCTTTTGGGGATTCAGGGTGAGAATGAAAGGGAGGGTGATGCATCGAGCGAGCGTGAGGGTGCGAAGGTCTTCCATGGAGTGAAGGGTTTGGTAAACGCTCCACGTCTCAATAAGAGTGGAGGGACGGGGCCGGTAATGGCACAGGGTGATCGCCAGCCATTGGTTCCTCGAAATGTCAAACTGGTCGAGGAGGGTCCGTAAAAGTCGGGTTATTCCAACGTTGGGCTGGTCGATCCTTGCCTGTGTCCAACGGCCAAATACGTGGAGCCCCCCGCTTGGTCCGCTGAACCGCATGGACCTCTGATCCGTACCGAAGTGGAGGCGTGTTGCAGTGATGTGAGAGAGATTGTAGAGATTGTCGGGAGATTTAGGAAGGTAGGACGAGATCGGGGAGTCCCCGCCACTGAAGGTAAACTCCAGACGCAGCGACGCCCCAATCGGGATAGAGAGATGATTGAGAAGAATGGAATGCGCTGGTTGTGCAATTATGCTGAGCTCCTTTAGGTGGGGGAGAGGAACCACCCGTCTGGCGGGAGCATCAGACGAGTTTGGGATTGAGTCGTGGAATTGAACGTGGCGGAGGTAGGGGGCAGACTCGAAAAAGTCGAGGAGCTGGGTCAGAAGAATCTTATCCCCAGGGACCTGATGAAGGCTGAACGTCGTGAGGTTCGACAGATCCCCCCAAGGAAGGGGCAAGGTGACCCCGGTCAGACTTAATTGGCGTAACGATGAAGGGTCTCCATTGAAAAGCTTGCCGGAGGGGATGGGGGCCTGGGCCAATACGAAATTGATCGTTAATGTATCGAGAAGCGGGACTGGACAAGAGAAGTGTTTGACCAGAGCCGGGAGGACCTTGGTTGGCTTTCCGGAGACCGATAGGATTCTGAGTCGACCGATGTGCGGAACTGTGAGGTTAAGGGCCTCCTCCCGGTAGAGCGTGTTGCGGGCCTGCCTGAGGGAGATCTCCAGGGGACAACACTTCGAACGTTCGATGTAGAGTTTGGTTCTGCTGGCGTTCATGCAATCCAGGCGGGCCCACAATAAGGGACGTGACATGATGATTTCCCTCCACCCGCGACATACGTGGGTCAACCTGATCAAACCCTTATCCCTGTCACTATCTTCCCAGTAGTTTGGGATCATGGAAAGGACGTCCGGGGGGATCCTGTTGACGAGGGCAAGGGCATTCCTCGAAGATCGAATCAAGCCGAGTATTTGCAATGCATCACGTTCGAGAGCGTTGACCTAAGAGAATGTGACGCCGTAAGTCGTCATACACCTACGAGTTGTCTTCATTTCCCCGTTGCCTCACCTCAGCCTTATTCAAAGTCATCATGATCCTGCAGGATCGCGTTTCAGTACTTCAATAACTGTTTGCCAAGGAGCCTAGACGAACTGTCCACCAAAAGCGATAGCTTGTAGATTTCTCTTGGCTGCGCGCAAGAGCTGGGAGATAGAGAACTTTCCACCGTCGATGGCGGTGGACATTGTGGGGATTGGGAAGGTCGGCGGTGACTCGTACTCAGGACACAGGCTGCGCGCTTTACAAGCAATGATCGAAATGCTCCCAATGAGAGTTTCGAACCTTTCCCCCGACTGACTCCCCGCAGGGGCCCGACTTTTGAGTACGCCCACGCTGGCCTCTTTTTCATAGATTTATTGAACGGAAAGGCTTTGATTTATTCGTCTCAAAACAATCTCACTGTGCTCAACGTATACATCCTCGCGATCGATTTTCCCACCCCTGGGAAATGCCGGCCGATCCATGATGTTTGCAGCAAGTAAAAACGACACCTGGGGTGCTCAGGGTTCCTTTCCGCGGCTGTTCTTGTCCACACCTTCCGGATCCAAGGATGAAACGACTACATAACGGTGCTGACAAAAGGTTCCAGCAGGACAGACCTGGACCGTCAGACCGCGCATTGAGCGGCGCGATTCGCCGTAGAACCGATAGGATGTCGTAGAAACCCAAGGTGGGCCTTGCGGGCGCTCTGATTTTGATTAGTACCCTTGTGCAATAAAAGGCTTAGGGAAGGCCACGGGATATCCCCCGCCACCCTCCGTGCCCGAGTCTCCTTACTTGGTCAGACAATAGGGCCGTCCGTTTTAGCGATGTTCCAAAGGTTGAAGAATCCACTCCAATCTCCGAAATACCAAAACTCGCCAACTCCAGTCGCATCTGGGCCGGGGTTGTGTGGCGTAAGTGAGGAAACGCAAGGATCGCAACTTACGTCTCATTTTCTCCCCTTCGCAGAATTGCAACTTCCAGCCCCAGGCGCGGGATCCGACCACAGGACAATATGATCCATTTTGCAACGGATGTGCTGCACCGAGCTTGCCGACTGGTCTTTTGTTGTGTACTGTGAGTCGCCGCGTGCACGTTCCGAGTAGGATCTGGGAGTTCCTGAATGGTTTGCGTTCCCAAGCAATGCGGGAAAAGGCCGAGGTACAGGGACGGTGACACTGTATATCCAGTTTGCGGTAGGATATGCGCGAGGGCCGCGAGCAATGGGCCCGCGAACAATAACCCCCCAGTTCCAACCAAACCCTCCAATGCTACAAATCCCCTCAGCACTACCACTCCCGCCAATGCCTCAAATCCTTTCGCCGCTTCCAATACAAGAGGTGTGCTCAGATCCACAAGGGCGAACCCCCGCAATAGCAGCACTTCGACCAATCCGACCAACACACTGAAGAATAAACCCTCCATCTCCCGGGCGATTTCCTCAGGTCCGACTTGTCAGACTCCAGGATGTTTGTCCATCGTATATGTCGACCCGAACGGGGTTGCTAGCAACTACTGTACCAAGACACACCGACAGTGCGTTTTTCGCCTCTTTACTCCGTCCCGTGGGCCCGTACCGAATAGTGCATAGGTGGGGGGAACGCGGTTGCATATCTTGTCGCAAGGCCCCAATGAACGGTGCAATTATCTTCTGCAGACCTTGTTACAACAGGGTCCTCCCCACCGCACCGGCGATCGTCGAAGTTCCCGAAGACCACGAAAACTACAAGAGTGGTCAGCCAATTACGATAAATTCCCGTAGTGTTCGACGAGGCGACTGACGTGTGCTTTCAGTTGCATCACAGTTCCGACAGAAGTGGATGCACAATACCCAATGCCCTGAAGTCCGCGCGGTCTACAAGATCGTAAACACAGAGGAACACCTGGCAATATACGAGGAATACCTGTCCGTCTCGTTGATCAGCCTCAGAGTCGACTCCCCATATTAACCGACGCGCACGGTTACAGCGATCGGGTCGAAGGAAAAGGTAACTTTATTTTTCAATCCAAATCTCCCGGAAACGAGAACCGCAGGTGGCACGGGACGACAAGGAAGTGTAGAATCGGAGATACAGGAGCGACCAGGCTGTGCTCAAACCCTTCGTGTTCTTTGTGTTGCATCATCAGGAATTCATTCGGTATCTCCTTTTTCGCCAAGAAAACGAATTGGGGGAGGTTCGGGGCGGGGATTTACACATCCTCGACTTCATCAAAGTTTGTGCCCGTTTTTTTCAAGCGCGCTGGATCTAAAGTCTGACGCCTTTGGTCGGGTTTCTTAGGTCAGATCGTTATTCGCGCAACGATTGCAATTCTAACTGGAAGGCGATGTTACTAAACAAAGTTGTCGTGGGGAAGGGATACAAGATGACTGTCGATGACACCACCCTGACTGAGCCACCTGCTGGCTACGATTCTGTGAGTGTCACCACCACAGTAATCGTTCAGCGGGGTACTAATGAGGGTTTAGGTCCTAGCAGAAGTTGGTGCTCGCTTGAACTATGATGAGCTCGTGGTGTATGATAACGACGCCATCCGGCCGTCCTACCTTGTGATGTACGATGCCCCATAGCGTCCGTAACCCCCCTCGTGTATTGATAGTAGTAGATAATGGTCACGGTGGAATTCTGATCAATCGTCGCAAGAGCAGGTTACGGTTCTCTGCGACAGTGAGGGCATTGCCTGCGCCTCACAGGCTTACCCACGGCTCAGGAATGTATCAACCAGGGGGGTGGGATCTGTGGTTACTTACACTCATTGGCTACGCACCGAGAGCGCCCGTCTCCTCTGGTGGTCCTTGATTCTCGCATTGAGCCTATCCCAGCTCCACCCCCACTTCCCTGAGAACCACACACAACCCTCCGGGGACGGGAAAATATTGAGCACTCCGGTTTCCACAATTTCAATGCCGAGCCCACCAACGATGAGTGGTGTCTTGTGGGCATCCAAACGTGAGAGTGTACACCTCGGAAGCGAGCGTAACTCTTTGAATCTAGGGTCCCCAAGACGTTGTCGAAATCGCCAACAATTTTAATGGTGTTGAAGTGGATCTCAAGGCGTTTCAACTTGGCGCAATGAACGGGAATCGGAAGGAGGCAAATAACAGTCATAGCGCAGGTGCTTCCGAAACACGGGCGTCCGAGAAAGAGGTGCCCCGGTCAAGGCAGGGCGATAGCGAGTTCGGTGACACTGTTGTCATCCAGTTTGAAGGTGCATTGAGAACCTTTGCCGTTGTCACGACAGGGGGCCTCAGCGTTTAGCTTGACCAGATTTGGATCGCGGAGGTGAGGAAGATGTGGGCAATGGTACCGGGGGTGGAAGGTCGCTACACTGCATACTGCAGCACTGGGCGAATTCCGAGGCGCAGTCGGGAGGGGAGCCCAACGAAGCGGAGAATTCTTTTACGGAACCGGCGTGGTCGTTGACGATATTGGTGACTGAGGAGCCCAGGCGATCGGTCAACCACGCGCCACAGCCAGAAATGTATCTGCGATCCTCGAGGCGCGTCATAGCGAAATTCCCGGTAACCCCTAGACCTCAGGCTCAAGATCTCCTATGCACAGCCCGCGAGCCACACCGGCCCCTCGCAGCAACCTCGAGTTCAGACCATGGATCCAAAGTCCCAACGACCGAAACGTCGGGATGCTACCGTCTCCTCGTTGAATGCGGCCATCAAAGCCATGAACCTCGCGATGGAGGTCTCAAGCGTGTCGTCGGCCAGGGCTGTTTACGGTTCCGTCAGCGTTATCCTCGCCATGATCAGAGTTGGTCTCCTTCTCGTTCACCTTGATCAACTGCAAGCTAATGTACACAGGATTCCATGATCAACGAACCCGACTATGTCGAGCTCGGGTTAGCCTGTGCCGACGTATGTAGAGCTCTTGACCGGGGGTCGAACGGAAGGCGATCGGATGAACTCAGCGAGTCTGTATTCAAGGCAATTGAACAGTTGGCGGGGCAAGTTCAACCAGCGGTTGGAATTGTGCACGATCCACTTACCGCGTTTCCGACCGCAGGACCGTTGTGGGGATCAAGGAGATGATAAGCAAGTGGGGCGAGCGGGGTTTTCTCTCGCAACTCGCCCACGCAAAGGGCGACAAAAAATCAATCGCCTGCTGGAGGTCGACCCTCAATGGGATCCTCTGCACCTTTAACGTGCGATCCGTCGTTCCTGTGTGGCCCCTACTAACTGTTCGCTCCCAGATTGAATTTGCAGCCAACGCACGCGCGAACGGTTCTGGCGTTCTTCGTACTATCACAAACACAGACACCGTCGTTCCAAACATTTGCGATGATGTTATGAACACTCAGACAACCGCTTCCGACGCTCATAACAACACTGTTGACGCCTACACCCCTGTCTGGGCCGACGCTCATCGTGACGCAGTGCAAGGTGAGGATGGCGGCCGAGATCACTCGGTAAGTGTGACTTTCCGTTCGTTGACAACAGAACGCTCATGTTCCCTTAGACTCAAGCGAGGTCAGCAATCCCGGATGTGGAGTTCACAACCTTTCCTCTACAACTTGCAGCCCTCGGACTCCTTGCGGGCTCCGCGTACTGTTAACTGGTAGCGTGGGAAAGTACACATGTACATGGCATGCGAGATGTACGACACTGACGAGCTCGAGAGTAGCACTAGCCCTTTTTTTCCCTTATAGTGTTCGGCAATTCGTTACGGATCCTTATTTAACTCGGAAAAATTAAGCTTACGGCTGTGCACGGCACGGGTTACCCTCCTGGAGAATCCCCACCATGGCCCTGTTTCGGACTCGGACGCGACGAGCTGATCGAGAAGATGATTTGGCTGACCTTGTAGAAACTCTCACCCATCATCCTCTGGTCCATTCATTGGGACCAGTTCTACACCTCGCGTGCTCATTTCCTCAGCCGCCATTGGTGTGGGTTTGGTTCCCTGGGACCATTCAGACTATCCTCAAGGGACATGATCCTACTTATTGACGGCCCCGAATTGGTTCTCGGCCCGCTAGGAAGGATATACGCCGTAGTTGAGTGGGTTCGGTAGCATTCGTTTTTTGCACCACCTCCCGCATCTCAAGGATATTTTCATTAGAATCAACATCCATCGGTACTCCTTCCGAGCTTCACTGGACGTATCGAAACTGCCGTTTCCCTCCACAAATGCAGAAAATAAAATCCTCTCTTCAAAACGCTTGACCTCCCTCCTCTCCCGGTTCTGTAGACGAGCTTTCCTCATTCCGCTTCACCCTCACGACGACCCCAATTATGTCTGAGGATTTTTGGTCCTCGGATCTCGCCCGGCGCTGCCACGAATGGAAATACCCATTTTTATATTTCCCGATCTGGACCCGAGCGGGAAGGTCGGTCCCCGGGTCTCATGATAGTGCGCGAACAGTACAAGAGAAGGTCTACGTGGAACGGATTACCCTCAAGTCCGTCTGAGGGTTCGAGCAGTGGGCGTGGGTTGGGGCCGAGGTTCTGTCGACCAATGGCAAACAATATAGCGGTGGTCGCGGTGGTTAAGGCTGAGGACTGGGTACCCACAACCCGAGACAGAGCCATACACATAAACAGACCAGCCAATCCGGATCCATCGATTGGCATGGTATGGAATGCTTCCCTAACAACCTTGACAGCTTTCCGACAGTGGCGCCCTTCCATCGAGCCCACCGGTGATCCCGTATTCGAGTTTTGCACTTCGAGCCGCCAAGTAGTTCTCAGGGCGACGCACGATGGACAGGTCTCCTCGGGTGGAACACGGTTATATAAACCCGTGACGACTTGAGTATATCACCACGTCCGACCTCACTCGGAGGTAACAGATCCACACCGACCCGCCATGCCCTGCGAAACCGGGCCTTCTGGTACGCATTCGACTCTCTGCTCACAATGGATGGACGCTCATCCAGGCGCCAGACACGCTTTTCTGGGACACCATCTTCTCCACGGATATCACCTCCGCGGAGGGTCTCTCAAACATCGCGACCCTCGTGCACTCCCCATCCAGAATAACTGAGGCCAGGAGCCTCCAGGGCGCGCAGGCTCAACTCCTTGTTGATCTGATTGACCAGGTCAGTGGTTCAGGTAAACGTCCATCGGTTTCTTGAGTACTAACCATGAGACACAGCTTCTCGCATCACCGCACCTCGATCAAAGGCTGTTTAGGCGGTGCTCACGCCTGCTCTACAAGATCTGCAAGGCCCGTGGGATATTACCCACGTCGTATGTCGTTCAACCAGACCTCATCCATGTCGGTGAGTTTGGGTGGGGTGGCGGTTTTGCAGACGTGAGCAAAGGAGAGCATCGAGGTCGTCCTGTAGCTATCAAGCACCTGAGGGTTAAGACCAAGGATGACTTTGGCAAGATTTTCAAGGTTAGCAATTGCACTCGGTCGGCCACGTTATGGCTACTAACATATTCAACGTCCCAGCGGCTTTGTCGGGAAGTCATCATTTGGAAACGTTTGTCGCATCCGAATGTCTTGCCTCTGTTGGGAGTTTCCGTATCCAAGAACCCCCAGTATTTCCGCATCGTCTCTGAGTGGATGCCTAATGGAAATGTGACCGAGTACGTAGGGTCGAATCCAGAGGCTAACCGTTTGCATTTGGTGAGCCCGGTCACAAATCCCCCGTGGCTTATGCTTATGTCCATCAACGACTCACAGCTTTTCGAGGTAGCATCTGGGATAACCTACCTTCACGACCTTGGGATTGTGCATGGAGATCTGAAAGGGGTACGTCGCTACATCTTCCACAGACTCGTTGCGTCTTTAACGGTACTGGTAGGCCAACATCCTCGTTGACCACACGGGTACCGCTCGCCTTGCGGATTTCGGTCTGATGATCATGACTGATCTAAGCACGATTCTCTTTTCCAACACCACGGTTTCTCCCTGTGGGACGACCCGTTGGATGAGCCCCGAGCTGCTGGACACAAGTCGCTTCGGCTCAGATGGCCTTCCATCTCGCGAGTCTGACTGTTTCGCCCTCGGTATGACTATTTACGAAGTGAGTGACTCTCGCTTGTTCTAGAACCTTCTCGTTTACCCACCTCCAGGTACTTAGTAGTCTTCTGCCGTTCCATCACCTGCGGTCTCACGCAGTTGCATGTGCGATACTTAGAGGGGACCGTCCCGGCAAGCCTCTGAACGCCTCGTCCCTTGGTCTCACTGATACACTGTGGGGGTTGTTGCAGTCTTGTTGGAGTGAGTCGGCTTCGATGCGACCCACTGCCCGGCAGTTGCTCGACTACCTTCTCCCGGCATCCCCCACTTGGGCACCGCCCCCCAGGTTATGTCCTACCACCGTTGGGGGGATTGTCAGCACCCTCAGCTCGGATATCTTTGGGGTATCGGGAGCATCCCTTTCGCGTTCTGTGTGCCGGATACAGTGACCAGGAGTCACTTGATAGAAGGTCCGGCTGCCCTCCGCGCAATCTTTCTTCCAATAGTCATGTTATTATCATGTTATTGTATGTACCTACCGATTCTCATGACCAACGACATGGGGTTTCCTCTTAAATAAAAAGATACGCTAAGACCGCGTCACAGTAAACCATCCTTCCACCCTACCGGCCGTTTTTACACTGGTTATACCTAGGCCGCGGGGAGGGCGTCCCATGCAGGCGCATCGTCAAACTTGCACTCGACGCGAGAGACGTGTTTCCTAAGCTGGAACACCTCCTGTTAGAATATTGCGCGCTTAGTTACCGTTGTGTATCCTTTGTCCGTTTCCGATCAAACCGCTCCGCTATATAGTCGTCTCTCTCCGTACTCGCTCCTCAGTCTTTTACTTTCACTGAGGAGTACGTATACCTTATCTCCTTACCCAGACTAGGATCACCGACTCGTAACTTAGTTCGGTCTAATCTAGCCTACGTCTAGATTTCAACACCTCCCTTGTCGGTGCGAGTGCACCCGCACTGACGATCGTGATTGCCGGGAGTCTCGCACCCCTCGATGCCCGTTCCTCCACCATATTCAACAGCTCTTCAAGGTGCAACTGATCCGAGCGTTCGATGTGGAGAACAATCTCCTCCAGCGTTGGGTACAGTATGATATTGGAGGGGTTCTTTTTGGGGATGAAGTGGAAGTTGTTACACCCAACGAGCGTGAGGGTCCGGAGGTCCTCCATAGGGCGGAGGGCTTTGTAAAGGCACCAGGTCTCAATCTGAGGAAGGTCGCGTGACCGGTAATCGCACAGCGTAATCGCCAGCCATCGGCACCTCGAAACGTCAAACTGGTCGAGGGAATATAAGAACCTGCCCGTTCCAGCGCGGGGTTTGTGATCGTCGCGTGTCCAATTCCCAAGCATGTAGAGCTCCCCACTTGGTCCGTTGAGCCGCAGAGACTTTTGTTCCGAACTGAAGCAGAGGTTCATTGCAGTGATGTGGGAGAGGTTGTGTAGATTGTTGGGTGGGTTGGGAAGGTAGGACTGGATCGGAGACTTCAGGCCACTGAAGGTAAATTCCAGACGCAGCAATACACCGGCCGGGATAGAGAGATGATTGAGGAGGATAGAATGAGGTTGCGACGTAATAACACTGAACTTCTTCAGGTGGGGGAGGGACACCACCCGTTCGGTGGGGGCATCAGAGGGGTTCGGGATTGAATTGCGAAGTTTAACGTAGCGGAGGCGAGGGGCGGACTCAAGGAAGTCGAGGAGTTGGGTCAAGTGGATCATATCCCCGGGGACCTGACGAAGGTTGAACGTTGTGAGGTTCGACAAATCCCTCCAAGGCAGCGGGGTGATGACCCCGCCGAGACTCAACTCGCATAACGATGAGAAGTCCCCGTTGAGGAGGTTCTCGGGGAGAACGGGTGTTGGGTTGCGCGCGATATTGATATTCAGCGTATGGAGAAGTGGGAGTGAAGAAGAGCAGTGTTTGGCCAAAGCGGGGATGACCTCGGGTTTTCCATGGACTGACAAGGTTACCAGTCGGCCGAAGTGTGGAACGGCCAGAACGAGGGCTTCCTCCCGACGGAACGTGTTGTGGGTCAGCTTGAAGGAGATATCCAAGGGGAAAGACTTTGAGCGTTCGATGTAGACCTTGGTTTTGTCGACGCTCCTGCAATCCAAGCGGGACCACAACGAGGGACGCGACGTGAAAAGTTCCCTCCAGGCGCGACATACGTGGGTCAACTTGATTAAATTCTCATCCCTGTCATGGTCTTCCCAGTACTTTGGAATCAAGGAGAGGACGTCCGGAGGGGTCTTGTTGATGATGACGGAGTTGTTCATTATGGACCGAACCAGGCCGAGGACTTGTAAGGTGTCATGTTCAAGTGCGTTGGCCTAAATGTGTGGCAACGTGAGCGACCATGCATGTGAGGGCCATCGCGGGTGCCTACCTCAGCGCCGTTCAGTGTCGTCGCGACCCTGTAGGGTTCGCGTTTCAGTACTTCAGCGATTATTTACCTGTGAGCCCAAGACGTACCGTCCACCGAAAGTAGTGCTCTGCAACCTCCTTTTGACTGCGCGTAAGTGCTGAGCAATGGAGAGTTTGTCACCGTCAACGGAGGCGGATATCATTGCAAGCTGATGAGCGCTCCGCGCGACGAGGCGATCGTTCGGAACTACTTTTGCGGATCGAGTCTTGGAAGTTCGCCGTAAGGAGTCTCGCACGACAACCGACCCTGTTCCTAGAGGGTAATGTTTCAGGCGGTTGCGTACCCTGACACGACAACATTAATGGACGATCTGGTCGACGATATGAGCAGCGTCGAGGCTTGGCCGTGTGGGGACAGTGGGCGCTCCGGACAATTCCCAGGATGATTGACCTGGTCCGTTCATCACACGACGTCGACTCAGTTACCGTTCCGACCATCTGGTAAAAACATGTTCTGTCGAAATTGTGAAAATGAATAGCGTAGATCGTTCGAAAAATTTACGCCTCGAATGGAGAGGCCTCATGCAGCAACCCGCGGGTTCTTCCTCAATCCTCCTTCTGCGTCGATATCAATCCCCTGAGCAACCCAATCCCTCTCGACCTTCAAGACGGCTTCCGCGGCTTCACGCACCGAATCCTTCCAATGCCTACGAGTCAAACCCAACCTCTTCAACGCAGGCTGGTAAGCGACAACCGAATCGGTCCGGCCGTTCACCGCCAACGTAGGGATTTTCAACTCCGGGTGGAGAGTTCCGATATACTCCACTGCATCCTTGAGCTCGAACCACTCTCCGGTCAGCAGGTTTCGCGATCTTCCTGGTGTGTTGATCCCGGCGATCAGTGCTAGAGCAACATCTCTGACATCGATGTACCCGACATCATAGGTCGTCGATTTGCTATCGGGAAGCAGCGCGTTATAGATGAGGACGTTGGTGCTGAGAGCGTTGGTGTCCCCCGGGGGAATTATAGCCGCCGGAGCGAATGGTCCAATGAAGTATGTCGGATTGACTACGGTTCGAAGCAACCATCAGCGATCGCATCTCTAACCCACCCCCGAAAGACTTACTCCCAGCGATGCTGAGATCAGGATGCGCGTCTCCGATTTCCTTGACGGCCTTCTCAGCCAAAGCCTTAGAGGCGGAGTAAATGAAGAACGTGTCGTCACTCGCAAGAGCTTGTTCCCTCGTCGTAGGGTTCCAATCTATCAGGCTATGGTGTCAGCGGCCACATGAAACGTGAAAGATCGCCGCACTGTCTTCAGTAAAACTCTCCTGGTTCTTCCCTTTGGTGGGGTCCCTGGCAGCCGCGACGCTGCTCGCAATCGAGAATCGTTTGATTCCAGCGTCGATGGCTTGACGGAGGATGTTCGTTGACCCGAGGACTGCACTCTGCAAGACGAACCGAGTCAGTCGATCTGCTCATATAGTGGAGATATACGCGTCACACCCACATCGATGGTCGATGCTGCATCCCCGCGACCAGACAAGGGAGAAGCAACGTGGATCACAGCGTTAACATCTTAACAAGGTGTAAGTAAGTAGACGGCCGAACACGAGCAAACGGGTTTCCCCTCACTCTGCAAGGCAGCGGTGAAATCGCCCCTGATTAAATCGTCGACGGCGACAATTTCCACTGCGGATCCATAGGTCTTTTGGTAGATCTCTTGGTTCGCCGCAAGCCTTGTACCACGGACCGTTCTTTCCAATTCGTCAGCCCCTGATTACAAGATAACGACTCGTGCGGTCGCGTACCCTCTGACACGATAGCCTTTTTGGACGAGCTGGTCGACGACATGGGCACTGAGGAATCCATTCGCGCCAGTAACCTTGGGGTGGGTTAGTACTGTTTCCCTCCTCAAGTTTCTCGCTTGAACGGCCACGTACTAGGATGAGTTCGGAAGACATTACCGGTGTACCAATACCTGTAAGTAGTGAAGACGGAGTGGGGAGGATGGTTCAATGTTTGAGGAGTTGAAACGTGACAAGATCGAGGACGCACAACTTTATATCATCGTTATCTGTGGGTGTGTAAGCGCATCGTCATCGATGGCGATTAGTAATCGTCGCGGTGGATATTTGGCGTTGGCCGTGTAGAACGTGGGATCGACGTCGGGCGTCGCATCCTCCGTGTTGGGGATCAGACTTCGAGATCGCCAGGATGTATGCAGGTCGTAGAGGATACCGAACCCAAAGGAACTGACCCTGAAAGTTGTATCCGGGCGTTATCCCCAGTCTCTTTTTTTCCAACGTAGCTGACCGTTTGTCTGCGCTTGATGTGCGCCGCTACAGTCGGCCCGTACGCGTGATATTTCCGAAGCCATCGCTCATCTTGATGAATCATGCGTTCTGACCACCAGCACATGAGTAAGCACCACCACAGGCGATGGACCAAGACGACCCTTGAGAAGAAGGGACAGCCGTCTCTGGTTCCGCGTTTTGTCGCGCCACAATTCCCCTTTGCTGATGGCCCTCTCGAACGGAAACCCGCCGAAAGTGGCCGGTTCCCGTCCTCCCTTGGTCGGTGCACCTTCACCGCTTCAAATCGCCCGTTACCTCCTCTCGTCATCTCCTTCCTCCTCTCGCTTTCACCGTTCAAGCATCCAGGGTCGGTTTTCTGATGTGTATCAGCCTCTCGTTCTGTCTGGTCTGTGAGTAGTACGGAGTTTACTCCTATCCGGATCCACACGACTGAACGGGGCTTTGGGGGATCTACAGCGATTCGGTTCAGGTGGCGAGTCCGCCGGAGTTCGCGGCGCATACGCAAAGCAGGCCACCCGGACGGAACCGTGGATGATACGAAGAGGTCCTCTGTTTACCTCAACGTCCAACTACCAGACGAACGCCCACATGAGATTAACCCACACTCGACGAGCTCGATCCTCCGTTCCCCCGAGAGGTCCAGGAGCCAACGGAGAAGGGAAAGGGAACCACCAGTAATAATAGGAGATCCGACGGTGAGTCTCGTTATAGGCGTTTAAGCGGAAAACTGCGGACAATGCTAATGCTGTCATGATGATTCGCGCTGTCGTTTTCCATGCCTCCCATTCGTGTTATTCGCCGCCCTGCAGGAGGCGACCGTACTTGCTCAAGAGAACCTGCGACGGGCGTCACCTCGCGCATCGGGGCTAGTTGAGGTCAGTTCGGCGTTCCCAGTTTCAAATTCCACGCGTTTTTCACTCACTTCCCCGCCACCGTTACCTCCGGTATGACGAACCTCTTCAGCATACTCCACAGGCTACCACTCCAAAGTCTGGGCGACTTTCACTCCACGGCCCCGACGATATTCCGAGCCGGAACTCCTTCGACTTACGGACTATCCCTACGATACCCCAAGAAGATTCCGACGATATCCTGCTCACACCGAGCCCTCGTAACTCCCAATCACCCTCACGCTCCCACTCACAATCACGCCCACGTTCGCATCCACATACACCCGTCCGCCCGCCTGACCACATGGAAACACCCCCTTAATGTTATCGGCAGCCGAACGTTCCGGTACCTTACCCTTACACACGTCTGCTGTGTTAATCTGTTAGAGTTTGGCTTGCTGTTTAGTTTGGGAATACGATGTGACATTTTCTTGTTGATTAAACACCTCACTTAAGAGTGGATGCCCAGAGCATCGCTCACCGCGCGTGGAGACCAAATGTTAGAGTAGGGTCGTGCAACGTGCGTGATATGGCTAAGTGGTACATTTAATCTTCTGCTTGGCCGGCAATAATGACATCATCTAGAGCGGAAAGCTCAGAAAGAGCCAGGATAGGAGATGTGAAACGGAACTAACCTATCTTCAACACGGCACGAACCAACTTTAAATCGAAGAGCCGCCTCAGCAAGGGGGGGGGTGTGCCGGGTGGTAGAGGGGCACGTACCTGGGTAGCCAACAGATATTGCTGTCGTTTTGAGATCAAAGGATCGTAAACGAACTGATCCTTCATATCTGCCATACCGAGGGTCAGCGCTCTTCGTAGTCTCCGAAGTAAATGACTACACACCCAGGTTACCCTTCCCGAGGCAATCGATACCCAACGTTGACTGTCCTTCGTTCACCTGTCGACTCTTGACCTCGGTCAAGGTTTCGATCGGCGACAGTCCACTGTTCTCTGCCAGCGCTAGAGGTATCGAGTCCAAAGCCGACGCGAACGCGCGCATGGCGTACTGTTCTATTGACGGGATCTGTGGGTGGACGTTGAGTCATCGGGCCAAGAGTGCTCGTCGCCCGCAACGGACCTCGTCGGCAGCTTTGGCCACAGCAATCGAAGAGCTGATATCTGCAGCTCCGCCACCGTAAACTACGCGGTTGTCCTTGATGAGGTTTCGAACTGCACAAATGGAGTCATGGAGCGCTCGTTTCGCCTCATCGACGATCTGGAACCGCGGTGAAAATGAATTCCACGGTCGACCCGGACTGGTTCTTACCATTTTATTGCTTCCGCGAACGAAAACAGTCACGGTTTTTGTATTCGCGCACTCCTCGATGACAAGCATCTTGTCTCGTGTTGTTCCGAAGGTGAGCTCGCGGACGAGACCAGCTCTCCCGAGCTTGGCGGCGGTCATATCCTCGAACCGAGGAACAATTCTCCCGTTGGTGGCCATGGCAATCAACTATCCTCCGAACGTTAGCCACGGATAGGGCCAGGGGTCGGAGGGGGTACCTCGATCTCAGGTCCACCAACCCATCGGACGGCAGGAAGCTCATTCTGCATTAGAAGATGGTTTGCTTCGTCGTCAAAGCCCCACTGGCAAATTACCAGGTTGGCGCCAGTATCCTTGACTCGTTTAATCATGTCGGTGAACTTCTCTTTTTCGTATTCCTGCAACTTCTTGTACTCCTCCGCGCTCGTGATGTCAAGCTTATGTTTCGTCTTTGGTCGTGGGGGCTCGAAGGGACACGTGAGGATCACCAGACGGGCATCACGAACGGTATGGGGCATCTGAGGGTGGGACATGTCTTTGTCGATGAGGACACCCTTGATGAGGGTGGTATCTGCAAGCGAACCCCCAACTTTTCCGTCGACCTTGATTAGATCAAAGGACACGTCCCTTCGATCCAAGTCAGCAACGGTCATAACGGCATCGACGGCGATGCGAGCAAATTTTTCGTGTTCTTTTGAGACGCTGCAGGTGTGGAGTTAGACATACGGTCAAGCAGGAAGGCAAAGAGAAATACATTTTGCTACCGAGACTCGTCATTGCGGTCTTGAACAGGTTCTCCGTGTTATCCGCCGAGAACTCTATGGTATCCGAGATCGTGTCCAGATGCCCAACGGCGACCTTGCATGCACGGTCAAAGCCGTCCGCTATCCTGATGGGATGGATGCCACGGTCCAGCAGAGATTCACACTGTTCGAGTAGAGCGCCGGCGAGAACTTCGTCATCGTGAGCCTAGGGTCCCAGAATAAGGTTATCGTTCGGACTCACCCACCACGCCAGTGGTTCCATCCCCAATCTCGTCGTCCTGGCTTTTGGATAGCTGTACGAGTAGCCTGGCGATCTGGTGCTCGACCTCCATCTGGCTAAGGATCGTGGCTCCGTCGTTCGTCACTGTAATCTCACCATCGGGGGAGATGAGAATTTTGTCCAGTCCTACGTGATATATTTGAGTCTCCTCTTTGTATTTCGAGTGAGCTGGGAGAACCTCTTGGACCCAACGATGTCCGGATGATGTTGGCGACTGTCCTTGCGGCGAGGATATGTTGCTGTGGTTTTATCGTGTCCAGGCGGGCTCCGGAGGGAGAATAGCGATTCACGAACCTTGATAGCCTCAACTCCATGCGTCCGAACCTTCCTCCCCTGCTCACGGAGGATGATAAACGGCCGTCCATACTGATCTCGCCCCATCAGATCTGTCGGTTTGCGTTCATAGAAAAGAGTTGGGTACCTCGTCGGTGGCATACATAGCCTGATGCTCGGCCATGGCTGTGTATTATGGATTTTGTCGTGGAGGTAAGAGAGAATGAGGGTGATCGTGGGTAAAGCCCAAATCACGAATCCGATCGGAAACTTTTTGATCAGGCGCTGCGGCGGACACCTCGAGCATATCCACAACGCACACCCACGGTTTATGCCATCCTTTCGCGGTGCGACCCATCGTTCACCGAGTCCTATCACACCTCTTGGGATTGGTGGACGGACTCTGCTTCCATCTGGCCTTTCATGTTCCCACCCGTTCGCTCGCAAAGCTGCCATGCGTGCCACATTTTCTGTCCCTCATGCATCCCCGAATGTGGGTGGCCTCAGCTACCACTCAATTAACTCGTTGATGAGTTGGCCGCGTCCGTCGCCGGGTATTCGCCCGCTTGAATTGGGACGTCCAGCGCTCAACGAACAGGTACATCGCGGTGTATACGTGCCGATGAATATCACCCGGCTATTTGACAGACTTCTCAGCCTGTTGGCCCGGGACATGTTGAGTTCATTAACATTCGCGAACGTGCGACGTTGGCAGTATGCCTAGCGCATCTTAGTCCCCCAGACCCAGTGGAAGAAAACACCAGGGATGATACCATGTGAGCTCGACAACGCTGGGTGTATTCCCCTTACCCGTAAGGGATAATTCCAAGCCCGACAAGAATGCCGGAATGTGTTGGCCTCAGCAAGGAGTTTAGGAAGCCGCAAAGGTACGTCCACGAACGGCGGATATCTGAGCGTTCGCCTAGGGGGTCCTTTTTCCTGCGGGTAGGTGGGTTGATCACCTCCGGCCTACTAGCTCGCGAAACCACCGGGCGACCATGGCCGATGAAGGGAACGGAACGCCGTGGCACGAGATCTCTTGGGATGCTTACCTCACAATAGGTTATCGACTATCGATGAATATTCCGAACTCTCTCCACACATACGTCTACACGCGGCCGCGTATTTCAAGATTCATTTGCGCTGTTTAGTAGCGCCATAGCGTAAGCCCTTTCAGGTTTTTCATCACCTACGGCTCGTACTAAATATATATTGAAGCTTCATCCCGAAAGTTTCACCGCGATGGTGGGGAAACGCATTTGCTTGCGAACGCAGAGGGAAGGGTGACACGGCTAGCAAGACCGGGCCCGGGATCGCTCCTATGTCTACATATCCGATGGGTGGTACTTGGGTCGGTCTGCTGGGCCTGCGGGATGTGTTATGGGCAGCACAGAACTCCTTGAAGGTCTGCGAATATGACTTGAGGGTAGTGGTCAACTCCACGACACTGTCAGCGAGTCCCTCCAATCTGAGTATTTACGGGACGCGTTTGACGGAAATGTGGGGCTAAGAACAAAACATTCAGGAACTCCGACCGGTGCCTCCAGGTTACTTATGTGCATCCTGCGCGTGTTGGTACAGTTCACCTTTCCGAATCGGAAGCACCCCGTAAGAAGCTTTGGGCAAACCCAGGCGGAACCTAACAGGAGGTTGAAACCTGAGGCCTGATGCATGATGCACGAGAAAGGCTGTTGAACGTGGAGTCTGCGAATTGGAGCGACAGATGATTCAGAGAAATTGGGAGGTTGTTTAGGAGAGGGGGGGAGGGAGAGGTGCGGCGGAAGTGCTAGTATAATATTCATCTGGGGTGCTGCCAGAGTGAACCGGACTCCGGGCTCATGGCGATTGTGTGGTTACCTGACAGGCTGCGGAGAGCCTGTTGAAGTTCAAATATACAAAGTTCGTACCGTTGAGGACTGGACTAGTTTTCGATGAAAGACGGTGCGGTTTCTCGTTACGGTTTGCCTATTTATGTCGACTCTGGACCCCGAAGGGGTCTGAACAGAGCACACACGGTGGTGGGAAAAATCTATTCGTTTGTACGCACGGACGTAGGGGAGAAGACGACTGTCAAGAGAGGGTTCCAAAATTGCGCCTACAGCTACACACCAGATAGGTGTAATGGGAGTGATATGTAGGAGGACAATCGAGTCAGTCGGTCTTGGCCTGCAGGCCGTGTGGTGAGCGTGGACGACCGAAGTCGGTGGCTTCCAAGGTTTTTTGACTCAACTCCACGACAGCATCGAACTCTGCAACGGTCCGGTTAAATGACTCGGTGACAGTTTCTAGTTGCAAGAGTGCGGCCCTGAGTCTCTCTATTGCAGCATCTATGCTGCAGAGAGTTTCAGATACGCTCAGGCTCAGAGTCTCGCCTGGGCGTACCAATCAGCATTCATGGAGGGTACTTGTACGTGCGACGATTGTCTGACCTTTGGTATATTTGGTCCGGTTCTGAGTAGGGGCCTCCATACCCGGATGATGTCGGTAGGCACACGACAGTGAAGGGGGTTGGTGGGACGCTCGTTTCACAGAATGTGGAACGGGAACTGAACTGGAGCGTCGAAGTATCATACCATCGGCTTATATGGTACCTGTCCAGGTCACGCGTTGGTCCATTTTGCCGGGTTTTCCCAGTCGGCCGCGCCCCATTATTATCCCAAACCGAGGCGATGGGACGCCAGTCGTGTGGTCCCACGGGCCCAGCGGAGTTTGAGGAAGAAGCTTCGGGGCAAACCGAAAGCAAGATCACCCGCCCAACGTACCAGCTCGGAGGCTGTCGGGCATAGGGCTCGCCAACTGGGCTGCAGAGGATTCATGCCTGCTGAGATCCAACTGTGTTCGGATATTTCGATCCCCATTTTCCCCCTTCCTCCACGGTTTTGGTCCTCCGTCGATCCAATGATGCGCAGATCGCCGTCTGTACGTTACGATACCTAAAAATGCTTCGGCTGAACTGATTCAACGCCACCGGGATCCTCTGCCATGATGTGTGTACCCACCCTGTGAGTACCCCATTTCGCGCCCGGTGCTTTAGGCCTCGACCTCAGGACTCACGATGGTCAGAAAACTCCTTCCGGTGTCGCCCTGCGTTCGCCATCGTTTCGTGGGACGCGGGCACGTCGACACCCTCCAGCGTGTACACTCGACGATCAGCGAACGCAACGCTTTCCGAGTGGAACCACCATCTCGACGTCGCCCATTCGCCCCGTGTTTGACTCTGTTGTGCCGAGCGCCCGTTCGATACATTCCGCCCCAATTGGTCTAGTACCAGGTCAGCCTCTCCCTCCGTTACATCAAATCCCCCACGATGCCCATGCACGTCCCTCCAAGTATCGACACGGACTCGAGCAGCATCCGTACTGTGCGTTCTTCGCATTATGCGTCGCTGTTTGCCTTTACCGACCCGTGGTCTACCTACAGTCGTTCTCTAGGATGGGTCCGATCGTGACCCCACTTTCCCCCGCCACACAAAGTGATCTCCTCGGAATCCTCCAACGAGAGCAGGACCACGCGATGTCGCTCCTTTCTTTGAGCCCCTTGCTCTCAAGCCTATTCATTTCGTATGCCAACCGAGTTGCCGCCCTCGAATCGGCCTCTGCCGCACCCTCTCCCGAGAGTGAGGAGTGGAAAACTCTCCAAACCACCATCACCACATTGCGAGAGGAGAACGAGAGACTGGAGTCAGAGGCTCGTGAGATGGCGGGAAAGTTGGAAGCAGCAGAGGCTTCTCAGGAAGCTTTCCGTTCCCAGGTATTATCTCTCAAGGAAGCCAATACGGCTCAACAGGACGACGTCAAGTCCTTACGAGCGGAACTCTCTGAAGCCGAGGACAAGTACACTCAACTGAGCGTAGAGAAGGCCGCTCTTCAAATTCGGGCCATGAATCTTGAGGTACGTTTGGCATCGTGCCTGGCCATGAATTGAGCGCGGTTATTAACATACGCCGATTGGTAGGCACAACGGGGGGAGTTGAAGGAGACCGTTGTTGAACAGCAGGTCAAGATATCGAAACTTGAGCGCTGGACGGTCCCAATTTGTCAACCCGCATCGCCACCATCGCCCACACTTGACCCATCCGTCCCCAGTTCCCCCGTTTTGCACGTGCCAGCCCCGTTACCTAGGCCAGGTGAAGCAGTTCCTTGTCCGTCATTAACGCCAGTTCCCGGTTCCAACCCCCACGGAGGGGACGGGCCAGTGCCGCCGGTGCCCATACTCCCTCCCCACAGGTCCAAAAGACTTGCTCCCACGGTACGAGGACCTCAACATGTGGTCAAGGGTCCAGCCATGTGGTTTGCAAGCATCGCAAATGAATCTTAGCGTATGTGCATCACGACGATACTGTACCTCCCTCGGGTCAGGCACCTGAGTTTGAGAGTATGGTGGATTGCCTGGTTAATCTCTTCCTCAGTCTTGAGGTGCTTGTTTCCTATTTCGTGTGAGCCTCGAACGATTCCCTGACGATGTCCTCGAGACCCACTTTCAAATAGCCTGTAATCGTACCTGTAAATTTGATTAGGTGCTCACGCGCTCACAAGGATCCGGATTATCTCTGCCCAACCTCTGATGTTGAATCGCCACGGTCAATCCGACCACAGGCAACTCGCATCCCTCCCCCCCTCTGCAAAGCCGACCCATGTCGGCGACGCGACCAGGCCGAGGGTAATTGGCTGTGCAAAGAAGTCCAAGTCTGTAAGGGGGGGGGGGTAATATCAACGGTGCTCAGTCCAGGCTCATTCTGCCACGGCGAACTAGGTTTAGCCTACTAACCGACAACCTCAGGGAGATCACCAGGATGACGACACATAATGCATAAACGTTTAAACGCTCTCCCAGCCAAGCGAAGCAAACTCGCCGCCTGTGCCTCATTTTTGGTGGCGAGAGCGTTCGTCATACGATTCACCCAATCCTCCCCTACATCCGCCTCCACCTCCGCCTCCACCTACTACCATGTCCTCCGTAGACTACGTCCCCATTCCCCCTCCTCAGCCAAAACCTGATGTAGGCCCCCGAAACTCACGACCGAGCAGGAGGGTAGGTACCAAACGGTCTACGAACACTTCACGAAGGACGGGTGCACCCTCCCTGGTGAAGAGAAGCGCGAGTTCACGGAAGAGGAAAAGTTCTGGCTGGTGCGTTTCCCCTGTGGCCCTGTCTTTGCGCGTGGAGGTGCTGACAACCTCCGCGATGCCTAGAGCTATGAGTGTCTGCTGAGGTCCGCCTGTTGCACTATGGCCTGACCCTGAGACCGACGTGGCATCGCTTCATCACCAAGGTATCTCCGAGCGACGAAATGGGACGCGGCGGAGACCATTGGGCGACTCGAATCCACTCTGAAATGGAGACGAGAGTTTGGTCTCTACACTCACGCGCCCGAGTACCTCGAACCAGAAGTACGGGTTCCTCTTCTCCGTTCTCCTCACTGGGGCTATTGTCTGGCAATAATGTCCTCCAAAGTTCCTTACGGGGAGTCAGATTCTCTTCGGTTATGATGTGCAGAATTGCTCGGCGTGGTACATCTTCCCTGGTCGCTGGAATACTGACACCAGCGACAGACGGATCCATCAAGTGATGTGGGTGCTCGAGCGGGCGGTGGACCTGATGATACCTGGTACTGAGTCGGTGTCACAACTCTGGTTCAATCCCTTGCGCCAGATTTTCTTATGTCGCTCCGCTTTAGGACCCTGGCCATGATGGCTGACCATAGGAGCTCAGCCCCCAGGCCAAGTTTCTCAACTGCCCAGGAGGTAGTGACATCCCTCCCGCCGATTTGGCCAATGCTCACTATGGGCTACGCGTTTACGTACAGGTCCTGAGCCTCCTCCAAAGTCACTACCCGGAGCGCCTCGGTCAGGCGTTCCTCATCAACCTCCCCTTCTTCCTCAACTTCCCCTACAAGTCTATCACCCAATCCATCAATCCCGTCACCAGAGAAAAGATGAAGTTCCACGCGTCGGAAGCTATTTCGAGCCGGACATGCTCATCAAGGAGGATCAGGGAGGGAGTAGGACGGTCGAGTATGTGCATGAGAAGTTTTGGCCTGCGTGGTTGAAGATGGCTGGTGAGAGGAGTGAGAAGCACCAGGAGAGGTGGAGAAAGTTGGGTGGAAAGATTGGGGTGAAGGAGTGGGACTACAAGGTGGAGGTTCCGGCGGAAGCGGTTGAGGAGAAGGACGAGACGGTCGAAACCCCCGTGGCCATCGCCGTCCAGGCTTGAGTTCGGGGTCAGATTGATTGTCGTGCTCGACCTCTTCTTGTCGACGTGCTGGGGCATACGTGGGCACCCTGCTACGGATCCTTGCACGCTTAGTTGGTGCACACCCAAGGTGGGCCTCTCCCCGTCCATTCTGAAGTGCACACCAAACCTCGAGGCCTAACATGGTCGAATGGGGTCTCCCACCTGAGACGTGATCGATCGGCGTTCTCCGCTCACCTCTTCCGCTCTGCCCCAATCATGTCCGCTGCCGGAAAACGGAAACGCCACGAATACGAAAGCTCGGACGACGAGAACGACCACCCGCTGGGAAGACGGGTTCTCCCCGTCGCGGATTTACCGTTTGATTACGACGGCGTACCGGAGGACGGCGCCCAATACCTCTTCACTGTAAGGTGTGTAGGGGTGTAGTTGGGGTGATATGTAGTGTTGATGCCGACTGGATTTTGCCTCGTAGACGCGATGCGAGTTTGCTTCCTCATATCACATGGGTTGACAACCCGTATGCAATACCAGAAGCGACAATGGACGTCGTACCCGGTCCATCTAGGAGCGGCACTTCAAGAACACCCGCGATGCCGTCCAAGGAGTGGCGGAACGTTGTGGAGGAACGGTTCAAAAATCTCAAAAAGGTGCACGTTGCTGGTGACCGCTCAACGGTTCCCTATTGACAACGTCGTAGAATATGGACCAACCTACGATCAACGTTCAAGCTCCCCTTCCGGCAAATACGATCCCCGAAATGAGGAACCGTGCTGGGTGGTGGGCATTTATCGCTGGAGCACCTGAGCTGGAGTGGAACCCTCCGAAGAAACCCAAGGCCGATAAAGAGAAAAAGAAGTTTGGGAAGGGGATGCGAGGCTTTACAGATGAGGAAGATTGGCAGGGGGGTGGGTTTGAAGGTGCAGAAGCGGAGGCGTCCCTTCCTACACCCCATGGTACGCCTTCGCCATCTGACCAACCCCTGGAGGTTGGATCACGGATTCAAAGAGAACCGACACCGACGATGCTGCGTTTGATTGACGAGGTGTGAAACCCCCCTCCCCCCTGGCAGTTGGTGGGCTGGAATTGACCCTTTTTCGCCCACAGAAAACCGCCTTCCATTTGTTGAAGTACTTCATTCACTGGATCGAAGCAGATCCAGAGCGAGCCAGACTAACAGAGACCCACGCGAGGTGGATGTTCACCCTCCTCACCAGAATCGGCGACTTCGTCTCCTCGGATGACATGAACCTCTTACGAAACTTTGTACGCGCTTGCATATCCCTCCTTGGCACCCTCATGCAACGACGTGTGTCTTCGGATGGACGCGAGGAGTACGAAAAGCTATGCTTCACCCAGACGGGTGCGACTTCTATCTCTGAACAATCGTGTTGGATGATCACCTCAATTGCAATTGGGGTTTGGGCCCAGCGGGACCTTTGGGACGATGTGGAGACGACACTTCGTGGGATTTCCATCCCACCATCCCCAGACTCCGTAACCTCCGCCGAACCATCCGTTGAGCCCACGTGAAGGGTGTCCAGTTCGTCGCCCCGAAGTCGAAAACCATTATATTAGTGTTAATTTGGCCTACCGTTGTACATTAGTTACTACAACAAGAAAGGATCATCGCTTCGTGGCCGGCACACCAGACCGACCGCCCTGAGAAAACCACCCATTAAGCATACAAGACCAGCCAAGATGGCCGAATCGCGCCGTTCGTATACACCACGACTTCGTCGTGTTTCAAGTCTGCGCCAGCCTTCCCGTAAACCTGGCGAAACACAAACCTCGGTTGAAGATAGTTCACCGCCTAAGAAGTGTACTCGACATACCGAATTGCAACCCCTCGGGGGGGAAACCAAGGTCGGTTTGTTGTGATACGTCTCGTATGCTTTTCCGACCGCGACGTTGTTGAGGAGCATCACCTTGTAGTTCGAGGAGTGTGGGTTGCTCGAGTAATCGTTGGCCCTAAAAAAAGAATCGTGGGTCCGGGCCCCGGTCCCTGGTTGTTTTCGTGGACCTACTTGGATGATCGGGTCGAAGTGTATATCCCAGCCCCAAACCTCGCCCAACCCGTGTTCGTCGCGACCTTGGTAACATCGAACGACCCGCAGATGATCGAACACAACGTGCAACCCGAGTTCGTGCAAGGTGTGATGTTACCGGGATCACCCAGATTACACAGCCTCCGTGTGCCATGCCACAGTAGACACTCGTTTCCAACGTACTTCCCTTGCGTTGCGAACCGGCCGTAGTACTCAAGCTGGTCGCTGTAATCCAAACCACTGTCAGTTCTTTTTCAGGGCCATGAGGGTTATTGGGAGAGCAACGCACCGATAGGAATTGTACGCGTCCCAGCTCTGCTGAGTCCCGATAACTCCGTACACCGCACGAACCGTTGGACATTTCGTGGCATGAGACCACTGTCCAGTGAACTGGTCGGTCACTATACCAAACGGTGAGAAATATTTCAGAGGCTCTTGGTGGGTGCGGGGCTTACCATCCCAAAATATCTTGTTGTCCGACGGCACTTGAACCAGCATCGGGGCGTACTGGCCAAGAGTGCGTTCGCAACCTTGGCAGAGCGAGGTTGCCCCGAATTGTTCAGCCTGACGACAATAAATGCAACCCTTCAAAGCGAAGCTGTGTGGTCGGGAAGTCAGCTGGTTCTCGAAATAGGAGTGACAGGTTGGCATACTATTCGTGGGACCGACTGCAGTAATTCCAGTCGGAACCATCTGGATACAGAGTAGCGGGGAGCGTACAACCAGGGTAACTGCACGTCGCTGTTGCCGGGAGGTGCATGAGTCGTGTGGAAAGTAAACTGGAGGTGAAGGGCAGCCTACCTTGTTGTTGCTGCGAGTATTGTACTTGCTGACTGGTGAGTTCAGCTGCCCGGCACTCCTGGGAGCAGTAGGCGTACGCCTCTCCGGTATTCGGATCAACGTGCTGAGGGTTGGTCTGACAGACCTGCGGATCGGTGACCGCTTCAGGGCTTTGCCGTACGATGAACGATGGCACGTACCGTACAAAGAGCGGGCTGTGGTTGGGGGTTGGCAGCTGCCTGACAGATGTCGGAACAATAGGGCCACACTTGCCCTGTGTTCGGGTCAGTATACTGGGGATTAACATTACAAACCTGCAGAATCGCGTTGAGTATGCAAGGGGAATCGCTCGAGTGATGCCGCGTACCGTGCATACTGTGTACATAGCGCTATTGTCTATGGATTGGTACCAGAATCGTGAGTGGTCGTCGTACCCGGGTAATCGCCGTACGCGCAACTTGTCGACTGGTGCACCTCATAGTATCCGCTTGTCCCGTAGTGCGTATCGTAGTCGGACGGCGTGTGGGTGTAAGTGGTACTGTGGTCATAGCCCTGGCGGCCACAATGGACAGTGGGCTGGTAGGTGGTGGATCAGTAGGACAATAAGCAAGCCGAAATTGATTTCCTTCACCTCGCTGCGCACAGATACAGTTGGTATGCGGGTGGTGTTGTCGTGAATAGGAAGTACATACCACAGCGGGGTGGGTTGGTTTGGTCCCCGTCGGTGGGGATGGCTGAATTAGAGGACGGTCCTGCCCCAGCTTCGAACTTGACTTCGATTTGGATATCGAGGCGGGAACCGGGGGTCGGTCAGACCCAGAACGGCCCCTGTCCTGGTTCTTGAGAGTTTGACTACTCTTGGATGGTTTGAGAAACCCGCTCGATTTTCCATCAGCGCGCGCATCTGCGGGAAATTGTGTTCAGTTCGGGTTGAGACCGCTACCTTGACGGCGTATACCTGCGAGGTTGGGAACCGATTTGGCTGACTTCAATTTAGACGTGGACGGTGAGGCCGGAAACTTATTCGGGACAGGAGGGTAATGAACGGAAGGGTTTGGAAGGAAAGGCGTTCTGGAAGATGATTTAAGGGAAGGAGAGGATGAAGAAGTTTTCAGCGGCGGTAAGGAAGCGGGTTTGCGGGGGCAAATTTCAATCCGTTGGGGAAGGGTCAGAGGGGTCCTCGAAGGTGGTTTGGGAGTGATTTTCTGCGGAGGATGCGGAGGTGCGACGAAACGCGGGGTTGGTGCGACCTTCCCGGGCTTGACCTTGACGGGTTTGGGATCGCTGGCCTGGAAGCCTTGACCTTTACCGGTTTCGGGGCTTTGGTTTTGAGGGGCTTTTTGGAGGAACCGCGGCCGACCTTGCGTCCAGGCATGGCAGGGGGTTTAGGGGAGGGGAGGGACGGAAACCGCTCGGGGCGGCATACTTATATGTCTCTAATCAGGCGGGAACAGATAAGATCACCGCTGACGCTATTACGCTTCAGTGTATCTCGAGGGTTTCGGGGGATCGGTAATGGTTTCATTTCAGACCAATAGAACTGGGGAACCTGACATGAGCCCCATTGTTGTGTAGTGTGGTCGAAGTCGAGGATCGCTGATGGTCGTGGTCGACCCATGTTGGAACCATGAAAGGCGCCAGCGCCGACGGTATGCCTTCCGATCCTGTCTCGACAACGTGGATCCAGTGAATGGGAGTACCCCCCGATTAACCGAGGGGGGATTGACATACAATGGCGGAAGTAACGGTGAAGAAAATGCCAAGGGTGACGGGGTTCTCACCCAGTAGGTCAACAAACAAGAATAAGGGCGTAGGCAGCCCACCAGGGATCCGAGGATTAATCACTCCCACCCTAGATAATCGCGGGGCCACTTCGGGTGCGCATTCGAATGGCGACGGGCTGCGGGTCGTGCACGTTGCGTGAGGAGCGAAAGCGTGTATCAAAGTCAAGTCTTCCTGGGGGGAATCGGCTGGACCGTGGTGACGGAGGTCAGCAAGAGTCACGGGCGCCACCACCTCGCGCCGCGCATCTTGCCTTCCACCACCAACCCATTCACACACCCTCAACGACTTGTGTGGGACGTGATGTCGTTCTTTGGCGCAGCGACCAGCACCACTGCCGCAACCCCGGACAAGGACATTGAGGTCGCCGACCCACCTCCAGATTCGATCTCCTCACTCGCTTTCTCGCCACAGGCGGACTATCTCGCGGTCGGAAGCTGGGACAACAATGTACGTGTTCTCCTGACACCTGTAATCTCAAGGTAGTGAACGTATCCACCTCCAGGTCCGCATCTACGAAGTCGGCGCGAACGGGCAGACCCAGGGCAAGGCTATGTTCTCCCATCAAGGACCAGTTCTGAGTGTGTGTTGGAATAAGGTGCGGTTTGGAGTCTCCATGCCGGGACGTTGGTTCACCAAACTTCACAGGAGGGAAGCCGTCTCATTTCAGCAGGAGCCGACAACGCTGGCCGAATGTACGATGTTCAGACGGGCCAATCCACTCAAATCGCAAAACACGATGCTCCCATCCGCGTCATCAAGTATGTCGATACCCCTAGTGGTGGTATCGTGGTTACCGGAAGCTGGGATAAGACCATTAAGGTTCGAGACTATCGCCCACCCGATAACGCGCGCTCAACTTGCAGTTCAGTACTGGGACATCCGGAGTCAGAACCCTGTATCATCTGTCACTCTCCCTGAACGTTGCTACAGCCTCGATGTATCCTACCCACTGATGGTGGTTGGAACGGCAGAACGACACATTCAAATTTTCAACCTAACCAGCCCTACCGCGCCGTACAAGGTAAGACTTGAGGCCTGGAGAACACCTTGGACCTATTGAACAACGATACGCGCTAGACGATGGTCTCTCCACTAAAGTGGCAAACTCGGGTGGTCTCCTGCTTCCCTTCATCAAACGGATTTGCTATTGGAACAATCGAGGGCCGTGTCGCTATCCAGTGAGATTCCCCTCTGCCTCGGCCCAATCGAAATATCTGACCACCGAACGTAGATATGTCGATGACAAGGACGCATCGTACGCGTTTTTTTGAACCGTTCACTTCGTATGCCCTAACCCGCCACTAAGGAACAACTTCTCCTTCAAGTGCCACAGAAAAGACTCGTCCCCGACTACCAAGGATCAGTCAGTGGTCTTCGCAGTCAACGACATCTCGTTCCACCCAATTCATGGAACATTCTCCACTTGTGGTATGCGGTGTTGGCGAGTATTGATTCCTCCGTACTCACTGGCCCTAAGGTTCGGATGGCACCGTCAACTTCTGGGACAAGGACGCGCGTACTCGGCTGAGAGGTGATTTCGCCACGCTCAACCATCTATTCCACTGTCTTATTTCGCCATGACAAACAGCTTTCGATCCATCTCCCGGTCCTATCGCTGCGACTGCATTCAACCGAACCGGCAACATCTTCGCTTACGCCGTGTCGTATGACTGGTCTAAAGGACACTCTGGCATGACCCCCGGACATCCGAACAAGATCATGTTGCATGCTTGCAAGGACGATGAAGTCAAAAAGCGACCACCTAAGCGGTGAATTCTACTAGCGACCCGGGGCGGTTTCCTGCCATTTAGCGTGCGGAACCTATTCCTTCCAGTTCCGTGTTGGATCATACTTGAGAACATGCTGTCTTGTGGATTTCCTATGCCGCTCTGCAATGCCATTCTTTCCGCTATCCCCTACAGTGTGTGTTCCGATCGCCTCCCAGCCCCCTGAGGTTGATCCCATCCTGTTCACTCGCTGTACGCGCATGACGGCAACGAGATTTACTCCCTCGGTTCTCTTGTGTTCCTTCCGACCCGCCCTTTTAATTGAGTGAGGTACCACGTAGGGAGTGAGACAGTGTATCGTTGCCTCGGATTCCAAACCCATTTCGACACCTAGGTGAGCGGCGGAGTTGCGACCTACACCTTGCACAACGTTCCGGAGGTGTTTTTTGTCCCCGCACCTGCAGCACCGCTCCCTTCACATGATGTTTCGCCACCGGATTCCCCGCCTTGCTGGACCTATCCACAACCCGGGGTAATTGTAAAGACTCCCTTCTTCTACCACTTCGCCCAGCTTCCCAATGTTTCTCTGGAGCCGGAGGGCGACAACCCAACACTGGGAATGATAGAGAGCTACCTTCGTCACCTTGCCAAACGTTTCAGCGCTGCAAATCCTTGGGAAGAGGCGGAGGCGAGCACCTGTGGGCGATGGCTGGTACCCAGATGCGCCGAGTTCCGGAACGTATCAGCCAAAGAAATTTACTCCGGGTTGAGGGGAGGCTCGGAGCTCAGGCTAGCCACTGAACAGGCACTGAGCCGCGCTTTCGTATCCCGTCCTGGAATGTTTTTGAGCTCAACACCGTGCTCACCGTTGGGTCTTTAAGCTTTAAGCTTTGGGCCTCAGGCGCGATATCACCAAACCTGTGTTGTGATCACCCAGAGAACCTGGACGTTGGGTATCGTAATCACTCGTATACTCGGTACAGAACGTGTGGGGACGGAGATCTACAAAAGGGTATCGTATGATGGTTCGCGCGGATGTTCTACGACGACTGTTACCCGACGCTCGTCCAGCCAAGTGGCGCACCTGATAAACGACTCCGTTCGCTCGGGCTCATGCCAGCTGAATATTGGATAAGCGTGCACGGCATCTTGGGGGAAATCGGTCGTGAGATCCACTCCATCATCCTCCATCCTCTCGGTGAGCGCAACGATATCGTCAAACATAATTTCAGCGCCTCCACCCATGATATAAGACCGAGGGAACCCCGAGAAGAGTTTGGCATCTTCACCAACATTGGCCGGTACCACGAATTTCGAAGCGGGAGAGAGGTATCGATTGTATTTCGCTTCCTCCGCGTCGATTTCCCCGATGTATGCGACAATAGGTGGTGTGTCGCTGATGCAGACGTCGCGAGGTAGTTCGAAGATGTCAGATTCTGTGTTGAGGAAGTGAGAAGAGCCGATTTCCGAGCGAGAGAAGGACATGTCTGCCCATGGCGATGAAGCAATGAGCCCTCCAGGGGGTGGTAAATGGGGGAAGCGACTTTCAACGATGTAACGGGTTGATGCCAAAGCAAGGTTACCACCTGCAGAATCACCCGCTACGATGATGTTCTGAGGCAGGAATCCAGCCTCGCAGACGAGATACTTGTATCCTGCGGTTGCGTCTATTATTGCAGTTGGGAATGGGTTCTCCTGTTCCAAAGGTGGCCCGGAACTGAGTCGGTAGTCGACCGACAGGACCCGGGAGAGAGAGGCAGAATATTTGAGTATTCCCTTGGGAACAGACGCTGTTGGGTGAGATGGGTGTGCGGTCCCCGTCTGCAACAAAAGTAAGCGTGGAGATGGGGAGGGAAGGCTAGCAGAACCGGACCATAAATGCGCCACCATGAAGGTATAGTATCACCTTCTCATCCTCACGAGCCTTGCCGTATGCTGGTGACCATTCGGCGCCGTCCTTCAAAATCCAATAGGCAGGTATAGCAATTGACTTGATTCCCACTCTAGCCACATGTTCCGCCACTATTCCCACAATGTCTTCCTTCTCCAACTCCGGTATCCACACGAACCTCGAATTAAACGATCCAAGCTCCTCCTGCGGAACTTCCAATGAAAGGTCGCGGTTGGTAAGGAGGCCAATCTTGAGGGGTAACTTGGTTAATTTCCGGAGCATTCGTACGCTGATCGTGCGGTATAGAGTCCAGCGCTTTCTGGGTCTGTTGGGTCGCCAGGAGTAGTAGATCAGCCAGCACGGGAGCTGGATGGTGACCATGAAGGCGAAGAAACCGAGGAGGTAGATGACCTTGAATGGTTGGTGGTGGAGGAACGGAGCCATGGTCGACCCGAATAGCGTGCAGCGGCCGGAGAGCTCTTTAGTTGGGTGAGACGAAAAAGGTGCCGTGTTTCTCACTCAAATTTCTAACGCGTACACTACCGGCATATTTATTCGTCATGGCCTGCCTGTTGCTAACTACGGCGCGTTCATTTCGTTAGAATCCCGTTGTCAGTGGAACTGGGCCATGAATGCTTCTGGAAGCGCGCCGCCTCATGTCCGCCACCCTGCCCACTCCTTCCCCTTACGATCGCTGGCCACACAAGTGAGCGAGGACTCAGCCTCCGAGTCCCGTGTTATACTAACATGTACCTAGGGTTCGAGAGCCTCCGGAAGTCGTTAGGAAGGGTTCGATTGCCCTCACCCGCAGGAACGAACACCCTTATCGTCACCGATGATATTTTGTCTAGGCCAGAGATCCATCCCACTGACATCAGTGGAGGGAACAAACCGACCCGGGCTCATTGCGCGCGAATTCGACCTCCCGCCTAGGGGCCAAACCGCAAAAACCGGCGTTGCGGCCCATCGCGCTACACATTCGGTTCTCCCTCCCGGGTACCTATTCTGGTGGGCGCTTGTGAAGGAATCGTATCCCCTTCGTGGCTCTCCGTTCATCGTGTGCCTCTCTAGAGCCTTTGTTTCGGGTCGGCGGCCGAGCGGACCCCCAGTCTATGCAGCGGACTCCCACAGATTCAAGGAAACCCGTAGGGACAACAGTCCTATGACTACCTATGGGTTTACCCGGCGCTTTCTTGCTGAGTAACGATACCAAGTCAGTTACGGCCGAAAGCGCGTAGTCGAGAATCTTATGTCTCGAGTGGGCGGCAGAGGGCTGCCGGCGTTATGCATTGGGCGTTGGGTGTTCTCTATTTCCGCCCCCTCGTGCGGCGGTTCTCCTCCGCAACTTCGCTCTCCAAAAAATTTGTGCATCTATACGGCATTTACCGCGCCGGACCCTGTTCAACCGTTCGGCGTCCCACGCGGAATTGGTAAAAATGGGTTTAACATACTGGTCCGAAATATGTGCACAATCGATTACGCATGGGTGAGTTCTATTCTCCGATTTCCCTCTCCACTCTTCAGAAACCTATAAGGGCCCCACCTATCCTAAAAGATCGACTTCTCTAATCAAAGCTTCCTCCTTTCCGTCACCCCCTGTTTGCGCTTTGCAGCGACCCCCGTCATGTCGGAAAAGCAGTGTTCGAACAGTAGTATAGGCAAGAGCTCCGGCTCTGACATCCGCGAGGAGGGCTTCCACCAGGACATCGTGAGTGTGACCGCCTCACCCTCTCTACCACCCTCATCTACCCCTCGTAGGACGTCCTGGCTGGGAAGATGCAGGCCCTTGGGCAGGATCTCTTGGAAGCCACCACCCATGCCAAGACGATGGCCCCAGAAGAGGTCGAGGAGATGATTGATTATCTCCTCAACGAGGTATTTTCACCCTCGGCCGTTATGGCTGGCTATTTACTCACGTTTTGTTTGGACGCAGCATGGAAAAGATTCTGTCAGCAGCCACCGCACCCGACGGCCTCCGCGACCGAGTCTCACTGTCTCCTTTCTCAGATCTTCCCCCCTCATGTTCTGGAAGCAGCCAAGCGCTATCGTTTCGATGAGAAGTTGAGGAACGACCCAGCCGAGTGCCAGAGGATCTATGAAGAGCTCAGGGTCGAGGCTGCTCTTCTGGTGATCGTATGTGTTTCCATCCCCCTAGCTCGGTTCCGAACCTTACCGCGTTTTTGTTAGAACTCCCCATACGCCGAGGTTCGTGCCGCCGTTGACAACAGCGATGACCCCGCGATGCCTACGAGTACCTTCCGTGCTTGGTTCATCGGAACGATCCTCGTCGCGGCCGGGTATGTCGATTGCCATCGCATTCTTCCAACGCTTTGTGGCTTTAGCGTACATTCACTGATCCACCGTTTCAAGAGGATTCATCAACCAGTTCTTCAGTGTTCGTCAGCCCGGTATTACGGTCTCAGCCAACGTCGCCCAACTCCTTGCCTTCCCTGCTGGCAAGCTCTTGGAAGCGATCCTCCCGTCCAGGCGATTCACCACCTTCAGGTACACATGGAGCCTAAACCCCGGGAAGTTCAATCTCAAGGAACACATGGTGATCACTATTATGGCAAACCCCACCCCATTCACTAACTACGTACGTCTCGGAATTTCTCCGGCACAGTCCATCGCATGACCGGAGGTGTCTACTCATCTGGTCCCAGTACCTGCCAATTTACTTCAACGAGCCGTACGCCTCAGACTTCAGATACCAGAGTGGGTAGCTCGACCGCTCCGGTCCCTATCTGAATCTATGGTTGATCACTATTCCAGTTACCGTGGGACTCTCCATCAACTTTATCGGTTATGGTCTCGCTGGTCTAACCCGGCGGTTCCTCGTCTACCCATCCCGGGCTATCTGGCTTGCCAACTTGGCAACCATTGCCCTCAATCGCGCCTTCCACACCGAGTCTAACCATATAGTCAACGGCTGGGCGGTCTCCAGGATGGGGTGGTTTGTGTACTGTTTCACCGGCATGTTCATCTGCTCTGGTTCCCCGGCTACATCCTCTAAGCGATGTCGTATTTCAACTGGATCACTTGGATTGCTCCGGAGAACGTCAAGCTCGCTGCCATTGCCGGTAGCGTGACCGGTCTAGGATTGAATCCCCTCCCTACCTTTGATTGGGATCAACTCGTTGTAATTGCTGACCCTCTAATCAGCCCCTTCTTCGTAAGCACTGTTTCTCCCCCGCGTGACCCCACATGCACTCATGCGCCCTTGACAGAGCATCATGAATGTAAACCTCCACTTCTGAAGGCTCAGGGTCGGTCATCGCTGATTGGCTACTCCGGTTATAGATCTTCCTCGGCGCTCTCCTTACCTTTCCCATCGTTGCTGTTATCTGGTTCACCAACACCTGGTACACTGGTCACCTCCCTATTAATTCTAACCGTGTATTCGATAACACCGGCAAGCTCTACAAAGTCGGATTGGTCGTCAACGGCAGGACCCTATTCGATGAGACATCCTACAAGGCCTATTCCCCCGCCTAGTATGTCTCCCGCTCCGTTCTCGATCGGGCTCCATTGAAGTCGTGTTCCCAGTTTGTCCGCCGGTAACGCCGTCATGGCTGGCACCCACTTCGCGGTCTACACTTCCGTTATTACACATGCCGCTTTGCATCACCGCCACGAGCTCGTCTCTGGCTTCAAGGACTTGATCGGTGGCAAATCGGCCTTCACCAATTCCAAAGACGTCCACATCCGCCTGATGAGGTCGTACAGAGAGGTCCCTGAGTGGGTCTACCTCATCGTTTTATGTGTCTCCATCGGCGTCGGTGCCGTTGTTATCGCCGTTTACCCCACCAATACCACCCCCGCTGCTGCGTTGTATGGCGCCTCCCTCGCTGTCATCTTCTGCATTCCTTGTGGCGTGATCATGGAAGTTACCAACGTGGAGGTCACCCTCGGTGTTGTTGCCGAGTTGTTCGGTGGTCTCTGGTTCCCCGGTAACGCCACCGCCCTGATGTACCTCAAGCTCTACGGATACGTCACCACCACACATGCCCTTCGGTTCGCCCAAGATCTTAAACTCGCTCATTACGTCCACATTCCACCTTGGGTCGCCTTCAATTGCCAAATGTTCGCTACCCTTGTTTCCACTCCCACCCGCACGGGCATCCTCGACTACCAGATGATGAAGATCCCAGATGTTTGTGCGCCTGACCAGAAGAACCACTTCACCTGCCCCGGTGTCAGCAATTTCTTCGCCGCTTCCGTCCTCTGGGGTTCCCTTGGACCCAAGAGGATGCTCTGCCCTGGTGCCATATACAACGGCCTCCTGTGGTGTTTCCCCATCGGTGCCATCCTCCCGATCCCATTCTACTTCCTTGGCAAAAAGTGGAAGGTTTTCCAGTATTTCCATGCCCCCGTCTTCTTGTACGGTGCTTATGTTTAATCTCCTTACAACTTGGCAAACATCTGACCCTCCGTCCCAATCACATGGTTGTTCAACTACTACATTAAAAGGCGATACCTTGGCTGGTGGTCAAAATACAACTAGTATGTGCTCCCCACTACCCCCTCGTTTCACCTGGCTTTTCTAACAGCTCACTCTATTTTAGCATCACCACCTCCGCGTTCTCCCGCGCTATTGCCCTTTCCGCTCTTGTGATATTCTTCGCCTTGCAACAACAGAGCATCGAGATCAACTGGAGCGGAAATATTCGACCGTTCGAAGGTTGTGACGGATCTGGGTGCGTCCTCCACACCGTCCCGGCAGGAAGACACTTCGGTCCAGGGCCTGGAGAGTTCTGAGACCTCGTCTGTTGCTGGTATGAGAGACTCGTCCCTTCATTCTCAGTCATTCCTATATGTCTTGTATTGTTTACATTTCTATGCCTCAGAGTGAGGACACTTCTTGTTCAATGAATCAGGTATCCCCCCTTCCTAGGTCATATGGTAGAAATCGTATAAGTGGATGATAAAATCTTTGTGCGTAGATCTTAAAACGGATCGAACTTGAAGAGGGGAAGCCTTGAAGAGGGGAATCGCCGTACCGGAGAATGAAAGGAAAAAAGTACGATTCCCGTTTGTATATAACTCTGGAGAACACAACAGGGCTCTTCCTAAACACCCGAGGGAGGCGAACAGTGCTGAGGCCGATTGTGTGTAGAACGCTGGTGGAGGAAACCCCACGAACTCGAGGACGTTGTATCTGCGTTCTTCGTTTGTGCACGAAAGCTTGGCGGAAGCAGGATCTCCGTGTGTTGTTACTGGAGAGTGATAAGTAGTCGTAACAGATTCGCCACGGGAGATTTTCGCCTGGGGCAAGGCGTGGTCTGCTTGAGGAGACTAAGGCTTCTGGACTCTTTGGCCTGGACTATCGCCCGACGCGCTGGTGCCAGTACCTTGATCATTGACGGACTCGCTGTAAACTCAACGGGTTCACCGAGGGCGAATCCTTGAATTTATTATCAGAACCACTCGCTGTCCCCCTTCACCCACCTCGTGTACTGACGAGATCATAGTTCTGGAGTGTACAAACTCCAAGAAGCTTATGCCCAGGTTGACGGAAAGGGAAACTTCGTATCTCACCTCAAAATTTTACCGAATTATCTGGGGAACTCCATTTCGCGCTCACCGCTGGGTGTTTGGGCATCGCGGACGATCTCACCAAACCTGTGTTGTGAGCATTTGCCTGACAAGGTGACCCGGGTGTCGATCGTATATTGAGTACGGAAGCCTACGTGTGGGGGGTCTACAAAAGGGTGCCTTCCCCTTCGCTTGGTACTGCTACCCGACGTTCGTCAAGCCAAGTGGCACACTTGATGAGCGACTCCGTTCGCTCGGGCTCATGCCAGTTGAATATTGGGTAAGCGTGCACTGCGTCGGGAGGGAAATCGGTCGTGACCTCCACCCCGTCATCCTTCATCCTCTCGGTGAGCGCAACTATATCGTCAAATCTCGTTTCAGCACCTCCGGCCATAATATAAGCCCGAGGGAACCCAGAGAAAAGCTTGGTATCTTCACCAACGTTGGCCGGTACCACGAATTTCGAAGCGGGGGAGAGGTACCGATTGTATTTTGTTTCTTCTGGATCGATGTCACCGATATACGCGCCGATGATGAGGGCAGAGACGCTAGGAGGGGGGGCGAAGATGTCGGATTTCGAGTTGAGCAAGTGAGATGAGCCGATTCCCAACCGCGAGAAGGACATGTCTGACGATGGTGACGAAGTAATGAGCCCTCCGGGTGGTTGTAAATGGGGAAGGCGGCTTTCGATAGTGTATCGGATGAGTGCCAAGGCGAAATGACCACCTGCAGAATCACCCCCCACGGTGACGTTCTGAGGGTGGAATCCAACCTCGCAGACGAGATACTTGTATGCCGCGATTGTGTCTATAAGTCCAGCCGGGAATGGGTTCTCCGGCTCAAACGGAGGGCCGGAACTAAGCCGGTAGTCGACTGACAACACTCGGGAGAGAGATGCGGAGTATTTGAGTATTCCCTTGGCAACAGATGCCGTCGGGTGAGATGGATGTGCACTCCCCATCTGCAACAAAAATTAGCACGAAGGTGGGGTACAAAAGGGAGGAGAACAGACAATGAACGCGCCACCATGAGTGTATAATAACACCTTCTCATCCTTCTGAGCCTTGTCGTACGCTGGTGACCACTTTGTGCCATCCTTCAAAATCCAATAGGCGGGTATAGCGATCGACTTGACTCCCGCTCTGGTCGCATATTCCTCCACCATCCCCACGATATCCTCCTTCTCCAACTCCGGGATCCACACAAACCTCGAATTAAGCGGTTCCAACTCCTTTTGCGGAACTTCCAACGAAATGTCGTGCCCGCCACGCACACCAAGCTTGAAGGGTAATTGCCATGCGAAATTTCGGAGCATCCGTACGCTGATCGTGCGGCGTAGAGTCCAGGACTTTCTGGGTCTGTTGGGCCGCCAGGAGTAGTAGACCAGCCACCATGGGAGCTGGATAAAGACCATGAAGACGGAGAAACCGAGGAGGTAGATCCCCTTGAATGGTTGGCGGTGGAGGAGTGGGACCATGGTTGACCTGGGCAGTGGTTGGCGACAGAAGGCGGTTCGGGCTGCACTGCAAGCATCGCGAGCATCAGTGTAAGCTCCGGCCCGGCCTATCACCGGATCCCGTGATGGTCCAGCCCCGACTGGATATGTTTTATTCGACTTATGTTTTATGTGGACTTTTAATTACGATTCAATGGACTACGAGTACTAGTATATAAGGACAGGCATATGTACTAGATACTCCACGCTACTCCCAACAGAGTTCGATACTCTTTCTCCTGTCTCGACAATCTGCGAGGCCCGCGAAACCCCTTGACGTTGACCGATACGACGGCCGAAACCGTCGTGACCGATCACGTCACATCAGGAAATATACAAAAATGCTGATCGTGCTAGAATCAGCACGCCCAGCACGAATTAGCACGTAAAGCGTCAAAAGCATGACACTTGTAAAGCATAGAAGCAAAATTTACGGCATTTTCCTCGGCAAAAATGGCGGGGCCAAGCAGTCAAGCATGATCGGCATTTTTGTAAATTTCCTGATGCAGGCCCGCAGCCTCACAATCGGGCTACATTGTATACCTGTTGAATGAGCCATGGTGTTGCAGATTGGCAAACACCAGAAGAATCCAGAAGTGAGGGGCATGGAAAGCCATGGAAAGATACTGATGGTTGTGATGAAAGCCACACACAACATGGCTAGTCTCCTCAAGCAGACCACATATACCTCTAACGATCTCCTGCTCAGGATGTAGCCAACATGGCAGGGACCACCAGACTGGATCAACAACACTGTGTCCCAAGTAGTGACATTGTTATCCCATGGGCCCCTGGTTAACCGGAGATCCCAGTAGGAAGTGTTGAGCAGACACAAGGTCAGTGCCATCTAGGACACAATGCACTTACCTGGGGTGAAGGGGTTGCTTGAGTTAGATGGTGAGAGTAGAAGACAAGAAGTGTTAGATCATATTCACACGCCTAAAGCAGCATATGTACAGCCATGTAGGTAATGTTCCCATGTTACTGATGTGACATATGATCACATGACTATCTACCAGCCGCTCTCTAATAGTGCCGTCTATACAATGTGGCCTCAGGGTGCATACCAATGTCGAGCAGCCATAAAGGTGCTGTCCGTAGGACGGGTCAAGCCTCTGAGTTCAACAGGAAGTAGTACACTTGGTCAGGCAGCCTTCACCAAGTCCAGCTGTTGCTGCTGGTCAACCTGACGGACACACAACCTACTACACAGGTGTACGACACACAGGTAGTGAGACAGTATCTCCTAGATATGCATGGTCTGGACATACAAAAGGCAATGTGAAAAGGCACACCAACAAAAACATCACCCTTTACTACCATTCAGTGCCTCTGGATTCACATTGAAGGTTAGCCTCTTCACCAGAACAATGGGACTCTTGGATTGTAAAACAGATTATCACTCCAAGCTAATGTATCTCATGTTGGGCTGTTGGTAAGCATTACCCAGGATGGAAGTTCCAGTGGGTGCCCATTGGTTGTATTCCTATTCACTATGTGTACATCTCCTGGTGCATCCTACTCAACACTCTCCAATTCTCAACATATTACCATTTGCATGGATCTCATGGATGACCCCCATTCCCCTCTTACCTTTCCAGTTGGTAGATGATGTGAATCATGAGTGCTGCACTTGTCTGGTAATGGGTTTTCTGGTACATAGAACTTGGGGTATGGGCAAATAGAATTCATGCATAAAAAATCTCAACTAGAGGAACATGGGATTAAAGTCCAGGATCAATACCTCCCCAGACTGGTAACCAGCAACCAGGTGCCGACCATCCCATTGTGAAACAACAGGGTTTGCAAACTTCCCAGCTAACTGAAAAACTACCTTTCCAGTGATTCTATCCTTAATCCTGGATCTACCAATATCCCACTGCTTAGTACCATTATGGTGGAGCAAGGGTGTACCAGACAACTGAACAGGGAGTGAGTCTGGGATCCCAAAGTCCCACCCCAGTGGTTCTGACAAAGGGGAATGAACCCAGACTCTTGAACCATCCACAGTGAGGAATCTTCGGGGCTGAGATAACTGAAGGCACAGCTCACCCACAACTTCCCCTGTAAGTATAGACCAAGCTTGAATGATTCTCCAGCGTAGGCAAAAAACTTTAGAACCATCCCCTGATATCCTGACATCATCAACACCATCAGTATTATCCAATGTCACATCTACTGTCTGGAGGAGTTCTCCCTTCTCAACATCCAAGGTGTAAATCTTGTCTGCATACCAAACAATGATCAACCTGTTGTTGACCAATTGGACATTACTCCATTTGGGGTCTTTGGCTGGGGTTTGGATGGATCCCTTGCAGAGCCCAGTTGAGATGTCCCAGGTCCTTACCATGCCATCTGAATTGCTTGAGATAGCAATACCATCCTTTGCTTGCAGAGTGACAGACTTGACTGGACCTAAGGCAAGGGATGTGGACTCTGGATCAGCCACAACTGGATCTGTTGGTAGGGTATCAATCTGCCAGAACTTGACTGATTTGTCATCAGATGATGAGATAAGGGAGGAAGGAGAGGAAAATGTAAGGGATGTAATGGTCCAAGTATCTCCAGTGAAGGTCTTGATAAGGTGGGGGTTTGAACTGGTGATATCCAAAACATAGACAGTCCTATCAGCAGCAACAGCTATGAGCCTGCCATCAGGGGAGAAACAGCAGCGACTGGTTCTGTTGTGGGTTACATGGAATTTGGTCACAATTGCTCCAGAATCAGTACTTTGGACCACAATGTCCCCCCCTTGGCATGAAACAAACTGAGTACCATCTAAGGAGAAAGCAATGTGATGACCATTGTGTGCAGGGTTGGATTTGTGGTCATTGATGTCCCAATGCCAGACTTTATCACCAGACACAGATATAAGGTATTGAGGGTCACTGGGAGAGAACCTAACATGGTACACCCAATCCTGTTGCTCTATGACATGATGGCACTCCCCTGTCTGAATGTTCCACAGGTTAATTGTCTTGTCCCATGATCCAGAAGCAATTATGCTGCAGTCTGCTGAGACAGAAACAGAGACAACCCAGTTGGTATGGCCATGGAAGGTCTTTACAACCCCACCAGTTTGGATATCCCAGAGCTTGACAGTCTTGTCATAGCTACCAGATACAAGTGATCTCCCATCTGGTGAGAAGGCAAGAGATCTCACCCAATGAGGGTGCCCAGAAAAAACAGCTATCTGGCTGCCTGTAATTCCATCAATGGTAATGATATCCCCAGACTGCAAACCAACTGCAATGGTATCTTTCCAGCATGTTAGGGCCCATATGGGATTACCCAGTGTAACTATGCGGAAACACATTCCCCAATCAGATGGAAGTCCCCTGACCACCTTGACCTTTTGTGAGAGTTCTGCAGCATAACACTTGTATAGCCAAGATGAAGGAGGGCAGAATGGGAGGGCATGGTGATACACCCTGGAAGGAGAATCATGGATTTCATCAAACCATTCCAGGAGGAGACGGTGGCTGTCATTTGCCCACTTGCAGGAAACTCCTGCCTGAACAGATGTGAAAATGGATCTCCTGAGCATTCATTCCACATACAACTTACCAATGTATACCATTGCTGTATATCACTGAGGGCATGAACACCAGTGTCAAGCTTTCCAATTAGGCTGAGGACCTCAATCCAAAAGAGTAGACAGGTTGTGAAGAACTTGTCAATTGCTCCCTGCACCTCCTCAACACCCTGGCCATTGGCTGGGATCCCCAGAAGATGCTTTGTCCAGAAGCAACATGCATACCCCAGTGCATCTCCAATGTGGTCCTTCTGATGACCAGAAAGATCTTCAACCTTGCTAAGTATAATGTAGTCATCCAGCCTACAGATATTCTTCTTCAATCTTTCCCTCATAAGGTTGAGGCATGAGAGTAAGATTTCTGCATGATGGATTGGGGGGTTAACAAAGAATTGGTGGTCTGTGCATCGTCTTTGGTCCATAAGGAAATCAGGAAATGACTTGTGGAAAATCTGAATGGGAGCATCCCTGCTTGTTGGGATAAGGAGGAGGGAATGGAGAGAACGGAGGGTAGTGGAAATGCCAGGCACCTTAAGGAGGTCTGAGAGTGCCTTAACCGAAAGAGGGTTGAACACAACCATCACTGCCCCAACTACAGTCCTGAAATTGGAATAGACTTCCTCACCATCCACATCATCAACTGCCTGCTTCAAAACTTGGGTATAGAGGATGTCAATTCCAGACCTCCCTTCATGAGAAGTACTTTGTGGAAGTGAGGTGATCCGCTTCAGTTGTTCAATGGGTGTATGATTCTTGGATGTGACAAACTTGATGACTGTTGAAGCATAAATGAAGAATCCTGCTGCCTTTTCACAGAGGATGTTGAGCTCAGATAAATTTGGCCAGCCTTGTATGAGGTCGCAATCACTTCGGTTTCTCAGGAGATTAGATAATTGTGTTCTGAAGAAGAGCTTGATGTCATTGTTCACCAAGGAGAATTCAACCTCATGGAGTTTGAACACTTTTGTGATAGGTTGGAGTGCTGGCAGGCGAAACCCAGAGCGAATTTGGGCCTCTGGGCGGCCAGTGATGAAGAACTTGACATTTGGAATCTGGTCCATGTGTTTGGAGAGTACAAACAAAATGGCAGATTCAGGGTTTTCATCCTTGCACTCATCTAGAGCATCAATGATGATAAGGGTGTGGATCTGTGTTGTCTTGAGTGGACCAACAATGAGCCTGTCCATCTGTGAGAAGAGGGACTCCCGTCCAACATCAAGGTTTGCCCTCAGGAGTTTCAGTAACTCCTTTCGGAACTGTGGATACTGATGGGCAAGCTGTAGAGCAAGGGTAGGGAGGATAGACTGGAGATTGCTCCTGTCTTCAAAATCTCGCGAGCAAAAGAAACTCGCTCCAAGATTTCCATCCGCAAAGCAAAGCTCAGCAAATGTTTGTGTGATAGTTGACTTCCCTGTCCCAGCAAGACCATTCAACCAGAACACATGTTGGTCTTGTTCATCCTTTAGCCATTGTTCAAGCTGCAGGAATACACCTGCCCTTGTCCCCCTCAGGCACCCTTGCCTATTCCCAGAACGGTACCCAGCCCCATCAGCATGGGTCATGCTTTTCAGAAGAAGGTAATCCACATCTTCCTATCCAGAAGTTACTGCATGTGGTCAGATGTTAAGGGAGCAAGACTCACAATGAGTTGGCAGCTCTTATCATAGAGGCTTTGTTGTAATGACGTCTGATGCAAACATTAGGCATGATTGGTGCGAGAATTTCAAGAACAAACCTGATAATCCATGATGGCGTCGTGGATATCTCCAACGAGACCGCTAAGATTATCCACAGTCTTGACGTTATTGAAAAAACCCGCAATTTTGCCTTGCTCTGCCAGCGGTTCTAGCTCTTGTAGAATATTCCCTAGTTTCCTAATGATCCCTGCTTGTCAGACCTGGCATTCGGACCCGGAGACCGTGGCTACCGTATGAGGGTTTCCCTCCTCTCATGCTCCTGGTCCTCACTCTCTAGGACTGGCGCGCGGAGTGATTCTGCGAGCCGTTCGATCCGAGCTATCAATGATTCTATTGTTTGTCGATTGGCCGTCGCTTGCTGCGGTAATGCATCAGTATCGTGGGTGGGAACGGGGGGACAGGCGGTCAGGGCGTACATCATAATGTTTAAGGATGGCAGTAAGGCCACCCACCACGGATTTGAGTGGAGGGAAGACATCTGAGGATTCCTTCACCACATCGGCAACAACCTTGGCCGAGGCATACACAGTGGACCCCAAACTCGACCCGGGTTTGTTCTCGCTCGTGACGGCACTCCGATTGATGATGCGATCCCAGGGCTTCGGACGTTTGGCGTTCATGGTTGCAGGTTTGGCGGGATCAGAAACGGAGGTGTCTGAGTGGCGCGAAAGGACGGTCAGACGAATCACTCAAAACACAGTTTTTCGCGTACCGCTGGACACCCGATTTTGCAAGATGGAAGGAGCAAATGTTCGCAACGTTGAGAAACCGGTCCCGAGAATTTGGCCTGATTCCGTTGGACGCGGTTCCGCCGACCCACTTTCATTTGTATCTTGGATGGCGTCGGCCTCAGCCTTGGCTTTGCTTCGCGCTCGCCGACCCTTCCGCGGTAGAGAGAGGAACGGCATGTCGTCGTTTGGCTGGGGTAGATGGTGGCGTGATAACAAATAGTTTTATGGCAGACCAGCGTCTGATCAGCGCTCAGCGCGGGAACTGTTGACAGGTGGTCAGAGGGACAGACTCGTGTCGAGCTTGTGGGTTGCACCACGGTGGAATACTGTGTCATTCCATCGCATCATCGACAAGCTCCAAGTCCATCGACAGATATTTCCCTCTGATCCGATGTGGTTTGGCCAGAAAGGAACCTTTTCCGCCGATAAAGGAAACACCTCTGGACCGGGAACAGGCTCCCGGCGTGTGCACAGAGGGCCCGGGTAGTCGTTTCCAACCGGCTCCTCGAACAGCTCACTGAGGGGGAGGTGGAAGTGATTTCACGTCAAGAGGTTGGCGTTATCGACTGAACATTGTAGGTGCAGTGGGTGGTGAAAGTAGGAAGAGCAGCAAACTCCATTCAAGCCGAAATTTTCATCGCGCTTTTGGCAATATTCGCTTCCAACCCCGAAATGCATATTTACATGATCGTGTGACGCCTCAGAGCAGCCGCGCTCCACTCGAACGTGCGTTTCTCGGTATCGAATAGGGCACTGAGAGCCAGTAAATGATTGCACTACCCTCACAAGGCCGCCCTGTTCACGGTCACCAATACAGACGTTATAACACCACGTAAAGGGCACCAGGCCAAAAAGCATTCCCGGCCCCAACCCTGAATAAACCGAGGCCGGTGGTTGGTCTCAGGGTGTCCCTGAGCGGCATAAAGCACAAATCCCGTGGGATAACCCTTCACTAGTGAAGCCCAATGGGCTCCACGACTACACGCGGACACCAGCCCCGAGAACCTCACGCTCAGGTCAGAGGAAGAGGCGAAGTTCGGGCTACTTGGGAATAACCAAGGGGGAGTAGATGTCTGGTGGCTGGCACTGTTCCGCCCAGTTTCATATCTGTCTTAAAGGTTCTCGAGTTTTCTGAATGATCCAACACTGTGCTCACCGCTGGGTATTTGGGCGTTGGGTACAACCTCGCCAATGCCGCGTTTGAGCATCCACCAACGAGAATGCTTGAGTGTCAACCTTGTACTGAGTACGGAACATGTGGGGCGTCTACAAAAGGGTGCCCCCCCCTTCGTTTGGTTGTTCTACCCGGCTCTCGTCAAACCAAGTAGCACACTCGATGAGCGACTCCGTTCGCTCGGGCTCATGCCAGTCGAATAGTGGGTAAGCGTGCACGGCATCTGGAGGGAAGTCGGTCGTGACATCCACCCCGTCATCCTTCATCCTTTCGGCGAGCGCAACGACATCGTCAAACATCGCTTCAGCACCTCCACCCATGATATAGGACCGAGGGAACCCAGAGAAAAGCTTGGGATCTTCACCAGCGTTGGCCGGTACCACGAATTTCGAAGCGGGGGAGAGGTACCGATTGTATTTTGTTTCTTCTGGATCGATGTCACCGATATATGCGCCGATGATACGGGCAGAGACACTACGAGGGGGGGCGAATATTTCGGATCCCGAGTTGAGTGAGTGAGAAGAATCGACGGAGTCCGAGCGAGAGAATGAAATATCTGCCAATGGTGACGAAGTGATGAACCCTCCGGGAGGTTGTAAGTGGGGGAGACTGCTTTCAACAACATAACGGATGAGTGCCAAGGCAATGTTCCCACCTGCAGAATCACCCCCTACGGTGACGTTCTGAGGCAGAAACCCAACCCCACAGACGAGATGTTTATATGCCGCGATGGCGTCTATGAGTGCAGCCGGGAACGGGTTCTCCGGTTCTAAAGGAGGGCCGGAACTGAGCCGGTAGTCGACCGACAACGCCCGCGAGGGAGATGTGGAGTATCTGAGTACCCCCTTGGGAACAGATGCCGTCGGGTGAGATGGGTGTGCACTCCCCACCTGCAACAAAAGTTAGCACAAAGGCAGGTACAAAAAAGGTTAAAACCGAACCATAAACGCGCCACCGTGAAAGTACAATAGCACCTTCTCATTCTTCTGAGCCTTGTCGTACGCTGGTGACCATTTTGTGCCGTCCTTCAAAATCCAATAGGCGGGTATAGCAATCGACTTGACTCCCGCTCTGGTCGCGTGTTCGCCCACCACCCCCACAATATCCCCCTTCTCCAACTCCGAAATCCACACAAACCTCGAACTAAGTGGTTCCAACTCCTCCTGCGAAACTTCCAACGAAAGGTCGCGCTTGCTGAACACGCCAAGTTTGATGGGCAATTGCCATGCGAAATGCCGGAGCATTTGTACGCAAATCGTGCGGCGTAGAGTCCATGACTTTCTGGGCCTGTTGGGTCGCCAGGAGTAGTAGATTAGCCACCAGGGGAGCTGGATAAAGGCCACGAAGGCGGAGAAACCGAGGAGGTAGATCCCCTTGAATGGTTGGCGGTGGAGGAGGGGGGACATGGTCGGCCTGAACGGTGGTTGGCAACAGGAGAGGGTTCAGGCCCTTCCGCAGCTTAGGAAGAAGGGAGAACCATGGATCAGAATGACGGTCATATATGGTCGTCTTAGTGGGTTGGTAATTGACCAGTGAGGTTCGGTGTGAGTGAACTGGTGAAATGTGGAGATGCGTAACATCTTCGTGTATTGGTCTTAAAATGGAGTGAACTTGGAGGAGGGGAATGACCGCTGCACGAAGAAAAAAAAACGATGCATTACGCTCCGATGGTGCTCCGCCCTCGGGTATTTACCATACACTCCGCCAAATCCAAATATCCATCCGTGGACTGTTGCCCGTGGCGAAATCCGAACTACTGGTTTCAAATCTTATCACAAACCCCAGGCTCGAGGTTCAAGTCCTTCCCCTTGACCGTGGCAAAGGTGGACCCTGGTCCGCTGTGGAATCAAACCGGCAGAGCAGAGGCCAAACCGAAGGGGGGGAGGAAAGCGGACTATAATGCGGGGAAGTTTCGCCGGATGTGAGGTTAAGAACGCGAGCGGGAGAACAGACAAAGCCGAACGTTGAACGTTCAGGTCGTGCTGTAAACATCACGAGCAACGAGCTACAATGTATACCCGTTGAATGAGTTGTGGTGTTGAGGATCAGCAAACGCCGGTAGTGTTGGTTCTTTGCCCATATACTTCCTGAAGGCACCGGTCCACACCCAATCCGCACCCCAGCTCCAGGGTTCACTCCGTGGGTATGTCGCTTGCTGGAAGATATGGATGGTTGTGGTGAAAGCCACGGCGCAAGACCGGATCAACAACGATCTCCTCACCTCCACTCCCGCCGTGTTCCGAGTATTGACGTCCATGGCCCCCGGTTAACTGGAGATCCCAATAGAAAGTTTTGCACGCTTGCTCAGGATCCAGTACTCAGTTGTCGCCACGCCCGTCTCTCGCCGGTGGTTTTCTGCCTTCAACGGCTCATTTGCTGGAAATAGGAAACAACGGGGTTTCAGTTATCGTAAGCCCCAAGTGGTTATAACCAGAAGGGTACCTTCTATACGATACGTGGCCCGGGGCAGGGATCTCGTTGGTACGTATGGTCCGAACATACAAAGGGGGTGCGAGGACAAGAGGTACGCCGACAAAAACATCACCCTTTACTACTGGCCTCGAATGCCTCTGGACTCACATTAGAGGTTAATGCAAGACCGTGTGTCCACCGATCTCGGGTGGTCAGAACCAACACGGATAGACGTTGTCATTGTCTTCTTCATTTCACCGGTTGGAACAGGTGCTCCCATGTTCCGGCGACCCGAAGGCCTTGGCATTGTGGGTCTCCATGCGGATCGTGGCTCACGAGGAGTGCCACGGGGAAACTTTTCAGGTGGGCTTTGCTGGTGACGTCGATGGCCACCGACCCCATGGCACAAACAAGAGTCCCGAAGAGATGGGAAACATGGCCATCGACAAATACGTGACACTCACCAAGGTACACGGACCAACGGTAAGGATCCGGCATGGGGCTGCCTCAGGACTGGCTCTCGGAACGGGCTCGTCCTGACACGGTGGTCCATACAGGAGCTCCTTCTTTCTTGCCTTGTGCGATCGCTCTCCTCCGCACTGAGACCACGGCCGAGGCCTTCACCGTGCCCTAAAATGGTGGACATACACAAGGGACAAAATCCTGGAGTATAAATGTCAAGGTCTTTCGGTTTGGCCCCCACACCCCCTCCTCAACCTGCAAGCATGAGGGACTTCCCCAAAGAGCTCGTGAGCCGAGTCGTCGACGAACTCTTCTACCTCGTGGGGAGGGAGAGCTACCCACCATCCAGTGATTCTTCCGGGCCCATTCGTGGGATTTCCAAGTACTCCTTGGTGTCGAAAGCATGGGTTTATCCCACGCAGAAGCACTATTTCAGTACCGTCGAATTCGATTGTCCGGCCTTATTGAAGAAGTGGGCTACGCGTATCCCGGCCGACCCCACTGGTGTATCGCGTCACCTCCGCGATGTGGCACTGTTTTCATTGGATTCAGAATATTTCGATGGCTTTGAAGATCACCTGGACGCATTCACTCGGATCGAATGTCTTACATTCCACGAATGCGATGGCGTCCTCCAACGCCCACGGATTATGGAATGGTTCGTGGCGAAGGGATCCTCTTTGGTCGAGTTACGGATTAGCAGTTCACCGGTCACGCCGCATCTCATCACCTCTCTATTGGCCGTTCTTCCCCTCTTGCGGAGCCTGGAAATCCACAACTTCACGGACCCAGGCGACGCACACGATACGAATCTACCCACTCCCCCAAGAATCCCATTCTTTGAAGGCGCCAATCACTTCGTTCTGCGTTCCGACCATGGTTACAGCTACCCCGAAGGCACATTGGATTGGATCCCCACTTCTGCGCGGTTTGGTCGATTGGAGGTGGATATGGCCTGTTCCCTGGACCACCCGGACCTCGTGAACCGATGGCTTGCCTCCTCCCGCGCAACGCTGACGAATTTGACGATAAGAGAGGACCCAGAAGGTATGTCTCCACCAAAGGGATTTGATGTACATCGGTTCGTCCCACTAACGGAGCTTTCTTTATCTAGCCGACATCCCCGATGAACTCGAGCCATTGAACCTCTCGCAATGCACCGCCCTCGAATCGTTGGAATTCCCGATATCCCCTTTTGTTGAAGCTTTCCGCCCCCACCTAACGCCAACGCGACTCGCAAAGGTCATCTTGAACTTAGAGGGCAGGTTCGGCGAAAATGTCGTAAGGTCGGACGATAGCGATTTGGGTTTGGTAGAGGAGTATCTTTGTCCACTTGCCAAACGGTTTAAAGATACACACCCTGGAAGGAAGATGGAGGTGGGGATAGTTGGGTGTGTTGGGGATGACGACCAGCGGACCGAGGTTCTGAAAATTGTCAATGGCGGGGATTTCATGCCCGCGCTGAAGGAAGAGGCAAGATTCGTGGTTCCTGGACTTAAGGAAACGTACATGTAATATTCTCACTTTCAATCGTCAAACTCTATTCGTTTAGCTCGCGCTCAAGCTTATCAAGTACGATATGTAATGTAATACTACAAACCGATGTCAGAGATTCCCTCACCTCGAGTAATTCACAGCACAACTTCCGCTTCCCATAGATGTACGCGTCGCGTACCCGATGTCGAGACCCGGAGATGTTAAATGCCCGAGAACCTAGCTTTTCCTCACCCCGTCACCAGGCAACTCTCGACGTTGCCGCGAGCCCGCCCCCCTCAAAAAAAAAAACAGCAGCGTGGCCGGAGCGCCCACAGCCTGTCAACAATCACCGTGACAGCGGTCAGGTTTTCACACGACGGCAACCTTGAGCCCACAGTGAGTGAGAACCTATCTCTGCACTTCGGCCCCTTTTATGACCCGAGGGTATAGATCCAACTCTCCGTGTATTCGGGATTCAATATTCAATTTCCAGGTCGGGATGAGTCTCCCACTGGAGTTGATCGACGAGATCGTCAACAATCTGCCCCCGGATGAACCCCAAACGCTGCGGAACTGTTCGTTGGTCGCGAAGTCCTGGGTACATCGCAGCCAAAAAAGGTTGTTTGAGACCGTCCGTATCTCTAGATCAACACGCAGCTCGTGGGTTGGGAGCATTTCGCCTGCAAATCTCGAGCTGTTGCGCCACGTCCGCTCCTTCGCGTACATCCTCGACCACACTGCGTGGCTCCGCTTTCCGGCGTACCGCACCGATTCCCTCGGCGATTATTTACCCTCACTTCGTAATCTCGAAAGCCTTGTCCTGTCTTCGATGGATCTCCAATCGGACATCTCCCAACAGGTCGAGAATTTCTCAGCCTTCCGGCACACCCTGTCATCTATATCCCTCTGGGAATGCCGCATATCACCCGGTGCGCTCGTCACCGTCGTCAACTATTTCCCCAACCTTGTCAACCTCCAACTCCGCGCTTCCACACAAGCGGCGGATCACGAACCCGTCCCTCCCCTTTTGCGACCACTACGTGGCAGACTCAGCGTCCAAAAACTCAGGGATCACCACCTACCAGTCCTAGATCGACTGTCAGATTTACCACCGGAGCTTGATGAGCTCGTCCTTGGTGGGGCCATTGCGTACGATCACATTGTTGCGACTTACGCGAGGAGCGTGAAACGCTTGAGGTTGCTTGGTGGATTTGAACGTAAGCCGTGATGCGCCCCCTGTGCTTTCCGTATCGTCCCTTGGTGCTAACGAAGCACAAACTCCACAGGGGTGGCCCGCCCGACGCTCTCCCATTGCCGGGAACTCCGCGAACTAGAGCTATATACGGCGCGCCCGACACAAGTCGTAGAATCCCTAATCACTTCCATCACCTCCACGAACCTCCAGAAGATAGTTTTTTCCGCACAGGCTCTACCAAAATGGTTGGCCGATTCAGATGTTGCGAGATCCCGCAACGTTATCGACGACTCCCTGTGTCAACTTGTTGACCGATTAAGGCGATCGGGGTACGAGCGCACGCTCGAGGTGGAGTTTCAAACCTGGGAATTGGCTGAATGGGAGGCGAGGTCGGACTTCGAGCTCTTGCCGAAGTTTAGGGAGAAGGGTCGGGTCGGGATCACACGGACGTCGGTTTGGAGGGCTGCTCATTCTTCTGATGAGTGAACTTGGATAGATAGAAAACCGTGGGCCTCAGTCCGCGGATTCTAGTCATCGTTCACTGGCTGCAGTCCTTCAAATACACACCTTACGCACTCTGAACTCCGACAGCTGGGAGAGTATGATCACGTCGATGGGTGTTTTCGAAGATGTGGTAGTCCAGTCTGAACTCACTCGTGGCCGGAGTGGGGAATGCATAAGGAACAATGAATTTTCCAGAGAAAAAATGGGGGTTGCTTGTACGAATCAAAAAATGAAGATTGGTCTACTGCAAGATGCATGAGTAAATGTTGTCGGAATGATCGATAAACCAAAACAACAATGCGAGGGGGTGGGTATGTGTGGAAAGCAAGTACGTCAGATATGCGTAGATCCATGTAACAATGCGCCTAGACCCATCTTCCAGCTGGCTTAGAGCCACCGGAGGTTCCTGTCTTTGGCTTCGAGGTGCTGGGAATGGCGATGCGACTAGGACCCGGGAGCCGAGAGGGTGGGGCGGGTGGGTTGATAGAAGTCGAGAGGCCGAGAGGCTTCTTTACTGGGTTGGTCGTGCCTGATGCGGTCCGGACAAGAACCCTCTGGGGGCCCTGAATCTTTGGCGCCGACATGGTAGGCATGGAGGCCGTTCGAGGAGCTGGCTTGTCGCTCGCCTGAACGAGAATTCTGCGAGGCCCATCCGTCGATTTTCCTATGGTCTTCGTCGTGACAACAACTGGTTTGGGGAGGCTGCCTGTTGTTGACGGTTTACGGGTAGGCGGCCGGACTACACCCGAACGTTGGGTAGCGGTGGTTATGGAAGGACGCTTGGTGGGAGGAACGAGAATCCTCATGGGGGGCTTCGACGCAGCGGTGACTGGCTGGAGCCCGGGGACGGAGGGTCTTGAAGCGAGGGACGAACGGCGGAGAGACCCGGCTGGTCTCTTGACGACATTTAAAGTAGCCGCTGTGGAGTTGGTTTCCGCTAGATCTGGTTTAGGGTCAGAAAAAGTCCCAGGACACCTGCCCACGGAACGAACCTTGAGATGGTAGAACTGAGATGGGGCTGATGGCTCGTGGTGTCTCAGATTTGGAGGATGCTGCGTAGTGGAGTTAAAAAAGGTAAACGTGATCATACGCCGAACGCTCACATTCAGAATCCTTTTCCGGGATCGATGTAATCGGAAACTTCTCAGAAGTTGGACTGAAGATTCGTTTCGCAGCGACCGCTGCCTTGTCCTGCAGCGTCAGCGACTTGAGCATGTCCTCTACACTAACATCCTCTACGATCTCGTCTATATCCAAATCATCATCTGACTCGGGGAATGAAAGCTCCTGACCGCTTTCCAAGAAAGAAACCTTGTCATTGACGAGGTCGAAACTGTAATCAGCATTCTGAAGCTGAAGCTGGAATGACGACTGGAGGTCCATGGAGACCCGATGAGAAGAGTGCTCGGAGGAGAGAGGGCTCCGGCGGGGAGTGAATGCGCCCACGAGGTGGGGGAGGGGAAGTTGGGGAGAGAGATAGTCATCGACCTTGTCCGAAATATGGGGCGCGGATGAAGTGGGGGGAATGGAGTCAAAGGTGGGGGGATAAAGGGTGATAACCGGCCCTGGGGCGGCATTGTCGGGATCGGGATCGGAGGACGCCACGTTGGTCATCGAAGCCTCCGCGGGGGAAAACCCACTGTTTGCGGCGGTCTGGAAGGAAATCTTCAATGGCCCTTGTTTCACGGGCGGTTTCGGTGGTTGTAACGCGTCAACGTCAATATCACCAAGTATCCTCCGGTTCTGGGGTGTCATGAACGGTGCATCGGAAGGGAACGAAGGGGGGGTTTCGGTGTCGGTTTCCTCGTGAGGATCTATTAGGAGTCGAGCTGAGAGGGGCGTGTCTCCGTTGTCTAGCGGCGCCTCCGTTTCCGCTGCGGAAGGCCCAGAAGGAGGGAGCTCGTCGTCTTCATCAATGCTGGCATCACCAAAGTCAATAAGTTTCCCGGTGGGAGTGGTCGGCTTCTGGAGGTCCCCGACGTGATAGGTCCGATTGAAATATTGGGTGAGAGATAACGGGTCGCGAGGCACGTCATTCTCCTTGTCAGAGTTATCTGGGGACGCGTTGGACACCTCCCGTTGTGGCGTTGAGGGAAGGTTAGCCATGAGGGGGTCGAACATCTGGAGAATGCTTTTCCGCGGCTGATACATCGTGAAAGTTGGAGCGGAGTGGGGTGGTGGCGATGAGGGGTCAGTGGGTGGTGTAGTGGGTCGTTGTCGTCGTCGTCGTCGTCGAGGTCGTGAAGAGTGGCGGGCCCAGTTTCCGAACGAGACGGACCGTCGATGTTGAACCGCGTCGTGACGAGAATGGTCACATGTACACCACGTGAAACGCCCTCACAGTCGCCGCTCTGGCGCCGGCCGCCCTCTCCTCGAGGCTACCTCGAATTTAAACGCTGTGTCTCGTTGGTCAGGCCATTCTATGACGCCCCCACAGTCCGCCTGTAACTATTGTCGGTGAGCCCGGTCCGTCACACCATTACCATTGTATTGCATTCTGATCGGGCTGGCCAGGACACGAAAGACAGTGGGTCGTTTCGCCCCTCGCCCGGTCCAGGTTACACAGGCCTCACCTGCCGAACCACCATTAGTATTGTGATGAGGCGCGCCCACGGTGTGGTGCCTGCGTCGCTGACATCCTGGCTTGTAACTATGACCCAGTAAAGCCACGATCGAATGTCCTGACGAAAGGCAGAGCTTGCATCCCATGCAGGTTCGTTGAATCGAGCTCGGACGACACCAATACTGACCGGTGTTGTTAGACAGGCGAAAGTCGTAAATAATTCGAATTTTGTCGCATCGCACGGAATCTGACTGGGCGGGGTAGAGATGTGACGCTGCAAGACCAGAATGCACTCCATGCCAGAAATCCCAACATCGTGGGCCATGCACTTACGACAGAATACCCCGCGGAACTGCGAATTTACGACCTGCAAATAATACCAACCTGGCGGGTGGTTTCGGGGTGCCCGTGGACGGACCAGGCGGGTATACTGCTTCCCTTGACCACGAATACTGGAGCGCACGGCCAGAGGATGAGACGTGGTCGGTGGTCGATTCTTCCTTGCAGAGCATAGGGCCAATATACGACCTTTCGACCTTACCCCCATCCGGTGTGTCACAGAACGACAGAAACCTTGTCTTGTGAGCGACGGATTTACCTCATGCACTCCTGGTATTTATGTATAGCAGCCGGCTCATCTATCTCTCGTATGACTTGGTCCATGGGAATATCCACACCTCAGAGAAAGCCCAAGCTATTATGCTCGGTGACATCTCTGGGACGGTCATCCCCCCTTTTTTTGTGTACTATGCGGAGCTCTCCGGTCGGCATCAGTACCAACTCTCGCGGATGGAGTTCTCCCTGTGGGGGTCGCAAGGGGTACTGGGTCAACTCACCTTTCGGTTCTTGTCGATGATAAGAATGGAAGAAGACCCATTTGCATTCGCCCAGGCTCACTGGACGGTTGCGCTCGCAATGATGGTTATAGGAAACCCGAACCTCGCCTGGAAACATTACCGGAGAGCCATGACCGTCATAAGACGGCACGATATTCGGCTCGTGCCGTTAGCCAACACCAATCCCCCAGAGATCCCTCCTATCACCATTGGGTTTATTCCGTCCGAGGGGGATCACGAGAGGGTTGCCTTTTTGGCAAAGATACTCTACCTCGAGGCTTTTCTATACTTCTACGTCTCAGGGCTCCCCGGCACGAAGGTGTGGGCAAACCACAACCACGAAGACAGACTACCGGTATGAGCACAAATACCCTAGGATGCATTCTCCAGACCTGACGCGCTGATTTAAACCGTGTTATACAGGGTCGTGCGGATGGGATCCGGCAGGACCTTCACGGCCTTTGCGGAGAACTCGAACGCCAATTCCAACTCGAACTTCCGGTGAGAACACCAAGTCTCATCTAGGGTTCGTACTGATGGCAACAGGTCGCGTACCCATTGCTCTGGGAGACATGCCCCTTGATATTGCGAACGAAAACGTTCCTCTGGCTCAAGGATGTGAAAAGGTACCTTGAAGAACTCCATAAGGATGGTGAGCTTCCTCGTATCTACCCTTTCGAATCCACTGCGGTCCAACCACCCAGTGATAGTGGCGCAGGCCGATTCCTCGAAACGAATAAAGCTAATATCGCGGGGGAGTCAGTGCTTACAGCACATGCTTGGCCTATCGAGGAAATATTCGGACATTGGAGACCGAGATCGTTGCATGATCCTCCGTTCGAACGCCTTGCTTACCATAACCGGTCTACTGGAGCTTTACCGGTCTGTATTCGAGGAGGGTGCGGTTGCCACAACGGAGGTATTTTTGGAGTCGAGGCAAAGATGTGAAGAGCTCCTCGTACTTCTAGCCAACACATCGCGACAGACGATAGAGGAGGATGGAAAAAGGATCGAGAACTTCGTAATGGTACCTCCACCCCGCTATTTGTCCGAGTGTCTCGCTGATAGTGGTTTTAGCACGACCACGACCGGAGTCAGGCACCGTATGACCCTCAAACAATCGTCTGCCTTGTCTCGACTGGCGGTTTCGCCGCTACTTTCCTGCCACTTCCCTCACAAAGTATTGGGGCAGTTGGCGAACGCGTTGTGCAACGGTTCTTGAGCTCTCCGGCCCAGAAGGTCGTTGAGATAAACTTCAACCTAGCCGCAAAAGATTTTTGGGGGAAGTTCGTGGATGCAAGCAAGGAGGCGACAGGGTCGTCGGTAAATTACTTACTTCAAGCTGCTTCGGAGTGATATCCTCTCCCGTCACCGCGGGTATTCTCCAGTCGACTGAGTCTCCATCTCGATTACGGGCGGGGTACATAACAGCAAGCTTTTCGGTTTAGTGTACATACATAAAGGCCATAACGATCATACAGTCGTGATTATCGTTTAGGTAGGCGACCGGCCATAGAATCTATTTCCCATGTACCCTTTGCCACGCGAGCCACATGATAACGAACATCGCCAACGCGAAGAAGATGCTGTTCAGGAAATTCAGCACGGCGGATCAGATGAAGCACGCAGAAGCGGGCGTGTTTCTTACGTTTGTACAATGGAAATGGCTGGGTGCCTCGTTGGTCAATTCATTCCTCACATGCAACGTGTGGGAACTCACCAAACAACGCCTTTAGCTGTCCACAGTACACAAGGGTACATTGACTGTATACCGTCACAAACGGGAGGGCGGCGTTTAGGTACGCTGTTGCTGCAATCCATAGGATCCACGTCAAGCAGATCCATATCCCCTGGGCGCCGATCGAGACGATAGGTGTTCCCGATAATTTGGGGTGGAAAAATAGGAAGAGGTATCCGCCGGCGACGAGGGTCGTCCAACAGCCAGAGAATCTGGAGGGTGTTAGTTGGGAAACTATAATCTGTGAAACGAGGACGACGAACAAGACAAGTTCTATCCCCGTCTTGGCTGCGTTGGAAGGGTAATTATGGTTATAGGTGTACTGCACGAGTATCCAGGCTGATATCGAGATCTAATTTGTTTTGAGAGACTGAGGCAAGCTGACTTCTGCTTGAGGGAACTCACCTCGATGATGCTTGTTAAGACTAGCAGCAAGTACACGACTGTTGGGACAGAGTCAATCACCACAACCTCCACAAGTTGGCAAAGAGGAGATCGTACATGGTGCGGATCTCTGAAGTCGCACGCTGGAGTATTTGTTCAGAGAGCTGTCATCTCGGGCCCAACGGTGAGCCACCAGGTAAAGCCCAGCCAAATAGAACAACGTCACGATGACAGCTGCAGCCACGACTATGCTCGTAATAGTACTAGATCGGTATCTAACTTCAACGAAGTCGCTTGAGGTAGGCGTCGTAGACGGAATAGTGCCCATGGTGGTCAGATAGAAACAAAGGTGAGTTGGGGCATGCAACCTGTCGTGCGGTGACGGTGGCGTTAGCGAGCTCTGGAAAGTTCCCATAGAACCACGCAACGAGGGCGACTGTTGGATTGGCATGCTCAAAAGGGTCGGCATTCATATTTGTGACAACGTTAGGTGCGAGGAGGACTGGCCTCCGAAAGAGACGCCAAACGCGATCGACATCCACGCGTCGGCCGGAGGATTCCGATCACAGCTGTAGAGTTGTTTCCATTTATGGAAACGACCACACACCTTCACCGATACTCACGATCCCAAAGTCGATAATCCCTCAAGACTATGGCCTCCCGTCCCACCGTTAGCATCCGCTCCACGACCGGAGGTATGTGTGTGTGTGTTAGATGCAGTTGAACGATTGTAAATTAACGTGGTGTCATGGTCTCTAGAGGCTTCCGGCTCTCTGCCCCTGCCAGCAGTTTTGACTGCTCCGATCCGGCTCGATGTCGTCCAGCAAGTTCACAGTACGCAGATGCCTGACCAAAGGTCCAGGGACGGACGTTGATGATACGTTACAGAGAGCATCGCCAAAAACAAGAGACAGCCATACGCTGTCAGCGAAAAAGCCGGTCACCAAACCTCCGCCGAATCTTGGGGTACTGGCCGCGCCGTAGCCCGTATTCCCCGTGTCGGTGGTGGAGGAACCCACCGCTCTGGTCAGGTGTGTCGCACATGTGTATCCGGAGACTGTCTCTCTGTATTCACGATACGATCAGGCTGCTTTTGGTAACATGTGCCGCGGTGGTCGTATGTTTGCTCCCACGAAAACTTGGCGCAAGTGGCACGTCAAGGTTAACCAGGCACAGCGCCGATTCGCCGTCGTCTCTGCCTTGGCAGCTTCTGCCCTTCCTTCCCTGGTTCTCGCCCGCGGCCACAGAATCGAGGGAACAGAAGAAATCCCGCTTGTCGTTTCCTCTGGTGTCGAGTCCCTGGCCAAGACCAGGGATGCCGTCGCTCTCCTCAAAGCGGTCAACGCCTACGCCGATGTTACCAAGGTTTCTAACTCGAGGAAATACCGGGCTGGAAAAGGAAAGATCAGAGGTCGCAGGTATCGCCAACGCCGTGGCCCCCTCATCGTATACAACGAAGACAACGGGATCGTCAAGGCATTCAGGAATCTTCCTGGTGTTGAGGCCGTCAACGTTCGCAGGTTGAACTTGCTCCAGCTTGCTCCAGGTGGCCACCTCGGCCGATTCGTTATCTGGACCGAGGGTGCTTTCGGCCTCCTCGATGAGGTCTTCGGTACCTTCGATAAGGCTTCCGTCTACAAGAAGGACTACACGTGAGTTTGCCCATCGGTGTTCCCAATCGGGTTGTTGACTTTTTTTCAGCCTCCCCACTTCCAAGATCACCAACCCCGATGTCACTGGCATCATCAATAGCTCCGTGATCCAGGCTGTTGTCCGACCTGCCAACTCCAAGGTCACCAAGCGCCCATGGACTCAACACAAGAACCCATTGGTCAACAAGGGTGTCCTCTTCCGCCTCAATCCTTACGCCAAGACTATTCGCAGGCAAGAACTCCGTGAGTGCTGTGGAATTTCCAATCCGCCATTTCCCTGACCCCCTCTCAGTCAAACAAGAACCCATCAAGGCGAAGAAAGCTAAGAAGCCGAAGACCCCGAGTTCCGCCGGCAAGGAGTTCCTCAATACCTTGTTCGCTCCGTGAGGTCGACTATCCTATACGGGCACCCTTCGTAGGGCCCTCCTACCATCATGTACTGTATACGTTGCCATTATGAATACATGTCGTGTTACAGTGGTACAAACCCGGATATTCATCAGGCTTAAACATAAATATAAGATACAGCAATCGATGCCTACGCACTTCTACTCGTACATCACAAGGTAGGACGGTCGCACAGCGTCGTTCGTGTACACAATGAGTTCGTCGTAGTTGAGACTTCCTCCAACTTCAGCGAGCACCTAATACACCCGATAGTTAGCCTCCGAGTGGTCGAAGAAATGTACAATTCGGCTTACAGAATCGTACCCGGATGGTGGAGCAGTCATCGAAGGGTTGTCATGAAGCATCTTGTAACCCTTGCCAACGACCACTTTGTTTAGAAGCATGGCTTTCCAAGGTGAGGAAGAGTCATTGGAGGTGTAGTCGTTTGATCTAGACACCAATGATTACCATCAACAAAAGGCCTCAGTAGGGAAGGGTGATACGAACTTGGAAGACGTGGAGGAAGTGTAAATCCCAGCACCGAACCTTCCCCAGCTCGTCTTCTTCCCAAAATGGGCCAAATCGAATGAGGTATTGATGATGCAACACAAAGAACATTGGGAGTCGGAACAGAAGGTGGTGCAACCGTTGTCTCCGAGGGTACACTTCCTACGCGTCCCGTGCCATCGCCGGTTCTCGTTACCTGGTGGTCGGTTCACGCCAGTGAAGTGGCCACGAGCTTCCACGGAATCGCTGAAGTTTGGTACTGTGAGCGGTGGACCTTTTGCGTTAAGGGAGGAGGAGGACGTACCGGTACGCGTTGTATTTGTCCACGTTCTGTTGCGTTGCCACGATCTTGTAGACGGCGCGAACTTTCGGACACGCGGTGGTGTGCCTCCACGAACGCTTGAACTGTTGAGCGACTGTTCTCTAATCTTAAGTGACCTCGACGACGGATCGTGGAAACGGCAAAACAGACCACTCTTGAACGTTTCGTTCTCTTCTGCGATTTCGATAATCGCCGGAGCGTTCTGCATAACCGAAACCTCGCAGGACGTGCAGAAGTTGGTGTTGCCGGACTTGTCAGCCTTCCTACACGCGACGCAACCCTTATGGCCCAACCTACAAGTGCCAGGTCCAAATTCTCCCGGGTCAATGGCTAGAATCGAGGAGCTCGGACCGAACGTACGCTTTGTGACTCTTACCACAATACTTCCCAGGAGCACCATTCGAATCCTTGTATACAGCCATTTGACAGCCCGGCGTCGAACAGGTGTTAACGGGAGGGGGAATATTCAATGCTCCCGGCATCGTGTTACCCCGTTGGGGTGTGTGTCCGTTTCCATTTGCATTGGCATTGGAATTTCCGTTCCCGTTCTGAGTACCGTTGGACTTGGAAGCGTTGGCGCAAGTCCGAGAGCAGAAGGGATGAGTGGCCTTTCCATCGGTATACTTCGGCCGGACTTTGCAATGCTACGGAAACAAAAGGGAGAAAGAAACCGTCAGTCAAAACGCCGCTCGGTCGGTGAAGAGTCATGTGGAGAGCGGTACCTCGCAGTTTACTGCAGCAGAGTTAGCCTTCGCGCAAGCTCTCGAACAGAAGTTGTGTAATACTCCAGAGGTGGGGTCGAGCCACTTTGGGTGCAGGTGGCAATTCTATGAGCGGGAGGGGAGTTGGGTGAGGAAATAGACCCGAAGAGCACCTGCACCACCCCGTACCTCACACATGTTATTCTGGTTCGCGTTGCTCGTGCTGTTGCTCGTGGTGGCAACGGGGTTCTGTGCACCCGGACCAGCCGCGAGGGTGGCAGCCATTGCGGAAGACTGTGAGTTCCCCAGGTTTGGAAGATTGGGTAAGAGCGAGGGTGGCAGCAAAGGCAACGTCTTCTGTAGAGCCCGAAGCGTCGGGTTCGTCGTCGGTATCGAAGATAAAAATCCAAGTGCAGCCTTTTGAGGTAAACTCGGAGCAGCCTTGGTCTGAGTCGTGGTGGTCGTAGCCATCTAACGCGCCGGCGGGTTTGATGGGGTTCGGTCGGAAGATAAAACGAAGACGGGAATAAGAGGTTGGTGGTGTGGTAGTTGTGAAGGATGGGTCGTATTTAGGGATTAAAAAGAGAAAACTTGAGGCCGTTAAAAAGATTACGGTGGCCCGGATATGAAAAAGGGGGAGAAAAAGAGAGAGGGGCGAAAGAGAACCTGGTCCGTGGCCAGTTGGGCCTTTACATGGGGGCCATCGTGTGCGCGGAAGCCACGAGGTTCCTGTTGTCTCCTTTGGTCACCGTGGGGAAGCGGGGGATGATCCTTCCAGGGCCATAAAGACCAAAAGGAATGGCGTTCAAGCGAGACGGCCGTCAGCCATGTTACGTGTTGAGGGGGGGGGGGTGGTTTTGGGGTGCCCGTGGATCCTTTCATGCAAAAGGTGAGGTGGACATGAGGTTCTCATCCCCGTGCAACCTGATCGGGAAGGATGCGAGGGGGCCACGGTCCGCACAGCATAAAGTACCGAACCGGAGCACCGTGCCCACCACGCCGATCAGAAACGAGGTGGCCGCACCCCAGGGTCGTTCTTTGGCCAACAATAGATCAAGGCTTTCGCATCTCGATATCTTGCGAAGGAGGGAACCGCAGGAACGACGATATTGTGCCTCTTGCGATTACCACTCATCTGACATTCCACATCACCCTCCATCATCTCGTCCGCCATGACCAATCTACTCAAGTCGCTGATGTACCAGAGTCCGAGGTTGCAATCGCCGACGATACGCCAGGACCTCTGCGAGGTGAGTCACTTGGAGTGCTTGGTGCTCACTGCGAGAAGGGGTCCTGATTAACCAACAGACTTGCGGAAAGCGTCCGAAATTCGTCGAGAAGAACGGAACCGTCCACCCATACTGTGGCCGAACGTGCGCAAAAGCCCAGCCTACGTGTAAATTGCCCGGCTGCAGGGAAAGCGGAAAGTCGGCGTTCGGTGGGTTCTGTTCGCCTCGACACTCGAGGTAACTGCCGTCCATTCACGCGGTCGTCTCATGGCCATAACGCCTGCCTGACGTGATTAAAATTCATCCAGGAATGCCGTTCAGACGGGACAGTCAAACCCGTGCTACAGGTGTGGTCAACAGCCTCAGGCGATCGGCGGATTGTGCCTTCAGTGCAACAACAGCCAGGGAGAGACGGAATCAAGGTTAAGGGAGTTGAAGCCGAGGGATCCCAGACTCATTTCGTGTAAGTCCCGATGCCATAGTCGATGTTGCCCTTGAGACAAGGGGTCTGAGTAGTCGGATCACAGTGGTTGCGGGCGTAGTACAGGAATGGAAGGGCGTCGGGAAGGTAGAGGTGCACAAGGTGTACGAGGTTTTCTTGCCGAAAGATGTCTATGATACTCGGGAGGCGTATCGGTGAGAGGATCTCGCTTGAAGTCCCTCGGTAATCTTTCTGATAAGGTATTAGAAAGAACCTCGAAGCGCTCGGCAACACCAACCAGATCCGCACCTTCCACGGAGCGCAATGCATCTGCGACCTCGGTACCGCGGACCCCACCCTCTGCAACTGGAAGTCCTGCGGAACCTGCCTGATCATCAAGAGTTCCTTCACCGGTTTCGAGTACGGAGCGACGAGCAACACTGGTCGTTATGGGAAGGGGATTTATTCGTATTTCGACCCGTCAATGGCGGATAGGTTCGCGACCTCTTCGATCTCTTCTCCGTACAGGGCGATATTAGCGTGTGAGGTGAACGTCCCGGCGACGAATTCGAACGCGTCGAGGTCTCCTTTGGTCGTTAAGTCGGTATGTGCATATATAACGTTTGGGCAGTGGATAAACGGGAGCTCACCTCTTTGGTTCGCCTCCTAGTTCGAAGATGAAGACCGTATGTTCGTTTCGTCGGCGGAGGCCGTTATCCCAAGGTTTGTGATCCTGTACAGCAAGGGAGCGTGATTTGGTGTTGGCGAGCGAGACCCGGAGAGTATAGGGAGGTGGTCTTTCGTGCCGGTCGCATGTATCCGTTTGTCCGCAATTTACTGTGAAACCTTCAAAAAGAGGGAGGGGATGCAGCCAGTCATGTTGGGTGTATACTTTTGAGAGAGGGTTGTCGTGGTTGTTGGTGAATAATCAAAAAGTCGTCAATCAAGAAGCGCGCGGCGGAGGATGTTGTTTTGTCGGTTTTACTCAAAAATTTGGGACCAACTGATGCAGCTCTCTGTTCTCTACGTTGTACAGTTACTACAAACTTGGAGAAAAGAAAGAGCGAAGGTGAACACCAATGGCCGGTGTGTGTGCGGCGGAAAAAGGGACGTAATGGGGGTATGAGGAGTGAAGGGGGTGGGGGTTCGTGGCTCTTCCATGGACCGACCTACGCCTCCTCTCAGAGGAACTGGACAAGGTTCAAATCGACATTTACCATCATGTCATAACGAAGGTGAGCTGGAGGAAATACATCTCCAGGATACATTCCAATCAATGGATGTGGCAGGTGCGATCGGGGTGGGTCATGAGCGAGTGGTCTTCAAAGGCCAAGAGGGAGGATCATGCGTATCCCTTCTTCTTGAGCAGATCATCGTCCATGGACCCGACCTTGTTGAGGGCAGTGGAAGGACCGAGGAGACGACCCGGGTGGAGGAGGTTCAAGGAGAGCATCATCATGAGGATCATGGAACCGTCCATGGCATTGAAGTAGAGCTCGGTGGTGATGATCCTGCCCTCCCAACCGTCGACGAGCTCGATGGTTCGGTATATGGATCGGACATAGAGGGCGAGGGAGGCGAAAGCAGATCCGATGAGCACAGACTTCATGTTTTTGTCCAAGAAGTAGTTGCCGGTTGGTGGCTCGTTATCTGGGCGCTGGAACGGCTTGTCGTTGACGTAGCGGTAGATGAACTCGGTGGCGAGAACCATGTAGAAGGTGATGGCAATCAACTGGAAGATGATACCGCCCAGCATGATCCGACCACCCTTTTCTGGGTCCTTGTCGTTACCGGCGGCGATGGCGGCAAGTGTACCACCAACGCCCTGAACGCCGAGGGAAACGAGATCAGCGGTGAGGAAGACGATGGAATCTGGAGATGAATAACGAATCAGGACTGATTGGGAGTAGAGACGTATAGATGCTTACACATCTTTGGCCGTAAGCGGCTGTAGCATGGACCAAGACGGCGAATGACCTCCGCAAGGATGATGAAGTAGACGGCGACCAGCGGTGTCGGACCGTTGACGGTGGCTATGGTTTGGATGAGATATGGCATCAATTTGCCAGGTTGGAAGTGGGAGTAGGTTCGAGCAGCCCATCCCATAACTTCGAAGTGCCCGGCAGCCACGGCGGTGAAGAGGAGATACCACATCTTGTACCGGATCGCCTGGCCAAGGTGGACGACTGGGGGCGTGGGTTAGCTCCGACACGTCACGGCATGCAGGTATGCACTCACCGGTGGAGAGGAAGAATAACACTGTGAAAACGACCGTCACAGAGAGAGTAGGAATGTATCCGTAGAACAGACGGATATTATCGTCATGATTCGGACCGGCCGAGGCTGTTGGGCGAGCGGGGTGAGTTCAGTGTGCAGTACTGGGCGGAGGTTGGGGACTCACAGCTGTTGGTCATGATGGAAAATAAAGAAAGAAACTGAAGAAACGCAGGGGGAGAGAGCACACCAGGAGCACACGGAAGAAAAACCGCTCGCCGCCCGTCTTTTATACATGGGATCGGCATCATTACCCCTCGGGCATGAAACGCTTGGTGTCGCTCCAGCATCAATACCATCCGCTGATTCGATGTACCTGTGACACTCCGCCACCGGCCTGTGCTGCCAGCCCTGGCCGAGGTTATTGAATGCAAGGTGGAAAAATTCGCAAGTACGCAAAAAAAAGAACAGGACCTGAAACGGGGAACATTCGAAATCCTCTCCACTCCCTCGACCTCGTGAAGCTTGGGATCTGAGGCTTTGAAGCTCCACGTGAACTTTTGAACACCGGATGATCGCGGGGATTGCATTCAATGGCTTTGGGCGGTGTGTTGCTTAGGGTCTCGTGGCAGTGGCCGTTTCTTTCAGCGGTCTCCCCCACACAGCGGCGGGAGGGTCCCATATTCCAAGCTCCCTCTTCAACTCTTCGATATCCTGGTCCCACCGCCTCTCCCAGTAAACTGTTATCAGACTCCTCGCACTGCCACCGCACCTGAGCGCCCACGGGATGGACTGTTTCACCCTCTCCCGCCTTGCGGCCGAGAGCCTGAATGGGGCTCCAACAGCCGCTAAGCCCGTCATTGGTAGTCCGAGATTGGCGAATTCAAAAGCCTTCACAACGATCTCGTACTCCACACGCACGGGCATGGAAGTGATGCAGTGGTACAGGTCGTGACACTCGCGATACCTCTGCATCACGTAGGCAAGCTCTGGATCATCAACGTAATGAACCTAAGACACAGGTCAGCTACCCGCAAACGCTCAAGTCGGGAACGCGAAGAACGCACAGGTGCCCTCGTGTCAGGGGTTACGCCGCACCGCTCAAGCCAAGCGAGATATGCGTGGCCGAATGAACCTTGAGGAAGCTTAGAGAGCGCGTCCATGTCGACTGTATGCGTGTTTATTCTCGGCCGCTCCTTGAGGATAGCCCTGCCTTCCTCACTTGCGAGCATCTTGTCGCGTAAACTGGGAAGAACAGGCCCGGCGGTCAGTTCCCCGAACGCTGCCACCATATCTAATCATAATACATGAGTTCCGTTGAATCCGCTCCCATGATATCACACTCGCCTCCTCGCCTGGGGTCCAACAGTGCCGCGAGACCAGTTCCGACGGTCAGAAACGCGTGTTCGAAGGTGCTCAACGGGATGTGGTCCGGGTAGGTTTTGCTCGCGACCCCGCGGTGTAGGCCAACAAGTATCGGAGACCTCAAGGCCATTCGAAAAGCGTTTGAGCGAGAAAAAGTGGCCATTGCTGGGCAAGCCGGATGGTAATTCGAGAGCAAGAAGCGGAGGTGGTCTTCCGACCGGGGTCGATCAAGACCGTCACTTTCCTTCTCCCAATACATCCACCCACTCCGAACACGACGAGCAGACATCCTCCTCACTCCCTCAAGCTCTCTGTGTGGATTACATCCTCCAGTATGGGAAGATGACGCGGTCAGTGATTGGCTGCTTTGTTGTCGACCGTGCTCCCGTCCACGGCATCATGTGGGATTGTTCTCCAGGCCGTGCCTCTAGCCATGGCAGCCACGCTCCGACGTGGCGACAAAATCCACCCGTGGCTCTCAACCTCTCTTTCACCCAAACCTCCACCTTCTCCCAGGATCTACCCCCGGCCACCCTGCCAAATCGACGCGTTCTCGCGCCTGAAGTACCATGCCCGGTGTTCCACGCACTTTTGTTCGCGCCTCCTCCCCAACAGGTCGTGGAGACAGGGGTGACGAATTCATGGCCCGCCGCCACGCGGGAGACTTTTCCCACCTGGGACCAATTCTCCTGGAGGACATTCGCCCCTCCTCACCAATCTCAGATTCCGATATTCCGAGTATCCCATCGACCTCCACGGGCCTTTGGGGCGATGACGCAGTGACTATTTCCACGGAGATGATGGGCTCTCCTACGGCTTCCCCAATTGTGGGTTGTCCTCCCCTGCCGGTACCCTCGCACCATGTGTGTGAGCGGGAACCGATCACAGAGGCCCAGCAAATCGCTGCTCAGTATCGACAGCGATGGCTCAGTTCACAAGACGCTCCAAAAAGCACTACCGTCTCTGAACAGACAACCCTAAGTGTGAGTACCAACCCCCTGGAACCGTCACACAGGTCTCCCCCGAGCACTGTGATGCAATCCGGTGTCTCCACCGAGACCCAATCTATGAATGCTCCTCTTAGGGCTTCATCGATGCCCCCCAATCCTCCTTCCATAAGGCGGTCTCTCGCCGAGGAGACACAGACCGTTCTCACCCCTCGTGGGAGCGCAGGCCTCCTCAGCCGGGTCCGCGAAGACGGAACGGTTTTGTGTGACAGGGAGGATTGCTTGGCGGTTTTGCCGAGTTTAAAAGCTTTCTTGTCCCACCTGGATATACACCTCATCCACGAGGGGTATGTCACTCATTTGGGGTGGTGGATTGGGGCACTAAACATATTTCGTTCAACAGACTAACTGGGTGTGAGCTCTGTGGGGTGCAGTTCACTGATGATGATCATAAAGATGATCATCTTAGTTCCTGTCCAAAGCTCCCGACCTTCCATGAGATCGGGAGCTTCGAGAGCGAGCCGTCTGGTGAGCACAACCGCCGGGATCTTCATGGTTGCCACCTGTGTTAACACTCATCGTAGGTCCGCTGCAAAATTTCTTGAGCTTTTTTCGCCCCTAGATGACAACTCTTCCGTTCTTCCATCGGAAAATAATGTAGCGCGTGCCCTGGTTTTCTTCTCCTTTTCTCCCCCCTCCTTTTCCTAGACCGTTCGTGCTCTGTTGTATCGTTACCTTATTCCCTATTTTACTCCCATTCTCGCAAATTGTGTTTCCTTTGGCGTTGATCGTGTGTTTCGTAGATATACTTAGAGCTTTTTCCTTCTGTAGTGTGGTTTTCACACCACCTGTTTTCCTTATTCTGTTCTCTCGCCTCATTATTCTTTTCGCCTCCGGATTTATCCCCATCTCATACAGCGTTCGAAACTCCATTACATCTTGCATTTGGCTTGTGCTACCGCCGAATAAATCATTTACGGTGGCAGTGGCGTTATACAATACAAACAGCTGATGGCGGGGCCACCGGCGCATCAAAGCGTCTCGCATCGTGATCGCGTTCACTGGTTCAGGGCAGCCTCCCTGCACACCTTCGAACAAAAATGATCCGTACTGCTCCTGGGCATCTTCAAACACATGATGCAAGCGCTGACTTGACCCGCGATGACCGCTTCCCTATAAACAATAAAAATAGAGGGTGGAATCAGATCGGGGTGTTCAAGATCAAGATCTTAAGGAGCGGAGGAAGATACGGGGATCTCGATGAGAGAAGGAATCAGACCAAAAGACTTACTCTCTGTGACGCTTCGAACAATACTCGGAGGCGTGATTGTGGGTCGTGTCTGTGTACACGGGTTTACCGCACCCCGTCAGGCGACAGGTCGTAGGTATCGCGGTCTGGATTTGGCCCGGAACCGAGGTCTGGACGACATTGTTGTTGGCTCCGCTGACCGGCCCCTGGGCGTTCTGTGGAACGGGGAAGCCAGGCCCGGACCCTGCGTTTGTGTTCTGGTTGACGTTAGGCTGTTGCTGGGGTTGGTTTGTGCCTGGGTTGCTTGGTGCCAAGGTGGTGGCCACGGTGGATTGTGGCGGAACGTTGGAAGGGGGAACTGGAGCGACGTTGTTTACGTTAAAGTTCACGTTGGCGGGAGGTTGCTGCTGTTGCTGAGGGTTGTTGTTGCCGTGCTTCTGGAGGGCCGCAGTGACTGCAGGAATGATGGCTTGAATCTTTGACTGAAAAGGTTGAGCTAAATGGCGATGTTTCAGATCTTTGTGGCCACTCGGATGCAGTGGGTTTGAGCAACGCACGGATGTGTCCCAACACCTTGCTAGGGATCTGCATGTTTGACGTCTGGCCGGTTGACTTCTTCGCGGGAAGATTGGGATTTCCGTTCGAGCCACCGTGGGCGAGCTGCCAAGTTGAAGCACAGTTCTTCCCGCAGAACTCGAAGTTCTGGAACTTGGGCCGCTGGTTACATTGCTAAAAAGCGAAAAGCGCGAGGAGTGAGCGTTAGGATGCCAGTGGTCAACAGAGTAAGCGGGTACCTTGCAAAGAGTGGACGCGATCTGAGGTTGGGTGTACGCGGCCGCGTTCGTTTGATTTACCGCAGCGGCCTGTTGGCTGCATGTCTTTCCGCAATAGTCAAAATTACTAGAACCGGCAAAGTCGGGGAGGCGCGTCAGGGACTGGACACGGGGGCGAGCGGCGGGTGCACATACCCAAACTTTGGTTTCTGGTGACAATACTGCGGAGCAGAACTTGGGTTAAGAATAAGGGAGGGAGAGAAGGGTCCTGTAGCTTACGTCGCAGAGGTTACCCTGGTTGTTCTGAGGGATAGCAGCCATATGCCGACAGCGCTGGAGATTGAGTGGGTTGAGATGTAGGGCGCGGAGAGAGAGGCGCGGTGGGGTGAGTGGTCGAGGGATTCTTAAACCCACGCCCGATGCCGTGAGGTTGAGCAGACCACAGGTCCCATGTGGCTTTCGTGCATTTCCAAACGTGCCAAACACGCCAAAGGGGAGTGGCCCCTTCAGATCACCGCTGATTGTTGCGGTAGCTGCCGTCCACGCGGCCACGAGGAAGGGCGGTGTCCTTTGACCAAGGGACCGAAATGAGGCCGTACATGGTCGTCCGAGAAGGGATCGTGGTGCGGAACGGGCCATCCTCCGGCAACCTGAGGCCGCCCGGGCCGTCCGGCATCCGCCCTGATGATCGCGATGATTAGCGGCGTTGAAAGCATCCGCTCGTCTTTGATCACTTTGTCCACCAACGAAAACGCGTCTTTGGCTATCTCGCGATAAGTCGCCATGGACCCTCGCCGGACAGAAGAACCCACACCGGGACCCCACCGAGGCTCTGACTCTACCGTGCCAGCTGATCGGCGACTCGGAGTGTCGTTCGCTACAAGACGCGGTTTCTTGGTCCAAGGGAGGACCTCGCCTTCCGATCCTCGACGTCGCGCATCCAGGAAGAATTCTCCCGCTGGATCGAGTGATACTAGCACTGGACCGGCCTACGTTCCTGGCACGAAAAGCGCTATCAAACGACTGGCACCTATAACACCTCCTCGAGGCACAGACTCGACCCCACCACCCTCGGTCACTCCTCGTAGCTCCACCTACAGACCGAACCTGCAAGAACTAGGGGTATGAATTCCAGGGTATCGGTGGTAAACCTCGGACTAATATTTCCCTAGTTGAAAAATCCTGGGCCGAACGGCACGCCTGTCCATTGATCTCACGGTATCTACGTGCTTATTGGGTTGCATCTCTATCCCAACAGCCAGATTGTTCGAGCGCATCCCTATTCAAGACCAGGCGCACAACCGCAAGTCTTTCACTTCCAGAGCAGATACCACGGCCATCTGGCAACGCATACCACAGCCTGCCCGCGAAAGTGACCTCGAGATTCACCCAGAGTCCCTGCAGACGAGATTAAGTGACAACTTTTTCCCACCTCCGGCTAAGAAGGTCGCAACCAGACATCCAGCTAGGTTCGCCTCGGCGTCACCGGCTTTAGTGGTTCAAGCATTGACGTACCTTCCTCGTAGACATCAGAAAGCGACAAAAACCTCGTCCCTCCGGCACAGACGGGGGAGAGGGATGGTGGTGAAACAGCCTAGTCAAATCCCGATTGAAATTACGGATTCATCCGACCCGGACTCCAACAACGATTTATATGCATCTGACACGGGAAACAATGCACAACGCCAACCCCAAGCCGAACGGGCCGGAGGGCCATCTGATGAAATAATGCTCACCTTGCAAAACCTATCGGACCTGACCATCCAACCACCCAAAGCGGGAGCGACGGGAAATCTCAGGCAGCCACCGTTTCTGCGAAGCCACCTCAGGAAAAGTTTCCTGAAGCGTTGCGAAGCGGAGGGGATCCCAATTAAAGGAGGAAAGATGCGAGAGCCGGAAATAACCTACGTATATCGCACAGTTGGTTCAGAAAACACCTTCAAGGCGACTGTGAAACACTGGGGTTGTCCACTATGCGATACCTACTCAAAGTTGGAGACCCAGCAAGTCCTGGAGCGGCATCTCGGTGATAAGGATGGAGGCCACCCAGAGGTGAAGGTCGAGATACAGAGGAAGAATGTAAGTTACTCATGTGGCTTTGTGGATCAGTATCTGACCACTCCTCAGGACCACAGCTGGGAGATCACCCTCGTTATGCCAGACGTAGCGGAGGAAGAGCGAGAGGAAGACGCAGATTCGTGGGTGATTGCCGCGAGGCTAAACTTATGCTTTCGTCTCACCAGTCGATAACAGGTCCGAGTCAGAGATTGTGGAGATTTACCCCGACTCCGCCGCACGTCGTCAATGGAAAACTTTCGCTCCGCATCGCCGAACGGGCGCAGTTCCCATGGATGTGGATGAAGACGGTGCCCGAACTAAGGACGAGCCGGAGGAATTGGCTTTACCTTCCGGGGAGGAAATTTATGACGACTTTCTGGATCCGTCCGTCCGCCCTCCATACCTTCCGTTCAAATCGGTCGAGTTCTCCTGCCGCCCGGATGGACCGAAGCTATATGATATTCTCGGGGCAAAATCCCTAAAACAATTTGGGATCCTCGCGTGGTCTGTCATCGATCGAGAGGAAGAGTTGTTCGAGATGGATGGAGTGCGTGATGAGGATAAGGTGATGCAGGCACTTTGGTGTCGGTGGATCATGTTGAACAGGTGAGCCTCTTTAAATTTCCTTTACTTACGTTGACCTCCCCCAGACAGAGACATTTCATCCGGAATTATTTGGAAGGCACAAAACAATTCATAAAGGATAATCACAAGTACATAAAGCGGGCGGCAGGTTGGCTGGCACTCCGGGCATGGTTACTGGTGGGTTTCTGGGATCACGCTCTCTTCAGCTCACTGAACTCCCACGATCTCAGGTGCTTCATCAGACGAGGTTTCTGAAGATCGAAGAGGTCGTGATTGCGTTGGAGTTCTATGAAGGCCTGGGGGATACCTAGTGAGGAACGGTATCACCAGACGATTTCGCATTGTGCCCGACCCCCATGTGTACTTCCGTCTTTTCGGTGTGTCAACCGACTTCCCAGCTTGCGAGTCTGGGAGAACCGAACGGAGGTTGGAACGGTGTTTGTTGCACAGCCGTAAATAGGAAAACACTCCGGTGGTGTTGCGCTCCGTTGAGTCCAGGACTGGGAAGAGATCGGAGCGGCGCAGTGGTCTGGTCCCTTCGAAAGAGGATCCTGGAGATTCCACCGCCAGGAGGGACTGTCGTCCTTTACGGGCCCTTGCACACGCCAACGTGTCGGAAAACGTGAACAGTATTGCAAGGCTCCTTCATTATCGGTCATAGGTCATCGCCGTTCACCGACCGGGTGTACAACAGGTGCGCACGTTACTGCTTTCACGTCCTTGTGCCACGTCTTGCGCGCGTACGGGACCGCCGTCCTCTAAACGTTTGAACAGGGAAATCCACTCACGTGCGCCTTCCATAATTGCAAGGTGCACGAGGGACAAGGCAGAGTAGTTATACGGGTGACCTTCGATGCTCCAGGTATCAAGATGGGGTGGGCGAGTGAACCTTCCGCTGTGTGCTTCTCGGCGTTGGCCCCTCCGGCTGGGGAGATTTAAGGGAACGATATCCATGGGCGGTTACACTCCACACAAGGATCCGCCTCATCGATGTTCTCCCTCGTTGCGACCGACGGAGGTAGTCCGTACCCAGTTCGAGGATGATGGAATCTAGAACTGTAACGTACTATAGTACTATAATCTTTACAAGACTAGCGGGCTATTTCATTAACGGCGCTGTAAGATACAGAGAGAAACGAGATCACCGCTGTACAACTTCATAACTGAGAAACCAAAAACAAACAAACGTGCTGGAGGGAAAACCTTTGAACGGGTGGAGTCGTGTTGGAGAAAGGAAAGTAAGGGTATGATCGGTCGTGGCCGCGGAGGCACCTCCTCAGCACGCTGAGTGCATCAGAGGTGCAGATGACTCCAGGGGGTGTCGGATTAACCGTTCCGAGGTGCCAAGGACGAGGGTAACGACCCCGATTATCGCTTTCGCACAGGCGGGGTACAAGACCTGATTCTAGACCGGGTCTTCTCGAGCGCCTTCCCCAGGTTGTTCTTGCCGGTACCGTCTCTTCCGGCGCCCCAGAACGAGTCTACGGATGATATCTACGCGTCGGAGGATCGAAGGGCACCATCAGTACCAAAACCCGCACACGGCGCGAAGAGGACTAGACTGCAAACTCACAAACGTGATGTGGCGATCGCCGGTGTCGAGCATCATCTTCTTGAGGCTCTTGTGTTGGGTAAACTTGTGCCAGAGCACCACTTCCATCTGTAGCCGAGGAGTTAGCCCAAAGTCGGAGTGAGAAGAAGTGGCAGGATGCGGACGTAGAAGAGCTTCTCTTGTTTCCAGTGAATCGACTTCTTGTCAGCGAACCTCTCTGCTGCCTCCAAGAGTTTGGCAACGGTCGGTTGATCACGAAGATAGTGGCAGATCCGCGGCCATTCTGCGAACTAAACGCCGCCCGTGAGCTGACCTGGGTCATGATACGGGGACCCGAAGGCAGACGTACCTTGAAATAAAGAAGGAGATGCTCCGCGGTGGGGAACTTGAACCCATCGTACACGACAGGGTGTTCAGAGAAGGTGTTGAACCCGTAGTACGGTCCCTTGACTTGGTCGAAGAAAATTCGACTGTCTTTGTTCTTCAGGATAGACTTGAGCTCCTTTTCGGACGGTTTCTTCTTGACATGTCTGACGGTGAAATCGTGTTTGCTCGGGATATGACCCTTGTACTCCCCTCCGTGGGCCCGTTCGACATTGCGGCCCTTGCTCCTGCTCCTGCTCTTTTCCCTGGTCGGGTTCCTGTCCCTGTCCCTCCCGCGGCTCCGACTTCTACTCTTGTCCCTGCCGCATATAGTGCGATGCTCGGGACGACTGAGACGACGGAACTCGTCCAACGCATAGGCTGGAACGCCAGTATGAAGCATGGCGTTGCCCCAAACCTCCTGGGACCACTGAGGAGGCTGCAAACGAGAGGAATAGACCAGAGTAGATCGGCCGGTCCATTGGTTTGTAAGCTCCCAGGTGTTGGTGACGGGGGGGTAGCAGCCTGGCGGCGGGCAGGTAAATGGCGCCATCGCTGGGGGTTGGGTGGGATGGCGATAGTATCCCTCATCGATCCGTGGGTTAAATACCGAGAATTCCAGGTGGAAAATCGGGGCAGTGCCCACGGCGAACGCCACACTGCGTTCCTGACAGAAGATAATAGTGAACACTGAATCCTGAAGTGTATCCGGACTCCGAACGGACCGCGGAGTGTCACGCTAGACATAGCTCGAGAAGTTCTCGAGTGATATGCAGTGTGATCCCACATAGTAAGGAGGCTTTGGTGCACTGAAGGCAATTCAATGTCGTGCTGGCACCCACGTTCAGCGTGGACATCGCGGTGGAAAAAAAACAGTGGCAAACACCAAACACTCGGTAGCGCTTACGATAATATTGGCGAGGGAAGGTGGGTCAATAAATGCTGTCCACGTGAACCTCGCGATCGGGGTTCTTTGGTCACGATAGACCGGACACGGGTTGGCCGCTCCTGGCGCTGTGCACCTCACCTGTGGTCGAGAGCAAGTGAACGGGTGCAGAACGACGTCCCCATTTGGGGGGAATGAAACATCCGCAACGTCAGTGTGGCTGTGGTTCGGAGGAAAGCACATCCCAGTAGTTGCTTACTGTCCGATTAGTACCCGCCCCATCGAAACGCCACAAGTGTCACTGGAAACTGAAAAAGGCGAAATCTTCCGGGTTCAGGGTGGGAGTGGAGTTGCGGATCGAACTTTTCGGGGCGAAAATCGCGTAGGTGGATTGAAAACACGGATTCCTGAATCCGGTACAACAGCGGCCCAGAAGGACGATAAAAATAAGTACATACGCGCACACAGCGCGAGCACGCGTGGTGCGGGAACGTGACGGGTACACTTCATCCACGGAGTAGAATCCTCAGCCTTACAAGCGCCTTTCCTAGTTCGTTCTTGCCCTTTCCATCGGCACCACAACCCCAGAATGGATCCTTGTCGGAATTCTGGGTTTTCGATGTGAACACTGCGGAAACGAGGCGAAAATAGGCGACAGCAACACACCTCGATCAGCTCGGCATCTCCTGTTGCGAGAAGTTCTTCCTTGAGGTCCCGATGCTGGGAAAACTTGTGCCAGATAGCCACGTCCATCTGCAATCGAGTGTCGTCAGCCTTTGGGAATTCAGAACCAAGGTCGAACGACGTACTGCTGTGATATTGTACTGCTTCCAGTCCTGCCTGACTTCGGGCTGGAACCTGCGGGCCTCAGAGAAAGCCACACTCGGCCGAGGGTCACACGTTCGGATATGTTCAGCCAACAGCGGGCGATGGGCGAACTAGATCGCTGGGATCAGACAAATCGAGAGTCGGCGGGAGGGGGGTACGCACTTTCAAGGACTGGAACAGGTGTTCACTTGTAGGGTAGACCCTGCCTTCAAACTTGACACTGTGGTTTGAAAAGTTCGTAAAACCATAGTGGGGCTCGTGCTTATGATAGAACAGAATAGGCCGTGGCCGGATTGGTGCAGGAGGGTGTTGCGAAGATTTCGAGAACCTCCTTGAAAGGGTGGATGGGATGTAGGTCGATAAGTTTGAAGGGGTTCGCTGGATATTGGCGGGTGTGGTGGGAGAGTTCGACGGCGATCGGTAGAGCTGGAGGTTCGTATGGCTCTGATTGCGCGCATTTATCGATGGCGAGCGTTGCAAGGTCGAAGGGGTTCTCTGGACGATGGCTGGTGCGGATCCTGCAGACCAGGTGTTGCGATCTTGGTACTTCCGGTGGTCGACGTTCGTGACAACCGTGTGGCCTGATACCGACAACCGTTTATCAGGAGTGGAGTTGCTACGCGCTCGTTGACGGGAGGGTCTTGGGGTGGGATCCGTGGTCTGCGTTGCGAACCCGCCGACGAATTGGTTGCCAGCGGGTATGGGGGTGGAGGGGTCCCTCGAGGAGGTCCTTTCCATCAGTTGACGGTGCCCTGGAGAGTTGGGGGAGTCTGTGGATCTGCGGGACATGCTGAGGTCGCGGTGGTTGAAAGGGAGAAACGGTGGCAAAGAGTTCAAGTGGCTCCTTTAAGGCGAACTGCTGCTGCGCGTCGTCTCCGTTGTTGAGTGGTGTTGTTGGCCACGCATCCCGAGCATTTCACGCAAGGACAAACGCACGGTTCCCTCGAGGCCATGGACACACTGCTGCAGATATGAGGTCAGTTTCAGACATGGTGTCGCCGTCACCGGGGTTCCAACTCCGCACCGGTTGTGGCGTGGGAGTCCGGGACCACCCGCGCGGGATCCCGGGTTCCCACCAGGGTCTCATGGACATAAATCAGTGTACGAAAGCGTGCCTCTCGGGTTTGATACTTCTAGACCAAGCTTCAGCTTCAGCCTCCGCCATGATCTCAATCGTATTTCGTTGATGGTTTCAGAACAGGAGCCCACCTGATCCTCGCTCGGCAACTTCAGTTCCAGGGACTCAGTTCAATCAAATTGGATTGTTTGCCACGAAACTGTTCTGCTGCTTCAAGTTGCGCGCTGGCATTTATAAAAGGGTCTACACCCCCATCCGCAGAGTATTCCCCAGCCCACAGCCATGCTCAGTCTTACGGTGCTGATTTCTGTCCTTGTACTCGGGTATACGATCTACGTCGCCAGACGGACCGACTATACTGCTGTCTGCAAGCAGATCGGTACATCCGTTCCGTCCGTGACGGTCTACTATCCAGGTTCGCCGTCTCGCTCTCCTAGCGTTGCTGTACTTAACCAGGACTCCAGGATCCCCTATTTACGACGATGCTATTCGTCACTGGGCAACTTCCAGTACTCAACGGTCCGCTTGCGCGGTTGAACCTGCGACACCAGAGGATGTTGGCTCAATTGTAGGCATAGCCCACCCATCATTTCCATCCATCCGGCTCATATCCCGATCAGCTCAAAGTTCTAGCTGATACGAGGACCCGATTTTCTGTGAGGCCTCCGTTGTTTGATGTAGAACATCGTCATATTGAATCTGTGACCAGGTTAAGGGTGGTGGCCATAACACCAATCCAGGGTTCTCATCAACCCTCGGCGTCCACATTTCCATGAAACGGTTCTCGCAGGTGGAGTACGACGAAGCCGCGTCAACCGCACTGGTTGGCGCCGGTCTAGTCTGGGATGACGTTTATGATGCGCTCGACCCGATCGATGTGTCCGTCGTTGGCGGTCGTGCCAGTGGCGTACGTTCCGGCGCTAGAGGCTTGGTCTGGGCTGACTTCCGTTCCCACAGGTTGGCGTTGCCGGTTTTACCCTCGGTGGCGGTAAGCCGCGCGGACTCAGAACATTGGGGATTTTTTGACCGTCATACGTAGGATACTCCTTCAAGACCAATCAGTACGGCCTCGCCGTTGACAACGTGGTCGCCTACAATTTTGTTCTTCCGAGTGGAGAGGTGATCAAGGTCACGAAAGATTCGTATTCGGATCTCTTCTTCGGCCTAAAGGTGCGCGATCACCCCTTTCGTTCTGCTCGCGACTCACTCAGCTCGAAATCACAGGGTGGTTTCAATAACTTCGTAAGGTTCCCCAGAACTGAAAACGGTTGCATTTCACGACTGGTTTCGCCAGGGGATTGTAACGTCGTTCGTCCTCAAGGCTCACAAGCAGCCTGGGGGCGTGTGGGTAGGTTCCGGGTGACCGCGAAATCCCTAGATTTATTAACCCGTCCGTAGGGTGGAGCTATTTTCTACCACCCATCGCAATACGAGCGATTCAACGCGGCCTTAGGCGTCTTCGCGACCCAGGTCTTGGATCCTAAGGCGGCCATCCTCCCAACATATAACTGGCTTCCTAACGTCGTACGTTCCAATCAACGTCGTTACCGTGACGTTGTGTTGAACCCGGCCTAGGGCATGATCCTCGTTCACTTCATGCTCTATGATGCTCCCACCCCCCCACCAGGCATTTTCGATGAATTCCTGGCGATTCCAAACCTCAAGGCCGATATCGGAACCCGCGGAATGACATCGCTAGTTTCTGCTGGGAATACCACTGGGCTCATGCGTGGCCACAGAACGACATTTAGCACAGTTTCCGTCCGAGACTGGACTCCCGCCTTGATCAAAGCGGTGATCAACGAGACTGACGTGAGAGGATTCGAGTTTCTGCGTCTCGGTATTTTCAGCCTGACAGGTGGTTCACAGTTCTGGGGCAAGAAGCTCGGACCCAAGAACGCCGTCTTCATTTCTTATAACGTCGAACCTTTCCTCTACGATCACCTGGAACACAACACCCTCCCCTCCGCTTTCCCTCCTAAAGCGAGCCGCACATCATCGAGGGCGATGAGCCCGATGAATATTTGGTTCGAGTGGGAGGGCCCTGAACACGATCAAGACCACTACGACGCTGTTATGGCTAGCACGAGACACCTGAAAGAACTCGTAGCTCAGGAGCAGGGTCGATACCTGGACGACATGCCAATGTACAACAACTACGCCGCTCACGATACCCCCTTAGAAAACATCTACGGCGACAATCTCCCTGCTTTGCGGGAGACCGCGAAGAAGTACGACCCAAAACGTGTCATGACTTTGGCCGGAGGGTTCAAATTCCAATGAACCGCCTGCTCATAGACGTTTGACCACACTCGATGCCCCTTGAATGCTTCACGAGTCCTTTTTATTGTTGTAATTATTTTGCCACCACACATCATCGTTAAGGTCAATCCACCACGCTGTGCACTTCACATCTCAGCCTCGTCGAGTCTCCCCTAATTTTGTCCGGACCGGACGCGGCCCGGAGATCGCCCGCGCGCAAACCTGCTTCCGTCAAGCGCTGATTGATCTCAACGTCATCCACCACATTCCCATATGCTCAGTGCTGGAAACGTCCCCAACATGTCATGTCCTCCACACCCTACGTTCGCAGGATCTCCTGTCGACTCTTCTCACTGTCCGTGGCATTAGGGATGAGAACTCGACCCCAGATCCGACCGAGTAAGACCGGGACATTACCTCCAAATGGCCCGTTGGCCTCGCCGTTGCGGCCTGCCTTAAATATGAAACGGAAATGTCATTTGCCTTCGGCTCGTCGAGGACAATGGGTCTTTGTCATTCGTCAGTGCACGTGGGGGAGGTGATGGTGTCCATGCGAAGACACGGTGTAGCACGGTGTTCAATTCCCGAAAACGAGGGTTCCGGCCACCTTTAAAACCCACTCGTTCCACTGCTATCCGCGCATATCTTTCCGCTTCTTTCCGTCAATTCTCTTGATTCTATGGCTCTCAAGGTCCATCTCAACGTACCTGGGGTACGAATGCCGACTCGCAAAGAACGAAAGAGCAGGTTGAGGCTGCTGGACAGCGGCGATGAGGACTACGAGAAAGGTGAGCGCGCCCCACCTAACCTCTGGGTGTAGGATCTCAACTGATCGTCATTTCAAATAGTCGTACGCCTCTTCGAGGGTGGCTGGCTCCACAAGAACAAGGATATACCATGCGTCTACCGGATGTTCCAAATCGAGACTCCAGAATCTCTGATACAACCGTATCTGCAGTACTAGTGCGTACCACGGCCTTTGCCCCATCCACAACTAAAGGGATTGAGTGCTGTTTAGCGATTCAATCCGTCGGGTTACGGGCAAGACCAACGATATAGAACATCTTCTATTCCACGGAACCTTCAGAGCGTGTGCGTTGGGGGAAACAGAAGACAATGTAAGACTATGCCGTCTCCCACGGTGTAGTCTTTGTTCCATTATACGGTCATCGTATGATCTCAACCTCTGTGGTATGCGTCCTTGAAGATCTGGGTGGCAGATTGCTCACCGTGCGCGATAGGAACCAAACACAAATTTTCCAGGTGACTTTAGTTTCCTGCCGGATTTGTGACCCAGTTTTGACGATGGAGTAGATTTGGCCAGGGGGTTTATACCACAAAATGTTCCTCAAGTAGGTCGCCACCTTCATCCGTCATGAATACATGCTCACTGTTCGCAGAAGCGGACGATTATTGTTCGACTGAGCGGTCAGACCTTAAGTTACGCTTCCTCCTCGTCAACACCGTCGTGGTTGGGTGGCAAAACAAGCGTGCGAAGAACAAGAGGTCGCTGTGCAACCCTGGGCCAGGTTACCATTCGGTTCGTCCCCACCCTTGTTCTTCTCACCTCAGACTTGGGCTTTACCGAACCTCCCGAGACAGGTCTTAGGCGTCCCAGGTGAAGATCTGAACTACGAAGAGACTGTTGTGTATAACAACGATGCGATTCGGCCCGCCTTTCTGGTTGTTTACGGCGATGCGCCGCCTGTCCCACCCAAGCCGATAGGTGCTCGCAATGCGATGAAGAAGTTATTCACGACACCTCTCGTTTCATGATCGTGGCTTTCGAACCAATGGTGCCGGCCACCGGATGTGGGCTTATTTAATTCTAACTTATTTTAATCGGGTACCTACCCGCGCGTGGGGCCTGTCGCCCCGCCCATCCACTCCCTAACAAGGCTCTCGAGGCGGGCCGCCAAGTTCTGTACCATATATCCCAATTCATGTTTGTTTACGAGCACTACGTCCTATACCAATAAGGGATAGCGCCGGCAAGCGGCAGGGCCCACGACCGTTTACCTGGTCGCCGTCGCTACCATGATTTCACCCAGATAAAGAAGTGGCGTTGGTGAAATCAAAATCGCGCAGGTCAATCAAGTCTCAAGGGAGGAACACTCTGAATCACTGTCCCCCGTCGGCCCCACAGGTAATAAGAGTAGTGCGACGACTCTAGTTAGCGAGCAGTGGATCGAGTGCTACCACGGAGGGTGAAACTAACATGTGCCGCGATGGGTCGTGTTTGCAGGCACTCTGAGAACACAGCCAGACAGGCTTGTGATCATGATCTTGAGCGTGTGTTGGTGGGGCATACAACTAAAAGGGGTCTCTACCATATCTACCAGAGGGAGGGTAACCAGGACAGACACCCCTGCAATCCAAAGCGTTAACCAGGAGCCCAGGCTTATGAGGTATACTGTACGAACAGACGGACCGCAACGAACGAAACCTGTCGCATCAGCGAAGGTTGACCAATAGAGAACGTGGGGAAAAACGATTTCAAATTGCCAGCAGAATAAGGTTTCCTCACAAGCGCCGAGAATTAAAACAACAAGACCCCCTCCCTTACGGTCGTGGGGATGAGAGTTTTTTTTACACCCATGGGCGATTTCCGTGAGGGATTCCGCGTGAAGGTTCCCGCAGTTTGCGGGTCTTTGCTTTTCACCGGGGCCCTTGCGAGGGTGTTTACTGGACGGTTTAACCGCAACCGCAACCCGCCGCGAAGCTCCCAGCGCGCTACCAAATTGAGGGTATATAGCGGGAGTCCCTGCGACACCCTTCTACTTGCACGCACTTGGCCCCGAACGGACGGGTGCGGTGCTGGGGTTCGAACCTCCTAATACTGGTGCTGGCAGGTGTAGCTGACAGTAGCAGCTTGCGCTCACGAGGCCGACTGACGGCCCACCTGAGGGACTTCTTGGACAAGAGTCTGTCAGTGGCAGTTCTCGCACGCACACTCAGTGTTCCCGCGGCACCCCGGGGCGTGCCGTGAACGGTGAGCGATTGGGAGCGGGGCTTTGGATGTCCCTGACGACCTACATCGCTACATACCATTCCAAGTGCGACGTGTGTCCGGAAACTAGTCAGAGAAACCAGAGTTCGCCGTTTCCCACTCACCCAAGCTCACCAGCTAATCCGATCGATTTCCTTCCCGGTCCATCCCTGTACGACCCTCACCCGACCTTTCTCTCTAAATTTCTGCAAGAGTCCCACGAGGCACCAGCTTACCTCCCATTCAGTTAGTCCCTCGATTCGAAACTCCACCTCCAGTGTGCGTTCGTACCCCATCATCCGTAATCGGTCGACAAGCTAACACAACGACCCGTCGATGGCGCTGCAAAATATCGTGAGTTGTTGGCAGGATAGTCTCGGGGCTGAACTCTGTGGTGTGGAGAATACTATTCTGTGGAGGTTCACGGAGGTGATAGAAGTGGTGAGGGTTTCTACGAATTGTGTCGGGTTTATCACACACACAACTCTAGTTCATGGAGTTCCCGGCAATGGGTGAGAGTTGGCTGGTCCATCGCTGTGGAGTTCGTACTGAATCAACATCGGGAGACCACGGGGGTGGGGTCTGGGGGGTGTTATGGCTTGCCTCTGCACCCACGAAGCAATCTCAGGCGTTTCACGCTCCCTGCACAAGCTGCGACGACGCTATTGTATGCATCAGGTATCAGGGGATGCCCGTAAACAATGAGCTCATCAAGTTCCGGCCGTAACTCGGACAGCGGATTGAGGGTTGATATATCGCCAATCCCTCCGAACCTGTCGACGACAAGCCTGCCACGTAACGGTCGTGAAATGGAAGGCATAGGACCGCCGCCCGCCATGTACACGATATCGCTGATTTGGAGGTCGACGAGGTTAGGGAAACAGTTTACAATGATGATGAGTGCCCTGGACGACGTATGGCAACCCATGAGGGTTAGCAATGACAGCGTGTGCCGGAAAGCTGAGAGGCTCTCGACCTGCTGGAAGATCTCTGAGTGGAGATTCATCGTAGATAGGGTGAGGTTTTCGAGTTGGTGAAATGAGGATAAATAATCGCCAAGGGGAGTGACGTGGTACACCGGGGGGGTGGGGCCATTCGGTTGCGCCCAGGCCGCCGAGGGCAGGTGTGAGGGTGCGGTGGTGCAGCAGTTCGAGACTTGTGGGTGAAATGCTGTCCACCCATAGGCGGTATGTCGACGCGGAGATACGAACTATCTCAAACAACCTTTTTTGGCTGCGATATACCCAAGACTTCGCGACCAACGAACAGTTCCGCAACGTTTGTGGTTCATCAAGGGGTATATGGCTGACGATCTCGTCGATCAACTCGCGGAAGGCTCAATCCGACGTGAAAGTTGAATAGATAATCGAAGAACTGGATCTGCGACCCCAGGTTATTGGAGGAGTCGACGAGCAGAGATGAGTTTCCACTCACTTGCGGTCGCTACGGGTTCAGAATGTCCAAGGTTAAGTGGTCGTGTGAAAACCCCTGAGTGCCTCTGGGTTATTGCGGGCGCTCCGGCCTCGCCAATGCTTTTTCTTGGACGGAAGGGGGTACCCCGGGCTCACGGTAGCATCGAGAAAAATCTGAGTCCTTTAGAGTGTTCGGTTGTCATTTTTGTACAAGCTTGGCGCGCCGGGGTGCGGACACGAATCTAATGGGTGTTTCTGGCAAATGAGGAGGGGAGGCTACTAAGTTTTTGGGCGGGATCTTAACGCGTATGATAGGAAACGGATGTTGTGTCGTAACTTGAGGTGAGGGGATTATAGTAGTTACATTACATATGTCAAACGTGATGCCAGGTACTGGAATTTTGTTCGAATTTTGTTGAGGGTAAACAAAACGAGAAAAAAAAAACCACAAGGGAAAATACATTTACTCGGACCCTATATAGGAGGAATAATAAATTTCGCCTCTTTCTTCAGCATGGGCATGAACCTCCTGTCGTTGAGAGTTCTCAGAACCTCTATCCGTTGGGGGCGGTCCCCGATATACCCAACTATCCCTACCTCCATCTTCCTTCCAGGGTTTGCATCGCTGAACCGTTTGGCAAGTGGATGGAGGTGCTCGTCTACCACATCCGAAGCCCCATCGCCCAGTTTTACGGCGCGCCGATTCAACCTCCCATGCAAGCCAAGGACGACCTTCGAGAGTCGTGTTGACGTTATGTGAGGAAGGAACGTTTCAACAAAGGGGGATATAGGGATTTGCAATGATTCGAGCGTGGTGCATTGCGAGAGATCTAATGGCTTAAGCTCTCTAGGGATCCGAGCTAGATGAAAATTCCGTCAGCGGGATGAACCGATATATATCAGGTCACTTCGGTGGAGACGTACCTTGTGGGTCCTCCCTTATCGTCAGGTTCGTCAGCGTTGCAGAGGAGGAGGCGAGCCATCGGTTCACGAGGTATATGTGGTCTATAGAGCAGGCCATATCTACCTCCAACTGCCCGAACCGTGCGGAAGAGGGGATCCAATGAAGAGAGCCTGCGGGGTATCTGTGACCGTGGCCGCAACGCAAAACAAAGCGGTTGGCGCCTTCGAAGAATGGGATCCTGGTGGGAGTGGATGGGTTCGCCTCATGCGCGTCGTCCAGCTGGAAGTCGTGGAGGTCCAGGCTCTGTAACAGGGGGAGTGCAGCCAGTAGAGAAGTGATGGTATATGCCGTGACTGGTGAATCATTGATCCGCAACTCGACCAAAGAGGACCCCATCGTCGAGAACCATTCCGTAATGGATGGGTGGTTAAGGATACCACCGCAATCGTCGACCGCCAGGCGTTCGACCTGAGTGAAGGCGCGCAGGTGCTTTTCGAAGACTTCCAAGCACTCAGGATAGAAGTCGTCCAGGACCAACTTGCGGACGTGACGCGATACGCCGGTGGGGTCTGGTGGGATATTTGCAAGCCATTTCTCCACTACTTCTGGACAGTCGAGGCGGAGAATACTGAAATGGTGCTTCTGCGTGGGGCCGACCCAGGCTTTTGACACCAAGTAGTCGGAAATGCCGCAATCGGGCCTGAGGGTGTGACGGGATCGCTTGGAGCAGCCTTGGTAGCTATTATCCCTTCCTACAAGCGCGAACAGCTCGTCGAGGACCTGGTTCACAAGATCTTGGGGGAAGTCCCTCATGTTTGTTGGTGGGGGGGGGGGGTCGAACTGTCGAAAGGCCCTGATATTTATACTCCAGGGTTGGGTCAGTTTGTGCACGTCTGCCAGTGCAGAGGGCACGGCGATGGCCTGAGCCGAGGTCTCAGATCTCGGTGCTCATTGGCGAGGCGAGTGAGTCAATCGCGGAGAAGGAGGTGACTCTTGCACGGGCCATCGTGCCAGAGACGGGCCCATTCCTAGTCCCGAGGCGGTGCCCCCTCTCCGTTGGTCCGTGTACCATGGGAGTTCGCTACACGTTTGTCAATGGCCATTTTAGGCCATTGGCATTTCCCATCGCTTCGGAACTGGGGCCGTGGGGTGACCGTCGCCTGCAAACCTTCCCCACGGCGCTGCTCGGGCGCATGAACCACGGATTTTCCCCACTCTGGCCATGTGTGAGTCCAGGAACCACCAGAGACCGCCTGGGCTACCCAGAGTCGAAATCATCCGTCTGCGTAACCACTCTCTCCAAGCCGACGGGATTCAGAGTGCGTAGGGTGTGTACTGAAAGAACCACAGCTGGTGGACAACGGCTGGGATTCCATTACCACAGAATGAAGCCTACCGTTATCTACCCATGCAACAATCGACACCCCTCTCAGTCGACATCCGTACCATCCTCACGCGACCTTTCTCCCTAAACTTTGGCAAGAGTTTCTCGAAGTCCGGCTCCACTTCCTATTCACGTAGCGCCCTGGTTTGAAACACTACTTCCAGTGTGCCATCATACCCCGACCCCCGTAATCGGTCGACGAGTTGACACAGGGGGTTGTCCATCATGTTACAGTATCTCACGAACCCTGAATCTGACAACCTGTCCGCTAGAGCCTGTGCAGAGAACGCTATCCTCCGGAGGTTCGTGGAGGTGATGGAAGCGATGATGGTTTCCGTGACTTGTACCGGGTGCATCGCATACAACTCTAGTTCGCGGAGTTCCCGACAATGGGATAGCGTGAGGCCGTCCGCCGCTGTGGAGTTCGTGCTCAGTTAGTACCAGGGGACTATGCGTAATGTTCTGGAGACGGATCACGGCTCACGTTCATTCCACGAAGTAATCTCAAGTGTTTCACGCTCCCGCGTAAGTCGCGATAATGCGATTGTATGCGACGGGGATTTGGGCGAGGCCACAAATGACGAGCTCACCAAGCTCCGGTGGTAAATCTGATAGCCGGTCGAAGGCTAGGATGTCCCTGTTCACGAAATGTTGGACGCTAAACCTGCCGCGTAGTGGTCGTGAAAGGAGAGGGACGGGTTCGTAATCCGTCGCGTAAAGAGGTGTGCGGAGTTGGAGATCGCCAAGGTTGGGGAAACAGTCGATAATGACGATGAGTGCACCGGATGGTATACAACAACCCCGGAAGGATAGCGATTACAGGGTGTGCTGGAAGGCTGAGAAGTTCCCGGCCTGTTGGGAAACGTCCGATCGGAGATCCGCCGAAGACAGGACAAGGCTTCCAAGATTGTGAAACGAGGGTAAATAGTCGCCGAGGGAATCGATGCGGTACGCCGGGAAGCGAAACCGCGAGGCCACGTCGAGGGTGTATGTGAGGGAGCGGACGTGGTGCATTTGGAACAGTATAGTGCAGCAGCTCGAGATTTGCAGGTGAGATCCTATCCACCCACAAGTTGCGTGTTAATGTAGATATGCGGACGGTCTCAAACAACCGTTTTTGGCTGCGATATACCCAAGACTTCGCGACCAACGAACAGTTCCGCAACATTTGTGATTCATCGGGTCTCGGCGCCATCGGGTACATCCGTCACGTACGCAAGCAAGCGAGAGTTTTGTCGTAACTCGAGGCGAGGTAACTACATTCTATATAGCAGGAGGTACTTGAGGGCAAACAGAACAAACAAACTTCCTCCAAGGTGAGGGCACCTACTCGGCTCTATCTAAAATCCAGCCCAACCTTCGCCTCTCTGTTTAAGCAGGACATCCAACTCTCGTCGGAGTAGATTCTCGTGATGGTTGCCCGATTTTCCCACTTCTTCCCAGGCTTGAGAGCTCCGGCTATCATCACCCTCATCTTCTTTCCAGGGTGTGCACCCTTGAACAGTTCGGCGAGTGGTGAGAGGTGCTTATCTATCGCATCCCAGGGCTGCCATCCGCCTTTGCGGTACCCCAGTTGTACTCCCTAATCAAGTCCAAGGTAACGTTTGCGAGTCGCGGTGAAGTTACGTGGGGGAGGAAAGTTTCAACAAGGGGGAACACCGGGATTCGCAAGGGTTCAAGCGCAGTGAATTGAGAGCGGCCCGACGACATGGGGATGAGGGCTGGAAAAGAACACTGTCAGCGGGATGGACTGATGTACATCAGATTGATTCAGTCGAGAAGTATCATCCTCGCCTTTCCATATGGTCAGATCTGTCAGTGTCGCACAGGAGGATGTGAGCCACCGGTTCAGGAGGTCCGGGTGGTACATGGAGTACGCCGTGTGTATCACTAATCGACTAAACCTGGCGGAAGGGGGAATCAAATTGAGTGACCCTTCGGGGTAGCCTTTGGGACCACGATTGGAACGCAAAACGAGGTGATTGGCGCATTCAAAGAATGGGATTCGAGAGGGAGTGGGCAGGTTCATGCCACCCGCGTCACCCGGGGTCTCGAAATCGATTATTTCCAGGCTCTGCAGCAGGGGGAGTGTGGCCAGTAGAGAAGGGATGGTATGTGGTGTAGCTTGTGCGCCATAGACCGACAGCCGGACCAAGCGGGATCCCATCGGTAGGAACCACTGTGTGATGGAAGGGAATTGGAGAATATCACCGCAATCGGAGATCCTCATATATTCGACGTGAGTGAAGGCACACATATGCCCTTTGAAGCCCTCCAAATCCGGTGAATGGAAGCCGTGGAGGACCAACCTGCGGACACGGCGCGATACACCAGCGGGGTCTGGTGCGATGCGGGTGCGCCACTTCTCCAATGTGGCCGGGGAATCGAGGGGAAGGCGATCGAAATGGTGTTTCTGTGTAGGACCAGTCCATGCTTTCAACACCAACGCGTAGTCAGAAATGCCACGGACGGGCCAAGATCAAGCGTCGTGAACGAGCCTGTCGCCTTCGAAGGACTGAAGTTTGGAGCCTCGGTAGCAATTACCTATAAGGGCGAAAAGCTCGTCGATCACCTGGTTCACAAGGGCTTTGGGGAAGTCCCTCATGCTTGCTGGCCACAATGGTGCGGAGAGGCGAACCGACGAAAAGCATTGATATTTATACCCCAGTATTGGGTCTGTGTCCCCAGTACAGAGGAGGCCCAAACCGGAGTCTCAGTGGCGGCCGAGTGATCGCGGGGCTCGAGAATATAATGGCTCCTGTACATGGACCGCCACGCCCGAGACGACCCGTGTATCCTGGGAGAGGTCATACATCCTTTCGTGGCCGTTCTCCATCTCTTCGGAACTCTTGTTTGCACGGGGCCGTGGAATGGGTGACCATCGATACCGGCAACCGCACCTGGAAACTTTCCCCGCGGCACTGCTCACGAGCCGCAATTCGCATGGTCGGACCACTGTGCCGGGTGCTTCGAGTCGCCAAGATGTGAGATTTCCTGCTCCAACTCCAGGCTTTTAGGTGAAACAAAGGATTGGGTTCCGAGGGCTCCGAGTTGATTCTGAACGCTCGATACAAGACCCTGCACCAACCTTCGGCGTGAGTCTAGAGGCACTTAACGGCGTGAATGGATAAAGGTTCTGTCGGCCTCGCACTGTCTAGCTCCTTCTGCACCTTTTGACGCCCAGGGAAAATACTGTTTCACTTCCTTTGTATCGCATACAAGGAGTCCGTATGGCACCCGTGGTCGGCCAGGTCGTCTTCGTTAAGACCATTGGTGCCCCTTCATGCCTTTCGCAGCAGGCGGGAGGTAGTGTATCCGCAGAATAAATCCTGCAGCTGGAGGGCACCAAGTACTGTGTGGGCGGCTGTCCAGGCTTCTTCCGGTGTTTGTTCGCCGAAGCGACAGGCCGCAAGATCACGGCCGATTCAACGGGAAAACGATGTAGCTCGTTGTGCACGATGTTTGCGGCAAGGCCCAAGGCCTAAACCCTCCCCTGTCGCCCACCGCCGTCAAGGTCAACCATGGCCCCACTCCTCCACCGCCAACCATTCAAGGCCATCTACATCATCGGTTTCCTCGCCTTCATGGTCAACATAATGCTCCCATGCTGGCTGGTCTACTACTCCTGGCGGCCCAACAGACCCAGAAAGTCCTGGACTCTATTCCGCACGGTCAATGTACAAATGATCCGGAATTTTGCACGGTTACCCTTCAAGGCTGGCGTGTTCAGCAAGCGCAATCTTTCATTGGAAGTTCCGCAGAAGGAGTTGGGACCGTTTAATTCGAGATTTGTGTGGATACCAGAGTTAGAGAAGGAGGATATTGTGGGGGTGGTGGACGAACATGCGACCAGAGCGGGAGTCAAGTCGATTGCAATACCCGCCTACTGGATTTTGAAGGATGGCACGACGTGGTCACCAGCGTACGACAAGGCTCAGAAGAATGAGAAGGTGCTATTATACCTTCACGGTGGCGCGTTTATGGTCGGTTCTGTTCTCTTTCCCACCCCGTCTTCGCGCTTACTTTTGTTGCAGATGGGGACCGCGCACCCATCTCATCCGACAGCATCTGTTGCTAAGGGGATACTCAAATTCTCTACATCTCTCTCCAGATTGTTGTCGGTCGACTACAGACTCAGTTCCGGCCCTCCTTTAGAACCGGAGAACCCGTTTCCGGCAGCACTCATAGACGCAATCGCGGCATACAAACATCTCGTCTGCGAGGTTGGGTTTCTGCCTCAGAACGTCACCGTAGGGGGGGATTCCGCAGGTGGTAACCTCGCCTTGGCACTCATCCGTTATGTTGTCGAAAGCCGCCTCCCCCATTTGCAACCCCCCGGAGGGTTCATTACTTCATCACCATTGGCGGACATCTCATTCTCTCGCTCAGACTCAATTGGCTCCTCTCACTCCCTCAACTCGAAATCCGACGTCTTCTCCCCCCCTCGTAGTGTCTCTGCCCTCATCATCGGGGCATATATCGGTGATATCGACCCAGAAGAAACAAAATACAATCGGTACCTCTCCCCCGCTTCGAAATTCGTGGTACCGGCCAACGCCGGTGAAGATGCCAAACTTTTCTCTGGGTTCCCTCGGTCCTATATCATGGGTGGAGGCGCCGAAGCGATATTTGACGATGTCGTTGCGCTCGCCGAGAGGATGATGGATGATGGAGTGGATATCACGACCGATTTCCCCCCAGATGCCGTGCATGCTTACCCCATGTTCGGCTGGCATGAGCCCGAACGAACGGAGTCGCTCATCAAGTGTGCTACTTGGTTTGACGAGCGTTTGGTAGAACAATCAAACGAAGGGGAAGGCACCCTTGTGTAGATCCCCACCCACACACGTTCCTTACCCAATATACGATTTACACTCAGATCCCCCCCCGTCAGGCAGATGCCCACTACACTGGGTTGGTGGGATCGCGCCTGACGACCAATACCCAGCGGAGGACATGGAATCGATCCCTCCAAAAGACCCGAGAATGCTCCGAGATGAGAGATGAAGGTGGGTAGAGTAGTGCCAGCTTCATGATACTGGACCTCTGCTCGCCCTCAGGTATATTCCCAAGTGGCCTGAACTTCGCCTCTTCGGAATCCAACCTGGGGATAATGTTCCTGTGGTTGGTTCCCGGATATCCACGTGTAGTGGAGCCATTCGGATGCTCTGAACGGGTTGAACGTTGAACTTTGATCGATGATTACATACTCCACCTTCTCCAACAACCACGACTGTCGGACGAGTCCTTCGTCTCCTTTGACTTCCTTGATCGCCAAGGTCGGGGGTGGGAAACCTTATGTCGGCGTGAGGTAGAACCACCTTCCAGACGTTTCAACGCCACACTGGCACTGAGGTGGCGTTGTTGTTCCCCAACAGAAGTGGAATCGACGTTGCTTCGATTTTTTCTCGGCACGTTGTGCACCCATGACCTCCATGCCCCGCCGTACACGTCTTTTCCGATGATGGGGAACGTGACACCCACTAGAATGGAAAGTGACAGTCAGCGCTTGATGGCATCTGTCAACGCTGCCGCTGCGCTGGAGACCCTCTGCATCCGACCTCCAACCGACCCGAGGATACTCTCCGTGCCCGGTGGAGTTTGATCACCACCTTCCTCGCCGCTGTTATTTCGTCTGGTGTCTCCCGGAGAAACGACCCTCGGAGCCGTTAGGAAGCGAAATTCGCTGATCACCGTCATCAATGTTCAAAGTCAAGAAAACGTTCGTCCCTTGGGCGCAAATGTGCCAGGTATAACCCCTTCAACCGTGTTTTCTATATAACGTTGTCCGACGGAATAGCCACTAGGTCTGCGGGGTTAAACCCCAACAGTATGATAAGGAAACGGGGAAGTTTCTGCCTTTTTGTGGCGTGACATGTGCCACGAAAGTTCCAAAGGTTGAGACGGCGGTCTGTGATGTGAGATGACCTTTCGGATTCTCTCCGTCTCTGAGAGGCTAAACGGATGTGCATCTTTGAAGCATTGTCGAGACCGCCCAAGATCGGGGTCCCATCCGTACTGTAGCAAGACGTGCGCCACCGCAGCCCAGCAACAGAAAACAGGTCTTTATTTTCTCTCTAGCACCATGTCATATGCGGTGAACTCAGGTTGCAGAAACGTGTTCCCTCACGGGATGCACGAAGGAAGTGACGAGATACCCCGTCGGGACGCACTGGAACTATTGCAGCATCGACCACGAGGAGTTGATTGATCAGTTTATGTAACAATTCCCGACGCTGATCTTCCCACCCCATGCAGGCTTGCTCTGAGAGGATGCATATACTGTCGTTCCGTCCCATACATCGGGGAACACCTACCCCTGTGTGGACCTTGCAATTCACACCTCGTCGGTCATGGCCCCTTTATTCTCCCCCTGCCAGGGGATCACACTACATATTGGGCAGGTGAGCTCTGCATCCGGACTGCTGGCGCATTGGGGACGTACTAACACAGTTGACCTGCAGTTGTAGACCAATTCAATGATGCATGGGCGCATCCCACCAAACCGCCGCAGATACGGATGGTGTACAGGATCGTAGCTGCCCAAAGTGTTTGGAATAAATACTGGGCATATCGGTAGGTTGATCAGACCAAGCGTTCGACAGCCACCCCTCCAACCATTTTTATACTCTGTAGGGGTAAATTGGAGGCGAAAGGGAAATTCTCCACACAGGGAATGTGTCCTGGAAACGAGGGCTTGCTGTGGCATGGAACAACCCGAAACTGTCGCCTTGGGGACCCTGGCCAACTCGTATTCTGCGCCAGCTCCAAGTGTTCCCTCTGTTCTATCGCTCGGGGATCATACAATATGTCCCGCGCGAAAACGGGCGCATGGCAACGATACGGGCCTGGGATTTATACATCCACAAAGTCGTCAAAGTGGGCGCAGAATTCCTCGTAGTTCTGACCCTCCAGTTTCTGACCCGGTTTTAGAGCTAACGATTATACTAAGAACTTGGTCAAGTCGGATTGGAAGGCGATGTTGTTGAATAACGTCCTCGCTGGGAAAGAATACATAACAGAGGTTTCAAAACCTAAGTTAACTGCCCCTCCTTCGGGATACGACTCGGTGTGCACCTCTCTGTGAAGGGAGAAAGTTCTGAAGATCTAACCCGCCTCCACAAACAGGTGTATGGACAACCTGGAAAGGCTCTAAACTATGATGAGTTGGTGGTCTACACTGAGCACGCTATCCGCCCCGCATACCTTGTGATGTACGAATGAGCGGGTTTCGGATCTTTTCTTTTCTACTCGTGGGTTCGGGCCGTTTAGATATGCTCGGTGTATGTGGTTTATTTCTTCAAACAACGGATGGGATTTAGGCGATGGTCCGTTCTGTTACCCCGTGGGGCCCTTGGCAAGAGAGCGGATAAGAGTACTCGATCCACCTAGTGAGCGCCTCCGACTGATCATGATCGTACCTGGGATCCTTGGGGAGAAAGTTCGAGCATGTCGATTCCTGAAAGCGAAGGGTCATCCCACGAAGTTTGTGCCTTACGCCGCCCAGGGACACCCTGAGATCCGCCAGCGTCCTCGGTTTATTCAGGGTTGGGATTACTCGGACGGCTTTAATGGCGCCCCTTACGTGGCGTTGACGACGTTTGTATTGGTGACCGTGAACAGGGCGGTCTTGGGAGGAGCAGTTTCCCGGTTCCCAATGCCCTATTCTATCCCGAGAAACACACGAATGCCGTTCGAACTTTCCACGCTCGCGGCGGCGCCGAGGCACCCGTACCAGAGTCACGTGATCATGAAAAGTTGTATTTCGGCATCGGATGCGGTCGCATTGTGTTGCCAAGAGCACGATGAAGATGTCGACTTGAATACCCTCGCCCAAACGTCGGAAGCGAGTTCGTTTTGTTGCTCCCCCCACCTTCACCGTCCACTGCACCTGCAATGTTCAGCCAACAACGTCAATCGCTCGACGTGAAACCACTTCCACCTCCCCCCCGCGAGATGTTTGGGGAGACGGTTGGGAACGACCCTCGGTGCGCACGCGGGCCTGTTCCAGGTCCAGAGGTGTTTCCTTTATTGACGGAAAGGTTTATTTCTAGCCAAACTGCGCCAGATCAGAGGGAAATATCCGGCCTGTTCAAGAAGATCGCGAGCAAGCTCAAGTCTCCCGCTCCGGGGCAACTAAACACGACAACGGCGGCCGCCAAGGCGACTTCAACGATTCGCGTCAAGAACGCGCCGCCTCTCACGAACGACTTCACGTCCAAGGAACAGCGAGAGGCCGCTCTACGCGCGCGTGGTCTGTTGGCTCCACCCAGGAGAGACCTCTCCCAAATAGAAAAGGACCTCGACAAGAAACACGCAAAGACCACACCCATTCCTCGAGATCAAACGACCGAGGGAGGTGAACCAAGTGCCGCAGAGAAGATCATACAGGAATGGAAGGCCAAGAACAAGGCCGGTCGGCCCTGATCACCGCCCACCAGGTCTAGCCAAGCATCGACGCCTTAGGTTCACGTTACCTGCGTGCTCCGGAACCATCGGACAACGCGTGCACCTTGGATACCTCGACCGTTTAACGTTTGGGGATGGCAGGGACCCTGGCAAGACGCAGAGCAGGTTCCGAACAAATAGGTTCACCCTCTGTATCCGTCCCACTGCATCCCGCCTGGCTAGCGCTCTCCCCAGAGCCACATCACTTTCACTTGTTTCCACCCGCTGTATCGCCCCGTTGTTTTGTGCTCATCTATTGCTTAGACATTGTATGGTTCGAATTATAAATAACCTTTTTCTGATTTCTCCTGGATCGGCAATGCAGTCGTTCGGGGGTTGGCGCCTCATCGCACCGGACATATGACGGCTTAAGCGTGAATTGTAGTCGGATGGTCCTGTAGCGTAATGGTTAACGCGCCAGTTTCCGGTTGCTTACGTGCGCCTCGCTGGAGATTGCAGATTCGAATTCTGCCAGGATCGTTGCTTCCTTTTTTTCGTCCCGCCCCTTGCCGACAACACTTCCCTTCAGCGCCGGTACCAAACTGCCTCACCACCTCGCTCTAGACCAAGTTGGGCATCTTACCACGGGTCACACTTCGCCGGGTCAACTTCCCAGTTCCCAAGTAAACGTTTCAAAAGCCGGCCGAGCCCGGTATGTCCTACGATCAGCAAACACTAGAAGGAATGAATGAACACATTGAATCACGAATACTACTTGTACACGGGGAAAACCCTTTGGCACAGGATTTTCCAGGGGGACGTCACCCTGAACCCGAACAATTTCGGTCGTACTTGGTACAAGCGACACTGAGAATGTGTTCGTATTCAAACCCTCCCGCTGCACAGAGAACCCCGACGAGTTCAAAAGGCCGACAGGGACGAGGGGATGCTGTGGTGTCCCCCCGCCCTGCCCGACATGCTTCTACAGCCTAGCCTCTTGTTCATTCTACACCTCTTTGTCCTCCGCGTCGTTGCATGGGGTGGCAGCTGTTCATCACTACTCTCTTTCAACTACCCCAACCTCGTGATCACCGGTGCCACCCACCTCACCGCTGGGACAAACTTCACTGCTTCTGCGGATCCTACATGTTTCCTGCCAACGTACATTAACTCGGTTGACGTCTGTCGGGTTGCTGGCGTGGTGAACACCTCGTCCACATCCTCCGTGACGTTCGAGATGTGGCTGCCGGACACCTGGTACGGCCGGGTTCTGACAGCAGGGAACGGCGGCCTTGGAGGGTGTAAGCTTTGATTTCAGCGCTCACGCGTAATGGCTCAGGCCTAGCTGATCACTGTTGCGTCCTTCCCTCTTCAGGCATCGGGTACCCATTCCTCGACCACGGTTCTGCTCACCACTTCGCCACGATCGCGACGAACAACGGGCACGACGGAAGCCTTGTCGCCGACCCATTCCTCATGCCAGCCCGCATCGAATCCGTCACAGATTTCTCCCATCGTGCTGTACACGTGGCTGTGAAAATCGGAAAACGGCTCGCCTCGAGGTATTACGGCGTTGCCCCACATCATTCATATTACAACGGGTGCTCCGCGGGGGGAAGACAAGGTATCTCCGTTGCCTCTAGGTACCCCGAGGACTTTGACGGCATTATTGTCGGCACTCCCGGTGTCGATTGGAATCGTTTCATGGGCGCCTCTGCCATTTGGGCATCTTACGTTGCCGCCAATACATCCAGTGCGATTCCGCTACCCCTATGGAATACGACCATTACACAAGAGGTTCTCCGCCAATGCGATGGGCTCGATGGAAAGGTGGATGGGGTCATCACAGACCCCAGTCGTTGCTCATGGAACCCGGAAACCCTGTTATGTGGACCCAAAGACGACGGGACCAGTTGTTTGACCCAAGACCAAATCGACGGGTTGAAGAAACTTTATCAGCCTGTCCTCGGGACCAATGGAGAGGTCCTCATACCTCCTTATGATCCCGGAGCAGAGGGCGACATCAGCATACCGATCCCGATGAACGGTGCTCTGCCTCTACCCGCAATGGTACGATGACCCCTCCCTTAATTAACCGAATCGTATTGTGCATAACTCACCCACCGTTGTGTATGATCACAGATCTGGTATAATTATGCGATATACGGGGACCCCACGCGGTCGTTGGTTGGATTCTCCGCCGCCGATCTCGAATACGCGAATACCATAGACCCAGTCGGGATCTCGACTTGGTCGAACGCTGTCGAAGGGCTGGGTAAATTCAGGGACAAAGGTGGAAAGGTCATCACATTCCATGGTACCCGCGATCCGGTATGTCACCTCACCCAGTCCTTTATACCTCAGCACTCGCTAATCCGCGTGTTTCGCCTGGTCACAGGTTATTCCCTCCGGCCAGTCAAAGCGGTTCCATGACCTCCTATCGTCCAACATCCCACCCTGCAAGTCAGCGCATCGCCGCAACCACGGAAACAAGGAATATGATTTGGAAGATTTCTACCGTCTCTTCATGATCCCCGGCATGGGACACTGTCTGGGTGGGCCGGGTGCATGGAGGATCTCACAAGGTGCTGTGGGTGGTATCGCCACGAGCACCCTCAATCAGACGGATCACGACGTCCTGTTGAGTTTGGTTGCATGGGTTGAGGACGGAGAAGCACCCGATACTCTAATTGGCACAGACGATGCTGGCCAGGAGAGAAAACATTGTTTGTGGCCGAGTTCGGAGAGCGTTTGGGACGGGACCGCATGGGATTGTGTTCCCGCGCAAAATTCTCATGTTTAACGTCAGATGGACTCTTTTCGCATGGAACATTTGTTTCTCGAGTTTCGGACAACAGATCATACTGTACAGTTGTGTAGCTTTCGCCGTAGCAATCATCTAGATCACGGTAATACTCATAGGCTCGCATCCCCTTCAAGGCCTACGCCAGCTCAGTCCCTGTAAGAAATTGTCTTGGTTGGCGTCAGCATGGACAAAATGGGCCGTGCTTGGGCAACCTACCTTCCGTGATTGGTCTAAGCTGTGGCCTTCGAGATCATGGGTCTGCGGGTCGGACGCCACCACATGCATCGCAACTGAGGTGCATAGGCGGATTCTTCCTGTGAGAGAAAAAAATAGTGATCGGTTGGTACACATCAACGGGGAATGGAGATCGGCAGGCGTACAACGTGCATATATGGCAAGCCCATCTCCCATCCGATGAAAGACCCGGTTTGCCAGTGACGGAAGTTGAGGTGACAGTCCGCTGGACATCACAACCACCCCAAGATCCTGAGCTAGCGGTCACCAATGCACCCCCGGAGCGGTCGTCTTCTCCCTCCTCGTCGGTGCTCAGGCTGAGGTCAATAACTTCGTGGTTGATCGTCGGTGGACCCTTAGCATGGCCAGCTGGCTGCGGGTCACGAGAGGTCGTGGGTTCGTCCTCGTCCGGGCCGCCAGGAAGACAAAAGAAGCCGCTGTAGTCGTTGAGTTTACTCTGCTTCCTCAGCTGGTCGAGTGGCGTGTCTCCCGTCTGTATCGAGTCGATGAGTGTCTTCCGGCGATCATCATCACCTTCTGTCTTTGCGAACTCGACCTCTTCGTCTGACCCAGAATCGGAGGCGCCGTCGTCTGGAGGAAGCTCTGCAAGGTATGAAGGGTCACCTCTGAGGACACGATTAAAAGTAAGAAGATCGTTTACCTTTGACGGTCGGCTTCTGCGACAATGCGGAGAGCCTCTTCTCGGCCGCTAATGCTCGCTCCTCTCTTGCTCGGTTACTGTGTAGCTGAGTGAGTCCCAGGGCGGCACTCGTAACTCAGACCACTCACCTTTGGGCCTGCTTCTGGAACCCAACCCCTGGGCCGGGCGTCCCGTCACTCAGGGCCTTGCCGTCGCCACCGAAGTCTTTAGTGACCCTTGATCCAGGTTTGCGCCTCTTGGCGGTCTGAGCACCAGTGTGATTCGATGGACCCGTTTTGGGAGCGCGGTCGGCTTGTCGGCGACGTCGTTTGAGAGTCTTCGGTCGAGCGCGCCTTTGGGCACCACCGCACTGTTGAGGAAAGCAGGAACCAACGTTAACGATGGGCAGATCAGGATAAGAGGGAGAGAGGGACGAACCAGGTACTCTGGTATAGAGCTGTTGTCGAGTGTCGAGTATCCCTGAGAGGGGGTCGGGTCTGAGAGTCGTTGACCTGAAGACCAGTACCCTGTGTTTCCAAGGCCGATTTATAGGGTCCCAGAACCGCGGTGGGCAGGCAAGATCGTGTGGTTAACACCCACGATAAATCGATAAAACCCACCAAATTTGGCGTGATATTGCGAGCCGTTTTGGGACACGAGACCGGCCAGGATCATGGGGTATCAAAAGTGTTGGGGTATACAATGGTGAAGGATGATGGGAAAGGCGTGACGTTAAGAACCGTTCTCCTTACGATAGGACCGCACGTGTTGTACGCACCGTCGCCGTAATATCCTTTTCGCTGGAGGGCCGTAACTTCTGAACGAAGCGTGGTCCACAGCCGTTGGAATTGGGAGCCGTGGTTCATGTGTTTGATATGGGCCAGCTATTCACGGCACGGAAGGCCAGTTGTGCACGCAGGCGTTAGATTGGCAGGGCAATTAATCGAGGTGCGTGCAGGGGAACCAGTGAGAAGCAATGGGGAGAGATTGTGGGGGAGTACAGAGGGATGATCGTTGAAAATCACCGGAGCGCACGTTGCGGGGAATGAATAGTAACGGCAGCAGGACCAGGGGTCGCATCAGATGGGGGTGGTGAGGTTCCATAATCAAAACACCGGAGGCGAATATGAGACCATCCCAATCCAGGACCGGGTGAAACGCACCTCGTGACAGAGTGTGCTGAGTAGATAAGAAGCCGGTAGGAACAATCCATCCGCTCCACGGAGGACGAGTTCTGCGAGCGAGGAGCCACCGAGTTGGTCTCTTTCAGCAATATGGGGTACGGGTGCGAACGACTTACCGATCGTCTCTCCAGCGTTCCAGTTTCGGCCCGCAAACACGGTGTTCCGTTCATACTAAGCGAGAGAATATCCAGGCGTTAGGAGCTGATTTCATTTGAGACTGATCACTGGCCCGAACCTGGCGGTGCTCAGGAAGGTCATGATATTTATGGGACGCACCTCCTCAAAAATGTTAACGGTGAACCCGTGAGCTTTCATCACGGGTTTCACTTGGGCAGCCAGGGCCCTCAACAGCTGCCTAGCACGTTCACACTCTTCCCCAGGTGGGGGTAGTGCCGTGATGAAGTTAATGTGAGGGTTCGGGTTCGTCTCCCTCTCGTTTAAACGTAAATGGACCATCAAACTCGGGCAGTACGCGTACTGCTGAGGACGTTTAGTGAGTCGCGATGGTTGGGCGGTGGAATCGAGGTTGGTGGCGGGGAAGAGTTCAGGGACGCGTTGATCAACGGGTTTCCATAAATGGAATTTTGATGGGGCCCTTGGTAAACAATGCCAAATACACCGGCCGAAGGGTGAAATCGAAACACATCGTTCACCATACCATTATAAGCCATAGGGCCGGCAAGCAGAGAACCACGACTCGGAAGCAGATGCGGTCAGGCCATTCTGTCTGAGTAGCACGGAAGTGGAACGAGCAAGTCGCAGAAGGAGCCTCCGTCATAAACAACGTGGTGCTGCTCCGGTTCTGTCCGTTGGTCTTACAGCTGGTGACAATTCGATAGACCGAATCCCACAGAACAGGCCGAAAATCGTTGTTTACCTTTTGATGGTATTGGGGCCCGGCACCCCAGCAGATGTGGGATCCGACTGGTTGACGTCGTTAGTCTGTCGTGCCACCCCCTCGGCATCCCGGCATTGCGGGGTGGGTAAATTTGCGTATCTCAGCCAAAAACTGGTCAGAAACTTGATTCTTCCGCTCGATTTGCTGTCTGTGGGGTCGTTGTCGAGTACCCAACAGTAGGTGGTATATATTTGTGAGCTACGTTATCGCAGGAACCAGTTGCGAGCGAGGGACCCGGCTCCAACACCTGGCGTCATGCCGGGCTGCCGGGCCCCAATGCGATCAAAAGGTAAACAAAGATTTTCGGCCTATTCTGTGGGATTCGGTCTATCGAATTGTCACCAGCTGTAGCACGGTTCCTGAGGTCAACAGGAACATGAAAGTGGTCGTAATGATGATGACGTGATCGATGATCGATAATGAAGGAACGCCTTACATCGCTCCTCAGTTCCTCCGCCAAGCCAGCGATCCCCCCTGACGGTGGAACATCAACATCCAGGTTCCTCGTTCAAATGGACCAGACCACGGCGTCACTTCGATCTCTTCCCCGTCCTCATCTCCCGGAAACTTTATGGCGGTGGCAAACGCGCAAGGATCGGAGAGCGAACGTCCGCCGTCTTTGAGTTCTTCAATTCCGCTGGATCAGCGATTATCGCGGGGGGCGCGTGGTATCCACGAAGTGTTTGGAGATGGTTGCAACGAGGGCGCCGCTGGGGCGGATCCTTTCGTGGAGTGTAGCTTTGTCTCTGCTGTCTACAAATACTGTTTCCCGGGGTTCCCCCTAGTCATTCGGGAACAAACCACAGGACTCTAAGCACGCACTCAAGACCGGGCAGAATCGGCCTCATTCTGGTGCGTTCCTTGGAGTCCTCTGGAACTGCAGTCAATTTTAACACCCGGCAGCCTCCAAGATGAGCCCCCCGCCGTAGCCACGATGGGGAGAAGCTTGAGATGCAGGACGGCAACGCGGCTATTCTGTACCGATACTGGAAAGTGGCTTACTATATCAGAACTACTACATATCACATGGATGGGAAGAATTTATCCCGAGGATACCGGAGTTTGAAATATTTCATCTCCCGCGAATACCATGCTGAAAGATTCAACGGTTCCATCCAACTGATCATAATTCACCGCGACCTCCTCGGCGATGTCTACGCCTAGATCCTACTGTACAGTTGTATGGCTTCCATTGTGGCAACCATCGAAATTCCGGTAACACCCATCGGCTCCTATGCCCTTCAAGGTCTGCACACCGGTTCGGCCTCTGTGAAATCGACTTGGTCAACATAAGCATGTGAGAAATTTGTCATGCTTTGCAACCTACCTTCCGCGATTCGTTCAAGCCGTAACCGTTGAGATCATGCGCCTGCGAGTACAGGCATCGCAACTGAGGTGCGCAGGTCGGTGTTCCCTGTGGGGAGAGCAGGTTAGTGATCGGTTGGCACACGTCAACAGGGGAAGGAGACGAGGAGGTAGGAGGGGGGTATAGACGAGGGAGGCGAGAGGTGAAGAATGTGCATACAATGTACATATCGGCAGGCCCATGTGACGGACGATCCGACTTGCCCGTGACAGATGTTGAGGTGACAATCCGCTGGCCATCACAGCCCAAAGACCCCGAGCTAGCGGTCGCTACCACATCCCCGGAGCCGTCGTTGGTGAAACCTTGGCGCGGTCAACTCGTTGCGCGACCCGAACGGTCGCGGGTTCTTCCTCATCCAGGCCGCTTGGAAGATGAATGAAGCCGGCATAGTCGTCAAGTGTGCTCTGCTTCCTCAGCTGGTCGGGTGGCGAGTCTCCCGTCTCGTCATCGCCTTCTGCCTTTACGGACTCAACCTCTTCGTCTGACCCAGAATCTGAGGCGACTCTGCGAATGGTCATTATTGAGTGCTTGCCTAAAGGTCGGCAGAGAGTTCACCTTTAGTCGTCGGCCCCCCCCCCCCCGCCAGTGCGGGGAGCCTCTCCTCGGCTGCTAGGGCTCGCTCCCTCTTGTCCGGTGACTGTGCAATTGAATAAGCCCCGCTACTACGCTCGCATCCCGGGTCCCTACCTTCGAGCTTGTTTCCGGAACCACGTCCCTTGGACACCATGCTTCCCGTTGTTCAGGGCCTCGCCGTCGCCGCCGAGGTCTTTAGTAAACCAGGGTTGCACTCTCCGGCGGCATGAGCACCAGGTCGACTTGACGGCCCTGCTTGAGAGACACAGTCGGCTTGTCAGTGACGCTGCTTGGGAGTCTTCGGCGGAGCGCGCCTTTGGGCACCACCACACTGTCGAGGGAAGCAGGATCCAACATCAACGACGGGCAGATCAGGGCAAGGGAGAAAGAGGGATGAACAAGGTACTCTGGTATAGAGCTGTCGTCGAATGTCGAGTACCCTTGAGAGGGAGTCAGGTCTGAATAGTTGACCTGAGGACCAATACCCTGTTTTTCCACGGCCATTTTCCAGGGCCCAAGAACCGCAGCGGGCAGGCCAGGTCGCGCGGTGGAAATGCACAGTTAATCGATAAAGGCTCCCCTCCCAATTGAGTGGAGTAGTGTGAACCATTTTGGAACGCGGGACGTGGCCACGCAGGATCATGGGGTACCAAACGGGTTGGGGTATACAATGGTGAAGGATGGTGGGAAAGATGTGACGTTAAGAACCATCCTCCTTACGGTAGGACTGCACGTGTCGTACGCGCCGTCGCCGTAATACCCTCTTCGTTGAAGAGCCAATGCTCGTGAACGAAGTGTGGTCCACGGTTGCTGGAATTGGGAGCCGCGGTCTATACGCTTGACATGCGCCAACTATCCACGACACGAGGGGTCGGTTGTCCACGTAGATGTTGGAGTTTTGCAGGACAAATAATCGAGCGCGTGCGGGGGAACCGGCGAGAAGCAACGGGGAGATCGCGGGGGAGTACGTAGGAATGGTCATTGAAAATCACCGGTGCGCACATCACGGGGAATGAATGATAACGGCAGCAGGACCAGGGGTCGTATCAGATGGGATGTGGCAAGATCCCATAATCGAATCGCCGGAGGCGAATGAGACCATCCCAATCCAGGACCGGGTGAAACGCACCTCGTGACAGCGTGTGCTGAGTAGATAAGAAGCCGGTAGGAACAATCCATCCGCTCCACGGAGGACGAGTTCTGCAAGCGAGGAACCACCGAGTTGGTCTCTTCCCGCCGCATAGGGTACGGGTGCGAACGACCCACCGATCGTCTCTCCCGCGTTCCAGTTTCGGCCCGCAAACACGGTGTTCCATTCATACTAAGCGAAATAATATCCAGGTATCAGGAGCTGATTTCATTTGAGACTGATCACTCGCCCGAACCTGGCGGTGTTCAGGAAGGCCATGGGATTTGTGGGACGCACCTTCTTGAAACTGTTGACGGTGAACCAATGAGCCTCCATCACGGGTTTCACCTGGGCAGCCAGGGTCCTCAACAGCTGCCTAGCGCGTTCACGCTCTTCCCCAGGTGGGGGTACAGTAGTGCAATGATGAAGTAAATGTGAGAGTTCGGTTCGGCCCCTATTCGTTTAAACGTAAGTTAACCACCAACAGACCACGCGTGTTGCTAAAGACCCCAAACGGCTCTTGATAGTGGAACGGCGGGTCGAAGTAGGTGGCAGTGGCAAGTACTGAGGACGCGTCTGAATAACGGTTTCCATAAATGGTATGTCTGATGGGGCTTTTGGTAAACAATGCCAAACACACCGGACCGGAGGGCGAAAACCGAAGCTCCATGCCCCCGGCCGCTCCCACCACATTTGTCGTTAAGGGATTCAGCGGTGTTCCTCCTTGAAGTGTCCTAAAAGTTCATGGTGTCCCATCTCACCGGTGTGCTTTAAATCCTGGAGCGAAAAGCGAGGACGCCGAGAGAACCGCCGGTCTGCCATGGCATATTTCCAACATACTGTACCAATCCGACCAACCCGGCGGGGGGTTGGTTGATGACAAAAAAAATTAAGGTCACTGACAGCGGCGGAGGGCTGGATGGTGATGACAACCGAGCCCAGACGGCGGTCATGACAATGATGACAACCGGCCCAGACACCATATCCAGCGCGGGGAGAGGTCCAACATTAATGGGCATAATGGAAATCGCCCTTGGTCGGGCCCCCACCACCAGCCTGCCTTGTCGTCCCTCTCCACACCGAACCTGCTCTTCCGAGAGGGTGCCTCCAGGTTGGTTTCGGTCATGACAACTGCCGCAGTCCAGCACAGGCCTTGGGGACGTTTGACGCACGGTTCGCAACCTCCTCTTGGACTCGGTGGGATGGTACTACCTACGATTGCATGTTTAAAACCTCTAGATACAAAATTTTGGCCTGGCCCGGATGACCTCCGAAAATCGATGACAAGTCGAACCTGGCGGCGGACCCCCAGATGACTGGTGACACCAGACCAAAAATCTGGCCGGCGGACCCCCCGATGACGATGACCAACCGGATTGGTCGGATTGGTACCGTAGTATCGACAGAAATTATTACCCCACCTCACAACCTCGTTTCTATCTTCGTAACGACGATGCTTGGAGCATCGCGCCCCCACTTAGAACGTTTTACCCGCCCATTTTCCTCCCCCATCGCCCACTGGCCCGTCCCGAAATCTCGGATCAACCGAGATGGTGATCGTCTTCGATCGCTACAGGTGTCCATCTCCCTCCCTCCCTCAAACCTATCAAGAGACGACACCTTCCCCTCCTCTGAACCAGCTGGGTTCCAACCTACAACATATACACCACAACTGTGATTATGGGTATGTGGCCGTCTATTCCGTCTATTCCCTCTTTCCATCGTGAGTCTAATGGACGGTCATCCCAAGGATCCAATCCACCTGCTCCAAACACGACCACAATCCTTCCTCCGGAAATATTGGATGAGGTTCTGGAATACATACCCACACACAGAGAGGGACGACCAACCCTGATTGCATGCGCTTTGGTGGCTACCTGGTGGACGGGACCCAGTCAAAGACGCCTCTTCTCCTCAGTCTCGATCAATGAGGATAACCGCCAGCGATGGATGGACGGTGTCGCCCAGTCTGGATCCAAGGCTCACCTCCTTGCACACGTTCGTTCGTTGTCGCATCGCCGTGGTCCGGGTACCAAGTATCCAATGCGAGACCTCGCGCAGGACTCCGGAGCATACTTATCGGCTCTACGCAATATCCACAGCCTCACCCTATGCAATACCCAGCTCGAGCCCGTCATCGAAGGCCGGTTTCGTACTTGTTTCTCAGCCTTCCGTGAAACCCTCACACACCTCTCCCTTGAGACCATCACCACGTCAATTGGCGCGTTCGTGAATCTGGTCGGGTATTTTCCCAATATCACGGTCCTCCAATTGCGCTCGTTCGCACTGCAACCCAACGAGGGACGTGTCCCGCCATTGTCTCGGCCGTTTCGGGGGAAAGTACACGTTCGTTGTTCCCAAGGTGACCGTTTGAAGTTCTTCGATCGATTTGCCAAGTTGGAGCTGGGGTATGAAGAGCTGGTGATCACCTCCTACGCCCTCTTTACCCACGAGAAGAGAAGGTTTCTGGAGAGTGCCCTTCAAATAAGTGCAAGCACCGTGAGGTTTCTGAGGCTGATCACCGAAATTGAATGTGAGTACCTCTCATCCATACTCACCAAAACCACACGCTTAACAAACCACCTCGCGTTTAAGCCGGAATTACACCGACGATCCACGACTTTCGACAACTCCAAGAGTTGCAATTGGTGATGACTCGGCCAAGGGCCTTTCACGAAGACCTACTCTCTTCGATCACTTCTACCGAGCTCCGGAAGATCATCTTCCGAGTGAGGCACACGCTCTGTTGGAGGCCTTCCCCAGAGGTGGTGGACAGGTGGACCCGGGTTGACGAACAATTATGCGGGCTAGTGACCCGGCTGCATGTGATGGGGTACTGTCATACCCTTGAGGTGGATCTGCGATTTGAGATCGCAGACGGCCCCGAAAAACATGGTTCCACCGACGTTTTGCCCAAGTTCAAGGAGAGGGGGGTTGTAACCATCCACCATGGGAACCCGTAGGTATTCCCGCAGGTACACGGCAGCACCCCCATTTATTAATCCGAACCAGAGGTGGGCAAGGGAAAGAATTGAAAGAATTGAAAGAATCCCCCGCCGCTTCTGGCTATGCCTCCATCGCGGGGGCTCGCAGGTTCGATGCCGCGAACGTCTCCAATCCCTCAAAAGAAGAACGCGTCACTCACCTGGCACAACGTTTCGGTCGCTTTCCCCGTGCTGGATGAGAGGTGAGAGCGCTGCCAGGAGGGTTGCCGCGGTCGCTCCATATATATTCGTATCGTTTATTGAGCGTCTCTGGAAAATATATCTAAACTCACAGCGAACCGCTGCTTTGGTCGCCTGATAATATATGTCGCGGGCTCTCCCCACCCCAGCGTTTCGTCGGATATCTTCAGAACCGATGCCAAGTAACCACAGGTACAAACTGATAGGATAGAGCGGACTAGGGAAGGATCAAAACCGAAGTAGACTTCCGTAGTTCCCATCATGGGTGGTGGCTACCGCGGGGCTTGCCCCAGAACAAAGCGGCGACTCGAGATAGAGTACAGGCCAGCCGAGCTGCGCTGAGGCTTTGGTCGCTCCCACCACACTTGTCAGAGCGAAAGAAGAGAGTATTGGAAGAATAGACGGTCAACGCTGGCATATCCCTGCCAAATGATAGACAAAAATTAATACATACCGCACCCCATGATCTCGCTTCTACCCTCGTAGTGAGAACGCTTGAAGGACTACGCCTCCAAATTTCCACTCAGAATATTTCACTGACTTCCCGCCACCCATCCCGAAAGTACGGATCGTCACGGTCTTCGATCAGGACGGGTGTCTGTCTTCCTCCCTTGAAACCACTAGGAGCGATATCTTTCTCTCTGAACCTGAGGCCGAATCCCAGTCTACGGCGTGCGCACCGCGACCGCGATAATGGGTATGTCACCATCTATTCCTTTTTTCATTGCAAATTTGATGAACGGCCGTCCCGAGGACCCAATTCACCGGTTCCATCGAAACGCGTCCGTGATCCTTCCTCCGGAAATCATGGATAAGATCCTAGAGCACATACACACAAACAAGGAGGGACGGCCTGATTACATGCGCTTTGGTGGCTACTTGGTGGACGGGACCCAGCCAAAGACGCCTCTTCTCCTCAGTCTCGACCGACAAGGACAACCACCAGCGATGGGTGAACGGTACCAAGTATTCAATGCAAGACCTCGCGCAGGACTCCGGAGAATACCTTTCGGCTCTGCGCAATGTCTACAGCCTCACGTTGTGCAATACCCAGGTCGAACACGTCGGCGAGGACCAGTTCCGTACTCGTTTCTCAGCGTTCCGCGAAGCCCTCATGCACCTTTCCCTCGAGATCACCACGTCAATTGGCGCGTTCGTGGCTCTGGTCGATTATTTTCCCAACATCATCAACCTCCAACTGCCTAAATTGGAACTGGAACCCGACGAGGGACCTGTCCCACCATTGTTTCGGCCGTTCCGGGGGAGCGTGTGCATTCGCGACGTTCAATTGGAGTTCCTCGATCGATTTGCCAAGTTGAACCTGGAGTACGAGGAGCTGGCAATCGGACCCTCCACTTACGAGAACAGAAGGTATCTGGAGAGTGCCCTTCAAATAAGCATGAACACTGTCAGATTTCTGCGGCTGGGCACCGAAATCAGATGTGAGCAGCCCTCACTCACACCCATCAAAACCACATCCTTACCGCGCCCCCTCACGTTTAAGACGGAGTTGCAACGATGGTCCACGACCTTCGACAGCTCCAAGAGTTGGGACTGCTGGTGACTCGGCCGAGGACCTCTCACGAAGACATCCTCTCTTCAATCACCTCTACCGAACCATCTTCCGAGTAATTTACACGTTCTGTGGGAGGTCTTCCCAAGAGGAAACTGGCAGGTGGACTTGGACGACGAAGAATTGTGGGCCTCATTCCCCATCAACGAGCTGGTCGATTATCAGATCCACGAGGTCTTGGGGAAAGACAGCCATTCTTGCTGGTTCTGAGGCGGGTGGCGGTGACGGGGGCGATGGTGGGTTTGGGGCGCAAGGGCTACTTATATACCCAACCACTTGGATTTGGATTCATCCGTGCTCGCCAGCACGAACCAACAAACCGCGAGGGGGGGTTCCACGGAAGCCAATAAAGTAATCAACCCTTCGTGGACGACACGCTCCACTGCACTTACTGGAGACTTTGCGCATGGCCCCATGAGGGCTGGCGGCCATTCCGTGGACACATCCACAATCCCATACAGGGAGCCACGGTCAATTCACTGGTGGTCCCGAGCGACGATTCCAAGTTGCCTGTTCCCTACCCCGCTACACGGTTTGTGGTGAGGGTTTTGTCGGAGATCGCGACCCATGTGGCGGAAGGGAATAGGGAAGCGACCACCCTTTGGGGTTGGGATGTTCACCAGATACTATGAAGGCGACGGGTTTGACCATGCTATGGTTAGCTTTGGCCAACGCGACCTCGACCACGCGGGTAGACCCAAAAACCAAGCCTAGCACGGCAAGTGCCGAATGTGGACGGGTTGGGGTTCCAGTTGAGTCTGACGTGCCACGGACTCTCCCAGGCTCAGGCTTCCACCGGTTGTCTTCAGAGTTGGTACCAAGGGTACACTCAAGTACAAACTGACAAGAGAGAGCAGAGAAGAAAAGGAGCAAGGGCGAAGGTAACAAGTGTGGATAGGGAAAGATAGACTGCCGTCGTTGAATGTTGTTCTACCATATGTGATAGCTACCATGGGATTGGATCCTCCCGGACAAAGGTCCAAGAAACACATCGGCCAGGCCGTGCTAAGGCTGTCGCACGCCGTGGACACCGACCCGGATACCACTCGAATCTCATACCGCAACCACTACATTGGCGTCTTCCTTCAACTTGAGCATAACCTCCCCGGACTTGAACCACTCCACAAGCTCGTCGGAAAAGCAACGGCATATGGGGACCTCAATCTCTATCTTCCTCCCGGGGTGGGTAGCCTTGGACTGTTTAGCCGGCCGACAAAGATGCCCCACCACTATTTCCCAACAGAGACGATCCCCCCGCCAGCTCCAGGACGATCTTGGGAGGTGGGAAAGAGTAGATGTGTGGAAGGATAATGTCAGCGGGTATCCCAGGCCGGGGAGCTGCGATGATTAGTTGTAAGGACTCCAACAAGGTACACCCAGAGTTCAATGGGAATCATGCGGTCAGGAAGTGACCGAACACGATGTCGGGTTAGGGCACGTACCCCCCTTTAGGTCTCCCCCGATGCTCAGAGATTTGAGGCTGCCGGCAGAGGAAGTAATACATTGTTGTACGCGTTCAGATTCATTGAAGGTAGACAACGCATTGATCCGCAACTTGTGGGACCCCGCGGGAGGAGGGACCCAGTCGAGTGTTCCCGGAGAACCTCTAGTAGAGAAGAGGTCTAAGGAGTTGGCATCCTCGAAGAATGGGATTCTGGAAGGGAATCCCGTCATGTTACGGTCGCCCAGAACCCTCAGGAAATGGGCACATAGATGGCGGAGGCGGGGAAGGGCAACAAGGAGGGAAGTGATGGTCCTGGAGGTGGTCGCCGCCCCGAAGATCTCCAATCTGACCAAAGTTGATCCCAATGGCGCGAAAGACTCCACGACGGAAGGCAAACGTAGAACGGTGCACCCAGTGAGTGTGGCTGTTTCGACATGGGTAAAAAGCACGGATGTGGCCTTCGAAACTCTCCAGCGTATCGACGAAGCACCAGGACAACTCGCGGGCATACCGGGACACGCCAGAAGGATCGGGTTCGACGTTCGTGCGCCACTTCTCCAGGCCGGGCTGAAATTTGGAGTAAATGAATTTGAAGTGGTGTTTCTGCGTGCGTGCGACCCACTATCGCGATACTTCAAGATTCCGAATTGTGGTTCGCACTGGTCGGCGAGTCAGTCGATCATCATATCCACAATCTCTTGGGGGGAGGAACGGATTCTTGCTGGTTCTGAGATGGGTAGTATTGGTGGGGGGAAGTTTGGAGCGCGAAGAATCGCTTATATATGCCCTCAGCGGTCGAGGTTCGTCGCAGCCGCGCGCGCAAAATAGTCGGCCGAGGCGGGCTGTTATGGAAGCCATCGCAGTAGCAGACCCTTCACAGACAACACGTTCCACGGTGCTTACTATAGACCGTGTGTATGGACCTGGGACAAACACTCGCCCATGGCCAGGTACCATAAAGGCGAGGAGTTTGGCCGCGTCCCGACCGCGGCCTCGTCCGTGAATAAGACGCGTTCGTTGACGAGCTCGCGGAGTTCGCGGCCACCTGCTGAGCCATGCATATAGTAGTATCGTAGAGGGGGCGCCCGGTGGTGGTGGTGGGCGACGAACCTCGGTTCCTGACGTGGCGTGTCTACATTTATTCGTCCCTGCCAAAACGTCAGCCGCTGATTGGCGAGTGGGGTCCACGTACACACCTGATGACCTGCGGGTGCTCAAAGTTCTAAAGGAGGAAGTGGAGTGTGTCAGGGCGGTTCGAAAATGAGGGTGAACACGCTCTTTCCCCTTCGTCCACTCGATCCTCCAGACTGTCGTCGGCGTTTAATCAACAAAGAACACGGCCCTGCTATCGGGGGGGGGCAACTTGCCAATCGTAGGGGACTGTAGTGTTACGAGACTCCTCAACCAAAGCCGACTCCCGTGGGTACAACACCATAAATCGGTTCCACAACGCACCAGGTTTAAGTCGCACGGATGCTAGTACCGCGTCGCCAAGTTGGTTATGAACTAGCTGTTTTACAATGGGCCAACAAGAGGATGAGGGGTTTGGCATTCAAGTCTAAAAAATTACAATCAAGGGGGCAGAGTCCATTTGGCTGGTTTCGTCAGTTGGGGCGGGAA